>ERZ777011.4-NODE-4-length-519226-cov-22.691697_pt1 | contig 519226 bp, 420 predicted proteins | sample MGYA00374964_ERZ777011 | MGnify/ENA primary metagenome ERZ777011 (study PRJEB29310, sample SAMD00008975) | mouse gut metagenome | study: EMG produced TPA metagenomics assembly of the Metagenome analysis of fecal microbiota from mouse which was promoted... | reverse complement strand
GGCAGGACTTGCTGTATAGGCTGCACGATTTCGAGATAGTAGTTCCGCCTTTGCGCGACTGTCAGGAGGACATCATGCCATTGGCTGAATTCTTCCGTGAGATAGCCAACAATAAATTGGAATGTAACGTGACAGGCTTTGATTCGGAAGCCCGGAAGACATTGCTGACCCATCCGTGGCCGGGCAATGTCCGTGAACTTCGGCAGAAGATAATGGGTGCGGTGTTGCAGGCACAGACGGGAGTCATCATGAAAAAACATCTGGAACTTGCCGTGACGAAACCGACCTCATCCGTCAGCTTCGCCCTGCGCAACGATGCGGAGGAGAGAGAGCGTATCTTGCGGGCATTGAAGCAGGCTAACGGGAACCGCAAAATTGCCGCCGAACTGCTCGGTATAGGACGTACCACGCTGTACAAGAAACTGGAAGAATATAACTTGAAGTATAAATTTCAGCAAGATTAACAACCCGTAATTTGTCGAAAATAGAGGTTACGGTTAAATCGGATTATTCAGCGAAGATCAAAAAACGTCCTGCGATAAAAATCATGGGACGTTTTGATGTGTATCCGATTTTTATTGCTACTTTTGTACCAAGACGAGGGACATTGACAGCAACTCATAGCAGAACGTAGAAATAGACACGGTTGCCAAATCATTACCTCACTTTTGCCTTGTCTTCAGAACCGCTTGCTAATAAAGTGGTTATAAAATTCTTCCAGAATTACAAAAAAATTTCCGCTTTTGAAAATAAAAGGTCACCAATTCAAATTATGGTCTTTTAAACTATTGGGAAATTCGGACACTCCATATTTTCCAAAGAACGATAAATATCGTTGCCTTAGCTGATGTATATATGGGGCCATTAGTCTATAATGGACCCGATTAGGCATTATAGTATCTTTATTAAATAGTCTAAATCCTGTTTTGAAATTAATATATCCAGCCTTATTATTGTTCTCATCAAATGGGAAAGACGGTAAAATATGGCACGATAACACACCATTATGGAATATTCCACGATACTTGGGCTTATCCTTCAGTTTAATATCGGAATACCATCCACTCTCCTGTCCTTTGCTAAATGTTTTGTTTATATATTCTTTATATCCGGTATGACTAATGATAAGAAATGCTAATTCAGACAAATTTCCGATTTCACATTCGGGAGATATTAATATGCCATAATAATCTTCTGCAAATTTGAAGATATCTCCAGTTGTTAAAGGTGTTTCAGGTAGAACCTTCAAATACATTATATGTCGATATAATTGAGCTACTTTTTCGTTAGCACTACTTTCGCCACTTGCAACTAAAGCATCTATTTTGGCACGTAGTATAGGATGCTGTATTAGATTTTCTGATAGCACATTTTGGAAAACGCTAATCACTTCAGACGCGCCATCAGAACCATCAGATTTTGCACTATCCCTAATATCCGTAATCCAATTATTTGTAGCTTGCTCGAAATCAACAAATAGTTCTTGAACAGCTTGATTAATAGTTTGGCTCCAAAGCTTCGGAATTTGCATATGACTATTTTGATCCTCTAAAGACTTGATTTCGTCCATAATGGACGAAAACTCTTTTTCTGGATTTAAATCATTGTTTTTTTCTCTATATCTTATTTTGTTCCCTAACCTTTTGTCTAATTCTGTTTTTGTTTCGTCTGACAAAGCATCTCTTGAGTAAATATACACAAGAGAATATATATTATTCTCTCTTAATATAGCCAATGGAGTCTCTTTCTTAGAAATGCCTTCTATCTCTTTTTCAAAAGTCCAATCTAATATTAAGCAACGAATTGTTGAAACGGATCTCAGTACCCCCGAGAGATGCTCAAGTGTAGATATAGGAATTACCGTTAACTCGTCTTCGGAGTTAATGAATGTATTGAATAGATTATTCTCTGGCCTGCCTGATTTGAGAACATCATCATCCGCGAAAATTATAACTCCGTTCATTTTTGATTAACATTGGGGTTAAAAGTAATCTTAAAGTTTGCTCCTGGCAAAATTTTATATTTGTTCTCCTCAATCAACTCAATTGTAGCGTCAATCCGTCCTAGTAGCTCTTGAACGATATAGAGTCCAAGGCCTCGACCATTCGATTTCATAGAAACGAATTCTTGAAATATCATAGAAGATATATCGTCTCGTACACCGGGACCATTATCTGCAATGATACAAGTATTATCAATTGAATTTATCTGGATATAAAGTTCCCTTTCAATATTTGTTGATGTGGATTTAATCCAATAAATAGCATTATCTACAAGATTTATAAGAACTTGTAAAATAAGTCCTGCATTAGTCCGAATAATTAAATCATCACCAGTTAGAATTATCTTGCAAGATATTTTACCATTGATTTCGGTCCGAAAATACCTAAAAACCTTTTTGCAGGATTCGTGTATAGATATATCCTTAATAGACTTCCTTTGTACCTTGAATAATGGTTGGATCATTTGCATATCGTCATATACGATATCTATATTCTCCGTCATATCGTCTATAAAGGAAATTAGTTCCTCATCTTTCAAAATATGTTTCTTGGCTTTTTTGGAAACATTCTTCAGATTCATTTTCATTAGCGAGAGAAGTCTTAGCGAATCATGAGAAGAACGTTCTACTGCCATTCCTAATCCGGCTAAATCCTCAACAGTCTGCATACGATCTTGAATGACAGAAAAATGTCCCACATATGCATCAAGAAACTTCTTGGCCTTTTCTAAGCTTTCTTTGTCATCAAGGGCCAGTAGTCTCTTTTCGAAGCTACTATATGCTTGTTGTAATTTATCTTTTGTTGATTTAAGACGGTTTGTGGTTTGTATATTCTTTTTTAGTTTGTCGATTTTTATTTCTGCATTAAATATTTCTGTTACAGCAGTTACAAGACTAGTAAAAGCTTCAAAAGCACCATCAATGTCAATTAATCCTTGTCTATTGGTTGAGTCCTTTAGTTTGGGGTTTCCTTCTTGAGTGATATATACAAACCCCGTTAAATCATTATAGCTGATAAATTGTCCCGCTTTTTTTGTAGCGCGAAGTTTATCCAAGGAAAGCCAGTCAATACCCTTTTCTCCATATGGGTAAACTCGAACACCATCTCTAAGGACATACACAAAATTCTCTTTGATAAACCGTTTTAAATCCTCGTTAAGGATGGTTTTATCCGGCTTATCTAAATCAAAGGCATAAAATGCAAAATCGAAGCCTCCACAATTCAATTTCTGTTCGCGTTCCAGAAATTCTGTGATAGCATAAGATGAATAATTGTGATGCGCGAGATGATTCCTATCGAGTAAATTTAATTCTCTATTAAATTCTCGATAAGGATTAGTAGATTTATATTGGAATGACAAAATTCCATCTTTTGAAACAGAGCCTGTTATTCGATATTGAGCTCTCTCAATCACATCATTAAAAGACGTTCCTTCTTCTGCAACAAATGGTTTATTATTTACAGAAAGAAACACATCAAAGTCTTTTACTGGAATTATCCCAAACTGTCTTGCAGAATTATCTGTTGGAGGAATCATCCGCTGAATGCTACGATAAAGCTCTTCAAAATCTTTGGTAGACCAATTTTCTCTTAATAGGTATATTCGAAGGACTGTGCCAGTTCCAGAGGTAATAACTTCAGCGGGAGAATTTACGAACCAATCATTAGTGACATCCTGAAGAAGTTTGTATTCACTCTGCTGATTGAATAAATTGGCTTGATCAGGATCATAGTCCGAAAAATTCATAAGAAGTTTAACTTCGTCTTGTCCATCAGTACGAGTATATAATTCTATTTTAGTCCCTAATTTATGAATTGCAAAACGACCAATACCCTTTTCTCCTTGGATGATGCGTCCCAGCCTTGTGCGATTATCTTTACGCTTAGTGGTCATCTTATTAGGGGTAGCAGGTCTTAGCCAAACATTTTTTATGATATCCAAGGACATTCCTATTCCATCATCCTTAATTTCAACATATGCCAATTCATTTTGTGGCAAATCGTTTAAGCCAATATTTTGGATATTATGAAAAGCTACTGATACTAGTTTAGCATCGGCATCATAACAATTTTTAATTAGCTCAATGATTGCCACTTTCTTATCAGTTATCAACTGATCCCCTAGCATTGTCATTAAACGAGCATAAGGTTCAAATGGTGCACTGTCGTGTTTTATTACAGCCATCGGATTATTTTTGTGCGAAAATTACAAACTCTTCTGAATAAATTTTTCTGCTACTTTCTGCAATGCTGGCAAATTTACCATTTGCATCCCTATACGGAGTTAGTATTTTATTCGAAATCTTACGACGGTCAACTTCAATATTCTCAAAACCTTCAGAAATTAAACATTCAACCAAATGTTGAGCGTTGTTAATATGAATACCTTTATATTCCGTATTACCAATAACAAAAAGACATGCCCCATTTTGATTGAGCATCTTTGCAACTTTGTTGATGGCCAACTGCATATCTACATAATATTGGGCTACAGATTTTGCTTTTCTGCGATCTACTTTGGCAAGAGAAGATACTATTTCACTTCCCGTTTTATTCAATTTATTTTGATTAAGTTGAAAGTCTTCTGAATGAAAAAGGCTACCGATGGTTCCTTCTCTAAATGTTTTGAAATCATCAGTATATCCTAACCATAAAGTAGATAGTTGATGTAAGTCTGCGTATTCATATGAAGTAACATATGGAGGACTTGTTACAACTAAATCAATAAACGGTTCGTCAAATTGTTGCTCTAAAAAATTGGCTGTATTTATATGTGCGACACCTCTAATTCCTTCTATTTCCTTATTCGCCTTTCTCATCATATTTATTTGAAAAGCGAAGGCTTCTAGTGGACTTTTAGGAGCTTTGTTTGGATCAACTTGTGGTTTTATTGATTTTGTAAGCCACTTAGAGCAGGATTTGAGGATGTTTGAAAACGCACACAGGAAAAAATTAAGATATCTCTGATTATCGACAGATGTATAAATCGCCGTTCTCAAGCGGAGTAAAAGGTCTATTTGAGTTTTACTAAACCAATAATTTATCCGTTCGTTTTTATAAACAGAATTTTGTTCGTCTATTTGGCATACCTCAAAAGCCTCCAAAATAGATGTGTAGTATGCTTCTATTCTACAATCATCATATGAACAACTTTTTGTGGACGCAATTAAAGTCGCTACGGGGTTAATGTCATACCCCCAAAAGTTGCGACCAGCGCATACGCTTTCAAATGCGACAGTTCCACATCCACAAAAAATATCAGCGATATTATTCACCGTAATGCCATTCTGAGATGCTTTTTCAATTGCTTTTGTGGTAATGAACGCAGGAAATTTTGCTGGATAAGCGTGTATGCTATGCATACGATTTTCTCGCTTTTCCGGCAAATTCCACTCAGGCTGAATCGCGATGGAGTCAAAGTCTAGAGTATTGAAATTATGTATATTAACATTCATTTTAAATCAATCGTTTGGTATAAATGTTGCCATGTATAGCTACACCACACCAGACTAAGTGCAAATTTACGTTTTTTCCCCCAATGTTCCAAATGGAATATTGGTTATGGCAATATATGATCATTTACATTGTCCTATCATGACATCGCACACGATTGATTTGTCTGATTCATTAGTGCATAGCTTCGCTTTGGCACATTTCTTTAGTAGGAATTTATTTCAGCCCATACTTTTTCCTCTTTGCCCATAGCGCTCTTTCGGAAATGCCGAGCAATTTGGTAGCTTGTATTATATTGCCTCCGGTATGGGCTATGGCGGCGGTGATTTTTGCTTTTTCAAGACTGGTATCATCAAGACGGAAATTCATGTGGACACTGCTTGCTGGTGTGTCAAATTCAAGATTATCCTTCGAGATGATATCACCACGGGATTTCAGTACGGCGACGCGTACAACGTGTTTAAGTTCACGGATATTACCGGGCCACGAATGTAGGCGCATCGCTTTTTGTGAGGAGTTATCAAACCGCTTTACATTTTTGCCAAATTCAGTGTTGTAGTGCCGTAAGTAGAAATCGGCAAGCAGCGGTATGTCCTCTTGGCACTCACGCAACGGCGGAAGGCTTATTGTGAATTCCTTGATTTTGTAGAATAACGCCGAGAGGAAACTCCCTTCGGCCACCAATTCCATAATATTCGGTGTGGCTGTAGTGATGATTCGCGTATCTTGGTTGCTGTTTGCCAGAACATGTAGAACAATCGACTGCATATCCGGTGACAGCAGTTGCATATTATCAAGTATCACCGTTCCGCCCTGAGCCTTACGAAACTGCGCCGTCACTGCATCCAGCAGTGTCATTGGTTGTTTGGGATTATGGTTTAATGAGAGATAGTGGAGCGTTCCACAGTCAAGCAATACACAAGGCTTGTTGCTTTTCGTGCTTACGTCGTATATCTCCTGAGCCAACGGCTCTTTGCCGACACCGCTTTCTCCGATAATCAACACATTCAGGTTTGTAGGTGCCACTACGTGGGCGACACTGTACGCTCGCAGGCATCCGTCGCTTTTGCGAGAAAACAGTAATGGGAAGTTGTCGTCGTAATCTCTACCGATTAAGGTCTTGATTTTCGGTATAAGCAGTTCGCGAATAAGACGCTTGTTGATGTAGTCCTTTGCCCCTGCACGGAATGATGCAACAGCATCCGCAACTGTTTCGACATCGGTTATTACAAACACACTACACCCGACATCCTTTCGGTCAAGCCACTCCATTAGCTCAATCGCATTGCCGTCAGGCAGTTTGAAATCACAGATTACGATATCGCCTCTATCAAATTTCATCAGATCTTCTTTTGCCATGCCTATCCGCAATGACTGATAAATCTCTGCACCAAAACCGGCTAAAAGTCGCTTTATCTCGTTGGAATCCGATACGTTGTCGTCAATTATGAGTATCTGCCGCATCATAATTCAGCTAAATATGTATGCTTGCGTTTTCGGACAATATACCAAACATTTCAAACAAGCGGTACATTTGTAAACATTTATCATTTCATCTCTTGAAACATTCATATTCCAGTTCTTCACACCCAATGCTTTTTGAGGACACACATTTCTACATATATTGCAATTGCCGCATTTTGATGATTGTATTTTGTGAATGTATGCAGTTAGCGGAGCGTTTGTCAAAACACTCCCAAGACACTGCGCTGCGCCATATTTCGTCGTGATAAATAGGTTGTTTTTACCGATGTATCCAAGGCCACTAAGCATAGCAATCGTCTTATGTGGAAGTATTGATGTTTTCGTCGAAAAGTCAAATGTGTTCTCTGCGATTAATCCTGTATCAGATTGTGAGATAGCTTTAAATCCTTTCAGAATAAGTAGATTTGCCAATTTGTCCGTAATTGACCCAACGAGTTCCTCTGTTTGCGCGTATTCATCAGTGGTAGAATGTATATAATGGGGATTTTCATACACTACTTTGATAAATTGCGAATTTATAGCTATCCCTATCAGTATCGCGTATGGAAGCCCTCTATTCTGTTGCTTATTAAGCCTCGAAATATTTACAAAGTGGACAAAATCAACATTTTCACTCCTTAAAAATTGTTCTATTTCTAAATTCAAGGTATTCATTTTTTCTTCCTAATGACTGGAACATAAATATCTGTCCTCAATTCCGAAACAGGAGTCTTCTCTGGAGTATTGAGGTAAGTTTCAAATGTATAAGGCTCTCTTAATGTATATCCACTCGTTGGTAACCAATCAAGATATATGTAACGATACACCCTATTAAGTTCATGGTATAATCCTTTAAAGTGGAATATTGCATATTCTCCAGCATCTATTTCATAAGTAAAGAAGCCTTTGGGTACACTAAATGATGTCGGAATAGTTATTCCCACCATGAATCTGACTTTTTCTTCTGATGAAATCAACGGACAATCCAGCGTCAGACTTATGAATCTACTTCCATTTGATTGCAGATTGTAGCTTTTTGAAAGAGATAAAACTTGTTCCCATAATACCGTAAAGTCATGAGTTACAAGTTCTGTCCATTCCTGTTTAAGATATGCTATACGCATTAAAGGGATACGCTTAATCAAGGGAGTAATATGCCCCGGATTCATCCCTTCCGGGCTTGCATTTGAGTGTAGTCTGCGAAATTCGGGTATTGTACACCCAAAATAACTTTTGAATGCTCTTGAAAGGGTATGCTTGTTCTGATAGTTTGTACGGTATACCAACTCCGTAACACTTATATCAGTTGAGATTAATTTAAAAGCGATATATTCCAATCTTAACCGTTTAATATATAGACCGATATTTTCACCACATACCGCTTTGAAAACACGACGGAAATGATATTTGGATATACCTACCATTTGCGAAATGGAGTCAAGAATAAGCTCGTCAAACAAATGTCGGTTAATGTATTCCTGTACCCTTATAATCAATTCATATAGGACATGTGCGGTATTGATTTTCTGCTTCCATCGCTTGATTCGGGGAAGGCGATTAGACATTACTTCTCTAATTTCAGCTGGTGTATAGGTGACACCTGCTTCTTTATAATATTCTTCAGGGAAAAGCCCCCAAAGATAAATCAGATAGTCCATTGAGAAATCGTACCCTTTGACACCATGTTTCAGGCAATAGTCACAATATTCCACATTCGTACCTCCCCCAAGATTGTCATAATCAATATCTAAGGGTATCCCACACGTCTGGCAGTATTTATTTTTTTTATCTTTTGTCATTGTCGGTTATTATAGAGAGCAAAGTTATTCAATCTACAACGAAAAAAGTTACCTTAAATAGCTATCTTTGAAACACACACGATATTTGCAATAAACAATTTAATTGAACCCTTATTCCAGCATAATACTTTGCACTCGTATTTGAGCCTAAAGTTATAGGCTATGTCCCAAACGATGTGGTTTTCCGTAATTGGCCTTGAACATCTGCATTGCTTCGGAGTTGGTTAGCAACGGGTGGCGCTTACGGAAGCGTCGGAACTCCTGCCGGAACTGTTCTGACAGTTCGCCGTAAAATGCCGCATATTCCGGATCTGCTCCGGGAAACAAGGGCAATCCACATCCACGGTCGGAGAACATATCGGGATTGTGCCGCGATACCTGCGGCTGTTTAGTCTTGTAGTCAAACCGGATATATGCGTTGTTTACAAGGATTGTCCTTCCTTTGATGTAATCCTGTTGCTGTTCGGGGGTGATTTGAACACCTCCGAATTCTGTCGGTGCAATCGGGGTGCCGTCGAGATAAACCCATCGGTTGGCTGGGTCGGGCGTGGTGGCCATTCTCTGCCGTTCTGTCTGTTCGCTGCGGAATTTGAACTCGCGCGCCAATGTCGCCGGAGTGAAACTCTTTCCGATTTTTGAGGCTACGAAAGAATGACGGCCTTTCTTGTAGATGATGGTCTTCAGTTTTCTTTCATCGCCCTCTCCGCTGAAAAGAGCGGTAGCGGTGATTCCCATTCGTGCAAGGGCATCCCTGAACGCGGGCCAGTCGGAGATGGAAGCGTCGCGCAACACTTCGGTGGCTGCTTGGATAATCTCCACACGGCTGCGCTCCGAACCCCGAAGTTTTGAGGTGTCGAGATTTAGACTGTCCGTTCCCATAGTCAGATTATGACGCTTGGTGATGTCGGCGCATACCGCCTTGTTGCGGTAGTGGTTGGTGACGGTCTTGATGATTTTGCCGTTGTAGTTGACGCGACTGAACATGATATGACAGTGTGGGTGTTCCTTGTCCGTATGTCTGACAATGATATACGATGTATCTGTTATGCCCATCTTTTCCATATATTCATGCGCAATTTCAAGCATAAAATCATCAGTCATGCGGTCGCTGTCTTTAGGAGAAAAACCGAGAGAAATATGTCCGCACGGGTCTTTGATTTTTGATCTTGTGAGTGTGGGCCTTTCCACATCCGATGTCGCCATCTTACGCCAGCCTTCCTCGCCCACGTTCAGCCTCACACCGTCGCTGTCGATGATGTGCCATACCCGTTTTTCAGGCGGTTGCCTGTCCTGTTTCACGCGTGTAAGGTAATCCAGACAATCGCCAAAAGAATTGCCGTGACTGATTTTACCAATCATATTTCAGGACTTTTTTCGTTGAACCGACTGATTGCCGCATCCAATTTTCGGATAAGAGCCGATGCTTCATTTGCTACGCTCCAGCATCGTCCGGCGTTACAGGCTCTGGCAATCTGGTTGAGATTATTTCTTTCGCGGATAAGCTCGTTGAGAGCTGCCATCTGTTCACCGGTGACACGCTCAACGACGTGGGTGTTCAGTATGCAGTCGCGCCCGAATGTAGAGAAGCTGGTATAACCGGCTTTCTCCATCCGTTCACGGACTGCCACGAGGTCGTTGCAGGAAAACTTGATACTCCTTACTATGTTGCGGATATCCAAGATGTCCGTCTTATTGTATCCCGAAATCGGGAGTGAATCGAGTTGCTTTCGCATAAATGATTGTTATGATTAAGTGGATAAAGTGGTTGTAGAGATTATGGAGGGGGATTGCGAGGTACTCGATTGGCACAGGTATTACCTTAGCCTAAACTCGCTCCCCCTCCATTATCATTACGGTGGTTGCCGCCTGTGGCGACAAGTTGCCGCACGTTTGCGGGGCGTTTCATGGGTTGTCTAAAGCTCCAAACAGCTTTAACCAATCGTATTTCGACTGATTAAACGCCATTATCCGATATTAGCCATGCAGCTACATAGTTATGTAGCTACAATAGATAGATTAATATATTGCAAATTCTGTTTTTCGATATTGTTGCATATATTCAAATGTTTCATTCGGTCAGCAGTTCTTATATTATATAAAAGGATTGAACTCTACAGAAGGAGACAGTGAAATCTGCATCTAAATCCTAACTTTGAATTGCAAATACATTTTGTATAGCTTGGCAATCATGGCTGCGGTTCGTCAGATGGTCCCGGTATCTGAAAAATCCGCCGTCATAATTGTCAATCGTCATATAAATATACAAAATAAATTCCACTTTGTCAAGCCTCTAAATCTTACGAATTGCTACATTTCCGCAGATTGTCCGGTTTTGTCCAAGTATGACCCACTTTGTACGAAAACGAGACTGAATTTTTAACATTTCAGAGTGGAACTTATTTTCTGACATTCGGTCAGGCCATAACTACACCATCAAATTTGCGACGCATTTTAACCATGTCCTCCGAAATGGTCTTATCCTGCATTTTCGCGTAGGTCTGCGTGGTTTTTATATTCGAGTGACCGAGCATTTTCGATATGGTTTCTATCGACACATGGTTGTAGAGCGAAAGACAGGCGAAAGTGTGGCGCGCGACATGCGTTGTTAGCTTTTTGGTGATACCCGCAAGGTCTGCGATTTCCTTCAGGTAGCCGTTGCAGCGTTGGTTGGATAACACCGGCAACAATCGACCTGTGCCGTTGATTTTCTTGTGGCCGGAATATTTAGCGAGTATCTGACGCGGGATTTCAAGAAGCGGTATTGAGCTGAGTTCGTCGGTTTTCTCTCGGTGCTTCCGTATCCATTGCTCGCCGTCGGCATCAGTCACAATCATGTCGGCGGTAAGGGTTGACACATCCGAGAAAGCCAGACCGGTAAAACAGCAGAACACAAACACATCGCGCACTGTCTCCAGTCGTGGAAGCAGTTTTAGGTCAAGCGACATCATCGCGTTCAATTCGGCCTCAGTCAGATGCTCGCGATTGGTTTTCTTTTTGGAATAAGTTTTGCCGTAAAACGGATCGCGATCAATCCATTTGTAGTTGACGGCATCGCGAAAAATCTTCCTGATAGTGCTGATATAACGTATCGCACAGTTGTGGCCGCACTCTTTTACGGTGCGCAACCACAGCTCGAAATCGTCAATCAGCGGGAGTGTCACATCACGCAGGGGAATATCCTCGACGTTCTTGTGTGATTTTAGATATTTTTCGAGATAAACCACGCAACGCTCCCAGCGGAGTACGGTACCCTCGGCGATATCGCCAAGTTCCAGACGCTTGCGGTATTTCTCGTTGTTCTCGCGGAAAGTTTCAAGGAACATCCGTACTTTCACCTGTTCGTCAACACCGAGAAAGCGTTTTTTCATCGTGTCGGGATTGATGAGCGCACCCTCCGCAACCATTTGTGTATGGATTGCGAGTAGCTTTGCCCATACAGTTTCAAGGTAACGGTTAAGTTCGATATCAGCCCGGCTTTTGCCTCTGGACATACCTTTTGCCGCAACCCACATATCCGGATTGACGGTTCGGTTGATGTTCAGCTCCGCACGTTGGCCCGCGATAGTGATGCGCAGGATAATCGGTACTTCGCCATTGCGCAGTACCCGCGCCTTCCGTGCGATGAAGGTCGCGTTGAAAAAGGTTTGGTTGGTCATACTTTGATGTGGCTTAGTGTCACATTAAAGTTACAAAATTTTTCTCAGTTTTGCAAACTTCAAGGCAACGATTTGAAAACCACATCAGTAAGGATGTCCGAGGGTACAATCGAGGGTGCAATCGAGGGTGCAATCGGGTGTCCGATGAAAAATGTACCCTCTAAGGCTGCGCCGACACTATGATTTTAGAGGTTTGGAATCGGTTTAAACCGTTGAACGATAGCGATCAGAACCCTCGCGAGGGTACAATCCACGCCTCTGTCGGTAGTGTACCCTTTTCGGCCACCCCGCTGCTTCAATATTTTGCGTCGAAACGCCGGTTGGGGATAACGAAAAACCTCTGAAATCGGCTGGATTTCAGAGGTTTTCTGCATTTTGATGTTTTGTCTTGTGACCCCGGAGAGGCTCGAACTCTCGACCCACTGATTAAGAGTCAGTTGCTCTACCAACTGAGCTACGGAGTCATTCTGTTGATGTCTCTTAGGGCGTTCCCTTAAAGACGCTGCAAAGATACTGCTTATTTTTCTTTCTGCAAATTTTTCAGAAGTTTTTTTTCGAAAAAAGTACAAAATACCTCAACTAAAGTTCTGACATTTTTTCGAAATTTTATCTTGTGGCGTATGTACATCATAAGATATCACCGTCTTATGAAATCAAAGACGGTGATATTTTACAGTCAAAGAAATTACTTTTGAGGGCTTCTACTTTTTTGGTCCTGAATGTTACCGGAACTGTGCAGTAGCACGACACGGCCTTACCATCTTTCTTAGCAGGGATGAATTCAGGAAGCTTGCAATAACCCTGAGGGCTTATGCATCCAATGCAGTAGAAACGCCTTTAAGAATAACCGGGGACACAACCTTGCCACCCGATCTTACGACGAACTTAACGATTACACGTACATGCACGTCATCTTTCAACGCTGCGACAGGATATTTTATATTTTCCTGAAAAAAAATTAAGCTGGGCTTTTTCTCCTCCGGATTACTTAGGAGTTTATTCAACAGCATCATATACATTTTCCTTAATCTTCATCAGCCTCAGATAAAAGAATGTCGATTTTATTATTTTCTTTATCTACCTTTATGCTCTTAATTTTTGACGGGGGAAGAGCATCCATCTCTTCTTTTGTTGACCTCTTACCATTAATGTAAATCACAGGGGCATCTGGAGTTTTTCACCAGCTTTGTAACCGACAATGCGAATAGAATGATCATCCGAAGCTTTTTCACTAACTTTGTATCCGATCCAAAAGAAATCGGTTTCAGATACTTCATTGATCATAGAGGCTACTGCCGGAATGCTGTAATCATATATTTTGACGCCTGACGTGATAACCGCATCGTCGGCCTGATATTCATGAACTGTCTTCAGCTCCTCCCGCATAAGCCACGCAGCAGGATTGTACCACTGCAACACTGTAACTAACTGGGCAATATACAAATCCATCCAATGCCTGGCTTCAAGATGTTTTATCTCATGAGCCAGAACAAGACTTCCAAATTCCCTATAATCCTGTCGTGACATGATTATGTATTTACGCCAGCTAAACGGAGATATGTCCACGTCATCAATGAGAATTAGTGTGTAATTGGGAAATTGCATATGTTCGCCACTCCTGACAATCTGCATGAGCCTTACTGTCACAACAACAGTATGAACTGCTACAATTACAGCACCCAAAATATAAACTGCCAACAGTATATCCATCCAATCAGACTGATTTGCAATGTCGTCCACAACAGCCGATTCTTGAATTATTACCTCAGCTTCTACCGTTGCGACAAGACTCTGAAAATGCCCGGAAGGCATCATGATCCACCAAACAGGTATGGCAAATGCCACCAGATATACCGACTGCAAAACAAATCGATTGAAGCGAGCATACTTTTCAGATGCAAGGAAGCATTTATAGGTGATGTAACAAAGAGCAAGCACCAACGACGATAGCAATGATATGGACAGAAGCGTTCCCATGGTCACAACTAATTTCTTTCTTCTGTAGCACTATCGCGACGAGACTCGACCAAACGGATGATTTCACGAAGCTCATCAACTGAAATTTTCTGATCTTCAGCAAGAGCAGAAACCGCACTCTTATAGGAATCATTGAAGTAGTTTCTGATAACTTCAGCCAACGACCGGCGGCTGAAATCACTCTTTTGAGCTATCGCATAGAAACGATGGGAGTTGCCAAATTTCTCATGACCGACATATCCTTTTTCCTCAAGAATGCGTACAAGCGTCGCGATGGTATTGAAATGCGGCTTAGGCTCCGGATATATCTCAAGCATCTCGCGCACAAACAGCGGCCATTTTCGCATGTTTATGTTGGCTGATATGCCTATTTTTGCGAATAAAACAATCATACCGTAGTCATGAATATAGAAGACCTCAGAGAATACTGCCTGTCACTCCCCTATGTGACTGAAGATTGTCCATTTGAACCGGATGGAATCGCATTTAGAGTCATGGGAAAGATTTTCGCTTATCTTGATGTGAAAAACGAGGACTATTTCTGCATAAAATGCAATCCTCAATATGCTTTGCAACTAAGAGAAAAATACCAGGCTATAACCGGCGCATGGCATTGGAACAAAAAATATTGGAATCAGGTTTCTTACAAGTCGACTCTGACCGATGATTTTATAAAGCATCTGATAAGACACAGTTTCCGTGAAGTTGTAAAGAAATTTCCCAAACGGATGATTGGTGAAAATCCAGAACTTGCCAGTATTGATGAGTAATATGAAAATGTCGGCCGAATGAAAGACGAACTGATAGAAATAGAAAACAAAACACTGAAATATCCCGGTATAGAAATAAAGATAAAAACTGATGCAATACGCATAACATCGGGATTGACTGTAGTAACCGGCCCAAACGGATGTGGCAAATCTATTTTTGGACGAATACTTGAGCGCGGATGGAATCTCGGCACAAACCGGATCAAATCCCCTAAAGGAAAACTGAATGTAAAAATCGTAGAGTTCAACGATATACATTCACTCTCCGGATGCAAGACCGAATATTATCAACAGCGCTTCGAGGCAACAATGAATGATGAAATTCCTACTGTCGAAAATGTGTTTGCCTCACATTGCATGAGCGAGCGATGGATATCGCTGTGTGAAATACTTAACATTGCCGATGTCAACGACAAACGGCTCAATTACCTGTCGAGCGGAGAACTCAGGAAACTGCTGGTCATAAACGCAATCTGCAACGAGCCTGATCTTCTGATCCTTGACAATCCATATATCGGGCTGGACACTCCTTCTCGTGAATCACTCAATGAAGCGATCAAGACACTGACTTCTGCCGGAATGTCTGTAATGCTTCTCACAGCCTCACCCGATGAAATTCCTGATTACACTTCGTGCATTATACCGATGCACGACATGGAAATTCTGAATCCCATATATCCTACGACAGAGAATATCAGCAATATCAAAGAACATCTATCCGCCATGATGGATTTCGAGATAAATTATTCTACAATTCCCACAGACTCTAAAGCACATAAGCCTTACTGCACTGCGCTTGAAATGAAGTCATGCAATGTGCGCTATGGAAAACGTCATATCATCTGCAATGAATGGTGGACTGTAAAATCAGGTGAACGCTGGGGACTCTCAGGGCCAAACGGATGCGGCAAATCAGTTTTACTCAGTCTCATCTATGCCGATAACCCACAGGCTTACTCCAATGACATCACGATATTTGACCGGCGCCGCGGATCGGGAGAGAGTATCTGGGATATAAAAGACCGCATAGGATATGTGTCACCTGAAATGCATCTCTACTTCAATTCAGCCGGGCCGTCACTCGACATTGTAGCACGCGGCCGCAGAAGCGCCGCAGGCAATTTCGGCAATATCGCTGACAATGCACGACAGGAAGCAATGCAATGGATGACACTTCTGGGTATCGGCCACCTCGCCGACAGAAGATATGCAACACTCTCAAGCGGCGAACAAAGAATGATTCTGATAGCCCGAACACTTATAAAACATCCTGATCTGCTTATACTCGACGAACCTCTACACGGCCTGGACAGCGGACGCAAAAAAGCAGTCATCAAACTTATTGACATAATTGTAAAAAGGAATAACATGACATTAATATATGTAACACATTATGATAATGAAATGCCCGGATGTATTGAAAAGATAAAAACCTTAAAACGACAATGACATATTACGGAATTTGACATATTACAATTGTTTTACACACCATTTATATTTATCTTTGTTTGCAAACATCAAAGTTGCTTTTACGAAAGACAAACAATACCTACAAAAAATGAAACAAGGAGATAAAATACCTGAAATACTGGGAAATGACCAGGATGGCAAAGAACTCAAGGCATCAGATTTCACCGGCAAGAAACTTGTGCTTTATTTTTATCCGAAAGATTCAACTCCCGGCTGCACGGCTGAGGCATGCAGCCTAAGAGACAATTATACCGAGCTGCTTGACCGCGGATATGCAGTCGTGGGAGTGAGCTGCGACTCCGCCGCAAGCCACAAACGCTTTATAGACAAAAACACATTGCCTTTTTCACTTATTTCAGATCCCGATCATAAGCTTGCAGAAGAAATGGGTGTTTGGGGCGAAAAAAGCATGTGCGGACGAAAGTATTTCGGTATTCTACGCACAACGTTTCTTGTCGACGAATCAGGCATTATAGAACGTATTTACGGCCCGAAAGAAGTCAAGACAAAAATACACGCCGATCAGATATTAGGTAAAATCTGAGAAATATTCTGAAACAATAGAGCTTTACAGAGCGTTAATTTTTTGAAAAAGTTTCAACTTCAGAATATGAAAGTAAAATTCCGCACTTTTTTAGCCTCATGTACAGTTATTGGTTGCAGCAGCATAGCAGTATATGCCCAAACCGGCAACACCATTAATGAGGATGTTGTGAGTCTTGACTCTTGCCGAATGCTCGCCTTAGGTAATAATAAAGCGATACGCATTGCCGAGGAAAACATAACGGCTGCCGGCCACACGCGTGCGGCAGCACGTACGGCATATCTGCCAGGACTCGACTTTACAGGCGGATACATGTACAATCAACGCCAGATAGAACTCCTTGGAGAGGACGCAAAGCTTCCCACTATGAGTTTCAACCCGGCGAAAGGCACGTATGAATACAATGTGGTGACTCAGGGAGGACGTCCTGTGATTGATCCGTCGACAGGACACCCTGTCTTCTCGGAGATAGCAGTCATCCCGAAAGAAGCGATGTCGTTTGACACACACAACGTATTTGCAGGCGCCTTCACTCTTGCCCAGCCGGTCTATATGGGCGGCCAGATAAGAGCACTCAACAAAATCGCCCGATATGGCGAAGATATGGCCCGCTCTCTTCACGACCAGGCAGTACAGGATGTGACATACCAGGTAGAAGAGGCATACTGGGGAGTGGTGTCGCTTAACGAGAAACAGAAACTCGCCCGAAGTTTTGTGAATCTGGTCGACTCGCTACGCCACAATGTGACGGCCATGGTAGAAGAGGGAGTGGCTACGCGCTCCGACCAGCTTACAGTGGATGTGAAGTACAACGAAGCGTGCCTGACACTTACAAAAGTAGAAAACGGCCTTTCGCTGATGCGAATGGCTCTTGCCCAGATATGCGGAATTCCGGTCGACACTAAAATGACTCTAAAAGATGAAGTCAATATAAGCGACGAAGTGATGCTTCCGGAATCATTGACAACCGATATGGAGGAAATCTACCAACGCCGCCATGACCTTGCAGCTCTGCGCTCAGGCATTTCAATGCTTGAAGGAAAAGAGAAACTTGTAATGAGTGATATGCTGCCAAAGCTCGCAGTAGTCGGGGCCTATTCGTTCTCAAATCCCAACATGAACCACGGTTTTGAAAAACGATTCGGTGGAGGCTTTTCAATCGGCGCAACGCTTACAGTGCCTCTGTGGCACTGGGGCGGAAACTATCACAAATATCAAGCGGCAAAGTCAAATACACGCGCCCAACGTATGTTGCTTGACGACATGGAAGAAAAGGTAAGTCTACAAGTAAATCAGGCCCGATATAGCTATAGTGAGGCATTCAAGACCTACGAAATGACTGTGAATAACCTGAAAAGCGCAGACGAAAACCTTAGAAATGCAGAAATCGGGTTTCAAGAAGGAGTGCTAACCACCGATGATGTGACAGCCGCACAGACTGCCTGGCTTCAAGCCAATTCCGAGAAAATCGATGCAGAAATAGGCATACGTCTCTGCAACGCCTATCTGTCGAAAGTGGCAGGACTCAGTTTTTAATACATTAGCCGGTCCAAATAATAACATAATAAAAATCACAAAATCATAACTCCATGGCAGATAATAAAATTGCATCGCAAGGTCATTCAGCCCAAGCGACAAAGGAGCACGGATTGATAATAACGATACTTATTGTACTGCTTGTGATCGCAGCACTGGCAATAGTAGGATTTGCGTGCATAAAGCCTGGTCCTGATACGGTCCAGGGTATGGGTGACGCGACTGAAGTGCGTATTTCAGGAAAGCTTCCCGGAAGAGTGGCCAAGCTCTATGTAGAAGAGGGAGCTAAAGTGCACGCCGGTGACACCCTTGTACGTATACATTCCACTCTTATCGATGCACGCTTGTCGCAGGCTCAGGCCATAGAAACCGCTGCAAGCGCTACAAACCGTAAGGTCGACTCAGGCACCCGCCCTCAAATCATAGCAGCTGCACGAGATCTCTGGGCTCAGGCCCAGGCCGCTGCTGATATTGCCCGCAAGACCAACGAACGCATGGAAAACCTCTATGCAAAAGGGGTAATCAGCGCACAGAAACGTGACGAAGCCAATGCCGCCTACAAGGTAGCCAAAGCTGCGGAAGCGACAGCCAAAAGCCAATATGACCTTGCTGTGGCCGGGGCACAGAATGAAGACAAAGAGGCCTCACGTGCAATGATGGATGCTGCCAAAAGCGGTGTAGCCGAAGTGGGCGCGCTTCTCGAAGACCAGTATCTTACGGCACCTTGCGACGGTGTCATAACGGTTGTCTATCCTAACGAAAGTGAGCTTGTGGCTATGGGAGCACCGATTATGTCATTGCAGAAAGACGACATGTGGGCAGTTTTCAATGTGCGCGAAACTCTGCTGAAAGATATAACCGAAGGCAGTGTGATAAGAGTAAGAATCCCGGCATTGGATATCGAGGAGGAAATGACAGTATTTTATATACGTGATCTTGGCACTTATGCCAACTGGCAGGCGACCAAATCCACCGGTGACTATGACGCACGTACGTTTCAGGTCAAAGCACGCGCCAACCATAAGATCGAGAACTTCCGCCCCGGCATGTCGGTCATATATCTCGGTGTCAAGTAAGGAGAGCAGAACGCAAGGGTCATGAAGATTTTTCTGAGAAGTCTGCGCCAGATTGTGAGCCGCCCTGTTTATTGGGCTGCCATGTTTATAATGCCACTATTCTGCATACTTCTTCTTACCACTCTTATGAAAGAGGGCCTGCCGATGAAAGTGCCCTCGGCCATGGTGGATAAAGACGGCTCAAGCATATCGCGTGAGCTGACCCTTAATCTGGGAGCAATGCAGCTTGTGGATCTCACCGACGAGTGCAATTCCTATACCGAAGCACGCAAACTGGTGCAGGAGGGAAAAATCTACGGTTTTTTCATGATTCCGGAAAACTTCGAGCGCGACTTACTTGCCGGAAAATCTCCGGTAGTGACTTTCTACACCAACATGACTTTCTACGTACCGGCATCTCTGGCTTTCAAGACATTCAAGACTACAGCTCTGGTGTCGAAGGTCGGCATCATTGTCCAGGTTGCAGAACTTGCAGGAATTTCCGGCGAACAAGCCATGTCGGTACTTCAGCCGATATCATTCGAGGGGCGTCCGATAGGCAATCCGAGCATGAACTATGCCATATATCTGTGCAACTCATTCCTTCCCTGCATATTGCAGCTCATGATATTTCTTGTCACCTGCTTCAGCCTCGGACAAGAAATAAAATACGGAAGAAGCAGGCGACTTATGGAGATGGCTGACGGATCTATACTAAAAGCATTGTTTTTCAAGTTACTGCCCGAGACCATAATATGGTGGACAATGATTTTATTCATTGAGTCGTGGCTATATGGCTGGCAAGGATATCCAATGCACGGGTCCTGGTTCTGGCTCACCATGTCAGAGCTGATGTATGTTCCGGCATGTCAGGGAATGGCACTTATACTGTTCGGCATCACCCCCAACCTGAGACTGTCACTGTCACTGAGCGCACTTCTCGGTATCATCTGTTTCTCAATCGCTGCTTTTTCATTCCCGGAGCAAAGTATGTATCCCGGAATCTCGATATTTAGCTGGCTGCTTCCTTCCCGCTACAACTTCCTGATCTACATCGATCAGGCGCTCAATGGACGTGATCTTTTCTTCAGCCGCTGGTGGTATGTGGCTTATATTGTCTATATGCTGCTTCCGCTTCTTTTTGTCAGACGTATCAAGAATGCGTTTATGCGCCCGGTTTATGTTCCTTAAAATCCTGTAGACACCATGAGCTTTATTAGAAATTTTGCAAAAGCATTTGTTTCGGAACTGCGTCTGGCAATACATGATCAGGGCATACTTGTATTTCTGATACTCTTGCCATTTGCCTATCCGATATTGTACTCAATAATCTATAATCCGGAATTTGCAAGAGACGTGGCTGTAGTGGTCGTGGACAATGACCGTACATTTCTGTCGCGAGAACTGGCAAGAAACCTGAATGCTTGTCAGGAAGTCGAAATCATCGGCTACGCTGCAGATCTTGACGAGGCCAAACGTGCAATGGACTCACGTAAATGTTTCGCGATCATCGAAATTCCAGAAGGCTTCCAACGCACAGTGGGAAGAGGCGAGACTGCCAATGCCATCTTTTATTCGGACATGAGTCTACTTATAAGATACAAAGGCGTACTGACCGCAACCACCAACGTGGCTCTGGCTATGGGAAGCGAACTCCAAGCCAAGAAAATAAACGACATAGCGCCTCTTGCCGCGACACTTACATCGGGAGATCCGATGCCGGTTGAATCGCGCGAACTCGGTAACACACAGGGAGGATTCGACTCTTTTCTCATGCCCGGAGTCCTTATTCTTATACTACAGCAAGCCACAGTGCTTGCCGTAGGTATGGCAGGAGGCGCACGACGGGAAAAAAATCTTTACAGCGAAGGCAACAACATGTCACTCCCGACATGGGTACTCGGCCGGGCGGCTTGCTTTGCAGCATTGTTTATGATACCGGCAATCTATATCTGCCACTATGTGCCGCTGATGTTTTCTTTTCCAATGGCAGGCAACGAACTTGAAATCTTCGCCTTTGTATTGCCGCTGCTGATTGCATCGGTAATGATGGGACTTTGTCTGCAAGGAATCGTGAGCGAACGTGAATCTATCTTCGTAATCTGGGTAGTCACATCAATAATGTTTCTTTTTCTCTCAGGCCTCACCTGGCCTCGCTATGCCATGTCTCCGATCTGGAAAACATTGGCCGATTGTGTGCCGGCCACATTCGGCGTACTCGGATTTGTAAAAATGAACAGCAACGGCGCATCGCTCTCTCAGGTCGCACCTTGCTATACCGCACTCTGGATTCAGGCCGCCGTCTACACTGCCATAGCCATGATTATTCAATATCGTCTACGCACAAGAAATACAATCCCATCAAGACAATCCATTTAGTTGATAAAAATAGGCATCAGATAATAGTTTTTATTAAAATTATGTTATCTTTGAGAAGACAGGCCGCTCCATCACAAAGCGATCTGTCTTCTTAAATTAACCATAAAATCTATACATTGTCAGTCGTATGATCGACCGCCAGTCCCGATACATGGAACTGCAGGCAAAACTAAACCGTTTTGCTACGATCACACTCGAGGATATGAGCGGTGTAAAACTCATGAACCGCATCGACACCAAGTATCTTACATCAATTGAAAAACTCTTACGTCTGCTTGAAATGGCTCATGCAGAATATATGGTGCAGGAAATCGACAACAACAGCAATCTGCCGTATTACACAATGTATCTCGACACGGATGAACACCGTATGTATGTCGATCATCTACGAGGTAAAAAGTTCCGAAAAAAGATAAGAGTGCGCCGCTACGAAAGCACGATGCTGTCGTTCCTTGAAATAAAAAGCAAAAACAATAAAGGACGCACAAAAAAGAAACGTATAAAATGCAATATCAACGAAATTGAAAAATATAGAGATTTCATTTCCGACCACTCACCTCACAACTATCACTCTCTGCGCCGGTGCATTGAAAACCGCTTTAACCGCATCACACTTGTCAACCGCCACATGACCGAACGGCTTACAATAGACTCTTGCCTGCGATTTCACAATCTTGAGAACGGCAATAAAGTGATCCTTCCTGATCTTGCCATAATCGAACTAAAACGCAGAAGCAATGCTTCATCGTCGGTCGCGCAAATACTAAACCGATTGCAGATAAGGCCAAGTGGATTCAGCAAATACTGTATCGGAATGGCGCTTACAGATCCCCTACTCCGACAAAACAGATTCAAACCACGTCTTAAATCCATTGCCCGTCACACGGCTATTGTAAAAGACTACAGCGTGTGGCCGAAAGAATGCCTCTCCCCTATTACACCTCCTGACACATGGCCTAATTCAAACACTGATAAACTATAAAACCTTATGGACGATTTTGACCTGACTGACACTCCGCTGCTTGCATCGGGCGATCTCTATGAGCTACTGGCGAGATTCCTGTTCAATTCGCTGGTCGTATGGATTATAATCCATCTGCTCTATTATCCTAAAAGCAAACGTCGTGATTACTATTTCACGTTCATGCTTATAAGCGTGAGCATTTTCTTCCTTATATTCCTGCTCGGAGGACTGAAAATCAAAGTAGGATTTGCCCTGGGACTGTTTGCTATCTTCGGCATCATCCGCTATCGCACAGAATCCATGTGTGTCAGGGAAATGACCTATCTCTTTGTGATCATAGCCATATCGGTGATCAACGCGCTTGCCGTAACACTCAGCATAGCCGAACTTATAGCTGTCAACGCGCTATTTATACTGGCAATACTACTGTGCGAACTGAACCTGCTAAATAAACTGCATCAGGAAAAACTGGTCGTCTATGACCGCATTGATCTGATAGTACCTGAAAAACATGACGAACTTGTGAAGGATCTTGAAAAACGTCTCGGCCTGACTGTAATAGAAGTTGAAATCGGTGCCGTAGATTTTTTAAGAGACACGGCAATGTTGAAAGTGCACTACACCGCACGCGGACAGAATTCGGTAAACCATATATTGAAAATACCTAAGGAGAAAAAACAATGAAAAAGATAATACTTGCGCTCGCGATCGTTATAGGCTCCATGAGCACAACGGCACAACAACTATGGACCTCGGCAGATGTGAAGATACCTATTACTAAACGGATCACAGCAACAGTCGAAGCTGAATACCGCACACACAATAAATTATCATCGAGCGAACGCTGGGCTCTAAGCGCCGCTCTGGCATATCGCCCCACATCTCACCTGAAATTTGACATCGGATACAAATTTATAAACAGCTACACAGAAGATGAATTTCATACCAAACTGCGCGACGTAAATCTTCATCCCAAAAAACCTTACCGCCATTACTACACCCCGGAATACATGCTGAGGCGCAACCGTATTTTTCTATCGGCCACCGGGTCGATAAAACTCGGCAAGTTAGCATTGTCACTACGCGAGCGTTACCAGTTCACTCATCGCAACAGCAAAGACTATACACGTTACTATATAAACAGTTCAACGCCGAACCACACATTATCCGAAGACGATTTTCTCAATACAGGCTCCGAACAGGAGCGTGTGAAAGTAGCAAAGGACAAACATTCGCTGCGCTCACGTATTGAAGCAGAATATACAATAAAGAAAAAATGCAGATTCACACCTTTTGCATCGGCGGAGATCTACAACACTATCAACAGAAGCTGGGAATGTGACCAGTCGAGATACACGGCAGGATGCAGTTACAAAATAAATTCCCACAACAGCCTTGATCTATTTTATCGTTTCATACGCGAACATATCGACAAATCAAGCATAAATGTAATAGGAATAGGCTACAGCTTCAAACTATAGAAACACTGCCTCCTGTAGTTCTCCGAAAATACCGGAAAGCATAGAAATGCGGGACTGTCATGCAAATTGATCTTGTGTCGACAGTCCCGCAATCGTCTATATGACAATATGATATTTTACCTGAGGTTAGGATTTATGCGCCCCCAGTCGCTGATAGGCGGTATGATACCGAGGCTGATAACTTCGTCACGCAGGTGACAAAGATGGTGATAACTCTGATCCAGTGACTTCCGCTCTTCATCAGTACCCTTGACAGGCTTTACGCATACACCGTTTTTGTCGACAGTTGTCTCCATCGCCATCATAATATGGTTATAGGTACCGTCGTTGACATAGGTGCCCACAGGCCATGTGAAAGGTTGTCCGCCCATAGCGGCAGCAATCATCTCGATAGAAAGATAGGCCGGACTCTGAAACGAAGACCGCCCACGCAAATCTATAATATTTTTACCACCTTGGATGACACGCTGCTTCATTGCTTCCCATTCATGCAAAGGCAGTGCCTCGGTACCAATAATCTGTGAAAGCGGTTTTCCTGCGACTGTTGTTGTGGATGCAAATACAGCCATCTGCTCGCCATGTCCGCCATAGGTGCGGCTATTGACAATCTCGTCGGCGGGGATGTGGAAATACTTGGCCAATTCACTACGCAGACGGGTAGAGTCGAGAGCTGCCAATGTCGACACCTGCGACGGCTTCAGCCCAGAATAAATAAGAGTGACAAGGCCGGTAATATCGGCCGGATTGAACACGACAACAACATGTTTTACATCCGGACAATAAGCCTTGATATCCTTGCCAAGCTGTTCGGCTATTTCGGAGTTGCCACGCAGAAGATCCTCACGTGTCATGCCTGCCTTTCTGGCAGCTCCCCCCGACGACACAATATAGCTCGCTCCGGTAAATGCCTCCCTGACATCAGATGTCGCAGTAAAATTTATACCGCTGAAGCCACAATGGCGCATCTCCTCGACAACTCCCTCAAGACCTGGCGCATAGGTGTCAAAAAGACAAATGTCAGGTGTCAAGTGCATCATGGCCGCAGTCTGAGCCATGTTTGAGCCAATCATACCGGCAGCGCCGACTATGACAAGTTTCTCATCTGTTAGAAATTTCATAACGTATATCGTTTTTTGAATTGATTGTCAAAGACACTTTCATTAATGTAACGCGTGGTCATGACCGGCAGTTCATCTTCCGGAATAATTTCATTGAGGGTTATATTTTTTTTATCTTTACTAATATAAAAATCACTTCAGGCTAAACAAATGAACCGGGATTTAAAAGCATTTTGGAAAGATATCATATCAGGCAAAAAGTATCAGGCAAACGATCCGCGTCTTATCGAAAAACTTGAGCATACGAGAGTCAGGCTATGGGAATTCAACAATCTTCGCCCCGACCGCACAGATGAGATGAAAAATATGATACAGCAGCTTTTCGGGCATATTGGCAATAATTTCCATATCAACCAGCCTTTCCGATGCGACTATGGCTGCAACATCTTCGTTGGAGACAATTTCTTTGCCAACTTCAATCTTACAATTCTCGACGAGGCATGCGTGACAATCGGAGACCACTGCTTTATCGGACCGAATGTAAGCATGTATACAGCATGTCATCCTCTTGAGGCGGACGAGCGCAACAAATTCATCGAATGGGCCGAGCCTATAACCATCGGTAACAACGTGTGGATCGGCGGAAGTGTCACTATATTGCCAGGCGTGACAATAGGCAACAATTCAGTAATAGGCGCGGGGGCGGTTGTAACCAAAAACATCCCCGACAATGTGGTAGCAGGAGGCAATCCGGCAAAAATCATAAAATACCTGTGATTTTCTCATCAGTATGTAACATTTATTGAAAATGCGACGTCCAATAAATAAAAACAAATTTATTTATGAAACGAATATCACTTCCTGCCGCTGCCATCGCTCTTCTTTCTGTAATCGCAGCATCATGTATCGGCGTACTATCGTCAGACAAAGCCAAAATGATTGAAAGCGGAACAAACTACAAAGTGTTCTCGGTAGAGGACTTCAATGAACTTATCGCATCAGCAGTCGATGTCTATGTGACTTTGGGAGAAACAAATCCTGTTATACGCATTGAAGCCGATCCTGAGATAATAGATGGGATCAGTGTTGAAAACAAAAGCGGTACAGTCTGCATCAACGACAAAAACAACATTGCCGAAAAAAAGAACAAACCCAAGGCCATAGCTGTTATCTCTGTAAAGAACCTTGACAAAGTATTTGCTACCGCAGGTTCAACTGTCGTGTTTGACAAACCGGTGATCGGTGAATTGTTCAACACCAATTCAACAATCACAGTAGACAGCGCCAAAGTCGCGGCCTACAGACAGCCGGAATTATAGCCTACATCTCTCAACGGTAACATGACATTGCCAATTAAACGCGGCGATGTCATTTTTTATTAAATTTTCTATGATTTATTTGGAATATTTGAAATAGTTACTACCTTTGTAATCGATACAATTTTCTTAAAATAAGATGTACACTAAAACCGAATACAGCGACAACCAATTACTGAAGATGATGCAGCAGGCCGGATTGCGCCCGTCGTTGCATAGAATCGCAGTTTTGTCATTTGTCGCCAATTCGCGAAGCCATCCCTCGGCCGACGAGGTATATATCCGACTTTCAAAGCAGTTTCCCACAATGTCACGGACAACAATCTACAATGCGCTCCATGCTTTGGTCGAAACATCTCTGCTGCGAGAACTTGAGATTGAAAGCGGCACAATGCGCTATGATCTTGCCCCCAAACCTGATCACGGCCACTTCATATGCCGAAAATGCGGAAAAATCTACGATACTGAAATGCCTGACGGTCTCATGTCATCAGTTTCACCAGGCTTCTGCATCGACTGTATCGACATCTTTTACAAAGGGCTATGCCCAATGTGCACAACTGAACAACATTAAATAACAACAATAAAACCTTACCAAAATGAAAGACCTTAAAGGAACAAAGACCGAGCGCAATCTTCAGGACGCATTCGCAGGCGAGTCACAGGCCCGCAACAAGTACACCTACTACGCCTCAAAAGCACGTAAAGACGGCTACGAACAGATCGCGGCCATCTTTGAGGAAACCGCCAACAACGAAAAAGAACATGCCAAACTTTGGTTCAAGTTGCTTCATGGCGGCGAAGTGCCCGGTACAATGGACAACCTGCGCGATGCCGCTGCAGGAGAAAACTACGAGTGGACCGACATGTATGAGCGCATGGCACAGGAAGCCGACGAAGAAGGATTCACCGACATCGCCAAGAAATTCCGCGCTGTAGCAGCGATCGAGCGCCACCATGAGGAACGCTACCGCCGTCTGCTCGCCAATATAGAGGAAGGCATTGTCTTCTCGCGAGAAGGCGACACCGTGTGGATTTGCCGCAACTGCGGACACATCGTTATCGGAAAGAAAGCTCCGGAGCTGTGCCCTGTGTGTCTCCATGCCAAATCATTTTTTGAAATCGAGGCCAAGAATTATTAATCAGACATCAATCTGAGAAACACATCTGCGACATCGGCGTTATACCGATGTCGCAGTTTTTTGGTATAGTTTCACATAATTTCCCCAATAAAATTACTTTTAGCTATCAATCTCACGCTTTCCCTTTTCTTTAATTCAAAAAATCGGCTTAGCCACCGCGAACCATGCTTTGCATGACGATCACTATTCTTCTCATCGAATATTCTCCGTATATTTGATTCATAAATATCAAACTATGATCCGACGCATAAAAACTTTTCTGCAACATCTTTCATTCCGTACAGGAGTCATAGTTCTGGTGTGCTGTATTCCATGTTACATCATGAGTTTCGCGCAAATGGCACTTCCTATATCTGCCGGTGCCAAAGGAGTCCTATGGGTCATATTATACGGATTAGCCAAAACGCTGCAATATTCCGGGCTTACCATTATAGGAGCAGAAGGGATAAAGCGGCTTAAACACTGGCTAAAATCATCAATTCATAAAAAATCAGACAATAATTCGGATTTCAAATAATGCTTTTTCAGCCAATCCGCATCTGAATCATTGTATAAAAATAAAGGCTGCAACGTTGCCGGTTAAGGACAAACGTTGCAGCCTTATTATTTTAGCCGAATAACCTATATTACTCTTCGATGGCTGCCTGAGCGGCAGCTACGCGGGCGATAGGCACGCGATAGGGAGAACAGCTGACGTAATTCATGCCGAGCTTAGCGCAGAACTTAACAGATGACGGCTCGCCTCCATGCTCACCACAGATGCCGACTTTGAGATCAGGATTTGCTTTGCGTCCTTTCTCTACGCCCATCTTCACGAGCTGACCTACACCTTCCTGATCAAGAACTTCAAACGGATCGGTCTTGATGATACCGTTCTCTTTATAGAATTTGAGGAACTTGGGTGCATCATCGCGCGAGAAGCCGAATGTCATCTGCGTGAGGTCGTTGGTGCCGAACGAGAAGAAGTCGGCAACCTCGGCGATCTGATCGGCAACGAGAGCCGCACGTGGCACCTCGATCATTGTACCAACCTTATAGCTTACAGTCTGACCCTTTTCCTCAAATACCTTGGCAGCAGTCATGTTTATGACGTTGGCCTGATGCTGTATCTCTTTGAGCGAACCAACAAGAGGTATCATGATCTCGGGATGAACAGAAATTCCACGAGCCTTTACCGCAAGCGCGGCCTCGATGATAGCGCGGGCCTGCATCTCTGTGATCTCGGGATAAGTGATGCCGAGACGGCAGCCACGGTGACCGAGCATAGGATTGAATTCCTCAAGGCTGTCAACCTTGGCCTTGACTTCGGCTAAAGAAATGCCCATGTCTTCGGCAAGTTCCTTCTGGGTTGCAGTCTGATGAGGAACAAACTCATGCAACGGCGGATCGAGCAGACGAATTGTCACGCCATATCCGTCCATTGCCTCGAAGATACCCTCGAAGTCACCACGCTGGATAGGAAGAAGCTTGGCAAGAGCAGCCTTACGGCCTTCTACATCTGATGCAAGGATCATCTCACGCACTGCCTTGATGCGGTCACCCTCGAAGAACATGTGCTCTGTGCGGCAGAGGCCTATGCCCTGCGCACCAAAGCTGCGGGCCTGACGCGCGTCGCGGGGAGTGTCGGCATTAGTGCGTACAAGTGTTTTGGTATATTTTGCAGCAAGATTCATGATTGCGGCGAAATCACCATCGAGTTCGGGATCTGTTGTCGGAACCTGACCGTCATAAACATCACCGTTAGAACCGTTAAGCGAAATCCAGTCGCCTTCTTTATAGACTTTACCGCCCATTTCAACGGTCTTTGCCTCATAATCGACCTTGATCTCACCTGCACCCGAAACACAACACTTACCCATGCCGCGTGCAACGACAGCTGCATGCGATGTCATGCCGCCACGCATTGTGAGGATACCCTGTGCAACAGCCATACCGCGAAGATCCTCAGGCGAGGTCTCTATACGCACAAGCACGACTTTCTTTTTCTTCTCCGCCCAGGCTTCGGCCTCGTCGGCAAAGAATACTATCTGACCGGTAGCCGCGCCCGGAGATGCGGGCAAACCCTTTGCCATGACTTTGGCTGCACGGAGAGCTTCCTTGGCAAACACCGGGTGAAGAAGCTCGTCGAGTTTCTGAGGCTCCATGCGGGTGAGCACAGTTTTCTCGTCGATCATGTTCTCACGGAGGAGATCCATTGCGATCTTTACCATTGCAGCGCCGGTACGCTTGCCATTGCGGGTCTGAAGCATCCAGAGCTTGCCGTCCTGGATTGTGAACTCCATGTCCTGCATATCGCGGTAGTATTCCTCCAGACGGTTTGCTATAGCTATAAGCTCGGCGGCGCAGACTGGCATCGACTCCTCAAGCGAAGGATATTTCGATGCACGCTCCTCTTCGCTTATGCCCTGCAGTTTGGCCCAACGGCGCGAACCCTCGACAGTGATCTGCTGAGGTGTGCGTATACCTGCTACCACATCCTCGCCCTGAGCGTTGATGAGGTATTCACCGTTAAACATCTTCTCACCGGTAGCAGCGTCACGGCTGAATGCCACGCCTGTAGCCGAATTTTCGCCCATGTTGCCGTAAACCATAGCCTGGACATTGACGGCAGTACCCCACTCTTCGGGTATCTGGTTCATGCGGCGATAAATGATCGCACGCTCGTTCATCCAGCTGTCAAACACAGCGCAGATTCCACCCCAGAGCTGTTCCCAGGCGCTGTCGGGGAAATCTTTTCCGGTGTATTCCTTGACAGCCTGTTTAAACAGTACAACAAGTTTCTTGAGATCCTCCACATCAAGCTCTGTATCGAGCTTCACGCCTTTCTCCTCCTTGACTTTCTCCATTATAGCCTCGAAAGGATCGATGTCGGCCTTGCTTTTGGGCTTCATGCCAAGCACAACGTCGCCATACATCTGCACGAAACGACGGTAGCTGTCCCATGCAAAGCGCGGATTGCCGCTTTTCTCTGCAAGCGAAGCCACTGTGGCATCGTTCATACCGAGATTGAGCACCGTATCCATCATGCCGGGCATAGAAGCACGCGCTCCGCTGCGCACCGACACAAGAAGCGGATTGGTCGGATCGTCAAATTTCTTACCTGTAAGGCTCTCGACGTGGGCGATAGCATCCTCCACGTCATTCTTAATTCTCTTTACTACCTCTTCCTTACCACACTGTGTGTATTCGTTACACACCTCTGTTGTGATTGTAAATCCCGGGGGTACCGGCATACCGAGTAGATTCATCTCGGCCAGATTTGCGCCTTTTCCGCCAAGAAGGTTTCTCATCTTGGCATCGCCTTCGGCTTTTCCATCACCGAACGTATAGACTCTTTTCATCCGTTTTTATAATTAGTTACGAACTATTTGATTATCTTATTTGTGTTTTTATGGCGCTAATGCAAGCCGTCCGGATTTCATCGGCGCTATTCAAGATTCCACAAAGATAAGAAGTTTCGGACATATTCATGTCTAACCATACCACATTTTTTCATCAAAATCTTAAAAAGAGTAAACAAATATAAAAAAGAAGATTCCGCAATGATTTAATCCGGAACCTCCTTTCTTTAATAATTCGAAATCATCGACTGATCACCTGGTTGCGTCAAGTATACCACGAAAATAGCCGATACTTTCTCTTACCCCAGGATTGGGGTCATTACCATTTTTCTCGAATTCCATGCTCACAACTCCCTTGTAGTCAATTTCGCGCAAAGATTTGGCTATTGGCCTGAAATCAATGACACCACGCCCCATTTCCCATGTCTGACCGGATTTGGTCGGCGCGGTTTCATCCTTTATATGTATATCATAGATCCAGTCTTTGTAGTCAACCAGAATTTCCGCAACATTCTGCCCCATACGTACACAGTGGCCAAGATCCAGACAGGCACCAACCCCAAGCGAAGGATCTTTCACAAGCTCCACAATCTTATAGATATCCGGAAAGGCCGCACCATCGGGACCATGAGTATGGATAGCAACTTTTATTCCCGTATCCTTTACTTTCTCGATTGTATAATCAATCAATTCGTAATCAGGCACACCGATAAAGAAAGGTACCCCATATCGCCCGGCATAAGCGAAAGTCTTGTCCACATCGGCCTTAGAATGCATATAGACAGGTCCGAGCGTGTATCCGTCGATTCCATAGGAAGCGCACATCTGTTTTACCGAATCCATCTGTAATTCCGTCGCATCGAGAGGAAGCCACCAGTCCTTTACCGACAGATACTTCACACCCATGTCCTGCAGCATCCGGCACGTCTGTTCGAGATCGAAATTACGGTATGTATATCCCGCAATGCCTATTTTCACATCATCACTGCCACGTGAGCCTGAAACAAGCTGCGCCTGCAGGCCGCCGGCACCGGCCAGCAACAATGCTGCGGCAGCAACTATTTTTTTTAAACCAGTTTTCATAAAGCATATATGATTTTAAAGTTTTTGGATTTCAGCGTCTGATCTTGACCGGTATAGCTCTGTCAGGCAATTCAGCGCCATCAGGCAGAACGACAAGCAAATGCCCTCCTCCGCCGGCACCGAGCATTTTCCACGCCAAAGCACCTGATTTTTTTACAGCTTCTATAAATTCACCCACTCCAGGCTGAATCATGGCAGGAAACATCGCGATCTGTGCGGAGAATGAGTCAGCGAACGCCGAAGCGAATGCTTTGAGGTCACAACCCATTATCGCAGTCCAACACCGGTCGGCCGCAGCAGCCAGATCCCTCACCTTGTCCACCGTGATATCACGACCTTCAATTACCGAAAGTCCTTGGCGTCGCGGAAACATCGGCAGGATGCACAGATGCTCCTCAAGCCACCTCAATATCAATTCATCGTGCACACTCTCTATCTTTTCCGGCCAATACCGGTTGTCGTAATAATGACGTGTTAGCCCCGACATGCATATCCCTATCGCATCCTGTGCTCCCGATATATGCCCTTGATTCTCCGGGTTGTTCTCAAAACAGAAAAGAAGACGGGCCATCATCTCCTCATTGTAGGGCGGCAGTTCGTAAGGCCATATCTTCCTTGCTGTGTTACGCGTAGAGGTCGACATGCCGCCACGCTCCATAAACTCATGATTCGGCTCGATACTTGCCGTGATAGCCCATCCGGGAGCATATTGCGAGACATACGGCTGATCTATCCATGTCCCGGCAATATCGATACGATAAGGCAACTGCGATCTCACACCCAGGCGCAACGATGTTGTCGACCGGGCTTCGAGTCCATCGTCGGGCATACGCTCAAGCTCGACATACTCTATTCCACGCTCATGGCAGAATTCACGCTTCACATCGCTTCCTCCGTCACTGTTCACCACAAACACGTCAGGTTTAATCCGATCCACTGTCTCTACAAAATCCATCATGCCCGAACCGGTGTTGATACAAGCATCTGTGACATATCTGATGGCCTTGACCATATAAAGACGCTCCCGCTCCGAATAGACAGGCATGCGGTTTTTCAGTTCCATGATTGTAGCGTCGGATCCGATGCCAACATAGAGATCGCCATAACACGACGCCTCCTTGAAAAACGCGACATGTCCCGAATGAAGCATATCATAGCATCCCGATACAAACACTTTCTTCCTGTTTCCCATACAATATCAAGAAAAGTGATAATTGTTAATTCCCGTCAAATATATAAAGAATATTCGATGAAAAGAATAGCGATCGTCATGCAAAGCATGGTTCGCGGTGGCGAAGCCTGTTTTTGTCTAAAATTACACGCTCATATTATCCGACAATATTCCATAGTTCTTTATATTTGCGGCATGACAGACTATAACAAAATCATCGGAGATATATATCGCGAAATGACCCCTCTGTGGGGTTCAGGCAAAGTTGCGGACTACATACCCGCTTTGGCAGAAGTAGATCCGCGGCAACTCGGTATCGTTGTCGACACCGTTGACGACATGCAGAGCTACCGCATAGGCGATGCCGACATTCCTTTCTCCATACAAAGCATATCAAAAGTATTCACACTTGCCATGGTCATAAGCCACACCGGCGAAGATCTTTGGAAATCAGTAGGACGCGAGCCGTCAGGCAATCCTTTCAACTCTCTTATCCAGCTTGAGCATGAGCAAGGTAAACCGCGCAACCCATTCATCAACGCCGGCGCTCTCGTTGTAACCGACAGGCTCATGTCGCTTTACCCACGTCCAAAAGAGGCGATAATCGACTTCGTGAGGTCGATATGCGGCTCCGACGACATTTACTTCGATCACCAGGTTGCCGTGAGCGAACGTCAGAACGCCGACCGCAATCTGGCACTCGCCTATTTCATGAAAAGTTTTGGCAACATCCACAATGATGTCGAAAAACTAATCGACGTCTACTGCCACCAATGCGCCCTGGCCATGAGTTGCGCCGATCTTGCACGCAGTTTTCTCGTTTTTGCCAACCGCGGAATCAACCCGCTCAACGGACAGCGCATACTCACCGAAAGCCAGGCAAAACGCATGGGAGCGCTTATGGCCACATGCGGCTTCTATGATGAAAGCGGCGACTTCGCCTATCGCGTCGGACTTCCCGGCAAAAGTGGCGTCGGTGGCGGCATCGTCGCATATATGCCCGGCAAACTGTCTATGGCAGTGTGGAGCCCCGAACTGAACAGCTATGGCAACTCTATAATCGGTATAGAAGCATTCGAGCGATTCACTACCGGCATACGCAATTCCATCTTCTGAAGCTTGGAATCCGATAATTGTGAAATTTATTTTTAAAATAAGCCAACTTATTCAAAAACAATTACTAACTTTGCGCCGCAAAACTACGCGGAGGGCTATGTCAGTCATCCCGCGCAAGTTGCATACAGTTCACATTATTAACCCCTTATTTTTTAAATGACTGACGAAGTAAAGAACAGCCCGATCGAAGATTTCGACTGGGTTGCCTACGAGAAAGGCGAGACTCCGGGCGAAAAATCACGTGAGGAGCTCACTCAGACCTACGGCCAATCACTTGGCACCGTCAAAGACAAAGAAGTAATCGAAGGCACAATCATCGCCCTCAACAAACGTGAGGCAGTGGTTGACATAGGTTACAAGAGCGACGGCATTATCCCCTTCAACGAGTTCCGTTACAACCCCGAAATCAAAGTTGGTGACAAGGTTGAGGTTTTCATCGAGAACCAGGAAGACAAGAAGGGCCAGCTCATCCTGAGCCACCGCAAGGCTCGTGCAGCCCGCTCATGGGAGCGCATCAACCACGCTCTCGAGAATGATGAAATCATCACAGGCTACATCAAGTGTCGCACCAAAGGCGGCATGATCGTCGACGTATTCGGCATCGAGGCATTCCTCCCCGGCTCTCAGATCGACGTTCGTCCCATCCGCGATTACGATATCTTCGTTGGCAAGACTATGGAGTTCAAGGTTGTCAAGATCAACCAGGAATACCGCAATGTCGTTGTCAGCCACAAAGCACTCATCGAGGCCGAGCTCGAAGCTCAGAAGCGCGAGATCATCTCTAAACTCGAAAAGGGTCAGGTACTCGAAGGCACCGTCAAGAACATCACCTCCTACGGCGTTTTCATCGACCTTGGCGGCGTAGACGGTCTCGTTCACATCACCGACCTCTCCTGGGGCCGCGTAAGCCATCCCGAAGAGGTTGTACAGCTCGACCAGAAACTCAATGTCGTTATTCTCGACTTCGACGACGAGAAGAAGCGCATCGCACTTGGTCTCAAGCAGCTCCAGCCCCATCCATGGGACGCACTCAGCGAAGAGCTCAAAGTCGGCGACAAAGTCAATGGCCGCGTAGTTGTCATGGCTGAATACGGAGCATTTGTTGAAATCGCTCCCGGCGTAGAGGGTCTCATCCATGTCAGCGAAATGTCATGGAGCCAGCACCTCCGCTCTGCCAACGACTTCCTCCATGTAGGCGACGAGGTTGAAGCAGTCATCCTCACACTCGACCGCGAAGAGCGCAAGATGTCACTTGGTCTCAAGCAGCTTAAGAAAGATCCTTGGGAAGACATCGAGGTTCGCTACCCCGTTGGCTCGAAGCACACAGCCCGCGTCCGCAACTTCACCAACTTCGGTGTATTTGTTGAGATCGAAGAGGGCGTAGACGGCCTCATCCACATCAGCGACCTCTCCTGGACAAAGAAAGTAAAGCACCCCAGCGAATTCACTCAGATCGGTGCAAACATCGAGGTTCAGGTACTGGAAATCGACAAGGACAACCGTCGTCTCTCACTCGGCCACAAGCAGCTCGAAGAGAACCCATGGGATGTGTTTGAAACAATCTTCACTCCGGGATCAGTACACGAAGGCACCATCGTCGAGATGCTCGACAAGGGCGCTGTAGTAGCACTCCCCTACGGTGTTGAAGGCTTTGCTACTCCCAAGCACCTCGTAAAACAGGACAGCAGCCAGGCAAAAGTTGATGAAAAACTCGACTTCAAAGTTATCGAGTTCAACAAGGACAACCGCCGCATTATCCTCTCACACAGCCGCATCTTCGAGGACGAGCAGAAAGCCGAGAAGAATGAGCAGCGCAAGGCAAAACGTGCACAGCGCAAGTCAGAGGAAGCTACAGCAGCACCTGCAACCACAATCGAGAAAACCACATTCGGTGACCTCGAAGCTCTTGCAGCTCTCAAAGAGCAGCTTTCGCGCAAGTAATCAATCGATTACCGAGAAAATTCAATACATCGAGGAGGTGTGCCGTCGGCACACCTCCTTTTCTTTTACAACTCTGAACATTACCAATCCGGCAATACACGCCCCAACCGGAGCTACAACCTTCTAAAGATTTAATTCAAAAACATTTACATTTACCAATAAAAAGCACATTTACAAAAAACCGGTATCAATACCATAAAGACATAAAAAGAGAATACTCCGGCTCCCGGTCTCTGAGCAGCCCGAAGCCACATATTTAATTTCAGGCACACTGTTTTTACGGGCTTATTTTAAAAATTTAGCCGATATATCGTTCAGTAGATTTACAAAAAAGAGTATTTTTGCAAATCCAAAAGAAATCAGGCGCTGATTGAAATATCGAAATATCCGGAGAGTCGGTCATTCCGTCGCCCGCCAGGAGGCTTAGGCCAAAAGTGGCGGGAGGAAAGTCCGGGCAACAAGAGCAACATGTTTCCTAACGGGAAGCGGCTGGCGACAGCCGGGCAATGTGACAGAAAATAACCGCCCGAAAGGGTAAGGGTGAAAAGGCGGGGTAAGAGCCCACCGGATGCCATAGCGATATGGTATGCCGCATACCCCATGCGTTGCAAGGTCAAATATACCGACAAGGCATTACGGCAGGCAACAGCTTGCCGGATTGTCAAAAAGAACTGCTCGTTCTTGTCGGGGGGTAGACTGCTATAGGCTCGTGGCGACACGAGTCAGAGATAAATGACGGAACGGAGTCGGTTTTTCATGTACCGGCTTCCGACATAACCCGGCTTACAGGCCGTCTCTCCGCTTTTTCGTTTTCATGTCCCATAAGCGCACTCACTTGTTTGATCTTGAATTGAAATCTATTTAGCTCTCTGCGATGGGCAATCTTGCAAAACGCTCTATGACCGGCATACTCTATGTCGGTGTGATAGTAGGATGTATAATTTGGGGGAATATAGGCGTGCTGCTGCTCTCCTTGCTGTTTTCAGCTCTTGGCATAGCAGAATTCGGAATTCTCTCCGACCGCAACCATGCTCCGGCATTAATACGTGTCTACGATATCATCGGCGGAATACTGCTTACGTTCGGTATTGCTATGTATTACTCTTCGCTTCCGGTTGCGACACCTCTTTTCATGCTTTCCTGGCTGCTATGGCTTATGGGACGCATGATCATAGAGCTTTATTTTCATGAGAAAGATGCCCTCAACCATATGTGCCGCTCATTGGCCGGACAGATTTATATAGCGCTTCCTCTCGGCCTGCTCAACATTGTCAACCAATTCTCGTGGCACCTTACACTGCTGATGTTTATCCTAATCTGGCTTAACGATACCGGAGCTTTTATAGTAGGATCATCTATCGGCAGACACCGTCTGTTTGAACGTATTTCCCCTAAAAAATCGTGGGAAGGCTTTTGGGGAGGCATGGCATTTTGCATCGCATGTTCAATTGCAGCATTTTATCTGTTGCTCGACACAACCGGCAACATAATGCCATTAGGATGCTGGATAGGCTATGGTATCGCAGTCTCGGCATTCGCGACATGGGGCGATCTCGTTGAATCAATGATAAAACGTACAGTCGGCGTAAAGGACTCAGGAAACATTCTACCCGGTCATGGCGGCATACTCGACCGCATTGACTCGCTTCTCTTCGTTGTTCCTTTGACATTTATATATATCACGATAGTCCGCGCAATTATTTAAAAAGCACGGAGTCAAGACACGACACAATAGCATGAAAGTTGCGAGAATCAGGGCCGCGCTTAAACCCTGGATGCTCCCTATCGCAATGGCCGGAGGTATCATATTTCATGATATCATGGACTATCTTGCCGTGCTATCGCCTTATCTGATCTTCATAATGCTGCTTATCACATACTGCAAGGTAAACCCTGCGGAGTTCAGAATCACAAGGCTTTCATGGATGCTCCTGTCGGTGCAGATCATTGGAGGAATAATCATATATCTTCTATTGCAACCACTTGGCGAAACACTCGCACAGGCAGGCTTTATATGCATGTTCTGTCCAACGGCGACTGCCGCGCCAGTGATCACTGGTATGCTTGGAGGAAGTGTTCCTCGCCTTGCCACATTCTCACTTGTGAGCAACTTTTCCGTAGCCATTATGGCTCCGGTACTTTTTACGCTTATCGGGGCTCACGGACACAGCGCCGAACTGTCATTTATCAACGTAGCAGCTCTGATTTCTCTGAAAGTCGTGCCGCTTATACTCGGCCCGCTTGCAGTTGCCATGGCAATCAAAGTCACAGTTCCGCGTTTTCACAAAGCCATAGCCACCCGTCAGGGCCTGTCATTTTATATATGGGCAGTATCCCTATTTATTGTTGTTGGCAAAGCCGTAAGCTACGTCATCGCCCACATAGGACAACCGGGAGCAAGCGGGACACTCATGCTTTCAATTGCAGGAATCAGCCTTATTGTATGCTGCCTGCAGTTTTACATAGGACGCAAAATAGGCTACCGGTACGGCGACAGAATTGCCGGGGCACAAGGACTCGGACAAAAAAACACCGTACTCGCTATATGGATGGCGCTTACATTTCTTAATCCTGTCGCTTCAATAGGCCCTGCGGCCTATGTGGCATGGCAGAATACGATAAACTCACTTCAACTATGGTTTAAAGCCAAAAAAGACGCTCAGCACGACGATAAAAGCCGGTTGACAAACTCATAGTTTTTTATACCCCATTTCGGAGCTACAAGCAATTCAGCGGGTGCCGACGACGTGAATCGCTCGATCGCTATCGATTTCGGGACTATATCGCATATTTCCCGGCATAGGTCAAGATAGCTGTCCACGTCAAAAAGTTGCAGATTGAGTTCGCCGTTTTTCCACCGTCGGTGCAGAATCGTACCGTATATCACCTGCAACTGATGAAACTTCAGCGACGACACTGGCAACTCTACAGCCCGCTCTACTGTGCGGAGCATCATATCATGGGTCTCGCCCGGTAATCCCATTATAAAATGCAGGCCGACATCTATTCCGACATCATGTGCCCGCCACACGGCATCGGCAGTCTGTTGCCATGTATGCCCACGGTTGACCATGAGCAATGTCTCATCATGCGACGACTCCGCACCAAACTCCACCAGCACCTTCTTCTCTCCGCACCCAATTTCCCCAAGCAATTCAGCAAGCCGCTTGTCAAAACAATCGGGACGCGTGCCTATGACAAGTCCGACAACATCATCAACTCCGAGCGCTTCGCAATAAAGTTCAGTCAGCCGCGAGAGCGATACTGAATAGGTCGATGTGTAGGCCTGAAAATAAGCAATATATTTAAGTTCCGGATATTTACGTCCGAAAAAGAGCTTTCCTTTTTCTATCTGTTCGGTAACTGAATCCGACTGATTGCAATACGACGGTGTAAACGAGCGGTTGTCACAGTATATGCAACCGCCACGGCCTATCGATCCGTCGCGGTTAGGACAGGAAAAACCGGCATTTACCGACAGTTTCTGAACCTTTACACCAAACTTGTCGCGCAGATATTCGCCATAGGGAGTAAAAAGCCTCACCATCTCACAACCCGGTCAAGAAGCATAGCATCAAGCACTGTCATGGCTGCCATTGCCTCTACCACCGGCACTGCGCGTGGAAGCACACATGGATCGTGACGTCCTCTGGGCATAACAGATACCGGTTCTCCACCTGAAGTGACACCGTCGGTCTGACGCAGTACTGTGGCAACAGGCTTGAATGCCACTCTGAACACCACAGGCATGCCATTGGAGATACCACCCTGGATACCACCCGAGTTATTGGTCGAAGTAGAGACCCTGCCATCGGAATCCACAACCCACTGGTCATTCATGACACTGCCAAGATTAGTGCATCCCTTGAATCCCATACCAACCTCAAAACCTTTTGCGGCATTTATACTCATCATAGCTGCCGCAAGACGGGCATTGAGTTTATCAAAGACAGGCTGACCAAGGCCGACCGGCAATCCGGTAATTACACAGGTCACAACACCCCCTACAGTATCACCTTTTCCCTTGACTTCACGGATATAGGCCTCCATTGCAGCTGCCACATCGGTAGCCGGACATCGCACCGGATTAGTATCGATCACAGCCGGATCTCCAAGCACTTCCTCAAAATCATCAGGAAGATTTATCGACCCAACACTCGATGTATATGCATAAATCCGTATGCCTTGTGTACGCAGTGCCTCCATTGCGAGTGCGCCTCCGACAACACGACTCAGAGTCGCACGAGCCGAGGATCGGCCACCACCTCTATGATCACGTATTCCATACTTTTGCGAATAAGTATAGTCGGCATGAGACGGACGACACACGTCTCGCAGATTTTCATAGTCCGACGAATGCTGATCGGAGTTTTTCACAATAAATCCGATAGGCGTACCGGTCGTCTTACCCTCAAACACACCCGACAGAATCTCTACTCGGTCTTTCTCGTCGCGGGCTGTCACAATCGTGCTTTGACCCGGACGGCGACGGTCAAGCTGATGCTGTATGCGGTCAAGATCAATCTCAATTCCCGAAGGCATGCCGTCGATCACACCGCCAAGCGCCGGACCGTGTGATTCACCAAATTCAGTCAGACGAAAAATATTACCGTAAGTATTCATGATGGCAGACAAGCTATATCGGCCACCTCTGCCCCGACATAAGAGATAAGGTCGGCCGGATTAATTTTCAACTGCAGACCACGCTGTCCGCCGCTGACATAAATAAAATCAAAATCCAATGCAGTGGAATGAAAAAATGTAGGAAACTTTTTTTTCATTCCCACCGGACTGCAACCGCCGCGTATGTAACCCGTTGTAGGCAGCAGATCCTTCATCGGGATCAGATCGGCCTTTTTGGCACCGGCAGCCTTAGCCGACTTCTTAAGGTCGACCTCCATATTGCCCGGCACAACACACACAAAATATCCCGACTTGTCGCCGCGCAGTACAAGCGTTTTAAACACTCGGTTTATATCCTCGCCAAGCGTGTCGGCGATATGCTGTGCCGCAAGATTGTCCTCATCCACCGGATAAGGCACAAGCTCGTATGCTATATGAGCGCTGTCGAGCAGACGGGCTGCATTGGTGCGGTGTGGTGCTGCCATATCAGAATTCTACAAATCGTCAGTCCAGTTTAAGCACTGCAAGGAAAGCCTTTTGCGGCACTTCGACAGAGCCAATCTGTTTCATGCGCTTCTTTCCCTTCTTCTGTTTTTCAAGAAGTTTGCGTTTTCGCGATATATCACCTCCGTAACATTTGGCTGTAACATCCTTTCTGACGGCCTTGATAGTCTCGCGAGCGACAATTTTAGCCCCGATAGCGGCCTGAATCGCAATATCAAACTGCTGTCGTGGTATAAGTTCTTTCAGTTTTTCGCACATGCGACGGCCGAATGTGACAGCATTGTCGGCATGGGTTAGCGTAGAAAGAGCATCCACACTTTCTCCGTTCAGGAGAATATCGAGTTTCACGAGACGCGACGGACGGAAACCACTTATATGATAGTCAAACGAAGCATAGCCCTTCGATATGCTTTTCAGCTTGTCATAGAAATCAATCACGATCTCGCCAAGCGGCATGTCAAATATCAGTTCCACACGGTTACCTGAAATAAACTCCTGTTTGACAAGTTCACCACGCTTACCAAGACATAGAGTCATGATAGGACCGATGAAATCGGCTGTAGTAATGATAGATGAACGTATATACGGCTCCTCTATATGATCGATTAGTGTTATATCCGGAAGACCTGAAGGATTATGCACCTCGGTCATCTGGTTCTTTTTATCATATACACGATACGACACATTGGGTACCGTAGTGATCACATCCATATCAAACTCGCGGCCGAGACGTTCCTGAATGATCTCCATGTGAAGCAATCCGAGGAAACCGCAGCGGAATCCGAATCCGAGCGCCACCGATGATTCCGGCTGAAAAGTAAGCGATGCGTCGTTTAACTGCAGTTTTTCAAGTGAGGCACGCAGATTTTCAAAATCCTCGGTCTCTATCGGGTAAACACCCGCAAATACCATAGGCTTGACCTCCTCAAAACCGTCTATAGCATTTTCACATGGCCTCTGGACATGAGTGATCGTGTCACCTACCTTAACCTCCTTCGAGGTCTTGATGCCCGATATTATATACCCCACATTACCGGCCGAAAGCTCCTCGCGCGGCAACATTTCAAGATTCAATACGCCTATCTCATCGGCATGGTATTCTTTACCGGTCGCCACAAACTTCACAAAATCATTTTTGTGTATGGTGCCGTTTTCAATCTTGAAATATGCGATGATCCCTCTGAACGGATTGAAAACCGAGTCAAATATAAGAGCCTGCAAAGGAGCATCAGGATCACCCTGCGGAGCAGGTATACGCTTCACTATAGCCTCAAGAATATCATCCACTCCCATACCGGTCTTGCCGCTGGCACGTATGATATCCGAACTGTCGCAACCAAGCAGATCCACAATCTGATCCTCCACCTCATCGGGATTAGCGCTGTCAAGATCACACTTGTTTAGCACAGGAATTATCTCAAGATCATTGTCGATTGCCATGTACAGATTGGAAATCGTCTGAGCCTGAATGCCCTGCGAAGCATCGACTATAAGTAGAGCGCCCTCGCACGCGGCAATTGAGCGTGACACCTCGTATGAGAAATCCACATGTCCCGGAGTATCAATGAGGTTAAGCGTATATTTCTCCCCGTCAACTACATGTTGCATCTGTATGGCATGGCTCTTGATCGTTATGCCACGCTCTCGCTCGAGATCCATGTCATCGAGCACCTGAGCCTCCATGTCCTTGGCTGATATAGTATTTGTGCGTTCCAGAAGACGGTCTGCCAAAGTCGACTTGCCATGGTCGATATGAGCAATAATGCAGAAATTGCGGATATTTTTCATCTAATCGGTCAATACTGTCGTTTTATATTGACAAAGATACGGAAATATATCTAAATCTACTGTCTTAAATGACACTCCCCTCTTACCGATTTAATATAATTGCCAATGAACAATAATAGCTATCTTTGCATGGAGATGAACGACAGGCTTTACATGAGGCGGGCGCTTGAGCTCGCACGACACGGACTCCAGCACGCATCACCAAATCCTATGGTAGGTGCTGTTGTTGTCGCCCCCGATGGCCGGGTGATTGGTGAAGGATGGCATCGCCGATGCGGTGGACCCCATGCCGAAGTAAACGCAATCCGGTCGGTTACCGACAGCGACCGCCACTTGCTGCCGCAATCCACTGTCTATGTCACGCTCGAGCCATGCAGTCACTACGGCAAGACTCCACCATGCGCCCGATTGTTGATTGACTGTAATGTGCGGCGTGTTGTAGTGGCGACTCTGGACCCGTTCCCGAAAGTCTCAGGGCGTGGGATTGCTATGCTACGTGAAGCCGGGATAGAAGTTACGGTCGGAATCCTGAAAAATGAGGCTGTCGATCTCAACCGGCGGTTCATGACCGCACACAGTCTCGGCCGTCCATATATCACTTTAAAATGGGCGCAGAGTGCCGACGGTTGGATGGACAGCATCTCAAGGCATCCGATGGCATTTTCAACTCGGCTGGCACAAACTCTCACACACCGGCTACGCTCACTCAACGACTGCATACTCACCTCGGCCCGCACAGCCAATGCCGATAACCCTCGGCTCGATGTAAGATACTGGAACTGGGGCAAATCTCCAAAGCCTGTCATAATCTACCGTAACGAAAAACCTGATGATAATCTCCGACTTACCACAGATTGCCCAGATACAGCATTGACAATCGATTGCCACACACAGAGTCTGAACGACATCATGAGATTATTGTATAGGAATTATGGCATTACCTCAGTACTTGTAGAAGCCGGGCCTCGTCTTCTTGAAAGTTTCATCGAGGCACAGCTCTGGGATGAAGCAAGAGCTGAAATCGCCCCCTTCGATCTTGGTGAAGACGGCATTCATCAAGCCCCGGTTTTCCCCGGAATACCCGACAGTATTATTGAAGTAGACGGCCGTAAGATCTTTCATAAATACTCCCTGTTAAAGCAACCGTCCATTAATCAATACTGAAAACGCTATTAATTGTTTTTTCAGTTAATTCACATTTAATTTTTATACCCGAAATTTTATTAAAAAATAGTTGTATCTCTTGGTAAGAGATACATGTTCTATTTGTAAAATTATATATTTCTCTCAAATTTTCACAAAATCAGCAAAAAAAATTACACCAAACTATTTCTCTCGACTTTAAATTTTAAAGCGAAAAGTTTGAATTGTTTAAAATTTAATTACAAGCCCGGCAGATAAATACATGTAATTTAGCTGCTTATATATTAGTTGTATCTCTTACCAAGAGATACAGTTGCCTAAACACAGTTACCTTAAAATTCATAACATCATTAAAACACTGTTTTCATGAACTTTCCATTGAAAGCATTAACCAATTTATCACTGGCACTTGCCGGAATCATTGTATCTGGCTCGTGCAAAGCCGATGACGACAACACCCAAGGCAAACCGGACTTCACTCCTGTCGAACAAGGAATCGAATTTGCCGATCCCTTTATACTTCTGGATGGCGATACCTATTATGCTTATGGTACCGGCGATACCGGCATAGACGTCTACACGTCCAACGATCTGAAATATTGGAAACATGCCGGACGTGCTCTGAACAACTTTGATTCATATGGAGATCATTGGTTCTGGGCTCCGGAAATCTATCGTGTAGGCGACCGCTACCTAATGTACTATACTGCTGAAGAGCACACATGTGTTGCAGAAGCCACATCGCCTCTAGGACCATTCATTCAGAAAGAGAAGCAGCCGCTTTTCGATAAGATACGCACAATCGACAATTCGCTGTTTATCGATACCGACGGCACACCTTACATGTTCTACGACATATTTGATGACAAAGGTGGCCATGTACACGTTGTCGAACTTAATACCGACCTTTTATCTGTAAAAGACCAGAACCACACTCCTTGCATCGCACAAAGCCAGAAGTGGGAAAAAGAAAGTGTCAACGAAGGCTCATTTGTCGTGAAACATGGCGATACCTATTATATGACCTATTCAGGCAATGGATATACAAATCCTGAATACGGCTTGGGGGTCGCAACCGCCAAATCACCGGCAGGCCCTTGGGTAAAATACGAAAACAATCCGATCTTTCAATTTCCTGAAACAAAATCTTATGGTCGACTGGAAGGAGTCGGGCACAGTGCCATGTTCATCGACAAAAACGGCGACATGCGCATAGTTTTTCATGCCCACAAAAGTCCCGGTGTAGTACACCCGCGTGAAATGTACATCTCAACTGTCGAATTTACCGAAGGCAATGAACCACAGATGGTCATTTCACAGGACAATATAATTAAGGCTGCCTTAAAAAAATAATACCATTATTATAGTATACCAATCAATTACACTTAAAAATCAAGCTTATGAAGCAATTTCAAAAGGCTCGTAAAAGTAACCGGTCTCTGACAATGCGCCGTGCCTCTTCGGTATGCGCAGCGACAGTGTCGGCACTGTTGCTTTCAACAGGCATCAGCGCAGCTACAGCCTCTGACGCAGCTACAGCTACCGAACATGCCGCCATGACAGCCGATCAGGCTGTAAATGTCACCATACGCGGTACAGTCATCGATGCCTCCAACAGCGATCCTCTAATCAACGCGATCGTAAAACAGAAAGGCACATCCAATGGTGTCAACACCAATATAGACGGAAAATTCTCTATCAGTCTGCCCGTCGGATCAACCCTCGAAATAAGCTATCTGGGATATGTGACTCAGGAGATAAAGGTCACAAACAATACCACTCTTGAAGTGCAGCTCAAACCCGACGACCAGCTTCTCGACGAGGTTGTGGTGGTAGGTTACGCCGCACAGAAAAAAGTGAACCTGACTGGAGCCGTGGCAAGTGTGGACTTCACCGAAGCCACAAACTCCCGTCCTATGACCACAATGGGCGCGGCACTGTCAGGAATGTCGGCGGGCCTTAACGTGATGCAGACAGGCGGTAAACCCAACTCCGAGGGTCTGAACGTGAGCATACGCGGTCTTGGCACACTCAATTCAGCCGGCCCGCTCATTCTTGTCGACGGCATGGAGGCAAGCCTTAATGAAGTCAATCCAAACGACGTCGCTACCGTGTCGATTCTTAAAGATGCCGCATCATGCGCGATCTACGGTAACCGCGGTGCCAATGGTGTCATACTCATCACAACAAAGCGAGGCAAAGACGGCAAAGTCAATGTCACTTACTCAGGCAAATTCTCGCTCAACACACCTCAGAAGATCATCCGCCAGGTATCAAACTATGCCGACTATATGGAGATGATCAATGAGGCATACACCAACAACGACCAGGCCGCAAAATTCTCTCAGGCCACAATAAAGGAATGGCGCGATGCATCGGCCAATCCTAATGCGCTAAATGAAAACGGCATACCCAACTACGTCACCCACCCAAACACCGACTGGTACGACACACTCTACAAGAAACAATGGATGCAGGAGCACACGGTGACGCTCACAGGTTCTGAAAAACGCACAGAATACATGCTTTCAGGAACCTATCTCCATAATCCGGGTATAATCGACGCAGCCGGACTCGACAAATTTTATCTCCGCACCGATCTCCTGTCACACGTGACAAAACACATCGACGTCGGTATGCGTGCATGGGGATACCACAACGACCAGCGCCGCGATGACCTCAGCCAGATGTGGGACATACAGATGCAGAAATCCACTCCCGGCATCTACCCATACTACAATGGGCTTTACGGCGGACAGGAAACCTCGGAAGAAGAAGGCACCGTATCCAACGTGCTCCTGAACATCACCGGCGAACACGGATACTACAAGCAGGATAAAATCTATGTCAACCCCTACGTGGAGATAAATCTTCCACTGGGACTGCACTTCTCTTCAAATTTCTACTACGACAACTACCGCAATAACCACAAGTGGACACCCTCGCCATTCCTGCAGCAAGTCAGCTTCAACCGCGGTATCGAGCTCAACTATGACCGAACCGAGGCAAACATGAAAGAAGAGGCCGTTTACGACTGGGAACAATATGACCGCAGCTGGAAAACGACAAATGTCCTCTCATTCAACAACCGTTTCGGAAAGCACGAGATCGGTGCGCTCGCAGGTTATGAGGAGTTCCGCAAATGGGGCGGCTCACGTGACCTCAGCAAAAAAGGCATGACCGACATAGACCTTACCGATTTCGATTCCATGTCGACCGCGCAGTATATCTACGGAAGCAACTGGGAATACTCATCGCGCTCATGGTTTGGCCGAATAAACTATGCTTTCGACGGCAAATACCTCGCAGAAGTCAACATGCGTTATGACGGATCATCACGCTTTGCCAAAAACAACCGCTGGGGTTTCTTCCCCTCCTTCTCTGCCGGTTGGCGCATAAGCGAGGAAAACTTCATGAAGAGCATCGACTGGCTGAACAATCTCAAAATACGCGGTTCGTGGGGTAAGCTCGGAAACAACTCTATCGGCAACTATGAGTGGCAGGCTCTCTATAGCCCCGACGCCAAAGTATCATTCGGCGACAAACTTACAAGCGGTCTGCGCATGTATAAGTTCGCCAATGCACTTCTCACATGGGAAAGCACCGAAGTGACCAACATAGGTCTCGACTTCAGCGTGCTCAACAACCGTCTGTGGGGTACCATCGATGTCTACAACAAGAACACCGACGGCATCCTCTACCGACCCACACTGTCATCGATGCTTTCCAATTTCACGGCTCCGCTCGAAAACCTCGCGGAAGTCAACAACAAAGGTGCTGAATTCACTGTATCGTGGAACGACCGTGTAGGCGACTGGAGCTATAGCGTCTCAGCCAACGCATCGGTCAACCGCAACCGTGTCACCAAATACAAAGGCGCTGTCATACAGGAATGGCAGACCGATGCCAACGGCAACCGTGTATGGGTAAACAACATCGGTAACGTATCGGCAGGAGGCAACACCCGCGTGGTCGAAGGCCATGAAATGAACGAATGGTATCTGCTCAACCGTTACCAGGGCAGCGGATCGCACTTCAACGCCGACGGCTCTGTCAACATAAACGGAGGTCCTAAAGACGGCATGATCCGCACCGAAGCCGACATGAAGTGGCTTCAGGCCATGGTCGACGCCGGATACCGGTTCTATCCCACACAGGGCATTGGCAAAGGACGCATCTGGTATGGCGACTACATCTATGCCGACAAAAACGGTGACGGCATCTACGGAAACGATGATGACCGCACATTCCAGGGCAGTTCTTCCATGCCGAAAGTTTACTTCGGACTCCAGGGCTTTGTACAGTGGAAAGGCATCGACATGTCTATGGCATGGTCAGGTGCTGCCGGATCAAAGATCTATTACTTCCAGAACACCCAGAACTCGACAAACATAATCCACGGTTACGGCATCGGCAAGGAAATCGGTTATGACCACTATTTCTTTGATCCAGAGAACCCCAACGATCCACGCACCAATATCAATTCAGCCAACCCACGTTTCGTGACTGGCGCCGACAACGGTCAGCAGAAAGCAGCGAGCGAGTATCACCTCCAGAACGGTGATTACTTCAAACTCAAGAATCTCACCATCGGCTACACACTTCCTGCCAATTGGATCAACAAGATCTACATGCAGAACGTGCGTGTATACGCTTCATTTGAAAACCTCTGCACAATCACAAAGTTCAAAGGTCTCGACCCGGAAATGATGTCAGGCGACGGATACGCACCATACCGCACCTACGCTTTCGGACTCAATGTGACTTTCTAAAAACGTGTCAAACAGTCAACAAAGCAATTCATGAACAATACAAAATCAAATATAGTTAAGCATACCCTGCGTCTCATGGCCGCTGCTGTCGCAACAGGAGCCATGACCACAGGCTGTGTCAACATGGATCTTGAGCCTTCCAATGAACCATCGGAGTCATCGGTATGGAACAGTCCTACAATGGCAGCTCAGGTTGCCAACGGTGCCTATCGCGGACTACAGTACAAATATCAGGAATCCTGGAACCTGCTTTACCAGCCGTTCTCAAGTGTGATCGACCGTGATGCCAACTGGACCGACTTCAATCACACTTATGGACGCACAACCTCGACCGACGGATATATAAGCAGTGCATGGTCAGCCTACTATGAGTACGCCATAAAAGCGAACTCCGCTGTAAACGGACTTCCTAAAGTGCCAGGCATGGATGAGACCAAACGCTCGCGGCTCATATCGGAGTGTGTGTTCATCAGAGCCTTTTTCCACTACCAGCTCAATGTGCTTTTCCAAGGTGTGCCATACGTGCGTGAAGACATAAAGTCACCTGCCGACGCACACCTGAGCCGCCTTACCGCCGATCAGGTATGGGACGAAATTATCAAGGACCTCAATTCATGCATCGAAAATCCGGATCTTCCCAACAAGCATCCGCAAGGATCCGCTGAATGGGGACACATAACCAAAAGCTGTGCCTACGCTCTCCGCGGAAAGGTATACATGTGGAAAAAAGAGTGGCAGAAGGCTGCCGATGACTTCCAGAAAGTAAAAGAGTGCGGTCACCAGCTATACACTACCGGAGGCGGAATAGCATTCAAAAATGTGCTCAAAGAAGCTCAGGAAGACTGCGACGAGATGATCTTTTCAGTGTGCTTCACACCGGAAGTCACTTATGGCAACGCGCTAAACCGTGCGTTCGGAAACCGTGTGCAGGGCGGTGGTGAAGGATGGACCAACTTCATTGTCAATCCTTCATTTGTAGATCTGTTTGAAAACGCTGACGGCTCGGAATTTGATTGGGACGACTATATTCCGGGCTACAACAGCATGTCCACACAGGCGCGTCGTGTATTCTTCCTTCGCGACAACATCACCGAAGCAGAATACGAGGCTGCCGAAGCTGCAGGTGCCGACATGAGCAAATACCTGCCTTCAGGCAACGAAGCACGCATTCGTGCTGCCTATGCCAACCGTGATCCCCGACTCAACATGACGGTTGTCACTCCCTATGACCAGTTCCTTGGAGGTGTGCGCGGTGTAGCCGAAGAGTTCACTATGCGCTTCCCGTTCCGCGACGTTGCGATCGGCGACTACAAGACCGATATAGCCGCCATGTTCTACTACACGATGCGTAAATTTGTGAATGAAGGCGTAGAAGGAACCAAATACTACAACTACATCGACGTGCCGGTGATACGCTATGCCGAAGTGCTTCTCGACTGGGCCGAATGTCTCAACGAGCTTGGCGACGTTCAGGGTGCCGTAGGCAAAGTAAATGAACTGCGCCGTCGTGCAGGGGCACAGGAGCTCAACTCCAACGCTGCCACAAGAGTCAACGGGCAGGACGACATGCGCCGTCGCATACGCAACGAGCATTATTTCGAACTTGGTGGAGAAGAAAGCAACTATTTCAATGAAATACGTTGGCGCACATGGCGTGAAAAGAAATTCTACACCGACAACCAAGGCCAGATGAACGGAATGCGTCAGTGCTGGGGCACCCCTACTTACCGTTACTACGACGGCGGTGAATCCTATTACACATGGCCGATACCTGAAAAGGAAATACAGATCAATCCCAACATGAAGCAGAGTCCTGAATGGCTATAATCATGCTTATGTAACCGCAAATCAAGAGACTGCACCCAAAGGTGCAGTCTCTACTTTTTATAATCGCTTGTCAAATTAATTTTGATTATCTTTGCCTACAGATATAAACCTTAACATCTCTCTTTTCAGTACATGTTCAGAAAATTCATCACATTGGCCGTTGCTGCTATCGCCGGCATATCAGGAGCAATGGCATGGGAGTATAATCCCTCCGAAGAGAACCTGAAAGCACGGGAAGAATTCCGAGACCACGGGTTCGGCATCTTCCTTCACTGGGGCATCTACTCCATGCTCGGACAAGGCGAATGGGCCATGGAGACACTGCAGCTACCACTCGATGAATACCAGAACCTCGCTTCCGGATTCTGCCCGTCGCAATTCAACGCCGACCAATGGGTCAAGGCATTCAAGAATGCCGGAGCCGGATACATCACAATCACAACGCGCCATCACGACGGGTTCTCGATGTTTGGCACAAAAGCATCGGATTATAACATTGTCGATGCCACACCATTTAAACGTGACATAATCAAGGAACTGTCCGACGCATGCGCACGCCATGGCCTGAAACTTCATTTTTATTACTCGCAGGTCGACTGGAGTCGTGACGACTACACGCCTCTCGGTAGCACAGGGCGCAAAACAGGCAGAAAACTCGGTGGCAAGTGGGAGGATTACATGAACTTCATGGACGCCCAGCTTACCGAACTCCTGACCAACTACGGCCCTATAGGCGCTATATGGTACGATGGTGTCTGGGAAAAGAAAGGAAAAGATAATGATGAGACAGCAAATATATGGAATCTGAAGCATCAATATGAACTCATACACTTCCTGCAACCTGGATGTCTTGTCGGCTCAAACCATCACCTCACGCCATTTCCAGGAGAAGACATACAGCTTTTTGAGCGCGACAAACCTGGCGAGAACTTTGCCGGATACTCCGGTCAGGAAGTAAGCCAGCTACCGCTCGAGACATGCCAGACCATGAACGGCACATGGGGATATCACCCCACTGATCGCGATTGGAAATCACCCGAATCTCTTATCCGCCTTCTTGTTGAGACTGCCGGCAAAAACGCCAACCTTCTTCTCAACATAGGTCCCCGCCCCAACGGAACACTGCCGGCCGAGTCGATCGACATTCTCAAAGCAATAGGCGAATGGATGCAGACTTACGGTACAACTGTCAAAGGAGTGAGATCAAATGTTGTGGGAGCACACGAATGGGGAGTCACCACCCACCGCGACAAAACCATGTTTGTGCATATACTCGACAATATCGAAGGCCCTGTGTTTATTCCCTACACCGGAAACAAGCTCAAAGATGCCAGAATTTTTGTCGACGGCAGGAAAGTCCCGTTCAGCCAGACTCCCGACGGCATAATTCTAAAACCGGGGTCCAAACCCCACGAAGTGATCGACATGGTAGTTCAACTTACATTCCAAAACGAAATATAAGCAACTGAAATAACCGAAACAACACGACATGGACGCAGAAGAAAAAGATAAGCTTAAAAAGCTCCGTCTTACAATTATCCTCGGCATGGCTCTTGCGCTGGCCGTAGTGGCTATCGTTGTTCTCACGACAATGACAACAAGCAAAATGAGACAGCTGGAACTCGACAATGAGCAGCTTCAGCTTTCCAACGACCAGCTTGCACTATCCAACGAGTATGAGACCCTGAATCATGAGTTCGCGCAATATGAAAACCAGTCGATGCTTCTACAGAACGACTCACTCGTAGAGAAGTACACTGCCGCACGAGCCAAAGTCGAGAAACTTCTTCAGGAACTGAACAACGAGAAAACCAAAAACGCCAAACGCATCAAGCAGCTCGAAAGCGAGATCTCAACACTTAAAGGCATTCTACGCCACTACGTGGCTCAAATAGACTCTCTCGGCAAAGAAAATGCAGCTCTGCGCGACGAAAACGCTCTGATCAAAAACCGCAACCAGCAGCTCTCGGCCCGTGTAGCTACCGAATCAAAGAAAAACGAGCAGCTATCCGAGCGTATGGTTCTCGCCGAGAAGCTCAATGTCACCGGACTCAACCTTGTCGGTTTGAAAAAGAATGGCAAAAATGAAAAGAATATCACCAAAGCACGCCAACTCATGGTGACATTTACCATTCCGCAGAACAATTCCACTCCTGTAGGCGAGAAGGTGATATATTTGCGTATTACAAGCCCCGAGGGCACATTGCTTGGCAACAATGGTACATTTGAATTTGAAGGCGCGACCCTTCCCTGTACGGCAAAGAAAACCATCGAATATGCCGGTGAAGAAATCGGAGGCGTCAAGATATACTGGGACGTGAACACAGCACTCAACCCTGGAGAATACATGGTCGAACTGTTTGCCGACAACTATCGTCTTACCTCGCGCTCATTCACGATGAAAAAATAAATATATTTTCAAAACCAATATAAAAACAGGCAGGGATTCGATTCCTGCCTGTTTTTATATTTATATCCATCCACTATTCCTGAGTTTTTACAAGCGAGTCGACAGCTTCGATAAGTGCCATACGGTCGTCAGCGGCATCAAGCGGAATAAGCATAAAAGACCGGTCATGCATGTGTACCACAATATTTCTACCTGAAATCGATGTGTCGGCAACCTCTTCTGCCGCGATACTGTAAGGCATCCGGGAGTCTTTAGGCATATCGTCAGCAACAGGCACGACATCTATGCCATTATCCGATATGACCACATAATGCGGACGCGTCGACTGCGCAAGACGCACGTCGGCGGTCTGAGCCATAAACGCCAATACTCCTGCAAACGGAATAATCAGACATGCAAATATAGGTATAAGAAACAACCACCTGATATCTACATATAACCCAAAAAGAGAAACACCAATACCGGCAACAAGGCACTCCCACCACCATCGCGCAACAAGACTGCTGACGGCTACATTGTTGATCGAGCCAAGCTCAACCCTGAACGTGTGCGTCGTCAGGACAGCGGTACTGTCCCTTGCCTCCGGTGTTTTTTCCATAAGCTATCGCATTTGTAGGGCAATAGTGATAACAATGCAGACACAACGCACAGTTGTCATCCCACTCAGGACGCTTTGTTCCGGCATTAAGCCTGATATTCTCTGTCGGGCATCCACGTTCACACGCCCCGCATCCGATACATGCATCCGATACACGAAACGGCTTTGATGACATAGCGTATCTTCTGAACCACGGATAAATCAACTTTGTCTTGATCCAGGCCCAGCTACCGGTCTCGACATCCACCGCATACGGTCGGCCAATTATTGCCCCGGCTATATCGGCTACACGCGACGGCATGGCTCCAAGTTTCTCACGCTCTACTCTCTTGGAATCAACGTCAAACCCCTTCATGCACACATAGGTATTCGGCATACGCACCGACCAGCGTCCGGCCGTGCTCCAGCCACGCATTCCGATCAACCGTTGCCACATGCGATCGGTCCGGCCTATGTCATCACCACATGTCGTCACCATGAAATGCGGCACATTGTCGGCCCCCGCTATTTCCACTCGCCCGATAAAATCAGCGACTACCGGAGGCACACCCCAGCTGTAGGTCGGAAATACCCAGATGATCCTTTCTCCCTTTAGAGTAAGAGCAGGTTTCTCTCCTGTCAGAATCTCACCGCGCAGCGACACCAATGACTCATCGTCAAGCAACACCGACAGGCGTGAGGCCACCGCGGCACTATTGCCTGTACCGGAAAAACAGATTATCATCTTATGATTACCTGAGTGGCACCATAGCCGTATTCACGAAAAGATGCATCCTGCACATCATGTCCTTTGTAACGGTGGGTAAGCTCCTTGATCAACGCCCCCCTTAAAACACCTTCGCCCTTTCCGTGAATGAATATTATCTTACGTCCTTTGTTGCGGAGATTGGCATCCATGACCTCCCGAAACTCATCGATCTGGCGGTTAAGCATGTCGGCGGGAGAAAGCCCCCGCACATTGTCAACTAATTCCGTTATATGCAGATCCACCACAAGCTCCTTGGTAGGGTCCGTGTCGCGGTGACGCTGACGTTTCATCAAAGGTTTACGCTCAGGACGCATATCAGCGGCTTTTTTCGATGCAAGCATCGACCGGCGCAGATTAGCAGGGTTTACATCCACCTTCTTCTTTCCGGCAGGCACGTCATCCTGTACGATCTCATGAGCGATCACATCGTTGTCAAAGTAAGGATTGTCCTTATAACAATGAAGCTTAAAGAATTTGGTCGTGTCAATTTTCAGCTCTACCGATGCCGGCTGCTTCATTGAGAAGCTACGCTCTGTCTTGTATGCTATATATTGTATTGCCACAAAATCAAGTGCCGGAATATCCGTACTGTCAAGTTCGGCAAGGCGCACCTGAGTGGCCGGCTCCACCGATGTCGCACGCAAAAAAGTCCAGCTTTCGTCACCGGCTCCACGGCAAAGCAGCGATACCGACAGATAATAATTGGAATCATTCACCAGCACCACATCCCATGTCGTCGATGAAAGCTGACGTATATCCAGCGGCTCAAATGCAAGAGTTATGTTAAGTTTCTCCCCTTCGGGTGTCTCTTTGAATTTTTCCTCTGGCTTGTCCGGGACGTTATGAACAGGCACTACAGGTGCCGGCGAAGAAGCGGAAACAATATCCATAGCAGCCTCATCACACCGACGCGCAGATTGCTGCGATCCGGCTTCAGCCACCACTACACACTCTTTGTCAAATGCCGGCGTCAGAAACCCGTCCTCATCTTCCACATATATCATTCCGCCGTCGACACGGGCGACAACTCCGCCACCAACAGCGTTGAGAAATCTTACCCTGTCTCCTACTTTTGCTTTTGCCATCAATCTATAAGTTCTGGTTACTTATTTATTTACCTGCTTTTTCGGCCCATGCCGCTATTATTTCAAGGCGCCCCTCACCCTGCGAAACTATACCGTTTTTAAGAAGAAAGCCCACAGCCTTCTTGAAATCCTTTTTACTGCATTGAAGCATTGATTTGATCTGCTCGGGACTCGAAGCGTCAGACAACGGTATTGTTCCATTAGCGGCATCAGCAAGATAATAGATCTTCTCAGCCAAAGTCCTCACACGCGATGCGGCATCCGGCCCCGGACTCAAATCAATCTTACCGTCAGGTCGCACCTGCTTCACATGAGCGTCAATAGTCTCCCCTATCTCTATTTTGCCATAAAGGTCACTGTCATATATTATTCCTTTGAAAAGGTTATCTACGATAACACGGAATCCCGGATCTTCATGACGCAACACAAGAGCCTTCACATTGTCACCCCTCTTATACGTTGGTATCGTGTTGCCAAGAAACTTATCAAGCTTTGTCGATGCCGCCACTCTCTTAGTCACCATGTCGAGATAGACATAAACAGGATATATGCCACCTCGCAACATACGGCATTTCTGTTCATTAAAAGGTACAAGAAGATCCTTGCCCGAGATGCCCCAGTCGAGAAACGCACCGACCTCATTGACCTGCGACACCTGCAAGAAAGCAAACTGCCCTACCATTGCGTATGGTCGATCTGTCGTAGCGATCAAACGGTCCTCACTGTCGGTATATACAAAAACATCAAGTTCATCTCCGATATTCACCGAAGAATCTACATATTTTTCAGGAAGAAGTATCTCTACACCATTGCTTCCGTCGAGATAAACCCCGAAATCAACTTTTTTTACAACCTTAAGACGGTTGTATTGCCCGATATTTACCATATAAGTAATTTATTTAAACAGCATGTTATAACATATAACAACAAAGATACACCTTAGGGTTGATTTATCTGAATTTACTATAAAAATGTTTTTAGCATTACATCCCGACAACAAATAACGCCCAAAACAATATACATTTTAGCTCTAATATAATCTTCTATATTACAGGTAATTACCCCCCCCCATATTTCAACCTAATTTTTTTCATCACAAAAACTACATAAAAAATAAAATAAAGTATAATTTTGGCAAAAACGAACCATGAAATTACTGATGGCAAATGGAAAGTGCCATCAGACTAAGACCTTAAAATAACTACAACCTAATCATTAACCTCAAAATCACTATTCTTGTGTCAACACGCCAATTTCTGAAACAGGCGGCAGTAATGCTTCTTGTTGCCCTTATGGGCATTAGCGTTGCAACAGCGCAGACGGGCACCATGACAGGTGTCGTAGTGGATCAAAACAAAGATCCATTGACCGGTGCATCGGTGGTAATATCGGGCTCCGATAAGGGCACGATGACCGACATCGACGGCAATTTTACACTCACAAACATTTCAAAAGGTGCGAAAATTGTCGTGTCGTTCATCGGTTATGACTCTAAAACAATCACCTACAACGGCCAGAACAATGTAGAGATCACCCTGAACGAAAACGCGACCATGCTCGACGAGGTAATAGCTGTAGCCTATGGCACCTCAAAGAAATCGACTTTTACCGGAGCCGCTTCTACCGTAAAGGGCAACGACATTGAAAAAGTCCATGGAACAGGCTTCGCCGAGGCACTTCAAGGAATGAGCGCCGGTGTCGGAGTATCGACTCCGGCCGGTAATCCAGGTGCAGATACACGCATCCAGATCCGAGGTATCTCGTCAATGTCCGGCAAGTCAGACCCATTGATAATAGTCGACGGAATGCCTTATGACGGAAAACTCACGCAGATCAACCAAAATGATATAGAAAATCTCTCGGTTCTCAAAGACGCAGCTGCTACCTCACTCTACGGCTCACGTGCAGCCAACGGTGTAATTATGATCACCACCAAGAAAGGCAAGACCGGCAACGCTACTGTAAACGTGCGTGCGGGATGGGGTACCTCCGACAATGCAGTCAAGAACCCAAACAAATCCAATCCCTATCAGCAACTTGAAAACCGTTGGTATGCCTACTTCTACGACGGATATTACGAAGACGGAATGACAATGCAGGAAGCCGGAGACTACGCCTCGAAATACGCTCAGGAGCAAATGCGCAAGACCGCCGACTCTAAGGGCAACCCCATCTACGTGTCACCGTTCAAATACATCAACGAACCTTATGTGCTTCACGACGGCAAAGGAAATCCATATATGAACCCTAAAACCGAAATCATTTGGGACAGAGAGGACTGGGACCCCTATATGGCAGCATTTTCACGCAAACTGCGTCAGGAGTACAGTGTAGACGTTTCAGGCAGTCTCGCGGCAGGCAACACCGACTATTTCTTCTCCGGCAGTTATCTTGACGATGGAGGTTATTCGATGAATCAGTACTACAAACGCTATACGTTCCGTGCCAACGTAAACACAAACATACGCGACTGGTGGCGCGCCGGCGGAAGTGTAAGCTACAGCGCATCACGCCAGAACACGTCAGGAAACTCACGTGCGCTCAACTTCTACACGTCACTCTCAGGCATGTATCTTCGCAACGAAGACAACACCGACTGGATATATTCAGAAAAAACCGGACGCCGGATGTACAACTACAACAAATATACAGGCAGCTTCTTCGGCATACATCCGCTAAACAACGGTGGTGACTACTGGGATAACCCAAACGATGAGTCATTCAGCAACAACATGGGGCACATCGTGACATCAAACTTCTATACCGAATTCAAACTTCCATTCAATCTCAAATTTCGTTCGGCTCTAAATATCGACAACTACTATAACCGTAACATGTCATACGACTCTGCCGTACATGGATCTGACCAGCTCGCACCCTATGGTGTCACAGTCAAGACCAATGGCGGATATGCCGAGCGTTATGACCTGACACAGCGTTCCACAACCTGGAACAACGTCCTGTCTGGTGAATGGAAGATCGGAGACAAACACTCCTTCAACGCCCTTCTTGGCCAGGAATGGTATCAATGGGACAACCATTATGAGCAAAGCTGGGGATCAGGCATAATGGAGCTTGGGAAATATGAACTGTCCAACACTACTAAAGAATTTGGTGTCTGGGGCGGACGTGACAGTTATGCACTTCTCTCCTATTTTGCACGAGCCGAATACAACTTCGATCAAAAATATTATGCATCACTATCGTTCCGTGAGGACGGCAGTTCCCGCTTTAACCCCAAAAAACGGTGGGGTTCATTCTGGTCGGCAGGTGCAAGCTGGCGCATATCCAAAGAAGACTTCTTCAGCCATGACAGCTTCATCAACAACCTTTCGATACGTGCAAGCTACGGAACAACAGGCAACGACAAACTCGTAAAACGCAAAGACAACGGTCTTGACGACGGCGAACTCCTATATGCATATCAGGCAACATATGGTGCCGATGACCTGTATCTCACCTCCGGTCTCAAGCCAAATACTCTTGCCGCCAATGACCTCCGATGGGAGAAAAACGAGCAATGGAACATCGGTCTTGACTTCTCGGCATGGAATTTCCTGAATGGATCTGTCGAATACTATTCACGCACGTCAAAAGACCTTCTATATTATATGCAGATCCCTCCATCGGCTCAGGTAGGAGGCATAACAGGCTACAATACCAACCTCGGCGATCTGCGCAACAGCGGCATCGAACTGACTTTAAGCGCCAAAGTATACTCCGACAAGGACTGGTTCATCACCATTGACGGCAACCTGTCGACGCTGAAAAACGAGGTCACCCGTCTTGCCACCGATCCGTTCAACTTTGCAGGTGTGGCATGCACATACCGAATGGAAAAAGGCAGCTCGCTATTTGACTTCATCGCCCCACAATACGACGGTCTAAATCCTGAGACCGGTAAACCCGGATGGCTTGTAAAAGATGGCAATGGCGGCTGGAAGCGCACCGAAGACACCGCCGGTGTGACAACCGATGACTACATCAAAGTCGGCTCAGCAATTCCCACCCTCTTCGGCTCCATCACACCTACCGTGCAGTACAAAGGCATCGACCTCAGCGCAATGTTCTACTACAGTTACGGAAGCTACATGAGCGACTACAGTTACAAGGAGCGCACACTGAACAATGTAGGAATCGGTATGGACTGGGATCTCATACAGAACCGCTGGCGCAAACCCGGTGACAACAACGCCACCATGTACGGACGCTGGTCAGCCCGAACAAACGGCAATGCCAAATACTCTACAGCATGGGTATTCAAAAACGACTATTGGCGAGTACGCAACATCACTTTGGGATACACATTGCCTAAAAACATCACACGAAAAGCCTCTATAGAAAACCTGCGCGTCTACTTCTCGGCTACCAATCCATTCACTTGGGGTGCGGCAAAAAATCGCAAAACCGACCCGGAAACAGGCATATCGGGCAACACCTACAACGGCAACGACGATTATGACACAGGTGTACAAGGCTCTCGCCGCATCTTCATGGGTGGCATACAGCTCACTTTCTAAACCACAACTACCTAACTGACAACAAACGAAGACATGAATAAAATATTCAGGACGGCGTTATCAACTGCAGCTGCCGTAATGCTCATGACGTCATGCAGCGACGCGCTCAACACCGGATCTTATGTCGATATCGAAGACTCCGAAGTGGTCAACTCGGTTCCTCAGCTGCAGAAGGTACTCGTATCGACCTACAAGCAGCTTCTATTCAACTCCGATGGCGAGGACAGGGTGTTTGCCGGAATACCCGGTTTCGCAATGTATCCCGATCTGAGCGGTGCCGACATAACAGTCACCCAGAACATGGGTGGCAACCAATGCACCTCCTATGAGTACTCCAACTCACGCACACAAGCCCAGGACCAGCCTGAAAAGATCTGGTTCATGTGCTACAACGTTATCAACCGCTGCAACATCATCCTCACACACATCGATGATGCAAACGGCGACGCAGCTCAGAAAAAGCATATCAAAGGCCAGGCAAAAGCCATACGCAGCCTCATGTATTTCATCCTTATACAAAATTTCCAGCAGACCTACATCATTGCAAAGGAAAAGCGAGGCGTAATTCTCCGTCTGAGCGAGAACGATCCACACTCAATGCCGTTCTCGACCGTCTCACAGGTCTATGACCGGATCATCGATGATCTTACCGACGCAAAAACAGATCTTGTCGACTACAGCCGCAACAATCCCTATGAAATAAACCTCGACGTCGTTAACGGTATTCTTGCCCGCGTCTATCTTGTCATGAACAACTGGCAAGGCGCTTACGATGCGGCCGGAGAAGCTTTCGCCAACCATTCCACGCTCATGACACGTGAACAATGGCGCGACGGCTTCGACAAAATGATAGACATGGGAGCACCTGAAATCATGTGGGCTATGGAAATGACCGACAACAACAATCTCGGCGGCAGCACACAGTTCAACTTTTGGTACAATCAGGACACTTCCTATGGAGAAGGCTACAACGACGGACCTATCTACAGCTTCCTAAACTTCTTTGCTTCGCAACAATATGTGGATCTCTTCGAGAATACCGATGACCGCTACATGTTCTGGAAACGCACCGGAAATGTCGATCCGGAGATAAACACCAAATGGGCCTATGATAAATTCAAACATTATGGCGATGCCAATGGTGCGGTAGGAGGCAATACACGTCCGCAGATATCGATGATGCGTGGCTCCGAAATGCTTTTAATAAAAGCTGAGGCGGCAGCACATCTCGATGGCAAAACAGGCGAGGCGCTACAACTGCTCAACACTCTCCAAAGCGCACGCAACGCATCGTTGAGCGATGGCACCAACCTTCTTGAGGACATATACATTGAACGCCGCAAGGAACTTCTCGGCGAGGGCGTGACCGGAATGTATGATCTGGTGCGTCTTCAGAAACCTCTTATACGCTACATGGCGTGTGAGGCCAACAACTTTGCAGGACATTACCGTTGGGGCGTACAATATCTCGACGGCTACAATGCTTCTGATGCAGAACCGCGAGGATATCTCGACAGCAACGACTACCACTTCTTCTGCCAGATACCGGAATCAGAATTGCTGACAAATGCGGCAGTGAGCAATTCCGATCAAAACCCGTTCAAAGGCCAATAATACAATCATAGACAAGGCGCGCCCACATGTCAGAATATGGGCGCGCCTGCTTTATATCCCTACCGTCACCACAGATTAAACCTGCAGCCTACTGAAAGCTCAAAAGAATACATGTTGGAAAACATCATCGACTCACGATCCTTGATAAGACTGGTGTACACACGGCCCACAAGACCGGTGAAAAAATTTCCACGGTTATAAACCGACGAGGCCCGCAATACATTATATGCACCAAACCGATTCTTTATTATATTGTTAACTTCTCCCTTGCGCATACCAAACATAGGCGACTCCGAAATACTTACAAGCCAATGGCGTCCCATTACCCAGTTATAGCCATAACCGACCTTTAGAAAATAGTTCTGTACTGTAACATTATAACTATAATCATTCCATATAACCGGCAGTTGTTCCTTCAGATCTTCCGACAATCCCGAGAAATTGAAATTATACTTCTCGTTCATATATGAAAAACCAAAATACCATGATCCCTGACTCTTACGCTGTCTTTTAGAAAAATTGAATGCAGCAGCCTGTGAATAACGTTTATTATTCAGGAAATAATAAAGATCCAGGCCAAAAGCCTTATTGTCAAGGCCCTTGAATGGGATATGCACTTTATCGGGCTGATCACGGTGACCAAATCTGGTTATCGTCGTACCGATGTTATTATCATAGATATAAAGATCCGCTCCAAACAAAGCGCAGTTAAATGCAAAGTTAAACCGTTTTCGCGATTTGGTGTTTCCGTTGAAATATCTGGATATATTCAGGTCATATCCGACCGACACCGCAAGATATGTCACATAGGCACCCATGGCAGTCGATGCATCTGACACCATATTGATGCGGGTACCATTTTCAAGTTCAAACAGATAATGATCTACCCATGAATCCGTCTTGAATTTCACATTGAATTTTGTACCTGTGCCTACAACATAGGTCGAGTCATAGGAATTGAAAAAACGGTCACCCCAACGGTATGTTTTGATACAGAACCTTGGAAACTTGCCCCATTCTGCAATAGAGTCAAGCGCAAGAGAGAAAGCATGACCGGACTGAGCGGAAGCGACAAATGCCACCACTACAAAGATCATTCTGATAAATCTCCTCCGAAACACAGAAGATGTGGCCGTGTGAGACATGCTTTTTATGAAAAGCGATACATGGAACTACAGTGTGCCTCCTGTCATGAGCTTGGATAACACAAATACTGATACACGAAACAGTTTTGCCTGCAAAGATAGGATTTTTTAAGTATTCAGACTCATTTTGTCGGGGTTTTGCTATATTTGTATTTGCTATGTCAGAGAAAGCTGCAAAAAAATTTACCGCTCCGGAAGAGGACGCCATGATAGCCTCGGCTTTCAAGGATGTTCTCGATGGATATCTGCGCTCCAACCACCGCAAAAAAGCGGAGATAATCGAGCGCGCTTTCAACTTTGCCAAAAGTGCCCATGAAGGCATCAGGCGCCGGTCTGGTGAGCCATATATTCTTCATCCTATAGCCGTTGCTAAAATCGCCAGTCAGGAAATAGGCTTGGGATCGACTTCTATTTGTGCGGCTTTGCTGCACGATGTTGTCGAGGATACCGACTACACAGTAGAAGACATCAAACAACATTTCGGTCCTAAGATAGCCCAACTGGTAGAAGGACTGACCAAGATATCAGGCGGCATCTTCGGTGACAAAGCGTCGGCACAAGCCGAAAATTTCCGCAAACTGCTGCTCACAATGTCCGAGGACATAAGAGTTGTTCTGATAAAAATGGCCGATCGTCTCCACAACATGCGCACGCTCGGCAGTATGGCGCCAAACAAACAATATAAAATCGCCGGAGAAACGCTATATATATATGCGCCGCTTGCCCACAGGCTCGGATTGTTTGCCATAAAAACCGAACTGGAAGATCTCAGCTTTAAATATGAGCATCCGGCTGCCTATGAAGAAATCTCTCGTAAGATTACCGAAACCGAAGCCAGGCGCCAGGAAGTCTACAAAGACTTTTCAGCTCCCATCACCGAAAAACTAAAAGAACTCGGACTCACTTTCGAGGCCAAAGCAAGAGTAAAATCCATTTATTCGATCTGGCGGAAAATGGAAGCAAAGCACATCCCGTTTGAAGAAGTCTACGACCTATACGCGATGCGCATTATTTTTGACTGTGACGATCCAGGTAAAGAAAAAAGCATCTGCTGGAACATATACTCTGCCATAACCGATATATACAAACTGCATCCCGACCGCACCCGCGACTGGGTATCAGTACCGAAAGCCAACGGTTATCAGGCGCTGCATCTTACTGTGATGGGATCCGACGGCAATTGGGTCGAGATACAGATACGCTCCCGGCGCATGGACGAAATCGCGGAAAAAGGATTTGCGGCCCACTGGAAATATAAAATAGGCGAAGGCGATGAGGAAAGCGAACTCAATGTATGGCTTCATACCATCAAAGACATCCTCGACAACCCCGAACCCAATGCGATTGACTTCCTCGACACACTGAAACTAAATCTATTCGCGTCGGAAATCGTATTATTCACCCCGCAAGGCGAACTGATCACCCTGCCTAAGGGTGCCACCGTGCTTGATATGGCATTTACGCTTCACAGCGAGATCGGATATCACTGTATTGCCGGAAAGGTCAATCACAAACTTGTGCCACTCTCCTACCGCCTAAACAGCGGAGACCAGGTCGAAGTGCTCACATCGCAGTCGCAGACACCCAAACCCGAATGGATGGACCTCATGGTCACCGCAAAAGGCAAGACCAGTCTGCGCACTGCACTGCGCAAAGAGCGTCAGCCGGCCATAAACCATGGCAAAGAACTTTTTAATGAGTTCCTGAGCGCCAACGACCTCACTGAAAGCAATGCCATCTTTACAAAAATACTCGGATACTTCCGCATCAGCAACCGCGACGAACTATACTATCAGTTAGGGCGCGAAGAAGTTTCTCTTGATGAAGATATTGCTAAAATTCTTAAAAAAGTCAGCCGTAAGCAGACTTCCAAGAACTCAATCTTCAGTAAAATTGTAAAATTTGGTAAAGATGCGATTCCAAGCGCACTTCTGCCAGCCTCAGGTGAAGCATCATCCAAAGTTTCCAAAGTACCCGAAGCACCTGAATCCGTCAATACAAAGCAGACTTACAATCTATTAAGTAAGGACGGCATTACAAACTTCAGACGCACCGACTGTTGCTTCCCTATTCCCGGCGACGACACACTCGGTTTTATCGCAGATGACGGTGTAGTTGAAGTGCACGATATGACATGCGAACATGCAATGGCATTGAAGGCCGGCTATGGACCACGCATAGTATCAGTGGATTGGCAAGGTGTCAGCGGATCATATCCAGTCCATATACATATCGAAGGAATTGATCGTCATGGAATCCTTCAGGAACTGATTTCAATGATCTCGTCTCATCTCGGACTCGACATACGGGGCATGAACATTCAGGCCAAAGACGAAGTATTTGCCTGCGATCTCGACGTCAGGGTCACCGACGCCACCACCGTAAACTCACTGTGCTCACGCATAAAGAAGATCAACGGAGTCCAGTCGGCTACACGCATCAGGTAATGAATCCGGCATCCGGAGACATTGTCACCTCTTCCATCACCTCCCAATAGAGAAGCATGAAAAAAGACATATCGAGAATCACTCTGGTGAGGGCTGCCACATTCGTGGTTGCCACACTGCTTGTTGTGCTTTTTCTGCCAGGCAGCGACACACAACGGTTCAGCTACGAAGAAAACCGTCCCTGGACCCATTCCCTGCTGACTGCGCCGTTCGACATTCCCGTCTTCCGTGATTCAACAACCGTAAGAGAAATGTCAGACAGTATCAGGGATTCATTTGTTCCTGTATTCAAGCGCAACCATCAGGTCGCCGACGACATGAAACAGCGCATCAACGGACTCTCGGAACTACCTCAAAGCGAACGCACGAGGCTTCGCACCCTTGTCGACCGACTTTATGCAGGAGGCATTGTCGACAGCGAAACTGCCACACGTATCTCAGCCAAAAAGCTCCAGAAAGTGAAAATAGTGGCTGATAACCTTATTCAGACAGTCTCGACATCGAGTTTCAAGTCCCAGAGAAGCGCTTTTTCTCTACTTGACAGCATGGCGCCGTCACCTGAATCACGACAAGCGATGCTTGCACATGATATCCCGTCACACCTGCAGCCCAACATGGTGCTCGACACAATCGAGACACAGCGTCTGCTCCAGGAGGCCCTTCAGCCGGCTACTGCCGCCATCGGAGTAGTGATGCAAGGCGAGCGCATTATCGACCGTGGCGACATCGTCACTCCGCAGCTCTATCAGGTGCTTCTCACCTACGAGGATATGATCGAAGCGCGTGATCTAACCGATTCCTCAGCCCACATCTACACTGAAATAGGTCAGGTTATATATATCGCCATTCTATTCGCTGCCGTATACCTTTATTTCTTCCTGTATCGTCCCGAATGGTGGAAAAGACGCAGAAGACTTTTCTGCGTAATGTCGCTCCTTACTGCTTTCTACATATTTGCGGTAATACTCTCAGCGGCCTTTACTTCCGGATTCTACATAATCCCATTCACAATACTGCCGATCATGATGGTGGTATTCTACGACGCCCGAACAGCGCTGTTTGTCCACATCATCGAGATACTGCTGTGTATAAGCCTGTCGACATTTGCCATGGAATTCATTTTCATTGAGTTTATTGCCGGTGTCGCATCCATTTTCTCACTTCAGGAACTTTCAAAACGCTCGCAGTTGATAAAAACTGCCGCCTACGTATTCCTTGCCTACACATTCTCTTATATTGCCATAGAACTGATGACTGCCGGTTCGATCACATCATTCTCCTGGAAACTTATAGGATTCTTTATGATCAATGCCGTGCTCACATCATTCGCCTACATACTTATTTTCCTGCTTGAGAAAGCGTTTGGATTCATTTCTGTAGTAACACTTGTCGAGCTTGCCGATATAAACAGCCCGATTCTACGAGAGCTATCCGAAGAATGCCCAGGCACATTCCAGCATTCGATAGCCGTAAGCAGTCTTGCCGCCGAAGCAGCCCGCAAAATCCATGCCAACGTACAGATCGTAAGAGCCGGCGCACTATATCATGATATCGGCAAGATCTCAAATCCGGCATTCTTCACCGAAAACCAGCATGGTGTAAATCCACATGACGCACTCACCCCTGAACAAAGTGCCCGCATAATCATCGGACATATTACCGACGGCCTGAAACGCGCCGACAAATCACAGCTTCCGCAGGTCATACGCGACATGATCAGCCAACACCATGGTGCAGGCAAAGCAAAATATTTCTACATAACCGAATGCCGGAAAAAAGGTGAAGAGAATGTCGATCCGGCTCTATTCACCTACCCCGGTCCCAACCCGCAGACAGCCGAAGCATCACTGCTCATGATGGCCGATTCGGTCGAAGCCGCATCACGGTCACTTCCGTCACCTACAGTCGAGGCAATCACCGAACTTGTAAACCGCATAGTCGACGGACAGATAAAAGAAGGATTACACAACGACTCCCCTATCTCTTTCAAAGACATAAAAGAGATAAAAGAAAGCTTCATAAAACGACTGCGCACAATCTATCACGCTCGCATTGCCTATCCTACCGCCGAGCCCAAAGCCACCGCCGATACACCGCAGACCCCTACAAAACCATAACAAAATCGACCATGGTCAGAAAAATCGCATTACTTTTCCTGATCCTCACAGCCTCGATCTGTTGCAATGCACGCACCGTGCGCATACTTGCCATAGGCAACAGTTTCTCTGAGGACGCGATAGAGCAGAATCTGCATGAAATTGCGGCAGCAGCTGGTGACACGGCAATCATCGGAAATCTTTACATCGGAGGATGTGAGCTTGAAAAGCACTTCTACAATGCCATATATGACTCTCCGGCCTATCGTTACCGCAAGATAGATGTCAACGGCAAAATGACCCAGACCGATAAAATGACAATCAAGGATGCTTTGACCGATGATAAATGGGATGTAGTCACATTACAGCAGGCAAGCCATTACTCCGGTCTTTCCGACAGCTACACCCCATGGATAACACGGCTTACAGCCTACATAAGAACAAACACGGCATACAACCCCGAAATCGGCTTTCATCAGACATGGGCTTACGCCGCAAATGCCAGCCATTGGGCATTTGACTACTACAATCATAGTCAGGAAGACATGTATCGTCATATCTGCTCTGCTGTCAGGCAGGCAATCAACACCGCCGGAATCACACTTGTCATTCCTTCAGGAACTGCCATACAGAACGGGCGCACATCAGCACTCGGCGACAACCTGAACCGCGACGGCTACCATCTTGATCTTAAAATAGGCCGATTCATTGCAGCCTGCACATGGTATGAGACCCTGTTTGGCAAAGATGTCACAAAGAACACCTACATCCCCGACGGTGTAAGCGGCACCGATACCGCCATAGCCCGACGTGCGGCCCATGCGGCAGTATCAGCACCTTGGAATGTAACTGAAATACAATAACTTCTAAAAATCAGACTCATATATACGCACCCGGTGATGACTGATGATTTATAATTAAATCACCAGTCATTTTCTTTTATCACAACAGACTCTCCCGCTCTGTAATTTCCGCATCTGTCATTGTATAACATCCAAGACTACTCTCCTTGGCCTGTATACAGATATAAGTCATAGGCTCGACAGAAGTACACTTCAGATTACGGTCGCAATCGGTAGAGACACGCACTATAGAACCCTCCGCAATATCAAATACTTCGTTATTTACCTGAAAACGACCCACTCCTGAGAGGATGATATAATTCTCCTCATTTTCCTTATGACTGTGAAAAAACGGCACAGAAGCTCCCTCTGTAAGCGTTCCCACCGAAATTTCACACGAACTTGCTCCCATAACATCCTTGGCAAACTGCTTACCGTCAAAACCTCTGATTGTCCCGACTGATGCATGGGCAAATTTCTCACCTCTGTTTAGAATTTTTACGTCACTCATTTTTTGTTAAAATAGAATTTTAAATTACTTTGCAACTAATAGCCGCTTTCTTTACGATAGCGCGAATTTAAACCCTATCCACCAATTAAACAAGACGTTACAATATCGTAAGTCACTTACATCAAAGTAACCATTATTGACAATGAACAGCTTGCCTCTGAAAGAAAATCTAAAAAAATATACCTGTACATCATCGTGCCCCGTCAGAAACGTAATCTCCCGTTTCTCTGGAAAATGGGCGATGCTCATCCTCTGCATACTAGCAGAAAATCCAGCGACACGATTCAATGCCATAGGAAAAGCCATTCCGGATATTTCTCCGAAAGTCCTCACTGAAACGCTACGAAACCTCGAAGCAGACGAACTGATAACACGCACAATACATGCCGAAATTCCTCCACGTGTCGAATACTCTCTTTCTCCCCTTGGACAGACTCTGATGCCTCATATAAAGGCTCTCATCAATTGGGCTGTCGACAACTACCCAGCCATCATCCGGTCAAATCAATAGTTGCCGCTATCATACCGATAAAAGCAACCTTATGTCAGAAGCAATTTGTATGCTTTGGTCTCGACACCGTTATACATATAATTTTCAACAAAGATGAATCCGCACTTTTCAGCCACACACTGTGATGCATAATTCCCGGCATCTGTTGTTATCAGCAACTTTGCAATCTTATTCCGGCAGAAACCAATCAGTCCACGCAATGCTTCCGTCGTAAATCCTTTACCCCAATACTGGTGACCGATCCAATAGCCCACTTCACGCTCTCCTATATCTACACTATAGTGCTCATCACCCTCCGGCACAATCCCTATGCACCCTACCGGCTCGCCTGTATCTTTAAGGACTATGGCAAATACAAGCGGATTCGGCATAAAAAACGACTCTATTACCTCGCGGCTCATCTCAACCGATGTATGCCTTGGCCAGAGAGCCAGTTCACTTACTCTTCCGTCTGAAGCATACTTATATAAAGCCTCGGCATCGTCTGTCCGCCACGGACGCATGATAAGTCTATCGGTCTCAAAAGTATTCATAATATCCACATAATAATCCTATATATCTAACAAACTTACTCAAATCTGCCAAACCCGCAAAATTCATCATAAGGCCTATCAGATACCATACTGCTATCCAAATACCTCATCCCTCAACACCAAAAGCCCGGTCATAGAGAACAACACCCTGTGGAGCAGACTGACCATGTTCACAAAGCTGACATGCCATATAATATTCCTCTGCCACTTCAAAAGGTGACGTTATGCCAAAGCTGTCAGCCGGAACATAGCCATGACGCATATAATACTTTGGAGATCCTAAAACTACCGAAACCGCAAATCCCATCCTCCTCGCCTTCTCATGAGCATATACAATCAAAGCCGAACCTATGCCTTTGCGCTGATAAGAAGGCAACACCGACAGCGGAGCAAGCGCGATTCCGGTTCCATCGCCAATACCGATCCTTGTAAAAAGAATATGCCCGGCAACCACATTGTCAACAATTGCCACTAAAGATAATTCCGGTATAAAACTCTCACTATCCCTAAGATTTCTCACCAATGAGGCTTCATTTCCATCACTATGTTCAGCATATTTGAAAGCCGAATCTACAAGTTGTTCAACAAGCTTGAAATCACATTGTTCTTCCTGTCTGATATATATTTTCAAATCCATCTTCACCAACAATTCAACTGATACCGAAATAACCATATCTCTTAAACGCCAACAACCCCAAGGGCAAATGCTCTTGGGGTTGTTGCGGAGAGGACGAGATTCGAACTCGTGGTAGGATTGCTCCTACGTCAGTTTAGCAAACTGGTGGTTTCAGCCACTCACCCACCTCTCCAAAGGCCGTTATTTCGGTTTTGTGAGTGCAAATGTATTTAAAAGTTTTTACATGTCCAAATTTTAGGCACGCAAATTATATACAATTTATTCTCCATTACCCGGAATAGAAATATCAGCCTGTTATAGATCAGACAGAACACGCATATGGTCCATCATTATACCGGCGAAGGGCCTGTCACCGATACGCACAAAGCCTATTGACTCATACATTTTTCTCGCTCCGGGATTAGTCTTGTCTACAAGCAGCCCCGCAGGTTTCCCTGCCGTACATGCCTGAGCGATACCGGCTTTCAGCAATGCCGCCCCTATACCCTGATGCCGGTATTCTGGCCATACCGCAAGACTGTCAAGATACCACTCCTGCGGATCCGTCTCATCGCTCATCCCACACATATTCTTCCCCGTACAGTTCTCGACCACTTCATAGAATGCCTCACGAAGTCCATGCAATTCCGCACCGTCATAGCTCACCAATATTCCGGCGACTTGACCATCGGCGGTTACTGCCTTCAAAGTGTTCACATAACTGTATTGTGAGTCAGTCCTTGCCGCAAGCTCACCAAAAATCTGGCGGCAAAAACCATTCCTTCTTACATCGGCAGATTCCGACTGATCTTCTATATCGATTCCAAGAGCCATTGCCACTCCCCGCGCAATAAGCGGAGCATCGGCAACTGTCGCCTTTTCTATCGTAAATTCCATTTTATCTTATTGTTATTTTCCGGACTTTCCCAGATGCTTCACAAATCTTATCAATTCACCGATCCACAGAACCATCGACGTGCCTCCGACAATTATAAGCCAGTCGGCCAGCTTTAGAGGTGTGACATTGAAAAACTCTCCGCCAATCTGCACTATGATGATCTGTCCGACCAAAATCATCGAAGCGATAAGCCCGAATTCACCGCAATGTCTCAGAGCAAGAGCCGAACGTCCGGTAGCATATGCACGCGCGTTAAACATGTTCCAGAACTGTAGAAAAACAAATGTAGTGAAAAAGAGAGATAATTCATACGGTGTAAGCCCCGATTCTGCTCCCCAGTGAAGGTGTGAAAGCTGAGTCAGCGAAGTGATATCATTATGCTCGAGAATAAGGAGCAAAGCAAGAAGAACGACAAAGAACAGACCACCTACGCCTATGATGAAATTGCGCATAGGCTTGCTTATAATAAACTCATCACGACGGCGCGGCTTATCGGCCATAACCGACTCCGACGGAGGCAGTGCTGCAAGAGCCATTGCCGCAAACGTATCCATAATGAGATTTACCCAAAGCATCTGCGTCACAGTCAGCGGAGACTGCGTGCCAAGAAACGCGCCCACAAGCACAATTAGACATGCGACAACATTCACAGTCATCTGAAACAGTATGAAACGCCTTATATTCTGAAACAGCGAACGTCCCCACATCACCGCACGTCCTATCGACGAAAATGAATTGTCGACAATCGTTATATCAGATGCTTCCTTGGCCACCGAGGTACCGTCACCCATAGAAAGACCGACCTGGGCCGCTTTGAGGGCCGGAGCGTCATTCGTTCCGTCGCCTGTTACAGCCACAACTTCCCCAAGTTTCTGGAGTGCCTCTACCAGGCGTTTCTTATCCATCGGGCGGGCACGGGCGATAATCTTCATATCCTCCACACGATCCAAAAGCTCATCATCGCTCAGCCTGGCAAATTCCGGACCGGTGATAATATTACGATCTGTGTCGACATCATCGTTCCACAACCCCACCTGACGTCCGATCTCACGTGCCGTTGCCGGAGTATCTCCTGTCACCACTTTAATCTTTATTCCGGCCCCTATAGCTTCCGCGACAGCCCCCGGCACCTCGGCTCTTACAGGGTCCGATATCGCCACAACCCCTTGAAACATCAATCCATAAGAGTTAAGATCTGATGTATCAACATTCATACCCACAGGGATCTCAGCATAGGCAAAACCAAGAGTGCGCATAGCCTGATTCTGAAAACCAAGCAGAAGCGCATCAAAATCCCCACGCTCCATACCCACTTGTTCCGACATTCCATACACAATCTCCGGCGCACCCTTCACAAACAGGTATGTTTTCCCGTCGGGACTCATCACCACCGAGGCCATATACTTGCGCTCGGTCGAGAAAGGCACCTCGTCGATCGTTTTCACACTTGACCGCAGTTCGCGATAATCACAGCCGGCATCACGAAGCCATAGCAGCAACGCTCCCTCTGTGGGATTACCAAGCACAACCGGACGCTCGCCCGACATGTCAAGCTGCGCGGTTGAATTCACGGCCATATTCTCCATAAGCAACGCGCGGTCACCGAATATCTTTACATCAGCGACCTGCATTCGGTTCTGCGTCAGCGTTCCGGTTTTATCTGTGCATATCACGGTTGTGGCACCCATAGTCTCACATGCATGCATCTTACGCACCAGGTTGTTGGTCTTCAACATGCGTCTCATCGAGTAAGCCAAAGCCAGCGTAACCGCCATCGGCAATCCCTCAGGCACAGAGCATACCACAAGCGTCACTGCAATCATTATCGACTGAAGCACATAGGCGCCGAACTTCATCCAGTCGATTGCCGTATCCGCCCCTATAAGATATACAACAATACGCCCCACTATTATCAGAGCGCCGATTACATAGGATGCTATTGATATCAGTTTGCCAAGACGCTCAAATTGCTCGTCAAGCGGAGTTTTGGTATCGTCCGTCACCTGAGCGGCTTCATATACCTTGCCATTTTCAGTTGCGTCACCTACAGCTGTAACACGCATCACGCCATGGCCCTCCATTATCTTTGTGCCGCGCATCGCATGGTTGGACGGGAAAGTCGCATCAGGATCAAACTCCGACTCAACCACCGTTTTATGACATATAGGCTCTCCAGTCAGTGTCGACTCATCCACATTCAGCGAAACAGCCTCAAGCAGCTCGCCGTCAGCAGGAATTTCCTCTCCGGTATTCAGAACCACTATGTCACCGACAACAACTTCGTGTCTCGGCACCTGCGTCGGCTCACCGTTACGCACTACTGTCACAGGCTCCTCGTCACTTACCTGATTGAGCAATGCAAACTCCTTGTCGGCTTTAGCTTCAAAATAAAACGAAAGACCTGTGGCAAGTATGATAGCCATAAAAATGCCTGCAGGCTCAAAAAAAACTCCAGCGCCTTCATTCAGACCAAAATATTCATACAGTGAAATGATCACCGACAACACGCCCGCTACAATCAGTATAATGATCAGCGGATCTTTGAACTTTTCCAAAAACTGTAGAAAAAGCGACTTTTTTGCCGGTGGCGTAAGAATGTTCACGCCATATTTCTGTCTGCTTTCTTTTACTTCGGCGTCAGTAAGTCCATGATAACTTTGTGTCTGCTGCATCTTTATAATCAGGTTGAAACTTATTATAGTACAATTCTAAACAAAGATACAACAAATAGAACCCCGCTTCCGTTCTTTTATATTAAATTTATATTACATCCTCCATGCTAATATTTTATATATGCCGATGCTGATCCATGCCCTGGACTGCATACCGATTTAAAACGTATAATTAAAGTGCACAAGGACTGAGCGATCGCTATAATTGAACCCCGGAGCCAGAACAAAACTATTCTTTGTATTACAATCATCCCATCCAAACCATCGTTTATAGACAGGGAGCATCCAATAGCCTATTCTTGCCGACAGAATTCCAACACCGGCACCGACAATCACATCATTAAGCCAATGACGGCCATTATATATACGCAGGAATGCAACTCCCGTCGCAACTGTGTAGGCTGTTATTCCTACAACTGTTCCATACTCCTCTCGCACCAGTTCCGCTCCGGTAAAAACAGTCGCGGTATGTCCGGATGGAAATGAATTTCGGGAATTTGAATCCGGCCTTTTCTCTCTTACCGTATGTTTCACGGTATTTACCACTACCGCCATTGCAATATGCGCGGTTGCACCTACGACCAGACGCTCTCTAAATGTGTGTTTGGACTTTACACCCGCGAAATCCAATCCGATATACGCTACGGCAGGAAGATACTGAATATAGTTGTCCACGCGGAAATAATGATTGCCCCGTAAATCATCCATTCCTTTTCTGACAGAATTATTCAATTTCCGGAAACAACCATTATACACACCGAAAGTTCCCACCGCTATAAGTGAAGCGGGAAGTATCAGTTGCTTGGGTTTGAATTTTTCATCACATTCACTCAAATCATCTGAACAACTGAAATCCAATGTGTCAGAACAAACATTTGGCGGATCCAGGATTGTGTTCTCTGCTGCATACGACGGGCAGCTGATGATAACACATGCGAGCAGTAAGGGCAATGCAAAGCTCTTGCCCAATCCATTTATTACCATTGGCATTCTTTTTTTTGCGAATGCCAATGTTCATTCAATCCACTTCTGACAGATACAAAACATGGGCGAAAACTGCCCAGAATGCACCCGTCGGAAATGGTGGAATAAACGGCAAGTCACGCCCATGCTATGCACAGACGTTCACAACTTGTCCCCGTTTATTATCAATGAAGTTTCCGACGTTTCATTCTGATTGGAACAAATAGCAAACGCTATTAATATTATTGTTGGAAGCCTCCGCTTCTCTATTTTGATCCTTTTATGGAATCTTGCCGCAAAGTTAAGCAATTTACAATTGCCGACGAAAACGTTTGAAAAAAAGTTCTCACATCCGGATATCCCGCCATAATAGCAACAGGCGTGCAATATAAATTACACGCCTGTTGTCACGGAATAGACAAAGCCTACTCCACCACATCAAAACCGGCACTGCGCACGGCCTTTATAACATCCTCGGCATCATGCTCCCCTTCCACAGTCGCTTTTCCGCTTACAAGGCTCACATCAACCCGCTCTACCCCATTGACCTCTTCGATCGACTTTGCAACTGCCGCCTGACAATGAGGGCAATTCATACCTTTTATCCAGTATTCTTTAGTCATATTGCCTGTTTTTATTTGTTTGTGTACATATCTTTTGGTAAACGTAAAAATAAGAAGAATCACCAGGATAGCCGAACATATCGTACTGAACAGACTTATGCCGTGATCATGCTTGCAAAGCGAATTTGTAATTCCTGCATTAAACCACTCCGGAGGAAGCAGATAATCTATGACGAGGCCAAAAGCTATGGAGCCGACGATAATCGACGAAAGATAAATGACAGCCGATTTACGGCCCATTTCACGCGAAATCAGAGTGAACGAAGCAAAGTTTGCAGCCGGACCGGCCATAAGCAGCACCAGTGCTGTTCCTGGCGAAAGCCCCTTCATCATCAACGACAACGCAATCGGAATCGAACCTGTAGCGCAGACATACATCGGAACTGCAATCACGAGGACCGCAATCATAGAAAATATGGGACGACTCCCAAGAACCGAAAAGAAATTTTCCGGCACATACACCGTAATCAATGCCGCAATGATAAGTCCGGCCATAAGCCATCCGCCAATACTCCCGACAAGATCTATATAACCGTATTTAAGAGCGTCAATACATTTCCTCACAAAACTTTTTCTATTATTTGTCACTGCTGATTCTACAGAACCAAATTCTTCATGAGGACTGTTGCTCTCTACTTTCTCCGATCTGCCTACTGCTATTCCTCCGCCCAAAGCTGTTACGAGGGCCGCAATCGGACGTATCACAGCAAATGCAGGTCCGAGCAGCGACCAGGTCGCCGCAATACTGTCGACTCCGGTCTGAGGCGTAGCTATAAGAAATGAAGTAGACGATGCTCTCGACGCTCCGTTACGACGCATAGCGACAGCTGTAGGCAACACCCCGCAAGAACACAATGGCAATGGAATTCCTATCGCGGCAGCCTTGACAACCGACTTCCATCCCGTGCCTGACAGATGACGGGAAAAAGTATCCTGCGGAATGAAAGAATGCATAACTCCCGCAATCAGAAAACCCAACAGGATATACGGCGACATCTCGTTGAGCATAGACAATAACGAATAAATCAGATCCATATTATTTTTGCAATGAGATTCTGCTTTTCAAACAAAATTATCAGGTTCTTGTTGCAACCCGGTGTCATTATATCATTAATTATTATATTTTTGCAATAAAAGATATAAACACAATGCCTAACGAAACAATAATATCCACACTTGAAAACAACGGAATAAAGGCAACCCCCAACCGAATCCTTGTACTCCGCTCTATAATGCTGAGCGGAAGACCGCTGAGTCTTAAAGACCTCGAGACAGAACTGCAGACCCTTGAAAAATCCAGCATCTTCAGAGTGCTGTCGTTGTTGACCGAAAATCATATTCTCCACACAATTGAAGATGGAAGCGGCATTGTAAGATATGAAATCTGTAATGCCCGGCATGTAGATATTGAAGATGACATACATGCCCACTTCTATTGTGAGAACTGCCTGAAAGTCTACTGTCTTGATTCAATCCATCCAAGCAAAGTAACACTTCCCGACGGTTTTACCACACGATCGATAAACTACGTATTCAAAGGCATTTGCCCCGATTGCCAGACTACGACATAATCTGGTACAACATGAAAAAAGCCATTATAATATTAATTTTTGCAGCAATATCAATATACTCCTATGCTCAGATAGAAACTTCCGATACCCTGAGCTTAGGAAATCTGGAATTGCCCGACTCATCAGGTCACATATTGCCTGACAGCAATTCCTGGAGAAACACCTCTGCTCCGTATCATTCGATGTATGGACCTCACACCTTTCAACCACGCATTTCCGGTCCTACTGAAATTCCTGTTTTTCATCCCGCCCCTATCTATCCCGGCATAATTGCATTGTGGGGATCTGGAGGCATCACAGGATCTACCCGACAGCTGTCAATGCCCGGACTAATGGGAATCGAGCAAGGACGCATTTCGATCCACCAGTCGATCGGCAATTTCACCTTCAGCACCTATGGCGAAGCATTGAAATATGGATATTACAGAGGGCTGGACACATCGCTTGGTTTCGGCGGCTCAATCGATTACCGACTCAGCGACAGGGCAAGTCTTACTTTCTTCGGAAGCTATTACACTTATCCCGGGCAAATGTCACCAGCAATGGCCGGATATGTAAGTATTCCAAAATTCGGTGGATTTATCGATTACCGCGTCAACAACAAGTGGGGCATACAGGTAGGTGCACAAAGCTACCGCTCTTCAATGACACACCGATGGGAAACACAACCAATAGTAATGCCATATTTCCGGATATCAAAAAAGGATATAATTGGCATTGACATCGGAGGTATGCTATACCAATTTCTGAAAAGCAACGCAGAGAAACGTGTCGGGCACATGGGCAACCCTACAATACCGCCACCTGTACCCTAACCCCCATTCATTACCACATAATTAATATTATGTCAGTTTATCAATACCGTTGGTAATAATGGTAAGATTATCATTAAGGGCATTTTCCATGATGATTCTGTTGACATCTTTGTTGGAAGCATCGTTTGTCTTGTGATATAAATGATATTCTATCGCTGCGAATTTAAGCCATTGTTTTCTTAACCCGGAATTTGACAATCTCACAGCAAACTCACAATCTTCACTGCCCCAGCCCTTAAAATCTTCATTATAACCGTTGATTCTAAAAGCATCACTTTTCCAATACGCCATATTACACCCTCTGATTGTTGTCTTCTTACGTTTACGCCCTGTAAAAAACGGAGTTACCCATGGCAGACGCAACGCATTCAACTTATTAATACTGTGTGTGTAAAGCTTTGCATAATCAATCTGCTGCGACCGACGCATCTCATTTGAGAAATCTTCTGACACAAAGGCCCTTGAAGCACCTGTAAAACATCCGCGCACAGCATATCGCTCATGATCTTTTACAAAATCAGGATCCATGACGATATCGCCGTCTATCTGAATGATGTAGTCTCCTGCTGCGCTTTTCAATGCCTTATTTCTTATAGCAGAAAGACGGAATCCATCATCAGGATGCCACACATGCTTCACTGGAACCGGACATTCCTTTCTGAATTCATCAATAACCTCTTTTGTTTCATCGCCAGAGCCGTCATCTGCTATAACCACTTCATCCGGCATACGGCTCTGCATCAACACTGACTTAAGGCTAAGAGCCAGATATTCCGGCGAATTATATGTTGAGACCAGCAACGATATACTGATCTTATCCACTGTTTCCGATGAGCTATTGTCGAGCATCTGCATTAACACATCATCTCCTCCTATGAGATTATTATATTTTTAGACATACACAGGTGTGAGGCATAGACATTGTCATTATCCATAATAATGGCGCATAGTAATCAGGAGCTTCGCAATACCATCCAGAATGGAAAAAACAAAATAACACCTTTATCTATCTTATGTGCCGACTTCTGAAGAAATCTCCTCTTCAAGTCGCCTGCACAAAATTAACAAAATATATCTTTCGTTATAACCATACCTGGATTTAATGTAGATGAATCATGAACACCGGGCCCATCAGCGCATACCCCATCCTAAAATCATCTGCAGAACAAATCCGTAGTAATCTGGTTTTCAGACAAATCAGGGTACCGGAATATGCATTATCAAGTCTATATTGCAAACATGCACCTATAAATGCCTGTCATAAAAATAGGATTTCTCAACTACTTTTACCACCTCACTGCCAAAACAATAAGCTTCCCCAAAAACAGAATGGAATTTGCCGGATGCAAAAACTTTTTTTAATATTCTGAAAAATTATCACACACATATACATAAATATATCCTGTGTAATCTGAATAAAAAAGAGAGAGCTTCCTGCTATGGAAACTCTCTACTAAGCTTGTAGCGAATCCGGGACTCGAACCCGGGTTTCCGCCGTGAGAGGGCGGCGTGCTAGACCACTACACTAAATCGCCATTTGTTTAGCAACCGGCGTTGCTTTTTTGACACTGCAAAAATAGGACTAATTTTTATTCCCTGCAAATTTTTTGCTCTATTTTTTTGATGAAAACAATTCAAATCTTTAATTTTACTAAATACCAGACTATTGCGTCATCACATTTTTAATTTCGTATCACAGGATATCCCCAAAAACCATCTCGCATACCTATATGCCGCACCTGCCCCATACGTATTTTGGTATATTCTCCCACATTGATCTGCCTTTTTGTATGAAGACTGTCTGGCAAAAGCAAGTCAACATAATAAACCTGATATTCGCCTGTTTTAACACGACGTCGACGCAACGTGCGGTAGCGGTTACGCTTTTCCGAATGTTTGCCTATGACTATCGCGTCAACATCTCTCACACTTGACTCAGGTGCTCCATAGTAATTACCGCCAACCACCGCAAACGCGCCAATACTGCCCGCAACCAGAACATGAATCAGAATAAGTGCTATACGTCCATTTACATTAAGAACCGATCGCCACATCTTCATCCCGGCAGAAATCGTAACCACAGCAAAAGCAATACCGATAAGAACCGGAATCCACCATGGCATAAACGACAGCGTATACAAGCCTCCTGACCAAAGCAGGAGTAACACAGTCAATACTCCTGTTGCAATTCTGGCAAAACGACGTTTTTTATTACTCATCTTAGTCTCGACGGAAAATATCTCTGGTATATACCTTTTCTTTCACATCATCAAGGATTTTATCATATCGGTTGGCAATTATCGCCTGACTCCGCTTTTTAAATTCCGCCAGATCATTCACGACCGTGCTGCCGAAAAACGATGTGCCATCAGTCAATGTCGGTTCATATATAATTATATTGGCACCCTTGGCTTTAATGCGTTTCATCACCCCTTGAATCGACGACTGACGGAAATTATCGGAATTTGATTTCATCGTAAGCCTGTAGACTCCTATGACACATGATTCGCTCTCTTCGTTATCATACCGGTTGTTTGAGGTATATCCATACCATCCGGCCATTTTAAGCACCTGATCAGCAATAAAATCCTTTCGGGTACGATTACTCTCGACTATCGCGGTCATCATGTTCTGTGGCACCTTGTCATAGTTGGCAAGCAGCTGCTTGGTATCCTTCGGTAAGCAGTAACCGCCATAACCAAACGAAGGATTATTGTAATGTGTGCCGATACGTGGATCAAGACCGATTCCTTCGATAATCGCCTCGGAATCCAGTCCCTTGCTTTCGGCATAAGTATCAAGTTCATTGAAATAGCTTACCCTTAGAGCCAGATAAGTATTGGCAAACAGTTTCACGGCCTCTGCCTCTTTCATGCCCATATAGAGAGTCGGAATATCCTGTTTTATGGCACCTTGCTTGAGCAACGACGCAAATTGGTGCGCTGCCTCTGTAAGAGCCTCAATATCGGCAAGACTGCGTATAGCCTTGTTCTCCTCTTCACACTCTGAAGAATCAGTTATCGACGGTACACCCAAGATGATACGGCTCGGATAAAGGTTATCATAAAGCGCCTTGCTTTCTCTGAGAAATTCGGGAGAGAAAAGAAGATTAAGCTTCTTGACTCCCTTTGCTGCATATTTCACATAAAGGCTGTTGCAATAGCCTACCGGAATGGTTGATTTTACCACCATCACAGCATCTGGATTTACACTCAGCACCAAGTCTATGACATCCTCTATACAATGTGTGTCAAAATAATTTTTCTCCGGATCATAGTTTGTAGGCGCAGCTATAACCACAAAATCAGCATTGGCATATCCGGCCCTGCCATCGAGAGTCGCAGAAAGATCAAGCTGTTTTTCTGCCAGATACCTCTCAATATATTCATCCTGAATAGGTGATTTACGCCTATTGATCATATCCACCTTTTCAGGTACTACGTCAACTGCAATCACATGATTGTTCTGCGACAACAGAGCAGAAATACTCAGCCCCACATAACCTGTACCGGCAACAGCTATATTCATAATATCTGTTATATTCGATATTTAGTTCATTGCATAATAATTTTTAAACCACCCGACAGTTTTTTCCACACCGGTTTCATGTGGAGTCGATGGCTTAAAACCGACAGCCTGCTGCAAAGCCGAACTGTCGGAGTATGTTTTATACACATCCCCCGGATGCATTGGCATCATTTCCATTTGCGCGATTCGTCCAGTCGTCCGTTCAATTGTCGCTATGTAATCAAGCAACCTGACCGGCTGTGAATTTCCGATATTGAAAATTCTATATAAATCCGCAGCCGCCTCCGCTTCCAGCAATCTGACCATCCCTTCGACCACATCATCAATATATGTAAAATCACGATACATATCTCCAGAATTAAACACCTTGATTTTTTTACCGGACAATATTGCATCGATAAACATATATGGAGCCATATCAGGACGTCCCCACGGTCCATAAACCGAAAAGAAACGCAACCCTGTCACATGCAGTCCATAAACCGAAGCATAACTGTGAGCCATAAGTTCATTGCTACGTTTGGTAGCCGCATAAAAACTTACTGGACGGGCCGCATCATCAACCTCTGTATAGGGCACATTATCGCTCATGCCGTAAACACTCGACGAAGATGCATAAAATAGCTGTCCTACATCATGTATTCTGCACCCCTCAAGCACATTGAAAAACCCGACGATATTGCTGTCAAGATACTCACGCGGATTCAATGTAGAATATCGTGCCGAAGCCTGAGCCGCCAGATGAAACACCACATCAAAGTCGCCTTGCGCAAAAAGAGCTTCCATTGCCACCTTGTCTGTAATATCTATCTTTTTAAAGACAAACTTCCGGTATTTTTCTGATATGCTCTCTTCCGCTTCTCCATCTGCCTCAACCCCAAGCACTCTAAGGCGGGCCAATTTCAATGATGGGTCATAGTAATCATTGAGATTGTCAATTCCCACTATCTCCAACCCGTCATTTGATTTGCCCAAAAGCCGTCGGGCCAAGTGAAAACCTATAAACCCGGCGACTCCCGTTATCAGTATTTTTCGGCTGTTTGCTTCAGCGCTTCGCATACATGCTTTCGTAATACTGCTCGTAGGCACCCGATGTGATACGGTCCATCCACTCCTGGTTCTCAAGATACCACTTCACCGTACGCTCAATGCCCTCATCAAACTGCAACGACGGTTCCCAGCTAAGCTCTCTCTGGAGCTTGCGGGAATCAATCGCGTAACGCAAATCATGACCGGCTCGATCTGTCACAAACGTTATCAACTCATCGGAAAATCCCTCCGGATTGCCAAGCAATCTGTCTACTGTCTTGATGACAACCTTGATTATATCAATGTTTTTCCATTCATTGAAGCCACCTATATTGTAAGTATCGGCAATCTTCCCGTTATGGAAAATCACATCGATCGCTCTTGCATGATCTTCGACATACAACCAGTCTCGCACATTCTCACCCTTACCATAGACCGGAAGCGGCCTGCGGTGGCGTATATTATTTATAAACAGCGGAATCAGTTTTTCAGGAAACTGATACGGGCCATAGTTGTTAGAACAGTTGGTAACTATCGTCGGCATACCGTAAGTATCATGATACGATCTTACAAAATGATCGCTTGATGCCTTTGATGCCGAATATGGTGAATGCGGGTTATACTTTGTAGTCTCCAGAAAAAACTCTTCTCCGTAGGCATGATGGTGTTCTGAAGATGCAGCAGTAGTAAACGGCGACTCAATGCCTTCCGGAGCGGTCAACTCAAGCGCACCATAGACTTCGTCTGTTGAAATATGATAAAACAACTTGCCGTCATATCCTTCTGGACTTGATTCCCAATATTCTTTTGCAGCCTGCAACAATGCAAGTGTTCCCATCACATTCGTGCGGGCAAACGTGAAAGGATCTTTTATCGAACGGTCGACATGACTTTCTGCGGCCAGATGAATCACCCCGTCTATCTGATACTGCCTGAACAGACAGCGCATATCATCAAGCTCGGCAATATCCCCCTTTACAAAAGTGTAGTTCGGCTTTTCCTCTACATCCTTCAGATTTTCAAGATTGCCGGCATATGTAAGTTTGTCGAGATTGACAATATGATAGTCAGGATATTTGTTGACAAACAATCTTACGACATGGCTCCCGATAAATCCGGCACCACCTGTTATCAATATATTACGCTTCATTGCTTTTTAGATTGTTTATGCATTTTCTCAATGAATCGGTCCAATAAGGCACTGTCTGCCCGAACGTCTCCTTAAATTTGGTTTTATCTAAGACAGAATATGACGGACGTATAACCTTCGACGGAAATTCCGAAGAGTGACACGGTTGAATATCACATCCCGTATTCCCCGAGTATTCAGCTATCATTTTCGTGAAATCATACCACGAACACACACCCTCGTTTGAATAGTGATATACACCTTCATTGCCGTTTAGCCTACGGTTCTCCACAATCGAGAAAATCGCTTCCGCCAGATCTCTGGCATAGGTAGGTGTGCCGACCTGGTCAAATACGACCTTCAGTTCCGGCTTTACAGATGTCAGATCCAACATCGTCTTCACAAAATTCTTGCCGTACTCGGAATAAAGCCATGCCGTACGGAAGATAAGAGACTTCGCTCCGGATTCAGCAATTGCCTGTTCTCCTCGAAGTTTTGTAATACCATAGACCCCTGTCGGAGTCCCCTTCTGATCCTCCCGGCATGGTACATTGTAAGGCTCTTTTCCAAACACATAGTCGGTTGAGATATGGATCAAAGTACCTCCATTGTATTTCACGGCTTCCGCCAGATTTCGCACTGCATCAGCATTAAGAGCCCCTGCTAATTCAGCATCATCTTCAGCCTTGTCAACATTAGTATAAGCCGCACAATTGATCACAACCTCCACATCGTTGTCAACAACCATTTCAACAACTGAATCACGGTCAGTCACATCAAGTTCTGCAACATCGGTAAAAATATAATTGTCCGATGAGCCTCCGGCGACATCGCGCAGGCAGCAGCCAAGCTGGCCGTTGGCCCCTGTTACAAGTATATTCATCATTCAGCAATTTTCATTATATACAAACGGGCTTTCAAAATCTTTAAGCAACGGATGCTTAAGATCCTTATCCGACAGCAAAGCCTTGTCTACCGGGATTCTCCAGTCAATTCCGAGCGATTCATCCTTTATAGAAATACCTCCCTCTGCCTGAGGAGCATAATAGTTGTCGCACTTATATTGGAACACTGCGGTTTCACTCAACACAGCGAAACCATGAGCGAAGCCTCTCGGCACGAAAAACTGCAGATGATTATCCTCCGACAACTCAACAGCAACATGCTTCCCATAAGTAGGAGATCCTACCCTGAGATCGACAGCCACATCAAACACTCGCCCACGCACACACCTCACAAGCTTTGCCTGCGAGAAAGGAGGAGCCTGGAAATGCAGACCACGCATTACTCCATAGCTCGACATCGATTCATTATCCTGGACAAAATCAGCAATGGCCACCTTATCCTCAAATTCTTTCCTGCTGAAAGATTCAAAGAAATATCCTCTGGAATCGTTAAAAACTTTCGGACTTATAATGCACACTCCGTCTATCTCTGTCTTTAATACCTCAATCATTGCTGTCAGAAATCAGGATTAATTTCTCCCGTACGTTCAACATCCTCAATCACTTTCAGAAGATACTGACCGTATGGATTTTTCAACATCGGTTGCGCGGCCTCACGTAGTTTTTCTTCCGTGATCCAGCCCATTCTATAAGCTATTCCCTCAAGGCAGCCCACTTTCAGTCCTTGGCGCTTCTCAATTGTTTCTATATATGATCCTGCCTCCGCAAGAGAGTCATGCGTTCCGGTATCGAGCCATGCGAAACCTCGTCCAAGTAACTGTATTTTAAGCTCACCGTCATCCAGAAAACGCTGGTTGACTGTCGTGATCTCAAGCTCACCACGTGCCGACGGTTTGATCTCATGTGCGACTCCAACGACCTTGTTAGGATAAAAATAAAGCCCCACAACCGCGTAATTGGACTTAGGATTCTCTGGTTTTTCCTCTATCGACAAACAATTGCCTGTCTTGTCAAATGATGCTACCCCGTAGCGCTCCGGATCATTCACCCAATAACCGAAAACTGTAGCTTTCTTATGTTCTTCCGCCGCAGAAACCGCTTCTCTGAGTTTTCCGACAAATCCGGCTCCGTGGAAAATATTGTCACCCAGGACAAGGCAAACAGCGTCATCACCGATAAAATCCTTACCAATTACAAACGCCTGTGCGAGTCCGTCAGGCGACGGCTGCACTGCATATTGCAAGCTTACACCAAAATCACTGCCATCGCCAAGCAAACGACAGAATGAATCCATATCATGAGGTGTCGTTATGATAAGAATATCCCTTATTCCGGCAAGCATAAGCACCGACAACGGATAATAAATCATCGGCTTGTCATAAACAGGAAGCAACTGCTTGCTAACCCCTTTAGTGATGGGATAAAGTCTCGTGCCACTTCCTCCTGCAAGTATTATACCTTTCATCCTTGTTCCTGTTTTTGCAATGACCTCTGTTTATCCCTGAATACCGGACCCAACGACGGCACAATCAATGTATAACCAAGTGCTCCCATAATACCCAGAAAGGCAAAACCCGCAATTATCATCTTCACATTAGGCTTTGCGGCTTTGAATGGCACAACAGCCGGCTGCATGACGGTAAATACCGGAGTACTTTCTTGAACCTTAACCTCGGCCACCTGCACCTGCTGTGATGTTGAGTTGTATAGGTTATATGCGAGTGCGGCTTCATTCTGCAATCGCTCAAGTTCAATTGATGCCGACCTGAGCACAATACCTTGATTTCGGTCAAGAGCTTTCGCATAAGCTCGTTGCGCATCGTAATATCTTTGCTGTGCCTCCTGATTGATTTGTTTGGCAAAGACAAGGTCATGTCGTGCTTTGTTTGTACGGTATGCCGTAACAAACCGGGTAAGTCTGTTGGCTACAGTATCAGCAAGACTGGCTGCTGCAAGCGCATCCTGCATTGTCACTGTTATATTTATCAGCTGCGTTTTTTGATCGACAGCCACACTGACGCGTGAATTCACAAGACCAACAAGCCCCATCTGGCTTTTTGAAAGCTGAAGAGAATTAGGCTGATAAAAATTAATATCCTCAACAACACTGTCAGAAGCAACCGATGCTTTTGTAGATAATTTAGGCTCTACATCAGCAGAATTATCAAACATTGCGGCTATACGGCTTGGAAAACCCATAATCACACTCCACCACGGACGAGATGTATGCTTGCCGAGAATCTGCTTTAGTGTCATTGTCTCTTCATCCTTAATGCCTGTAGGGAGAACCACCTCTGACAAATCCAACGCAAAAGGAACCGAGCTGACCACATCAGGATAAAGCCCCGGATACACAGCCTCACGTCCGCCTGACATATCTCCCCCTCCTATCCCTGCCAGTGCGGCAAGTGATCCCAACGAACGACTGCTCTTTCCTACTGTGGATTCCGGTACAAGGGTCACTGTGGCCACATACTCTTTAGGTATTGACAACGCGACAACGACTCCGACAACCGCACCAATCAATCCCCATCTCAGTATCCGGCGCCTTTTCCCCCACAATTTCACCGCAAGCTCGACTATATCGATTTCCTTTTCCTCGATTGCAGGCTGTGTCCGATCCTCTTCTTTGCTCATGTCCTACATCACTTGATAAGGTTAACAATTGAAGCTGCCATGGTTCCGAGCGAAACAGCCGATGTGCCGATTGCCAGCCATTTCTGAATACTGTTGGCAGAGTCCTTAGTCGGTTTTGTCGGCACAATGATCTGGCAACCCGGCTCAATAACAGCGTTCTTTCCTTTCTCGACATGACCGTTCATATACACCACAAATGCCTTTCCCTTATTTGCATTGTCACTATATCCGCCTGCCTGTTCGATATAATACTTGAGCTTTTTATTAGGCATATATACTACTGAGTTGGGATACAGCACATCGCCTGTGATTTTCACTGTATTCACAAGCTCAGGTATAACCAGTTCATCACCGTCCTGCAACACAATATCATAATGACTTCCCGGATTTGCGATTGCCATATCCAGATTTATACCGATCGGATATGTATTGCTCGAAAGAAGATTGGCCGATGAGATAGAGTCTGCTCCGGCTGTAGAAAGAGCCAGACGCAATGCTTCATCTCGTGCGACTTTTTCCTCCTCAGAAAGCAATCGTGAAAGATGCGCACCCTTTAGATATGCGTAGTCCGACACTCCGCCGGCTCGCTTAACAAGATCACTGAGACGCTCCGATCTCGATCCGAGTGTATACATTCCTTCAAACGGAACCTCACCTGACACCTTCACACGGCGTTGCTTAATGTAGGCGGGAGAGTGACGCACATCAATCACGTCATTAGGTTCAAGCACAAATTTATCACCGCCGTCTATGGCAAGCCCCTTGCTGATCGCGATAGTGAAATTCTTTGCAATTTTTCCGCCGATATCAGTCGCATTCGGGTCCACAATACGGCGTGAGATATCTATTTTAGCGTCAGACGCACCTTCCAGCAATCCACCGGCAAGCATTATAAGATCCTCCACAGTAGTCCCCTCGGCAAAAGCATATCTTCCGGGGTTGGCAACCTCGCCTGAAATTACAAAATCGCCTTTAGGCTCAAGGTCCGTTATCGACGAAATAATAAGCACGTCATTCGGCCGTAGCTTGACATCGGCCTGTGCACCGCGCAAAACAGCCCCCAGGTCAAAAGACTCCACAACTACCGATCTATCCTCTTTTTCACGGTAAAGCTGTACGCGTCCTGAAAAAGCATCCTCCCGCAGTCCGTCGGCCTTTGATACAAGATCCTTTACAGTAATGACATCTGTGCCTATAGAATATTTACCGGGACGAAAAACTGCTCCGAGAATATCCACACGGTTGTCATACCTCGAGATGCCTTCCTGCACCACAACTACATCACCGTCATCAAGGCGAGTTGTCTCAAAATCAGAAGCATCAACAGTAAGTACCGATTTTCCCTTTCCTGTCGAGCGTTCCAAAGTAAGGCGATCACCATAAGCATTGCCTGTCAGTCCTCCGGCATATTCAATAAGATCGGAAAGTGTCTCGCCCTTCTTCATCTCATAGCTCATCGGACGTTTTACACTTCCGTCAATCCTGACGATCCTGTCATAAGGCGTAACAATGATTACATCATTCTCCTGCAACCTTATATCTCCGCCTGATTTACCGTTAAACAGAAACTCATATAGATCCGCACTTGCAATTCTACGACCGTTTCTCATAACCTCAATAGTGCGCAGCGAACCTGACGGTGCCACTCCACCGGCATTGTATACCGCAGAAAATAATGTGGAGAACGGCGACATTCTATAAGTGCCGGGAGTAACAACTTCTCCCATCACATTGACCTGTATCGACCGAAGCTGACCAAGCGTCAAAGAAATTTCCGAAGCCTCGTTCTCTATGTCGGAATAAATCGGCGACAATGCGCTTTTTGCCCGTTCATTAGCTTCCTTTACTGTAAGACCGCTCAGATACACAGGTCCTACCTGACTCAATATTATACACCCTTCTGGCGTGATAACCTCTCTGAAACTGTTTTCATTATTTCCCCATACATTTATCACGACCTCATCCCCCGGTCCCAGGCGATAATCCTCAGGAGTGGCCATATTCACATTAGGTTCAAACGTCAGATTACGACTTCTGAAAATATCCTGGCCAAAAACCTGAGGTATAGGTTCGATAGAAAGAAGCTGATCATACGTCATGGAGTCAACAGACACTGTAGACTCACTTCCAGGCATATACACCAATGAGCCATTGGCATCACGCACATAATAGCCCTCCTTCTGTGCACGAGCCTGCAATGCCGCTAAATCCTCCCTGACAACCTTCTTTATAAGAGTGGAGTCCTTTAGATTGTTACGTTTATCTACGGATCTCAGGGTTGAGCTACCGTTTTCATCCGTCGTTTTTTTTGTCGACGCAGCCTTGGCATTCGGCCCTTGATTCTCGATAGTCTTCTTCACCCGATCGAGCTGCTCTTGGCTAACACCGCGCGAAAAAAGCTCCTTACCGATCTGCTGCTGGCTTTTACCTTGTGCCGTTGCGGTTTTTACATAGCTTATAACCTGCTGGTCTGTCATTTTTGCCGACGCTACCCCGCCAACCATAAACAACACCAACACTATCAATATACTCTGTATGTTCTTATTCATTATCCGACTAAAATTTGCGACGTTTCCGACGTTAATTCTTCGTTCTCGATTTTATATTACTTATATTGATTCTCTACTGAAATATGAAACCGTCTCTCCCTTGCCTTGATAGCCCGCGTAAGCCACATATTGAACAGAATCCACATCACTATGTCGATCAACATTATTATTGTGGAGTTTATATATTGGGAAAGAATAATATTGCACACTACAAACACAACCGATATAAGAAGTATTATAGGCATAACGACACGCTGGTTCATGCCAAGTGCAAGCATCTTGTGGTGGATGTGGCACTTGTCAGGTAAGAACGGATTACGACCGGCCCTTACACGGTGCAAGTATACTCTGACCACATCGAAACATGGAACAATCAATGGTGAGTACGCCAACACAATAGGATTCATCTCAACTATGTTGATCCGCGGTATCATGCATATTTTCACTACAAGAATGCTCAGCACTACACCGGTTGTAAGCGCACCGGTATCTCCCATAAAAATCTTTTTCTTAACCTTCGCTTCACCGAACACATTGTAGTAGAAAAACGGCACAAGAGTTCCAAAAGCAGCAAACGCTATCAACGAATATACCATTTCGTCTACCGCAAAGAAGACTATTCCGAAAAACAGCAGCGCAATTCCGCACAATCCCGACGCAAGGCCGTCAATTCCGTCTATAAGATTAACAGCATTAACGATCAATACCAATGCTATAACTGTCAGAACCCAAGCCACCGGCAAAGGAAGAATACCCAAAAAGAAAAAACCGTGCAGATCATCTACTACGAGACCCGACATAACGATAAGTACACCGGCAATTATCTGGGCAAGAAATTTAGCCCGGTATCTCACTCCTACAAGATCATCTGCCATACCAACGAGATACATCAGCATGAGCGCACACAATCCGAAGCACAACTGAAGTGGAATTTGACCAAGAGCCATAAAAATCTGGTTCTTGTATAGCATGGCATTGACACCGGCGACAAATGCGATAGACAGAAAGATCGCCGGCACAAACGCGATTCCTCCAAGACGCGGCACAACTCCCTGATGGATTTTCCTTTCATCCGGAACATCAAAAAGCTGTTTGCGAAACGCAATCAGCAATATTTGCGGTATCAAGACGCCCGTAACAATCACGCTTATCAAAAACACCGACAACACATTAGCCATCCAAGATTCCATCTTGCATATTTTTTCGTATGATATTATGCCTGTTGAGACAATCAATCAAGACTGTCTTAACAAACATCACTCTTTTCCCATTTTGAGCAAAAATAACATTTCCGACACACAAATGCAAACATCTTGGTTCTTCTTGACTCTACATATCCCATATTTTTACATATACCCGTAAAATACCAGATTGGAAGTAATTTTTTCCACTCTTTAGTTCGGAACTTTGCGGTACAAAGACTTACCTTTGCATCGGAATATGCCGTTTTTTTACTATAGAATTTTCATCGCGTTTGCATTCCTGATATCATTTACATGTCAGGCATCTCGTTATACCATAGTCATCGATCCGGGACATGGAGGTAAAGACTTCGGTGCGGTAGGAAAGATAACAAACGAGAAGACCATCAACCTCGATGTAGCGATCCTTGCCGGAGAAATCATAAAAAAGGATCATCCCGACATCGACATTGTCTACACCAGATCCGACGACCGCTACATATCACTAAAAGAACGTGCCGATATTGCAAACAATGCCGAAGGTGACCTGTTTATTTCTATACATGTCAACTCCGTGGCTAAATCCAACCGTCGGCGTACGACAATAAAAGGGACCTCGGTATACACCCTTGGCCTTCACAAAAGCGCTGCAAACTTCGAGGTCGCAAAACGTGAGAATTCTGTAATTTCTCTCGACACCGACTTTGCTACGAGCTATGAAGGTTTTGACCCGGCATCAGCCGAAAGCTATATCATGTTTGAGCTTGGTCAGAACAGACATATCGACCAAAGTGTCAGGTTTGCACAGCACGTTCAGAACAACCTGATAAAAACTGCAGGAAGAACCAACAACGGTGTTCGTCAGGCCGGATTTTGGGTACTCTGGGCCACATCGATGCCATCTGTACTCATTGAGCTTGATTTCATATGCAATCCTATGATGGAGAAATATCTTGATTCCGATAAAGGCAAACAGGCAATGGCGCAATCAATCAGCGATGCATTCTCGTCTTATCTCGGAGCAGGTTCTGCGCACATGCCCAAAGCAGCATCTGACAAGACAAAGAAACCCTCAAAATCTACTGTTGAGTCTAAAAATAAAGAAAAGAGGCCGACTGAATCACAAGCCAACGCATCTTCCTCTAAGAAAACATATCATGTACAGATCCTTGCATCCGCAAAACCTGTAAAAAACGGAGCTCCTGATTTCAAAGGCAGAAAGCCCGGATGTTTTCGTGATGGAAAATGGCACAAATACTATATCGGCGAATGCTCAACCATGGCCGAAGCAAAAAAACTTCTTAAAGAAAATATCAAAGATTTTCCGGGAGCGTTTATCATTGAGTTGGATAACCGACAGAAATGAACGCCATAAAATACTGTTTACAAATTAAATCAGACTTGTTCAAACCACTTTATAGATCATGAGCAGAATCTTCAGAAAAGAAACCGTTATCGGTGCATGCACTGTTATCGCTATTTGTGTCCTTTTCTTCGGAATCGAGTACCTTAAAGGCATAAACATCTTCAAACCGGCTAACTACTACTACGTCAGTTATACTGATGTAAATGGGCTGGCAGTTTCCTCTCCTGTCACTGTAAACGGATTCAAAGTCGGACTCGTTCACGAAATATCGTATGAATATGACAATCCCGGCCACGTGCTTGTAGAACTTAATCTCGACAAAAAACTAAGAATCCCCAAAGGCACCGTTGCCATGATACAGACCGATCTTCTTGGCACCGCATCCATCGTTCTTCAAATGGGATCAGAAAACGAAATTTACAATGTCGGTGACAAGCTCATCGGAAAAACCGATGCAGGCATGATGGGTGCGATCGGAGAGTCTCTGCTGCCATCTGTTGAAAATATCCTCCCAAAAGTCGACACCCTGCTTCTGTCAGTGACCCGTATTACTTCCGACTCGTCATTATTGGCCGCAATCCAACGTCTTGATGCAATATCAAGATCCATTGACCGAACAATGCGCAACATTGATGCCTCTGTTGCAAAACTACCGGCAACAATGGACAACGTAAACGGTATAACATCAAATATAAATCAGATTTCAGGAAACCTCGCGACTGTTTCCGACGAACTCAAAGATCTGCCTATAAAACCGATGATGGATAACGCAAATGCAACAATGGCAAATCTGCGTCAGATCTCATCCCAGCTCAACAATCCGGAATCAACACTCGGACTTCTTCTTCATGACCGTGCTCTCTACGACAATCTAAACAGCGCTATGGCCGATCTTGATTCACTTTTTGTCGATATTAAACGCTCTCCCAAACGTTATATCAGCATAAAACTACTTTAAACAGACCGGTTATATGTTTATAGCATCGCAGAAACGAAAACAGAACATCGCTGAATATCTGCTCTATATGTGGCAGGTGGAGGATATTATCCGAGCCTGCCACTTGGATCTTGATCTGATAAAGACAAACATAATCGACCGATACTCTCTCGACGACACACAACGCAGGCAGCTTATCGAGTGGTATGAGTCTATGATCGATATGATGCGTAGGGAGAATGTCACGGAAAAAGGCCATATTCACCTCAACCAGAACACTCTGGGCTCACTTATTGATCTCCACCAGGCACTCCTCAAGGATTCCCGTTTTCCGCATTACACAGCCGAGTTCTACAAAACACTCCCCTATATTGTTGAGATCCGCTCCAAAGCCGGCGATGAAAAACCCGGTGAAATCGAGACTTGTTTCAATGCTCTCTACGGTATGCTGTTACTAAGACTGCAAGGATCCGATGTATCAGGCGAGACACAGGAAGCGACCACTCAGATCGCACGGTTTATCGGTACTCTCGCCCGTTATTTCAAACTTGATGAAGAGAATCTCCTCGACAAAGAAGCCGAAAAACTGGCAGGAAAGAAAAACGAAAACCATCAGGACAAAAATCAATCCTGACACGCATTCACTTCAACTATGAAAAACATTACCTCTGCCCTGCTTTTGTCAGCAGCGGCATTTTCTGCGTCAGCCCGTGAATGGACCACCGATATACTTGGAGCACCATTTGAGCAGACAACAATCCGGCTCGATAGCGATTATGCAGGTGATCCGGTATGTACAGTCATCCGTGCAGTCCCTGCTCATGACACACACCGGGCGCTGCTTTATATCCACGGCTACAACGACTACTTTTTTCAGGAACAGATGGCACATCAGTTCCTATGTCACGGATATAGCTTTTTTGCTGTAGATTTGCGACGTTACGGCCGTTCCATGCGTCCTGGCGACACGCCCTATGATATCCGGGATATAAACGCCTACAGTGCCGAAATCGACTCTACATTAAATATCATACGCGATTCCGGTATCGACGAGATAGTCATGCTTGGCCATTCCACTGGCGGTCTCATCGCGGCCTCCTACCTGTCACGGCATCATCCGCCCACCGTAAAGGCATTGATACTTAACTCTCCATTTCTCGACTGGAATCTCGATGATACCGAAAAATTCATACCGTTAGTTTCAATATTGGGTAAGATCCTACCATCCGTAAAAATACCACAAAGTAAATCCACAGCTTATGCAGAGAGCTTGCTGAAATCAGCCCATGGTCAATGGGAATACAACACCACATGGAAACGTCCTGTTCCGTTACCGGTCACAGCAGGATGGGTCCGCGCTATCGATACCGCACAACACGATCTGCGCAAAATACAGTACCCTATACAGATTCCGGTTTTGTTGACTATGTCCGAACAAAGTATCAGCGGCGACCAATGGACACCGGAATTCAACAAAGCGGATGCAGTACTCGACGTAAACGACATACAACGATATGGGTCCACACTGTCACGTGATCTCAAGTCCTTAAAATTCAGTGGCGGTCTTCATGACTTGGCTCTATCTTCATGTCCCACGCGCTGCATGTATTATAAAAATATATTCAGTTGGCTTGATACTGTCCTTCCCGACAAATAAAAACATATTCTCTACTGCATAACAGCGTCATTAAATCAAGACTCTGCTTATATAAGCCTTGATAATACAAGCTGTACAGGAAAAAGGCTGTAACCCTTCACATGTTGCAGCCTTTTTCATATACCATTCACTATTTTAGCTGAATGCACGACACAGTTTCGATATCTACTACATAATTTTGATGCTGCGCCTTTGCCGGTCTGAATAACCTCATTAGAATAGTTACCGAAAATACTCTTGGTAGACGGCATGTAGATTATATTAAAAAACGCACACTGATTTTCCTGACCGTGATGCAAAACCTCGTTAATATCCCAGTTACTCCATCAAACAAGAACAGTAAACATTAGCCCTAAAAAATGCCGCCTCGCCATTTCACGTTATTTCACTTCTTTTAGTTGTTATACGTCGTCTCATAATGTATTTGCATTGTTATAATTATGCAAAGATTAAAAAAGCCCTCCAAGTCTCATGAATGCAACAAAATTTCACGTTAGAACTTATATGAAACAACCTTCAATTATATCCGTATCGTTTGTTTTACATCCCTCGTCCTTATTACTGGGTAGTGATACCAGGTATTAAGGCTTTCATAAATAAATAGTTGAAACGTGGAAGGGCGCCGGTTGTCTACGGCGCCCTTTTTGCATCATATTACCACATACAACACGTCAACCACGTGTTTGCACTATCCGCCATTCAACCGCCAACTACGACAACCGCCGGCAACTTTGAGGTTACCGGCGGTAGCAATAGTAATCTATTGGGATACGTTAGAAGATATCAATACATGAATGCCATCACAGTACCCTCGGAAATCGTAAGCAGATAATTGTATACCGGACTGGCAATACCAAGAAGAAGAATACCTCCGACTGTCACCCACAAAGCAAGACGCTCGGGACAGCTTGATCTGAAAGTACCTACCTTGCAGTCATCCTGGCTGATAAACATTGCCTTGACAACAAGCAGATAGTAGTACAGAGAGATGATTGTGTTGATCAGAGCGATAAGCACAAGTATGTAGATCGCGATGCTTCCCTGCTGTATTGCACTTGTGAAGATGAAGAATTTTGAGAAGAATCCGGCAAACGGCGGAATACCTGCAAGCGAGAACATCGCGAGCATCATTGCCACCGACAGGCGCGGGTTGGTCTTGTAAAGACCTTTGTAATCATCCATCGAAACAAGCCCAGTGTTGTTTTCAATTGCCCCGATCACTCCGAAAGCGGCAAGATTGCTGAACACATAGACAAGCACATAGTACATCAGCGATGCCATGCCGGTCGCATTCATACCGATAATACCGAGCATGATATAACCAGCCTGCGAAACAGATGAGAAAGCCAGAAAACGCTTCATGTTACGCTGGCGCATTGCAAAGAGATTGCCTATCGTGATCGTGAGTATGATCAGCGCATAAAGCATCCACTCCCACACCTGAGAATAAACCTGCCCGAAAGCCTGGACAAGAATCACCAGAAATGCAAAAGCAGCAGCTCCCTTAGAAATCACCGACAGATAGGATGTGACATTGGTCGGTGCACCCTGATAGACATCGGCAGTCCAGAGATGGAACGGAACAAGCGAAAGCTTGAAGCCTATGCCGGCCATAACAAAAGCGAGAGCGAGCACAAGCATCATCGAAGACTGTGACGAAAGCACACCGTAGATCTCCGAGAAATAAAGAGATCCTGTTAGGCCGTAGACAAACGACAGGCCAAGCATAAACACAGCCGACGATACAACCGCTGTCAGGATGTACTTGATGGCAGCCTCATGGCTCTCATAACGTTTTTTGTCAAACGCCACCATCGCAGCCAAAGGAAGCGACGCACTTTCCAGACCGATAATAAAGAGCAGGAAATGACGGGATGATATCATCAGATACATGCCGAACAGCGTCACAAACAGAAGTTCGTAGAATTCGCCTCTGCGTACCGAGATTTCCTCTGTCGAGGTCCATTTCACCGACTGAAGCAACACGATGAGAACACCGACATTAAGAATATTCTTTATTGCCGCAATCACAGGCGAAGTAACATACATCCCTGCAAAAGCACTTGTGATATTACATGTGTTGCAGTCAAAGAAACCGATGACAGTAAACACCAGAAACGCTGCTATCGACACCCATGCAGTCCCTTTAAGAGACTTGCGGGGCATAAATGTGTCATATAAAAACACCAACAGGAAGACCAGAAGGAGACCTATCTCCTGCTTCAGTGCCCAAAACTGTGAATAATCCATTGCTTATGATTGATTTTGCAGATTCACATTCAATTTACCGAAACCATGAGAGCCCTGAAGAATTCGGGATCAAAAGTGAATCTTATCAGATTCAGGAAGAAGTTGGGGAAACAGCCGATAGCCGCCACACAGATGATCAGAGTTGCGGTCGATACACGCTCCCACCAGGTCGCATCAGTCAAAGAACGATGATGATCATCCTGCACAGGACCGAAGAGAAGCTTGCCCACGACACGGAGTATATAAACAGCAGTAATCACGATCGAGCAGCAGGCAATTATTGTAAACACCAGTTTGAGCGATCCGGCTCCTGCAAGATAATCTGTCATACCAGCCTTGAACGATCCGACAAAGATTGTCATCTCGGCTACAAAACCGCTCAGACCAGGAAGACCGAGCGAAGCAAAACCGGCGATCACATAGCACACCGCAAGATAAGGCATGATACGCATCAGACCGCCCATCTGCCGTATGTCACGAGTATGTGTGCGTCCATAGATCTGACCGATAAGAGCAAAGAACAGAGCTGTCATAAGACCATGTGAAAGCATCTGCATTATAGCTCCCGACATTGCAGTCGAGTTGAGCATCAGAATTGCAAACAGCACAAGTCCGCAATGCGAAACCGACGAATAGGCATTGATATACTTGAGGTCTGTCTGCACACACGCGCTGAACGCTCCGTAAACCACCGAAATGCCGGTGAGTATCAGGAAAATCCATGCAAGATCATTTGCAGCCTGAGGCATCAGATACATTGCGACACGGAAGCAACCGTAACCGCCAAGTTTCATAAGTACTCCGGCATGAAGCATCGACACAGCGGTCGGGGCCGAAGCATGACCGTCGGGACTCCATGTGTGGAACGGGAACATGGCGCCAAGCACGCCGAAACCTACAAAAGTGAGTGGGAACAGGAAGTACTGCCAACCCTTGTCTATATTGCCGTTGCTGGCGATTTCAAGTATGTTCCATGTCAGATTGCCATCGCTGCCTGAATGATAATAGATACCGATCAGACCGAGCATCAGGAAAGCCGAACCGCCCATAAGCATAAGAGTCAGCTTCATGGCCGAATAGTTCTTGTTGCCGCTGCCCCACACACCGATCAGTAGATACATCGGAATAAGAGCGACCTCATAGAACATGAACATCGTAAACAGATCGATCGATATGAAGAAACCGAACACGCCCGTCGACAGAAGGATCAGCCACAAGAAAAACTCCTTTGGCATTTCAATCTTCCATGACGCGAAAGAACCGGCAAAAACAATGATCGATGACAGCAGCAGCATCACGATCGACACACCGTCGACACCTACTGCAAGATGAATATTAAGAGGCGCAAACCAGCTCCAGGAGCCTACATAAAGCATTTCTGCCATATTGCCGGCGGCTCGCTGCGCCATATAGTCACCCAATACCCACACCGACAGGGCAATGAGAAATACCGAACCCGTCACGGCTACCGCACGTATCTGCTTAACGTTGCGGCACAATCCGAGTCCTCCGAGCATCACCAGCGGGATGATGACGAAATATATCAGGATGTTTGAGAATAACATAGCTATTTTCCGATTTATTGGTTACCCGTCGATGATTTTACAATACACAGAGGGCTGTGATGAGTCCGAGAAGAATCGCTCCTGCCACATAAGCCAGAACATATTGCTGTACATTTCCGCTCTGCAGGCCCTTGATGCTCTCCGATGCCTTATTGGTAATCGAAGCAAGACCATCCATAGATCCGTCGATAATATGGCGGTCAAACCATGCGATCGGACGACAGATACCGTTAAAAATGATCTTATGGGTGATAAACATGTAAAGTTCATCAAAGTAGAAACGGTTGCGGCACCAATCCCAGAGCTTAGGCATAAACTGTCGCATACGGCTCGGAAGTGGATTCTCATTTTTGTACATGATCCAGGCAAGCCCGATACCAAGAAGAGCTGTCACAAGCGACACACTCGCCACAAACCAATTGAGTTGCTCGAGGTTGGTAAGCACCGACATTGACTTGTACATAGGATGGCCGTTCCAAGTAACCAGATCGCCAAACGGGAAGAAGCCCGAAATAACCGACATGATTGCAAGGAAAACAAGAGGAAGTGTCATGGTCCAGGGCTGATCCTTGGGTGCATGATGACCGGTCACCTTGTGATCCTTCCACCAGAAAATAAGGAAGTAGAGACGGAACATATAGAAAGCGGTCAGACCGGCTACAATCGACATCCACAGATACCAATAGAGCGAATGGCTGAATACCGCCGTCAGAATCTCATCCTTTGAAAAGAATCCGGCAAAAGGAATAATACCGGCGATTGCAAGACAGCCAATAAGGAAAGTCACATGAGTGATAGGCATATACTTGCGCAGACCATGCATTCCGGTGTAGTCGTTGGTTCCCACAGCATGTATGATAGCACCTGCTCCGAGGAACAAAAGAGCCTTGAACATGGCATGCGTGAAAAGGTGGAACATAGATGCCATGTAACCCACAGCATGATGATGTTCCGGACGGGCTACACCGAGCGATACCATCATGAACGCAATTTGGGAGATAGTCGAGAATGCAAGCACGCGCTTGATATCAAGCTGCGCACACGCTACCATAGCCGCATACAAAGCTGTAAGTGCACCGACTACTGTCACGATGTCGAGTGCTGTTGTCTCCATAAGATAGAGCGGGAACAGACGTGCGACAAGATAAACACCGGCGACAACCATCGTTGCAGCGTGGATAAGTGCCGAAACAGGAGTCGGACCCTCCATTGCGTCAGGAAGCCAGATGTGCAGGGGCATCATTGCCGATTTACCCATACCGCCCATGAAGATGAGCACAAGAGCCCATGTCATAACCGAGCCGCCCATGAAAATAGGAGCAGCCGACGTTGCGAAGATATTTTTGATCCACTCTGCCGTGCCTATGTTCACCTGATATGTATCGGTCATACCCTCGACAGCTGTCGATGTCAGATCCGTGAAATTGAAAGTACCTGTATAGAACGACAGTACAAGTATACCTATCAGGAAGCCCAGGTCGGCAAAACGAGTCACTATAAAAGCTTTCTTCGAGGCCGAAACCGCCGAAGGCTTTGTGAAATAGAAACCGATGAGCAGATATGAAGACGCTCCTACAAGCTCCCAGAAAATATACATCTGGAAAATGTTGGTTGCGACCACCAGACCAAGCATCGAGAACGAGAAGAGCGACAAATAAGCGAAGAAACGCTGAAAACCGCGTTCAGGAGTTCCGTCATGATCACGCATGTAACCGTTGCTGTAAAGATGCACCATGAAAGATATTGTGGTGATCACTACAAGCATCATTGCCGAGATCGGATCAAGAAGGAAGCCGAGTTTGATAGCAAGACCGGCCTTTACAAGATTGCCTGCCGCATCAAACACATCCGGGGTAAACTGGAGCCAGGTGACATTGAAGATCACCGACTGCAGACGCTCACCCACAGTGTTGATGAAAGCCGGGCTACCTGAAAAGAAATAAGTGAACGCAGTGATATAGGCGAGAGTAAGGGTCACTCCCATCGATGCGGTGCCGATTGCTCCCGCAGTCCCGTGCTTCATATATTTGCCAAGCAGACCGAGCACCAGGAAGGTCAGCAGCGGCAAGGCAAGAATGAGAATTGGCATTGTTGATTCCATAATGATGGGTACCGGGGATTAAAATTTCATTGTAGTCAGATCCTGAACGTCAATATCCTTGGCGACTCTGAACACATTTACGATTATAGCGATTGCAAGAGCAGTCTCAGCTGCCGCGATAGCAACCGCAAACAGCGTAAACATCATTCCCTCCATGCTTCCCGGAAACAGGAAACGGTTGAAGACAACGAAGTTCATGTCTACTCCATTGAGCATGAGCTCAAGAGATATCAGCATCGCAATCATGTTCTTGCGTGTGATGAAACCATAAAGGCCGCAGCAGAACATAAAGAGCGACAGCAGAAGATAGCATATCATTGGGATTTCCATGTCCTTGCTGTTTATTTTTTACGTGCGATTACTATTCCGCCGATCATACATGCCAGCAGAAGAATGCTGACTGCCTCAAACGGCAGAAGATATTGTCCGTGACCTGTACCCATCAAAGCTGTACCGATCGATTTCATGTCGATAAACGACATTTCGGGACGCGACAGAAATGACTCGGTACGGCCTGCAAGCGAAATCCCGGCGATGACAAACATTGTCACACCGAGAAGCAGTGCCCGCACATTTTTGCGTGATTCCAGTTTCTTCTCGCTGTTGCCCGGATGACTCGTGAGCAATATCGCAAAAACAAACAGCACCACAATACCTCCTGCATACACTGCAATCTGAACCGCGCCCAGAAACTCATAGTCGAGTTGGAAATAGACAGCGGCTGTCGCAAACAGCACAAACAAGAGATAGGTCGCCGCACGCAAGATCTTGCGGGTAGTTACGGCCATTACCGAGAAAATGACTATCACAAGTGCGATAATCACATACGCGATAAAACTTCCTACTGATTCCATTGAATATGATTCGATTGTTTTTATTATCGGGCTTTACTTCGCTGGAGTTTCACCTTCAGCTTTCTTGGCTGCGGCGGCCTTGGCAGCTGCAGCAGCTTTTGCTGCGGCGATCTTGGCCTCCCGCTCGGCAAGAATCTTTGCCTTCTCTTCCTCGGTAGGCTCTGGCTCAGGCTTTTCAGGAAGGTAGTTGAGCTGCTTCACAAGTTTCGAACGCGTGAACACTGCCTGCTCAAAATCGTTGGAGAAAGTCAGCGCATTGGTCGGACATGAGGTAGCGCACAACTGGCAGAACGTACAGCTTCCAAGATCATAGATATACTTGGCAAGCTTCTTTTTCTTCTTACCGTCCCAAGTGTCAACCATCTTGGTCTCGAGCGTGATTGTACCGTTAGGACAATTGCGCTCACAGGTTCCACATGCGATGCACTTGTGATTTCCCTCTTCGTCATAAATAAGTTCGAGGCATGCACGGAAACGCTGAGGGATATGCATCGTCTCGCGGTTCTCAGGGTACCTCTCAGTTATCTTCGGGGTCACGAATTCCTTGGCAGTTACCTGCATGCCTTTCAATAGGCTTGATATGCCGCCCGCCAAAGAGGTGAAATAGTCTTTTACGCTACCCATTTTTTTCTGCTTTGAGGATATATCAGTTATTATTTTTACTTTGTTTGTCAGGCTTTTCGCCCTTTTTCATTCAATTATTTGGCCTGTCCCCCGATTATATCGAGAAGTTCGGTAGTGATTGCCTCCTGACGGAGTTTGTTGTATTCGAGCTTTAGCTGCTCCTGAAGCTTCTTGGCATTATCATTGGCACTCTGCATTGCCATAACCCTTGCAGCCTGTTCCGACGCACGGTTTTCTGTGAATATATCCTCTACTATAGCGAGAAGATACATAGGCAGCGCGCGTCTCACCACTGTCGCTGCGTCAGGCTCGATTATGTATGGCACTCCGCTACGCTGGTCGACGCCGAAGTTACTCTGATCGACAGGAAGCAAAGTCATAAGTTGAGGTCTTTGGCGGCTGGCGCTCTGGTAATTCATGTAGAGCCCCTCGATACGGTCGGTATTACCGCTGGTAAAATCCTCTACAAGCGACTTCACATAGTCGCCCACAGCCTGCCCCTCGCTCTTGGGACTTATCCATTCCGGAGCCTTTTCAACATCCACACTGTCACCCGAAACACGACAGCACGCCTTGTATATCTTAGATCCGACAGCCACGATCTTAAGCGTCACACCTGGATACTCATCCCTAAGGCGCGTGATATCATCAGCCATTCTTTTGGCAAGATTCACATTATAGGCTCCGCAAAGACCGTCATCGCTACCCCACACTACAAGTGTCAGTCTCTTCACCTCCCTCTGTTCAAGCAAAGGCGAGCTGAATGATGCGTCAGACGACAGCATCGACGATATTATAGTCTCCACCTGGCTGCGATAAGGCTTGAGCCGACGCAGATACCCTTCGGCCTTATGCATCTTGGCCGAAGAAATCATCTTCATCGCCCCGGTAATTTTTTCCGAGGATGCTACCGACCCTATACGGCTCTTGAGTTCTCTCAGAGTTGCCATTGACTATTGGTGGAATATGATTGATTCTTCTTGATTGGTTTTATCTGTTCTCGTCCTGACGACAGCATCAGTTGTATTTGGCCGATACCTCCTTGGCCGCCTCTGTGATCTTCTCGATGATTTCGTCGGTCAGCACACGCTTTTCCTTTATAGCATCAAGCACATCGCTCTGATACTTGGCATGAAGCAACTGTATGAGCGAATGCTCGAAATCAGCCACCTGATCCACCGGCACATTTGTCAGCAATCCGTTCACACCGCAGAATATGACGCACACCTCTTCCTCGACTGCGACAGGAGAGTATTGAGGCTGAATGAGAAGTCGCTCATTTTTACGTCCACGGTCAATCACACGCGCAGTCACGGCATCAATGTCACCACCGAATTTGGTGAAGCTCTCAAGCTCTCTGAACTGTGCCTGATCTATCTTCAACGTACCCGCAACCTTCTTCATCGCTTTGATCTGGGCATTACCGCCCACACGCGAAACCGATATACCCACATTGATAGCCGGACGTATACCTCGGTTAAACAACGATGTCTCCAGATAAATCTGTCCGTCGGTGATCGATATCACATTAGTCGGGATATAAGCCGAAACGTCACCGGCCTGAGTCTCGATGATAGGAAGCGCGGTAAGAGATCCGCCACCCTTCACGATAGGCTTCAGAGCCTCCGGAAGGTCATTCATGTTTGAGGCTACCTCCTGGTTGTCGATAATCTTGGCCGCGCGCTCAAGAAGACGCGAATGCAGATAGAAAATATCACCGGGATACGCCTCACGGCCCGAAGGACGCTTCAGAATAAGCGATATCTCACGATAAGCCACAGCCTGCTTCGACAGATCATCATAAATGATAAGTGCATCACGGCCGGTATCTCGGATATATTCGCCGATGGCCACTCCCGCAAACGGAGAGTAATAGCGCATGGCTGCCGAATCAGAAGCGGAAGCCACAACAACTACAGTGTAGTCAAGTGCGCCATGCTGACGCAGAGTGTCAACAGTCGCGGCAATCGACGAAGCCTTCTGTCCGATAGCCACGTATATGCAATAGACAGGCTTCCCTGCCTCAAAATCTTTCCTTTGGTTGATGATAGTGTCAATAGCGATTGCAGTCTTACCTATCTGGCGGTCTCCGATGATGAGCTCACGCTGTCCGCGTCCTATGGGCACCATAGCGTCCACTGCCTTGATACCGGTCTGCAACGGCTGGTTCACAGGCTGACGGAAAATCACACCCGGAGCCTTACGCTCAAGAGGCATCTGAAGAAGCTCTCCGGTGATAGGTCCGCGACCGTCAATTGGTTCGCCAAGCACGTTGATAACGCGGCCGAACACCCCGTCACCGACTTTGATCGATGCGATATTACCGGTACGCTTCACACTCATTCCTTCGGTCACCTTATCGACATCATTCATAAGAATCACGCCAACATTGCTCTCCTCAAGATTAAGCGCGACACCTGTCACACCATTCTCAAACTCCACCAACTCATTTGCCTTGACTTTATCAAGACCATAAACATGGGCTACACCGTCGCCCACCTCAAGCACTTTGCCGGTCTCTTCAAACGACACCTTGCTGTTGATGTTGTCCAACTGCTGGCGTAGAACTTCTGAAATCTCGCTGGGGTTGATTGTTGCCATGTTTTATTTGCTTAAAAGCTTTTGACGGAGTTGATTAAATTCATTTGCTACTGAAGCGTCAAGACGCTCATTATCCACTGCGATCCTATAGCCGCCTATCAGCGATGGATTCACTGCCGAGCTATATTCCATCCTGTCGCCGCCTATATGGCGCAGAACAAGATTTTTCATCTGTGTCTCGGTCGAGGCATCCGGCGTGGCCGCCCACTCCACCGTCACACGACGTATGCCGTTTCTTTTCCTGTAGAGAGCTATATAAGCCAGTGCAATCCCTCTGACAAGAGTCAGACGGTGATTACGGAACAGAAGACTCACAAAATCCTTCACAAGAGCGGCAACAGCTGTTTCCCGATCATTCACCCCACCACATGCCGAGACAATGAGAGCCATCTTCTCCCCTTCCTCGACATAAGGATTTGCGACAGCTGTTACCAGTCGCTCACCATCCGGGCCACTGAACATGCTTTCGAGATTCCTCATCGCCTCATACACTCCATCGCTCAACCCCCTTTCTGAGGCTGACTCATAAAGTGCCTTTGCATATCTCGATGGCAGCAATCCTAAATCCATGTGTCTCCTGTATATGGTGCTTCTTATTTTTCCATATCACTCATGAGAGTCTCCACAAGCTGCTTTTGAGATTTCTCATCGGAAAGTTGATTTCTCACAACCTTCTGGGCTATCTCAAGAGCGAATTCGCTGACCTCGTTTCTGAGGTTCTTCTCTGCCTCTTTCTGTGCCTGCATGATCGACTCTTTAGCCTGATCCATCACCTTCGATGCTTCGTTTTGAGCCGCCACACGTGCCTCTTCGACAATATGCGTTTTCATCTTGTCGGCGTCACGGAGGATGTCGGCCTGCTGCCGACGAGCTTCTTCGATAATACCCTTCGCTTCCTCGCGTGCACCGTCAAGCTGGGTCTTGGCTTCCTGAGCATACTCTACACCCTTGTCTATGAAATTGGCACGCTCAGTCATACCCTTCATGATCGCAGGCCACGCAAATTTGGCCAGAATGATGAAAAGGATGCCAAACGACACAAACATCCATATAACCAATCCGCTGTCTGGAGAAAACAATTCCATGCTTTTGAGGAGTGAAATGGGATTACTGATTTGTTAATTGAAAGAGACTCCGGCATATATCCCACGGACTGATCCAAGTAGACAATGCCACACACTAAATTCGCCTCGTAGATGCATTTCTGCCGTTGTTCCGGGCGACAATATCGCCCGGAAACACGACAGTTATATTTTGCCGTATTTGTCTTAGACGAAAAGAGCAAGGATACAAACGATCACAGCAAACAGCGCCACGCCCTCGACAAGAGCGGCGATAACGATCATGTTACTTCGGATGTCTCCTGCCGACTCCGGCTGACGGGCGATAGCCTCCATGGCGGCGGCTCCAATCTTACCAATGCCAAGACCTGCGCCAATTGCCGCGATGCTTGCGCCGATAGTTGCTCCAAGACCTGAAAGGGCTGTAACTTCCGCTAAAATAGATGCTAACATTTTTGTAATATTTTGAAGATTATTTACTGTTATTCAATTTTATATCATAGAGTTGACACCGGTGCGGCCTCTTTGGCACCGCCCATGCCGTCTTCCTTCTTTTCATGCTTCTCCCCATGACCACTTTCCTGTGCAAGTGCTATGAATATCGTCGACAACATCGTGAACACATAAGCCTGAATGAAACTCACAAGCACATCCACCAGCAACATGAACACCGAAAAGGCTATCGAGACAACACTCGTCGCACCAATCACAAGCGGACCGAACGACGCGAAGATAAATATAAGCAATGTAAGCACAAGCACTATCATGTGGCCACCCATCATATTGGCAAACAGACGCACCGTCAATGCCGCAGGCTTAGTAAACATACCGAAGAATTCGATAACCTGCATGATGGGAATCGGGAACTTAAGCCACAAAGGCACGTCCGGCCAGAAAATCTCCTTCCAATAATGCTTTGTACCGAAGAAATTGGTAAAGAAGAATGTGAATATGGCAAGAACAAGAGTCACGGCGACATTGCCTGTGACATTGGCGCCTCCAGGAAACACCACGATAAGCCCCATGATGTTCAGCACAAAAATAAACATGAACACCGTGAGCAGATAAGGCGCGAATTTGTCAGCCTTTTCTTTGAGAGTCGACCTGATCACACCATTATAGACAAACTCAATCAACGCCTCGAACGCACCGAGACCTCGACGAGGCACCTTATATCCATTATGCTTGTACCAATTTTTGAGCCTGAAACAAAGCCCCATGATGATAAGCATCGTTATGAAGATCGCACACACATTTTTTGTCACCGAAAAATCTGCGACACGTATCTCATTACCGCTTTCATCCACCTCTACAAGTTTATTGCGATAATTACCGCCATTCTTGCCGAGTCTGAACGTCAGGCCTCCATCCACATACTCCTTGCCTCCGGTCACACGTCCCGATGAAAATACATGGATTTTACCGTCACTGCCTTTCACTATTATAGGCAAAGGTATACGTTTATGATGGTTGAAAGGCACCTCCCATCCATATCCGTCACCGAGATGGTCAAAGAGTATTTCCTTAACATCAAGAGGCTTTTCAGCTTCTCCCGTGTGCGCCTCCGATGTCGGCTCACTGCCGTAAACAGCAAAAACCGGAGCAAAAAGACAAGCCACGAGAACCACTATATATTTATAAAGTTGCCGATGCATCCTGTATTTTATGGAATATTGCTCTTTTGTTATCAAACCCTCATTAAAGTCATTCCAGACACACTGAAACGACATTATGGTCAACCGTAGCGAGACCACCCGATATTTCTATCACTCTGTCATCGCCATGCTCACCTTTGACCCTATATACAATACGTCCCTTTTCAAGAGTCGTTATAAGCGAAGCATGGTTATGAAGAACCGTAAATGCTCCCCCCGTACCGGGAAGTCCGACCATTTCGACCTCTCCTTCAAACACCACCTTGCTCGGTGAGATCACCCGCAGTGTAAACGCTTCGCCCATTTAATCAGAAATTATCTTGTCACACGTTAGCCTCTGCCATAAGCTTCTTGCCCTTGGCGATAGCCTCATCGATAGTACCTACATTAAGGAATGCCTGCTCCGGATACTCATCCATCTCACCGCTGAGAATCATCTTGAAGCCGCGTATAGTCTCACTCAGCGGCACCATCACGCCGGGAAGACCGGTAAACTGCTCGGCAACATGGAACGGCTGGCTCAGGAAACGCTGCGCACGGCGTGCACGGGCCACAACCAACTTGTCCTCATCCGATAACTCATCTACACCAAGAATAGCAATGATGTCCTGAAGTTCATTGTATTTCTGCAGGAGCTGCTTCACAGCCTGCGCTGTATTATAGTGATCCTCACCGATAATATGAGGGTCAAGAATACGCGATGTCGACTCCAACGGATCAACAGCAGGGTATATACCAAGCTCTGCGATCTTTCGCGACAACACAGTAGTCGCATCCAGGAACGAGAACGTTGTGGCAGGTGCCGGGTCCGTCAGGTCATCGGCAGGCACATAGATAGCCTGAACCGATGTAATTGATCCGTTCTTGGTAGATGTAATACGCTCCTGAAGCATACCCATCTCCGATGCAAGCGTAGGCTGGTAACCTACCGCTGAAGGCATACGTCCCAACAGAGCCGAAACCTCTGAACCCGCCTGAGTGAAACGGAAAATATTGTCGATAAAAAGCAGGATCTCCTTGCCGCCCCCATCCTGATCACGGAACTGCTCCGCTACAGTAAGACCGGAAAGCGCCACTCGCAGACGCGCGCCCGGAGGCTCATTCATCTGTCCGAACACCAGCGTAGCCTGCGATTTCTCGACCTCGCTCATGTCAACATCGGCAAGATTCCACTCACCTTTCTCCAACCCATCCTTAAACTTATCGCCATACTTCATGACACCGCTCTCGATCATCTCGCGAAGCAGGTCATTGCCTTCACGGGTGCGCTCACCTACACCGGTAAACACCGAGAAGCCATTGTGTCCTTTGGCGATATTGTTGATAAGCTCCATGATGAGCACTGTCTTACCGACACCTGCACCACCAAACAGACCGATCTTGCCACCCTTGCTGTAAGGCTCAAGAAGGTCAATCACCTTAATACCTGTATAAAGTATCTCCGTTCCTATCGTAAGCTCATCAAATTTCGGAGCCGGCTGATGTATCGGACGAAGATTCTCGCGGTCAAGAGCCGGGAGCTTATCGATCGCTTCTCCGATTACATTCAACAGACGACCCTTTACCTGCGATCCGGTCGGTACCGCGATCGGACGCTCAAGGTTCTCCACAGCCATACCGCGCTGCAATCCGTCGGTACTCTCCATTGCCACACAACGCACCGTGTCTTCTCCGATGTGCTGTTCAACTTCAAGTATGAGTTCGCTCCCGTCTTCGCGGGTGATCTTCAATGCAGTATAAATCGGAGGGAGAGCCGACTTCGAGTCTTCGAAAGACACGTCGACAACCGGGCCGATTACCTGTGCTATTTTTCCGGAGGCGTTAATCATTGAATGATATATTTTGACCGTGGAATGACCTTTTGTTTTCTATGAATGGTTGATTTCAGAAGTGGAAGCCACTGACAATGATAATGACCATCAGCACCAGATTCACCAGATTGATCGGGAGAAGGTACTTCCACTCGAGCGAAAGAAGCTGGTCGATACGCAGACGAGGGAATGTCCACTTGAACCAGATGATGACGAATGAGAGAAGGAATGCCTTGCCGATAAACCAGAATACACCGGGTATATAATCCATGATATGGTTGAAACCGTCAAGTCCGGGAATATGGAGAGGCATCCAGCCGCCAAGAAAGAGCAGAGAAGCTACACCCGAAACAATAAACAGGTTCAGGTACTCGGCCAGATAGAAGAAACCGAAGTGGATACCGGAATATTCAGTATGGTATCCGGCGGTAAGCTCACTCTCGGCCTCTGGAAGGTCAAACGGGCCACGGTTGGTTTCCGCGGTTCCGGCGATCATATAAATGACAAAAGCAATGATTGCAGGAATATGACCTGAGAAAATGAACCAGAGATTGCTCTGTGCCTCGACAATACCTGTAATCGACATTGTACCGGCAAAAGCGACCATCGTCAGCACCGACAGACCGATCGAAAGCTCATAGCTGACCATCTGGGCACCTGAACGCATAGCGCCTATAAGGGTAAACTTGTTATTGGATGACCATCCGGCAAGAAGTATGCCGAGCACACCGATCGACGAGACTGCTATCAGGAAGAAAATTCCTATGTTGAAGTCGATGATCTGAAGCCCCTTGCCCCACGGAAGCACCGCAAATGCAAGCATCGAAGCGATGATTACCAAGTAAGGAGCGAGAGCGAAAAGGAACTTGTCGGTCTTTTCAAGCGAGATAAGCTCCTTGATAAGAATCTTGAACATGTCGGCAAAACTCTGCAGCAAACCCCAGGGACCAACTCGGTTCGGGCCGAGACGACACTGGAACGCAGCGCAAAGTTTACGCTCGTAATAGATATAGAACAATGCAAGAAGTGCATAGACCAACAGAAGTCCTATGCCTATGCCGATACACTCGATGACGGTCACAAGCCACGAAGGAAGGAATCCGCCAAGGAAATTGTTGAACCAGTCGGTGACGATTGAGAAGTCAAACATTTCGTCGTCTATTTGATTGCGGTAACGCTTATATTGGATTTAATCTTTCTCTTATCAGCGGTCCATGTCAGGGACTATGTAGTCAAGCGAGCCACCGATTGTGATAAGATCGGCGATCTTCTGACCGGCAGTCATGTGATCCACTGCGGCAGCAAGAGGCAGACATGGAGTGGCAAGCTTAAGACGATACGGATTCGCACCGCCATCACTCTCGATATAGACTCCGAAAAGTCCGCGGCATCCCTCGACGACAGTCCACCAATTGCCTTTGGGAAGCTTGAGCACCTTGGATACCTTCGCACAATAATCTCCTGAGGGGATATTGTCGATAAGCTGTTCGATGATTCTGGCGCTCTGCTCCATCTCTGCGATTCTTGCCTTGAAGCGGGCCATGCTGTCACCCTCAGTCATAACGACTTCATCCCATTTCAGGGTATCTTTCATTGTTGCATATAGGCTGTAAGGATGGGTCTTGCGCACGTCACACGCCCAACCCGACGCACGTCCCGTCGGACCGGTACATCCATAAGCGATAGCATCTTCACGCGACAGCACTCCTACTCCCTCCATACGGTTCTTGGCAATGATATTTCCCGTAAAGATTTTGTTGTACTCCTTGATATTGTCAGGAAGGACTGCCAGAAGAGCTTTTACATCTTTCACAAAATCCTGATCCAGATCTGCGAGAACACCACCGATGCAGTCATAATTGAACGTCATTCGGGCGCCACAGGTCTTATCCATGATATCGAGGATCTGCTCTCTCACGCGCAAAGTGTAAAACAGCATTGTCGTGGCGCCGAGGTCCATGCAGAACGTGCCGATAAACAGACAGTGCGACGCGATGCGCGAAAGCTCATCCATAATCACTCGTATGTACTGAGCTCGCTCAGGAACCTCGATTCCGGCAGCCTTCTCTATACACATGCATAGACCATGGTGATAGTTGTGCGCCGAAAAATAGTCCAGACGATCCATGTAATGAAGGGTCTGGAAATATGTGAGATTTTCACATAGCTTCTCCACACCTCGGTGGATATAGCCCATGTAAACGTCAATTTTCTTTATAGTCTCGCCGTCGAGAGCTGTGCGGAAACGGAGCACTCCGTGAGTGGCAGGATGCTGAGGGCCTATATTTACCACAAAATCATCCGCTGCAAAAATAGGAGTCTCGTTTTTTAAGACTTTCCCATCCTCGTCAAGAGTGTACACACATGTATCGTCACTCTGACGCTCATTCTCCATAGAGCACGGATTTAGAGCAGGATCGTCATTGTAGTCCTTGCGCAACGGATAACCTTTCCAGTCTATATTAAGGAAAAGACGGCGCATATCAGGGTTGCCGATGAATATGATTCCGAAGAAATCATAGACCTCACGTTCAAAAGTCACTGCAACCGCCCAAAGGTCAGCGACCGAAGGAAGATGCGGATTCTCTCGGTCAGTGGTCGACGTTCTGATTGAGACCGTGTGGCCGTGAACTGTCGAATTTAGAAAATACACACAGCCGAGCGACTCCGTCCAGTCCATACCCACTATCGTTTCAAGATAGTCAAACGCGAGCTCAGAATCATCACGCAATTTCTTGCATACGTCATGAAGCTGCGCAGGTTCAAGCGTCAGAGTAAGCGTGTCGGCTTCTTCTATCTTTACCGTAGGAAACAGCGACGAAATCTTTTCCTGGAGATTGGCCATTTTATATTGAGTATTGTGATATCGTGAATTGGCTTGATTGAATCTTCATTCTTTCGCAGATATGCGGGTTAAAATCACTCGCATCCCTCCGCCGAGGTCTTGGCCCTCTGGATCGCTTCAAAATCCGAGGCCTTCTCCTGACGGTTGACACCGCCAAAGAAACGCTCTACTTTAAGTTTGCGGGAAAGCTGCATGATTCCATAGATCATTGCTTCGGGACGCGGAGGGCAGCCCGGCACAAAAACATCGACCGGAACAATATCCTCAATACCCTTCGCCACATGATAGCTCTTGCGGAACGGACCGCCGGATATAGCACAACCGCCACAGGCAATCACATATTTCGGTTCGGCAAGCTGGTCATACAGACGACGGAACACAGGCACCATACGATGCACAATAGTGCCGGCCACCATCATAAAATCAGCCTGACGGGGCGAGGCTCGCGCGACTTCCCAGCCAAAGCGCGCCATATCGAAGCGCGCCGCTCCAAGCGACACAAATTCAATGCCGCAACAACTGGTGGCAAAAGTGAGCGGCCAGAGCGAGTTACTGCGCCCCCAGTTGATAAGATCGTCAAGAACCCCAACAAGGACATTGGTACCATTGGCACGCAATTCCTCTACGAGTCCCTCAATATATTCGTTATCCTTAAATGCCTCGTAAGGCATGCTCTTTGTGGTTATCTGATCTTTCATTTCCATTCGAGCGCTCCTTTACGCCAGGCATAGATGAGTCCAAGTACAAGCACACCAAAAAACACGCCGATGCTCAAAAGCCCGTCAACCCCGAGCTCGCGAACTCTGACGCCCCATGGAAACAGAAAAACAGTTTCAACATCAAACATCAGAAACAGAATCGCATAAAGATAGTAGCCAACCGAAAAGCGGCTCATACTTTCCCCTCGGGTCGGGATGCCGCACTCATAAGCCTCTCCCTTCTGCGCGTTGAACGAACGGGGCGAAATCAGCCCGGCAAGCCACATGGCGAGCGCCACAAGGCCAACTCCAGTAAGCAGGCCCACAACCGCGAGCATGGCATTATTCTGGATTCCAAAGATTGCTAAAGATATCATATTGAATTTTCAGCTTTTATCACGTGTTTGTCATGACAGACCGGCATACGTCTGCACATAACCCATCGGCAAAGATACAATATCACAGCTATCTGTGCAAAACTTTCTTAACAACATATTAAAAATATTATCAACATCCACACTGACTACATTGTTCGACTCAAAATCACACGTCAGTACATTATTTTTTTCTAAAGCATTTCCTAAATTTACATCATCTTATTTTTTGATTTATTATAAGCATACACCTATCTTTGTTGTAATTATTATGAAGATCTTTACGCAACAGGAGATAAAGGCTATTGAGGCCGCCACAATCCAGGAAGGAGTCAGCACTCTCGACCTTATCGAACGTGCAGGCGCTGCTATTGCCGGCATCATTATGCAACGTTACGGCAAAGACCGTAATTTTGTGTTTTTTGCAGGACCGGGAAAAAATGGCGCAGATGCGCTGTGCACGGCCAGAATCCTATGGGAAAACGGATATGATGCCGATGTGACGCTTTTCAATATTCATGGCAACCGTCTGTGTGATGAATGCCGCACTCAACAGCAACGTCTGTTGGCTGCTAATTTCCCGGCAAACCGTATAACTGAGGTCGTAAAAACATTTAAGATGCCACAGCTCACGCCAAAGCACATCGTCGTCGACGGTCTTTTCGGACGTGGGCAAAACCGACCGCTCGAAGGTGGGTTCCGCACTCTTGCCGAAACGATCAACGAAAGTCATGCGACAGTCATTTCCATTGACATACCATCAGGAATGTCAATAGACTGGAATCCGCGCGCTGTATCAAGAGATATCATACACGCTTCATTGACAATCGCGATACAGTTTCCGCATCTGGCATTTTTTCTCCCCTCTGTTTCCGAGCTGTGTGGCGAATGGATCACTGTCGACATAGGGTTGTCACGGCAGGCGATATCCAAGATTCCGGTACGCTACTATCTTGTAGAAAAATCTGATGTAGCACGCACCTTACGTCCCAGATCCCAGTCCTCGTCAAAAAAGGATTTCGGATCAGGCATAATCTATGCCGGACGCTATGGCATGATGGGAGCGGCCGTAATGGCAGCACGCGGAGCGCTCAAAGCAGGTGTTGGAAAACTCACCGTAAGCTCCCCGCTGTGCGGTTACAACATCCTTCAGTCATCGGTTCCTGAAGCTCTATATCAGTATATCAAGAGTGACGCGATTATCAATGAAATAAAACCGCTACATCACTACGATTCAATCGCCATAGGCCCGGGCATCGGTACCGACGACGCTACAATAGCCGCTCTTGAAGACTTCCTTGCAGCCACATCCTCGCCGGTAATCCTTGATGCCGACGCCCTCAACTGCATAGCGCTTAAGCCGGCTATGTTGCAGACAATTCCGATACTCTCGATTCTGACCCCTCATGCAGGGGAATTCGACCGTCTCTTCGGACCTCAGCCTAACAGCGAGACACGTCTGGCCAAAGCCATAGAGATGGCAAGCTACTATAATGTCCTCATTATTTTGAAAGGGCGCTACACTGCCGTAGTGCGCCCCGACGGAAAAATATACTTCAACTCATCAGGCACTCCGGCAATGGCTACAGCCGGAAGCGGCGACGTGCTCACTGGCATACTTGCAGCACTTATCGCACAAGGATATCCCCCGGAAATCGCATCTTTGACCGGTGTATATATCCACGGGCTCGCAGGTGAAATTGCCGAACGCTCCGAAGGGTCCTACGGCGTGACCGCCTCCGATATAGCCAACGCAACAGGAAAAGCCATTAAAGAGATCATGACCAATGAAGCATAACAGAATTTTTGTAATCATTGCAGCAGCGTTGGCGTTTAATGCCTCAGCTGAAACTACACAGAAACTTTCTGCCACAAAAGCCAACGATTTCGCAATTGTATATTCCCTGCCGCTCACATCTGTCGACATTACATTGGAAACAGTCAGAACAGTGCGCACACCGGGAGAATTCCACGACTATGCGAAGCGCATACTTAACGTCGATGATCCTGTCGAACAGCCATCGGTCGATTATACGCTTAAAAGCGTGACAATTACCACTCATGGTGTACCAGACCCCAACCGACGCTATTCTGTAAAATTCAATTCCGGATCGGCGCCATTTATGATTCTTTCAGCCAACGATGTCCCGCTTGCCGTAAACACCGAAGAAGTCTATACTCCAAAGGCTGTCGGGCTTCCGGTTCCGCAGGATGCGGCTCCATCGCCGTTACAGACCGAAGCTGCCCGTCAGGTAATGACCGAAGATATGTTACGCAGCCAGTCTACACTCAAACGTGCGCAGATTGCCGCCGAACAGCTCTACGCTCTTCGCCAGAGCCGCTCTGACCTGCTTACCGGACAAGCCGATCAGATGCCACCCGACGGCCAGGCCATGCAACTCGTCCTCGACAACCTTAACGCACAGGAAGCAGCACTAACAGCAATGTTTCTCGGCACAGAGCAGACATCTACAGAAGTATCAACAATATCATTCACACCCTCGGCCGCCGATTCAGATATCAACGGAAAGGTTATCGCACGTCTCTCAAGTGTCGATGGCATTGTCGATGCAAACAACCTTTCAGGTGCGCCCATCACACTTACATACAAAGTCACCTCGCGTGGCGAAATGCCAAAGAACGAAAAAGGCACGCCACTCCCCTTCCCTAAAAACGGATTTGCCTACTGCATTCCCGGCACCGCACAAGTGTCAGTCAGCTTTGACGGCGATAAACTTGCCGACAAATCAGTGGACATAGCACAGGCTGGAATAGATTATGGACTGGCTCCAAATTCATTTACCGACAAACGTGCTCCGGCATATCTCATAATTGACCCCGCTACCGGAGCTGCAATCGAAATCGGGACCAAGAAACAAGCGAACTGATACAATGGCGGCGGCAAGTCGACAGACAATACGATGGACATTGCTGTCCCTTGCTCTTGCACTTATCTTTTTGGGCAACCTATATATCGGTGCAGTCCACATACCGTTTCAGTCGGTTACCGACACAATCCTTGACAATGATAACGAGGCTATTGCAGCCGGTATTCGGTTCATCGTGCTTCAAAGCCGCCTTCCGGCTGCGATAACAGCAATATTTTGCGGTGCCGGATTAGCTGTAAGCGGTCTGCTTTTACAGACATCTTTCCGAAATCCGCTTGCAGGACCGTCGATACTTGGTATAAACTCCGGAGCAAGTCTCGGAGTCGCGATTGTGATGCTTGTCGGAGGTGGCTCTATGATAGCCGGATCTTTGGCGTTTGGAGGAGAAATTGCTATTATAGCCGGAGCTATAGCCGGAAGTTTCCTCATTATGACGATACTGCTCTCTCTTTCAACATGGCTTCGCAACGATCTAATGCTGCTTATAGCAGGAATATTGGTCGGATATCTTGCATCCTCAATTATCATGATTCTGAATTTCTCAGCAACCTCCGATGGTGTTCAGAATTATGTGCTTTGGGGTATGGGAAGTTTCACGACTATCCCCCTGAACCGGCTTCCCATCTTCATTGTTCTCATACTGACCGGATTGTCTTTGGCCCTAATTCTTGCAAAGCCACTCGACATTCTGTTGCTCGGAAACGACTATGCGCGCAACCTTGGCATAAACATCAGACGCACACGCAACCTTCTGCTTCTCGCGACAGGTCTGCTGACTGCAGCTGCAACCGCTTTCTGCGGTCCGATATCTTTTATAGGACTCGCTGTGCCACACATGGCACGCATGATAATGAAAACCGATACCCACCGCATACTCCTCCCGGCTACAATGATAATAGGAGCCTTAATCGGTGCTACCTGTAACATACTGTCGGTTCTGCCATCCTCTGGCCTCATTCCATGTACAGCGTCAGCCTCCTTGCTGCCGCTCAATGCAGTCACACCTCTGTTTGGCGTCCCCGTTATACTTTATGTCATTATGCGCCGAAGATAAAATTCAACGACTATCATTTTCTTTTCTTATGAAAAATTTTTATATATCATTTATAGGTCCATTGATACTGACGGCCGGCTGCATGTTGATTCTCCATTCCTGCGCCGAAAAACCACAGCCAATTACTGATCCGGCTGCACGGGTCGGCGACCGATGGCTTTCAAAAGCCGAAGTCCGACGGAACATCCCAGCCGGAGTATCAGGACAGGACAGCATTAAAGCCGCCAACGCAATCATAAAAAACTGGGTGGAGAATGAAGCCACAATGATCGTTGCCGAACGTAACATTCCCGATACAGAAGAAATCGACAAACTTGTCGAAAACTATCGCCGTGAGCTGCTCATGTGGGAATACCGGCGACGCAAAATAGAAGAGAATGTAATTGAGCCAATGATGACCGAGCAACAGCTTGACGAATACATCAGCAAACACGCCGGAGCATATATACTTGATCACCCCATAATCAAGGGCATATATATTAAAATATCGGATAACGCACACGAGCTCAACGACGTGCGTCAGCTATACACCAGTGATAAGGCCGACGACATCGACAAGTTGGACAAACTGATTGAATCGGCTGTAAGTTATGAGTATTTCCGTGACACATGGAGAAACTGGCATCATATCGCCGATCGCATTCCGTATGACGGATTTGACAGCAATCCGGAGGAATACCCTATGGTTAAAAAGAACCTGGACCATCGATTTGACGGATATGTCTATCTTCTCCACATTACCGATGTGATATCACCCGGCAAACCAATGCCTGCAAGTTACGCCAAACCGTTCGTAATCGAATCAATACGCAGGGAGAAAGCTCTTGATTTTGATAAAACCATCCGCCAGTTGCTCACTTCTGAAGCTCTTGCCGACGGTACTGCCCAGATTTTCTAAAACACTTAAACTATAATTTGTTTTACACAAGGTATCTTTCTTTCATCATAAACCTCAAGAAGCTGTCTGAGTGTAGCGCGGCAAGGCTCTGCAAGTAGTCCCGATATATAACCTATACGCCCCAATATATCCTCAACACTGTAATCTTTGCGCAGAGCTTCCATACTCAATGAGCCGTCTCGTTTCGACAGGCGTTGTCCATGCGTATTGCACAGCAAGGGCAGATGCACATATCGTGGAGGTCTGCGACCAAGTAACCCATAGATATAAATCTGTTGGGCAGCAGATTGCAATAAGTCACAGCCACGCATCACTTCAGTCACCGACATCATTGCATCGTCCACAACTACAGCAAGCTGATAAGCCCATGCTCCGTCTCCCCTTCTCACGACGAAATCACCCACCTCGCAACCGAGATTGACCTCTATATCACCAAAAACACCGTCTGAAAAAGCGACAGTCTTCTCTGCCGGGACATATAATCTTATAGCACGTGGCTGGCGATTATCCGGCTTGTCTGCACATCTGCCGCCAAACCGTACCGGACGGCACATTCCCCCATATACCCTACGACCGTCACTCAGGTGAGGCGCATTTGTAGCCATCAGCTCACTCCTGGTACAGTAACACGGATAAATAAGATCAAGTGCAGCCAGATGCTCAAGAGCTTTTTCATAAAACCCGCCACGTCTACTTTGACAATAAGGTCCATTGCTTCCTTTTCCTTCCTGTCCCCCCTCATCCCAGTCAAGGCCGAGCCATGTAAGATCCTCTTCAATCAGATCTGAATAATGCCGTTTGGACCTCAGCGGATCAAGATCCTCAATCCTCAGCACCCACTTGCCACCGCGACTCCTTACCGAAAGCCAGGACAGAACTGCTGTAAATATATTTCCAAGATGCATTCTGCCCGAAGGCGACGGCGCGAAACGTCCGGTAATTACATTGAGTTCTTGCATATACATCCCCGATATGAACAAAAAGATGAGCATCTGGAGAGAAACTCCCCGTCAGCCCATCCTTTTATATTCTTTTTTTATTTATCAGTATCTTACATCACCTCAGATACCGAGATCCTTCTTAACCTCGGCGATCTTGGCATCTGCCTCCGCTATAGCCTTGTCATAATCGGACGGTGAGTCCATGTGGCCACGCACTTCAATGTAAAACTTGATCTTTGGCTCGGTTCCCGACGGACGTATCGAGATTTTAGTGCCATCTTCAGTGAAATACTGAAGCACATTGGAAGTTACAGGCATATCCATCTTCTCGACAGTCCCGGTCTGCATATCGGTCTTATTGAGATCTGCATAATCCTTCACGAGAATGATCTTTCCGCCTCCAAGTGATTTCGGAGGATTAGCCCTAAAGTTTTTCATCATAGCCACAATCTCGTCGGCACCACTCTTTCCGGGGCGCACAACAGAAATACCTGCTTCTCGCGAGAAACCGTACTTCATGTAGATCTCCTGGAGCATACCGAGAAAATCCATCCCCTTATCGCGGGCCCATGCAGCAGCTTCAGCCATCAGTGAAACTGCCGATACTGCGTCTTTGTCTCGGGCGAAATCCTCTGCAAGAAAACCATAACTCTCTTCACCGCCGCCAAGGTAACGTGAAATCCCCTCATGTTCGCGTATCACAGCGGCAATCCACTTGAAGCCGGTGTAACAGTCAAACATCCTGATATTGTTCTCATCAGCTATGCGCTTGATGGTCTCGGTCGTAACAATTGTCTTAACAATATACTCGTTGCCTGTAAGACGTCCGAGTTCTGCATTGCGGGTCATCAGATAATTCAAAAGAATCATCACGATCTGATTGCCGTTAAGAAGCACATATTCGCCACGGCTGTCACGTATCACACAACCCACACGATCTGCATCCGGATCCGAAGCCATCACAAGATCCGCTCCGACATCCTTGGCCTTGGCTATAGCCATAGCCATAGCCGGCGGATTCTCAGGATTGGGAGATTCCACTGTCGGGAAGTCTCCGCTCGTAACATCCTGCTCCGGAACATTTATAATATTTGTAAAGCCATAATTACGAAGCGACTCCGGAATCAGCTTAACACCAGTGCCATGTATCGGTGTATACACGATCTTCAGGTCATGATACTTTGCTATAAGATCCGGTGACAACGAAAGTTTCTTGATTTCCGACAGAAATACCTCATCGACATCACGGCCTACGATCTGAATAAGATCAGGATTACCCTTGAACTTGATTTCCGACACATTCTTGATCTTGCCCACATGATCTATTATGTTCACGTCATGCGGTGCGATGATCTGTGCGCCGTCGCTCCAGTAAGCCTTATAGCCATTGTACTCCTTAGGATTGTGCGACGCAGTGATGTTTACACCGCTCTGGCAGCCGAAATGACGGATAGCAAACGACAATTCCGGGGTCGGACGGAAATCATCAAAGAGATATACCTTGATACCGTTGGCCGAGAAAATATCGGCTACAATCTCTGCAAACTTGCGTGAATTATTGCGCACATCGTGTCCGACAGCCACACTTATCTGGGGCTCATCCTTGAAAGCCTCTTTCAGATAATTAGCAAGTCCCTGCGTAGCAGCGCCGACCGTATATATGTTCATGCGATTGGAGCCGGCTCCCATTATCCCGCGCAATCCACCTGTGCCAAACTCAAGGTCACGGTAAAATGCATCGATAAGCGGAGTTTTATCATCCGCATCGAGCATTGCCTTTACTTCCGCCTTTGTATCTTCATCGTATCCCTCGCCAAGCCATACCTGCGCGCGGGCTACCACCTCTTTCAACAGTTCGCTGTTTTCCATATCTATATAAACCGTGGTTAATTATTTTTTTCTGTTTTCATGGTGTCCGAATTTATCACCTTCACCACAAATATAAAAAACGTCAGACTACATAACAAAATTCATGATAAATATTTCTTCTTTCATCCCCACTTTTAAATTACCTTTGCACATTGTACAGTCAAATACCAGACTCTGTTGTATCTCTCCAAATCACACCTATATCTTTCCTCTTGAAATGAATTCTGACTACGACGATTATAATGCTACAGTCATTTCCCCCGATACAGAAGTGACTAATCCTTTCTCCTCTTCGCCAAGACGAAACGATAATGCGGGAAACAGCCGCCGTGATCCTAAAGACCGTGGTGATTTCAGGCGCAATGATAATAACAACCGGAAAGATCCGCGCAAAAAACATACAAAGGCTCCTATAATACCCTCTATAGGAATAATAGACTTCCTGCGTGACCGACGTTTCCACGTAGCACTCGGAATCGCGCTCATTCTGGCGGCAACATACCTGACAGTTTCGGCAATATCATACCTAAGCACTGCACCTGAGGACCAAAGCGAAATCATAGGCAGCACGGTCGAGAACATCGTGTCAGATCCCGATTCCCAGATAACCAACATCGGTGGACCGGCAGGTGCCGTTTCATCACATTATCTTATTACACTTGGACTCGGCATCGGAGCATTCCCGATACTTATATGGATGGTTTTGTGCGGAATTTCGCTATTTGGGCTTCGCAAATGCCAGTTTTGGTCAATGACCTTCAAGGCTCTGCTTTTTGCCGTCACACTATCTCTATCGATTGGCCTTGTAACACATGGACTTGACATGACAATTCCTCTCGGAGGTTTTCATGGACGATATGTCAATACATGGCTGATGGAGCGTATCGGCTGGATTGGCGCCGCTTTCACATCCCTACTCCTTATCGGCTTTGTTGTAGCAATATATTTCTACGACATTCTGAAAATATATCAGGCCTACCGTCGACGCGTTGAAACCATAAAAGAACACATGCGTGAAGCACGAGAGGCACGAGAGGCCGAACGACGTAAAGTCGAAGAAGCAATGAAGGCTTCCGAACTGGGTGAAGAAGAGAAAAAAACAGATAAATCAACCGCCGAAACCGCTCACTTCGATCCATTTGATTCTACCGACGAACAGGCGGCCGCTGTCAAGAAGGAAAAACAGCCAGAAGAGAAGGATATATCTTCGGAAAAAACATCGGCAGAAGACACTACAATATCAGGTTCTGAAAAAATCATCAACGATATACCCGCCGATATACAACAGCCAACTGCGACATTGACAGTCACTCCGGAACCTCAGGCCGATCCGGTTCTTCCTGTAAATACCCCAAACCCGATTTCTACCGAAACAGAACGTGGCTCCGATGTGGATTCCAAACCCGATGTAAAACCGGTAGAACCAGTAGAAAATGTCGCTGATAAAACAGAATCAGCAACAGAGCCCATTTTAGCTACCGAACCGGAAGAAGACCACAAAGAACCTGGATTCACTGTAAGCACTCAAGAGGAAATCGAACAAGTCGAATACGGACGAATAGGCAGCACCTATGATCCTACCGCCGAATTATCGCATTTCCGTATGCCCGTACTCGATCTTCTTGAAGATCGTCCGACACGCACCGATGTCGTCGACATAACAGAGATATCCGATAAAAAAAATCAGATTATCTACGCGCTCGACAAGCTCAATATCGGTGTGGCACACATCGACGCTACAGTCGGTCCAACAGTCACAATGTACGAGATCACTCCTGTCGAAGGTGTGAGAATCGCCACTATCAAGCGGCTTGAGGAAGACATAGCAATGGCTCTTTCTGCCATAAGCACACGCATTATCGCTCCAATTCCCGGAAAAAGTGCGATAGGTATCGAGGTCCCCAACAGCGAACCTCAGTCGGTATCCATACGCACCATACTCGGTTCACGAAAATATCAGGAATGCGACTACGAGCTGCCTCTCGCAATCGGAACAACCATCAGCAATGATGTTTATATTGCCGACCTTGCCAAAATGCCTCATCTACTTGTAGCCGGAGCCACAGGTAAAGGTAAGTCGGTCGGTATGAACGTAATCATAAATTCACTCATCTACAAAAAGCATCCGGCAGAACTCAAATTTGTATTAATTGACCCCAAGAGAGTCGAGTTCTATCCTTACCGGAAACTCGAGAAGCACTATCTTGCCAAACTTCCCGACGAAGAAGATGCGATTGTCACCGATATGAGCAAAGTCATCGACACGCTCAAGTCGCTTTGTGTCGAGATGGACAACCGATATGACCTGCTCATGAAAGCCGAGGTCGTTCAGATCACCCATTACAACAAACTTTTCACCGAGCGTAAGCTTAACCCCGAAAAAGGACACCGTTACCTTCCCTACATCGTTGTCATCATCGACGAATATGCCGATCTCGTCATGACTGTAGGAAAGGAAGCCGAGACTCCTGTTGCCCGCATAGCACAGAAAGCACGTGCCGTAGGCATACACATGATCATTGCCACACAACGACCGAGCGCCAACATAATCACTGGCGTAATCCGGGCAAACTTCCCGGCCCGAATGGCATTTCAGGTATCAAGCCGCATAGACAGCAAGATCATTCTTGAAAACAACGGTGCCGCCTCACTCATCGGCAAAGGCGACATGCTCATATCACATGACAGCAAGCTTGAGCGCGTACAGTGTGCTTTTATCGATACACCTGAAATCAAAGCCGTTTCATCATATATCGGCGATCAGACCGGATACCCTCATCCCTACCTTCTTCCTCCGACAGAAGTTGCAGGACCTCAAGGAGGTGCACGTGGGCTGAGTGCCGGTGAGCGTGATCCGCTGTTCAATGAAATCGCACGTGACATAGTTTCATCAGGCGTAGCCTCAACCTCCGGCTTACAGCGAAGATACTCCATCGGCTTTGCACGCGCAGGTAAAATTATGGATCAGCTTGAGGCTGTCGGTATCGTTGGTCCGTCGGTAGGTGGTAAAATGCGTGACATTCTTGTCGACACCTATCGCCTTGAAGAAATCCTAAGTGGCCAATAAACCATTCTCTCACGATCCATGTTTAGACTATAGGATGAAAACGACAACTTTTATCGCACTGATTCTGTCTCTTATTCCTTTTTCAGGAGCCGCTCAGAAGGACTCACTTTCCGATGCCGCAGCCAAAATCATGTCTGCGCCTTCGATAAGTACCGGTTTTGAAGTAACTGATAATAATGGAAAAGTCACAGGAGAAGCTGTCATAGCAGAAAAATGTTTTGTCATAATCACCGATGGAGGCGAATATGAGACCTGGTTTGACGGAAAAACACAATGGACCTACAATGCGGCGGCTGAAGAAGTCTCAATGACCGAACCGACCCGGCAGGAAATACTTGAAGTAAATCCTCTTGCCATCATCTCAAACGTCAGCGACCACTACCGTATAAAGTCATCGGGCACCGACACTACAGGAAAGCAAATATTTCGGTTGACACCGATTGACAACAATACCGACATAACAGAAGCCACAGTCTATATTGAACCGAAAACAAGCTTTCCTGCTGAAATCACAGTCAGGACACGCGACAACTCAATAATGACCATCAGGTTCACTGAAACATCAGTCGGAACAAAACTTTCTCCAGATAAATTCCGCTACAAACCGGCTTACCATCCCAACGCTGAAATCATTGATCTTAGATAAACGATTATTATACCCTTTACAATAAATCATGGCAGACACTACTACAAAATGCCTCATCATTGGTTCAGGACCTGCAGGCTATACAGCTGCGATATATGCGTCACGCGCCAACCTCTCGCCAATACTCATCGAAGGACTGCAACCAGGCGGACAACTGACAACCACGACTGAGGTTGAGAATTTCCCCGGTTATCCCGACGGAATAACAGGACCTATACTCATGGAAGACCTACGCCGTCAGGCGCTCCGCTTCGGCACCGAAATTCGGACAGGCATAGTCACTGCAGCCAATTTCTCACAACGTCCGTTCAAAGTGACAACCGACGACGGAAATACAATTACAGCCGAGACTGTGATAATTTCTACCGGTGCCTCGGCGAAATATCTCGGACTCCCCGACGAGCAAAAATATGCCGGATTGGGAGTATCGGCTTGCGCTACATGCGACGGCTTCTTCTATCGCGGACGCACAGTTGCGGTTGTAGGTGGCGGAGACACCGCTTGTGAGGAAGCCCTATATCTTAGCGGACTCGCAAAGAAAGTTTATCTTGTTGTGCGCAAGGATTATCTGAGAGCTTCAAAAGTCATGCAACAGCGTGTTCTACAGAAAGAAAATATAACCGTGATGTTCAACTGTAACACCATTGGTCTTTTCGGAGAAGAGTTTGTCGAGGGAGCAAAAATCATTGAGAACAAAGGAACCGACAAAGAGCAGATTTTAAATATTGCAATCGACGGCTTTTTCCTCGCTATAGGCCACAAGCCAAATACCGACATTTTCACAGGCCAGATTGACATGGATGAGACCGGCTACATTGTCACACATGGAAAATCAACTGCCACCAACATTCCTGGCGTATTTGCTGCCGGTGATGTGGCAGACCCGATATATCGTCAGGCCGTAAGCGCTGCAGGCATGGGATGCCGGGCTGCTCTCGATGCCGAACGTTTCCTCTTGGAAAACAACTGATCCATAACATAATACTGATATAATAAAATACAGGAAGACATGAATCATGTCTTCCTGTATTTTATTATATCACCTGAATCAATGAAACAGCATGTCAGGGGTAATCTTCACAAATTTATCAGAATCCGATTGGCGAAGCTTCACACTGCCGTCGTTCCAATTAGAAGGCCAGCCACCGATAATGTGGCCAAGAAACACTACCTTGATTTCATGCATTCCTTTCGACAATGCAGCCGAACTGTCATGCCGAGAAAAACGTTTAACCTCTCCGCCATTGTCCACCAGCAATTTGCCGTCGATCCACACCTCCTCGTTATCCGAGGAAATATAATATACTCCATCTTCAGGTATATTCACATAACCGGTTGCTATTGCAGCATATTGATTGACTCCGCGCATCGACTCACTCGATTTCACAACACTGCTTATCTCACGCAGATCCTTGATAACCGATGTCTTCCATTCCTTCACACTTTCAAGTTCCTTAGATGAAAGGTACATCCCGTCAGTAACCTGCATAGCCAGTCCGGGAGCTACATCTACAGTTTCTTTTGAAGGTGCGAAAGCTTGCTTTTCAACAACGATTTCACGAGTTTTGCTCATCTTTCCTGATGGCAAAACCGATCTTATATTCAACACTCCCGATTCAGTGAATACAATCGGTTTTGTGTAAACCTCTGATTTGAGAGTCGGCTCAGATCCGTCAGTTGTATAAACCATCTCGACAGGGCGCGTGGTTTTGAATTCCAAAGACACACTATCGGTAAAGGCAACAAAATTACATGACCCGCCAGGTTGCTCTGGCAGAGGGATATGGTAATTGATATTAAGCTCGTCAAGACGCACTAACGCATTATTCAGTCGACGCTCAAAATCCTTATAGTCCTTACGCGACAACGATGTCCAACCTATTTCAGCAAGTGCCAGCACACGAGGGTATGCACGATATTCCACCAGGTCAGGGCAATACATGTATTCTGACCACAAGTTTGTCTGAACGCCCTTTATAAACTTTGCTTTACCGGTGGCTGCTAATGTATCCGGAACGGGATTATAGGCATACACCCGCGACAACGGATCATATCCGCCTATAGCTACTGGCTCTATTTTCGGGTCACCCTGAAACTGATCTATGTACATACCATCGCTGCTCGGAGTCATTATCGCATCATGGCCCAGACTGGCCGCTGCTATTCCGCCTTGCTCTCCACGCCACGACATCACGGTTGCCGAAGGCGCAAGTCCACCTTCAAGTATTTCATCCCAGCCGATGATCTTACGATCATGTTTTTCTGCCAGATATTTTTCAATACGCTGTATGAAATAGCTTTGCAATCTCTCTTCTGCCGAGTGATTCCTATCAGAATTCAGCCCCTCTTCATTTATGCGCTTCTGACAGAGCGGGCACTCTTTCCAACTTGATTTAGGACATTCGTCACCACCTATGTGTATATATTCACCAGGAAAAAGAGATGCGACCTCATCCAGAACGTCCTGAAAAAACTCGAATGTCGCATCCTTGCCGGCACAAAGCACAATATCCTCGACACCCCATATTATACGCGGTGTGGTAGGTTCTCCCTTACACGACAATTCAGGATAAGCCGATATTGCGGCAAGTTCATGTCCGGGAAGTTCTATTTCAGGTATGATCGTGATAAAACGGTCTGACGCATATTTCACAATATCCTTTATCTGTTCCTGTGTATAAAATCCGCCATATTCGGTTCCTTCGCCATCAATACGCTTAGATCCAACCTCTGTAAGTTTGGGATATTTCTTGATTTCTATACGCCAGCCCTGATCGTCGGTCAGGTGCCAATGCATACGGTTGATTTTAAACAATGCGAGCACATCAAGATGTTTCTTGATATTTTCCACCGGAATAAAATGACGGCAAGGATCAAGCATTATTCCGCGATATTCAAAACGCGGCTCATCCTTGATCGACACTGCCGGTGCCGTCCATGCGATACCGTCAACCTCCACCTGACTCTGGATTTCAGCCGGTAGCAACTGCATGAACGATTGCATGCCATAGAACAGTCCCTGTGCTGTCTTAGCCTTTACCACAACACTGTGCGGAGTCACGTCAAGCATATACCCTTCGTCATTCACACCAAGTGCTTCGTCGATTATAAGCTCCATGCCTCCAGTCGCATCATCACCGACCTTTATATCATATCCGGTTGCAAGATTCATCTGGCCGGCAAAATACTCTGCCACAGTTTTTGCTTCCGGCGTCGACGCTGCAATCTTCATATTCTTGCTTAGCGAGAAATTACCTTCTGCCTGCTCCAGACTCACAGGAGTCGGTATTATATTGATACCCTCATTGTAAGGCATCTGTTTTGTAGCCCCTCCGCTGCAAGCGGCAATGACGCAGAACGCTGCCCCCGCACACATCAAAACAAAATTATTCATCTCTATTCAATATTTTTATATGAAAGTTCCCAGAATGCTACTGCCGAAGCAGCTGCTACATTTAGCGAATCCACACCGTGAGCCATAGGTATTCTCACCACATAATCGGCTCCGGCAATCACATCGTTGCTCAGACCGTCACCTTCTGTACCCAGCACTATAGCCAGACGTGGCTCATTTTTAAGTTTTACATCATCTATGCACACCGAATCATCTCTCAGTGCCATTGCAACAGTCTTGAAACCATATTCCTTAATATCGTCTACGCTATCGATCCACGCCCATGGCACAAGAAATACCGATCCCATCGACACTCTCACCGACCGTCGGTTCAGCGGGTCGCAAGAAGTACGTGTCAGCAAAACGCAATCCATGCCAAGCGCAGCCGCAGACCGGAATATAGCACCGATATTTGTAGTGTCAGTCACTCCGTCTATAACCGCCACACGTCGTGCAGTGGCTACAACATCGGCAGCATGACGTTCCTCTGGTCTTCGCATAGCACAAAGAACACCACGTGTCAGTGTGTAACCGGTAAGACCGCCGAGCACCTCTCTGTCAGCCGTATACACCGGAAAATCATCCGGTAGCCGATCAATGATACACTTGGCATCACCGACGATATGCCGACGCTCACACAACAGAGACAACGGCTGCATTCCTGATGACAAAGCTGTATTTATCACCTTGGGGCTCTCCGCTATGAATATACCATCGGCTGGCGATAATCTGTTACGTAACTGAGCCTCTGTCAGATGCGTGTATATAGCGATTTGCTCTTCTGTCCCTGTTACTTCTATTATATTCACAACTCCTAAACCGTTGACTATTTTATAAGCACATAGCCCGAAGCAGGCACTTCAAGACGCTTGAATCCTTTTACGGCCTTCTGTGTGGAAACCTTTTCACCAAACACATTGAAAATCTCGACTGCCTTTGGATCTTCGGAAAAATCTACATAAACCCAACCTTCACCGGTTGCATTAATGATATATGTCGGCACTTTCGCTCTGCCGGCTTCTGCCACATGTCCGCTCTGATATACTGCGATAATGCGCTCTTTTTCCGACGACGCCTCGATTATCGGATAGCCTCCTTCGGGATGATATGGACGGAAATCCGCCTCGAGCAACGTTACGCGATGTCTGTTATTAAAATCCATCCAATGACGCAGCATACGCAAATGATCTTCAGGCAACTCATTGAGCATAAGTGAATACTGTACGACACCAAACATAGCCGAAAAAATATGTCGGGCTGCACTCTCAGGTGTGTCAGACGGATTCCATTCAAGCATATCGGAATGAACGGCTGTTTGTCCAGAAGTCAGACGCAGATTGGCGATACGCTGGCGGTTACCTTGCATGTCGCCCGGACAATCACCGGCTCTGAGCATATTACCATATTGGCGGATTGCCGGACCGACATAATTTTGGCGGAATTCAATAAGCACATCCGGCTTTATAGCACTGAGTCTATCATACACCTCTTTCATGAGCACATTCACAGCCTCCGGCACTGTCTTTATGTCACGGCCTGCATAGTTATCGGCCCTCGCAGGATCATCAGATGTTGTAAAGCTATCGATAAAATCGAGTTTGAAACCATCAAGTCCGTAATTACGCATCGCGTCCTCATAAGTCTGGCAAATCCATTCACGCACTTCCGGAAAACGAGGGTCAAGACCTCCTTTCTCATAGTCCTCCCACAGATATTTTCCCTTGAAACGCTCATAATTCCGACTGTTTTTACCGACAAAAGGCACTGAATACCACAACATATATTTAAGACCCATCTCCTGCACCTTCTTCACATGCCCTGGAAAATCGGGAAATCGGTTCTTACTCACCTGCCAGTCGCCACAAAATGCATAACCGCGGTTATTGTCATCGGTCTGCCAGCCATCATCGACGATTATCGTTTTCATGCCGAGGTCCGCTGCTTTGCGGCACTCTTCCTCAATTGCCTTGTCAGAAACATTCTGATGAAACTGGTACCACGAAGAATATAATGGTTCAAATGCCTCTGCCGGCGGATCGACCGACTTTATTCCTGCTTCCCGAACCATCCACTCCACTCCGTCTCTCACAGCATCACTCCAGAATACAGGCCGACGGTCAAGCATGATTTTTGTCTCGTATCTTTCAATCGGAGCCTCCGGTGTATTGAAATAACTGAGGTTAGCTACAATCATGCAATTTTCCTCACGCAAGCCCATAGTTGCCGAAACCTCACGCAAAGGCTCGCTGCTAACAACTGTGAGACGATTCTCATTATTGTCATTCAGAAATGTATATACAGGCATATCAACTGCCAGATGCGATCGGAAATTGGCACTCCAGTCAGGACGCAACTGGCATCGGTCAGCATTACGACCATTCCACAAATGATTCATATCTATCTGGGGCACCGACATAAGCACACTGAACCGTGGCGGTATCTGTGGTGACGGCGACGACATTTTTATCGTCACAATCTCTTTATCATTATCATTGTCAACCAACATGTCGAATACCCAGTCTCCCGGACTGTCGCAATTCAATGTCACAGTTCCGACCGACCGACTTTCTACCTTACGTTCTAACGCAATAGCTTGAACCCACATGCCGATGGTAATAATTGCCAACAGACACCTGTAATTTTTCATGGATATTCTATAAAAAGTTTATGTAATTTTTATTTCTGCATAAAGTTACAATTAAATCTCCTTAAATCACAACCCGATATTTTTTTTAACTGACGACAGAGACTGTAATTGACCGCTATACCATACCGCGCACATTGAACCTAACCGTTGCTGTAGACGTTAACACACTATAACAAACCACACAATCCTACTATGAAAACACAATCACTCGCCATTCTTTGTTTAGGGGCACTGGCTCTGTCTCCTACACTTGCGTCATGCGATTCCGAAGCCCGACTGGCAGAAAATATAACCGGCACATGGGCTGCGACACCAGAAAAACTCATCGACTCCGATGCGATGAGTGCTACTGCTATACGTATTATTCAATTCAATCCCGACGCCGACAACAACAAAGGAGGTGACCTTCAGATGACTGCTCTTGTATCAATCACAAACGCCATGTCAAATAAAACTCCGGCAATTATTGAATCCTACACCGTATCTGCCAGCGGTATAGCGACACTTACAGGCGAATGGGCAGCTGTCGAAGATGATAAAGTCAGTCTTCACCTCGACGAATCGACTCTTAAAGTCTCAGTTGATCCCGAGGCAGTTCTTGTTTCAGTGAATACGCTGACCGATGCAACCATATCCACTCCCGACTCAATTAAACCCATAATCGCCGACCACCTGAAACAACAGATCACTATTGCCGTACGAAACCAGATATTCGACATAAACGCTATCGATGATATAAAGATCACCAATAATCTAATGTCATGTGAAATCAACAAACGTGACTACACTCTACGCAGACAGGACATACCCGTCAAATAACAATCCTTCAAAAGACAAATCCTATAAGCGGGGCTGTATCAATTGATACAGCCCCGCTTGTTACCCATATTCAACTACGTGCGAAAACAGATCATATCGTTAATTTCAACACTGCCTCTCAAACGTTATTATATCTCTACTTTCAATCCGTCATAAGCTGCATATACACCTTCCGGAAGTCTGGACGCAAGTACGGCATGAAGTCCGGCCTCATGGCTCATGTGCGTCAGATAGGCCTGTTGGGGCGCAATAAGGCCTATAGCATTCAGTGCCGATGTCAGATTCATGTGTGAGCGGTGTTCTCTTTCTCGCAGTGCATTTATAACCATAACTTTCACACCTCTCAGAGCCTCTACAGTACTGTTGTCGATCTTCGATGCATCGGTTATATACCCCATATCTCCGATTCTGAAACCAAGTATATCAAGATCTCCATGACGTACACCAAACGGCATCACATCAACGCCTTTCACATTAAATCCGGTATACTCCTTTATCTCCACCAGATCAAGCACCGGACTTCCGGGATAATGCTTATCTCCGAAGCAATATGACAGATTATTTTTCAGGCGAATGGCAACATCTGCCCTGCAATACACCGGAACAGTGTTTCTATAAGTCAGCGGACGTAAATCATCAAGCCCTCCCATATGATCATAATGTACATGAGTCAGAAGTACCCCGTCAATACTTTTGTCACGTATATTTTCAAGATATTGCTCTCTGAAATCCGGACCGCAGTCTATAAGGATCGATACACCGTCTGCTTCGACCAGTGCCGATGTACGTAACCGTCGGTCGCGTTTGTCCGACGAACGGCACACCTCACAGCCGCAGCCTATTACTGGCACACCGCACGATGTTCCGGTTCCGAGAAAAGTCAGCTTCATTTTCTGAAATCCTCAAGCAATCCGTCGCGGAACAATAGAAACACACCTCCGTCATACTCCCACCGCTCATAGGCCGACGAATAATCATGACCGCGCAGCACATCGTTAGGCGAACCAAGCGACAATCTTGCCTGATCACGCGTCATTCCTTTCACAAGACGGCTTTCCACAATTGCCCGCCACATGTTGTCATCTATGGCCTGGTATTTGTCCCGTGGATTACCAAGCGCAAACAGATGCTCAAAATTGCGTGTCGAACGACGGCCATCACCTACGCTCATATAAACAGAGAAATTACCTTGTCCATTGAGAGCGTCATCAATCGGCTGAAACTCAATTCTCACAGGGAAATCGCTGTTTCCCGGAAGCACATCCACAATCCTCACCGGTATATACTTCAGTTTGGTCACAGTCTTGAGTCCGCGATCGAGCCAGCGTGGAGTCATAATATAATAAGTATTGCCAAGAAGGCGGCCTCTAAGACGCTCCGCAATACCAAGCTCGACCGTAAAAGGCACTTCTATGACATCTCGGCGGTTCAACTCCTCCTGTGATGCATTTATGCGGTACACAAGCCGGCTATCACTCTCCCCTCTCTTCACAAATACAAGATCGGTGGCCTCTCCTGTCGGCGACAAAGCCGGCAATGCCTCGGCAAACTCAATTATATCGCCTTTGTCGAGTTTGCTGTCACCGATCGAAGTTCCAAAATTAAGCATTGCCTTAGGATCTTCGACCATAAACGACTTGCCACGTTGCCATCGGCTGAGTGGTTCTGTGGCCACATCTGCCAGATAAAGACGCTCAGCTGTAGGCTCCGACGCATTCTGCTTCTTCAACTCCGAATTACCGATCTTTGGAGTGCTTTCAACGCCGGTGAAACACCCCTGCACCACAAACGCCAAAACAGCCGAAACCAGTGTCAACGCAAATCTGCTCATTTCTCCGACCCCTCTTCCGACTTGTCGTTTACAAAATCAAAATCCTCAAATTTCCAAGTTTCTGCATCAAAACACCCTGCAAGCAGATATCGGTAAATCTTCAGACATGCCCATGCATCTATAGCAGCATAACGCTGTTGAGCGGCTGTCAATTCATCGGCTTCCCAGTTTGACAAACGCTGAGCTTTTGAAATCCGTTTTCCGAAGATGATGCCATAAACCTTTTGCAGACTCATGTCACCTATATCAAACCGCTTCACAAATTCCTGCAACTCTACATATCCGCCGGGAGTAAATTCATCACATACTTTGCATATCGAATGAAAATCATCTTTAACCGACAACCCAACCTTCAACGGTTTATCCGCCTCCATAAACCTCCGTAAAACGTTTGGCATTCCGGTTTTATTTAGGCGTATAAGAAAGCTCTCGTCGTCGGTCGACAGCTGAAGCAACGCAACCTTGTGACTCTTACCCTTGGTGAATGTAGGCCGAGTTTCCGTATCAAACCCTACGATATCACATTTCGAAAGATACAACACTACATCGCGTACACCCGATACAGTGTCGACTACATGTATTTTCCCGTCATATTCCACAGGCGGGAGCTGCGCTATCTGTTCCTTTGTTATAGAAAGCATATTCGTTTATTACTCTGCGACCTTTTCCGATATAGAGGCAGTCGTCTCGCCCGAAGTTTCCTTGATAAATGACACGCACAATGCACCGAACACAAGCGACACTCCGGCCACAATCATCATACCCCATTGTGGGGCAAGATCCTGACCATTGCCGAGAGCGCTCAGAATCCACCCTCCAGCTATAGCACCTATGATCTGCGGAATGCAGATAGTGCAGTTAAACAAACCGAGATACGCTCCTATATTTCCCCCTTTGAGCGAATTGGTCAATATTGTAAACGGCCAAGCCAGCATCGCCGCCCACGGGCAACCTATAAGCAGGAATGACAAAAACAGAAGATACTGATTTGTAAACAACCCGGCCGAAACAAAGCCTACAGCTCCGAGCAGAAGACTGAGAACATAGCTGAATTTGCGGCTACGGAAACGTGGCAACACAATGGCCCATAGCACCGCTCCGATTGCCTGTACCGCGAAAAGTATGCCTACCCAGTTTCCAGCGGCATTGTACTCATCCGAATCAGTATTCAGCACAACATGTTTTTCGATTGACACACCGGCAGGATCCTCCACATTAACATGTTTTACACCTTCAAGATATAGCTTGTGGGTCTGCGGATCCTCGCCCATCATACCGGCAAGCAGCAACTCCGAATTCTTTGGAAGCTCCTCAAAAGGCATCAGAAGTTTACCGTCATTGATTACCTCTGTACTGTCAGCCGTAAGCACATGTTTTGCACTGTAGCTTAACAAGGAGCCTGTCGAGTCTGTCATTCTGAAACCGGTGACATACTCCGTTGTCGGACACTCAAAAGCATTCCTGGCAACAGTTCCGTTAGTATAGGTCCACATAAACAGAAATGCGATCCAGCAGAAAAATTGCACAAGCCCTACGGTCCAGAATGTTTTAGGTGCCTTGACCAGCAATGTTATAAGATTGGTGCGTTTCTCTTTTGTCTCACCATTCTTTGTTTCTGTTGTCACACCATTGTATTCGGCATAGACATGTGGTGGCCATTCCTTTATCTTGACAAGCGAATAAACTACGCAAAGCAGGAGTACCAGCGCACCGGCATAAAAAGAATAAACTACTGCAGGTGGTATGACTCCGGCTTCAGCAGTATTCTGTATGCCGATCATGGTCAGCACAAACGGGAAAACGAAACCGACAATACTGCCAGAGTTACACAGAAAACTCTGTATCGAATAAGCCATACCTTTCTGTTTTTCATTCACCATGTCGCCGACAAGCATCTTGAAAGGCTGCATAGCCATATTTATCGATGTATCAAGCATCATAAGAGCCACAAGACCAAGCATGATTGCCGACGAGACAGCAAGATGGAAACTGCCGGCATTCGGAAGCAGACACATTACAGCAGCGACAACCGCCCCTACGATCAGATAAGGCAGACGGCGTCCGAATCGTGTCCAGGTGCGGTCGCTCAATGTACCCACAACCGGCTGGACAAGCAGTCCCATAAGAGGTGGCAATATCCAGAAATAACTCAGATCATGAGGATCAGCTCCAAGCGTTGCAAAAATTCTTGATACATTGGCGCTCTGAAGCGCATATGCGATCTGGACGCCGAAAAATCCGAAGCTAAGATTCCAAAGCTTCCAGAATCCTAAATCAGGCTTAACTTTCATGATGTCTTTATGGTATATGCTTTTCTTGTCTTACAATGATCCGGTACTTTCAACTGCATCAGGCAGCGACAACTCGTCTGCTGTAGCACCGTTGGCCAGACTGTAAAGCCATTCTATTTCATCTTTCCATATCACCGGTGCCGGAGTCTCAAGAATGATAGGAATATTGTCCATACGTGCATCCTGCATCAGCATCTCAAAAAACTTGACACCAAGAGTGCCGCGTCCCAGACTCGCATGACGGTCCACCTTGCTACCTACACCCTTCTTGGAGTCGTTAAGATGAATAGCCGACAGATAGTCAAATCCTATCGTATTGCCGAACTCCTGCCATGTACGTTCATATCCATCCAATGTCGACATATCATATCCGGCCGCAAACGTGTGGCATGTATCGACACAAACTCCCACACGTCTTTTATCCTCGATCTTGGAAATAATTTCCGCAATCTGTTCAAATGTATAACCGAGATTCGATCCCTGTCCTGCAGTTGTTTCTATCACCGCCTTTACTCCTTCTATGTTTTCAAGAGCAATGTTGATCGACTCGGCGATAACACGCAGGCAGTCTTCCTCGCTGCTTTCTCGCAAGTGCGATCCCGGATGAAAATTAAGCAGCGTGAGTCCGAGCTGACGGCAACGTTGCAACTCATCCATGAAAGCCTCTCGCGACATTCTGAGTTTTTCTGAATCAGGTGCGCCGAGATTTATCAAATAACTGTCATGAGGCAATATCTTCGAAGTGTCATAACCAAGACGGACACAGTTTTCCCTAAAAGCAGCCGCCTCCTTCTCCTTTATAACAGGAGAGCGCCAGCGCGACGGATTACGGGTAAACATTGCAAAAGACTTCGCACCGATCTCCGACGCAAAAACAGGAGCATTCGACACTCCGCCCGAAGTCGACACATGAGCACCTATATACTTCATTCAGATCACTTTCTTATAAATATAAACATTTGGAACAAAAACGTCATACTTGATTTTTAAGGTTATGATGATTGTTCCATCTCCATTCCAATCCACAAAGATAATTTTTTTCAACAAAAAAGAATAGCAGATGTCTTTTCATTATAGTTTGACCGACATCTGCTATTCAATAAATTCAACAGCCTTTCAGCTCTTCCATTTCTGCATAGGCATCCCATCCAGGATCATTCTCAGCCGAAATTTCAAGAGGTAGTAAGGGAAGATCCGCAAGAGCCTCGTTTATCTTCTTCTGGAATATATGGGTTGAAAGAGTGTAGAAAACCCAAGTGCGTTCGCCTCCTCCTGTAAACACGCCTGTCAACACAGCCACCGGATCCTTGTGAAACACACTTCTTAGACCGGTGTCGGCCTGTTCAACAAGGTCGGCCGTACCGTCTTTCTCCGATGGCATCTCCTCTCCGCCATATTTCCATGAAATCTCGACTCTGATACAGAAACGAGGATTCGACCTGAATTTATTGACATCCTCACGGCCTGTCACCATCAGTAAGTGGCCGTTATCGTCCTCTGCGGGAGTAGTCCACCACTCTCCGCCGAAATCTATTTCCTCTTTTTGCATAAAATCAAAGCTTCTTGATCGTGTCGAGCAAAGTTTGTCCGAGACCGATTGTATAGCCCGACGAATGGAACACAATGCGGTTGAATGTATCGGCGATAATAAACACCGGTGCAGCCGAAGACTCCATCTCTCTGTTCACTGAATTGGCAATCGACGAGTCTATGTCACGTCCGAGTATCGCAGTTGCCGGCAGTTTCGGAAGAGCAGCAAGATATTTTGCCGCCGACTCATCGTCAGCCCCCTCGATCAGTATCACCATTGGCATCCCCGTTGCTTCAAGCTCAGCAGCAACCGAGGCGATATCACGTATGGCATGGTTCGACGGCTCATCGCCTACAGTGAGCATTCCCAATATGAAATATCCACGTCCTGTTGCCGAAAGTATCGACTGTTCAACACCTGTCGCACCGTTACGGAAAAGACTTTCCGAATTAAAAGAGCCGATTACCTGCACGGCAGTTGTATCACGGCGTATGGTCAGATCCACATCCGTTGTCTTCCCGTCCTCGATTTCAAATATCTCACAATTGGCAAGCACACCACCATTGGCAAGTCGCTGCCCGGTTGTGAGCATATACTGTCCGCAATCCATAGACACGGGGCCTGAAAACTGTTTCGACCAACTGTCATTGTCGTCATAGCTCAACAACTGCGGAATACCGTTGTCAAGACGTGAAAGAGTAAAATGAGTATAATATCGGGCATCGGTTATATGCTCCATTGGCTCATAGCTGAGATTAAGCTTGCCTTGTGGCTGGGCCGATGGCTGTACATCCGATGTGAATGACGCGTCATGCCATGTGATACCACCGGCATTATCCGTTCCCCACTGCGGCTTACCGGTGACAGCATCTACACGCGACGGAATTCCAAGCGTTCTTGCAAGTGCGACAAAATATATATTTCTTGACACAGCATCTGTCTGTTTCATTTTGTGCACCTCGGCAGGCGACATCCTGAGCGTATTTGGTTGCCAGCCGTCAACAACCTCGATATTCTTGTCTACTTCGGCGACCAGCAGTTCCGGATTATTTCTGAACATCTCCGACCGTGTATCGTCATAGGCTCCTGAAAGCTCACTGCGGAACTTTGTCAGCGACTCATTGGCAACACGAGGATTAAGTACCCATCTGTTATCCGAAGCGCCGACGTGATCGTTGAGTATTTCCGCCGTCACATCCGAACGGTCCTTTGCCGATATCACTTCAAGCAGCAGCAACGCATTTTCACGTTTCTGAGGTGACACTGAGCGCATAAAGTCCGCAAGTACGCCCCCGTTTGTACGCGCGTCATTCATCACAGCTACCATTCTGTCGGCATCTACTCCGAGATCGGCAGCAAGCGATCTGGCCGCTTCAGCCGTCACCATCATAGCCTCTTCACGATCTTTTCTCATCTGGTCCTCTACTGCCTTACGTCGGTCATTTTCCTTGCGCTGTTCATCTGTCACAGCCGGCAACTTTGCACCCGACTTAGGCGGAATGATATCAAATGCCCATGTACCGCTTGTCTTGCCGTTTTTATCAAGAACCACAGTCACCTCTCGGTCACGTCCCACTGTAGCTTTTTTAAACCCGAAATTACCGTTTCGGTCACTTCCCCACACAATCATGTCGCCCAGTCCGGCAACAACAGAGCTATGTCCGCCACCGTCAGCGGTTTTGGTCACAACCGGATAAAATTCTGCATAATTGTACAGTGTGAAACTCACGCGGGCGCCACCGACAGTTTTTCCCGACAAGTCTGTAACCGTCACATGAAGCGTATCGACCGGAGCATAATTTTCAGTCACATTTATATCGGTGTATCCCGGGACTCTTATCAGCACCTCCTCGTCGCCATGATAGTCGCCTATCACACGTGTCGACATCATCATGCCGCGTGAAGCCGGGTCGTTGAACCACCCGAGATCAAGCACCGGTTCAGGCTCACATGCGCCAAGAAAATGCCACTTTCCGTCGGCCCATGCCTCAACCCATGCATGGTTGTCATCGGTATGGGCCCAGCGCGGAGTATAAATCTGCCGCGCTGGTATACCCACAGCACGCAACGCGGCCACTGTAAATGTCGACTCCTCTCCGCAGCGTCCGATTCCGGTGTATACAGTCATCATCGGCGAATGTGTACGACTGTCCGATGGCTGATAAGTAGCCTTTTCATGACACCAGTGGTTAACTTCAAGTATTGCTTCTGTCATGGACAGCCCTTTCACCCTGTCTCGCAGTTCTGCATAAAATGCGGTGCGGCTGTCATCAAGAGGCTCGTTGTTCACACGCAGCGGAAGCACAAAATGATAGAACTCATTGTCAGGCACAATCTTTCCCCAAGGCATTTCCTGGCGGGTAGCAAGAGTCTGATTCACGTTACGTAAAAAAAACTCTCCACTGTAATCCGTCACATCAGGAAGCGGCATGTATGCATAAAGAAATTCCAATGCGCTCCGCTGTTCAGGTGTCAGATCACGGTCAAAAATCTCGGTGTGCATGGCCACACTTTTCACCGAGTCACGACGCGATCTGAAATCATCATTCACCGTTGCCCCTGCCGCCAGTGCGGTGGCAAGCATGATTCCGGCAACTGCTGTTTTATTTATATTCATTCCGTAATAGCACTTACAATTTGTTTCACTATATTAGCCGACGTCGACAGACAGGCATACTCGTCACTGCCGGCTGCCCCCATCGACACATCGTCACGCCTGAAGCGCATAGCCGAAGCGATAGGCTCGCGGGCCGAAGCGTGTATCTCATGGGCGCCGCTCTCTCTAAGTATTTCGGCAGCGTTTGTCACACTCACCCCTCCTCCAGGCATCACCGAGAGCCTGTCACCGGCTTTTTCCACAAGTCCGGTCAGAAGCTCGACCCCCATTAATGCGGTAGGAGCCTGCCCGGATGTCAACAGCCTCTCAATTCCGAGATCCATAAGTTGACCGATCGCCTCAAAAGGATCACGGCACAGATCAAACGCACGGTGAAACGTCACACTCTTTCCACGCGCAGCCTCGACAAGCCTTCTTACAAGCGGCAGGTCAATATTGCCATCAGGTTTCAGAGCACCTATCACCACACCATGCACCCCGGCATCAACAGCCATTGCGATATCATCTATCATTACACGGGCTTCATCTTCGCCATACACAAAATCGCCCGGACGCGGCCTTATCAGTACATTCACCGCTATCCCTCCGGCAGCTACAGCTGCTCTGACAAGTCCCGCTGAAGGTGTCATTCCTCCTTCGGCAAGTCCCGAACAAAGTTCTACACGAGAGGCGCCTCCCTCCCTTGCCGCATATACACTGCGAAGGTCTCCGGCGCACACTTCAAGCGATCTTCCGCATGTTTTCATCTGATTATCAAGCATAAACTATCTTCGTTTGGTCTGACAGACAACAGTGTGTGACAACACTTTTGACATTCATTTCCAAAGATAGCAATCAATATATGTTTTACAACAATGTTTTATAACACCTGAAATAATTTTGTAATATGATTTTTAAGCCCCACTTTTGTAATGCAAACCAGAAAACAATCTTTTTTACCTTAGAAATTGTACCTATTGGAAACCATTAAAAGGAGCCTCGTGAGAAGCTCCTTTTAATGGTTTTATCAGTTTATATCTTATCCGGCTTATATAACAGCGGCAAGCCTCCCCGCCTCTGTAGACGTGTCTACGTCATACGGGAGGAGACTTGGCATTAGATAAAGATAAAAAGGTTCAATGTTATCTGATTTCTGAGTTCTCACATTCAACAGCGGGGTCACTTCCAACCTCCTTTATCCATCGGCAGCGACTCTGTGTCGCTGGGACTGTCTAAGTGGCTCAGAACCGAGCCTTTTATCATCTGTGTCTTTACCTACTCAACGCCTTTGCATCTCTATTTGTTTCTTATTGTCTCACATATTATAAAGATTTAATACTTGCCATTACACAAAAACCAATGACCGCACCTTACTGCACGTAATTAATCAGTCGGTACAACAGTTTTAAATTGATTATTCAACCGTTTTTCCTAACTTTGTGCTGTGAAAGGTCATAAACCTCTCTTGCAACATACGCTTTAAGAAACTCGATCCATTCGAGACCCGCTATATCGAAATTAAAATATGCAGGAAAAAGTTATCATTCTCGACTTCGGCTCGCAGACGACTCAGCTCATCGCCCGTCGGCTCCGTGAACTCAATGTCTACTGCGAGATCCTTCCCTACAACAAATTTCCCAAGGACGACACTTCGGTAATAGGTGTCATTTTGTCAGGAAGCCCGTTCTCGGTCTACGACGAAAAAGCATTTCGTCTCAACCTCTCCGACATCCCGGCAGAAATGCCGGTTCTCGGTATTTGCTACGGCGCACAGTTCATGGCCTACGAAAACGGCGGAAATGTAGAACCCGCAGGGTCTCGCGAATATGGACGTGCCAAACTGTCCTTTGTAAACAGCAACAATCCCCTTCTTGCCGACGTAAACGTAGGCGATCAGGTGTGGATGAGCCACGGCGACACAATAACGTCATTACCGGCCGATTGGGAAATAATCGCTTCAACGCACGATGTCAAGGTAGGTGCCTACTGTGTGCCTGGTGTCCGACGCTGGGGCGTACAGTTCCATCCCGAAGTATTCCACTCTGAATGCGGAACGACGATCCTCCGCAACTTCGTTGAGAAAATATGCGGCTCAAAACGCGACTGGAGTGCCGCCTCATTTATAGAAACAACCGTCGAAGCGTTGCGTGAACAGCTTGGAAACGACAAAGTAGTCCTCGGTCTCAGCGGAGGTGTCGACTCTTCAGTGGCAGCTGTGTTGCTTAACCGTGCAATAGGCGAACGCCTCACCTGCATCTTCGTTGATCATGGGCTGCTTCGTAAAGACGAGTTCGCCTCTGTACTCCGCGACTACGAAGGCCTTGGCCTGAATGTTATCGGAGTTGACGCATCTGCTAAATTTTTCAGCGAGCTCGCCGGAGTAGAAGAACCCGAACGCAAGCGCAAAATCATCGGCAAAGGATTCATAGACGTTTTCGATGCCGAAGCACACAAAATCGTCGACGTAAAGTGGCTTGCACAGGGCACAATCTATCCCGACTGCATCGAGTCGCTATCAATTACAGGCACAACCATCAAAAGCCACCACAATGTAGGCGGTCTGCCCGAAAAAATGAACCTCAGACTTTGCGAGCCACTTCGTCTGCTGTTCAAAGATGAGGTTCGTGCCGTAGGCCGTGAGCTTGGTATGCCAGAGCATCTCATTTCGCGTCATCCATTCCCCGGCCCAGGACTCGCAGTACGCATACTCGGCGACATTACCCCCGAAAAAGTACGCATACTTCAGGAAGCCGACGACATCTTCATCCAGGGATTACGTGACTGGGGCCTATACGATCAGGTATGGCAGGCCGGTGCTATACTTCTTCCCGTGCGCAGTGTAGGTGTGATGGGCGACGAACGCACTTATGAGCAGGCTGTGGCACTACGCGCGGTCACATCGACCGATGCCATGACTGCCGACTGGGCACGTCTTCCCTACGACTTCCTTGCTAAAGTCTCCAATGACATAATCAACAAGGTAAAAGGCGTCAACCGCGTAGCCTACGACATTTCATCAAAACCACCGGCAACAATCGAGTGGGAATAACCTTACCGCAAAATTTATACGATATAAAACAATCGGGCTGCACCTTAGGTGTAGCCCGATTGTCTTATATACTCTTTTTCAATCAAGAAAACGTTTTGTCAAGCCATCATAGGCATCTATGCGGCGGTCACGCAGAAATGGCCACCAGCGACGCACCTGTTCACACCGCCTCATATCCACATCTACCGTCACGCACTCTTCTTCTGTCCCGGCACGATACAGAAATTCGCCCTGCGGACCGACGACAAAACTGCTTCCCCAGAACTGTATGCCGTTCGTCGCACCCGATGGATCTGATTCATTTCCGACCCGGTTAACCGTCACAACAGGCAATCCGTTGGCAACAGCATGTCCGCGCTGCACCGTAGTCCATGCTTCGCGCTGACGCTCCTGCTCCTCCGGCGTATCACTGCTCTCCCACCCTATCGCAGTTGGATATATCAATATCTCGGCACCGCGCAAAGCCATCAGCCGTGCAGCCTCAGGATACCACTGGTCCCAGCACACAAGCACTCCGAGACGCCCGACCGAAGTGTCGATAGGCTCGAAACCAAGATCTCCGGGTGTAAAATAGAATTTCTCATAATATGCCGGATCATCAGGTATGTGCATCTTTCTGTACTTGCCGGCAATAGTCCCGTCTCTTTCAAACACCACAGCCGTATTATGATAAAGACCCGCTGTGCGACGCTCAAAAAGAGATGTCACAATCACCGTTCCGGTCTCACGGGCGAGTGCTCCGTAGAAATCAGTAGAATCACCGGGTAGGCTCACTGCCAGTCCACAGGTATCCACATCCTCTGTCTGACAAAAGTACAAGCCGTCGTGCAGTTCCTGATTCACTATCAGCTTAGCGCCGGCGGCAGCAAGGCTTCTCACCTTTTCCGCTATACGCTTTTGATTGTCATGCGCATCGGCGCTTCCGTTCTGTTGTATAATTCCTATTCTCATCAGTCATGGTGATAAGGTTCTCCGCGCAGTATCGTCATTGCGCGGTAAAGCTGTTCGGTAAATATAAGTCTGGCCAGTTCATGAGGGAAAGTCAGCGACGAAAGCGAAAGCATCCGCCCTGCAGCCCGGTCATACACTGAATCGGAAAAACCATAAGGCCCCCCGATGATAAACACCAGCCGCTTGACCCCACTGTTCATATACCCCTGCAACATTTCTGCAAGACCACGCGACGTCGGCTGCTTCCCGCGCTCATCAAGTAACACAACGGCATCGGTCGGCTGCAGCTTCGACAGAATCAGACATCCTTCTGCCTCTTTCTGAGCCTGTGGCGTTGTCGATCGGCTTGTCTTAACATCAGGAACAACTATTGTCTCAAACTGTATATAGTGCCCTATGCGTTGCGCATAGGTATTCTCTCCCTGCGCTGCCCAAGGCGACTTCACATTGCCTACTGCGATCAGCACTACTTTCATTTCTATTGTGATATTTGCTGATATGCTTTATGTTGGTCAAGCATAAAATTTTTTACTTACCCGTTATTATCGACTTGATTTCATTGAGCTTGTTCAATGCGGCGACAGGTGTCAGATTGTTTATGTCAAGATCGAGTATCTGGTCTCGCACCTGACTGAGCACCGGATCATCGAGTTGAAAAAAAGACAATTGCATACCTCTTGCTTCATTCTGCTCATGCTCGGACATACCGCGCTGCACCGAAGGAGATATTTCTCCTGCGCGTCTTTCACTCTCAAGTTTACGTAATATTTCATCCGCTCTGTCAAGTATCTCTTTGGGCATACCGGCAAGTTTGGCTACATGTATACCGAACGAGTGAGCGCTTCCTCCTGGCGTAAGTTTACGCATAAACACAACCTTACCCCCTATTTCCTGAACCGACACATTGTAGTTGGCTACTCTGCCATACATTCCGGCCATCTCGTTAAGCTCATGATAATGAGTGGCGAATAGCGTCTTGGGATGACAGCGAGGATTTTCATGTATATATTCCACTATGGCCCATGCAATCGAGATACCGTCGTAAGTCGACGTACCGCGTCCAAGCTCATCAAAAAGTATGAGCGAACGCTCGCTCATATTGTTGAGTATTGCCGCAGCCTCATTCATCTCAACCATGAAAGTCGACTCTCCCACCGAAAGATTATCCGACGCGCCGACACGGGTGAATATCTTGTCGACAACACCTATTCGGGCCGAGTCAGCCGGAACGAAAGAACCGGCCTGAGCCATAAGAGCAATCAGCGCTGTCTGTCGCAGAAGCGCCGACTTACCCGACATATTAGGGCCGGTTATCATCATGACCTGCTCTCCAGCATTGTCAATCCTAACCGAGTTGGCTATATAAGGCTCTCCGGCAGGAAGCTGACGCTCGATTACCGGATGACGTCCTTCTTTTATGTCGATTTCAAGTGACTCGTCTACTGTCGGACGGCAATAGCGGTTGAGTTCGGCTGCTTCGGCAAACGACTGCAGACAGTCAAGTTTGCCCAACAGCATTGCGTCACCCTGCATTGCAGGAATATATTGCGCAGCCTCTCCCACAAGTATATTGTAGAGGCGCTCCTCTATAATAGCGATACGCTCCTGTGCGCCGAGTATTTTTTCCTCGTATGTTTTCAGTTCAGGTGTCACATATCGTTCGGCGTTCACAAGAGTCTGCTTTCTTATCCATTCAGCCGGAACCTTGTCCTTATGGGCATTAGTCACCTCTATATAGTATCCGAACACATTGTTGAAACCGATCTTCAACGACGATATTCCCGTCTGTTCCGATTCCCGCTTCTGTATTTTTGCCAGATACTCTTTGCCTGACGACGATATGCGACGCAACTCGTCAAGCTCGCCATCCACACCGTCACGTATCACACTTCCACGGTTCACAGCCATCGGCGGATCATCGACAAGTGTGTTCAATATTTTTTCCGAGAGCACAGGACATGGATTAAGCTGTTCGCCAAGAGTACGCAACGACTCATCATAAGCGCCCGAACATATCCCCCTCAGTGGCTCTACCGCTTTCAACGCAAGCGCGATCTGGCGCATCTCTCGAGGTGACACACGGCCTGAAGCCACTTTACCCACAAGACGCTCCAGATCACCCACTTCATGCAGGTGCTCCACTACCTGTTCACGCTCCCTGCGATGTTTAAGCAGATACCCTACCGCATCAAGTCTTCGGTTTATACCGGCAGTGTCACGCAAAGGAAAAAGAATCCAGCGCCTTATAAGCCTTGATCCCATTGGACCGGCTGTATAATCAAGCACATCAAGCAACGATTTACCCTCCTCGCTACCGGTCGACACCAACTCAAGATTACGCACAGTAAACTTATCGAGCCTCACACTATGATCCTCCTCAATGCGCGATATGCGACCGATATGCGACAATCGGTCATGATGCGTCACATCAAGATAGTGAAGCACTGCGCCGGCGGCTATAATAGCCAGCGGCATGCCTTCTATGCCGAAGCCCTTTAAGCCCGATGTCTCAAACTGTTTGAGCAGACGGTCATGGGCACTGTCAGTTGTAAAAACCCAGTCATCAAGCTCCGAGGTAAGATACTTCATTTGGAAGCTACCCTCGACCAGGCTGCGGCTGCCACGCTCCGCAAGAACTTCTTTAGGCATAAAATTGCCAAGAAGTTTGTCAATATAGTCGGTGCTGCCCTCAGCCACCATAAATTCTCCCGTGCTTATGTCAAGCAGAGCGAGACCCCATTTTTCCTTTTGGTGATAAACCGAAGCAAGAAAATTGTTTTCACGGTGGTCAAGCACATTGTCTCCCATTACCACTCCGGGAGTAATAAGCTCGGTTATACCACGTTTTACAAGTTTTTTCGTCAGTTTTGGGTCTTCAAGCTGCTCGCATATCGCCACACGCTTGCCTGCTCTGACAAGCTTGGGCAAGTATGTGTCAAGAGCGTGATGAGGAAAACCTGCCAGCTCGACAGTCATCGACGAGCCATTGGCCCGTTTCGTCAGCGTTATACCCAGTATCTCCGACGCCGTGATAGCGTCATCGCTGAATGTTTCATAAAAATCCCCCACCCTGAACAACAGAACTGCGTCGGGATGCTTTCGCTTCATCTCGACATACTGCTTCATCAGCGGAGTCTCTACAAATGGCTTAGCCATGGGTCGGCTTTATATTGTCAAAATATAGATCCAGAGCCTCGCGGGCTGCTATAAATGAACTGAGTCTGTCAGAAAGCACTTCACGTTCAAGTGTCGGAAGCACTTTTTCGATCTCTGTATTACGATAAAAACGGTCTCTGAGCTTCTCATTGATCGTTTCATACATCCAGTATCTTGACTGTTCCTGACGACGTCGGTTGAAATATCCGTTTCCTGTCACATAATCAAAATATCTGTCGATCATCGACCACACTTCGGGTATACCGAGTTCATAATATCCCGAATAAGTCAGCACTTCCGGTTTCCATCCTGAAGCTGTCGGCGGAAAAAGCTGCAATGCACTCTTGAACTGAGCCTGGGCCAGTTGGGCACGCGACACATTGTCACCGTCGGCCTTGTTTATGACAATTCCGTCGGCCATCTCCATGATACCGCGTTTGATTCCCTGAAGCTCATCACCGGTTCCCGCAAGCTGTATCAGCAGGAAGAAATCGACCATAGAGTGGACAGCCGTCTCGCTTTGTCCCACACCCACGGTCTCTACAAACACGTTGTTGAATCCAGCAGCCTCGCAAAGCACTATCGTTTCCCTTGTTTTCCTGGCTACACCGCCAAGCGATCCGGCCGACGGAGAAGGACGTATGAATGCGTCGGGATGCACCGACAGCTTCTCCATCCTCGTCTTGTCGCCGAGGATCGACCCCTTAGTGCGCTCGCTCGACGGGTCTATGGCAAGCACAGCGAGCTTTCCGCCCTGCTTCAGCACGTGCAGCCCAAACACATCTATCGATGTGCTCTTTCCCGCACCGGGAACACCTGTTATACCAATACGGCGGGAATTTCCGGAATATGGCAGGCACTTTTCTATAACTTCCTGCGCCATTGTCTGATGTTCTGGCACCAGACTTTCAACCAATGTCACTGCGCGGCTAAGCATAGTTATGTCGCCTTTCAGTATTCCCTCTACAAGTTCGCCTGGAGTAGCCATACGACGCCTCCTATGTTGAAGATAAGGATTCACCGACGGAGGCTGCGCAACTCCACCGTTCACCTGTAATCCTATATATTTTGAATCGTTTTCCGGATGTTCCATTGTTGTCCAGTTGCGTTTTTGGCACCATTAAGTACATAGTACAGCAATAAGCAAATATAGTCAAATTGCGACTTTACACCAAAATCATTTGCGCTATTAGTATATCTTCATACATTTGTGTTTATATTACACATTCACACATTTTAAAATATGAAAAAATTAGCATTCGCAATTATCGGAGGTATCTGTCTCACGACCGCCTGTCAGAATTCTGCCGAAATCAGCGGTACGCTCACAGGAGTCGAGAGTGACACTTTGGTGGTTAGATCCTACATCAGCGGAGAGGATAAAGCTATAACCGACACTATTCCTATGAAAAACGGTACATTCGCCTTTAACATCGGCGACAGCGTCCTTAAACAAGTCTACATATATGACAAACCATCGACCGACTCCCAAAAGAATCCGGCGCTCATGAAGTCCATCAGCTTCATGTTGGTTCCAGAGCAACCTGTAAAAATCACCGGATCATTCGATGATTATAAACTGGAAGGATCAAAATTCTATGAAGATTACAGTCTGGTAATTGACAAATTCAAGCCTTACATGCATAAGCTTGATTCTCTGACCTCAGTATGTATAGCTTTAGAGGAAAAGATAGGAACAGACGGCATCACGGCCGACTCTATACGAAAGGTGTATTCACCTGCAAGGGACTGGGTAAATGAAATAAATGAAATCAAAAAAGACTTTATCCGGAATAACCCCGACAACGATCTTTCCGTATATCTTCTGTCAATCACGTCCTTAGAAACAATAAAGGAATATAATGACAGCCTTACCGACCGTGTAAAACAAGGCACAATGGCCCCATTATATCAATGGATGAAAACCTTGACCGAAAAAGAAGATTCCCGTAATAAAGCTCAGGAAGCTATGAGTCCCGGTGCTATGGCTCCTGATTTCACCGTAAAGGATCTCGACGGAAAAGACTTCACGCTTTCATCTCTGAAAGGTAAATATGTGGTGCTCGATTTCTGGGGAAGCTGGTGCGGATGGTGCATCAAAGGTATACCTGAAATGAAAAAATACTACAACAAATACAAAGATAAGATCGAATTTGTAGGTATCGACTGCAACGACACCGAAGAAGCATGGAAAAAAGCCGTCGAAGAACATCAGTTACCATGGATCAATGTGCGAAACAACGGTGATCCCGACGTTTCAATAATGTATGGTATCAGTGGATACCCTACTAAATTTATCATCGATCCTGAAGGAAAAATCAACAAACGGGTAATTGGTGAAGATCCTGAATTCTATACCTATCTTGACTCACTCATGAAATAATCCGGATTATTTGACATAAACGACAAAGGGACACTCAGCAATAGTGTCCCTTTGTCACATTAAAGACCTTATAGACCCTGTCATTTCTTTTTGGGCAGAGCACAGCGCATTCCATCGGCCACCGCCGCCGAAAAACCACCCTTCTCCATCGCGTTAAGTCCACGTATGGTCAACCCTCCGGCAGTGGTGACTGCATCGATCGCATCTTCTGGATGCATTCCGGTAGTATCAAGCAGCGCAGCCGCACCTTTCATTGTCTGTATAACAGCCTTTCGGGCCTCACCAGGGCGTAGCCCAAGCTCTACCGCACCTTGCTCCATCGCACGCATATAACGCATTGCGAAAGCTATGCCGCATGAAGCTGTCACCATACCGGCATTCACCATTCGTTCATCTACGACTGCTACTTTGCCACAGGCTTCAAACAACCGCCCTACAGTTTCCACCTGACCGGAATCAGCATGACGGTAAGACATGAAAGTCATACTTTCCCCAACAAAAGCCGCCGTGTTTGGTATTACATAAAACATAGCATGATCACACGGCAATCCCAACATGTCATCAAGATCATCAAGATCAACCCCGCCTGCCATGGATACGACTACCGACCTGTCATGTAGGATAGTCTGACGAAGTTCTGCGATCACATCGGGAAGTATCCACGGCTTTACCGCAAAAATCACAACCGAAGCCCCTGAGACAGCCTCAACGTTAGATGTTGTGGTCACAACCGATGGAAATCGCGAGGCAATATTCTGCAGCTTTCCTGTTGATGGATTTGATATTGTGATAGACACATCCGGCAATCCGGTTGCAATACCGGCCGCCACAGCCGAACCCATATTACCGGCTCCTATTATAGCTATTTTCATAATGCCTGATGCTTTACATGACACCTAACAGTTCTATCTCGAAAATCAGAGTCGATCCTCCTGGAATGCCAGGTTGACTTAACCGGCCGTATCCCTGCTCCGCCGGAATATAAAGCTCCCATTTGTCTCCCACATGCATCTGCTGTAATCCTATGATCCAGCCCGGGATAAGCTCCCGCAGCCTGAATGCCGGTGCGACACCGCCACGACTGCTGTCAAAAATCTTTCCGTTGATAGTCTTGCCTGTATAATGCACGTTTACCACACTGCCGCGGTTTGGCGATACCGTTTTCTGATTCCCATTCTTCAGCACCTTGTAATAGATACCCTTGTCGAGCGCTTTCACGCCCGGCTCCTTGGCTTTATCTGCCAGCCACTGCCGGTTTTTTTCTATATATTCCTGTTTGGCCATTGTTTATATTATTTCACTTCAAAGATACACAAACTCTATTGATTGAAGTGATTTAAACTTATGGCGACTTCAAAAAGCTACCGACTTTCATTACAACAGTAAAGATACCCACATTTTGCAGATACTATATCCGACATATTATCGCATAGAGTATCACCGGCGATTCCACAACCAATTGCCACATTCTTTGTCACATTATTTTTTTGTTGTTAACTTTAGCAATATATAAATAGACCTATCAGTACAATATGAATTTTACTACTTGCCTGAAAACATCATTTCTGACGACTCTGATCACTGTCATTTCTTACACAATGTCCGGTTGTGCCGACAACAGAAACGACAAAACATATACCAACCCACTCAAAACCGTTGACGGAGATACCATATACATTGCCGACCCATTTGTCTACAGACATGATGGCATTTACTACATGACAGGCACGACTTCCAATGACCCGGATTTTGACTATTATACATCTCCCGACCTGATAAACTGGACTTTCAGCGGCACTCTATACCGCCGTCCCGACAATCACTTCGGCAAAGACTGTTTTTGGGCGCCTGAAGTGAAATACTATAAGGGCAGATTCTATATGACTTACAGTTGTCATGATCCCGTCGGCGGACTCCTGCTCACATGCCTGGCGGTGAGCGATACTCCTGAGGGGCCGTTCACTGATCTGTACACTCCGTGGTTTGCACCCGAATACTCTGCTATCGACTGCCACATTTTCGTGGATAACGATAAAAACCAGACTCCATATCTGTTTTATTCATGCAACGGACACCGCGACGGATATGCGTTTGGTGAGATATATGCAGCAAAACTGAAAACCGACTTGTCAGGATTTGACAGCGAGCCTATACTGATTTCTCAGGCCTCACAGCCCTGGGAACTTATACGAAGCGATATAAACCGTTGTAACGAAGGTCCGTTTGTACTCAAGCACGGAGATACATACTATATGACATACTCGGCAAACGATACAGGATATGAGTTCTACGGTATCGGTGTATCGGTCGCAAAGTCTCCGCTCGGACCGTGGGAAAAACTATACAGCACCCCATTGATGACAACCGATATCGACAAGGGCATCTCTTCTCCCGGACATAACTCGATCGTCGAGTCGCCCGATGGAAGTGAGATATTCATTGTCTACCACCGTCATGCCGATGCTCACGGAAAGCGACCTTCATGGGACCGGGTATTATGTATCGACCGCATATACTTCGACAATGACGGGAATCTGCTTGTCAATGGCCCGACAAACACTCCTCAGCCACATCCGCTCCGATAAAACATATCCATCTGTCAGAATATGACAGTAACATTTATCGATATCTTCAGCCATCCTAAATAGATTGCCCCGGAAAGTGTAGGTTCCTTTCCGGGGCAATCCATTATCCATTTATAATTCAACCGGCGGAGGTGAAACCACATTCCATGTGATCTCTCCCTTCTCACTGTCATAGTCAAGATTAATCGTGTCTCCGATACTCAGTTTTTCATCCATGATCATATCCGCAAGAGCGTCTTCGATATACTTCTGAACGGCACGCTTCAACGGACGCGCGCCATATTGCGGATCATATCCCTTTTCGGCTATAAAATCCTTGGCGGCCTGAGTCATCTCTATGCCATATCCCAGATCGGCAATACGGCGGTAAAATCCCCTAAGCTCAATATCTATGATCTGGTGGATCGCCTCTTTGTCAAGAGAGTCAAACATGACGATATCATCCAGTCTGTTCAGAAATTCAGGTGAAAAAGCCTTGTTCAAAGCTTTGGTGAGCACACCATGGTTATACTCCTTGTCAGCCTCACGTGTACGGAATCCCACACCTGATCCAAAATCCTTCAGCTGCCGGGTACCTATATTCGAGGTCATGATTATAAGTGTGTTCTTGAAATCTATGCGACGACCGAGGCTGTCAGTCAGACGTCCCTCATCCATCACTTGAAGCAGCAGATTGAATACATCGGGATGTGCTTTTTCGATCTCGTCAAGCAGGACAACACTGTAAGGACGTCGACGCACTTTCTCCGTCAGCTGTCCACCCTCTTCATATCCCACATATCCGGGAGGCGCTCCGACAAGTCTGCTGACCGTGAACTTCTCCATATACTCACTCATGTCGACCCTTATCAGCGTATCAGCCTTATCAAACAGATATTCAGCCAATTTCTTAGCCAGATGTGTTTTACCGACTCCGGTAGGACCGAGAAACATAAATGTACCTATAGGCTTATTAGGATCCTTAAGACCCAGACGATTGCGTTGTATAGCCTTGACAATCTTCTCGATAGCCGTGTCCTGACCTACAATTTCACGCTTCAGGGCCGGAGTCATTTCACGAAGTCTTGCACCCTCAGCCTGTGCCACGCGCTGCATCGGTACACCTGTCATCATTGCTACTACTTCAGCGACCTGCTCCTCATCGACAGTTCCGCGATCCTTTTCAAGTTGACGGTTCCATCGCTCCTGCGCTGCTTCAAGCGCACGTCTCAGTTCCATAACCCGGTCACGACATGCGGCAGCCTTCTCAAAATTCTGGTCTTCGGCAGCCCTGCGTTTTTCCTCATCGACACTGGCAAGTTCCTTTTCAATTGTCTCTATCTCGGCAGGTACCACCATATTGGTGATATGCGCCCTGGCACCTGCTTCATCAAGAGCGTCAATCGCTTTGTCGGGAAAATTACGGTCTGCCACATATCGTTCTGTAAGAGCCACACATGCATTCAACGCCTCTTCGGTATACGTCACATTGTGGTGACTCTCATATTTTTCCTTGATATTTTTCAGTATGACGAGAGTGTCGGCTGCCGATGTCGGCTCTACCATCACCTTTTGGAATCTGCGCTCAAGCGCACCATCTTTCTCGATATTCTTTCTATATTCATCGAGTGTTGTGGCGCCTATGCATTGGATCTCACCGCGCGCAAGTGCCGGTTTAAGCAAATTGGCGGCATCCATCGATCCTGACGTATTTCCGGCACCGACTATTGTATGTATCTCGTCGATAAAAAGTATGACATTGTCATTTTTGGCAAGCTCATCGAGAATTGCCTTGATGCGTTCTTCAAATTGTCCGCGATACTTGGTGCCGGCAACAACTGAAGCCATATCAAGCGATATAAGGCGTTTGTCAAAAAGCACACGCGACACACGACGCTCCACTATACGCAGAGCAAGCCCCTCGACGATAGCACTTTTTCCTACCCCAGGCTCTCCTATCAGAACAGGATTATTCTTTTTACGGCGGCTAAGTATCTGCGCAAGACGCTCAATTTCGTTTTCACGCCCTACTACCGGATCAAGACGTCCTTCCTCAGCCGCACGCGTCATGTCATTGCCATATCGGTCAAGTGCCGGAGTGTCACCCTTGCGCTTAGTGCTTGATTTACCGCTTCCCGATGCAGCGCGACGGGGCGATCCATCCTCTTTGCTCGATGAAGGCGGGAACTCATCATCCTCTTCATCGATTATCTCATCCTCATCCATAGCATCCTCTGCTTTGGACTGGCCGTTTATATCCCTGAGTGCATCCGACAGTCGTTTATATGTCACATCGGCAGCTTTGAATGGAACGATGAAATCCATTGACACAACTTCCGAGTTATGGAACACGGCCATAAGCAGGTGCTCGACATCAATCACCTCACTTCCGGCAAGACGCGACTCCAATGCACTGAGTTTCACTATCCGGTTGGCAATATCACTGACTGATATTTCTCTCACCGACTCTGCGTTCTTATCGAAAAGCATACCGTCAAGTGTTTCGAGCAACTGATATGCCGAGACCCCGTCAGCCGCCTTTTCTATCATCTTAAATGGCCGTCCATGTGTGTCACGCATCAGTGCCAGCAGAAAATGTGCCGGTGTCACAAGACGGTTATTATGCCTTATTGCCTCTCGCTGAGACTCTTCAAGCACTCGTTTGAATTGATCTGTATATATCGTGTTCATCTGTTTTCTTAGTTCTAAACACCGGCACTTACGTTAACAACCTGCAGGTGCTCTTTTCTGTTATAACAAGAACCATGCCAATATATATTCTGTTCTACATATTTTTCATTTTTTTAGATATTATCTGATAGATTCCCTAATTTTGAGACATGAAACTCTACAGACTGATAGCCGCATTATTCCTTGCGGTATTTTCCTCAATACAGGCCGACTCCGATACTCGACTTCCAAAGCTTCCCGATGGCATGACTGCTCCGCATGAGCGTGCAGCATATATATTGCTTCATATATGGGACTTCCCCGAAAACCTTTCAACACCAGAAAAAGCCGAACAGGCTATTTCCGATTTTCTTTCTGTAGCCGATGCCGATATTGCATCCCAAGATGCCTACACTACTGCCGTCGATACTTTAATGGCAAAGGCAAATGCAGCAGGAATCGACATTCTTACCATCGCCGCAAAATATACCTCATATCCCGATGCTCCATTCTTCGACGACGAATTGTATCTTCCATTTATCGATGCAGCGCTTGCAACTCCGACATTACTGGAAAGTACCCCGGGATTGAAAGACCGTCTGCAATATGACCGCGCATGTATACTGAAAAACCGCATAGGGACTAAAGCCGCCTCTTTTATAGTCGAATTGCCGTCAGGCGAGAAAACACCGGTAGACAGCCTGTTTAAGTCGCCACTAAATCTCCTCGTTCTATTTGATCCCGATTGTGATCATTGCCGCGACATGCTTTCCGGTCTTTCGGTATCAACATCTCTGGCTCAGGCTGTAGACAACAAAAGTATCAGTGTCACAACCGTATGGATCGATGCTCTTGATTCTCCCGGCACTCTTTCGATACCGACAGCCGAAGGCTGGAATGTAGTTTCCGACCGGACAGGCATAATGGATAACGAGTTGTATGAACTTCCGGTTATGCCCTCAGTATATGTGATCGACAACAATGGTGTTGTTGTCAATAAAAACCTCGTTAAATTTTCCACGGTTATATCCGCTCTTGGATTATCTGAATGATATGCAGGCCGACCTACATTTTTTCAAATATCTTTCTCAAGCACTCGGCGATACTGAAGCCCGGCACTTGCTACAGAATATCACCCTGAAACACCCTGAAACATCTGTCAGGACAAACCCTGCAAAAACCTCCGGACTTGAAATTCTCTCCGGAGCATCCGGTATCGTTCCATGGAATGCGTCAGGACACTATCTCGATGCCCGGCCTCGGTTCACATTCGATCCGGCGCTGCATCAAGGACTCTACTATGTTCAGGATGCCTCTTCAATGTTCGTGGGGCATGTCGCTGCCGCAATTGTCGAAATGACAGGAGAAAATCCGCTCAATGTGCTCGATGCCTGTGCAGCACCCGGTGGCAAGACAACCGCAGTGGTCGATATGCTTCCCGACGGGTCGACAGTTGTAGCCAATGAATTTGACCGTCTGCGTGCCAATATACTTACTGAAAATATCGCCAAATGGGGCAATCCATCCGTTATAGTCACACAAGGAGACACTGCCCGCTTCCGCAAGCTGCGGGAAACATTCGATATAATAATCGTCGACGCCCCGTGTTCCGGTGAAGGCATGATGCGCAAGGATCCTAAAGCCGTAGAGCAGTGGAGCCCCGCACTTGTGGAGCAATGTGCCGGCCGTCAGCGTGAAATCCTCGACAATCTCATCAGTTGCATAGCTCCTGGCGGATTCCTTGTATACAGCACATGCACTTTCAACCGTATTGAAAATGAAGAGATAATATCCTGGATTATATCAAATCACGACTTCAATCCGGTCGATATTAGTATTGATCCGAGCTGGGGCATACACACCTCCGACGTCAACGGTATCACTTGTCATCGGTTTCTGCCCTCCCGCCTTCGGGGAGAAGGTCTGTTCTTGGCTGTCATGCGACGGGACGGAGAATTTCAGCCCCGGCAATTGAAAAAAAATATCAAAGAGAAAAACATTCAGGAAATATCGGAATGGGCCCCCTCTCTTATCTCAAAAAAATATGGCGACACCATCTTCGGTCTTCCTGTTTCAGCGTTGCATCTACTTAAAGAACTCGAAAACAAATCTGTAAATATTATTGCACCGGGAGTAGAAATAGCCGCCGTAAAAGGCCGCGACTTCATCCCTTCCGCTCCATTGGCACTCTCAACCGCACTCAACCGTAAAGTATTTCATGAAGTAGAACTTACCCATGACCAGGCCTTAGCGTTTCTCCGACGTGAGACTGTCTCACTCCCCGACGGCACTCCCAAAGGGCATATTCTTCTCACTCACCACGACATCCCAGTCGGATTCGTCAAAAACCTCGGCAACCGCGCCAACAACCTTTACCCTGCCAATTGGCGTATCAGATCCGGAAATTATTAAAAAATGCATCTTACATCCGACACAACATCACTCCACAGTGTTATAACAGTAATGATACACCCGTTCTTTTCCGAATTGTGCGCACATGATAAAACAAAAATTAGAAACTCAAGAGGGAAGCATGTTCGACATTTTACTTAATCTTCCACTGTTTGCGGGAGTTAGCCGAACCAAATTTTCCGAAATTGTCGGTAACACAAAATTCCACTTCCTCAAATACATGCCTGGCGAATCCATGATAAAAGCCGGGGATGTCTGCACTCATGTAAAATTTATCATCTCCGGAGCGGCATGTATCTCAATCGCCAACACCAATAACCGATTTATTGTAAACCAGACACTTCAGGCTCCTGCGGTTATTCTCCCGGAATACCTGTTCGGCCGCAGTACAAAATATCCATGCTCTGCCACTGCAATCACTCCGACAGGAATCATGCAGATTGCCAAAAATGACTATATACGCCTTCTTGAAATGGATCATGTTTTCATGTTCAATTTCCTTAATCAGCTATCTGTAAAGGCACAACAGGCCGAGGAGGGCATCATGTCGCTCACAACCGGGCATCTCGACGAACGCATTGCCTATTGGATAACATCGCTTACCCAACGCAATGCATACGATATAACTCTTAAAGCCCGCAAACGTGATCTGTACTCAATCTTTGGCGTACAACGTTCTTCATTTTTCGCGACACTTGACAAGATGAAAGAAAAAGGAATTATCGACTACGACAAAAATACCGATGAGATAAAAGTACTTTCCCGTGATGCACTACTGAATCTGCTCAACCACCATAATACTGAAAATTAGATCTTATAAATGGCCATTTAACCTCTTTTTAAAAGCATGGGAAGCATATCGGCCCATGCTTTTCTCATTTTTGCAGTGTAAATAAAATCTTTCTCATGAACACTGCAACTCACTCCTCCCACATCCTTCTCGCATCCGACACTGTTTATGCAAAAATAATCTATCGGGGCAAAAACATTCTTTCCCTGAATCTGTCAGGTATCACAACAATGCATGAACTGTATAGCACCGTGGCATCCGCTACAAAACAACTTCACGGCATGGTAACGCTGTCCCTGCGCAACCTCACTCAGGGATGGAATATTTCCCGTTCCTTGATAATTTCCGCCTGAGAAATCACGAATTAAGTTCTTCCTGCTCCATTACTGCAAGCTCCCAAACGCTCATTGCGTTTTCCAATCGTCGGGTAGCCGCAGAATGCGCCTCAAGCACATCTGACGATGAATCTCCGGCTGCTATTTTATCTTCTATTGCCTTTTGCTCGGCTTCAAGACGGGCCACCTCGGCCTCGGCCTCGGCAACTTTTTTAGCCGCACGCTTTTTTGCTTTTTCCCGCTCTCTCTGTTCCGCATACGACATGCGTGGTGTCGGCACAGCATCCCTGTTATCTTGCAGTGTTTCCCGACTCTCAGCTGCCTGGACCTTCTTATCCCTTCTCTCCGGCGACAGTGTGCGTTCAAGATCCTGCAACGATGCCAGACGTTTCTTCTCAAGAAACTCATAGATCCCGCCAAGGCATTCCCTTACATTTCCGCCACCAAACTCATAAACTTTCTCGACAAGCCCATCGAGAAACTCTCGGTCGTGACTGACCACGATCACAGTTCCATTAAAGTCCTTTATAGCCTGCTTCAGAATGTCCTTGGTTTTCATGTCAAGGTGATTTGTCGGCTCGTCCAGGATAAGCAGATTCACAGGCTCAAGCAGCAGACGTATCATTGCAAGTCTTGTCTTTTCTCCTCCTGAAAGCACCTTGACCTTTTTGTCCGAGGCCTCGCCTCCAAACATAAACGCGCCAAGGATATCGCGTATTTTAGTACGTATGTCACCGACAGCCACACGATCGATCGTATCAAATACACTCAGCTCGCCATCAAGAAGCTGGGCCTGATTTTGTGCAAAATACCCGATTTTAACATTATGTCCGAGCTTCAACAGTCCTGTATATGGGATCTCCCCCATTATACACTTTACAAGAGTCGATTTACCCTCTCCGTTTTTGCCAACAAAAGCCACCTTCTCGCCTCGACGCAATGTGAAAGTAGCACCGTCAAAAACCTGATGCTCTCCATATGCCTTACCCACATTGTCGGCAATCACCGGAAAATCACCGGAACGTGGAGCCGGAGGAAACTTAAGATTCAGATGTGAGGTGTCTACCTCATCCACCTCTATCCTCTCTATCTTGGCAAGCTGCTTCATGCGGCTCTGCACCTGCACCGCTTTCGTTGCCTTATATCGAAAACGCTCAATGAAATCTTCTGTATCCTGTATCTGCTTCTGCTGATTCTGATACGCCCTCATCTGTTGCTCGATGCGTTCCTTGCGCAACTCCACAAAATGAGAATAATTCACACTATAGTCATAAATCTTCCCCATTGATATCTCAATCGTGCGCGTGGTCACATTATCGATAAACGCACGGTCATGGCTTACAAGCACCACAACATTGGCCTTTGTCACCAGAAAATTCTCAAGCCACTGTATCGATTCTATATCCAGATGATTAGTCGGCTCATCGAGAAGCAGTACATCAGGGCGACGCAGCAGTATTTTGGCAAGCTCGACTCGCATACGCCAGCCTCCTGAAAATTCCGAAGTAGGACGCTCGAAATCCTTACGGTTAAAACCAAGACCAAGCAGTGTCTTTTCTATTTCAGCATCGGCATTTTCCTTCTCAAGCATTGCCATCTGTTCGGTCAGGGTCGTGAAACGGTCAATCAGACGGGCATAGCTATCCGATTCATAGTCTGTGGCACACTCCACCTCCTTGGTGACCTCCTCAAGCTCGACTCGCAATGCGGCAACATGGTCAAAAGCCGAAGCAACCTCCTCCTTCACTGTGCGCACATCCGAAATTTCCATCTGCTGTGGCAGATAACCCACAGTCACGTCACGCGGAATAGCGACCGATCCCGAAGTCGGCTGCTGCAACCCGGCTATAATCTTTAGCATTGTGGACTTTCCTGCGCCATTCTTGCCGACAAGAGCAATTTTATCCCGGCGGTTGATCACATAATTGATATGGTCGAAAAGCGACTTTGCGCTGAATTCTACAGAAAGATCGTTAATGGAAATCATCAGTCGAAATAAAAATTAAAATTCGGAAATGCAAATTTACCCCAAAACCACGTATTTTCCATATCCCGCACTATAATTCATCATACAAGTGCAGCTGACAATAACCGTAAGAAAATTATTTATAGTTTTTTAGGTCGGCCATATTGCATTTCAAAAACATATGCCGCTATATTTGCAAAAGCCTTAAACATATCTACATACTTCCATTTTATGATTAAAATAATCATCTCGCTCTTGCTCGCCTTGCAGCTACGCTTACTGTGACTGCTCAGAACACGCTGTGCGGTACTCTGGCCAACTATAAAGGAAAGCCGATCAGAAAAGCAAAAATCTATGCACGCGAACGCAAGAAGAGCGTGAAGCCCAACTACAAAGGCAAGTTTTTACTGAAAAATCAACAAAAAGCCTGTAAAAGGAGAAAACGAAGGGATCAGCATGGGAGCTGGAGTCATCAGGGCAAGCTACTATAACGGTCCACGCAACGTCATGGATACAAAGCGTCTTCAGGAAACTGCCACACAAGATCTGCTTCAGGCAATGACTGCCATGGCGGGAGTGACATACACCCACGGAGATTCTCCAAAAGATATTCCCGACAATATCTCGATCCGAAATTCCGTGTTCACGCCCTTGTGGATTTTAGACGGAGTACATATGACCGAGCCTCCGGACATAATCGTTATGGAATCGGTAAACGACCGAAGATCTAAACGCGACAACTTTTCAGCCGGATATTACAAAAAATAAGAACAGCGGCTTTCCGGGTTCTTCCGGAAAGCCGCTGCAATAATTAAGTATGTCTGACTTTATTAGCCGTTGTACTTCTTCATGACTGCAATGAGGTCGAGAACCTTGTTGGAGTAACCGATCTCGTTGTCATACCAGCTTACAACCTTAACAAAAGTGTCAGTCAGAGCGATACCGGCCTTTGCGTCGAAGATAGATGTACGTGCGTCACCGAGGAAATCGCTCGATACAACTGCATCCTCAGTATAGCCGAGAATACCCTTGAGTTCGCCTTCTGAAGCCTCCTTCATTGCAGCGCAGATTTCTGCATAGCTTGCGGGCTTGGCAAGGTTTACAGTGAGGTCAACCACTGATACGTCAAGAGTGGGGACACGCATTGACATACCGGTAAGCTTACCGTTGAGTTCGGGGATAACTTTACCTACAGCCTTGGCAGCACCGGTCGACGAGGGGATGATGTTGCCAGAAGCAGCACGGCCACCGCGCCAGTCCTTCATCGAGGGACCGTCTACAGTCTTCTGTGTTGCAGTTGTAGAGTGAACAGTTGTCATAAGACCGTCGGTGATGCCCCACTTATCGTTGAGGACCTTAGCGATAGGAGCAAGACAGTTGGTGGTGCAAGATGCGTTCGAAACAAACTTCTGACCTGCATAGGTCTTGTCATTTACACCTACAACAAACATAGGAGTAGCATCCTTTGAAGGAGCAGACATAACTACATACTTGGCACCTGCCTCGATGTGAGCCTGAGCTTTCTCCTCTGTAAGGAAAAGACCGGTTGACTCAACAACATACTCAGCACCAACCTCACCCCATGCGATCTCTGCAGGGTTCTTGCATGCTGTTACACGGATCTCCTTGCCGTTTACGATAAGAAGGCTCTTCTCAACGTTGAAATCGACAGTTCCGTCAAACTGACCGTGCATAGTGTCATACTTGAGCATGTAAGCCATGTAATCCACGGGAAGAAGGTCGTTGATAGCAACCACCTCGATGTCGTCGCGCTTGGTCGAAGCACGGAAGACGAAACGGCCGATACGGCCGAATCCGTTAATACCGATTTTAGTCATAGTTAGTTATGAATAGAAATTTATGTTCATCTTTTTATTCAGGCGCAAATTTAGCAATAATATGTTTAACAACATACATCTTCAAAGAAAAATAATGACTTTTTTTCTTAAAACTGCCATTGTGTGGTCTACTCCATCATATTGTCCTGACGCTCATTATATTCACGCTTGATTATATCCTGGGTAGAGGTTCCACATATCCAGTCAACCATATTATCGACATTCAGGCTGTCTGTCTGAGAATAATAGTCATGAAGCCTCAGGCCTGTGGAATAGGCAATCCGATAGTCAAACATCGGCTCCATACCGGTAAATTCCTCGACCTCATCCAGTTCAAGAAACCAACTCTCGAGATCATCCTCTACCTGAGCAGAATAATATGTAGACGAAAGATCATGGCAACGCAACATTTTTCGCCAGAAAAACAGCCAGTTGCGTGACGTCGGATTCATAAAGACAATAGTTCCGCCATTCACATAAAATCCGTATATTTTATTCATTTCCGATATACCTACAGTATCAAACACCGCACTCTGCACGATCATTGTCCTTATGCTGTCATCTGCAGGAAATTCCACCGGTAAGAAACGTGAAATCAACATGGAATCCTCCGGTGTAAACGATTCCCCATATAAGCACACCGCATGACGGCTTTCAATCGCCTTACGATCATTTCGGCAACCATACACCGTCACAGCGATAACCAGTGACATCACAGCATATAAAACTTTTTTCATCATTATACCGGTCTTTATTTATCCAATACCACAAATTTAACAAATCACATGACCTGAAAAGTTCTTTATGACCAATTTTCTAACATCATCAAACACAATTTTGCACATTTCAAAGAAATAAATTAATTTTGCGTCGCTTTTTAGCCCGCGCGCACTTTAGCGCAAGCGTGTGATGGGAAATTAAGGAGCATAACTTCTCAATTTTGAGTAACACAAAAAAACAACAAAACAAAATGCAAACATTTAAACTTCAGGCTGAGCCTCGCACCGACCTCGGCAAGAAAGCAGCAAAGAACCTTCGTGCTGCAGGCATGATTCCGGCTGTACTCAACAGCAATGAAGTAGTTGAACTTCCTTTCAAGGGCGAACTCAAAGCAGGCGAAAAACTCGTTGAGATCGGCGACGGCAAGGGAATCATCTCAACCGATCTGATTGTTTCAGTAGACAACGTTCGCAAGCTCGTTTACTCTCCTGATATCTACGCAGTTGAAATCGAAGTAAACGGTGCCAAGAAAATGGCTATCCTCAAGGAAATCCAGTTTCACCCCGTAAAAGACACAATCCTCCACATGGACTTCCTTGAAGTAAGCGACAAGAAGCCCGTCATCATCGAGGTACCTGTTAAGCTCGAGGGTCATGCCGAAGGTGTTAAAGCCGGTGGTAAGCTCCAGCTCACAATGAAAAAGCTCAAAGTACGTGCTATATACAGCAACGTTCCCGAGCGTCTCGTAATCAATGTCGACAGCCTTGGCCTCGGCAAGACAATGCAGGTTGGCGAACTCAGCTTCGAGGGCCTTGAGCTTGTCAATGCAAAGAACGCCGTTGTATGTGCTGTTCAGCTCACACGTGCCGCCCGTGGTGCACAGGCTGCAGCCGCTGCCGGCAAGTAATCCTGCCAACGACACTTCAGAAACTATGAAATATCTGATTGTGGGGCTTGGGAATCCCGGCACTGAGTACCGCGACACCCGCCACAATATAGGTTTTAGAATATTGGATGCCCTTGCCGGGGCATCCAATATTACTTTTGAAACCGCCCGTTACGGCGATGTTGCCCGTATGCGTCTAAAAAACAAGCAAGTTGTGCTACTGAAGCCAAATACCTACATGAATCTGAGCGGTAACGCCGTGCGTTACTGGAAAGAAAAAGAAGGTATTGAAATTGAAAATATACTCGTAGTAGTTGACGATCTGGCGCTTCCATTCGGTGCACTTAGAATCAGATCAAAAGGTAGCGATGCCGGTCACAACGGACTAAAAAATATCACGGCAATGCTTGGCAGCGACGCTTATCCCAGACTAAGATTTGGCATTGGCAACAGTTTCAGTCGTGGCCATCAGGTCGACTTCGTGCTTGGAGCATTCTCTCTTGAAGAGCGGCAAACCCTTGATTCCCGCATCGAAACTGCTGTAGAAGCTGTAAAAGATTTCTGTCTGGCAGGTATAAGCCACGCCATGTGCCAGTTCAACAACAAATAGACCGACCGCCGTGGCAGAAGAAAGAGTCGATAAATGGCTATGGGCCATGAGGGTATTCAAAACACGCACCATAGCGACTGACAATTGCAAAAAAGGACGAGTAACAGTCGGTGCTGACGCAGCTACAGCTGTTGTCGCCAAACCGTCAAGAACCATAAAGCCGGGCGACATAGTCCATGTCAAAAAACCACCGGTAACATGGTCTTTCAGGGTCAAGGCTGTGACAGGAAACCGGCTCGGAGCAAAACTGGTTCCCGACTACATGGAAAATGTCACGCCACAGAGTCAGCTCGATCTGCTTGATGTAGTCAAAATCAACGGGTTCATCGACAGACGTAAAGGGCTTGGACGCCCCACTAAAAAAGAAGGACGTGAACTATCGCGGTTTACCGATATGATCGACGGAACTCTCCCATATGAATATGATGATGAATCAATGGGTTGGGATCTCGACTTCGATGACTGAATACTGTCATTGCAGTCTCACAACCTCCGACACTCCATCGCCTATGACTACATATAGCCCCGAAGGAAGGCTGCTACGCCCCATCGGGGCTATTTCACGTTTAAGTATTCCGTCTACGGTATAGACCCGTAGCTTGCTTCCGCTATTAGAAATTATATAACCGTCAGAGATACTGTAAAATCGCTTTGAATCATCATCTGTGACAAACGGCAAAGAACTATTGTAATTAGGGAACTCCACAACCGAAGTATTCCACTCCAGGCCCTCATATATAGCTGATTTTATCACAGCCCGCACACTGCTGCCTGCATCTTCACTGAATGTGAACAGACCCGAAGGACGCTCCAGTACTGACGATAACACTAAACGCTCACCGGTTGAGCCATCAATCCATGTAGTCTCGATATCGGTAAATCCGGTAAAATCAATCCATCGCCCATGTTTATCGGCAAGCCCCGATATATCCAGCATCCCCTGAGATCCCCAGTCGACAACACATCCGTGCGGTATTCCGGTTGGTACCGTTGCAGGGGTGAAATTATTTCCTCCAACAGCCAGGTTTCTCAAACCTGCGGCCGCATCATATATTTCCAGTGTATATGCCCCTATGTTACACAAATCCAGGCCGCACACCGATTTCCCCGACGATACACTGACTGTTACAGTTCCTGACACCACCGGCACACGCAGCCATGTTTCTTCTCCCGGTTCAAGCGCCTGCACCTCTCCGTTGTCAACTGCTATCGATGTCCGTTCAGTCACTGTTACTGAAAACACTGCATTACCAGCTGCGCCTGCGACCGATACGGCAAACAGAGCACTCATATCCGATCCGACATCAATCATCCTGCTTTTCAGAGTAAGTCCCTTCGACTGCGACGACAACTCACACCACATCTTTCCCTTAAAATCAGTAAAAGAATACAACAGTCCCCTCTTCTGGTAACATTCCTCTTTTATCGGCTCTCCATCCTCTGAAAACCACATCACCTCAAGATCAGGCACCGACTGAGCCGACAGATCCACTGTAATACCATCCGACAGAATCGGGATATGCAGTAATGCCTGCTCTCCGTAATCAACCCTGCAGTCATCAGGTAATATTCCAGTCAGACCATTAAATCCAAGAGAATTACCGCCAAGCGACAACTCGGCCAGATTGCGGCATGATGCATCCACTTCCACTTCCGAAATCCCAATATCCTCAAGATACATCGCACCGATCCGCTCCGGATAATTCACTTTCAAGTCATATTCACCCACAAGTTCCGATAGACGGGGAAGCACCACCGTCGCAATCCCATTAGGGGCATCTGCAACTATCCCGGCTATCTCCACTGAAAAATCAGGTGTAAAAGTCACACCATTGTTTATCAATGATATTGATTTAGCCGTACCAGTTCCGTCAAGTCTGATCCTTGCAACAGTGCTGCGGAGCCGGTCTGCCGAGACTGCATTGCTGCGAATTGATCTCCCGGTACCCTGATCTGTAAAGATACCGTATAAATAACCGACATTAGACAACACCGAAACCGAAGTCTGACTGTTCTCCCTCAAAAGAGCGTCCGGAACCAGTGTCCCATCCTCAAGAAACCACGATACGGCCCAGTTCTCTGAAGCATATTCTTCAGGAATAGAAATCTCATTTTCCTCTCCGATGGAAATATTGACAGCCGCAGAAAACGAAAGCGGCCACAAAAACAAAACGACGAAAAATACTACACGGCTTGACATTCTGACGGGATTGCCTGTTAAACAACCCCGCCAATTTAGTAATTTTAGCCTATAACTTAATTATATGACCAACATTTTATAGATGAAATATCAAATCTGCCACCATGAATATCAGAATGAATACTTCACCATAGCCATAATCCTGTTTGCCGAACCCTTGGAATGATCCTGATCAACACGCTTGCCATGCAGATATTCTATTCCGAACTGGAGGTCGGTTATAGGTGAATAAAACATATTCACCACACCATAATTTGAGCGGCGGAATCCATCATTGCCAAGAGTTTCCCCTCCATAAAGCCGACAGTAACCATAAGAACCCGAAAACAGCAGCCGTTTGCTTGGTTTGAAACGCACACCCGTAGTAAAGCTGAAAGAGGCCGGTGCCTTCATTCCCCCGTCAACCGATGGAATAAGATCCAGATCATGATCTTCCAGATCATTCACATAACGGCCTATTCCATGACCATAACCGGCCTGATAAAGCAGATCGACGGTGTCATAGGCCGACGCTGATCCTGCAACCAGAACTCCCCAGCCCGTGGCTATTTTATTCTTTCCGGCCGTTATATCCCGATATGTGAGATTACGCAGTATTGCAGCGGCTCTGATATGGCTTCCGCTAAACCATGTATATTGTATGTTTAAAGGTATATCAGGAACTCGCTGCTTTATCGAAGCCGATGACGACGAATACGTTATTGTTGCCTGTGGAACCTCAAGCGACATCGTTCCCGACCAGTTGGGGTTAAACTGATGGCGGTAGGATACAAGTATGTTTTTTGCTGTAATGTTGCCTGGCGATCCCTGTGGGTCAATAGTAGGGATTCCGGCTGCAGGATCCGAGAATGTCGTATTGGTAAGACCGGCCGTAAATCCGGCCAGTGACACAAATGCCTGTTTCAGATTAAAATCATGCCCCGACGATCCTCCATTGAATTCCGACTGGATATATACCGACAATATTCCGATTCTTGTCGCCCTCGCAAGTTTCATGAAAATGCTTGACTGGCTCACACTCGCACCAAGCTGCGAACTCCTTGACGGGTCGTTAGGCACTGGTATATTATACGTTTCCATGCCGGCCCCATTGATAGACCCGCCAAAATCATAATAGGCAAGACCTTCTGCAACGCCTCCGACACCAAATATGGTATTGCCCTCACGGTCGACCAACTGAAAACGTGGCACCGAAGGATCATTGAACATAAGGTTCTCTGTATTATAGAATACGGCATACACCGCATCGCTAAGCCGGGCTGTGTCTCCTGTCAGGATTATAGCACGTTCAGGCACGTGAAAAGGATGCAATGTAGGATTGGCCTTCTCTGTCTGGGCAAAAGCTCCGCAGAGACAGCCTGACACTGACACCGCAAAAGCGATAGACCGGATACTGATGTTGTTTTTCATATCGATGAAACCGAAATAGGAAATAAATAGTTCAAGATAAACAGCCTCATGACTGCATTCATCACGATATCCGGTGACACGTATGATTTTTTGTCCCTCCGGGTAATATATAATTCAACATACCGGCCAACATCTCTGTTCAGCACAGAGTAAAAAAATCAGCTGCCAAAACTATTCCCTGCTATTTGCGTTTTTATTTCCATAAAGGAGTTCCTTTAGCTCCTTACTGATAACCATTAAATAAACACATAATATATTCTTATTAATCAACTATGGGAGAGTGGCTACTGCACACGTTCAGAGAATATCCCTCGATCGCAATATTTCTGACCATCGGAGTCGGATTCTGGATCGGGCAACTTAAGTACAAGACTTTTTCACTCGGCACCGTCACGTCAGTGCTACTTGTCGGAGTGCTGGTCGGACAGATGGACATATCAATACCCGGCCCACTAAAAACAGTATTCTTCCTGCTTTTCCTGTTCTCCATAGGATTCAGCGTAGGACCACAGTTTTTCCAGGCTCTCAGAGGAAGCGGAATAAAACAGGTTATATTTGCGGTCGTATTGTGTGTTGTAACACTGTTGGTAACAGTCGTCACAGCTAAAATAATGGGATACAACGTTGGAGAGACTGCCGGACTGTTTGCTGGCGCACAAACCATCTCCGCAGTCATCGGAGTGGCGGGCGACATGATTCCGTCCATTGGTGCGTCGCCGGCTGAAACAAAAGCCTGGATAGGCATCATTCCCGTTTGTTATGCGGTGACTTACATCTTCGGAACGATCGGATCTGCATATATCCTCGGAAACCTTGGACCGGCACTTCTCGGCGGACTGAAAAAAGTAAAAGAACAGACCGCACAGCTTGCCGCGCAGATGAACCGTAGCGAGCTAAGTCAGGATCCGGCATATATAAACGCGAACCGTCCGGTCGTATTCCGTGCATATCGCGTCGACGGAGAATTCTTTGACAATGGCGGCAAGACAGTCGACGAAATTCAGGATTACATCATCAACAAACTCAAACGCCGGATATTTATCGAACGCATACGACAGAATGGTGTCATAATCGATAATCCGAAAGGCAATGAGATTATAAACAAAGGCGATGAAATAGTAATGAGCGGACGGCGCGCCTTTGTGATAATGGATGAAAGCTGGATAGGCGAAGAGGTCAACGACCCGCAGCTGCTGTCATTTTCCGTAGAGAACATCGATGTCATTCTCACCCGCAAGGGAGCCGGATGCATGACTGTCGACCAGCTGCGCTCGCAACCCTGGATGTGCGGTATCGTAATCGCCAAAATCATGCGCTCCGGCACCGAGATTCCTGTACTTGCAAAAATGCAGCTTCGTCCCGGAGACATTATGTCAATTTCCGGCCTGTCTGCCGAAGTGAAAATTGCAGGTCCACGCATGGGCTACGTCGACCGGCCTACAACATCGACATCACTCATTCTGCTTGGATTAGGCATATTTTTCGGTGCACTCATTGGAGCGATTACTCTTACAGTCAAAAATGTGCCTCTGAGTCTTTCCACCTCTGGTGGAGCTCTCATCGCTGGCCTTATATGTGGATGGCTAAGATCGCGGTATCCACGTGTCGGAAACATTCCACAGCAGTCATTGTGGATACTCAATAACCTCGGTCTAAACATGTTTATTGCCGTAATAGGCATCACGGCCGGTCCTACATTTGTATCCGGGATCCAGCAGGTCGGATGGATGTTATTCGTCGCCGGAATTATAGCTACATCACTTCCACTGATCATTGGTATATGGATGGGAGCCAAAATATTTAAATTTCACCCGGCTATAAATCTGGGGTGCTGTGCCGGAAGCCGCACAACCACTGCTGCGCTCGGCGCAATACAGGACTCTCTTGGATCCACAATTCCGGCAATGGGCTATACAGTCACCTATGCAATAGGCAATACACTTCTTATTCTTTGGGGAGTTGTGATCGTGCTGCTCATGGCATAAAAATCATAAATACGAAAAACACGATATAACACTATGGAAATTAAAAAAACTGTCGCAAGTCACAAGTTTGAGAAATCTCTGTCTGAACTCAGCCCGTTTGAAATCAAGGGAACACTGATAGAACTTGCAAACACCGACGCAAAGAAGTCCACTCGTCAGTTTCTCAACGCCGGGCGAGGAAACCCCAACTGGGTAGCCACAACACCGCGTGACGCTTTCTTCCTGCTCGGACAGTTTGCCATGACCGAAGCACGAAGAATATACGAAGACACCAGCGTAGGTCTGGCAGGAATACCGGCATCCGAAAGCATTGCGGACCGTTTCGAGACATTCATTAAAGAAAACATATCCACTCCTGGAGCAAAATTCCTTAGTGAAGCCTATGCCTACGAGCAGAAATTACCCGACGCACAACCCGATGATATAGTCCACGAATGGGTGGAAGGAATACTCGGTGACCAGTACCCCACTCCAGACCGCATACTGAAATATACGCAATTGGTCCTGCGCGAATACCTTGCCTTGGAAATGGGTGACGGAAAAGACATGGAAACCGTCTACGACCTTTTTGCAACCGAAGGCGGCACAGCCGGCATGTGCTATGCCTTTGACTCGCTTGCACGCAACAAGCTTGTGAACAAAGGTGACAGAATTGCGTTGATGTCTCCCATATTCACCCCTTATATAGAAATTCCCGAACTTGATCGATTCTCTTTCGATGTGGTCACCATATCAGCCAACAGCGTCGATGATGCGGGATTTCACCATTGGCAGTACCCTAAGGAAGAAATCGACAAGCTACGTGACAAAAGCATAAAGCTCGTCTGCCTCGTCAATCCGAGCAATCCGCCAAGCTACGAGATGTCACCCGAAACTGTAGCCCAGATTGTCGATGTTGTCAAAAACGACAATCCCGATCTGATGATCATAACCGACGATGTATATGGCACGTTTGTCGACGGGTTCCGTTCTCTCATGTATGAACTGCCACATAACACAATGTGCGTATATTCATTTTCAAAATACTTCGGTGCGACCGGATGGAGACTGGCTGTTATTGCCATGCGGCACGACGACAACATATTCGATAAATTGATTGCTCGGTTGCCCGAACAGGACAAAGTATCACTCAACCGTAGATATGAGAGTCTCACAACCGACCCCGCGAAGATGAAATTTATCGACCGCATGGTAGCCGACAGCCGCATGGTAGCATTGAATCACACGGCCGGGCTGTCGACTCCGCAACAGATACAGATGGAACTTTTTGCTCTTGCATCGATTCTCGACAAGGAGAAAGCCTACAAAAAACGCATGATACAGCTCATACATCAGCGACTGAATGCTCTTTGGGAGACCACAGGCTTCACTCTTTCGCCTGATCCTCTACGTGCCGGCTATTACTCGCAAATCGATATTATGGTATGGGCAAAAAAGATCTACGGCGATGAATTTGCCAAATGGCTGTCTAAGTCCTATGAGCCGCTTGACTTCGTGATACGTCTGGCCAAAGAGACAGCCGTAGTGCTCCTAAACGGCGACGGGTTCGATGGTCCGCTTTGGAGCGTGAGAGCCTCGCTGGCCAATCTTGATACCGCATCATATCTTAAAATCGGGAAAGCGATCCGGAGCATCCTCGATCAGTATTATTCTTTATATAAAACCTCGGGATCATCCACAAAAAAATAATTGGAACAGACATTTAAACCGATATAAAAAAGGACGCTTTTCAGCGTCCTTTTTTATATCCGTCAAGTCAGTCTTATATAAGACCTTTGCTGCCGCAAAGTATAAGTAACGAATAGCCAAGTATAAGGCCTACTATGCCCATTATAAGGCCGGTAATCACCATATCTTTCTGTTTGATCATTCCGGTAGCATCGGCAAGAGCATTCGGTGGTGTGGAAATCGGAAGCAGCATGGCAAGAGAAGATCCGACCGCAACACCGATAAGAAGCGTCGATACGCCGCCCATATCTGCAAGTTGAGGCGCTATACTCTGACCGACGATTGCCAGAATCGGAACAAACAATGCAGCTGTTGCTGTATGGCTTATAAAGTTGGCCATTAGCCAGCAGAGAAGACCGGAACCGACTATCACAAGCATCGGTGACCACGAACCGAAAGGAATCGAAGAAATCAGCCTCGAAGCCAGGCCAGACTCCTGTAGTGCGACACCGAGAGCAAATCCACCGGCAACCATCCATAGCACACTCCACGACAACTCTTCGAGATCCCGTTTCTTGATTACGCCAAGTATCGACAGCACACCTACAGGAAGCATTGCCACCACATTGGCGTTTACACCGGTAAATTTATCTGTAAGCCAAAGCAGGATTGTTACGCCAAAAGTGATATAGACTGCCTTTGATCTCCAGTCACTAACATGATTGTCCTGTATTTCAAGATGGATAGTTTTTTGTTTGAACGGAAATAATGTTTTGAGAACCCACCATGATATGAAAAGAAGTACCAGAGTAAGAGGCACCATCACCATCATCCATTGGCCGAAACCTATACCAAGATTCATACCGTCAGGATTATTAAGATACTTCAGTGCTATAGCGTTTGGAGGTGTACCGATAGGAGTGCCGATACCTCCGATATTCGCTCCGATAGGTATGGCGAGCGCAAGACCGATCTTACCTTTGCCGTCAGCAGGAAGAGCCTTCAGCACCGGAGTCAGAAAAGTAAGCATCATGGCGGCGGTAGCTGTGTTCGATATAAACATCGAAAAAACTGCCGTGACAAGAATGAAACCGAGTAGCACAGTCTCGCTCTTTGTGCCAAAAGGCTTGAGCATAACCTTGGCAAGTTTGACATCCAGACCGCTTTTTGTTGCCGCAATAGCAAGTATGAAACCTCCTATAAACAACATGATAATCGGGTCGGCAAAACAATGAAGTATCGACTTGTAACTTACAAGAGATGATTTTTCAACGCCCTCGCGCATAAACCACAATGAGCTGTCTGACACCGTGAAAAGCAGAAGGACTACTACCATGAGAGATGTTGTCCACGCCTGAACGGCATCAAATAGCCACATAAGAGCGGCAAACGCAAAAATAGCGATCACACGCTGTTCGATCTCATTCAATCCATCCAGACCATAGGCACTTGCCGGTAAAAACCATAGCAACAAAGTCACTGCGATTGCAACACCTATCTTGACAGCCTTAAGAGGTAAGGGATTCTTTGATTTTCGATGTTCCCTTTTCCACTCATGATAACTGTCGACCAGATGATACCCGGTAAAAATTTTAAACATGTTTCCAGAAAATTTCAGTTATTGTATCTATTATTGGTTTTCTATCACAATTCTTGGCAGACGGAACCGAAACATCCCTATCGGCAAATGAAAGCCCGGAACAAAGCATCCGCCGTTATGTTACAAATACACATTACCTCGGCAACATGGCATAAAGAAAGAGAGCATCATCCTGATGACGATGCCGTTGCCTGGTATTATTTCCTAACACACTTCAAAATCCAATCCACGAGATTATTGAATGCTGGTATCTGCAAGGCAGGTTTCCTGACTCATCCCCGGCCGACGCTGCCTTCCCGGAATATCTCCAGTGACTTCTTGTTGCGCCGTCCGTTTGATTTAGGACCTACAGTAGCGGGTCTGTTCCGGATTCTGACCGGATTCCCTTTTAATCACGCCCCGTCTCTTAGACAGACAATAAGCGTGAACCTATGCGATGACAAAATTAACATATTTTCATTAAACAACAAAAAATCGGCCTAATTCAACCCGACACAGCTGAACGACAGAGGGGCGTCGGTTTTGTCCGACGCCCCTCTGGTTGCTTATGTTGATATAATAATATCAATACACTTCAAACTCGTTGATGCGGGTAGTCATCACACCTGCCTCTTGCGTTGGCGCAGTGATCATCAGCTTCACATAACGCACTGTCTCAGGAGTTTTGAGTTTGCGGTTTACTACATTGTGGCGGTTACCGGCAAATCCGTCGATTGTATGCCAGTCCTCGTTCGTGGAATTACGCCCCATTAGATAACAGCCCGAAGTAACATATGAAGGATCCTCTCCTCCTGCATTCAATAGCTTCCAGCCCTTGATTTCAGTCGGCTTGCCAAGATCAAACACAACAGTCGGAGGATTGCCGGTGACATCACACCATTTAGTCATCGGATTGCCATCAAGCATCTTTGCCGGAGTCTCACGTTCATTTACAAACCCTGTCGACGATACAATCATCTCCGGAGAAAGGAGATTGACCGTTGCGACCTCTTCCGTTACGGCATTCTCGCGATTTGCCGTGGTAAATAAAGGTGTCGCAGCCACAGCCCGCTCATTCTCGCCATTGGTTACAGTAGCTGAGAAGAGAATAAGCTGGCGGTCTTTGGGCAGAATGACTGACGTTGCACCTGCAGGAACATCAACCGTATAGTGATACATATAGGTGAATTCATGCGGCTCGTCGTTTGAAGGTGAGTGTCGGTGAGTGCCTGTATAAGCTACACGCTGTTCCTTCATGTAACCTTCTGTATGGCCGTCATGTCCCCACTGGCCTATAAAACCTGAATATGAAGGTACCATAAGGGTATCTGTATCATTGCCTACCTTCACAACAGCCTTTACGTCATTATTGTCACCGTCTGCAGCCATGAGCAGATGCAGCTTGCTCCATTTGCCGGCTGGAAGGGATATTGTATCACCGTTGCATACTACTGCATTGTTGCCGGGAGTCTTGTTGATTGCAAACGAAACGGCATTCGCCACAATTTCCTCCGGCATGATCTCCGCAGCATAGCTGTAGCCGCCCGACAGACCACCATTCTGACGATATCCGTTCCACGTCATCACACTCCTGTTGTAAGGCAGAACCACCGACGCCATCTCAGGCCTCATCTCATCAGTTTCATCAAAGTATACACGATATGTGCCGATACCGTTGCCCTTAAGGCTAACAGGCATCTTATTGCCCTGTACCGCCGCATTACCGGTAACTTTCTCTGTTCCGTCTGCCGTGTTTGCACTTTTTATCGTACGGGAGAACACCACATTGGCATTGGTCGGTTTTCCTGAAGTTTCATAAACACGTACAACGTAACCATTGCCGTCCTCAGCTCGTTTAAGCGCCTTGATCACAACATTTGAAGCATCGGTTGATGCAAGCGACAGACTGCGGCCCTCTCCCTTGCTCTTCGGAACAATGAAAGCCTTTACACGCTGGTTCAGACGTTCACCGGCTTTGACCGCCTCTGCTCGGTCGAGACCTCCCTCATGACCTATGATAGAATAAGTGAACTTATGGTGTCCGAAATCCTGATGATCCTGATATGTGTAGCCGTTCTTTGTTTCGGGGGTGTGAAGCAGAGTCAGGCGTATCGTATTGTCTTTCGGCTTGTCCCAGCCATATTTCGAGTTATTGAGCACCGTCACACCATAACTGCCGTCACGGTCACTAAGGTCGGCCCATTCTCTTGCAGGCACCTCATATGCGGTAAGCACATTATTGCCGCGCTCGATCACACCGATACCGAGATCGTATGTTGCCTTATCGTTCGATACCGAAAGAGGGAACTCTGCCTTCACAAGTGCATTTGTGGTAGCCCAATCCACCTCATTCACAAAGTCGATACGGGGAGCCATGGCACCCTCATAAAGATTTATATACTGCGTGAACTCCGAGTCGCCATACTTCTTCGAAACCTTGACACTCTTCATCAGGTTGCCATCCTCGACAAGTGTGATCGACACATCTTCACCAAACGAAACAGGCTCCGAATCAATTGTTTTCTTTGTGATTTCCCACGCAGGCCACGCATATGATTTGTTGTCCGTAAACATGGCCAGACGTATCGCCTTGCCTTTCTCAACCATCTCCTTGCCGTTACGCTTGTCGACAAGCGAAATGATGTCGCCGTTCTTGTCAAACTTGAGGCTGTAGACACTATTTTCTACACTATTGACTCTTCTTGTTTCTTCCTTGACATTCTTTCCTTTCAGAGCCACATCATAAACAGCATAGCCGATAGCAGGTACTGTTGCCTCTGCAAGCACTGTTGCCTTGCCATCGGCATAACCGGTCACCTGAGCCTTCACCTGCTTGCCATTGTGATCTTTCACAACCACACCCGACGGACGGTTCTTTGCCGGAATCTGAAGTTCCACAACATCAGTTGTCTCATAACCCAGAGGATTGAACATAAGAACAGGGATACCGCCGACCTTGGTGTTGAGAGTCGAAGCCACACTCGACACAGCGTCTGTCATCAGATCAGAGAATTGCTTGAGTGAGAGAAGCTCGTCATTCCATGAAAACTCATATGCGCGCGGTATACTGGTACCTGTGAGGTCATCATGAAACTGATGGAATATAAAGCGCTTCCATGCCTCTGTAAACGACTCAGTCGGATAAGGGTGTCCGGCATAGAGGGCCGCCACAGTAGCCGCACGCTCAGCAGCGTCGCCAAGCAGTTCGTTCTGGCGATTATAAAGCTTCATGGCTGCCTGTGATGTATAACAGCCTGTACCATGTACATCCATCAGAAGTTCACCGTCAAACACTTCAAGCTCCGGATACGACGAATAAGGTAGATAATCCTTGTAAAGCTGATCGCTCGTTGCACTTATGATCTTCAGCGGTCCATTCCCGTTAACACCCTTCTCTACCGATATTACCGAATTCACCGACGGAGCGCCACCGGTGTCACCAGTGCCATAATAATGGTAGACCTTGTTAAGCGGGCTTTCGTCAGCATGTTTTTTAAGTTGCTTGTCGTTTGAGATATCATCTCCACGCCAGCGGAAATTATAGTTGAAGCCATGCGCCATCATGATGCGCTCTCCATCTACACCCTGCCATAAACCGATTGTAAACGGATATTTCTTGTCTCCGTAAAACGGATTGTTACGCCAGCCGAGCTTCTGTGACGAGAAACCGAGAAGACCACAATGATTGGCTACAGTCGGAAGTGTCCAGCCGAAACCGAAGCAGTCGGGAAGGAAAATATCTGTACTCTCAACTCCAAACTCGTCACGATAAAAGTTCTGACCCAGCATGATATTGCGGATCTGAGATTCAATCGACGGAACAATCACATCATTGGCATCCCAGCTTGCACCGGTGATATGCCATCGGCCATCCTTGATATAATTCTTTACCTGCTCATATTCTGCGGGATAGTACTCCTTCATCCACGCATACTTCACACCTCCCTCGAAGTTGAATACATAGTCGGGATACTGGCTGAGCAAAAACAGATTCTGGGTAAGAGTCTTCCGCACATAATCGCGGATAGTAGTCTGGACATCCCAGTTCCACTGGGTATCCAAATGGGCATTTGAGACAGCATATACCGTCTGTTCGTCTCCTCTCATCTCATACGAGCCAAGGGCAAGCATGGCAAGAGCGACTGCGCCAATTTTTTTCATGCTGAATTTGATATTATGATTGGTTATGTAACTTGAATCCTTTTCCGGCTTGGTTATGGTATTAGGCCGCATTTACAAAGATACATATAAAATAACGATTGTCAAGTTTTACTTTTTGAATAACATCCATCTCCTGTTCGTGCATCTTGGCACTGGTATCTGCAAAATTACCGTCTCTTTGCCCCCGTGAAAGTGTTAAATGACCATCAGTCCCAGACGTGCCCCTGGTCTAAAGATTCAGCTATCGACATATAAAAACTCGGGGCATGACTTACGCACGCCCCGGTTACTCATTTAAGATTCCTTCTCACACGTTCCAGATAATGTTTCATACCTTCGCTGTCATGATCCCTCACTATGTCGCGAAGCTCCGAAAGCTGTTCCATTATCCGTCCGAGCTGTTCAGTAGTGTGAGGATTAAACAATATCTCGCTCAGCAGATAGTCATCCTCTCCCATCAGCCCCTTGGCTATACCCATGTGGCGCTTGAAAGTCGTGCCTGGAGCATCCTGATGCTTCATGACCGACGCAAATACAAGAGTTGACGCAAACGGTATAGAAAGAGAGTAGGCAATCGTTTCGTCATGCTCCGCAAATGTGTATTCCTCTATGTGAAGTCCAAGACCATTGTAAAGATCCTTGAAAAACACTTTTCCAAGATGATCCCCCTCCGAAATGATCACAGCGTTCTCATTCGCAAGATTGCTAAGCGATGCAAACGTAGGGCCAAACATCGGATGTGTTGACACAAACGGGTGGCCGCACGAAGCATAAAATTCCGGAAGACCGGTCTTTACCGATGCTATGTCACTCAATATCGCAGTCTCCGGCAGATAAGGCAATACTGACTTGAATGCGTCAAGCGTATACTTCACTGTAGCGGCATTGATAACCAGTGCCGGCATAAAATCCTGTATCTCTTCAAGCTTTGAAAAACGCTGTGTGTTGTAAGTAAACCTCAGACGTTTAGGATCAGGATCGAAAACACCGACCTCATGTTCAAACGACAGGAGATCACAGAAAAATGTCCCCATTTTTCCGGCGCCGAGTATCAGTATTCTCATTCCCTTGTAGATCAGCGCTTATTGAATATATCTATCTGCTGACGCACCGACTCCTCGTGAATTGCCTGAAGCACAGTCTGCATAAACTCTCCGCTCATACCCATTTCTTTTGCCAGTCCTACACGCGACTGCATGATATCATCATATCGTGCAGCCTGTATGACAGGCATATGGTGTTCCTTCTTGTACTGTCCGATCTCACGGCTGACACGCATACGCTTGTTCAGAGTCTCAAGAAGCTCGTTATCGAGAGCATCGATTTGCTGACGCAGTATCTTCAGGTTTTCAGTCGACTGCTTTTCATCACGATATACCAGAGTGTTGAGTATGTAATTAAGCACCTCAGGAGTTACCTGCTGAGCTTTATCGCTCCACGCACAGTCAGGATCACAGTGACTCTCTATGATCAGTCCGTCAAAGCCCATGTCAATAGCCTGCTGAGACAACGGTGCGACCAACTCGCGCTTACCGCCGATATGGCTCGGATCATGTATTATAGGCAGATTCGGCAGACGGCGACGAAGCTCGATAGGTATATGCCACTGGGGCAGATTCCGGTACAGATGCTTTCCGTAAGCGCTGAAACCGCGATGGATTGCGCCGAGTTGCCTGATGCCGGCATTGTAAAGACGCTCAAGAGCTCCAATCCACAATTCAAGGTCAGGATTCACCGGGTTCTTGACCAGAACCGGTATATCTGCTCCACGCTCACTCAATGCATCGGCTATTTCCTGCATTGCAAAAGGATTGGCCGACGTACGGGCTCCGATCCAAAGCATGTCAACACCGGCATCAAGAGCTACATCGACATGCGCACGGGTAGCAACTTCTGTTGAGGTGTACATGCCGGTCTCCTTCTTGACCTTTTTCAACCAGGCCAGTCCTTCCTCTCCCACCCCTTCAAAGCCTCCCGGCTTTGTGCGTGGCTTCCATATACCAGCTCTAAAGATCTTTATACCGTTGGCACAAAGCCCTTTGGCAGTTTCAAGTGTCTGCTCCTCGGTCTCGGCGCTACAGGGTCCTGATATTATTATAGGGCGCTCAAGCAGTTGCCCGCCAAGCGTAAGCGGCTTCAATTCTTTCATTTTATCCTTTAAATTGCACTCTATTTATCAAAAAAATGTAGATTCGACAATATTTTGTCAGGAATCATTGCAAAGATGATTATTTTACATCAAACTGCCAAAAAACCTGCGCCAAATTCTCAGCACACTATCTCGTCACAAATCTTTTTAATTAAATTTAAACAACTAATTAATAGATTTTTCTATTTTTGCATTGTTAAAAGGTAATAGAGGATGCGCTCAATATGGACGATCTTGCTTATAACCGACAGAATCAAAATCCTAACTTTTATAAATAAAGAAATTATGTCAAAAGTAACAGTGGTTGGTGCCGGTAACGTAGGTGCCACTTGCGCCAATGTACTCGTCACGACCGGCGTTGCCGACGAGGTAGTTCTCATCGACATCAAAGAAGGCCTTTCTGAGGGCAAAGCTATGGACATCAACCAGACTGTCAACATCCTCGGTCTTGAGACACGTCTCACTGGCGTGACAAACGACTATGAGAAAACTGCTGGCAGCGATGTTGTTGTGATCACTTCAGGAATTCCCCGTAAACCCGGTATGACTCGTGAAGAGCTCATCGGCACAAACGCAAAAATCGTTAAGTCTGTGACCGACAGCATTCTCAAATACTCTCCCAACGCTGTTATCGTCTGCGTGTCAAACCCCATGGACACAATGACCTATCTCATCCACAAAACTTCGGGACTTCCAAAAAACCGCATCATCGGTATGGGAGGTGCACTCGACAGCGCACGTTTCAAATACTTCCTCTCAATAGCGCTCAATGCAAACCCCAAAGAAATCGAAGGCATCGTAATCGGAGGACATGGTGACACCACTATGATTCCGCTTGTGCGTTTCGCTGCTTACCGCGGTGTGCCTGCTACAAACTACATCGACGCTGACCGTCTTGCTACAGTGGCTGCCGACACAATGGTCGGAGGTGCTACTCTCACAAAACTGCTCGGCACTTCTGCTTGGTATGCTCCCGGCGCCGCTGCCGCTCAGGTAGTATCGGCAGTTCTCCATGATGAGAAAAAACTAATCTCCTGCTCGGCTCTTCTCGACGGTGAGTACGGTGAAAGCGATCTCTGCATCGGCGTACCCTGCATCCTTGGCAAAAACGGTATCGAGAAGATCGTTGAATTCCCCCTCAACGACGAAGAAAAAGACCTCTTCCACAAGAGCGCAGAGGCTGTTCACAAAACAAACGCTGCTTTGGCAGGTGCCCTCTGATCTTGAACCATTCTTAATTCGTTATACACTCCGGGAGGATGGTATTACACCTCCCCTCCCGGAGTTCTTTTTAAATCAAATACTATGACACTACGTAAAATCCTCATGACTGCAACCATCGCAATTGCAGCTGTTATCCCGGCCACTTCTTTCGCATCTGAAAACAAAGATATTCCGGCAGGAGTGCAGGTCCTGAAACCCGATGCGACCATCGACGTCGACAAAGCTCCCGAACATCTTGTGATAATCGATTTCAATGCCACCTGGTGTGGACCATGCCGCAGATTCGCTCCCATTTTCAAAGCTGCTGCTGAGAAATACAAAGGTCAGGTTGAATTTATTTCAGTCGACATCGACAAGCATCAGAATCTTGCACAAAACATCGGTATCACATCAGTACCCACGCTTCTGTTCATTAGGGCAGACGGCAAGCTCTACTCGTGGGTCGGATTCCTGCCACAATACGATTTCTTCAAAGCGATAGATCAGTTAAAGTAACGTTTATGTTACAAAATTGCGACTTATGACAAATTATTTGTTGCATTACAATTACAACAATTAAGGAATATTAAACATCTCTGAATTCATAAACCTTAACAAGTCTGCAAGTGTTTGTTCAAGTGGAAACGATAAAGAAAATTTGATTTCACAAACGAGCTTACAAAGCGACAAACATTTCAGAACATGATTACTGCAAGCGTTATACAGTCTCTCTACCGCAAATTCAACCGTCGTCCATCATCTGTCGATGCGCTTGACATACACCTTCTATTTGAATCTGTAAATCCTGCCAACAACATCGTCATCGACGACGGCACTCTCTACATAAACAGCATTCCGGCCGACTCCCCTTTTCACGAAGTAAAGCTCAGCCACATACATGCAATCGTGGAATTTGAAGAATCCGTCGCACTCGTTATGCACTCATCCATCCTGTTTCTCAGCAAAGTCGGCAACGATGTCCGTGTACACATCAAACCGATGAAAGACTCAATATGGAGCCGTATAAAAGACAAGCTGGGTTTTGTGGCATGACCCCAACGGCTCAATCCCTAAACCATATATGAAAAATTTACCGATAATTATCACTGTCATTGCTGCGGCATCCATCACATTCACGGCAAAATGTATAGAGCCTAAAGAGATCGGCTACAACACAATCAACCGTCCAACAGCCGAAGCACACATATCCTTTTTAGCTGCCGATGAACTCGAAGGACGGGAAGCCGGATACAAAAGTGGAAGAATTGCTGGAAATTATGTCGAAGCACAGTTGAAGGCTCTCGGACTCACCCCCTGGGATGACAAAAATTTCTTCCAGCCTTTTGAAGCTTACCGCGTCGAACGTCAGAAAAAAGGACAATACACTGTTCATCCTGACTCTGTGGCAAAAATCATCGCCGACACTCATCATCAGAAATTATCCTTGCGTAACGTGATGGGGAAAATCACAGGCAAAAACCCTGATGAAATTGTAGTTATCGGCGCACACTACGACCACCTCGGTTTAGACCCGCTGCTCGACACCGACAAAATATATAACGGCGCAGATGACAACGCTTCCGGCGTCGCTGCAGTGCTCCAGATCGCACGTGCATTTGTCACAAGCGGCGTACAACCTGAACGAACTGTCATTTTCGCGCTTTGGGACGGAGAAGAAAAGGGTCTGCTTGGCTCAGAATATTTCATGCAGACATTTTCCGATCCCAAAAAAATAAAAGGCTACCTCAACTTCGACATGATCGGACGAAACAACAAAGAAAACGAGCCTGAACATGTAGTATATCTTTACACAGCCGGAAATCCGATGTTTGAGACTTGGCTGAAAAACGATATCGCACAACGCGGTCTGAAACTCAAACCGCATTTCAGTGCCTGGAAACAACTTCTGAGTGGAAGTGACAATCGGTCCTTTGCCAAACGCAACATACCCATAATATGGTATCACACCGACGGACATCCTGACTATCACCTGCCATCTGACCACACCGATAAAATCAACTGGGAAAAAACCGTCGACATAACACGCGCAGCCTACCTCAACCTATGGAACCTCGCTAACGAGAAAACATACTGATTTCTTACAGCTATATCTCCATCTGACAACTGTTCCGTCTCATAACAAAAAAGCTGCACCGCAGAGCTCTTGATGAGCCTTTGTGGTGCAGCTTCTTTTAAACCGTATTGTTTCTTTTAGTACATTGTATCAACGTACGATAACAGATCTGAATGCCGGAGACTGCCACTTTAGCAGAAGCTGGCGCACATCATCATATTCCGCCGGACTGTATACACTCTTCTTAAGGTTGATATGCCTGCTGATCGAAACAGAATCTCCATCATTGGCGATCTTCAGTTCAACACAACCTGCCGAATTTTCAATTCTTTCGCTCTTATCCTTTGTTGACGAAGAAACACCGTCGAGATTGATAGTGTAAACACAATTCTCGTCAATAGCGTATGGAATCTCAAAAAGATCCTTACGTGTAGAAGGAAGTAACTGAAGTCCCCAGCTATCGACTCCCTTGGAAGGAGATGCGACAGTATATATTGCATAAGGTGACCTCTTTGCGATAGAACCAGCATTGATTGAACAATCGCCGGCAATACCGGTAAGAGAGCAATTATCTTTAATCACAGTAACCGAGTCGGCACAGAGAGATATAGTGGCAGTACAATCCATTTTCACAACTGACGGATTAACGGCAATCTCGTTGCCTGCCAGGTCAAAGATAACATCGCGGTCAGCACGAAGGGCTGCATTATACTCTCCGTCACGGTTCGGATCATAAAACTTGCCGCCGGCCATAACCAGATAACTGGATATATTACTTATATTTCTGGCTGTAATCTCTTTAGGGAATACAACTACCATTTGAGCGTCAATACCTTCTCCTCGAAGTATCTTGGCCATAGCGGCTGCTTTTTCTGCAGGGGTTCCATACGCGCTTCCGACCACCTCTGAGCACTGGCGCAGGTTGTAACCGGTAAGATCTGGAGTAACACTGCCGGTAGCGATACGGCTGCGCATAAACTTCTGTACGGCTGCAATTTTTTCGTCAACCGACATAGTATCCGTCACCACATCAGGCAAACGGCAGATATCGAATGTCTCCACCGTCAGAGGTCGCAGATTCTCGGCAAGCGAGGCTGCATTTGTAGCCGTGAAACGTATGGTACCCGTATGATTGGCAGGACTATGCGGGTCACCCGAAGCAGCGGGAATATTACGGAAAGTCCAGATATATGTGTTTCCCTTGATCACGGGTTCCAACTTCACCCCGTCCAGACTCCAGTTAAGCTTGTTGCTGCCGTCTGGGAGATTGATAATGATCTTATATTCCTTTATATTGGCGCCCTGGACCGGAATGATACGGTCAATGTCGAGAGTTGGAGCACCTTCGGGTTTACCCTTTATGCTGTAAGATAGAGAGGCGGTAGCGCCGGTCTCAAGACCTGTGTGCGTGACTACCATCTCGCGCAGACTATTGTAAGCTGACGAATTGGCTGCGGCCGACGGCAGTACCTCATTAAAAGCGTTGGCAGGAGCATCAATACGAGTTCCATCGCTTTGAATCGTATAACACTCGTTGATCTTCAACGTCTGAAATTCCGGATTATAGACTATGAAAGTCTCGCCGAAAAGCGAGTTGAAAGCAAATTGTGTATTGTAAGTCAGAGACTTGAAATAATCGTAGTCTATAGAGCCATCGGAATTGAGCGTATATGTCTCCGTGACACTGTTCAGCGTTGCGTCGCTGTTCTGTGCGACAGCGGCAGTGACGGCAAAAATAGTAAATGCCGATATGATAATCTTCTTCATGTCCTTGCGATTATTTCTTTACGAAAACAAATTCCGAATCAGCCAGATCTTTATATGCCTTTACAGCATTGCGGAAATCCGTCCAGTCCCCGGCCTCATACACTCGTTTGCCAAGCGAAAGTTTTGTGTCTACTGTCACAGTATTGCCAGAACTACTGATCTTACTGCTGAAAGAAGCAATGTCAGAGTTGATGTCCGTACTGCTGTCGGTGGTTGATACACCATCTTTCTGATATCCCTTAGGCAACGTCATGGTTTCCTTTAGCTCGACAAGACGCGAGCATGAATCCTTGAATCCATAATCACGTGATTCCTTGTCAGTATCTACACGCATAAACGATTTTATTCCGCTGTATAGATTGCTCAGCACAAAAGGTCGACATATCATCACACCATCACCTGTGATGGCATAGTCGGGAATCCTGAATTTCATTTTGAGCACCACCGGGCCTTTCTGATAATTCTTCGCATCAGGGCAAGAGTAACTTACAAGTTTTGCCTGCGGCGAGACACGCTGGAGTTCTGCTTCAAGCGCACGGCTGACACGATCGGCAAAACTCTGAAGGAACGGGCGTCTGACAGCGGCATCCGATTGTCCTTCAGCATTTACCGTAACCTCTCCTTCAAGAGTTCCGTCAGACAGCACATGTGTATTTGCTGTAAGTATCAAAAAATGATTCTCGGGAGCGGAAACCGGAGTAAGCAGAAGATCGCTTCCCTCTGGAACACCCGGAAGATAATTCTGCTGCTGCTCGGCGCTTGACCATAGCTCGCGGTTAAATGGTACCCATGTCGGGTCAAGAGGCATATACTGTCCATTGCTTAGTTTTACCACAGCCACGCAGTGGTTGAAGTGGTCTGCCGGAATCTGCTCGATACGCGATCCAGCCATAGTCATGGCCGGATAAGCCTCGAAGCCGGCCATTCTCAGCATCGAGATAAGCAGAGCTGCCTTATCCTTGCACACTCCTGCCCTATCGGTAAAATTAGTATGTGTATTGTGCAGGGTATATCCCTCTCCCTTGCCCATCGGGATGCCTGAATAACGCATATTGTCGGCCACCCAGTGTGTAAGTATCGCGATACGCTCCATCTCGTCAGTCTTGCCGCGGAGAAGTTCATCGACTTTTTTCTGAGCCTCCGGAGTAGGATCAAAACTGCCATAATCCTCATTGACATTATAAAACCAGAGCGATTTCTCTTTCCAGTCTGAAGTCGATGACATCATCAGCTTTGGGGCCACATCGTATAGGTCGACCATATTGGGCTCCTTAGAAAACGGCATTGCTCCGTTCACAGCAAAAGTATAGACCCTACGGTCTCCGTCGAATTTGACCGAGCTCGAACAATCTCCCTGAAAAAACTCATACTGCACCTCCTTGTCACGCGGGACACTCACACGATATACCTTACGTACCGTAGGGCTGCTGACCCAGAATGGCACTATATCGTAGAATTCACCTCGCATTGGGGGCACAAAACGCTCCTCGTCACTTTCGCCTGAAGCAAGCAACGCATAAGTGAATCCTTTTTTATGTATCGTATAGTCAATGATGTCGCCTGGCTGTAACAGACCCGGCTCCATCATGATCTGACGGGCTCCCCAGTATATCGAACGAGCTGGAGCAGCGTAATCACAGACTTTGTCTACATCCAGAGCCGTGGCAGAACCATCCGGATGATACACTTTCATTTCGGCAAATTCGGCAAATGCCGTCAGTGGATCGTAATCGTATTTTATGACACGGTTGGCCAGAGCGCCATCCTCGTTGTTGATTTGAATAACACGGCGTATGACAAACTTGCCGGAACCAAGCTCCGAAACCTCGACACTCGTACTGTCCAGAAGAACTGTCTGCTGACCATTGGCAAAAGCTCCGTTGGCTGCAGCTTCGACTTGTTGGGCTCTCCAGTCCTGTGCCATCACCGACAGCGGCAGACCTATAGAGCAACATAATAATGATAGCAGTCTCATTGCGATTTATGATGTTGTATGATTGATATGCTTGTTGTATGCAGTCTTAGCGTTGCCGACCGCACATGCAAATGTAATTCTTATTTCTTTCTCATGCCACTACCTCAGTGATCTTTCACTTTTAATGTCCAAAAAATGCAGCAAAATATGTTGTGATACATGGATATTATAACAAAAGATCGAGCAGGCTACAAACACCTTGAACCAGTGTTCACAACCCGCTCGATCTATAATTCTAATGCCAGGACAGACTTATCGCTTCGCGCTTACGCCATAAAGACGCTCTCTTGCCGCCTGTACCCGTTCGTCGGTGATATAATCGTCATATTCCGTCATCTTGTCGATGATACCGTTTGGAGTCAGTTCTATGATACGATTCGATATCGTCTGGATAAACTCATGGTCATGCGATGCCATGAGTATATTGCCCTTGAAACCCTGCAATGTATTGTTGAAAGCCTGGATCGACTCAAGATCAAGATGGTTGGTCGGAGAGTCAAGTATCAGAGTGTTGGCGTCACTCATCATCATACGGGCGATCATGCAGCGCATTTTCTCACCACCTGAAAGCACCGAAGACTTTTTCAACACCTCTTCACCCGAAAAAAGCATCTTACCGAGAAAACCCTTAAGATAAATCTCGCTTGAATCGTTGCTGAACTGACACAACCAGTCGACAAGATTCAGGTCAGTATTGAAGAACATTGAATTATCCAGAGGAAGATACGCCGTAGTGATCGTCTGCCCCCACTCGTAGGTTCCTTCATCTGCCTTCCGGTTACCGCTCACGATTTCAAAAAGAGCCGTCATCGCTCTCGGGTCATGCGACAGGAATGTCACCTTGTCGCCTTTCTCGATCTGGAAATTCACATCCTTGAACAGGACTTCGCCGTCAATGCTCGCTGTTAGCCCCTTGACCTCAAGGATTTTGTTGCCAGGTTCACGGTTAGGAGTGAATATGATACCCGGATAGCGGCGCGAAGAAGGCTGTATTTCCTCCACATTAAGCTTCTCAAGCATCTTCTTGCGTGATGTTGTCTGTTTGCTCTTCGACACATTGGCGCTAAAGCGCTGGATAAATTCCATGAGCTCTTTACGCTTCTCCTCGGCTTTCTTGTTGGCCTGTTGCTGCTGACGCAAAGCGAGCTGGCTCGACTGATACCAAAAACTGTAATTACCGGCAAAAAGCGAAACCTTGCTATAGTCGATATCGAGTGTGTGTGTCGAAACCGAGTCGAGAAAATGTCGGTCATGCGACACAATCAGCACTGTATTCTCAAACTTCGACAGATAGTCCTCCAGCCAGGCCACGGTCTCAAGATCGAGGTCATTGGTCGGCTCGTCGAGCAAAAGGTTATCAGGATTACCAAAAAGAGCTTTGGCCAGAAGCACGCGCACTTTCTCATTGGCACTCATGTCACGCATGAGTGTGTAGTGGCTTTCTTCCTTTATACCGAGACCCGACAGAAGCGCCGCCGCATCGCTCTCGGCATTCCAGCCCTCAAGCTCTGCAAATTTTTCCTCCAGTTCCGAAGCGCGTATTCCATCCTCGTCGGTAAAATCTCCTTTTGAGTATAACGCATTCTTCTCCTGTATGATGTCCCAAAGCACCGTGTGACCCATCATCACGGTATCGAGCACTGTATAGTCGTCAAATTTAAAGTGATCCTGCTCGAGCACACTCAACCTCTCTCCGGGACCAAGTGTTACCGTGCCGTGTGTCGGCGAAAGTTCTCCGCTCAGAATTCTCATCAGCGTAGACTTGCCGGCACCGTTAGCTCCGATCACACCGTAGCAGTTTCCAGGAGTGAATTTCAGGTTTACATCCTGAAAAAGTACCCGTTTTCCAAACTGTATGCCAAGATTGTTTACTGTTATCACAGATCTGTCCTCTTTACCTGATTATTAATTTTTTTCTCCGGGGAGATCATAAAACGATGCCGGAAGCTCTCGCAGATTGTACTGTGAGGCCATTATCTGACCGTAAGCTCCTGCCGAACGTAATGCAAGCAGATCGCCACGCTTCACCTCGGCAAGCTTTTCATCACGCGCGAAGCAATCAGTCGACTCACATATCGGTCCGACTACATCATACACATCAACAGGTGCATCATTTTCTGCCGTCAGATTCTCAATATTGTGATGAGCCTGATAAAGAGCCGGACGTATCAGATCAGTAAAGCCTGCATCCACAATTGCAAACTTGCGGTTCACGCCTTGCTTGACGTAGATCACGCGCGTGATCAGCGATCCACATTGGGCAACCACTGAGCGGCCAAGCTCAAAATGAAGTTCCTGGCCATCACGCAGCTTTATTGCGTCAAACATTTTGAAATACCCTTCAAAATCAGGTATCGGGTTGCCATCGGGATCATTATAATCAATGCCGAGTCCACCGCCTACATTTATTGTCGGGAACGTAACACCCTTCGCCTCCCATTCGTCAAGCATACGGTTTACAGTTTCGGCAAGCATGGCATAAGGAGTCATGTCAGTAAGCTGCGATCCTATATGGAAATGAAGCCCCTTGATCTCCACATTACCGAGAGTCTGTGCAAGAGAGATCACCTCGCCGATCTGCGTCATCGGAATACCGAATTTGTTTTCCGATGTACCGGTAGTGATATATTTATGGGTATGGGCGTCGATATTGGGATTCACGCGGAATGCCACTGGAGCTTTCTTACCCATTTCACAGGCAAGCTCATTGATTACCTCAAGCTCCGGTATAGACTCCACATTAAAACAGGCTATCCCGTTCTCAAGACCGAGGCGTATCTCGTCATCGGTTTTTCCGACACCGGCAAACACCACTTTCTCCGCCGGTATTCCGGCATCCAGTGCTGCACGCACCTCGCCTCCACTCACACAGTCGGCACCGAAACCGACACCTGCAATCTCATCCAGTATAGCACCGTTAGCATTGGCTTTCAGAGCATAATGAATCTTATAGGATGGACGCGAAACAAGAGATTTTTTTATTGCTGCAAGAGTTTCCCCAAGCAGCTTCATGTCATAATAATAAAACGGAGTCTTTACCCCTGAGAAATCTTCTATCGGAAACATTCTTAAAAATGAAAGTCTTAAAAATTCAATGCTTGAAAAGATGGCTTGACAATGCCTGGAGTGCAGCAACCTTGTCCTGCTTTCTGACAAGGAAAGAGATATTGAAATTAGAACCACCGTAACTGATCATACGCACAGGTATATCTTTCAGGGCATCAAGAGCACGGGCCTCAAATCCCATATTCTGCCAGTCCATGTCGCCGACTACACAGATAATGACCATATCATGGTCAATGGTCACCGTTCCAAATTTCTTCAGATCATCGACAATGCGGGTCAGATCACGCTCATTGTCGATAGTTACCGACACACCTACCTCCGATGTCGCGATCATGTCGATAGGCGTGCGGTATGTTTCGAAAATCTCGAACACCTTGCGCAAAAAGCCATAGGCAAGCAGCATACGGCCGCTCTTGATCTTGATCGCAGTAATATTGTCCTTGGCTGCTATAGCCTTTATCGTGCGTGACGGAGCCGAGTTGTAGATCAGTGTACCCTTTGCATCAGGCTGCATGGTGTTGAGCAGTCTCACAGGGATATTGTTAAGCTTGGCAGGAAGCACGCATGTAGGATGCAGTATCTTGGCACCGAAATAGGCAAGCTCTGCAGCCTCCTCAAAATGCAGCTCCTCGACCGGGGTCGTATTCTCTACAAATCTCGGATCGTTGTTATGCATTCCGTCAATATCGGTCCATATCTCGATCTCTTCCGCGTTTACAGCCGCACCTATGAGCGAAGCCGTCAAGTCACTGCCGCCACGCTGCAGATTGTCGACCTCTCCATAGAAATTACGGCAGATATATCCCTGAGTCAGATATAGATCGGCATCGGCATATTTTTCGAGCAACATGCGCAGATTCTTCTCGATATAGGCTGTGTCAGGTTCCGCATTCTTATCGGTCTTCATGAAATCAAGTGCCGGAAGCATCACGACATTGACACCGCACACCCGAAGCCACAGATTCATCAGAGCAGTCGACATTATCTCTCCCTGAGCAAGGATTTCCTTCTCCTCAAAGACAGTAAAAATCTCCCTGATAAACGTGCGTATGTAGTTAAAACAACCCTGTATCTCCTTTTCCGCATCAGCCTTAATTGCACTGTTATCGCCGAACAGGTCTTCTATCACACCGGCATACTTGCGCTCCAATGTATTGATAACCTCCTTTGCTCCGTCAGGATTACGTTTATGAAGGTAATCGCATATCTCGACAAGCGTGTTGGTCGTACCGGACATCGCCGACAACACTACTATATTCTTTTTACCGCGTCCCATTACAAGACGTGCGACATCTTTGATGCGCTCAGGCGTACCAACCGAGGTTCCGCCAAACTTCATTACCTTCATCTTGCGATTTGAGATATTTATGTTTTTTGTTTGTACTCCCTATATTAAACTTTACTTGGTGCAACCAACCTGCCACACCCTCCATAATCGGTGTGCAAAGATAGAAATTTATAGTGACTTACACTCCCTCCCGACCTTTAATTTGATAAATTTCACCTCCATCTTCCCAACATTATATGTTGTTGCTGCGTTATACTGTAAAATATAATTGAAAAACACAAAAACTACTAACCAGATGGATAATTTTAACGATATTATAAAGAGCTCCAAACCTACCCTTGTCGATTTCTTTGCCACATGGTGCGGACCATGCAAAATGCAGTCTCCTATTATCGACAAAGTCAAGGAAAGCATGGGAGAGTCGGCAAATGTAATAAAAATAGATATCGACAACAACCAACGGCTTGCAGCCCTGTATCATGTCCGGTCAGTGCCGACACTCATCCTGTTCAAAGACGGTGAGCCGCTGTGGCGTACGGTCGGCGTCCAGACACAGGACGTCCTTGAAACAAAAATACGTGAATACACCTCCTCCAAATAATATACACACAGTTTCTTTTCTTCTTTCTTTTTTGTTCTCCATAGTTCTGAGGCCGCGTCAATAAAATATTGGCGCGGTCACTTTTTATCATATCGCAGCAAAAACAAGAACGACATTTTCAAACTTTTTCCACGTGAAAAACTCCGGGAATTCATGACTTACGGCATTTATCTTTACTTTTTCATACAATCGTCAATATTTTAACAACAGTTAACTATTGGGGGGGGGTAAAATTTTAAAAATTGTATATTTTTGTAACAACTCTTTTAATGAGCTGAAAATCGGCCGACAACCCATGAGAAACAAGATAGGGCATAACCTGGCCCTATTGCCGCTGATATCGTGAACCGGAACTTTTTTAGACCTTAAAATGAGAACCCATACCGTGAGGTATAGAATAAACCCAATAAACCAATTATATAATAACCCCAAAAATCTAAAACATGAGTATCAGAAAGCATGTAGCTGTGTTGCTTTCTTTTGTTTTCTCAGTGAGCCTTTACGCTCAATCGGGAGGCAAATTCCAAGTAACCGGTAATGTAAGCGACTCCGATGGTGAGCCACTTGCAGGTGTGACAGTATCAGTAAAAGAGCAACCGTCGATCGCAGTTGCCTCTGATATCAACGGAAATTACAGAATCTCGGTTCCCGGCAAGAACAGCACTCTTAAATTCAGCTACATCGGCATGAAACCTGCCGAAGAGAAAGTAAACGGACGTAATGTGATCAACGTGACCATGACGAGCATGGCCACCGAGCTCGACGACGTTGTGGTCGTGGGTTACGGCAGTCAGTCGCGCGAAATGTTGACAACATCTATCTCCAAGGTCGACAACAAAGTGCTCGAAAACGTGCCCTACACCAACCTCACGCAGGCTCTTCAGGGCTCGGTTTCGGGTGTGCGCGTGCAGAGCACCACGGGTCAACCAGGCGAAAAATCACGTATCATCGTGCGTGGCGGCACTTCGATCCAGAACCCCGACACAGCAGAGCCTCTCTATGTTGTCGACGGCATAACCCGCGACAACATCAACCACATCTCGGCCAACGATATCGAATCGATTCAGGTGCTTAAAGATGCCGCTTCGACTTCAATCTACGGTGCCAAGGGTTCCAACGGCGTTGTGATCATAACCACCAAGTCGGCCAAAGATGGCAAGGCTACAGTGAATTACACCTACGACCTGACTTTCTCCAAGATCGGCAAGACATATGATTTTGCCAGCGCCGAGGAGTATATCACATTCCAGCGTGTCAACCGCAATCCATCAACCAGCCCCGCTATAACCGATAGCCAGCACTGGTGGTCGTCACAGTCGACACCCTTCGGCACCGGCAACAACCTATCAAACGACTGCTGGTACACCACCCAATACCTCACTGACGCCAACAAGCACAAGCTTCAGGAGGGCTGGAAGTCGATGCCTGATCCCGAAGATCCCTCAAAGACCCTTATTTTCCAGGAAAACAACTGGCAGAATCTTGCTCTCCGCACCGGTATCTCGCACAATCACCACATGGAGGTGGGCGGCAGCTCGGATCGCGCGAAATTCCTCGCCGGTATCGGCTACATGACCACCGAGGGAACTCTGAAAGGGACGGATTATGACCGTCTGTCGTTCAACTTGAACGGCGAAGTGAACATTCTGAAAAACCTGAGTATCAACGCCAGGATGTACTTCACCCAGACGACCAAAAATGACTCTCCGTTCTCCTTGGCGGGAGCTTTCTATCGCATTCCCGGTACAGCACCGACAACCAAGATTTATAATGAGGACGGCTCGCTAACTTACGGCACAAGCTGGGGAGAGGCCAACCCGCTTTACGCACTCAACATTGTCAAACCCAAAAACAAGACAAGAACCCAGAACCAGACCTACACTTTCGGAGGTAACTGGAACATCCTCCCGGAGCTTTCGTTTAAGCCGACGGTTTCGATGTACCGCGCTCTGACGATGTTAGACAAATTTACTCCGAGCCATTACAACGGCCGATGGATCGACAACACACGCGAAGCATCTGCTGAACGACACATAGAGACGCACTATCAGGTAGATGCAGTGCTGAACTACATCAAGACCTTCAAGGAGGACCACAACCTCAACGTGATGCTCGGTCTCAACTACACCCAGCGTGACTACGACGATGTGTGGGCAGCAGGTAAGGGTGGAAGCACCAACAACATCACTACTGTGAATGGTATCGCAGAAAAGACAACAGCATCCAGCTCGACCTCAACCCACAAGATGATGGGTTACTTCGGACGTATCAACTACAACTATAAGAACAAGTATCTGCTCACACTCACCGCGCGCTACGACGGTGCATCGAACCTCGGTAAGAACAACCGCTACGGTTTCTTCCCGGGCGCATCGGTGGGCTGGCGTATCGACCAGGAGGACTTCTATCCCGAGGATCTGAAGCGCAATCTTCAGGCCAAGATACGTGCGAGCTATGGTGTGAACGGTAATATCAACGGTCTCGCCGACTGGACCTCCTACGGTTACTACAGCGGCGGCGCGACCCACTTCGGCAACGCTGCAATACGCATGGGGTTCCCAGCCAACGACGATGTGAAGTGGGAGCGCTCAAAGACATTTGACATCGGCGCTGACTTCAAGATCTGGGACAACCGCATCGACCTGACCATCGACTGGTTCCGCAGAAGAACCGACGACCTCATTACCATGTTCACGATGCCTTATTCAACTGGTCTGGGTAGCGTCTACACCAACAACGGCAGCCTTGAGAACAAGGGTCTTGAGATCGAAGTAAACGCACGCGTGCTCAACTTCGACAAAGACGGCGTGTGGCGCATCGGTTTCAACGCATCGAAGGTGACCAATAAAATCCTCGCGCTCCCTGCAAACGGCGTGGAAAACAACCGTCAGGGCGGTGCACTCATCTACGACCCGAAGAAGGGTAAAAACGTGTGGGTAGGCGGCCTACAAGAGGGAGGTGGAATCGGTAACCACCTGATTTTATATGATTTCAAGGGCGTTTACAAGACCGACGAAGAGGCTGCCAAAGCACCGTTCCACAAACTGTGTCTTTCCTCGGACCCCAACAAAACACAATATGGTGGCGACGCAATTTTCAACGATACTAATGGCGACGGTGTCCTTGATGAGTATGACCGCATTTACGCAGGTAACTCGCTTCCCGACTGGACCGGCGGTATCAACACCTCGCTCTCATGGAAAGGTCTCGAGCTTTATATGCGTGCCGACTATACACTTGGTCACTCTATCTTCAACTGGGCCAAGAACTTCATGGACTACAGTATGTCGCACGACAGCAACTTCACAACAGATATCGTGAAGTATTCATGGCAAAAGCAGGGCGACAATGCCAAGATGCCTCGCTACAATGTGGGCAACGAGTGCTCATGCAGCTCCGACGGTACCTACCAGAGCACTCTCTACCTTGAGAAGGGAGACTTCCTGTGCATGCGTGAAATCACCCTTTCATACAACTTCTGCCCCGAGATCTTCAAAAAAGCGCGTCTGAGCAACGTCCGCGTGGCAGTAACAGGAAGCAACCTCTTCTACATCACCGGCTACAAGGGTCTGAACCCCGAGGAGGGCGGTGTGGACGACGGCCGCTACTCGCTGCCGCGCAACGTGACATGTTCAGTAGGTCTAACATTCTAAAAATTAAGAAAAATGAAATATAATTTCAATATCATAAAGAAAGCTGTGCTCGGCCTACTGATTGCCTCTTCAATGGCCGGTTGCGACAGCGTGTTCGATATTACCGACGAGAGTATCATCGGCGGATCCTCTTTCTGGAAAACCGAAGAGGATGTAAAGTCGGCAACTCAGGGTCTCTACACCTACCTGCGTTCATGCGACGGCACATTGTTTGTACTCGGCGAGCTACGCTCGGAAACAGCCGGCCCCAACTCCCGCGGAGCAGGAGGCGGCTTGGAGATGTATTACCGTAACACGCTGACACCAGCGACTATAGAGGCGAACTGGCATGTGTTCTATCAGCTTGTCAACTTCGCTAACTGCATAATCAAATATGGTGGGAATGTGAAGTTTGAAGTTGAGGCCAACAAAAACTACTATCTTGCACAGGCCTACATCTCGCGTGCATGGGCTTACTTCGTGATGACCCGCGCATGGGGAGACCTGATTATCCGCACCGAACCGGTTGAGGGTAACGCTCCCGATCTTATCTACAAGAAGCGTTCACCCAAGGAAGAGGTGATGGCTCTCATCAAGAGCGATATCGACAAGGCCATCGAACTTTTCGGCACACACGAGAGCTCGGGTGCAGCTGCCAGCGGCCGCATCTACTGGAACAAGCCCGCTGCTCTTGCCCTTAAGGCCGATGCATATCTGTGGAGTGCCAAGGTACTCGGCGGCGGCGAAGCCGACCTGCGTACTGCCCTTGCAGCAACCGAGCAGATTACAAGCATGACAGCCGACGACTACATTGAGCTGACAAGCGACTACGCAAAGATTTTCGACTACAACAACAAATTCAACGGCGAGCTGCTCTTCTGTCTCAACTACCAGAAGAATGAGGCCGAAAATAACTTCTACTCCAATTGCTGGTGCCACCAGGGCGATGTTCCCCTGCACATTGACGAGGAGACCGATGCCATCCTGAATCCCTGCAGCGGCCAGGGCATAGCTACCCCGACGCCTGAACTCCGCAACGCCTTTGATGCCGACGACACCCGCAAGGCCGGCACACTCTTTGAGGTTTATGCAATCGAGGAGGACGGCAGCAGGACCTACAACACCAGCATCGTGCTCAAGGGCAAAGGCATGGTGGAGAACGGCAAGCGCTACTACATGAACCATGTGATCCTCTACCGCTACGCCGACGTGATACTGATGCGCGCTGAAGCCAAGAACGCTCTCGGCATGGATCCGACCGAGGAAATCAATATGATACGTGAGCGCGCCTACGGCGACAAATTCGAAGAACACAAGTTCACGGCCGGCTCCAAGGAGTACAACGACGAGGTTATCCTCGAAGAGCGTCTCAAGGAGTTCTCATTCGAGTGCAAGCGCTGGTTTGACCTCGTGCGCTTCGACAAGGTATTCGACAAGGTTCCCTCGCTCAAGGACAAGAAAGGGCAGGATTACCTCAAGTGGTTCCCCATCAGCCTCGGCACCATCAGCGTCGAGCATCTGGTAGAGCAGAACCCCGGCTGGGGCAACAATTGACCGGTTAATGATTGGTAAATAGGTAAGTGGGATCCTTTGAGAAAGACGGTTTTCCGGGGATCCCCTTTATTTCATTGTACAACCCGATCCAGGCAAATTCATAATGAAAAAATTATTTCTGACGACACTTCTTATGTTGTCGGTTATTGCCGGTGGCATATCGGCAAAAGACACGAAAACTACACCGGGGGCACATAAAATAAAAGATGTCGTGATCTACGCCGATTCAATGTTTTATGTAGCATTCCCATCTGTGGTAAAAAGCGGCGATGAGTACCTTGTGGCTTTCAGGCGTGCCAAAAACCGGGTGTTCTTCAAGGAACCGTTCCCGACACACACCGACGAAAACAGCTACCTTGTAATGTTACGTTCAAAAGACGGGGAAAACTGGACGAAAAACCCTGAGCTGATCTATGCCAACCCATTCGGTGGCTCGCAGGATCCATGCCTTCTGGCCTTGCGTGACGGCACTCTGCTTTGCACAAGCTACGGATGGATGAACCTGCAGGAAAACGCGATCGAAAAACTCGTGCAACCGGTATTTCACGAGGGCAACTGGGTGTCGACCGGTGGTTATCTTCTACGTTCCCACGACAACGGCAAGACATGGGAAGGACCTATCACCCCGATTCCGGTTAAGGACGCTGTATATAAAGATCCATTCGGAAAACCTATGCCGTCCTACAACCGCGGTGCCCTATGGGAGGGTAAGAGCGGACGAATTTTCTGGGTCGTGGCAGCTATGGACGACTATCCGCTGACAAAGACCTCAAACCACCTGATCTATTCGGATGACAAGGGTGAGACATGGAATTATTCAGGCATCGTGGCCACGCATGACAAATTTATCTTTAACGAGGCATCTGTCTACGAGACACCCAAAGGAGATATCGTAGCCTTCATACGCACTGAAAATCCGGAGACACGGGCAGTCATTGCACGATCGACCGATGGAGGAAAAACTTTCAACTGGCAACCGACAGGTTTCTACGGTCATCCTTTAGCTGCTACACGTCTGCCAGACAATCGGGTGTTTCTGACCTACGGCTACCGCGAGAAACCGTGTGGCGTGCGGGCACGCATCTTGAATCCTGAATGTACGGACTTTGCTACCGCTGAGGAAATCATCCTCCGTGACGACAATGGCCCCGGTACCGACGTAGGCTATTCATGGCCTGTAGTAATGGATGAAAATCATGTTCTGGTAGTCTATTATATCACCCGCGAGGATGGGCTCCGCTACATTGGCGGCACAATCGTCGAAATAGATCCTTTAAAGAAATGACACGCTCATTATTGCTGATTGCCAGCATTCTGTTGCTTTCAGGATGCCGGCCTGACAACGGTGGCCTGATAGTTGACCGAGATGAAAACAAACTCTTCCTCAACTCCAGTACCGGCAAGAAAATGATTGTGGACCTCGACATGTGCACCGACGTAGACGATGCCTGCGCGCTACGCATCGCCACAGCTCTCGACGATGACAGCGTCATAGACCTGCAGGCGGTGACATTGTCGGTGACCGGACCTAACAATCTTGAAGCAGTGCGCGGGTTTCTGCTGTATGATGGGAAACCTGACATACCTATCGGACGCAGCGTCGTCGACAACGAACCGCATGAGTCGCCCTACTGGGACCTTATGGCCGAATATGACGACGGAAACGGCGATGTATATGACGCAGTAAGACTCTACCGCAAAGTGCTTGCACAAACCGACAGCCCGGTGGATATTGTAACCACCGGTTATACCACCAATCTCGAACACCTGCTCAAAAGCGGTCCCGACGAGTATTCGTCGCTTACAGGAGCAGAACTTGTCAGACAGAAATGCGGACAGTTATATGTTGTAGCCACTACATATCCGCGCGGACACTGCAATAATGTCCATGTGACATTTGCCGCACGCAAAGCAGCCGACTATATCAACAGACACTGGCCGCTTCCGATACTGTTCTTCACCAACGAAGTAGGTGGCCGACTTATGTGTGGCGGCGGACTGCAGGCTGTCGACAAAGAGAAAAAGGACATAGTGACACGTTCGCTCCTTGCTTTCGGCACTCACGACGGCCGCGCGGCATGGGATCCGTTCGGCGTGTGGGCCGGCGCTCTGGCCTGCGGCGACGCTACAAAGCTGGGATTCCGTCGCGGCAACCTGGAAATCGACGTTGCAACCGGCGATAACCAGTGGACCGACAATGAAAACGGACGCCACTTCACGATTTATCCGCTCGAAGGAAACCGCGAATACTACAACCACGAGATGGACAGCTGGCTCATCAAGAAAGCTAAACTGTGATAACTCCAGATCCTATGAAAGGACTTTACATATGCCTTGCAGTGGCAGCCGCCACGATTATGTGGGCCTGCGGGAACAGTAGCCCCAACTCCGGTGACACAACGGTAAGACCCACAGTGAAGAATGTGATCATCGACGCCGACACCGATAATGAGGTTGATGACCTTATAGCAATAATGGGCGCCATGAAAGCCGACGAAGCTGGCGAACTCGACATAATAGGGCTGACGGCCGTGCAATGGGACGGCCGCAACGACACCTTGCCCGAAGGGAAGCCAAGCGGCTGGAACAGCCGTTCGGCATATACAAGCTGGCTGATGAACAACATCATGGCACAGATGCTCGGCTGCCCCGATCTGCCACTCCTGAAAGGCAGCGACAAAAAGATTGTCTACAAAAAAGGAAGCAACGACAACGAGGGCCGCCCATGTGAGGCGGCAGACTTCATCATCGCCAAAGCCAAGGAACTGCCCGATGGAGAGAAACTGACCATCATAAGCACCGGGGCTCTAACCAACGTGGCGGCGGCCCTGATGCAAGACAACACCATTGCCGACCGAATAGCGGTGTACTGGCTTGGCCAGACCTACGACGCCGAAAACGAGAACCGCTGGATAGGCGAGTATGAGTTCAACGTGTCGAATGACCTCGACGCTTTTGATCTGCTATGCGACACCGAAGACCTGGAGTTTCACATCATGCCGACCAATGTGAGCTACGTGCTGTGGTTCAAGACAGCACACTCGGTTGATCAGCTTGAGACTCTTGGCAGTGCCGGAAAATTCACCGCCGACCGATGGCTGCAATGGATGGGAGGCGACAAAAGCTCGGGCCGCATTATATGGGATCTGGCAATGATATATGCCATCACCAACCCGGAATTGGCGACACAAACCAAGGTGATGACTCCCGACTGGTGCACTCAGCGTGAAATAGACCTATATACCTCTATCGACGCCCCTAAAATGAGAGCTAAATTCTGGGAATCGATGGGGTGCCCCGACGAACAATGATCACACCAAACAACAACAGCTAACACTACACAAACGATGATCAGATATTTGATTGCCCTGATCTTGTGCACATTACTTTCTTGCCGGGTTCCGGTAGACGACAAAATATACAATTCGGGCATACATGTCATACCTGAGCCTAACGAAATGGCGATCGGACAAGGCGTTTTCACAATCGACGGCTCCACAACCATCTATACCGGAACTGATGAATGGAATAGCGAGACTGAATTGCTAAAAGGACGGCTGACAAACGCAAGCGGATATGATATAAAACTGTCGGACAAGGCTTCAGGCAACAGTATCCTCCTGAAAAAGAATAAAAGTCTTGGTAGAGAGGAGTACAAAGTCAATGTGTGCGAGGACAGCATAGAGCTGATAGCGTCAAACGGACAAGGTATGTTCTACGCCGTTCAGACGCTTCTACAACTGCTTCCTGCCGAAGTCGAAATCGGCCATCCCTCAAGATTCATTCTATCGGTTCCATGCGTAAATATTTCCGACAGCCCGCGGTTCCGCTATCGCGGACTGATGATCGACCCTTGCCGACATTTCTTCAGTGTAGACGATCTGAAAAGGCAACTCGATGTCATGGCAATGCTTAAAATGAACCGTCTGCATCTGCACCTGACCGACAACCAGGGTTGGCGCATCGCCATAGACAAGTACCCGCAACTTGTGGAATGCTCGGCCGTACAGGAAACATACAACGGTAAGAAATACGGCCCGTACTACTACACGAAAGAAGACATAAAAGATCTCGTAGACTATGCCGACAGGCTTCACATCGATGTTATTCCTGAAATCGAGTTTCCGGGACACAGCCTATCCGCACTCGTAGCGTTTCCGGAACTGTCCTGTACAGGAGGTCCCTTTGAGAGCGAACAGGTGTTCGGCTACGAGGAAAATGTGTTCTGCATCGGCAACGATTCAGTCTTCACGCTCATGGAGGATATTTTGAGGGAGGTAGCAGCGATGTTCCCCTCTAAATATCTGCACATCGGAGGCGATGAGTGTGTCAAGAACCGATGGAGAGAGTGCCAGCGCTGTCAGGCTTTGGCAAAACGGCTGAACCTTAAACCGAAAGACGGACATTCAGTGGAAGAACAGTTGCAAAGCTATGGTATAAAGCGCATGGAACGTTTTATTTCCGGGGAGCTTGGCAAGCGCATGATCGGATGGGAGGAAATACTGGAGGGCGGCTTGCCAGACGAAGCTACCGTGATGAGTTGGAAAGGTACAGAATGTGGAGCAAAAGCAGCTTCTACTGGCCACGATGTTGTTATGGCGTCTATGGCCGACGGCCTTTACCTATGCTCGGCCCAGGGTGCCGACGAGGTTGAACCGGCTGCCATGGGCGGACAGTCATATCTGAAGGATGTATATGCATTTGAGCCTGTTCCGGCCGAACTTGCCCCTGACATGCACAAACATGTCATAGGCACGCAGGCATGCCTGTGGAGCGAATGGACTCCTGATGTAGACATGCTTGAGTATCTTCTATATCCTCGTCTGATGGCCATAGCCGAAGTCGCTTGGACACTACCTGAAAAGAAAGACTGGGCCGATTTCCTTCGACGTCTCGACAACATGCAGGTGCGACTGGATGAGAAAGGAATAGGATATCATATCCCGATTCCCGAAGGCGAGCTGACAACCAACAAAGTGTTTACAGAGGATTCTGTAGTGCTGACCTTCACCAACAGCCGCTCACTCCCCATGGTATATACAACTGACGGATCTGAGCCAGACGCAAAATCATCTATACTGCCCAGCCTTCTTGTCCTTCATGAACCTTGCACACTGAAAGTGGCATCTCTTACAGCCGGAGGCCGTCTGAGCAACGTGAGAACACTTGCTATCGAGAAACAGGAGTTTTTACCTGCTGTCAAAAACGAGATTACCGACAAGGTACGTCTGAAATTGGCCGACGGTCTTTTCTTCAATGAAAATGATTATGAAAAAGCCAAATTCCACACCGACACGATGATCACCTCGATCGCAGACTACGGCAAAGACAAATTTGATTTCAAAAAGCCCGGTCTGGCTGTCTATACAGGATATTTTGAAGTGCCAGAATCAGGCATATACACGTTCAAGTCACTTGCCGACGAGCTTTGGGTCGGAGACAAACGTGTGATATATAACCCGACTTCATCGCGATTCTATGAGAAAAAGACGCAGATCGCACTTGAAAAAGGCATGCATCCGTTCAGACTGGTATTTTCAAACAGGTTAAAGGAAGGATTTGCGACCTGCTGGTATGAGATCGATTTTCAGTATGAACCAACTACTGAACCATCATAGGCCCAACAGTAAATACTGTATCAGACAAGTTAACCACCAATAAATTCCATCAAAAGGAATATTTAGCAAAAAGCGCACTGAAAATCAGTGCGCTTTTTCATTTTATGATATTGTTGAGAAATAAAGCGTTTAAACCTTTTTTCCAATAAAACACATGTGATTATGGCAATTGGAAAAAAGTTTATTTTTTACGTGGAGCAGCTGTGCCAAGTAACCATCCACCACCAGGAATCATTGAAAGTATTTTCGATGCGAACAGAGATGACACAAATGTAGCAACCGCAATCACAGGAATAGCGGCCACTGTAGGAAGTGCCAATGTGTTTTTAAACACTATAACCCAAAGATAAAGCCAAAAGATATGCATAAGGAACATGCCATAGGTGAGGTTCGAGACCTCTACTACGGATGCAGGGACTTCATGCTGAGGTATAGCCGTAAATATCAAAAACATGCCTGCTGTAAGGGCTACGACATTAACAGTACAGAACGCCCATCCGATCTCAAGTTCAGGCGTAACAAGTGTTACCCCCGGCTCTGCCTGGACGTAGAACGAGAGAATTGTAGCGACCGCACCGGCAATCGTCAATGGAATGCCGACAGCCAGACGCCTATGAGCCGACCATGTGAGATGCACACGTATGTAATGAGCCAATATCAGATAGCCGAGATAACCGGAGAAATACCAAAGCATGTGATATTCGTTCCAAAAACATTGCCCCCATACTTCACCGAAAAAACGATTAAGATATGGAATGCATGTGGACAATACAAACAGCCATATAAAAAAGCGCTCCTCACGTGGTGAGACCTTTGTGAGCCAGGGTGATATAATCGGTATAAACAGATATAGGCCTATCAGAGGGTACATAAACCAGAAATGTCCGGCAAGTGATGGAAAATTAAGCAGTATTCGGCTTAGATCGGTAGCCGAAGCATCGCCGTCCATCTGCCCCCACAACATAGGAAGTGTTGAGTAAAGAATCATGAAAATGACAAGTGCCGGAATTATCCTCACCGCACGCCGCTTATAGAAACTGAACGCCGACTGCCCTTCGCGCATTGGCACCAAAAGAAATGCCGACACCATCATGAATAACGGCACCGACATGCGTGAAAAGCCGTCGTAGACCGAAACCCAAAGCCTGTCGGTCGCATCGGCAAGCATAGACACCGGACCGGCCATCTCGCCCGAAGAGGCTCCATAGAAGTTTTCACTCGCATGCACAAGCATCACCAGGAAGCATGCAAAAATACGCAGGTAGTCAAGAAACGCTATACGCTTAATTTCCATTGGTCGAAACATGAATCGTTAATCTTTACAAAGATAGGGTTTTTGCTATATGTTGGCCAAAAACGACATTGTAAGGGGCAGATTTTTTTATAAATTTGCGATCAGACTAAAAACCGCATTAAAATGACACGACGTCTCATCATACTTATAACCGTAATAACCTCTTGGTTTACAATCACAGCCCAATCTACCCTCGAAGAAGCCAAACAGCTTGTTGAAAGCGGAGATCTCGAAACAGCGATACCAATGCTTGAGGAACTTGCGGCCGCCTCACCGAAAAAAGGAGATATAAATCTTCTATTGGGTACAGCGCTATACTATGCAGGCGATCATACTGGCGCCAAACAACAATGGGAAGCCGCTCTCTCTAAAAAAGTGAATGCCGCCAATCTGAAGCTGGCAGAGCTTGCGCTGATGCAGTACCGTACAGACGATGCCGAAGAGTTTGTTGAAACCTACAGAAACGGACTCAAAAGAGGGCGGAAAGTGCTCGGTCCCGATGAATCGGGCGACATCGACGACCGCATAAGCCGAGTATCGGCTATGCTTGACCGGGTTGAGAAACTTGTGATAATAGACAGCATCAATGTCGATTCCGAAATTTTTTTCCGTCAGTACGGCCTTGCCAAAAGTACCGGACGCTTCATGTTGCCGTCAGAAGCTTTCAACGGCACACATCAGGCAGCAGAGCCTACTGTTGTGTTTGAGACCGGTGACGGACGCGAGCGAATATGGGCAGTACAAAATGCCGACAACAATTTCGAGCTTGTAAGCGCCGGCCCTCTATCGGGAGGGAAATGGGATGAGCCAAGCACTCTCGGAAGTCATCTGAACGAAGGAGGCGATGCCAATTACCCATTCCTGATGAGTGATGGCATGACGCTTTATTTTGCCAACGACGGCGAAAACTCAATAGGCGGACTGGATATTTTTATCACACGCCGTGACGGAGACGGATTTCTTCAGCCGACCAACATAGGGTTACCCTATAACTCTCCTTACAATGATTATCTTCTGGCAATAGATGAAGAAAAGGGAATCGGCTGGTGGGCAACCGACCGCAACCGCATCCCTGACATGGTTACCGTATATGTGTTCATTCCGTCGGACATGCGTGTCAACTATCCGGTCGACAGTGAGAATCTGGCAGAACGCGCACTCATCACATCGTATCGCGACACATGGGAGGATGGAAAAGATTATTCAGGTCTTATAGCTTTGGCCAGAAAAGGATCGGCTTCTGACAACGGAGACCTACAGGCCACACCACAGTTCGCACTATCTGTTCCGGGCCGCGGCACTCTGACGTCACTTCAGGATTTCCGCAACACCCGCGCCCGCGGACTTGCAAAGCAATGGCTTGACCTACGCTCACAGCTCGACCGCAAGAAAACAGAACTTGCGTCACTCAGAGAGCGATACCGCAAAGGCGACCAGTCGGTTTCAGGAAAGATTCTTGACGGAGAGACTGTCGTAGCCGCCATGCGCAACCAACTTAATATCATCGCTTCACAAGTCGCCGAAGCAGAGAAATAACTACCGGTATATCCCGATATTATCACACAAAACCATAATTTTTTTCAAACCACACTCTTTCTGTTTCTGTGCAGACTCTTATCATAGCTCTTGTCGCACTCGTAGCCGGCTATCTCTTTTACGGGACATTTGTCGCCCATGTTCTCGGAATTGACCCGACTCGCCGCACTCCAGCCTATACGCGACGTGACAATGTCGACTATCTGCCGATGCCGACATGGAAAGTTTTTCTGATACAGTTTCTGAATATCGCCGGACTCGGACCTATTTTCGGTGCCATCATGGGCATAATGTTTGGACCGGCTGCATTTCTCTGGATCGTGCTTGGCACAATCTTCGCCGGCGCAGTACATGATTTCTGTTCTGCATTCATCTCGCTGCGATCCGACGGAATATCCCTGCCCCAAATCATAGGAGATCAGCTTGGCAACACAATAAAGCGGGTTATGAATTTGCTCACAATTCTGCTTATGATACTTGTCGCGGCAGTGTTTGTGCTGAATCCCGCCGACATCATAGCAGGAATGACACCCGATTATCTGGACCGAACAATCTGGATCGCAGCCATTTTTATCTACTACATGCTTGCGACATTACTGCCAATCGACAAGCTCATAGGCAATCTATATCCGGTGTTTGGTTTTGCGCTGCTTTTTATGGCAGCCGGAATTCTCGGTGTTCTTATATTCGGCGACTATAATCTTACCGCCGGATGGGAGGAAGGCCTCGGAAACCGCTACACAGAAGCAGGACGCGATACCCACCCTATATTTCCGATGATGTTTGTGTCGATCGCCTGTGGCGCGATCTCGGGCTTTCATGCCACCCAATCACCTATGATGGCGCGGTGCCTGAAAAATGAAAAACTGGCTCAGCCTGTTTTTTACGGAGCAATGGTCGCAGAAGGCGTCGTGGCTCTGATATGGGCTGCGGCAGCCATCGCATTTACCGGCGGATATGAGGAACTGGGCGAGTACATGTCTGACGGGAAGACAGCAGGAGTGCTCGTGAAAGAGATTTCGGTAAGCTGGCTTGGAACAATAGGAGGGCTCCTCGCTCTTCTCGGTGTGGTTGCCGCTCCTATAACCTCGGGAGACACAGCTTTGAGAAGTGCCCGACTTATAGCTGCCGACATTTTCAGATTTGACCAGACTAAAGTATGGCGACGTCTGGTTGTCTCAATTCCGCTCTTTGTACTTACATACCTCATAATGTGCATAGACTATAACGTGATGTGGCGATATTTCGCATGGATTAACCAGACTCTTGCCATGTTCACACTATGGGCGATAACAGTCTGGCTGGCCAAGCGCGGGAAACCATATATCATATCACTTATCCCGGCTCTGTTTATGACAGTGGTATGCGTTACCTACATAATCTATGCTCCACGTCCCGAAGGCTTCGGTTTGTCACAGTCTCTTGCCACCTGTATAGGAACCGGTGTCGCCGCCATACTTCTCTTTATTTTCATACGACATCTGAATCAATACAAACTGATAAAATGAACATAGTAGATGCTCTTGGCGACAGCCGTCTATATAATCTGCACTCACACACACAATATTGCGACGGCAAAGCCACTATGGAAGAGTTTGCTCAGGCTGCCTGCAATGCCGGATTCACCCACTACGGTTATTCACCACACTCTCCCATCTGCTTAACCAGCGACTGCAACATGTCGGAAACCGACGTGCCTGCTTTTTTCAATGAAGTCGAACGTATAAAAAGAGGTCCTCATGGAGAAAAGGTTAAATTTCATGCATCGATGGAGATTGATTATCTCGGCAATCACTGGGGGCCTGCAATACCATATTTCCAAGATATGCCTCTCGACTACCGCATCGGGTCGGTTCATTTCATACCCAACCAAAAAGGGACATACATCGATATCGACGGAGCGGCAAGCGACTTTATAAAAAAGATGCATGATTACTTTTCCGACGACATACGCTATGTCGTAGAAAAATATTTTGAACAGATACATGAGATGATTGATGCGGGTGGCTTTGACATCATAGGCCACTTTGACAAAATCGGACACAATGGCTCTCATTATGCCGAGGGGCTCGACCATAATGACTGGTACACCGACCTGATCGATGGTGTAATAGCCCATATTGCATCAGCCGGCATAATAGCAGAGATAAACACCAAGGCAAAAAAATTACACAATCGTTTTTTCCCCGACCAGCGGCATTGGCAAAAAGTCATAGAGAGCGGAATCCCCGTAGTGGTAAACAGTGACGCCCACCACCCGCTGCTCATAAACGCCGACAGAGATATGCCTCTCGACTGGCTTGCAAGTCATAAAGTATAAAAGCGAGAGCATTATTTAATGCTCCCCACCTCTACGGATACCGGATTGCAATTTTAACAGTCCAAGAGATACAACGTAAAGAAACATTGGGTATTTTTACAGCGGTAAAAACGATTGTCTACAATGATACTTCAATGCGCAGTCCTATTCGCGTTTCTTGCAATAGGAGAATTCATCGTCTACTGCACCGACATTCCCATACCGTCGAGCATAATAGGCATGTTGTTGCTTACGGTTTCTCTAAAATTGAGAATTATCCGGCTTTTCTGGGTTGACAAAATGGCCGATTTTCTTGTAAAGAATCTGGGATTCTTCTTTGTTCCTGCCGGAGTTGGGCTGATGCGATGTCTCGGACTGATTTCCGAACAGTGGCTTCCAATTGTTGCAGCTTCAGTAATAAGTACGTTTCTGATAATCGCAGTCACCGGATGGATGCATCAGGTTGTGAGACGCAGTCTGTCACCGTCACACAACCGGCAGATAAAAGGATAAATCTTACCAATAGACCTGCCTCAATGGAATTTCTATCAAATAAAATATTTCTGATAGCACTGACATTTACAGTGTTTCTTGCATCAAGACTTCTGCAACGTCGCACAGGAATATCGATGCTCAATCCTATTCTGGTCTCAATAATCACACTTATCACGATACTTATGTGCTGCGGTGTGGATTATGAGACATATAAAGAAGGAGGCGATTACATTGAGTTCTGGCTTAAGCCGGCAGTAGTCGCCCTCGGAGTTCCTCTATATCGACAACTTGAAAATATAAAAAAACAGATTCTCCCGCTTATTCTTGCCGAGCTTGCAGGATGCGTGACCGGCATAGTGTCGGTTGTTGTTATCGCAGAGCTTCTCGGTGCGACAAAAGAAGTAGTGCTTTCGCTGGCCCCCAAAGCTGTAACAACGCCTATAGCAATGGAAATATCCTCGGCAGTCGGCGGACTACCGCCACTTACCGCCGCTGTTGTTGTATGCACCGGTATCTTCGGTGGTATGGCAGGATTCCACATGGTAAAAATAAGCCGCATAAAAAGCCCTATCGCCACAGGATTGTCTATCGGCACTGCTGCACATGCAGTAGGCACTGCTGCCGTAATGGAACGCGGAGAGCGCTACGGTGCTTTCTCGTCGCTCGGACTGATACTGAACGGCCTTCTGACAGCATTGCTGTCACCACTGATTCTTGCCCTACTCGGCTACAGCGTATAACGCAACTGATTCTCATCGTATTAATATTGTAAATTAATACATTGAAACGTTCTTAAAAAACCAGCGTCTGACATTTTTAACAACGCAACGATAAAATAGAGAGGCTGCCCCGTAAATCATGATTACGACACAGCCCCCTCTGTTTTCAGACTTTAAAATTAAAATTTCACAGGTTTTCCATTCTTCGCACTCTTTATTGCCGCATCAAGTATTTCGACAACCAGCATATTGTTTTCCAGTGAAGCAAGATCAAATGGCTTGACTTCTATTTCACCACGCACAGCGCCTTTCAGATAATAAAACGAATCATTATATGGAGCTTTCAGCCTGGCAGGAACCACATTGCCCTCTTTACCATTATTATAAAGAGTCATTTGTTTGCCGTTTTTCTGATAGATATACCCCTTGCTGCCATATATGTGCATGTCCTTTCTGTTCATCGGCCAGTTCCATGACGGCATAAGCTGAAGAGTCATTGAAGGGTATTGCACTATTATCGTAGCATCGTCCTCGACCTTGCTATATTTGTCAGGCTTCTGCCTGTTAGACACTGCATATACACTTACCGGACGCCTGCCATCAAGCAGCCATGTCGCCAGATTGGCACCATAGCATCCGAAATCTATGATTGCTCCTCCTCCATTCTTCTCCGGATCAGTAAGCCAATCTGTAAAATCTTTTCCGCACCTTATTTCAAACGGCCCCTGATGTCCGTCGTAAACCATCATTCTGGTTATGTCACCGATTTCACCATTATTCACCATACGGTAAGCCTCATGATTTGTGTCATACCAGCTCGTCTCATAATTTGTCAGCAACAAAATTCCATTTTCTTTTGCGAGCTTTTCCATCCTCCTGGCATGCTTCATGTTCATGGCAAGCGGCTTTTCCACCATTACATGTATTCCTCGTGGCGCACAAGCTTCAACTGTTGCCAAATGATCATAAATTGATCCATAATCAACGACTACTTCCGGATTTGTCTCATCCAGCATGACGCCAAGGTCTGAGAAAAACAACGACTTGTCCACATGTTTGCTCAATCCGTTATGTTCGCGCATACGATCATCTTTCTCATAAACTCCTACGATCTTGAAATCTCCGCGATTCACCCGCGAAATCACATCGTTAAGATGACCATGTGCCACCCCTGCAACAGCAAGACGCAAAGGTTCATTGCCCTGAGCCCAAGACTCATTTTTCATCAACAACCCAAAAGCTGCGATAAACATCACAGCAATAATTCTAAATGTTTTCATGCATATCTGAATTTTAGTTTTTCACAAAAATAAACATTATGTATATAATAAAAAAAACAGGAGAAAACTCCTGTTTTTTTTATTATATACACCGGCTTTTAATCAGAACTCATAGTCCACACAAGCCCGCGAATCCTTGACATTACTTATAATAGCCGCAGCAGCCACATGAGCCGGATGTCTGGCATACACATCCACATCTGCCATAGTCGGCACAACAGCTGTCAGAACCAAATCCCACGACTCTGCAGGATTTGAGTTTATACCGACCTCCATCGACTTAAGCACATCTATCTGTGCCGGAAGAGCCATCAGCGCATCCTTGAAGTCTTTTGCAGTCTGCATCCGCTCCTCGTCTGAGCCTTTTAACTTGAAAGTAACAATATGCTTTACCATTTCTCAAACTTATTTTTTTATTCGATATTTTCTAAAGAACAGTTCCTGCCTTGATTATTTCGGTCAGTATCGGCTTTACTCCGGCCACAAAGCACTCTACGGCGATCACCATCAGCAGCAATCCCATCAGACGCATCATCACATTGTTACCGGTCTCTCCGATAAGTACAACCAACCGGGTCGAAGCTCTAAGTATGAGATACGTTATAAAATAGATCAGTGCGATCGATGCTATCAATGTAACTTTCAGCTGCAATGTATTGGCATCATCCATGAGTATGATACCGTTTGCAATAGCACCCGGACCACAGAGAAGCGGTATGGAGAGCGGTGTGATTGAAATATCATCAGCATACGTTTTTATCTCCTCATCTTTCAATTTGGTATTGGTAAACCTCGCCTGAAGCATATCATAGCCGATTTTCAATATTATGAAACCGGCCGCAATGCGAAATCCGTTGGTCGAAATACCAAAAAACTTAAACAGGAACTGCCCCAGCAGCGTGAATCCCATCAAAGTTATAAATGATATGATCGTGGCACGTTTCACTATCTGCGAACGCTCCTGTTCCGACATTCCTTTGGTCATCGTCAGAAACACAGGCATCGTGCCAAGTGGATTTGTCAGAGTAAAAAACGACGTTATGCATATAAATGCAAACGGCAGTAAAGATGTATCCATTTCTCTATAAATTAATCATATAATCACAAGACTCCACATAGCCACATGCGACAGCAACATAAACACAATGAGTATCCACGACTCAAGCCTGCGGCTGGGCCAGCACAGGTAAGCAAAAAAGCCTGAAGCCACTACATATCCCGGATAAAGCCACAGGAGCAACTTCATTTCATATCCGTCGGACGTCGGCCACATCGACAACAACTTCGGAAATACCGCTACAGGCAGGACAACGGCAATTATCACCACCAGAAACCACAAAGGCACACGTCGATTCATCTCATTGCATTCAAGATACAAACTCAGGAATATCATCAAAAGATATATCTCCCCGGCTTTGCAGATTCCTCACAAGCTGTTCTACCGAACTCGCCCCGACAATCACCGAAGTGACTCCTTTCTGAGCCTGCACCCACGACAAAGCCATCTCGGCAAGCGACATGCCCTTATCGGCAGCCATATCATTAAGCCCTGCAAGATAATTATGCAATGCAGGAGTCAGCACCTGTGACTTGAGCGACCCGTTGCGCCACATGCGCGATCCTGAAGGTATTTCATTCAGGTACTTGTCGGTAAGCAATCCCTGTGCCAGAGGAGAGAAAGATATAAAGCCTATTCCATGACCGGCACAATAATCAAGCACCCCGTCAGCCTGAGGCTCACGGTCAAGCAGATTCAGCCGTCCCTGATATATAAGCAAAGGCACATCACGGTCTCTAAGATACTTGTCGGCGAATTTCAATGCTTCAAGAGGCCATCGGGAAACACCCACATACAATGCCTTGCCCGCCTTCACAATATCGACAAGCGCCTGCAGAGTCTCTTCGACAGGAGTTTCAGGATCATAACGGTGACTGTAGAATAGATCCACATAATCGAGATTCATCCGCTTCAGACTCTGGTCAAGACTTGCCATAAGATATTTCCTTGAGCCCCAGTTTCCATAAGGTCCCGGCCACATATCATATCCAGCTTTTGTCGATATGAACATTTCATCGCGATAGGGCCTGAAATCACTTTGCATGAGTCGGCCGAATGTTTCCTCTGCCGAGCCGTAGGGAGGTCCGTAATTATTCGCCAGATCAAAATGAGTGACTCCGCGGTCAAACGCACAACGCATCATATCGCGGCTGCGTTCAAACGGGTCAACACCACCGAAATTATGCCACAGCCCCAGACTGACCCGAGGCAGAAGCACTCCGCTGCATCCGCAACGCCTGTACATCGTCGCAGCGTTATCATATCTCCTTCCGTCGGCCTTATATTGCTCTGTGATATTCATTGGCGTATAAATTATCAGCTTCTTTTGAGCAAAGATATAAATTTTAATAAAAGAAGTTGCATTATGATAAAAAAGATTTTAAATCATCTGCCGCCAACACAACCACGAGCAATGTTTCAATCAAAAAGTATCCCGATTTAAATCAGTTACATTTATCGTTTGCGTTAAGAATTAATTTTTTATTTTTGCAATTGGAAAAAATAGGTGCTTTCGAAGCGCAATTGCCCCTATTGCATTCACCGACACTCCGAAAGTACGTTACCTAAAAAATCAAAGACTGAAACATAAATAAAAATATATCAATTTAACCCATGGACATTTCCCACATCGAGCACATCGGCATCGCCGTTCCAAGTCTGGAAGAGGCTATCCCTTTCTACGAGAACATGCTTGGATTCAAGTGTTTTGCTATTGAAGAAGTCGCTGACCAGAAAGTGCGTACAGCATTTTTCAAAGTCGGACAGACCAAAATAGAACTCCTTGAGCCCACCGCCGAAGACAGCGCGATTGCAAAGTTCATCGCAAACAACGGTGGCCGCGGAGGCATACAGCACATTGCATTCGCTGTAGAGGACGGTGTTGCAAACGCCCTTGCCGAAATCGAAGGCAAAGGTGGCCGACTTATCGATAAAGCGCCCCGCAAAGGTGCCGAGGGACTCAACATCGCTTTCCTGCATCCCAAATCGACCATAGGAACACTCGTTGAGCTCTGCGAAGATCCCAACAAATAATTATCCAGATTCACCCACGAAAAATTTTCTAAAACATCCATATATGAGCAGTCAGCTTGAAAAGGTACAGGAGCTTATCGAACTCCGCAACCAAGCCCGGCTCGGAGGTGGCCAGAAAGCCATCGACAAGCAGCACGAGCGCGGCAAATACACCGCCCGTGAGCGCATCGCACAGCTCCTCGACGAAGGTTCATTCGAGGAGATCGACATGTTTGTGCGTCATCGTTCCACCAACTTCGGAATGGACAAAAAGTCATTCCTCGGCGACGGCGTTGTAACCGGCTACGGTACAATCGACGGACGTCTCGTCTACGTCTTCGCTCAGGACTTCACCGTGTTTGGAGGTTCGCTATCCGAGACCATGGCTCTCAAGATCTGCAAGGTCATGGATATGGCCATGAAAATGGGAGCTCCAGTCATCGGTCTCAACGACTCGGGTGGCGCACGCATCCAGGAAGGCATCAACGCTCTCGCCGGCTACGCGGAAATCTTCCAGCGCAACATTCTTGCATCAGGAGTGATACCACAGATCTCAGGTATCCTCGGTCCATGTGCCGGTGGCGCGGTATATTCTCCCGCACTCACCGACTTCACTGTAATGACCAAAGGCATTTCCTACATGTTCCTCACCGGCCCCAAGGTTGTCAAGACTGTGACCGGAGAAGACGTGACCCAGGATGCTCTCGGTGGTGCCGAAGTCCACTCGTCGAAAAGCGGCGTGGCACACTTTGCTGCCGAAGATGGCGAGGACGCGCTCCACATTATCCGCAAACTATTCAGCTATATACCGCAGAACAACCTCGAAGAACCGCCGTTGGCAGTATGCACTGATCCGATTGACCGTCTCGAGGACTCACTCAACGAAATCATCCCCGATGCAGCCAACCGTCCCTACGACATGTATGAGGTTATCGGCGCGATCATCGACAATGGCGAATTTCTTGAGATCCAGCGCGACTATGCCAAGAACATCATCATCGGTTTCGCACGTTTCAACGGTCAGGCAGTAGGCATTGTCGCCAACCAGCCCAAATATCTCGCAGGCGTGCTCGACTCCAACGCATCACGCAAAGCGGCCCGCTTTGTGCGTTTCTGCGACGCATTCAACATCCCCATTGTCTCGCTCGTCGATGTTCCGGGATTCCTGCCCGGAACCGGACAAGAATACAATGGTGTTATCCTCCACGGAGCAAAGCTTCTCTATGCCTATGGCGAGGCTACAGTGCCCAAGATCACTGTCACACTCCGCAAGAGCTACGGAGGCAGCCATATCGTGATGAGCTGCAAGCAGCTCCGAGGCGACATGAACTATGCTTGGCCTACAGCCGAGATCGCCGTTATGGGTGGCGCAGGTGCCGTCGAAGTCCTTTATGCCAAGGAGGCTAAAGACTCAGAAGATCCCAAGGCAGTCCTCGCTGAAAAAGAAAAAGAGTACAACAAACTCTTCTGCAACCCCTACAACGCTGCAAAGTACGGCTACATCGACGACGTCATCGAGCCCCGAAACACACGTTTCCGCATCATCCGTGCCCTCCAGCAGCTTGCAACAAAGAAGGTCACAAATCCTGCCAAGAAACACGGCAACATTCCTTTGTAATTCATTCATCTCACTTTACACGCAACAAGCCAAGAATCATGAAAAGAAAGCTATTGGTTCTCGCCCTCGCCGTCGTTGCTGCCGGAGCCTCTCTCTGCAATGCGCAGGGACGCACAGGCTCACTGTTCATCAACGAGGTGATGGTACAGAACGACAGCAACTTGGTCGACGATTTCGGGCAGCGTTCGGGATGGATCGAGCTTTACAACGCCAAGTTTGCTCCGCTTGAGATCTCGAGCGTCTACATCACCAACGACCGCAACAACCCCACAAAATATGCTATTCCTTTGGGTGACATCAACACAAAAATCCCAAAGAGACAGCATGTGGTGTTCTTCGCCGACAACATGCCGTCGCGTGGCACGTTCCACACTTCATTCAAGCTCGAGCCAGGCAAAGATAACTGGATCGGTCTCTACGACTCCGACAAACAGACTCTCATCGACTCTGTGCTCATACCTGCATCACTGCCTGCCGGAGCATCCTATGCACGCACTGCCGATGCCGCAGGTTCATGGTCGGTGCGCACCGACTCAGGTGCCGACGGCGACTACATCACCCCGAGTTCAAGCAACATCATCCGCGATACAAACCCCAAGATCGAGACATTCGCCCAGCGCGACTCCAACGGGTTCGCCATGACAATCATGGCAATGTGTGTCGTTTTCTCTGCCCTTGCACTCCTGTGCATCTGCTTCATGGCAATAAGCGCACTCAATCAGCGTGCCGCCAGGAAAAAAGCTGAGGCTGAAGCTTCGGCGGCAGAAGAAACCGAGGCTGTCAATACTCCCGCTCTCGGAAAAGACGCCAATGAGGAAATCGCGGCTGCGATTGCAATGGCTCTCCACGACCACTTCGACGCTCACGACCGCGAGTCTGCTGTGCTGACAATCAACAAAGTCAAACGCGCCTACTCTCCCTGGAGCTCCAAGATCTACAACATGCGGCAAACTCCGCACAAATGATCCTGGCTCACGGGATCTAAAACCCACATTCTATTTTTTCTTTTAACGAACACTGAAATGAAAGAATATAAATACAAAATCAACGGAACCGACTATAAAGTTGGTGTGGGCGACATCGACCATGGCATTGTCACGGTGGAAGTCAACGGCACACCCTATCAGGTCGAAATCGAGCATAAGAGCCCGGCACCTGTAAAAGTCGTAAACTCCCCGAAAGCGGCAAAAGCCCCGCGCACAAACGAGGGCGAAAAGATCATTGCCAAGCCTGTGACCGGACCGACAGGCGGCTATGCCATAAAAGCTCCCCTCCCCGGTGTAGTCCTCTCGGTCAACGTCAAAGTTGGCGATACTGTAAAAGCATCCGATACTGTAGCGGTGCTTGAGGCAATGAAAATGGAGAACGCAATCCGTGCCGGACGTGATGGCAAAATCGCTTCCATCAACGTTAAAGACGGCGAATCTGTGCTTGAAAACACCGTGATTGTAACCCTCGAATAAGGTTATCTCCGAATATAAACCAATAAACATCATTCAAAATGACTGACGTTTCATTCGGCGATTTCCTTTTGAGCAACCTACAGCAGTTCTGGGAGTTCACAGGCTTCTACAACTGCACCTGGCAGCATCTTGTCATGCTGGCGGTAGGTCTGTTCTTTATATGGCTCGCCATTAAAAAGAACTTTGAGCCCATGCTTCTGGTTCCGATCGGATTCGGTATGCTCATTGGCAACATTCCGTTCAACACCACAGCCGGACTCGAAATAGGCATCTACGACGAAGGATCGGTACTCAACATCCTTTACAACGGTGTATCGGCAGGATGGTACCCACCGCTCATTTTCCTCGGTATCGGTGCTATGACCGACTTCACTGCTCTTATCGCCAACCCCAAGCTCATGCTTGTAGGCGCAGCCGCACAATTCGGTATCTTCGGAGCCTATATGGTGTCGCTCGCCCTCGGGTTTGCGCCTGATCAGGCCGGCGCTATCGCCATAATCGGCGGCGCCGATGGTCCGACGGCAATCTTCCTTTCATCAAAGCTCGCGCCAAACCTCATGGGTGCTATCGCGGTATCGGCCTACTCCTACATGGCACTTGTACCGGTGATCCAGCCTCCGATCATGAGACTCCTTACCACTAAAAAGGAACGCGTGATCAAGATGAAGCCTGCCCGTCAGGTCGCACAGTCCGAAAAGATAATCTTCCCGATCGTAGGCCTTATACTCACATGCTTTGTTGTGCCGACTGGCATACCTCTGCTCGGTATGCTCTTCTTCGGCAATCTGCTCCGTGAGTGCGGCGTCACCACAAGACTTGCCAAAACTGCGTCAAATGCCCTCACCGACATTGTCACAATTCTGCTTGGCATGACTGTGGGTGCTTCTACCCAAGCGACTACATTCCTAACCGAAAAGACTATCTTCATATTCTTCCTCGGTTTCATGGCATTCATCATCGCATCGGCTTCAGGAGTGCTCTTCGTCAAACTGTTCAATCTGTTCCTGCCGAAGTCCAAAAAACTCAATCCGCTCATCGGCAATGCTGGAGTCTCAGCAGTACCGATGTCGGCCCGCATATCCAACAACCTCGGTCTTGAATACGATCCCTCCAACTATCTGCTCATGCACGCCATGGGCCCGAACGTTGCAGGTGTCATAGGATCGGCTGTTGCTGCAGGTGTGCTCCTCGGATTCCTTGCCTGATAAATACCACTGTTCAATAATAAAAGGGATTTCGTCCAAGACGAAATCCCTTTTATGTTATCTCCGCAAAGATCGCAGAGACAATTACATCTCTTCGGCTTTGACCTCCTGAGCCTCTTCTTCATAATCAGAAGATGAAGAAGAAACAGTTATCATTTTTTTGTTCAATATTTTGGCAGCACCAAGCTCAAGCATTGAGTTCACCCCGTGGATAGCAATACCGATTCCTGTCATAAGCACCACAATATCAGCGGACGACCTTACGTTTCCGGCACAAAGTATAACCACCCCTTCAACTATAACCACAATCGGAAGTATATAAAACCATCCCGGAAATTTTATTGGAGAAAAGCCATAACCAAGAATATAGATATGCCAAAGGCCGGCAAGAATCAGCACAACAGCCAGTGCGTAAACTATCACTCCCTCAAAAAAAGCGGGCAAAAGAAGCATTGCGGCGCCAATACACATACCTCCGATTCCCGACGTAGTTCCGATAAATGTCGAACCGCTGCCGGCCACTTTTTTTCGGCGGCGACGAGTGGCCACAAGCAGATTTATGAGTCCCGTAAGCAGAAACAGCCCGCCTATCATATAGATTATAAGACTCAATATATCCTGCCTTTTCCACATCACACACAATGTCACACCGACAGCAAGTGCCAGCACGCTACTTATCCATTTTCCTATTCTTGCATTCATAGTTGTTACGTTTGATTATATATAATAAATGTATAACAAATATATCCGAAGATCTGTCTTCGGCACATAACTTTTTTTTAACAGATCCAGCCCTTGACACTGAAATATATCCCGGCACATGCCATGATCATGAGCAGAGAACCGATCACCTTGTTTATCAGCCACAATGAACGCACATTGATATGCGTTCTCACCTTATTCACAAAATAAGTGATTGCATACCACCACAATATCGCTCCAAGAAATATGGCAAGATATCCTGTGATATAATGATAAAACAGATAGTCAGGTGACAGAAAATCAAATTGAGTGAACAATCCGATAATAAAGAAAAGTATCAGCGGATTGGAAAACGTAAAAAGAAATCCTGTAATGAAATCAATCCAATGCGTTTCATGCTTATCTTCTGGCTTTTTAAGACCTTTGGCTGGATTGCTCCTGAACAGATAGTAACCGAAAGCAAGTAGAACGAGACTTCCGAGAAACTGTAGAAGATTACGGTGCGACTCTATAAAATCGGTTATCAGAGCAAGCCCGAGACCGGCGAGCAGGCAATAAAACAGGTCGGAAAGCGCAGCTCCGATTCCGGTAAAAAATGCAGGCCAACGGCCCTTGTTCAGTGTCCGTTGTATACACAACATTCCTATCGGCCCCATAGGAGCCGATATCAGCACACCTATAAGTATGCCGCTGAACATGATCTTTGTGAAATACTGCATTTCCACAATGTAAAATTACAAAGATTTTTTCACAATCTAAGCCAAAAAAACATATTGGCTTATTCTCTTTAACTTTTTTCATTGCGATAAACCCGCAATAGCACTCTGTTTCGTATATTTGACTTAAAGAATTGGCTTCGCCACCGCAAGCCATGCTTTGCATGACAATCGCTATTCTTCTCATCGAATATTCTTGCTATATTTGTCAAATGATAGACTACCTTATAGACTTAGACACCCAGCTCTTTCTGTTTTTTCACAACATAAGAGCTCCATTTCTTGACTCATTCATGTGGATGTTCTCCAAGCGCCTTATCTGGGCGCCGATGTACGCCACGATACTCATTTTTCTCTTCCGGCGTTACAACTGGCGTCAGGCTCTCATTTTCACTCTGGCGGTAATACTCACGATCACTCTTGCCGATCAGCTTTGTGCTTCACACCTACGCCCGTTCTTTGCACGACTCAGGCCTTCAAACCCTGAAAACCCACTCTCGGCAATGGTAACGATAGTCAACAATTACCGTAGCGGCTCCTACGGTTTTCCGTCGTGCCACGCAGCCAACACATTTGCTCTTGCAACCATAGTCTCGCTCATTGCACGGCAACGTGGGCTCACAATATTCATGTTTCTCTGGGCCCTGATAACATGCTATTCCAGAGTATATCTCGGAGTCCATTACCCCGGAGATCTAATTTTCGGCGGAATCATCGGATGGCTTTGTGCATTGCTTGTCTATTATGTGGCAACTGGTATATCCTCACGGTTGCTTATGCCTGCACACACGCGACCGGCCAGACGTAGGTTTATGCGCTTTAAACCTGCCGCACTGATCATACTCGCAGGTATTACAACAATTATCGTGATAACAGCAGTAAGCCTGTGGAAAGCCTGACCGCCATACAAGAACGCATTTATAGACTTGCTGATGCCGGAGATTTTCAGCAGGCCCTTGAGCTCGCCCGTGAAACAGTGCGTGACAATCCCGACAGTTCTGTCTCATGGTTTACACTCGGTAAAATTCTATGGCGTCTTGACAGACGTTCAGAAGCGACATCGGCCTACCGGACAGCGGTCGACATAGATCCCGACAGTCCGGCTGCCATTGCCCTGCAATACGCCGGGGATATCGCCGATTTTTTTAATCCCGATCTGTTCAATCCATGAAAATAATAAAAGTCGTTATACAGCCAGTCAATAACCAATACCTAAAATATTTATGAAATTATCATCCATAGCAATTGCCACTGCAATCATCTTGCCGGCAACCGCTTCTGCCGGAGTGTCAAGAAAATCCGCTCCAAACGATGTGATACTACACGCCTGGAGCTGGTCCTTCAACACCATAGCCGACAATATGAAAAAGATCGCAGATGCCGGCTACGACTATGTTCAGACATCCCCCGCACAGGCCTGCTATGTCGGAGAAGAAGGCGGACTTGCTCTGTTCAGCAAGCCGGGTGATCCCGTAAAAGGAAAATGGTACTATTATTACCAGCCCACCGACTGGACAATAGGAAACTACCTTCTTGGATCACGTGACGACTTCAAAGCCATGGCCGACAGCGCCATGAAATACAACGTGCGCATTATCGTCGATGTGCTTCCCAACCACACCGCTATCGAACACAACGCGGTCCTCCCTGCTCTTGACCACGCCGTAGGAGGTCACGAAAACCTCTTCCATGCCAACGGCTTCAAAGACATTACACAATGGGATGACCGTGAAGAATGCACAACAGGCAAAATGGGCGGACTCCCCGATGTCAACACTGAAAATCCCGATTTTCAGTACTATTATCTCCAGTACGTCAACGACCTCATCAACCTCGGAGCACGAGGATTCCGATATGATACGGCCAAACACATAGGATTGCCATCCGACCCAGTCGATCCCAAAGCCGATAAAAACAACTTCTGGCCTGTTGCCACAGGTCGTGAAGGAGTCAAAGGCCTTTCGCTCCTTATGCCAGACTCACTCTTCATCTATGGAGAGGTCCTTCAGGGACGCAATGTCAAAGAACTTGAGTATTCCCAATACATCGGACAGACAGCATCCAACCTCGGCCATGCTTTGCGTCAGGTACTTGAAAAACGCAACTTCAATGCAACCGACATAATAAGCTATCACCATCCGGCCTCTCCATCGACACTTGTCACATGGGTTGAAAGCCACGACACATACTGCAATCAACATGAATCGGCAGATCTCACCGACGATCAGATACGTCTCGGATGGGTTTATCTTACCTCCCGGGCCGGAGGAACGCCACTGTTCTTCTCTCGTCCTGCAGGATCAACACGCGACAACTATTGGGGTGACAACCGCGTCGGTCCACGTGGAAACGACGAATTCTTCCATCCAGAAGTCATTGCGGCCAACGCCTTCCGTCACAAAATGGCCGGACAGCCTGAAGCAATCAGCACAAACGGCAAAGGAACTGTCATACAGATATCACGCGGCACACGCGGCACGGCCTTAATCAACCTCTCCACCAAAGCGACCGAAATCAAGATGGCGACCGCCATACCCGATGGCAATTACATCGATCCTGTCCACAATACCCATTTCACTGTAGCCGACGGAACGATCACCGCCAAACTTGCCCCGCAGACGACCTACACACTCTACTCCAAATAAACCAGAAAACCTATCGGATACCACGGGCGCACCCTCAATGGATGCGCCCGTCATTTTTTTCCCTAAGGCATACGCATAAAATACTATTAAGTTATCCACAAACACTGCGGGCGCACCCTTAATGGATGCGCCCGCCTGCAATATATCAATAATACTCTATCTCTTAGGTATGTCTACCGAAGTTTCCTTTTCGCCAAGCAGATGCTGCGAGAAGAAATCAACCATACGCCAATAAAAATACTCGTCCATCGATCCGAAGCTATGGCGCTGCTCAGGAAGCATGACCAGATCAAAACGTTTGCCGGCGCGTATCAAAGCGTTCACCACACGTATAGTATTGGCAGGATGCACATTATTGTCAATCTCTCCGGTCACGAGCATCAGGTGTCCCTTAAGATTTCTGGCGATTTCCGGGTTGGTGGCAATCTTATACACAAATGTAGTGTCGCCCTCCTCTGTCACTTCCTCTTTGACTCCATGATGCTTCTCGCTCCACCAGCGGTTATAGATACTGTTGTCATGGTTGCCGGCACAGGAAACACCTGCCTTGAAGAAATCAGGATAAGAGAACATCGCGGCTGCGGTCATAAATCCACCGCCTGAATGTCCGTGCATACCGACCCGCTCGATATCGATAAACGGATATTCACGCGCAAGCTGCTCGATAGCATATTTATGATCGGCCAAAGGATAATCGCGCATATTGCCGTAGCCATAATTATGGTACCACTTCGAGCGCGATGGGTGACCTCCGCGTTGCCCTACATTTATCACAATAAAGCCAGCCTGAGCCAGACGGTCGTTTCTCACACTCATACGCGAGAACGGATAGGTGGTCGATTCTGTCTGAGGACCAGGGTAAACATAATCGATGATCGGATAAACCTTTGTAGAATCAAAATCAAATGGCTTGAACATCGTGCCCCAGAGATCGGTGACTCCGTCAGCAGCCTTCACCTTGAACACTTCGGGGAACTTATACCCTGCGGCAAAAAGCTGGCTGAAATCAGCTTCATGCAGATCCATCACCTTATTGCCCTGATTGTCGAGAAGCACAGCATTCGGCACTGTATTCACTCGCGAATAGTTGTCAACTACAAAGCGGCAGTCGTCATCTATCTCCGCACGATGGAAATAATCCCCTTTTGTGACAAGTTTCAAACCACTGCCATCAAAATTCACACGATAAAGATGCTCGTAATATGGATTTTCTTTCTCATCCATACCGTTAGCCATGAAATAGACAGTACGGGCAGGACTGTCCACTTTTAAAACACGCGAGACATGCCACGGCCCCTTGGTTATACGGTTCTTAAGATTGCCCTCGTCGTCATATAGATAAAGATGAGCCCATCCGTCACGCTCGCTCCAGTAAACAATCTCTTTGCCGTCTGAAGCAAGCTTCACCGGCTGCATGTCTACATAAGTGTTAAGACGCTCCTTTATCACCGGAACAACAGAATCCTGCCCTATTGTATAGCTACACACATCAACACGATGCAGGTCACGGCTTGTGCGGGTCAGATAAAACTTGTTATTGTCACCCGTCCACACACTCTTCATGTACTCGTCGTTAGCCTGACGGTGTGTGGGACTTTCTGTTTCAATATCTATAGTCTGGTCCTTGAATGCGCTGGCATCGACCTCCTTGCGTGTGTTGTTGGTCATGTCGAACACATAAAGATGGTACTGGGGTGCCTCTTTTTCACCAGGCATATGATATTTGTAGGTTTCCAGCGTAGGACGCGGCTGAGCCACCGAGTTTATCACCCACAGAGGCTTCACATCCCGCTGATCGTCGAGCACAGTTGCAAAATGCTTTGAATCAGGCGACCAGGCACCATAAGCGGCTTTGCGCTTGCCGTTGCAGAGAGTATCGGTGTTAAGAGTGCTGTAAGGTATTCCATAACCGAAATCAGGCTCTCCGTCAAACGTCAGCTGAATGTCCACAATAGTCGAGTCATTTTCATCTTTACGGGCCTTCTCGTAATCCTCGATACTCATCTTGTACAGATTAAGATCCTTGGCATATACGACAGTCTTGCCGTCAGGCGAAACCGATCCCCAGCCCAGACGTTTTGGATCTTTCTCCTTATCAGTAAGATGTGTAAGCTTTTTTGTCGGATAATCATATGAGAAATAGAAAATCTTTTTCTCCTTCTTTCCTTTGCCGTCCTTTTTGCCGTTTTCACCATCCTTATTCACCTCTTCGTCTATTGTCGAGGTTACCTCAAAAGTGAACGTACGGTTATCTTTGCCTATCTTGAGATTTCTGATCGGCATGTGGCGTCCTTCAAACGGGTCTCCCACAATCTCTGTCAGTTGCGAGGCCATGTCATCACGGTCAAAAAGCGGAGTGCGGGTACGGGCGACAGGATCGACCACATACCAGAAATCCCCGTCACTGGTTTTATAAGTAAACCAGAACTTGTTTCCCTCAGGAAACCATCGCGGAGTAACCTGCGTTGAAAACAACATCGTACCGAGCTTGTCGGCTGTAAACTTTTCTGCCTGGATATACCCCGGGAGTCTGTCTCCCGCCCGCCCTACGGCTACAAAAGCCGCAAGCGCCAGCACAGCAAGTGCTAATCGTAATTTTTTCATTTATGTTCTGTCTTTGTATTGTTTTTTTCCATTGATGGGGTGATTGGGGCCCGCGACTGTCAGTAATAAGCCATAATCGCTTCGATATGCAAAGATAACTCCACGCACTTGTATTATCAAGTGTTAAATGGCCGCTTTTATTTCACAATTTGTTATTTTTGTAAATTGAAAAACATTTCGACACGGCTCAATAAACCTATAAGTTTTTAACAGATCAATAAACCATGAAAAAATTTCTGCTTTCTGCTGCAATCCTTTTCATCGGCGCTGTCACTGCATCAGCCGATGAAGATTGGGACTGGCCCAACTACAACTACTATGCCGACGCCAACGCCGAGCTCCTAAAAAATAAGCCCGACGATCCACGCCGCGTTATCTTCTTCGGCAACTCCATCACTGAAGGATGGCCGATACACCGCCCTGAGTTCTTCACCGAAAACGGATTCATCGGACGCGGAATCTCCGGCCAGACGACCTATCACTTCCTGCTCCGCTTCATCGAGGATGTAATCAAACTGAAACCTGCTGCCGTAGTCATATGCGCTGCCGGAAACGATGTCGCCGAGAACACATGCCCCTATAAAGAGGAACGCTCGTTCAACAACATCGTCGGACTCATCGACATGGCACAGGCCCACGGTATCAAGGTCATACTCACATCAGTCCTCCCAGCTGCGAAATTCAGCTGGGCGCCCGAGATCACTGGCTCATCCGACAAGATCGCTTCGATGAATGTCAGGCTCAAGGAGTATGCCGACACGCACGACATACCCTACGTCGATTACTATTCATCACTTGTCAACGGACAGCCCGACCGCGCTTTCAAGGCCGAACTGTCGGGCGACGGAGTCCACCCCAACGCCGAAGGCTATAAGATCATGGAGAAAATCGTTCTCCCTGTCATCCGCAAGTATGTTCCCTGATTAAGATTTCACTTAAATATTCTCTTACAATGAAAAAATTTCTGCTTTCTGCCGTCGCACTCTTCACCGTCGCACTGTCGGTTAATGCCGACGACAACTGGGACTGGCCCAACTACAGGCGATACGCCGCTCAGAATGCCGAACTTATGCAGAATGTCCCTGAAGATCCGCGACGTGTCGTTTTCTTCGGAAACTCAATTACAGAAGGATGGGCAAGAATAAAGCCTGAATTTTTTAAAAAAAACGACTTTGTCGGACGAGGCATTTCCGGTCAGACAACCTATCAGTTTCTACTCCGTTTCCGCGAAGATGCCATAAACCTGAAACCCGCGCTGATTGTCCTTAATGCTGCCACCAATGACATAGCGGAAAACACTTGCCCCTACAACGAAGAACGCACCCTTCAAAACATCATTTCCATGGCTGAGATGGCACAGGCAAATGGTATCAAGATCATTCTGACATCTGTGCTGCCGGCAGCCAAATTCGGTTGGAGAACATCTATAACCGATTCTTCCGAGAAAATTCAATCGCTGAACGCACGCATAAAACAGTATGCCGAACAAAATGACATACCCTATGTCGACTATTATGCCGAACTCGTGCATGGCGAAAACAAAGCGCTTAATCCAGCTTACTCAACAGACGGCGTGCACCCGACCGCCGAAGGCTACGATGTCATGGAAAAAACAATACTTCCCGTCGTAAGAAAATACGTTCCCTGAAACATCTAAATCTCAACGACTCCGATTCCCGGGCGATCCGATGGCAAAGTAATTTTCCCGTCTACAATCTTAAGCCCGTCAAACGGATCATTGGTTATCAACAGATTACCGTCCAAATCCGCCCAGTCGGCCATTGGTGCCAGCTGGGCGGCTGCTGTTACAGCACATGACGTCTCCGTCATGCAGCCAAGCATTACCTTCAGGCCAAGGGCCTTAGCCACAACCGCCATCTCATGGGCCTGATGCATGCCGCCACATTTCATCAGTTTTATATTGATGCCGTCATACACGTCAGCGATGCGTCGAACATCATCTACCAACTGTACAGCCTCATCTGCAATAATCGGAAGCGGCGAATGCTCACGCAACCACATTGTGTTCTTCACATCGGTCTTGTCAAAAGGTTGTTCGACAAACAGACAGCCTCTGTCGGCAAGCCAATGGCACATATCCAAAGCCATCTTCCTGTCAGTCCATCCCTGATTCACATCAGCGCATATAGGCACATCGGTCATCGATCTTATCAGTTCGACGGTTTCCTTATCCCGGTCAAGACCCATCTTCACTTTCAGGACACGATAGGGCGAAGCCTCTTGGACCTTCTGCCTTACAACCTCCGGAGTGTCAATTCCTATCGTAAACGACGTGCATGGCGCATCAGCAGCGCTCAGTCCCCACATTCTATGCCACGGTTGTCCGGTAATCTTCCCGACAATATCGTGCAAAGCTATATCTACGGCACATTTAGCCGCATAATTGCCATTGGATACAATATCCATGTACCGATGGATCTCCCCTATTCTGAACGGGTCGTTGAATTGCGTGAGATCAAGTTGCGATAGAAAATTGCACACCGATTTCTCACTCTCGCCGAGGTATGGCGGCATAGAGGCCTCTCCATAACCGATAATACCGTCAAACTCTATTCTGACAAGCACATCAGGAGTCACAGTGCGGCTCGACTTAGCAAGATTGAACGCATGACGCAGATGAAGTTCATGAGGTGTAAACGACAGATTCAAACGACCGGGCTTCATGGCCCTTTTCGCAATCTGACCTCTCAAACCTAACGGAACCAGTGTTACAGCCGCAGCCCCCAATACACTGTTTCGCAAAAAAGTTCTCCTGTCCATCAGCTATCCGATTATTGTTCCCGACTCTTTCAAAAAAACCAATGGTGATCCTTAACTCTTGTCACTCCGTCGTGTCCTGTGATGTCACGCAGCCGTCTGCCCAACAGGTAGTGTTTTTCAATATATTCAGGCGATCCGAAATCAAGGCTGTTGCGACGCACCCGGCCCGAACTGTGCACATACATTCCTTCACCCTCATAGATTCCTACATGCGTCACACGACCCGTTTCCTCATTACCGAAAAACAGCAGATCCCCCCTCTCAAGATCAGTCTTTTCTACAACCGTTCCACAACAAGCCTGCTGCGATGCGTCACGCGGCACTATAATCCCATTAGACCAATAGCACAACTTCACAAGACCCGAACAATCCATTGACTTTGTGGAAAGTCCGCCCCAAAGATATGGCACTCCCGACAATGCGTTTGCCCTTGCTATTATTTTCTCGGCATCATAACTTTGATCGCTCCATTCACCTATCTCTGTGAACGAGTTACGGTCGGCATATCCCTTCCGGCCATCAGGAAGCTGAATGGACAGCACTTTATCTGAAATCATCTTTCCCTCCACCAGACATCCGTCCACAAGATCCGTCACGACTCCATGTTTCGCATCAAGGCTCATACTGTCATAAACCAGTATCTCCTTGGGCGAGTCAACCACAAAGCGCTCCGCAGTTCGCCATCTCGCCATTTCACTATCACTTTTTTCAACTATCGACGACTGATTGACCCATCCGCGATATCCCTCAGGAGTCATCACATCAAGCCACTCTCCGTCGTGAGCCATAATTGCCACAGGCACACCGAGCAAACACTGGGAAACAAGCTCCGATCCATGCCGAGGCTCATAGCGCATACATGCGACCGAAATCAAAGGTTGTCCCCACCCCTGTATCGCATCCTCCGTTTTCTTGTTTATCTCCCCATTTATGCACGACACAGCCGAAGCGATGAACACCGCCCCGGCCATAATTCCTGCTATAAAATGTTTAAGCCTTTCCACTTCCGGTTATCAGTCTGTCATATAGCTCCTTGTCGTTGACAAGCTCAAGCGCCTTCTCATAAGTGCCTCGGCTTACCGGATTCACACTTCGGAAATATCCGTTCATATCCCATACATCACGGGCAATAAGCCCTTTAGTAACCGCACAGATTATATCACGGCTTCTTTCGAGGCCTTTCTCATTAAACTTCACACCGTTTTTCTCACCGAGAGCGACAAGAGCATCCACCATTTCCGGAGTAAAACTGAAATTCTTGACAAAATCCGACTCTGTCTGGTAGTTCCGCTTTATCTCATCGCGATGCAGATCCACGTATTCCACCGCATAGCGGTTGAATATGCCGTTGGCCATGAGATCTCGATAGTAATCAGAATACATCGTTGTGTCTATCGGAACAAACAGATCAGGCATGATGCCACCGCTGCCATACACCACACGGTGATTCTTAAGAGTCTCCACTTTAAGCGAATCTGCAAAGTGAATACTATCGGCACTCATGAATTCACCCGACATATATCGGTTGTAAAGATCCATGTGATAATCATCTCCCTCACCTTTCACATAAGGTTTCTGGATTGACCGTCCTGTAGGAGTGTGGTAACGTGACACTGTAAGACGCACCATCGACCCGTCGGGAAACGGGAATGGTCGCTGTACAAGTCCTTTGCCGAATGTCCTCCGGCCTACGATAAGTCCTCGGTCATTATCCTGTATTGCCCCGGCAAAAATCTCACTCGCCGATGCAGAGTTTTGATTCACCATGACCACAAGCCGGCCCTCAGGCATGAGTGGTTTCCCCTTGACTTTATAGTCCTGGCGCGGCACACGGGCACCGTCAGTGTATACTACAAGATCACCAGGCTGCAAAAACAGCGAAGCCATATCAAATGCAGGATTCAGATAACCGCCGCCATTGTCCTCAAGGTCAATGATAAGATCCTTCATCCCCTCCTTTTTCAATTTTTTGACTGCCTCGGCGACCTCATTGCCTGTATCCTCGGCAAAACGGCTTACACGTATATAGCCTGTTGTCGGACTTTCCATATAGGCTGCATCTACACTGTAGAGAGGAATATCGTCACGTATTATTCTGAACGTAATCGGTTCTGTCACACCGCGGCGGAGCACCTTCACAAGCACTTCAGTCCCCTTTGGACCTCGCAGTATGTTCAGAATTTCACTGTTGGATCTTCCTGCCCCCGAAATTATTGTGTCATTAGCCGACAAAATCCTGTCGCCGGGTTGTATACCGACGGCTTCCGATGGCCCTCCTGCAGTTGTCTGTATCACATAAAGCGAATCATTGTTCATGTTGAACTGAATGCCTATACCGCTGAAATTACCTGCCAAAGGAGTAGTCAGTTCCTTGGTTTCCTCTGCATCGGTATATACTGAATGAGGATCAAGGGTTTTCAGCATCGCGATTATAGCCGCTTCGACCATTTTAGGCGAATCCACTGTATCCACATAAAAACTTTCTATCAGGCGCTCGGTATAACCGAGTTTTTGCAGAGGTGAAAACTCCTGTGTTTTTTCCTGCTGTTGGCGGCCACGGGCGCACACTGCCACAACGGCAATCACTACCACTATCAACGCACCCAGTATTCTTTTCATCATCTTTGACTTTGACATTGACATCATTTTGTTGGCACAAAGCGGCTGACGTCCGCACCATACCGTTCAAGTTCCCTCACGACCGACGAGCTCACCGAAGCGTACTCTGGCAGTGATATCATAAATACAGTCTCGATACCCGACATCTGGCGGTTCACATCAGCTATCTGCTGCTCATATAGAAAATCTCCACTGTTTCTTAATCCACGCAACAAGCAATCGGCGCCAAGCTCTTTGGCCTTTACATAGGTGAGTCCGCAATAGCTGATAACCTGCACCTTTTCGCCGAAATGCGATACCGCCTTTCTGATTGCGTCGAGACGCGCCAGAGCATCTCTTTCGGCTCCCGGCTTGTTGATGTTGACACCAATCCCGATATAAATTCTGTCAAAAATATGCAGTCCACGTTCAACAATCGAGAGGTGCCCCAACGTAAACGGATCAAACGATCCTGCATAAAAAGCTGTACTCATCAGATTAACTTATTTCAGAATCATCCTCTATGACAAGATTGTCGATGATAAAATTCTGACGTTCCGATGTGTTTTTACCCATATAGAACTCCAGAAGCTGGCCGACCCCGTCACCCTTGCGTAAAGTCACACGGTCCACACGCATATCCTCTCCGATAAACCCTCTGAACTCCTCTGGAGAAATCTCGCCAAGTCCCTTGAATCGGGTTATCTCGGCATTCGCGCCAAGTTTCTTTATTGCAGTGACACGTTCCTCATCGGTATAACAGTAATAGGTATCCTCTGCAACTCCCTTCGATTTACCACTGCGGCGCGATGTCTTCTTGTTCCTGACCCTGAAAAGCGGTGTCTGCAACACATACACATGACCTTTCTTCACCAGATCAGGAAAGAACTGTAGAAAAAATGTGAGCAACAGCAGTCGGATATGCATTCCGTCCACATCGGCATCTGTAGCGATAACCACATTATTGTAACGCAGCCCGTCAATACCGTCCTCTATATTCAATGCAGCCTGCAGAAGATTAAACTCTTCGTTTTCATATACCACCTTTTGCGTAAGGCCATAGCTGTTAAGAGGCTTGCCTCGTAGTGAAAAAACAGCCTGTGTCTCCACATCTCGTATCTTGGTGATCGAACCGGCAGCCGAGTCTCCCTCGGTAATAAAAATCGATGACGCCTGCTTTTTACTCTCGTCTCCCCTTGCGTCATTCAGATGCACACGGCAATCAAGCAGCTTGCGATTGTGCAGGTTCACTTTCTTGGCCCGCTCGCGCGCAAGTTTGGTGATACCGGCCATTGACTTGCGGTCACGCTCGCTCTCCTGCACCTTTTTCAATATCACCTCGGCTACATCAAGGTTCTTATGCAGATAATTGTCAAGCTCACGCTTTATGAAGTCTCCAACAAACTTCGCAACTGTCGGCCCGTCGGGCGCCATGTCACGGGATCCGAGCTTGGTCTTTGTCTGCGACTCGAATACCGGTTCCTCGACTTTGACCGAAACAGCCGCTATCATTCCGTTACGTATGTCGCTGTACTCAAAGTTACGTCCGAAATAATCCTTCAGAGTCCTCGACACAGCCTCCTTGTAAGCTGTAAGATGAGTACCGCCCTGTGTTGTGTGTTGTCCGTTGACAAATGAGTAGTACTCCTCTCCGTACTGGTTTGCATGAGTAAGCGCTATTTCAATATCCTCACCTCTCAGATGTATTGGCGCATAAAGCGGATCCTTTGTCATATTCTCACGCAAAAGATCCAGAAGTCCCTGGCGCGATACATAACGCTGGCCATTGTAGAGGATTGTCAGACCGGTATTCAGAAAAGTATAATTTTTCAGTAACGGGAGCACAAATTCATCTCTGTACAGATACTCCTTGAATATCGTTCCATCCGGCTTGAAAGTAACCATGGTGCCGTTTTGCTCCGGACTATCCTCTATGCCGGTGTCAGAAACTATCTCTCCATGGCTGAAAACCGCACTACGCATCTTGCCGTTCACTACACTTTCAATGGCGAACGTCGCACTTAGAGCGTTCACGGCTTTTATACCGACTCCATTAAGACCTACCGACTTCTTAAAAGACTTGGACGTATACTTCGCTCCGGTATTCATTTTCGATGCAACATCCACGACTTTGCCTAATGGCACACCGCGTCCGAAGTCTCTCACCCTGACTTCCCCATCAGCAATATCGACAATAATCTGCTTACCGTTACCCATCATGAACTCATCAATGGAGTTATCAAGCACCTCCTTGAGCAATACATAGATACCGTCGTCATAGTTGCTGCCGTCGCCAAGCTTGCCTATGTACATGCCGGGACGTAACCTTATATGCTCCTTCCAGTCGAGAGTTACTATATCATCTTCTGTATACTCAACGGCCGGTACATTAAGGTCATCAGTCATCGCCTCTAATTCATCGGTCGACAACCCTGCTTCTATTTCATCTTCTGCCATCACTGTCAAAACTCCTTTGTATCAAAACTCAAATATAAGAAGAATATTCGATGAAAAGAATAGCGATCGTCATGCGAAGCATGGTGCGCGGTGGCGAAGCCAATTCTCTGAGTCAAATATACGAAAAAATCGATTTTTACACAACACCGTTTCCTCTCTGCCGGTTAACCGAAACCAAACACTAAATAAAACTGTCTGATTCAATTAAGGCACGGACGGTAAAGCCGTGCAAACCTTCTGATCGCATTCATCGCGGCGGCCGAAGGAGATACAGCCACACTACGCACGCTTATTATTGTAGCACGGCATATCGGAAATTCAAGCACTGTATTTCCTTCGGCTCCAATAATGCGGATATAGTCAGGTTTCAGGTTATCCATTTCACATGAATAAACGCGCTGTTCCACGGCATTATTGCATCATCTCTACATTTTTGCCGTACCTTACGCCCCACACTACACCAGCGGAAACATCCATACCCCCTTAAAATAACAAAAAATTGCGGGCGGCATTGATATCACATCAGCCGCCCGCAACTATATGTTACGTTATTCTATCAAGCTTCCCGTGCAGGAGTGCGCGAGCTGCGCTTCTCCTTTTTAGGCGCGCTAACTGCGGCCTTTGCCTTTCCACCATTACGACGACGGTCTGTCAGATAAGCGACAGGCGACGCGATATATATGGTTGCCAGTGTACCAGTGATGACACCGAACAGCATTGCAAAGATAAAGCTGCGCAGGCTATCGCCGCCAAGTACGAAGATACAGATAAGCACCAGAAGTGTCGAACCGGATGTCATGAGCGTACGGCTCAGAGTCTGGTTGATCGAATTATTGATCGTTGTAAACAGATCCTGCTTGGGATAGAGGCCGATATTCTCTCGTACACGGTCAAATACGACCACTGTATCATTGATCTGATAACCTATCACAGTCAGTATCGCAGCGATAAATGTCTGGTCTATCTCCATCGCAAACGGCAAAACTCCCCAGAAGAGCGAGTAGAAACCGATAATAGTGAATGCAGTGAACGCAACTGCCGCAAGCGCGCCGACAGAGAATGCTACATTTCGGAATCGCAAGAGAATATACAGAAACATTGCGATAAGCGACAGTACAACTGCCACGTATGCATCGCTACGCATATCATCTGCCACTGTCGGGCCGACTTTCTGCGACGACACTATACCCTGCGTTTCGTCTGTTGTGCTGAATTCCTCAGTAGTCATGCCCTCGCGAAGCTCCGGCTTGAGCACATTGTAGAGCTTGCCTACGATCTCTTCCTCTACGCCCTCACTGTCATCAGTGATCTTGTAATTGGTCGAAACACGAACCTGATTTGAGTTCTCGATTGTGATCACCGATACAGAAGCATCTGGGAACTCAGGAGCCAGACGAGCCTGAAGATCCTGTGTATTTACAGGCTTGTCAAGCTTGACCACATAGTTACGGCCACCGGAAAAATCAATACCCTGATTCAATCCGCGGACAAAGAGTGATACAAGCACAATTGCGACAAAAACACCGACAACTGCAAACGAGATCCTGCGCTTGCCGAGGAAGTCGAACTTGGCGTTGATAAACCAATTGCGGGAGATTTTTGTATCAAATGTAAGCTTTTCGAATGCCTTTTTGCGGCCACCCATTATAAACACAATTCGTGTCAGATAAACCGCAGTAAAGAACGAGCAGACAATACCGATGATAAGAGTGGTTGCAAAGCCTTTGATCGGACCCGTTCCATAAAGAAGCAGGATTACACCTGTGATAATAGATGTGAGGTTAGAGTCAAAGATTGCCGAGAATGCATTGCTGTAGCCATCGGCAATAGCATTGCGGAGGCTCTTTCCGGCACGAAGCTCCTCTTTTGTACGCTCGAAGATGAGCACATTGGCGTCAACTGCCATACCGAGAGCAAGCACAATACCGGCAATACCCGACAACGTCAGCACTGCCTGGAACGATGCAAGGATACCGAATGTGAAGAACAGGTTGAACACCAGACCGAGGTCAGCGATAAGACCGGGAATGATGCCATATATAAGCCCCATGAAGATCATGAGAAGCACAAGCGACAGAATAAACGACAAGAAACCTGCCTTGATTGCCTGCTCGCCGAGCGAGGGACCGATAACCATGTCTGAGATTATATCCACCTTGGCTGTCATCTTACCGCTCTTAAGCACGTTAGCAAGGTCCTGAGCCTCCTCCACCGTGAAACTGCCGGTGATCTGTGAATGACCGTCTTCAATTGCCGTACTAACATTGGGGAACGAATATACCTTGTCGTCAAGTACGATAGCGATAGCATTACCGATATTTGCACCGGTCACACGTGCCCATTGCTTGGTACCCTCGTTGTTCATTGTCATTGAGACAATGTTGCCACGCATATTGTCAAAATCGCTGGATGCAGCGATAACACATGATCCGTCAAGTGCAGGTTTGCCGTTATTGGTTTTTAGGGCTATGAGCTGGTAAAGCTCTATATTACGGCCGTTCTCTGCTGTCACAACCTGCGGCTTGACACTCCAGAGCAATTTCAGGTTACTTGGAAGAATCTGTTTTGCAGATGTCGATGCGAGCACACGATCAATTGCATCACGGCGTGCCGCGGTAGCATAACCGACAATCGGTGTGGCCTGACTTTCAATACCACCGTCAAACTGTGCGATCAGTCCTTCGGGCATATTCATTGTCGAATCCTGGGCAACTGTGTTGCTTAGCTGCGACAAAGCTCCGATAATCTCGTTGGCCTTGTAGGTCTCGAAGAACTCGAGGTTGGCCGAACGCTGCAGAAGCTCACGCACACGCTGATGTTCCTTCACACCGGGAAGTTCAAGAAGAATCTGACCGTCCTTGCCTTGAAGAACCTGGATATTGGGAGAAACCACACCATAAGCATCGATACGGCTACGGAGGACATTGGTGGCCGAGTTGTTGACACGGTCTTTCACCTCATCTTTCAGTGTAGATGCCACTGCTTCGTCATCGGCACCACGCTTGACAATGCCATTGAACACAACCGAGTAGTCGGCACCAGGATTCAGAGCACGATACTGCTTGGTAAATGTACCGACATAATCATCGCTCTGGTGCGAACCGATTATCGAATCGGTTGCTACGATTGCCGCATCAAATGCAGGATCAGGGTCGGCGTTTTTCATTGAACGAAGAATCTCAGGCATCGAAACCTGAAGTATCACGTTCATTCCTCCCTTGAGGTCAAGACCGAGTCCGACACCCCACTTTTGCACCTGCTGGTAGTTGTAACCCATGTAAATGGGTTCTTTGGAGATAGAGTCAATGTAGGCTTTGTAGGCCTTCGCATACTGCTCGGAGCCTGTGCCTGCTTCTCCGGCTACCTGCGCGGCGTGGTCCTTGGCCTTCCCCTCGTAGTGATTGCTCACAGCCGAGAACGAAAGATAGAACGCACACACAAGTACCAGGAACACCGCTATAATACCGGCGATAAGGCTTCCTAACGTTCCTTTGTTTTGCATGTGGTAATGATTTTTATTTTATTTCTTGCAATTACACTTTTTCGGAGCCACAAAACATTGTTTACGGCAACGCATGATTTTCAGCTTGCAAATGTAGAAAAAATCTTTTTTCCAACCAACATATTACAATTCTTTGTCTCGAATCTTTACTACATCCGATTGCCTTTTTTACTTTCCTGATACGGCATATCATCGTTTTTGTCTAACTTTGGACGCAATTAAACAACGCATAGCGCAATGTGCATGACCTTATTGAGATTTCATTTGCATAACTGGAAAACTAATTTTTTCTCCAACAATATCTCATTGATAATTGCCGCCTTTGTCACGGGGATTGTCTCAGGCTGCTGCGCATGGCTGCTAAAACACCTTATATACTGGATTTCACAACCGATTACAACTGCCGTAAAACCCGATACCCCCAATTATATCTTCATTCTGCTGCCTCTTACAGGAACTATTTTAGCGGTCTTATATCAGAAATACATTGTAGGCCAAGATATATATAACGGATTACAACGATTGTCAAACAGACTTTCATCACACAACTACAAATATTCACCCGGACTCATCCTCGCTCCTATCATTACATGCTCGACCACTATCGGCTTGGGAGGATCAGCTGGATCCGAAGGGCCGATCGCCAGTTCCGGAGCTGCTATCGGAAGTAATATCGCACAACTTTTTCGTTTCACTCCGGAGCGCATGAGGATATTGGTGGCATGCGGTGCCGGTGCCGGAATCGCAGCTATTTTCAAGGCCCCCATAGGAGGCGCACTCTTCATTCTTGAAATTTTCGCGATTTCTTTTGATGCAATAGGCTTTATAGCATTGTTTTCAGCGACAACAGCAGCGGCCCTCACTGCATTTATTCTATCAGGATGTACTCCCGATATCTCATTCAACACAGCCTCTACACTACATCTCGGTGACATCTGGCTCACTGCCGCAGCCGGCTTATTTCTGGGTCTCTACTCCACATATTATGCCTTCGTAATGCGTCGCATAGGCAAATTGTACGGCTATATTAAAAACCGTTGGATTAAATGTATCTGTTCCGGAATATCAGTAGGAATCCTGATTTTTTTATTTCCATCACTCTATGGAGAAGGGTACGAATCCATAGAGCGACTACTTGCCGATCTTCCACAGAAAATGACCCAGTATTCCTGGTTGTCGCCTCTTTTCAGCACCTATAATTCTTCTATAGGAACCATTCTGATTTTCGCATTAGCCATATTGATAATAAAACCTTTTGCCACAGCATCTACGATCAATGGAGGCGGAGTGGCCGGTGACTACACTCCATTACTCATGGTCGGCAGTATCGCCGGATTTTTATTCGCTACAGCCATCAATGCATTTACCGGTTTCCAGATTCCGGTTACCGACTTTGTGTTCTTAGGCATGACCGGTGTGATGGCAGGCGCCATAAAAGCACCTCTTATGGCAATGTTTCTTACAGTCGAGACAATATGCGTTCCGTCTCTCTTTCTTCCGGCTGCCACTGTTGCTACAGTATCATACCTGACACGACTTATTTTCAGTCATAACAGCACAAAAACACCCACAAGATTGCGAGACACGAAAAATATTTACAAATGACACCATATACGACAATATTATGAAAAAAATCGCAAGCTTCACAATCGACCATAACCGTCTTCTACGAGGCATTTATGTCAGTCGACGCGACAAAACTGCATCTGGCGACATAATTACCACTTTTGACATACGCATGACCGAGCCAAATCGACAGCAGGCCCTTTCACCACAGGCTCTTCATGCTATGGAACATCTTGCCGCGACATATCTGCGCAACCGTCCCGACTGGAGCGATCGTATCGTATATTGGGGACCTATGGGTTGCTGTACCGGAAACTATCTGATTTTACAAGGCGAACTCGAGCCAGTTGATATTATCGGGTTGATGCATGATACCATGCACTTTGTAGCAAATTTTGAAGGAGAAATCCCCGGAGCTACACCACGCGACTGCGGAAACTACACATTCATGGATCTTGAAGAGGCTCGTAAAGCTGCCAGAATTTACCTGACCGAAATACTCTCCAGCCCCAATCACGACAACCTCACTTACCCATCATAAGATAAGTGCGGTGTCCATGCAGATAATACTCCGTCAATATATTCGGCACACCAGATTTCCTCAATAGATTTTCAACAGGGAAATCCTTATAAGCGTTTTTCATGCGTCGGTAATCGCAATGAGCTTTCATGACTGCCGATGCATGTTCCCATTTTCCCATAAATATATATTGTCCCCATGCCAATGTGTCGAGCATACGGCGTTTGAGCAAAAAACGTGTCTTCCATCCGCCAGAAGGCAGATTTTTATGCAACATAAGCAGATTGTTGCGGAAATTCAAATATGTTTTCTTGGGAGATGATGCGTCGAGACTTGCACCTCCAAGATGAAACACAACCGAATCAGTCACACACACAACCCTACGCCCTGTTAGCCTTAAACGCCAACACAGGTCAATTTCCTCCATGTGGGCAAAGAAAGATTCATCAAGACCGCCTGTTTTCAAATAAGCGTCTGTATTTACCGCAAGACAGGCGCCTGATGCCCAATCCACATCCACAGGATCTTTAGAGTCATACTGCCCCTTATCCTCCTCTACACACCCCATCACACGCCCACGGCAATATGGATAACCATTACGGTCCATACAGCCACCGGCAGCTCCGGCGTATTCAAACATTCCATAATTGCGCTCCGACCGTATCTTGGGTTGCGCGGCAACTATCCTGTCATCCGACAGCGCTTTTTTCAACGGCTCGACCCATCCGTCGTCCATCGGAGCTGCATCTGAATTCAATAGAATACTTATCCTGTATCCCCCTTCCTTAAGAGCACGATTGTATCCTGCTGCAAAACCGAGATTTTTTTCAAAAGCCATTATCCTGACTGTAGGATAATTTTCTCTTACCCATGCGAGCGATTCATCAGTCGAGCCATTGTCAGCCACAACAATCTCCGCCTCTTCATTTGAAGTATGTCCGACAACTCTCGGAAGAAAACGGCGTAGAAGATCCACACCATTCCAATTGAGTATTATGACACCGCAATCAGTATTCACCATTCAGTTTTTCCTTTTACTATGGGGCTGTCATCATCCCATCTCACCTCTCCAAGCCGTACATCGACTATTGTATTTGCCATAGATACATCAGTGCCGTCAACCTCTACACGAAGGTAATTATCTGTGTATCCCACCATTCCTCTCTCGTCGGCCGTAGGCTGTTCGAGCAGAACCTTCCGTGTCTCTCCTGTGCACCGTTGTGCAAAATCAAGATGACACCTGTCAGAGATTGCTATCATATCACGTGTGCGTCGACGCAATTCATCCGGTCCGACAACAGGCAGAATTTCCAGAGCCTTTGTTCCCGGACGCTCACTATAGGGAAACACATGAAGTCTCGTTATGTCGAGCGATGATATGAATTCTTTTGAGCTTTCAAAACGGGCATCAGTCTCACCACGCATACCCACTATGAGATCGACACCGATAAACGCCTGTGGCATGACGCGCCTTATATGTGCGATCCTGTCAGCGAACAACGCCCTGTCATAACGACGTCGCATCAGTTTTAGCATATCGTCATCGCCACACTGCAGCGGAATGTGAAAATGAGGCATAAAACGTCGTGATCCGGCCGTAAATTCTATTATTTCATCAGTAAGAAGATCAGGCTCTATCGATGAAATACGATATCTTTCAATGCCGTCGACTTCGTCAAGTGCTTTGATCAGATCGATAAACCTGTCATTTCTTCCCCATCCGAAGTCTCCTATATTCACTCCGGTCAGCACTATTTCCTTGGCTCCTGCCAAAGCCGCTTCTCCGGCCTGCGCCACAAGTGACTCTATCGTACCTGACCTGCTACGTCCACGCGCCATAGGTATCGTACAATAACTGCAGAAACAATTGCATCCGTCCTGCACTTTAAGCATCCAGCGTGTTCTGTCGCCTCTTGAACATGATGGTACGAAACGCCTTATATCTTTTGCAGGTGTCACAACAAGCCTGTCTTTCCTGTCAGCAATCCAATTCAGAAGCATCGACGGAAGTTCTCCCTTGTGATCATTTCCGGCCACAATGTGCACACCTTCTATTCCGGCCACCTCTTCCGGTTTCAGCTGTGCATAACATCCGGTAGCCACAATCACAGCATCAGGCCAACGGCGAGCCATAGACCTTATCATCTGTCGCCCTTTTTTATCGGCTACAGCAGTGACACTGCATGTGTTAACGACAACGACATCCGGTGTTTCGTCTTCACAGGCTCTTCTTACTCCAAGTCTTTCAAGTTCTGTGGCTATTGTTGAAGTCTCGGCGAAATTAAGCTTACAGCCAAGTGTCACATACTTGGCTGTAAGTGTCTGGAATGTTTCGTTTGATATCAATTTTTTGCTGACTCTTTTTTGACAACAAGAGGTATCATAATCGAGGTATAGATCTGTATCGCACCTCCTGCGAGCGTAAACACAAGCCAGTCACGCATGATACTGGGCTGATAGAACATGAAAAATGTAGCCACACAGAAGAACAATGCAGCCCATGACTCTATTCGATAAAGTCTTTTTAGTCTTAAAGCCTTTCCGGTGTATGGCGTAAAAATCCTGATTACCAGCAATAGCAGAGCTCCACAGCCATAGATCCAACGGTAAAGCGTCACATGACCGCCCATAAGCGGTGAAAGCGTACCGGCTACAATGAGAAGCATACCGACAGTCAGCCCCAATAAAGCAAGACGTCCCGGCTGCTTTCCTGTCACAGGATCAACACCTCTTTTTTCGTTATTATTCATGATTATCTTTCATCTTGTGAACACATACACATCCTCATTCGGACGCTGCATATGATATTTCTCTCGCACTATACGTTCCAGTGTGGCAGGATCCGACCCCAGGCGCTCGTTCAGACTGCGATAATGAGCCAAAGTATCCTCATGCATCGATATCTCGGCGTGCAGGCGTTCTATCTCTATGTCATACTCATAATACTTAGCAGCATTATTGTCGTTGAAACAGGTCAGAAACACCATCACTCCAATGGCTGTTATGAACGGCCACTTCAGATAGCGGCGTGACCACGTCAGTAACGGAGATGTTTTCATTTAATTACTTATTTTGCTATATCCTTTCTTTTAAGCACGTCATGGGTCTTACGCACAAGTGGATCAATATCAACAGACACCTCACCCCGTGGATCACGTGACGAAGCGGCAACGACAAACTTATAGACTCCACCATCTGTCACCCACGCAACCTCATCCTCGTCATACGATGCGAGATCCGCCGGATTAACTGACATTGTAAGAGTCTGCGATGCTCCAGGCTGAAGAAGCCCGGTTTTTGCAAATGCCTTGAGCTCATGCACAGGTTTGTCAAGTTTACCTTTTGGCGCTTTCACATAAAGTTGAACAGACTCTTTTCCTGCAACTTTTCCGGTATTCTTCACATTTACCTCGACAACCACATTTTCTCCATCCCGTCTGACAACAGGAGCGCCATATTCAAATGTGGTATAGCTCAGTCCGTAACCAAACGGATAGCTAACATCAATACCCTCAGTATCAAACCATCGGTAACCCACATACACACCTTCGTCATATACTGTGTAATCCACATTCTTCACATCATGCTTCAATCCGGTTTTAACAGACCATCGGCGATCGATTTTCTGATCTATCGGGAAGTTAAGCGAACTTTTATGGTCACTAAGTGTCACAGGCCACGTATTTGGAAGTTTTCCAGACGGATTTGCATTACCCATAAGTATGTCGGCGACAGAGTTTCCACCTTCCTGCCCGGCTTGCCATGAAAGCAGGATAGCATCAGGCATGTCTTTCCAGCTTTTTGTCTCGATAACACCTCCTACATTCAATACTACAGCGACTTTTTTCCCGGCCTCATGAAAAATGCGGGTTACATCCTTCATCAACTGATACTCGACATCCGACAAGAAGAAATCCGACGAGACCCGGTCGACATATTCTCCGGATATACGTCCGATTGTCACAATAGCCATATCATTATTCTCTGCTGCATATTTGATTATAGCCGTATCAACAGGCATTTCACCAATACGCACCTGCTCACCTTGCTCCTGCGGCTTGCTGTAACCCGAATAAATAGCCTTGAGATTATCGTCTACAACAATATTCTGATTCTTCAGACCATCGAGCAATGAAACCACATACGGACGATTTATATCACCAGATCCAGTACCGCCTGAGAAGAAATTATAAGATACATTGCCAAAAAGTGCGACCTTTCGGTCACCAGACTTAAGCGGAAGAGTGCTATTGTCGTTTTTGAGAAGCACCATACCCTCGGTAGCCGATTGGCGTGTTACTGCGGCATGAGAGATCATATCAGGACTGTTGCTATATTTATAACCCTTAAATACAGGCGTCTTCACAATCAGTTCAAGTATGCGCCTCACATTGCGGTCTACTATTTTCTCATCAAGCGTACCGTTTTTCACTCCGTCAATGATATCCTGGGCCTGCTCCTTTGTTCCAGGCTCAATCATGTCGTTACCGGCAACCATCTGAGCCGCACCATCGGCACCGCCCCACCAGTCAGTCATAACAGTGCCTTTATAGCCCCACTCGTCACGAAGAATAGTGGTAATCAATTCATGACTCTCCGAAGCATACACATCGTTGATACGATTATATGAACTCATGATAGTCCATGGCTGGCTTTCACGTACTACTATCTCAAATGCTTTAAGGTATATTTCACGAAGAGCTCGCGGTGAAACCACCGCATTGTTATTCATGCGATTTGTTTCCTGATTGTTAACCGCAAAATGCTTGACAGAGGTACCGATACCATTGCTCTGCACTCCGTCCACATAAGCCACAGCCATTTTACCTGCGAGCACAGGGTCTTCTGAAAAATACTCAAAATTGCGGCCACAGAGCGGATGACGGTGAATATTTATCGCCGGAGCAAGAAGCACATCAGTACCATATTCCTTAGCTTCATTTCCAATCACCTCTCCAACACTTCTCACAAGATCGACATCCCATGTCGAAGATAACAGACTTTCTATCGGGAAATGTGTACAGAACAAGCTGTCCTGTCCGTCAACGGGCATAATACCGCAACCGGCAGGACCGTCGGAAAGCACTACTGCAGGAATGCCTACGCGAGGCACGGGATTTATACGTCCAGCCGCTCCGGGGACAATCTTCCACGACTCCTTTATATGTTGAGGAGCAGCGTCATCCTTGTAATACATACGTGAACCCACAATCAAATCCACCTTCTCCTCGATTGTCATGGACTTGATAACTTCGTCAATATTATCGACGCGAAGTTTTGGAGCTTTTCCAAATGCCGAAACCGGCGCAATCATAGCGACCGCTGCCAGACCTATAAAAAATTTTCTCACTTTCAAATTCAGGTTTATTGATTTATTAAGTTTACTGATCTTTTGGGGCAGACTAATGAGTCGCTTTAATACACACGCAAATATACGTAGAATATCCGATGAAAAGAATAGCGATCGTCATGCAAAGCGTGGTTCGCGGTGGCGAAGCCAGTTCTTTGAGTCAAATATAGTCAAAATATCCAATGGATATATATCAACGGACAGCCCCGCAATGGGATTTTTTTGCGAAAAAGGTGGAAAAATCAGTATCTTTGTGACCATAATTGCTATCTGAAATCACATGATTACTCCCGACCAGCTTAAAGAAGTGCAGGAGCGCTCTGCTTCGCTGAAAAAATATCTCGACATTGACGGTAAGAAAATCCAGGTTGAGGAAGAAGAACTACGTACCCACGTACCAGATTTTTGGGAGCATCCAAAAGAAGCTCAGGTCCAGATGAAAAAAATCAAAGATCTGCAGCAATGGATAACGGGATATGCCGAAGTGCAAAAAGCGGCCGAAGAACTTACCATAGCCTGGGATTTTGTAAAAGAAGGCCTGATGGAAGAATCGGAAATCGATGTTCTGTATACCGATGCAATATCAAAAATCGAGAATCTTGAGTTCCGCAACATGCTCCGCCGAGAAGAAGACAAACTTGGAGTCGTCTTAAAAATCAACTCCGGAGCTGGAGGCACTGAAAGTCAGGACTGGGCCCAGATGCTTATGCGCATGTATCTGCGTTGGTGCGAGAAAAACGGGTACAAGACATCCATTTCAAACATTCTTGAAGGTGATGAGGCCGGAATAAAGTCCTGCACTATAGAAGTCGAGGGCGATTTTGCCTACGGTTATCTGAAAAGCGAGAATGGTGTGCACCGTCTTGTACGTGTGTCACCCTATAATGCTCAGGGCAAACGCATGACCTCATTTGCGTCTGTATTTGTAACCCCTCTTGTCGACGATACCATTGAGGTAAAAGTCGAACAGGCACTTTTATCGTGGGACACTTTCCGTTCGGGCGGTGCCGGCGGACAGAACGTCAACAAAGTGGAATCGGGTGTCAGACTCAGATATCAGTATACCGACCCTTATACCGGTGAAAAAGAGGAGATCCTTATTGAGAATACCGAGACGCGCGACCAGCCAAAAAACAAAGAGAACGCCATGCGTCACCTCCGCTCTATCCTTTACGAGAAAGAGATGAAACATCGTCTGGAAGAGCAGGCCAAAATCGAGGCAGGAAAAATGAAAATCGAATGGGGATCACAGATACGCAGTTACGTTTTTGACGACCGACGCGTCAAAGATCACCGTACAGGCTTTCAGACATCGGATGTAGGTGGTGTCATGGATGGTGAACTCGACGGTTTTATCAAGGCTTACCTCATGGAGTTTGCAGAAAAAGAAGACTGATGAAACAATCTCTGAATATTGTAAAAGTCGGAGGTGCGATTCTTGAAGATAATGATTCATTAAAAGCATTCACCGATGCATTTGCCGAAATAAAAGGCGCAAAATTGCTCATACATGGCGGCGGCCGCTCTGCCACGCGCTTTGCATCGCGTCTCGGCATTGAGACTACCATGGTCAACGGACGACGAATCACAGACGATGCCATGCTTGAAGTGGTCACTATGGTTTATGGAGGAGATGTCAACCGCCGGCTTGTAGCGTCACTTCAGTCTTTATCATGCAATGCCATAGGACTTACCGGCGCCGATCTTAACCTCGTTACATCACGCCGCCGTCCACCTGTCGACGGTATCGACTACGGAAATGTAGGAGATGTCGTTTCCATCAATTCCAAGGCTTTCAAAGATCTTCTCTCTATAAGTGCCGTTCCCGTTATAGCGCCACTCACCCATGACATGAACGGGCACCTCCTAAATACCAACGCCGACACAATGGCAGGAGAGATCGCTTCGGGACTTGCAGGAATATTTGATGTCACTCTCACTTTCTGTTTTGAAAAAAACGGTGTACTCTCCGACTCCACCAATGACGATAGTGTCATACCGCTGATCGACCGGCAACTGTTTGCCCGGCTCCGAGAGGAAAAAATAGTCGAAGGCGGCATGATTCCCAAACTCGACAATGCTTTCAAAGCGATCGATCGAGGTGTAAGACAAGTGAAGATAATTCACTATAGCCGCATCTCCACACCAGGAGCCGGTACAACAATTGTGTAATACACGATCAAGACTATACAATTTCAACAACAAGCAACCTTCTATCAAAACAATGAAAGTAGCAATTGTAGGTGCAAGCGGAGCTGTCGGACAGGAGTTCCTCCGCGTTCTCGACGAGCAGAACTTCCCAATCGACGAGCTTCTTCTTTTCGGTTCAAGCCGTAGCGCAGGACGCTCCTACACCTTCCGCGGAAAAGAGTATATCGTAAAGGAACTCACTTGCGAGTCGGCAACCGATTTCGCTGATGTAGATTTCGCATTCACCTCGGCCGGTGCCGGCACTTCAAAACAGTTTGCCGATGTCATAACATCAGGCAAAGCTATCATGATCGACAACTCCAGTGCATTCCGCATGGACGACGATGTACCTCTGGTCGTGCCCGAAGTCAACGGAGAAGATGCATTCAACACTCCCCGTCGAATTATCGCCAACCCCAACTGCACTACAATCCAGATGGTTGTGGCACTCAAGCCGATCAACGACATTTCTCCAATCTCACGTGTGCATGTTGCGACATATCAGGCAGCAAGCGGTGCCGGTGCTGCTGCTATGGATGAGCTTGTCGAACAATACTCGCAAATCTCACGCGGAGAGAAACCGACTGTTGAAAAATTTGCCTATCAGCTCGCCTACAACGTCATCCCCCATATCGATGTTTTCCAGGAAAACGATTACACCAAAGAGGAGATGAAAATGTTTAACGAGACTCGCAAAATCATGCATTCGTCATCTATCAGTGTCAGCGCTATGTGCGTGCGAGTGCCAGTCATGCGTGCCCACAGCGAGGCTATATGGGTAGAGACAGCTTCGCCGGTTACCCCTACCATGGCACGTGAGGCATTCTCTAAAGCTGAGGGTATTGTAGTGCTTGACAATCCAGCCGAGAAGGTCTATCCCATGCCTCTCGATATAGCGCACAAAGATCCTGTTTATGTAGGTCGTATACGCGAAGATCTTGCCAATCCCAACGGCCTTTCATTCTGGATCGTAGGTGACCAGATAAAAAAAGGTGCAGCACTGAACGCTGTTCAGATCGCCCAATATATGATCGCTCACGCCAAATAATATCACGAAATAGAATCATCTGTCCCCACTCATAAAGCGTATTGACAACCACACCGCTCGCAACATCCCCGATAACGATATTCTTTATCGTCCTTGCGATAATCCTGCTTGCTCCCATTTTACTGAACAGGCTCAGGATTCCGCACATCGTGGGCATGATTGTCGCCGGTGTGGTTGTCGGTCCTTATGGGTTTCACATCCTCGACCGCGACAGCAGCTTTCAGATTTTCGGTGAAGTAGGAATACTTTATCTCATGTTTCTGGCCGGAATTGAGATCGACATGTATCATCTCAAGCTCAATTTCCGCAAGGGTATCCTTTTCGGCATTCTCACTTTTGTCATACCAATGGCTATGGGTACCGCAGTCAGTTACTATACACTTCATTTGAATCTGCCGACATCGGTGTTGCTTGCGTCGATGTTTGCCTCTCATACACTAATTTCCTATCCCGTCGCAGCACGCTATGGTGTAACCAAAACACCATCGGTACTGATTTCCGTCGTGGGTACTATTTTTGCGGTTGTAGGTGCCCTTCTTGCTCTTGCCACAGTTGTCAACATCAACAACGAAGGAAGTTTCGACCCCACTTCAACGTTTATGCTGCTTGGCGAGATGATTATATATTGCTTATCGATCGCATGGATCTATCCACGTTTAACACGGTTTTTCTTCAAAAGATTCAGCGACAGAGTCACCCAGTATGTCTTCATACTTGCACTCGTATTTTTGTCGGCATGGATAGCCAAACTTATAGGCCTTGAAGGAGTCCTCGGAGCATTTTTAGCAGGTCTTGTACTTAACCGCTACGTTCCACCCGCATCACCACTGATGGCCCGCATCGAGTTTGTAGGAAATGCAATATTCATCCCCTATTTCCTCATTGGGGTAGGCATGATGATCAACCTCAGTCTTGTCGCCAACTGGGCCACCATCACAGTATCGGCCATCATGCTTGCTGTAGCACTATCCTCAAAATGGATAGCGGCGTGGATAGCCCAGCTTTGCTATCGCATGAGCGGCAGTGACCGACGCATGTTTTTCGGACTCACAACCGCCCATACAGCTGTAGCACTCGCCGTAGTCACAATCGGCTACAATACTGTAATGCCCGACGGAAGCCGCATGATGGGAGAAACAATACTCAACAGCACTGTTCTCGTCATACTCATCACCTGCGCCATTGCACCGATTGTCACAGCCAAGGCTGCCGCGTCAATAAAACTCCGAATGCTTGAAGAGGAAGAAAAAGGAGAAGAACCGGACTCTTCATCTGTATCATCAGGACGCAGTGTCACAAACATGCTTGTACCTGTTTCAAATCCGGTTACGGCACCCGGTCTAATGGAACTCGCCATCATGATCAGCGGTCTGCATCGTCCACGTCACGATCTGTCGGTCTACACTCTTCATGTACGTAACGATAACACGCCCAAAAGCCGGGCAATAGGCCGGGTATCACTCGATCTTGCCCGTCAAGTCGCATCAGCAGCCGATCTGCCTGTCACACCGATAGAGCGTTTCGACCTCAACACAATCACAGGTGTTGTAAATGTTACTGAAGAGCGCGACATAAACACGATAGTCATGGGCATGCACCGGAAGTCGACTGTCGTTGACTCTTTCCTCGGTCCAAAGATAGAGCAGCTTCTATCGCTCACCCGCCGTATGCTTGTGATCTCAAGATGTTACACGCCCATCAACACGGTATCACGTCTTATAGTTTATGCACAAGCCAACGCCCAGTTTGAGGCCGGGTTTCGTCAATGGGTCATGACAGTAGGCAATCTCGCCCATGAACTTGGATGCCGCACAATCTTCTGCTGCCATCCTGACATGCATCCGGCCATACGCAGTGTATTGCGACGTGAAAAATACGCTATACGTGCCCATTTCCGGGAAGTTGCCGACAGTGATGACTTTCCTCTTATAGCTAACAAAATCAACGATGACGATATATTCATCTGGATATCGTCACGCCCCGGCTCTGTCTCCTGGTCAACAGAGACATCAGAACTTCCAGCATTTATATCCCGATATTTTTCGCGCAACAATCTCATTGTAATATACCCCGAAATCAGTGCCGACGGGTTACGCGTACAGACATTCGCCGATCCGCTCGCAGTGGACTTCGCCGTCGGATCACCATCGTTGTGGAGCAAGATACCTCAATGGATCAAAGTCGCTATCGCACGCTATCGCCATATCTCCGGCAAAAAACGTTCCAAAACAGATCTTGATCTATGACACTACCATGAAAACCATACTACGAGATTTCCTATCATCACTTTTGTCGGAAAATTGGGTTGACGCATCACTCCTGCCGATCACACTGATAATAATCACCTTAACAGCAATTCTTGCTTACCTGTTTTGCCACAGCGTAATATCGGTCATAGTAAAGACTGCTACGAGGCGTACGAAAAGCGACTGGGATGACGATATACTTAACGAGCGATTCCTCAAAGCATTCTCCCAACTGGCACCCGCAATAGTGGTCGCCTATCTTCTACCTGATGCATTCGACAATGAAAGCAAGATGTATGTGTGGCTCACGAAGCTGACCGAATTCTACATCGTCTGGGCGTTCGTTCATCTTGCCAATCAGCTGCTGCAAAACCTGTATGATGCCTTTGACAAGCGCCAAAAGTATAAAATACATACCTTACGAGGCGTATTCCAGATACTGAAACTGCTTTTTGTGTGCATCGGAGTAATTATCGGACTAAGTATTCTTTTTGATAAAAGTCCGCTTGCTATTCTGACCGCTGCCGGAGCCTCTGCCGCTGTGCTCATGCTGGTTTTCAAAGATACCATTCTCGGCCTTGTAGCCGGAGTTCAGCTCACAGCCAACGATATGCTCAAAAAGGGAGACTGGATAATCGTACCGAAATCCGGAGCCAACGGCGAAGTAACTGATGTGTCACTCACAACCGTCAAAGTGCGCAACTGGGATAATTCTGTAACAACAGTGCCACCGTATTCTCTTGTCAGCGAGTCTTTTCAGAATTATAAGCCGATGCAGGATTCAGGAGGACGACGAGTGATGCGTGCCATATACATTGACATAAATACAATCAGCTTCTGTACACCACAACAAATCATACACCTGAAGGAAAACGGCTGGATTGAAGATAACGACAATGCAGAAACCTCACACACTGTCAACATTGAATTGCTACGACGTTATCTCGAACGATATCTTTCCGTAAGTCCTCATGTCAGAACCGACATGATCTACATGGTGCGTCAACAACCACCAACGCCACAAGGATTGCCACTCGAACTTTATTTCTTTGTCAATAACACCGAGTGGAAGCACTACGAGCATATCCAGTCATCGATATTCAACCATGTCTATGCTGTTGTAAAAGAATTCGGCCTATTGATGTATCAGGCTCCTTCCGGCACTGATCTGAAATCAATATCACAATAACATAAAGGCATTTTCGACAACTCTGTTGGAAACATCGACATCCAACACAAACACTATTAAATATTACAGCGTATTTAAAGCTGTAATCTCAAACTGTTTTCAGGTCCAATGTCAATAAGCGCGTGGAACGCTGTCAGGCGTTATCACGCTTCTTTTCACCTTTTATTTCATTTTTCCTCACGTCAATATAAAGCAGGTCATCATGGTCTGTTATACTATATAGTTCCATAAAATCTTCTGTTACCAAGTAATATTCATCAAGCCCTTCACAGTCTCCGATAAATTTGTGTATATCAGACATTTTTGCTTTGTAAACGACGAAATCCCTGTTCCAATAATCAATAAAGAAATAAAGAACGATATCTTTGTCAATTATATCCAATAGATGAAAATAAGGGTCTTCCATGTTACAATCTATACTATATGGCACATACTTAAAGTTCAGCCATAATGCACGAGGATTTCCAATTACAAATGTGTCATATAAACGTTGTATTAAAATACCTTTATCGACATCCCCTATTTTCTGAAATGGAAGATGATTATCTTTGACTGTTCGTTCTATTTCTTTATAATCAAACATAACATTTTGATTTTGTTGATAATGAATTAATAAAGCGAATCAAGTATCAAAATAAAAAGAGAGTCAGAATCTGACTCTCTTTTAAGTAGCGGGATCGAGAATTGAACTCGAGACCTCCGGGTTATGAATCCGACGCTCTAACCAACTGAGCTATCCCGCCCTTTGCGCGAAAGCAACATCAAGCTGCATTTCTCATTTGCGGTCACAAAGTTACAACGTCATTTCCATTATTCCAAATTATATCTTTACTTTTTATTCATATTTTCATATTGTACTAAGAATAAGCATATTATCCGCGAGGTTATTCAAACAATCCATCAATTATCAAAGCGCATCACACTCTTCACGATCATGGACTCATCGTCGGCGGTAAGATAAGTCACTGAATAGTCACGGCCTCCTTCCTCGACATTTACTATCACATGACCGGCATCAAATGAAGCCGGATTCAAAATATCAAGCCATGGTTTTCCTGCATCTTCCGCACGTCGTTCAGCCGGAAACACAGTCGGACAAACTATGCGGTCACCCGGATAGAGATCTCGGCTGTACAGGCGTTCCATCACAGGAGCCACAGTATGAAGCTGATCCCATACATTATTTACAAAAACTCTCGGTCTTAACGCAGAAACAAGTTTGGCGGGCATTGAATGGTGACCATGATGATTGATTTTTGCCACGGTCACCGGTTCAACCACTTCAGCCAACGCATTTTCAATCTCAAATCTCTCTCCATTCGGCAGTTTCCAGCTATCGGAAAAATCGCCGGCCGTATAGAACTTAAAATTACCATACGTGAAGATCATGCCCATACTCATGCCGTTTTCGTTAAGCTTAACTGGGTTTGACTTCTTACGCTCTTCATACAGGTCACGTATGTTTCCATTCCTGTCGGCAATGCGTCCGTTGGCACAGATATTTCTCACGGAAAAATCGGGAAACGCATCAACATCTTTCTTCATGGCTATCTGATCAGTTTCTCCAATACGAAACTTCTCTATCTCCAATTTCTTATGAGCCGACATATAATCATAAAAGCTCTTCATGTGATCGAAGGCGTCAGCAGCCTCCTGAGTAAGTGGGATCGGGTCATTATAATCAGGCCAACAGCGGTCAATGGCCTTTCCAAAAGTAAGAAACTCGGCGGCATGAGAAAAACCACCTATGTAATAGTCCTTACCGTCTCTTATTTCTTTTTTAGCATAAAATTTATCACATCCTCCATGATCGGCATGATAATGAGACAACATCATGTAATCCACGTAGTTTTTCTGAGGATTCACTCTCTGAACATAGCGAGAGATCCATTCTCCGGAATGACGTTCAGGACTCGGCAGCAACTGTACGGCAAGTTTTCCACGTGCAAGGGCGTCAAAGTCACCACAGTCGATCAGCATTGTTGTCCCATCAGGAAAAATAAGGAACATCGACTCGGCCACACCAGTGAAAATCAAATGAATCTGAAACTGCCCTTTTTTCCAACCCTTCCATGCTTTTCCTACTTCGTTGTCTTCAGTTCCTTGAGCGAAAGCCAGACGGAAGTCTATAAAACAAGCGGCACCGACGAGCGCTGCTTTCTTTAAAAAATCTCTTCTATCCATAAATACAATCAGGTATAATATTGATCCATTTACAAATATAAGTAGAATATTCGATGGGAAGAATAGCGATTGTCATGCAAAGCATGGTGCTCAGCGGAAAAACCAATTCTTTGCATCAAAAAAGAGAATATTCAATTAACAAGCGAACTTCAAACAGCAATAACTCTCCGACAAAAAGCAGATCTTTCATAGCAAACCATATATGGGGTCCAGGTGCCACACAATAAAAGAATGAGCAACCTGACATCAACGTCAAATTGCCCACTCACTTCTTATTCAACCAATTATTTTCTCTAAATAGAAAATTTAATAAAAACAATAAACAATCCTATTTTTACCCTAAACCTATTCTGTATCATCAACGCGACATCTTAAATAAAGAGTCCCTATATATTCAACTCAAAGAGAGAGAGAGAAGAGAGGAGAATGAAACTTCCGGTCCGTCTTTGTTTATTAGACGATCTTACCAGGCACAGGTTTAATTGTTATACGTTTTTTAACTTAATAATCAGGCTTATGACAAATTCATACCATAAGAAACAATTATTAACAGCCGAGGCATCAAAACAGGCTCCATGTACATGATAAATTTGCCGACCCGACCATTTTCTATATCTTTGAAAAAAATTTAGAAACTAATCAATCACATCTTAAATTTCACCATGAAAACTTTTAAGCACATCCTACTGTGTGCTTTGGCTGGCGGAATGGCGATAATTCCAGCCAAGTCACAGACTCTCAACGAGTGGAAAGACCCTGCCGTGACATCAATCAACAGATTGCCGATGCACTCGGCCTGGCACGCCTACGGCTCAACAGACGAAGCACTCGATTTTTCGGGACAGCCGAAGGGACGTTTTCTTTCACTTGACGGAATCTGGAAATTCAATTGGGTGCAGAATGCCGATCAACGTCCCAACGATTTTTTCCGGACCGATTTCAATGATGCATCCTGGGGGACTATGCCTGTTCCCGGAATATGGGAAGTAAACGGTTATGGCGACCCTATTTATGTCAATGTAGGCTATGCCTGGAGAAACGATTTTGAATCCAACCCACCGGAAGTACCCTCAAAAAACAACCACGTAGGTTCATACCGCCGCACTATCGAAATTCCCGATGACTGGAACGGTAAAACTGTAATAGCTCATTTCGGCTCAGCGACCTCATGCATCTATCTATGGGTCAACGGCAAATTTGTAGGTTACAGCGAGGACTCCAAACTTGCCGCAGAGTTTGATGTCACACCATATCTGAAAAAAGGAGAAAACCTCTTTGCCATGCAGATCTACCGCTGGTGCAATGGTTCATACCTTGAGGATCAGGATTTCTTCCGCCTATCGGGCCTCGCTCGCCAGTCCTACCTCTACACACGCGAGAAAGCGGCATCACTTTCCGACATACGTGTCCGCCCGACTCTCGACAACAACTATACAGACGGAACTCTCGAAGTTTCATTATCGACCAAAGGCAATCCTGACGTAACGCTGACACTGTATGATCCCGAGGGTAAGAAAGTAAATGAAACCAAAGCTGAAAAATCAGGCAAGACGACTATCGCACTAAAAGCGCCACACCTATGGAGTGCAGAAACTCCGAATCTCTATACACTCGTCGCAGAGCTGTCCAAATCCGGGCGTCTGATCGAGTCGGTGCCTGTACGTGTAGGTTTCCGCTCTGTCGAAATCAAAAACAAGCAGCTGCTTGTCAACGGCAAGCCAATCCTCGTCAAAGGAGTAAACCGCCACGAGCTTGATCCCGACGGAGGCTACGTCGTATCAGTGGACCGTATGATCCAGGACATACGCATAATGAAAGAAAACAACATAAATGCCGTACGCACATGTCATTATCCCGATGATCCACGCTGGTATGACCTATGCGACCAATACGGCATATATCTTACCGCTGAAGCAAACATAGAAAGCCACGGCATGGGATATGACGAGCGCACTCTCGCAAAAAATCCTCTCTTCGCCCAGGCCCATCTTGAAAGAAACCAGCGCAATGTGCAGGCCAATTACAATCACCCGTCGGTAATAGTGTGGTCACTTGGCAACGAAGCCGGTGACGGCCCCAACTTTACCCGCGCTTACGAATGGATCAAAGCAGAAGAGCCAGACCGTCCTGTACAGTATGAACAATCAATGAACCGCGACGGTAAATCGCAGAAAAATTCCGACATATATTGTCCTATGTACGCTTCACACACATCCTGTGAAAAATATGCGCTTAACCCCGATTCACCACACCCGCTCATCCAGTGTGAATATGCCCATGCCATGGGCAACAGCGGCGGAGCATTTAAAGAGTACTGGGATCTTGTGCGTAAATATCCGATTTATCAAGGTGGCTACATCTGGGATTTCGTAGACCAAGGCATACGCACCACGGGACGCAACGGCCAAATGATATACGGCTATGGCGGCGACTTCAACAACTATGACGCAAGCGATGTCAATTTCTGCGCCAATGGCCTGATCAGCCCCGACCGTGTCCCCAACCCACACATGGCAGAGGTGCGCTACCATTACCAGAACATCTGGACCAATCCGGTTGATATAGCATCAGGAAAGATCGAAATCACCAACGAGAACTTCTTTACCGGACTGGACGACTACACGCTCGAGTGGACGCTTCTTGCCGACGGCAAAGCCGTCGCAACCGGAACTGCAGAGATTCCGACAGTCGCACCCGGAGAGAAAACGACTCTAACACTCCCCTACGCCTCGAGCATTGACCCTTCGAAAGAGTGTCTGCTCAATGTAGCATACAGACTCCGCAAAGCCACCCCTCTCCTTGATGCCGGATATACAGTAGCACGACAGCAACTTCCGGTCACATCATGGAAAGCTCCGGCACTTGCTCTGTCAAATGCCTCCGGAGCTTTATATGACAATGACAACTCAAACCGGCTTAAAATATATGGTGACAAGTTTATCATCGAATTTGACAAAAACACCGGACTGATATGCTCATATAATGTAAACGGTGTAAACATGCTTGAAAACGGCACCGCAATTACCCCCAACTTCTGGCGTGCGATGACCGATAATGACATGGGAGGAGACTTCGCCAATTCGTTCAGCCAATGGTCAAATCCAGCCCTCGAGCAAAAGGAAATGAATGTCAGGCATGACAATGACGGCAGTGTGCTGGTGTCAACAACCCACCATATCTCAGGAACAGGTGCCACTCTAACCATCACATATAATATAGGAGGTGACGGTGAAATTCTCATAGGCCAACACATGACAGGCGCCGACCCTAATTCACTTATGCCACGATTCGGCATTACAATTACAATGCCACGTGACATGGACATAAGCCATTACTACGGTCGTGGCCCGCTTGAGAACTACATAGACCGCCGCAGTTCAGAATTTATAGGTCTTTACACCCAGACCGCCGCAGAACAGGCCTATCCCTACATACGTCCACAGGAAACCGGCACCAAGAGCGACATGCGCCACTGGAGCCAGACCGATGCCGGCGGCCGCGGTATCTGCATAACATCTGACGCACCTTTCTATGCCGGAGCCACACACTACACTGTGGCATCACTCGACGAAGGCAAAAACAAAAGAAATCTGCACTTCCAGGAAATTGATCCGATAGACGCTACTGTTCTTAATATTGACGGCGCCCACATGGGACTCGGCGGAATCACCAGCTGGGGAGGCCACAGCCTGCCTATCGAGCAATACCGTCTTAAATCTGCCGACCGCGAATTCCGATTTAAGATAACCCCAGCAAGCATCTAAGCAAAGCCATCGGAATATTACAAACTCAAATTTAAAGGTGTTGAGACCCCAAAAAGTCTCAACACCTTTTTTATCTATATAAAGTCTGCGATAACATCTCACGTTACAAAAACAACCCATTTGTCACACAGCATTCCAACACTAAAACACACTATAGAAACCTCCTTTTTTAGCACATTAATGTTACATTTTTGCATTTATTTTTGTCACACAATCAAATATTGCATGGTTATATCATTCTAAAACAGTATATTAAATTAAAAAACAGGCTACGAAATTTTTGTAAAAATTTTTACAAAAATTTCTTGGTATTTAAAATTATTACTATATTTGCAATGTGATTGTAACATTGATGTCACCAAAGACGACAGGTTCATCACAAAAAAAACTAAGTTCCTATCAAAAATTCTACATTATGAGCTCCAAAAACTTCCAGACCAAGCTTCTCGACCTTCAGAGCAACCTTCTTAACTTTGCATACCTTCTCACAAGCAACCGCGACGACGCCTACGACCTTCTTCAGGACACAACCCTCAAAGCCCTTGACAACGAAGACAAATATGTCGACAATGTAAACTTCAAGGGATGGGTATTCACGATCATGCGCAACATCTTTATCAATAATTACCGCAAGGTCGTACGCTCGGCAACTGTCATTGATCAGACAGAAGACCTCTACCATCTCAACCTTCCGCAGGAATCGGGATTCGACTCCCCGGGTAGCGCTATCGCCGCCAAAGAAATCACTGCTGCCATCAACTCCTTCTCTGACGACTACCGCATTCCGTTTTCGATGCATGTAGCGGGCTACAAGTACAACGAAATAGCCGAGAAGATGAATCTTCCGCTTGGCACAGTCAAGTCACGCATCTTCTTCGCACGTCAGAGACTTCAGGAAATGCTAAAAGACTACAGAGACTGATCTACTTACTGGAACTCCTGATCCATTGTCTCTGGAAATATACGGTTGCCGACCACACGGCACCAAACCGGAAAATCCCCGCAACCGCTCTCTGCTCCCAACTCATCAACCAGATAATAACAGGAACTTAGTGAAAAACACACATCCCCTGAGTATGGCCTAAGGCCTCCGGCTCAGAAAAGGATTGTCCGCTACCTCTGCATCCACTGTCAAAGGTAGCGGACATTTTTATATCCCCACAGTACTCTTTTATGTGATTTTTTTCCTCTGCATTATATGCGCTAAAATTGATTTTCTTATTTTTGCAATAGCCATTCATCTTGATTTCATCACAGATGGACTAAATCAAACGCCTTATAAATTTATGAAAAAAAGGTTCTTCAATGTCGGTGTTGTCGCCGCGATAGCACTTTCACTCTCCTGCTCAAGCTGCATCGGCAGTTTCTCAATGTTTCACAAACTATCGGACTGGAACAACAACATCGGCCAAAAAGCTGTAAACGAACTTGTATTCTTTGCATTCTGGGTAATTCCGGTTTACGAAGTCGCGCTGGCGGCAGACCTGCTTGTTCTCAACAGCATTGAATTCTGGAGCGGTACAAATCCCGTAGCCAAAGGCACAAAACGCATCAAGGGCGACAATGGCACATACCTTGTCAAATGTGACGGAAAAGGCTACGACATTATTTCGGAAACCGACGGCACATCAATGCGCCTTGACTTCTGCGTGGACACACAGACGTGGAACTATATCGATCACGAAGGTAAAGAATGGCCTCTCATCACGTTCATTGACGACTCACATGTAGCAATGCCTACCCCGACCGGTGAGTCAACCATTGTCGAGATCTCCCAAAGCGGCCTTATCGCATATCGCCAGATCGCTATGACGCAACACGCGCCTGTAGCCATCCGTTAATGAAACTCATCCTGACACTTCTGACGCTATCCATAGCAGCGTCTTCAGTTTTTGCACGCGAGCCGCGGCGGTCGGACACCGTCAGGCTCGCGTCGCCTCTTGATATTCCGTTTTATCTTGCCGGAAACTTCGCCGAACTAAGGCGAAACCATTTCCACAGCGGCATAGATTTCAAAACACAGGGGCGCACCGGTTTTTCAGTCCGCTCGGCAGCCGAAGGCTATGTAAGCCGAGTATCAGTCTCACCATGGGGATTTGGCCGAGCCGTCTACGTCACACACCCTGCACTTGGACTGACAACTGTCTACGGCCATCTTCAAGCTTTTTCTCCGACCATAGACAATCGTGTGAGAGACGAACAATACTCACGCGAAACATTTTCCATCGATCTAAACTTCGCACCCGACGAAATCCCCGTGAACCGCGGTGAAATCATAGGCATAAGCGGCAATGCTGGATCTTCGGGAGGACCGCATCTGCACATGGACGTGCGCGACACCGCAACCGAAAATCCACTCGATCCGCTTGAATACTATCGCGACCGCATTAGTGACAATATAGCACCACAAGTGCGTCAGCTGGCACTTTTTCCGGCAGAAGGCGGCGTGGTGGAAAACTCCACATCCGCACCGAAGCTACTTTCACCTGAAACCTTTTCAACACCTATACATGCATGGGGCCGTGTCTATCCTGGCATAAAAGCCTACGACCGCATGACAGGCACATCAAATATCTACGGAATAAAATATCTCACACTCACTGTCGACGGAGACACCATATATAACCGCGTCATAGACCGCTTCAGTTTCGACACCACCAAAGCCATAAATACACTTGTCCATTATCCCGAAACAGTAACCTCCGGATCATGGATAATGACCACACGCATACCAGCCTCCAATCCCCTCCCCGATATTGTAAAAGCATACAACAACGGTATAATCGACATCAACGAAGAACGCCCATATAATCTGGAGTGGATCATGCGCGACGAACATGGAAACGTCGAACGGCAATCAATGACTATCATCGGAAAACGCACAATAATCCCGGCCGAAATAGCATCCGGACAACTTGCTTATTGGGACACCGACAACAGCTTCGATGCCGAAGACTACTCTGTCACAATCCCTGAAAACGCTCTATACGACAATGCATTTATAGACATTGACGCAACAACTTCAACCGACGGAATATCACGGTCAATCACAGTCGGCAACCAAAGCATACCGCTTGATAGAAACTTCGAGCTATCAATAAAGCTATTATCCGACACCATATCTGATAAAAACAAGTATTGCCTTATACGCACCAACGGCAAGCGCCGATCAGCTATAGCCTCTTCCTATGCCGACGGATGGCTATATGCATCACCCGACGCGTTCGGCACATTTACCGTCACAACCGACACAACACCTCCCAAAATCACACCGATCAACCAAAAATCATGGAGAAAAGGAACTGTAAAATTCCGCATAACGGATGATCTCAGTGGCATTAAAACTTTCAGGGGTAAAATAGACGGAAATTTCGCTTTATTTGAACTTGACGGCAAGACATCGACATTGTCATTTTCCATGGACAGGACACGGTTTAAAAGTGGGAAAACACATACAGTCGAAATCACAGTAACCGACGACTGCGGCAATACGACTATACATTCCGGCAAATTCATCTGGTAAAAGCGCCAATCGTTTATTTGGCACATTAGGCTTATTGTTATATATTTGCATCGTGGAAAATCTGTATTTCCACAAACCAATCATTTATGACAATGCTATATTGTAACAAGGCCATTATTTCTTGTGCCACAGCAATACTATCGCTTTGCAGCTGCGCGTCGGGCGACGGTGACAGTCTGGCCAATTCCGGACACATCGGTTTGTCACTGCAATCCGACATAACCATCTCACAAATCACAACACGCTCAACCAAGCCATACATGCCTGTATTGGAATCGCTGACAGCCGATAAACTGGCGATTTCACTAACCAATAAATCAGGCTCATATTCCGCCACATGGCAGACCCGCAGTGAGTTTCCGGCTGAAAAGGATTTTCCGGCCGACACCTATACAATGAGAGCCACATTCGGGAACACCGATGCCGAAGGCTTTGAGTCTCCTCAACTCTACGGCGAAGCAACGTTTCCGGTAATTGCAGATAAGACAACATCGGTTGAACTGACTGCCACGGTTGCCAATTCGCTTGTGATGTTTGACCCGACCGAAGAGTTTTTAGACTATTTCCAGTCAGTCAGGTTTGTACTGAATTCTGCCGCAGGAAACTCAATCGTGGTAAATCCGGGTGAAACCCGTCCCGTCTACATCAATCCTGGAGATGCTTCAATCGATGCCAGAGTAATTTTACCGTCGGGCGCCGACGCGCTTATCTCAATAGGCTCATTCACAGCAAAAAAAGCAATATTGCACCGCATAGGGCTTGATGTAGAGGCAAAAACCGGCACTGCGACACTTACAATCACGTTTGATGAGTCGCTCACCGATGCGGAACCTATAAAAATCGAACTTTCGGAAGCACTTTTCACCTCTCCGGCTCCGGTAGTAACCCCCGAAGGATTCATCGGCGGAGAGACAATCGAACTATTGGAAACATACGTAGATGGAGATTATGCTTTCAATATCGCCACACGAGCAGGACTCAGAATGGCAAGACTGATGATAGACAGCGACGAAAGCACCCCGGAAATGTATGATCTTCTCAACAGACGTGATCTTGAAACAATCGAACAGCTCGGTCTACGCACTATCAATATGAAAGAAAATGCGGAATTCTCCAAAGTCATTCTCGATGACTTTCTTGCCTCTCTGCGTTGTGAAGACCGCGACAACATTTCATCAAAAAAAATAACATTATCGATAATCGACCGTCTTGGCCGCAGCACCGATCTATCGCTCGCCGACAACAATACACTCGCTGTAAACCTCACTCCTCTGAAAATATCACTAAAAGCAACCGACGATATCGTTGTCAACCCTACTTATCAGATCATAGCCAACTACAATGGACGTGATTTCGAAAACAAAATAAAATTCCAGACTGTCAACAAGAACGGCCAGACAGTCTCTGTCAATCCCACTGAAATCACAAAAAGCAACAATGAGGGAGAATATCTCCTGACGTTCTCTACCCCAAGACTCACTCCTTATTTCAACATATACGGAAACATTGACAACATCTATGCTTCGGATGAAATCTTTGTTCCTCAATTCCAGCCGTCGATACCCGACCGTGATAAATGGGCTACCCACGCCACACTCACGATCATGCCTGACAGCACTGCCAAATACGGAGAAATAATCGGAAAAAATATCCGACTTTCAGGCAGTGGCCAGATCAGCCCTACAGATAATCCTTTTGTGTTTGAGATTTCCGGACTCGAACCCGGCAAACAACACACGATCCAGTCATCGCTCAATAATCTGAACATACAGTCGAGCACTTTCACCACCGAACAAGCACTCCAGCTTCCTAACCCAGACATGGAAATCTGGTCGGAAAATGAAATCCATAAATTTTGGAAAAGAGTATATCCAGGCCCTCTTGATTACCATGAATGGGCAACCGTAAACATCATTACTACAAGCGAAGGCGGCGATAACGATAATGCTTTGTCAGGTAACCGAAACGCTTTTGCCTATAATGCGATTTCAGGAACAATATCGACTGATGACTGCTACTCCGGCGAAAAAGCGGCTCTTATCCGCACTGTAGGATGGGGAGCGGGTAATTCGGCCGCAGCTTCATCTTGGGGGTCAGGCTTTGGCACATGCAAGAATGTCACTGCCGGAGAGCTATTCTTGGGAACTCTAAACCCGGTACTTTTACAGCCTGTCTATAGCGGACTTGATTTCACATCACGACCATCAAATCTGGAGTTCTACTACAAATATCAAACCGTCACTGAAAACGACGATTTTGCAGAAGTCGAGATCGTACTATACGACATTTCAGGTGATGAAATTGCAAAAGAATACAAGAAATTAGAGCGTGCTGATTCTTATACCCCGGTGACTGTCAATATCAACTATCCAGAAGAAGCTCCAAAAGCTTCCAATATAATGATAAGGTTCAAGTCATCAGGCAATCCTGCCGCATGTACAGCAAACAGCACTTATATGACTCCCCCCCCCCCAATGGACAGAAGTAACGGGCAGTATATGGGGTCGCAACTCTATATCGACGAAATAAGACTCAACTATTGACATAATGTGATCCAAACAGCTGCTCCAGCGACACAATATAGCAGACCTACCGAATCACATCAGATACAGCAACGAGACAACAACATACAAAATCATGAAAATGATGAATAAATATATTATAGCTCTCCTGTCGCTATTTGTCATGATTGCAACATCGTGCCGTGACGAATCGTGGCACCATGACGGACCTGGCGAAAAATACGGCACACTCTCAACAAAATCAATAGCCCTGAAGATCTCCGGAGAAGAAAATGAAATAGGTCGCTCCGATGACAACGGAGAGCACGACCTCTCGGAATTTATCGTTGAAATTCTTGACGGCAACACCGTCATCGAGCGCTATTCCTATAAAGATCTTCCGGAAGCCATATCTCTTCCTGTCGGGCCATACTCGGTAAAAGTGCGTAACACCGATGTGAAAGAGGCCGCATGGGAAGATCCATATTACACCGGTGCTCAAGAGTTTGTAATCAAAGAAAATCTTGTCACAGAAGTAGAGACCGTTGTGTGCAAACTGTCGAATATAAAGGTCTCTATCAAGGTTTCCGACGACCTTCGGCAACTCATGTCGGATGACTGCAAGCTGACAGTACTTGCCAACAACGTAGGCGAGCTTGTGTACGGTCTTAAAGAAATAGACAATGCCACAGCAGGATATTTTGAATATATCACTGCCAGCAACACACTGATAGCGACTCTTACAGGAACTGTCGACGGAAAACCGCTATCACTCCAGACTATCTACACCGATCTTGCACCGGGACAACACCGCATCATATACTATTCGATCAAAACCGTTGAGGGAGAAGACCCTGAGAATCCGGGAAGGCCGATAGAACCGACCGATCCAGATGATCCGGACAACCCTAATAAGCCGGAGGGACCTACCGACCCGGAACAGCCGTCCAACGGAAAAATTGAGATCTCCAATGGCTATGGACTTGATGTGACAGTGAAGATCATCGATCTTAACATGAAATATCCTGGCGAATACTATGAGACTATCGATGGTATCATCCGTCCGGGCGACGATGATCCAGACTATACCCCTCCGACAACTGAGCCTGAGGATCCTAAAAAGCCGCCGGTAGACATGACCGATGATGCAGAAAAGCCGACCGAACCGGTTGATCCGGAAGAACCTGACAAACCCGATCCAAAACCTGAGGAGCCCGGCAAACCTGTCGAACCGGTCTCACAGATCGACTTCACAAGCGAGACACTGTCTTTTGACAAACCCAACTCCACCGACATAGCTCCGGCAATTGTAGTGATCACGTCAAAGCTCGGCCTGACCAACCTGCATGTAAAAATCGAGTCGGACAACGAAAACTTCATTCTTTCAGCCGGCGAACTGCTGCCCCTCGACTTTGACCTTGCCCACCCACGCGACGACAAGGAGAAAAATGACTTCTCAAGCCTTGGTTTCCCCGTGGAGAATGAAGTCATTGGCGCTAAAAATCTCGATTTCGACATTACAGCATTTGTACCGTTGCTTGCCGCATTCCCAGGCAACCACACGTTTACCCTTACGGTAACCGACGAGAAAGGCTACACGGTCTCAAAGATTCTAACCATCGAAAGCTGATAAGGCCCATACTTGCCTATTATGATAACGAGAAAGATAATCCTGCCTCTTGTAGCACTTGCAATGACAGGGATCATATCCTGCACCGATGACACATACAAAGATTATGGTGAAGGTGCAGGCACGATTTCCATCATCCCCGAAGTCAGCTCTTTGGTTCCGGTCACACCAATCAGCCGTGCCGATGAGGCGCCAAGTGATGCCGACTATCTGCTGCAGAAGCTTAATATTGTAATTTCCACTGCAAGGGGAAATGCAATAAGATACTGGAATAGCGCTTCTGGCATTCCGTGGAACAATGGAGCAGGCTCGTCAATCGATTTCACCCTCAATTCAGGAACCTACACTATTGAGGGCTGGACGGGTGACAGTATAGCAGCATCATGGACCCGAAAATATTTCAAGGGAAAAGAAGTAGTGTCGCTGAAACCCGATGAGCACACAGCCGTGCAACTCACATGCAAGATTGTCAACACAGCTGTCGATGTAAAATACTCCGACCAGATAGATGATGTGCTCTCGCATTATACACTTGTGGTATCGACCGCAGCAACATCCCTCAACTACGAAGGACGTGAGGAACGTACAGGATACTTCATGCTCCCTACCAAAAGCCATAACATGACATGGGTGTTCAACGGCATACGCAAGGACGGCACGGCGATACACATGCACGGCACAATTGAAGACGCAAAAGCCTCTACCAAATATCGTTTCCTGATCAATTATGAAGATCCGGGCATAAATTACGGAGGCGGAGCAATCACCATAGATGTCGATGAAAGCACGCTCGACGTAGAAGAGCATGTGAGATTGCGCATGCGCCCTGTAATAACACGCTACATAGAGCAGCCCGACACTCAGGAACCCACACACTTTGAAATAGGAGAAGCAAATCCGCTGCCAGGCATTAAAAACAAAATAGGCGATATATGTCTAATGGCAAGATCCTCCGGAAAAATAACCGGTGTAAGACTTCAGATGGACGGATTACCGGAAAGCGTGCCTACAGACATCATTATGTATGGAAAAGACGCAGATCCAGATGCAGTCTCGGCTCTTGGCATATCCGGATCACTGAACGACAATCCGATACGACGTATCACAAATTTTCCGATAACCATATCATCAAAACTTATCGATGCGCTTGATGATGGTGAATTCCGTTTCACCGTTTCGGTTACCGATGAAAATTACGGACTGAATGATGCCGAAACTGATCGAAACACAAAGGAACGCACAGAAACATTCATACTCAACATCACTTCGGAAGGTGCGATTGCCGTCAAACCAAATGAAGAGGAAAAGCATGAATTGGCCCGTCTCCACTACGACGAGATACTTCTTGTCGGTCAGGTTGTAAACGACGAGACTGATAAAGTGGGATTTTACGTGCGTGAACAGGGGTCAGGCACACCTTGGGACCAGGCGGAATATATTGATGTGGATGCCTCGGAACTCCAAAGCCGCGCCATAGCCAACGGAACGCGATTTAAGGCTGTTGTAGGAGGACGCACAATCGGTAAAACCTATGAATACGTCACAAGCTATAACCAAAAGCCCGGTGTAACTGTAGCGACAGTGACACAACGTTCGCCTATGACATGGACACTGCCTAACGCCGGCTTTGAAGACTGGCAACTGTCAACGCCCTACCTCATATATGGATCCGGCCAGGAAATGTTCTGGGACAGCGGAAATCACGGATCTTCTACAATGAAGAAAAACGTTACAGTACCTGAATCAAACATAAAACATTCTGGCAACTACTCGATCAAACTTGAATCACAGTTTGTCGGAATCGGGTCATTAGGAAAATTCGCCGCAGGCAATGTGTTCATCGGAGAATATCTCGACACAAAAGGAACCAACGGGGTGCTTGGATGGGGACGTCCTTTTAAAGACACACCAAAACAGATCAAAGGATATGTGAAATATACCCCGGGAATTGTCAAATACACCAACAGTGGAGCGCCTGACATCATAGAAGGACAACCGGACAAGGGCATAATCTATGTGGCGCTTCTTGATGACGACATGGTGACACAAGGCGATAAGAATTATCCGGGATATCCTGTGGTTGTCAGAACCGAAGATGCCCATTTATTCGACAAGAACGCCAGAAACGTAATAGCCTACGGCGAACTTATATTTGACAAGGCCACCGAAGGCACGGGACTTATTGAGTTTACTATCGATCTGGACTACTACCGTCGTGGAGAAACCCCAAGCTACATCATATTTACAGCATCGGCTTCGAAAGGAGGAGACTTTTTCGCAGGTGGTCCTTCTATAATGTGGCTTGACGACATCCAGCTTATATACTGACAACACGCAAATCATATATCCGCACAATAATCGGGACGCACTGATCGTGCGTCCCGATGTATTTTATTCACGTCAATTTTTGCAGATGACAGTTCCTATAATTAATTTCTTGATTCAGAACTGGACACGCGCTGCAATGCGTACTCCTCGAATGGAATGTCTGTGGCGATAATTGAGACGCCACACATAATCAACCCTGAATAAACGCAATATATTATCAAGCCCGACGCTCGCCTCAAAATAAGGGCAAGACATTTTCCGCACCTCCACCCTATCGGGAAAACGGAAAAGCGACTCATTAAACTCAGGGTTATTTCTACCGGACAGTGTTCCCCACCACCCTTTTATACCTATGACCTCACGAAGCCGCAGCCGGTTGATGAGCGGTATGCGGTTAAGCAATGCTCCGTTGGCCCGATAATAAAAATCTATCTGACCATAGGTGTCACCAACGAACTCCATTGGATTGACAAGCGCGAATGTTTCCGGCTGAATGACATACGACAGATTTGCCGATGGCATGGCAAGTTCAGGATAAGGCACGGTATTCCAGATGTGTCCTCCTTTGGCAAGGAGATCTATAAAGCCGAAAGCCGATAACCAAAAACGCTTACGCACTCCAAACTCAGTGCTGTTAAGCATCCGGTTTACACCCCACATACGCGACACACCGCTACGTTGGGTGAGAAACATCTCAAAATTATCGAGGTTTATAGGAATGCGATGACGCCGCGATTCATAAAATTTTTCTCCAGGCGCCCATCGCACAGTCGCTTCGACAGCACCAAGCCAATAATGCGAGGCAGTGCGTCCGGCCCCATCTACAAACCCGATATAAGGGGAACGCTCTTTCCTTGCCAGTGAGCCACTGACCTCAAATGAAAGATGATCGCGGAGCTCAAAAGTAAATTTTGCAGAACCTCTGCGCTCATAAAGTATCATACGGTTCGGAGCGCGGCTGAACGACATAAACATATTATCGTCCTCCGTATATAGGAGTGTACGGCTTATATAACTCACATCATCGAGATATTCCAGCCTCAGCGATTTTACAGGAAACTCTGTAGCAAACTTGGTTTTGTCGATCAATGAATACTCTATCCATCCATTGTATTTCATGCGACGGTCTTTAGTGCCATAAGCCACATAACCGCCGGCAAACCATCTTTTGCTGAACGCCGGCATCGTCATGCCTCCCACTTTCAGACGCATCCCCTCAAGATCATTGTAAGAGAAAAACGTGTAGACCGGTCCAAAGTCAAACTTCGACGCTCCGGCACGCGACGACGTAGCGACATAACCAGACGAAAGAATCCTCAATGCCTTCTCTCCATACTTATAAAGCGGAACAGCGCGCAATCGTGCCATAAGCTGCGAAACATGCATTTCCGCACTTTCCATCTCCGGCTCTCTGAACTGCGCCCAGTAAACAGAATCTCCTGCTATTTTATCAGCTTCCGGCAAAGTAATGGTCTCACCCTCGGCATCGGCCATTATATCACGAAACTCCTGTGACGGCTCATCAAAACTGTGATCGCTGAAACGTGTGAGCCTACGCGCATAAATTCCCGGAAGCGACGGTATAAGCTTCAGCTCGGCCCTGAAATCGTCGAGAGTTTTCAGTCTTGATCCGTCGGGAGCACGGTCAAAATCCAGTTCGACATCAAACCGTTCTACAAAATTCAGGTTTATATTGGCCGGAACACCCATCCTGACTTTTCGGACAAACATAGTGGAGTCACCTTCTGCGACATATAAACGCCCATGAAACCCAAATGTAGTGTTCACCATAGGCGTAAAACCAAGTTCTATCCATTGCTCCGACCCATCTGGCGAACCAATTGTATCAGTAAGATAAAACCTATAGAAATCAGGTGCTAGCTTACCTACAGGACTTACAAACCGGTTCTGAAACAACGTGATATCATTCTGAAAAATATCTATATCACGCATCACATCCTCAAGATACATCTCAGTGCCCGCCTGATCGACAAACTCATCGATACCACGACGATATACAGCATCTACAATTTCACAACGCCGGCCTTCTTCATAAAACACTCTTGAAGACTTCTCCTTCACCGATACAGGAAGCATTACCGTATCGGACAACGGGGAGGCAACAACATGCTCTTTGAGGAACTTCCACCTACTTCCTTCCCCGGCAAATCCAACTGTGTCAAACGGGCATATAGCAAGCGAGACACGGCCATAACGCCTATAGCCATAATGCCGGTTTCTAATCGGATCACTGTCTCCTGAGTGCCGGCGGAGGCGATTTACAAAATCCACTGCCGGATTATTTTTCTTGCTATATTTCTCCCGTTTCGGCTTTATTACAATTTCATCAAGCTCCACTCCATTACTCAGAGTATCGCGATTGTTCTGAGCATAAACGCCGCATGTGCAGGCGGCACACAAAAGCAAAAACAAGCCCTGCCGGACCAGCATCAGCAATATGCGATGCAGCCCGACAGGGACAGATATATTATTGGATATATTTAATTTCACTCAGCCTTGTCAGCGTAAGCGTGACGATAGCCTTTAACCTTGTTTGAGGCACCACGGGTGAAATCAGGCACCTCTACTGGAGCTGATCCGTTCTCAATGGAGAGCTCGCCAAGAGGAGCAAGACAGCACCATTCAGCCATGTCGTAAACGTCGATATCGAGAGGCAGGCCATGATTCAGACAGTAAATAAGACGGTAGTCCATTACGAAGTCCATGCCGCCGTGGCCGCCGACCTGTTTGGCCTTTTCACCGATCTCCTTAAGTATCGGATGTTTGTACTTCTCCATCAGAGCCTGATACTGCTCTTCGGGAAGGAACGAGTGACTCGACAGATTCTCATGGTCGGGCACCTCCGAAGCGATAACTTCGGTATCAAGCACAATACCGCTCTTCATGTATTTGTTGGCAAACCCCTTTGTTCCGGTGATCTGGTACATGCGCGAGTAGGGACGAGGAGTCACTACATTGTGCTGAATGTTGAGAGTCTTGCCGTTGGCAGTCTTGAGGATGGTCATGGTGTGGTCGCCATTCTTCCAAGGTTCGGGACGCTTGCCGGTTGTCTTCTCGACAAAATCGGGGCCGCTTACCGATTTGGTGTCCATAGCCACAAGAGTAGTAAGCATGTCGCCGCGATGAAGATCGAGAAGCTGCGCTGCCGGACCGACACCATGAGTGGCATAGATGTCTCCTGCGTGTTCTTCGTTGAACTTCATGCGCCAGTTATCCCAATAGTAGGGCCAATATTCCGCAAGATTATGAATATAACTGCCTTCGGCGTGCAGAACCTCACCGAAAAGCCCCTGCTGGGCCATATTGAGGGCAGTAAGTTCAAAATCGTCGTAGCAGCAGTTCTCGAGCATCATCATGTGCTTGCGGGTACGCTCCGAGGTATTGATGAGAGCCCATATATCCTCCATCGAGTGAGCGGCCGGAACCTCACATGCAACATGCTTGCCGTTTTCCATCGCTGCCAACGACACAGGCACATGATGTTTCCAGTCGGTAACCACATATATAAGATCAATATCAGGATCTTTTACCATCTCGATATATGCAGTGTCGGATCCCCAGAATTCCTTGGCCGGCGCAGCACCGTTTTTCGCCAGTATAGCCTGAGACTTCGCCACACGCGACGAATCAATGTCACAAAGGGCTACGACTTTGGCTGTAGGAATATTTGCCATACGCTCTACGGCGCCAGGACCACGCATACCGAGACCCACAATGCCGACTCTTACCGTGTCGATAGGCTCAGCGGCGAATGCGACCATATCTTCCTGGCCGGCAGGACGCTCAGGAACATCGGTCTTTATCACCAGAGACTGCTCCTGAGGAGCTCCCGCACAACTTGCAAGCAAAGCCAATGCCATTGCAGGGAGTAATGAAGCTTTAAACATTTCTTTGTATATTAGCGGTTTATAATTTTATGGTTTTATTGATCAGATTGACAACCAATATTTTTTCAAATATAGTGCAATTTCTATAAATTTGTAGTCAACATGAAAAAATTATTGTCTATAGTCAGGGAATTCCTCCCGTCGTTGCCCGACGCGCAGGTGCGTCCGCTCGGCAACGGTCTTATCAACACCACCTATGCAGTGGCAGTCGACGGAGAGCCAAAATATGTGCTCCAGAGTATTAACACAGCCATCTTTCCGGATGTAGACGGACTGCAGAATAATATTCAGGCAGTCACATCACATCTAAGAGACAAACTTGAAAAAGCGGGAGAAACCGACATAGACCGTAAAGTACTGCACTTCCTGCCTCTTGGCGGGGAAAACGGAAACAAGACCTATTACACCGATCCTGAAGATGGAAAGGTGTGGCGTCTAATGCGCTTTATACCCAGCTCAAAGACTCTGTCGGAAGTCACTCCTGAAACAGCAAGACAGGCAGGCAAAGCTTTCGGACGCTTTCAGAGCGATCTTGCCGACAATACCACACAGCTTGTCGAAATTATCCCCGGATTCCATGACATGGAGTTCCGTCTTCGCCAGCTCAAAGACGCTGTAAAAGCCGACCCACAAGGGCGTGTCGAAGGTGTTGCCGACATACTTTCGGAAATAGACCGATATGCCGATACAATGACCGAAGCCGACAGGTTGCGCCGTGAAGAAAAAATGCCTACACGCATCTGCCACTGCGACACCAAAGTCAACAATATGCTTTATGATGCCGTAACAGGAGATGTTCTCTGTGTCATCGACCTCGACACGGTAATGCCTTCCATGGTGTTTTCTGACTATGGAGACTTCCTGCGCACCGCAGCCTGCTCTACACCTGAGGATGAGCCGGAAGTAGACAAGATCAGCTTCCGCAACGACATCTTTGAGGCATTCACTCAGGGTTATCTCAGCTCGGCCAACTCATTCCTGACCAAAGAGGAGAAAGACTGGCTGCCGTTTGCCGTAGCACTTTTCCCTTACATGCAGGCCGTGCGTTTCCTAACCGACTGGATAAACGGCGACACTTACTACAAAATCGCATATCCGACACATAATCTGGTGCGTACAAAAGCCCAGATGCGACTTTTTGAGAAAGTCATGGAACAGATGCCGGAGCTAAAAAAATATGTCGCGTCACTCTGCTGAGAGACACCATAACAATAATGGATCAGGACAACCAGCTACTTCAACGTCTCGACGGCATAGAGGCCCGGTATGAGGAAACAGCGACACTCATCACCGATCCTGATGTGATCGCCGACCAAAGCCGATATCGCAAACTCACCAAAGAGTACAAGGATCTCGGAAAAATTGTCAATGCCACACAACGCTATCGTCGCGCGCTTGCCGACATTGCCGAAGCCAGAGAGATATTATCTTCATCAGATGCCGATCTGGCAGAAATGGCCCGCGAACAACTTGACCAGGCCCAGCAGACCATCTCTCCTCTCGAAGAGGAAATAAAACTTCTTCTAATCCCTGGCGATCCGGAAGACTCCAAAAATGCCGTGCTTGAAATACGCGGTGGAACAGGAGGCGACGAAGCCGCGCTATTTGCCGGCGACCTCTACAAGATGTATGTGCGATATTGCGAATCAAAAGGATGGAAAACATCGGTCACCTCATTTACCGAAGGAGCCGCGGGCGGTTTCAAGGAAATAGTAGTGGCAGTCTCCGGCGATGGCGTATACGGCATACTTAAATATGAAAGCGGAGTGCACCGGGTGCAACGTGTGCCGGCAACCGAAACCCAAGGCCGCATTCACACATCGGCCGCAACAGTAGCCGTGCTCCCGGAGGCCGACGAGTTTGACGTACACATCAATGAGGGAGAGATCAAATGGGATACTTTCAGATCAGGCGGTGCCGGTGGCCAGAATGTCAATAAAGTAGAATCGGGCGTCAGACTACGGTATATCTGGAAAAATCCAGTGACAGGCCAAAGCGAGGAGATACTCATAGAGTGTACCGAAACACGCGACCAACCTAAAAACAAAGAGCGTGCTCTGTCGCGTCTGCGCACTTTCATATACGACCGCGAGCATCAAAAATATATCGATGACATAGCTTCTCGACGCAAAACACTTGTGTCGACAGGTGACCGCTCTGCAAAAATACGCACCTACAACTTCCCTCAGGGACGTGTGACCGACCACCGTATCAACTATACGATGTATAATCTTCAGGCATTTATCGGCGGTGATATCCAGGAATGCATCGACCGGCTCACTGTAGCGGAGAATGCCGAAAAGCTAAAAGCGGCAGAACTGTAACAATTAATTCATCACAAACAATATCATATCATGACCCGTCAGGAACTCATAGACAACATAAAACGCAAGAAAAGCTATCTTTGCGTGGGTCTCGACACCGACCTCAACAAAATCCCCAAACACATATTCGAGGAAGCGCCCGATGATCCTGTCTTTGCTTTCAACAAAGCCATCATCGATGCCACTGCACCTTATTGTGTAGCTTACAAACCCAACATCGCTTTCTATGAAACACTCGGTTATCAGGGCTGGATCGCACTTGAAAAAACAATACGCTATATACGCGCCACATATCCCGACCAGTTTATCATAGCCGATGCAAAGCGTGGCGACATAGGCAACACCGCACGCATGTATGCCCGTGCGTTTTTCGACTACATGGATGTAGATGCCCTTACAGTGGCACCATACATGGGAGAAGACAGCGTGACTCCGTTTATGGAATATCCCGGCAAATGGACAGTGCTTCTTGCTCTCACTTCCAACAAAGGCAGCCATGATTTCCAGTTTGTGAGCGACACCGGAGGCAAACGTCTCTTTGAGCACGTGCTTGCCAAAGCACAGGAGTGGGGAAACAAGGACAATCTTATGTTTGTTGCCGGAGCTACCCAAGGCTCGCTTCTCGCCGATGTACGCAAAATAGCTCCCGACAACTTCCTTCTTGTGCCTGGTGTAGGCGCTCAGGGCGGAAGTCTCGAGGAAGTAGCCAGATACGCCATGAATGATGACTGCGGCCTGCTTGTAAATTCGTCACGTGGTATCATCTATGCCTCTACAAGCACCGATTTCGACACAGTAGCCGCCATAGAAGCCCGTAACCTCGCCGAACAGATGGCTGAGACTCTCAAGGCACGCGGCATAATCTGAACCCCGGCAGAAAGACAATTGTTTTAATAATTGAGATGCCAGAGACACATTTTGTCAAGGCATCTCAATTAACGTTTTCAATGATTGTCTTATGAAAAACAAAACAGGGATTTTCTACGGTTCATCGACCGGCACGACCGCCAGAATAGCACGCAAAATAGGAACGCTGCTCAATATACCGGACAATGATATTCACGATGTGGCAAAAACGGCACCAAGCAAAGTCGGTGACTATGATGTACTCATCTTCGGTACAAGCACATGGGGTAGCGGAGAAATACAGGATGACTGGCTTGACTTTGCTGACGGAGTGGAGGTTCTTGACCTGAAAGGGAAAAAGATAGCGTTATTTGGCTGTGGTGACGAAACCATGTCAGACACATTCTGTAACGCAGTAGGCGAACTACGGCACAGGCTTACCGGAACCCATGCTGAATTCATCGGAGAATACTACTCCGGATCTTATGATTTTGATGAATCGGACGCTACAGACCCAGAGACAGGCAAAATGTATGGTCTTGTGCTCGATGAAACCAACCACCCCGAGCTCACCGATGCCCGCCTCCATGCCTGGACTCAACAGATTTCCGACGAGATCGCATAAATACAGATTGTATATATTGCCATAATGCCCTGAAAGAACGTGATCTTTCAGGGTTTATTTTGTATCATGTGACTGTGTCTAAAGTTACAGGATGATCGACCGCAGCGCTAAAAAGATTCGGCAAATAAAAAATTTCGTTAAATTTGCACGACTAAAATGAAGCAATTGTGCAAGATACACTACTTTTCATTATAGAGGTTATAGGTACATTGGCTTTTGCTGTGAGCGGTATACGCCTGGCTGCCCGAAAGCATTTCGACTGGTTTGGAGCATACACGATCGGTGTCGTAACCGCTATCGGAGGCGGTACGATCCGAGATATTCTACTAAATACTTCGCCATTCTGGATGGAGTCATGGATGTATCTTGCCGTCACCGGGTTAGGGTTTATAATCGTACTGATGTTCAAGAGAGTTCTGACTTCAGACTCACGACTGTTATTTATGTTTGACGCTACCGGTCTGGCTCTCTTTGTCGTAACCGGGCTTCAGAAAAGCCTCTCCTGCGGCTATCCGATGTGGGTAGCTGTGGTGCTCGGCATGATCACGGGATCGTTCGGAGGAGTGCTTCGTGATGTGCTTATCAACGAGGAGCCGTTGTTCTTCCGTAAAGACATATATGCCACAGCCTGTATAGGCGGTGGCCTGGCGTACTGGATTGCGGCATTATGTGGATGTGAACAATGGCTTTGTCAGTCAATCTGCGCCGCAATTATCCTTCTGCTCCGCTGGGGTGCTCTTCGCTATGACTGGCATCTCCCGGAAATGAAAGAAATATAAGCCATCCCTACACCGGTACCCAGTGTTGCAATGTGCACATAGGGCGCTTCGGAATCTGATATCATCTGTCGAATGTATTACGGGCCGTGCCGCTATAGTGTGGCGCGGCCCGTGCCGTATGCGTTAATCTGATACATGTGTTTTCCGGATTTTATTTATCTTGGATAAAAATTTTCAGGGTTAGGGTTAGTTTTTCAAAAGTCAGGTGTCTTTATATTGCATGACTCAAAAATCCGACATAGAAACCGCATTCCGCCGCCACTATGCAACCATGTACCGTCTTGCTATAGCGATTGTACATGACCATGAGAGCGCCCGCGACATAGTGCACGATACATTCGAAGCTCTGATAAAAGGTGGCATAAATGATGTATCGGTCGGCTATCTGCTCAATGCAGTGAAAAACCGATGTTACAACAGAGTGCGCGAGTTCAACACACATCAGCGTATCGAGGAACTGATCAGACTCGAATGTGATGACACAACTGATGACTGGCCTGACGAGCAAACATTTGCAGATATACGAGAGACTGTCGGCAAAGTTCTCACAGAATCTGCTCAAAAAATTGTCAGGATGCGGTTTTATGAAGGATACTCATGCAAAGAGATTGCCAAAGAATTGTCGATCAGTGAAAACAGCGTGTACAAATCATTGCGCAACGCGGTCTTAACAATTAGAAAAAAGCTCTCCTACAATGGATAAACTTGATCATCTGCTTGATTTCATAGAAAATCCCGAGCGGTACACTGCGGAAGAAGCCGACAGACTACTCGCCGATCCGGAGATAAGGAGTCTGTACAATACTATAGCAGAAACCTCATCTGCTCTATATGCCGACGCAGACGCTCCCGACATCAACAAAGAGTGGCTGATATTCAACCGACGACGGCTCAAGCATCATAAGCCCAAACGGACCCACCGCAATGTAGCGGCCATTCTGATCCCACTTATAACCATGACGGCTTTTGCGGCCGGATTAGGAATAAGTCTGGTAATCACCAAGAACAACAACACAAAAACAGATGTCTCCACTGTGACTGTAGATAAAACAGCTGACTCTGCCGGAAATATGACCGCTGAAATTATTGATACCGATTCAATAAGACCGCGACCTCAGACAATCATATTCGAGAACCAGCCACTGAACATCATAATTGGTCAGATATCATCGAATTATGGGCTCAAATATGGGTTTGACTCTCCCAAAAGCGCAGATCTGCGCATGTATCTCAAATGGAACACCACCGCTCCAATCGAAGATGTGGTGAACACTCTGAACTCTTTTGAGCAAATCGAGATCAGACTCCTCAGTGATTCACTATCGGTTGGAATACAATGAAAAGAACCCTATCAGTTGCATGCGTCGTCATGCTTGCCATTGTTGCCTCTGCAACGACATTCAAATATGATTTCAGATCTAAGCCTCTGTCGGAAGTTCTTGTCAGAATCGGCGACGACCATCCCGAAATCGATATTGCTTTTATATATAACCAACTTGAAGACTATAAAGTAACTGCCACTGTCGAAACCGACAATGCCGTCGAGGCTTTTCGCACTATCATAGCCCGCATACCTGTCTCAATGACCATAGCCGGGCAGCAATTTGTTTTTGAAGCATTACAGGAAGGTAAGTTCTGCTATCGCGGCCGTGCAGTCGATGACAAATCGGAAGCCATACCCTACGCTACTGTAATGCTACTGTCTCCCGTAGATTCCACCGTCATAACCTACGGAATCACAGGCGTTGACGGACGATTTGAAATCCCATGCGACACCCGCGATGTCATCGCCAAATTAAGTTGCATCGGATTTATGACTACCTACAGTCAATTGCATCAATTCAACACAGGGGACATAGAGATGCATCTCAATCCGGTCATGATCGGATCTGTCACAGTCAAAGCCGATGAATCGCTGCTATTTGCCGACAAAAGCGTATTCATCCCTCAAAAACGCCATAAGAGCGCCTCACAGACAGGCTATGATCTGCTCAACCGCATGGCCATCCCGCAACTCAGACACGGCGAAGGCAACGCCGTCAAAACTGTCAGCGGCCAGGATGTGGCCTTCTATATCGACTCCGTACCCGCTTCGGCGAACGACATAAAAAACATGCGCATTTCCGACGTGCTGCGCGTCGAATACTACGACTACCCTTCCGATCCACATTTCGTCGGCAACGCGCACGTAGTAAACTTCATCACTGTCCAGTACAGCCACGGCGGATATATCAAGGCAATGGGTATCGAAAACTATTTCGAGGGCACAAGCGGACAGGCTTCACTCAACGGCAAGCTACAGATCCGCCGCATGACCTATGACATCGGCGGAGGCGCATACTACAGCAACTGCGACCACGCCGTCGGGGCCGACCAGACAGAGACATTCCGTCTACCACAGCCCGACGGCTCTGTAAGAGTCTTTGAGCGTCACTCGCAAACACTGTCGTCGCGCGAAAAGACCAACTCATTCTGGGCCACAGCCAAGGCAACCTATAAATCACAAAACGCCATGATCACAAATACGGTTTCGGTCGACAGTTGGAACCATCCCGAGGCTAACCAGACGGGCAACGTGACATACTCGCCAGAGATCATGGAGACATCACGATACACCAACCGCGCTTCCGACGACAACCGGTCTGTCATCTACAACGGTCAAATGGTATTCACTATGCCGCGCGGCAACTCGCTATCTCTGTCGCCAAGATACGCCAACACACATACGACCCAGAACTTCCTGTACAGCGAGGGCGATCTTACGCCGATCGCAAGCTCCGCTATCGACAAGACCAACCTTGCACAAATGCTCGTACAATACACCCACGACTTCGGCAGCGCCGGCAGTATAACTCCTATGGCAATGTACCGTTTCACCGGCAACCGCATACGCTATTCCGGTACTGTCGACAAATATGACTGCGCAAACACGTCGCTCTTCAACACTGGTATCAATTATTCGCTAAAGACAAAGAAACTATACACTCTCATCGGCATTGGCTGGATATGGAACCGTTTTGGACTCAACGACATCAGAGAGACATCGTCAAAGCCGTGGGTAGACCTAAACCTGAATTACGCATTCAGCGACAAAAGCTCGGCTAACATCACATTCCATTACTCCACATGGCCTGCCGAAGCCAACCTCAAGAGCGAGACCATACTTCAGTCATCACCTCTGATGTATTACACCGGCAATCCGGCGCTAAATCCTAAAAAATCCTACGATATATGGGGACAATACATTCTTCTGCCTACGTCAAAGCTCAAATTGTCAGCTTTCGGCTATGCATGGATTGTTGGCAACCGCTACGCCTATGTCTATGAGGCACGCCCCGAGTCGATCCTGCGCACCATACGCCAGCCTATCGGCAGTTTCACATCGGTCAACTATGGTGTCAACGCCTCGCTATCTCTTTTCGGCTCCAGCCTTCAGATCTCGGGCAGTCTTTCGCAGAACTATGTGAAAGACACCGCCCCCTTCGACTACTCCCGTTTCAGCCTATCGGGCTCGCTCGAAGCCTTCTACTACCACGGCAACTTCTACTACGGAGCCTGCTACACCTCCGATTCCTCAAGTGCTCCAAGCTCCATGTCGGGCATCTGGATGACTCAAAAAGGTTTTTGGTGGCTTCAGGTTGGATGGGGCAACAACAATCTCAACATCCGCCTTTTCCTGAAAAACCTCGACCGATGGGGATGGCGCGGCAACCGCGAAGTCCTCAACACCGCCAGTTACTCTATGCAGCGGCGCGAGTTCACCACATCAAACCACGCACTGTTTCAGATCACCGCTACCTACACATTCGGGTTCGGCAAAAAAGTAGAACGTGGCAACGAAGCATCAAAACTCCAGGGTGCAGGATCGGCAATCCTCAAATAAATCAGAATTATAAAGATCTGAATAGGCCCGTTTTTCGATTGCCTCAGTCTTGATCCCTTGGCTACATGATTTCGGAGCCACCGACAAAAATGACATAATCTTCCAGTCTTCCGGGTGTCTTATCACGACAGGAGAATGATTTTACAGTTTACGGCTTCGTCATTTCAATGCTTATAAATTATTGATAAAAATTTCTTGAATTTTAGCAAAAAAACGCATCAGGCGTTCGCTGTAAAATATTTATCTTTGCACCACAATTCAGGTGGCGGCTATGCCAAATGTGCGATAGTCGCCACAACGCTTTTTAAAATACAGCAACTTAGATGGACATAATCAGTCTTTTAGCGCCCGGCAACGTCTCACTGGCCAGCACCATTGCACTTTACTCGTTTGTAATAGCCGCAGGTATATGGCTTGGCAAGATCAAGATCGGAGGTGTATCACTCGGAGTTACATTCGTTCTTTTCGCAGGCATCATCATGGGGCACTTCGGATATACCGTCGACGGAAATGTCCTGAAGTTTGTGCGTGAATTTGGTCTGATAATCTTCATTTTCGCTATAGGCCTGCAAGTAGGTCCAAGCTTTTTTTCTTCGTTCAAACAAGGAGGAGTCAGGCTCAATCTGCTTGCTGTACTTGGCATAGCCCTCAATGCGGCTATAGTCATCGTAATCTTCCTAATAGAACGAGGAGACACTTCGATTTCGGCTCTTGTGGGAATCATGTCGGGAGCTGTGACAAACACTCCGGGGCTGGCTGCGGCACAACAGACGGTCAACTCGGTTGATGACGCCAACCTGATGGCCATGGGATATGCGGCAGCATACCCGCTCGGCGTCGTAGGCATTATAGCTTCCATGTTCATCATCAAAGGTATCTTCCGCATAAAGATCGAAGATGAAATCGCCGAGATCGAAGCCGAACGCGACAATTCCCAACTCAAGCCACACCTCGTGACAATGGAGGTGACAAACCAGCTCGTCGCCGGAAAATCACTTGCCGAACTGCACGATATAATACAATGTAACTTTGTGATTTCTCGCCTAATGACCACTTCAGGCGAACTAATAATTCCGGTATCCACAACAAAGCTATCGCTTGGCGACAAGGTTTTCATCGTGATGTCGACCAACGACGAGCACCGATTCAAGGCCATTCTCGGACGCATCATCGAGATGGACTGGGAGCAGGCTTCGCCTGCCTCAGTTGTAAGCCGCCGCATTGTGATCACCAAAAGCAAATACGACGGAATATCGCTCGGTCAGCTACGTCTACACAATGGCTATCACCTGAATGCGACGCGTGTTAACCGCGCCGGTGTGGATCTGCTGGCATCTGCCAACCTGCGCCTGCAAATGGGTGACCGCATAACTGTAGTCGGCACACTCAACGATATCGAACGGCTTGCCGTAAAACTCGGCAACTCGATGAAACGTCTTGATCATCCGAATCTCATCACAATTTTTATCGGAGTGCTTTTCGGTATAATTCTCGGCTCTATCGACATGGGCTACGGCATGAAGCTCGGTCTTGCCGGCGGCCCGCTTGTTGTCGCTATCCTGCTTAGCCGCTTCGGATACCGCCTGAAACTCGTGACCTATACCTCGTCGGCTGCCTCGATGATGCTGCGCGAACTTGGTATATGTCTATTCCTTGCATCAGTAGGCATTTCTGCAGGACAAGGATTTGTAGATACCGTGTTCAACCCGACCGGCATGTGGTGGGTAATATGGGGATTCATCATCACAGTAGTGCCTCTGATCATCATCGGATGCATCGCACGCGGTGTTTTCAAAATCAATTATCTATCGATAATGGGTCTGATGTCGGGCGGCTATACCGATCCCCCGGCACTTGCCTACGGCACAAACTCAACAGCCAATGACGCTCCGGCCGTGGCATATTCTACGGTTTATCCGCTCACGATGTTTATGCGAGTAGTCATTGCACAGGTGCTTATCCTATGCTTTTTATAAACCTTGAATAAACCATGAAAAAAATCCTTACACTCTTTTGCTGCGCAATCTCACTCTGCGCACAGGCTGTCAAACCTGAAGAAGGACATAAAATCAATCTTTCATCAGGAGCCGAAATGACAATTTTCTCTCCCGAGAAACCCGATGGCCGTGTGGTGGTGGCTTATCCGGGAGGTGGCTATGCTTTTGTTTCGCTCGGCAATGAAGGTTTTGATGCCACAGAGTGGATGCTTGACCACAATATAACCTATGCTGTAGTGAACTACACTCTTCCCGACGGCAACCGCAATCTGCCGCTAAACGATGCATGGGAAGCCATCAGACTCATCAAATCACAAGCCAAAGAGCTCAACATCGACCCCAAAAAAGTAGGCGTCATGGGATCGTCGGCAGGAGGGCACCTCGCAGCTACCGTCTCAACCATCGCACCTGATCCGGAGTCTCGACCGGCTTTTACAATACTGCTGTACCCCGTGATATCAATGTGGGACAATGAAAACGTACATAAAGGTTCACGAGATAATCTTCTGGGCAAAAATGCCGATCAGAATACACTTCGCCACTATTCGCCCGATCTCAGGGTCGACTCCGTGACACCTCCGGCATTCATCGTTCTCTGTGGAGATGATGACATAGTTGAGCCGATAAATGGCATCAGATACTATCTTGCACTTCAGGAAAAAGACATAAACGCATCAATCCATATATATCCGACCGGCAACCACGGTTTCGGATGGCTTGACCGCCCGTTCCGCCAGCAATGGACTGAAGACCTCGCCTATTGGCTCGACACACTGAAATAATCCCACGATCAGAGCAAACCTACATCATGTCAATAAAACAGATTCTGCTTGCAGCAGCGTTTTTACCAAACATGCTGTCTGCACAGACTACACCAGAACGTCCGCCCATCACCGGCATAGCACATGCCGCGATATATTGCTCGGATGTGGATGCCACACGTAACTATCTTAAAGACTATTTCGGATTTGACGAGTCGATAAAGTACGACAACCCTGACGGATCGACAAAACTTTCGGCACTTAAAATCAACGAGCGACAGATCATCGAGCTTTTCCCTGAAAAAGAAGCCGACAGCGACCGACTGCTCCACTATGCAATAGAAACCACCGATGCCGAAGGAATGCGCCGTTACCTGAAAGCAAATGGTTATGATGTGCCGGACAAAGTGGACAAGATCGACATGGGAATCATAAACTTCTTCATGACTGATCCTACCGGACATTCACTTGAGTTTGTACAATACACCGATGACGGAGATTTCGGCCGCACGCGCGGATTGTATCTGTCGAACGCACGTGTATCCAACCACATGAGTCATCTCGGATTCTATGTGCCTGACAGAGAAAAGGCAGAAGATTTTTTCTGCAATACCCTCGGATTCCTGTCGGAATGGAAAGGTGGACCGGAACCCGGCAAAGTACAATGGATACTGCTGCGCACTCCTGAGGGTGATGATGCAATCGAACTGATACTAAGCGACAATGAGACTCCATCAAAAGAAGAACTGCTTTTTGACAATCATATATGTCTGGAAGTGATCAACCTTGAAAACACTCTCGAGACGCTGTCAAAACGTAAATTTCCAGACAACGTGCCTGTTCCCGGAAAGCTATCGCTGACAAAAAGCAAAATAAGAATGATCAACTACGCATTGCCCGACGGCACGCGTTTTGAACTGATGGAAGAACAGCCGTATGACAACATAAAGGCTGAGTCTCTCTGATCCGGCCAACTATCGCAACAACACTCCATGGCTATATTAATGCAGATTGACCGCCTCACCAAAAGTGTGGGCGACCGTATGCTGTTCTCTGATGTCACTGTCGGGATATCGGAAGGTGACAAAATCGGTCTCATAGCCAAAAACGGCACCGGAAAAACGACTTTACTCCGATGTATAACCGGTATCGAAAGTGCTGATTCCGGTACAGTTGTCAAACGTGACGGTCTTACGATAGGATTTCTTGAACAGGCACCACACTTCGACGATGGGGCCACGATCACAACCGAGGCCGCCCGTATCGCGGATGAAGCCATAGAAAAAGGAATTCATAGTGATGACGCACAGGAGCTTGCCGGTCAATTTATAAGACTTGTAGACCAACTTGGAGAAAACCGTCGCGATTTTCCACTTGAAAAGATGTCGGGCGGACAACGCAAGCGTGTGGCACTCGCCGCAGTGCTTGCATCCAACCCTCAGGTGATAATACTCGACGAACCTACCAACCACCTCGACATTCCCACTGTCGAATGGCTGGAGTCATATCTGCGGCGTACAAGGTCGGCACTGCTCATGGTCACACACGACCGGTATTTTCTCGACCGTGTGACCAATCAAATAATAGAGATCGACGGTACCCAACTATACACCTATAACGGCAATTTCGATTATTATCTGCGTCGGCGTGCCGAACGCATCGAGGCCATGACTGCCGACCTCGCGCGCTCGCGCAACACTCTGCGGCGTGAGCAGGAATGGATGAACCGACAACCTCAGGCACGTGCCGGAAAGGCAAAATTCCGCATCGACGCTTTTCATGAACTGAAATCGCATACACGGTCGATCGATCTGCGAGAGAAAAATGTTGAGCTCAATGTAAAATCAACCTATATCGGCTCAAAGATTTTTGAGGCCAAAGGTGTAACCAAACACTTTGGCGAAAAGCTCATACTCGATGACTTCACATACACTTTCTCTCGCTATGAGAAAGTAGGAATAATTGGTCCAAACGGAGCCGGTAAATCAACATTCATAAAACTCCTGCAAGGCATCATCGCTCCTGACAGCGGAGAATGGAATCTTGGAGAGACGGTACGGTTCGGCTATTATTGTCAGGAAGGCCTGTCGCTTGATCAGAATAAAACCGTAGCCGATGCAGTTACAGAGTTGGCAGAAGATATAGTCATAAACGGCGGACAGCATTTCTCGCCAATGCAGTTTCTGCAGAAATTTCTGTTTTCGCCTGCCGACCAACGCAAAAAAATATCAACCCTCAGCGGTGGCGAACGCAGTCGTCTGCATCTTGCCACAGTGCTCATGCAATCGCCGAATTTCCTGATACTTGACGAGCCTACCAATGATCTTGACATAATTACATTAGGCATACTCGAAGAATATCTGAGTGAATTCAAAGGATGTGCTATTATCGTCAGCCACGACCGCTTTTTCCTTGATACGACAGTCGATCACCTTTTTGTGATGGAAGGCAATGGCACTGTACTTGATTTTCCCGGCACCTATACAGAATATGCGCAAATGCGAGACAGCCGCCGAAAACAAGAAAGTGCCGATAACACCGAAAACAAAACAAACTGTTCCACCGCAACCCGACAGTCAAACCGGCCACCGAAACTGTCGTTCAAGGAGCGTAAAGAATTTGAGCAGCTTACAACTGACATAGATGCCCTATCCATAGAAAAGAAGACGCTCGAGGCTGTTTTCAACGGCACACAAAGCTATGAACGTGATATTTCGGCTCTTGCCGCGCGCTACAAAGAAATCACCGAAATACTTGATGAAAAAGAGCTGAAATGGCTTGAATTGTCAGAAAAAGAATAACAGACATCTTTTTTAGAAATATTTTTTATGATTTTTCTTGCATAGAACCAAGATTAAGAATTATATTTACGCATTAAAATCTTTTTTAATGTTATCACCCAAACAATTATGAATAAAACTGAACTTGTAAACGCCATTTCGGAAAAAGCCGGGCTCACAAAGGCTCAGTCGAAAGACGCACTGGACGCAGTTATCGCATCCATCTCGGAGGCTCTCGTTGCCAATGATAAAGTAGCACTCATCGGTTTCGGAACATTCTCTGTAGCAGAGAAAGCCGCGCGCACCGGTGTCAACCCAGCAACAAAGCAGAAGATCGAAATCCCGGCCCGTAAAGTCGTTAAATTCAAAGCCGGTTCAGAGCTTACCGACGCTGTGAAGTAATAATCGCCAATACTGACGATTCAGGAGCCTTTCAGGCTCTCTGATTTTCACAACAGATACACAGAGCGTTCCCCATGCAACTGATATTTCAGTTGACGGAACGCTCTTTCAGTATATCCTATCGAGCCAGTATAGAATTATAGTACGCCGTATCACCGGTAACTTCCCTACCTATAAAAGGCGGCATGACCACAACAGCGTCGACAGCCTCAAGTTCAACCTCGGCAACAACAAGCCCCTCATGTATACCATGAAACTCATCTATTTCCCACCTGCGTCCGCCATGCCATACAATATGCCTGGTCTTACTCAAAACATTTCCTTCGATCATATCTGCAGATGACAACATCTCCAATGCATCGGCCACAGGAACATCATACTCCCACTCGTTGCGCATCGCACCATGGTTCTTTCCCTTAACCGTGATCCACGCTTTTTTTCCGGCAACGCGCACCCTCACTGTCGCCTCCGGACGTCTGCAAAGATAGCCTTGACACATGTCGACAGAACTTTCAGCCATTTCACGCCAACTATCGTCAACTGTCAGAAATTTCCGTTCAATTTCTTTTCCCATGATCGTTTATTTGGAATTAACATATACGAAAATAGTAATATTTAACAAATTTTGAAACCGATCGGCCCAGCATAATTCCACCGTTTTTTGCTATCTTTGTATAGTATATTTCAATTGGAGTGAATTCGGCTGATTAAAGTAATCCATGCGCAATCTCATCATACGGATATTTCTTGCCATTGCAGCGACATGTCCTTTCGCCATGTACGCCGATGATCCGCAGATAACCTATCTGCAACCCGACTATGACATTATCGCGGATGCAAGCATAATAAAACCCGATCTCATCAACAGCATGACCATCTCTTCGGCCGCTGGCATGGAGCTGCTCATGGAAGAGGAAGACCAGAATACACAGCTTGCACAAGACCTTCTTGATTACGCCAACACATTTATCGGAACAAGATATCGCCGCGGCGGCAGATCGACCAAAGGATTCGACTGCTCCGGATTCACGATCCACGTTTTCAAGGAATTCGGATATTCACTCGGCGCTTCATCACGATCGCAATACGTACAAGGCGAGGAAATCGATCAAAAATCAGACATACTCCCCGGAGATCTTCTGTTTTTCGGAGGAAGAGCCGGTGGCAAAAGAGTCGGGCATGTAGGCATAGCTGTCGACTACGATCCTGAAACCGATGAAGTCACATTCATCCACTCAGCTACTTCAGGAGGCGTAAGGATCGATTCAACATCCGCCCCATACTACAAGCGCCGCTACATAGGTGCCCGCCGGGTAATCGGCACCATGTAATAAAGCCGCGCCAAGCGGCGTTTTTGTTTACACAATCCGCAATTCAACAACGATCCCCATAGACTATGTCTCCCCAACAGCGAGCCGATGAACTCCGCAGAATCATCAACGCTCACAATTACCGGTACTACGTCTTAAATGAACCATCAATATCCGACCGTGATTTCGATAATCTTCTCAAAGAACTTGAGCAGATTGAGAAAGATCACCCTGAACTCGATGACCCGCTTTCACCGACCCATAGAGTCGGATCTGATTTGACAACAGGATTTGAACAAGCGATGCACATCAGACCGATGCTATCGCTCGGAAATACATACAGCGTCGAAGAAGTCGACGCATTTTTCGCACGGGTAAAAGATGGTCTTGAGGGAGAAGAATTTGAAATCGTCGGAGAAATGAAGTTCGACGGCACATCAATCTCCCTAATTTATGAAGACGGCCGACTTGTGCGTGCCGTAACCCGTGGCGACGGAACTCGTGGCGACGTCGTGACTGAAAATATCAAAACCATACGCAGTATTCCTCTCACACTTCAAGGTGAGGGATGGCCACACAGTCTGGAAATCAGAGGAGAAGTGCTATTGCCATGGAAAGAGTTTGACCGGCTTAACAGTGAGCGTGCTTTCAACGAGGAGCCACTGTTTGCAAACCCACGCAATGCAGCTTCAGGAACCCTTAAGCTAATGGCTCCAAAAGAAGTTGCCAAACGTGGCCTGGATGTCATTTTCTACTATGTGCTCGGCGACACACTCCCCTACGACAATCACTATGATAATCTTATGGCCGCGCGCTCATGGGGATTCAAAATCTCAGAGCATGTGCGTCTGTTGCATTCGACCGAACAAGTCAACGAATATATTTCCTATTGGGAAAAAGAGCGCAAGGCATTGCCTGTAGCCACCGACGGCCTTGTATTGAAAGTAAACTCGCTCAAGCAACAGCTTAATCTCGGATTTACGGCCAAATCCCCTCGCTGGGCCATAGCCTATAAATTTCCTGCCGAAAGAGCTCTCACACGTCTGCGTTATGTGTCATTTGAAGTCGGACGCATGGGCCTGATCACCCCCGTTTCCAACCTGGAACCGGTATTGCTGTCGGGTACAGTGGTAAAACGTGCATCGCTGCACAATCAGGATATAATGCAACGTCTCGATCTACACGAACATGATATGCTGTGGGTTGAGAAAGGAGGAGAAATAATACCCAAAATAACCGGTGTAGACGAAAGTCAACGACTTAAGGGCACAAAACCGGTTGAATTTGTCACACACTGTCCGGCCTGCGGCACGCCGCTTGTGCGTGTCGAGGGTGAAGCCGCCTGGGTGTGCCCCAACAAATTCGGCTGCACACCTCAGATCGCAGGGCGCATAGAACACTTTGTTGGCCGGCGCATGATGAACATTGAAGGCATCGGCGAAGAGATGGTTCAGCAGCTTGTAGAGTCTGGTCTGGTAAAAGACATTGCGGACATCTACGACCTCACTGTCGAGCGACTTACATCGCTTGAAGGGGTTGCCGACAAAGGAGCACGCCGCATCATAAAAGGCATTGAGGAAAGCAAACAGGTGCCATTCGAACGTGTAGTATATGCTCTGTCGATACCATATGTGGGTGAAACCGGGTCGAAGAAACTCGCACGCGCACTGGGTGATATAGATACAATCGCGTCCACTCCCTATGAAAAACTTGTTGAAATCGAAGACATAGGTCCAAGAATAGCCGAGAGCATAATCAATTATTTCAAAAACGAAAAAAACCGTGAAATAGTGCAACGGCTGCGTGAAGCAGGCGTGCAGATGGCGATGCCAGACGGACACGACCTAACCCTGTCGGAAACTTTTGCAGGAAAAACAATCGTCATAAGCGGAACTTTCACTCATCATTCACGCGACGAATACAAAGCTATCATTGAATCACATGGCGGCAAAAACGGCAGTTCTGTCTCTAAAAAGACCGACTTTATTCTTGCCGGCGACAATATGGGCCCTGCAAAACTTGAAAAAGCGGCAAAACTCGGTGTGCCGGTGATCGACGAAGAGTCATTTCTCGGTATGCTGCCACAATAAGCAATCCAATACAACAAATAATGAGTAAACTTGTAACTAAAAAGTATATACTCCCGTTCGCACTTATAACCTCACTTTTTTTCATGTGGGGTTTTGCAAGAGCTATACTTGATGTACTAAACAAGCATTTTCAGGAATCACTGTCGATTTCAATCACACAGTCGACCTTGATTCAGGCCACAACCTATCTGGGATATTTCCTTATGGCAATACCCGCAGGAATCATCATCACGCGCCTCGGTTACCGACGCGGTGTAGTGACCGGATTACTGCTCTTTGCCGCAGGATCACTTCTTTTCATCCCAGGCTCCTCCGCCATGTCATTTACAATATTTCTGATCGCGCTGTTTGTGATCGGATGCGGCCTTGTCATACTCGAAACTGCGGCAAATCCATACGCATCGGTACTCGGTTCGCCTGACACAGCCGCAAGCCGCCTTAATCTCGCACAGTCGTTCAACGGACTTGGATGCATCATCGCTCCAGTGCTGGTAGGCGGATTCCTATTTTCGGGTGACGGGAACAATGGAGTTGATATCCCCTATGCAGTAATGGGAATCATAGTATTGGTTGCCGCGCTGATATTCTCCCGCGTAAAACTGCCGGAAATCACAACAGATGCAAGCGACAATGCAATCGAAACCCAATCAACATCAACAGCATCAACTATAAAACGGCTGTTATCGGATCATGTGTTCAGGTTCGGCCTTATAGCGCTCTTCTGCTATGAGATTTCAGAAATATCCATCAACAGCCTGTTTATCAACTACACAACGGCAGAAGGCTGGATGGATAAAACCGTGGCCTCGGCCGTACTCTCTTTCGGCGCCCTCGGTCTTTTCATGTTCGCCAGAGTCGGAGGCAGCTGGATCATGAGCCGCATCAAGGCCGAAAAAGTACTTGCATTCTGCGGATTTATGACTGTAGTCAGCGCACTTCTTGTGGCTATGGATTTAGGCACTATCTCTAAAATAGGCCTTTTTTCCTGCTATGCGTTTGAAGCCATAATGTTCCCGACGATCTTCGCAATTACAATCGCGCGTGTCGACAACAACTCGGTCAAAATTGCTTCGTCGCTCCTGATGATGACCCCTATCGGAGGAGCTGTCGGAACTCTTCTCATGGGCCTTTTGGCAGACGCCACTTCAATGTCGACATCATTTATCATTCCCGCCGCAGGCTACATATTTGTTTTTTTCTATTCATTAAGCAGGCTCAGCGCCACACGTAAAACTGCATGACTGAAACATACTCCATGCCCGATATCTGCTGTATCGGCCACATAACCCACGACAAGGTCATCACACCCAAGTTTGAGGCTCACATGCCGGGAGGCACAGCCTACTATTTCGCCAAAGCACTTGCCAGATTTGATCACAGCACCTTTCAGCTCATCACCGCCGTGGGCGACGACAACAATGCCGTCATCGACGAACTACGTGCCGACGGCCTGAATGTAACCGTGCTTCCGAGCCGCCATTCAGTGTTTTTTGAAAACAAATATGCCGAAAACATGGCCGACCGCACCCAGCGTGTCCTTGCCAAAGCCGATCCATTCACTACCGGCAATCTTGCCGGTGCAAAAGCCCGTATATTCCATCTCGGCACACTCCTGGCCGACGATTTCTCATTTGAAGTGATCAGACACCTGTCAGAGATCGGTATTGTGTCGGTCGACATACAGGGATATCTACGCAAAGTCATCGGCGATAAAGTTTATCCCGTAGACTACGATCTGAAACGGGAAGCAATGCCTTATATCCATATCCTTAAAGCCAATGAAATGGAGATGGAGGTCCTCACCGGAATATCGGATCCCTACGATGCAGCCCGTGAACTCGCCGACTGGGGTTGCCGCGAAGTGCTGCTGACTCTCGGTGACAAAGGTTCATTGATCTATGCCGACGGAAATTTCTATGAGATTCCGGCTATTACAGCAAAAGAAGTAGTTGACACAACCGGCTGCGGTGACACTTATATGGCCGGATATCTTTATATGCGTGCACGAGGTGCATCCTATCAGGACTCCGGCACTTTTGCAGCCGCAATGTGTACCCTCAAGCTCGGACGCAAAGGTCCGTTTGACGGCACACAGGCTGACGTCGAGGCCTTAATCGGCTCCCAGATATAAATAACCGTAAAAATACTACAACGACATAGCCCCGGACTTTTGGTCCGGGGCTATGTATTTTTCATTTAATGACCAACAAATTTAACCGATAGAAACATCGCGCTTCATCGACACATCGGCGTTGAAACAAATGCGATGGCTTTCAATCGAATCATTGATACCTGTAAGAATGGATTTATGACGATTCATGCGCAATGTGTTGACAAAGTCACGGATAATCTCGATATCAGCACCGGCATGAAACGGCTTGCCTTCAAGACCACTGAAATCATATATCCTGCTGGTGCGCGTACGGAAATCATTTACGGTTATCCGGCTTTCGTCTCCGTAGATCTCACCGTGGGTCAGGCACACATGCGTTATGCGATGATCTTCAAGGGTAAAAAAGTCCATAGACATATTCACTGTCACGTCATTTTCCATAATCATCGAGAGCACCTGATGATCAACGACATCATTGTCGCAGTGATATACGCATCGTCCAAACTTTCCCTCTTCAAGCTCACGATCGACAACATCGGCGAGTGTGCAGCCCTCAGGTATATCGAAATTCTTTGTCCACGCTCCACGACGTTTATAAAGGTTTACAGCCGAATAAGGACAATCACTTTCTATACCGCAATTCACGCAACGGTCAGCCGCCCCTTCGGGAGCCGCCGCCGATGTAAACCAACGCAACGATCCGAAGGATGATAATCTGCGGCATTTGGCGCCAATCAACCACACTATGAAATCGACATCATGACAACATTTTGACAGTAAAACCGGATTGGTTTTCTTCTCGTTGCTGAAGATGCCACGGACATAAGAGTGAGTAGCCCTGTCGAGTCCAACCGACGCGCGATGATCTACAGACACTATCTGCCCCAGTTCTCCATTATCCACAAGTTCTTTGAACTTTTGAAAATAAGGATGATAACGAAGCACATGACATATACCTACCGTAAGACCGCGGGTATCGGCTTTTTCAGCTATAGCACGACATTCTTCCAATGTCTGGGCAATCGGCTTTTCAAGCAAGACATGATAGCCATGGTCGAGAGCAAGCATCGCCGGGCGGAAATGCGCATTCTCAGGAGTGCATATCAACACGGCATCAGCCTTCACAGGATCCAGAAAAAATGAATCCACATCACTGAAACACTGCGATGGGCGCAGGCCTGCCGCCTTGGCCACATTCTGCCGCCGGAGACCATTGATCTCCACCACCCCCACAAGTCTCACCTCTTCGGGATGATTCAGTATGTAATGAAGATACTTGGCAGTGCGGTTACCCGCTCCAATAGCCACAATGGACAGTGGAGCGGGGTTGATGCCGTTATTTATTTCCACATTTTTGGCGCTCATGCGTCTTATTTGCTCAAATCTTTGATACGGATATTACGGAACTTGATACCAGAGCCGTGTCCGAGGAATCCCACATGTCCGCTTTTGTTGAACAGACCGGGATGATTGAGGTGATCGACGGTATAGGGATTGCTCTTTTCTCCATCGGGAGCTACATTGTGTCCCTGTGTGGCCTCACGGATATTGCCGTCGAGAATCACCTCGCCATTGACAGTAACGGTAATACGGTCACCTACAGCACGAATCTCCTCGGTATTCCACACATTCAGCCCAGGGAACACGACCCGCTTTGCAGGAATGATACCATATACAGAGCCGTGTACCTGATACGGACGTAATCCCTTATAGATCGGGGCATCATGATCAAGCACCTGAATCTCCATGCCATGATAGGCAGCGTCGACCCCCATAGGAGTGCGGATACCTATGCCGTTGTTGACACCTTCTTTCTCAAACATGAACTCAAACCGCAGAATAAAGTCACTATACTCGTCAATAGTATAAAGATTTCCTCCGCTGCCATAACTTGCATTCACATAGATAGTACCGTCGACCGGAGTGTAGTTCACCTTGTTACCCGTCCATTTATGCATCGAACGACCGTCGAACAGAAGTTCGAACCCATCGGCAACCTCCTCTGCAGAAAGCTCTGTCATAGGAGTCGACGGTAACTTGCGGATATAGACCTCACGGACCTCAAAAGGCTTACCATCGCCAACAAACATGATATTTCCCGAAGAGTAAACAGGCTCACCGTTCTTGTAAGGGTTGACCATTGTCTCGTTGTTCATTACGGTCTCACCGTTCTCAACTACCGTTATACGGTCATTATTGACTTTTATGTAGGTTGTATTCCATTCTCCTTCGGGATTGACCGCACTTTTGTGCTCTATGCCGTTGCCAGTATTGCTGTCAAGCACTCCGGAAGCCTCGCCACCGAGGTTGATCTGCTCTATCGAGCGTATACCTAAACCGCCGTTGCCTTTCCACTCCAGCATCATATCGAAGTTCTCGTATGTTTCAGGAAGAGCCACCACTGAACGGTCGGTTCCATTGTAACTTAGAACTCCATTGCTATTTGTCCAGGATTTGGCGGCAGATTTTGCAGCGGCCTCAGCCATTTTTCTTGCTGAAGCCTTTGATGTTTTCACAGCTTCGGGATTCAGTGCTACAGGTGACAGCACAGGATTTGCCGCAAGCACATCTATAAAATCAGCTTCGGGAAGACGCGACAGAAGTCCGTTAACATCATCGACTGCATAACCCGCATCAGCAGTACCTATGGCTTTGAATGCAGCCGCAGCATGGTTGAGAGCGTCACGCATTGATGTTCCACCAAGATCCATAGTGTTTTTCGACGCGATTGTGCGGATTGCCTCGGCTGCAGCCTCACGGGTTGCAGGTATTCCTGTATATCTGTCGACGACAAGTACAGCCGGATAGGTGTAGGTACCGGCAAGGCCGTTGATCATACGGTTCCGTACTTTCTCATCCTTGGCAACCTCAAGACCTTTGCGGTAAAGCTGATATTTTCTAACAGGATTATAATCAGATTTGCCTGTAAGGGTGGCATATCGATTCAGAGCCTCGGCTGAGTTGGTCATATCCTTCACTGCGATATCATAAAGTATATCGAGCATTTCCAGATTGTCGACAGTAAGAAGTGCGGCAAGAGCGGCCTGACGGTCTCCCTTTTCATAACCCTCGGTAAGAGTTGCTATAGCTGATGAGTTTCCTGCCTGTGCAAGTGACGGATAATAAAGTGCCGGATTTGACGATTTCTCAAGCTTGGCGTTCACACGTCTGTACTGTTCGGCGGCAGGAAGATTTCTCAATGAAGACTTCATGGCAGCCTGCAGATCAGCTGTGTGTTTACCTCCGTCTTTCTCTATGATCTGGCTTAAGCGATCGAAATCAGAAGCAGAAACCACTCCGGCAAGAGCAGAATAGGCAGCATCACTGACCTCCTTGTTTTCTGATGACAAAAGTGAATAAACCTTTGGAGCAGCCTCGCTCATGCGACGTACAGAGGCAATATGCAACGCGGCAACTTGTGAAGCCTCGTTGTCGAGAGCTTCCATGATACCGGGGTTAACCTTTCCTTTAAAAGCAAGGAGAGCCGCCATAGCAGCTTTTGAATTATCTCCTGAAAGCTGAATGACGAGCCCCATGAGAGCATCGTCGCCACCTATGCGTCCGGCAGCACGTATAGCCGCCTCGGCCAGACCTTCTTCCTTGTCGTCAGTCATTGCGGCATTGATTGTGCCCATCTGCGATGCCACATGGTTGGCACCAAACCAGTTCAGAATATCTACTTTGGCCGGAGAAGCTTTCTTGCTGTTGACGATTTCGGCTAGCTTGGCGTATACAACCTCGTCGGCCCACGGCTCACAGTTGCGCAATGCGTCGAATCGGGTTGCACGGCTCGGGTTCTTCATCGCGTCAAGAAGCTGCGGAAGTGACGCGCGTTTGTTCACTTTTGATATGACACGCATTGCCGAACTGCTCACGTAGTCCTTGTCGTTTTTGACAAGCGATTTGGCGGCTTTTGCAGCAGCCGCACCTTCGCCATTGTCAACCATAGTGTTAAGAAGAGTCAGAAGCCCCTCGGTAGCCGAGTTGTCTTTACCCCACTCGTAATTTGACGCCTTGGCAGCCTTCATCAGCGATGGAAGCGATTTTGAAGTGCCCACACGACCAAGTGCGTAATAAATCGCATCAAGCGTCTTGGCGTCAGCACCTTTTATCCAGGAGAGAAGAACAGGCTCGGCGTTCTTCAGACCCACATAACCGGCCACACGTGCCATGTCGGCGCGTGGAGCTGCATCAGTTTTCATTACATCAAGCAAAGCGGCACCACCGTCAGGCACTGTAGCAAGACCATTAAGGGCTACCTGACAGAGATACTTGTCGGAAAGGTATTTGAAAAATACCACTGCATCTTCAGCTGCTGAGATACGCTGAAGCAGAGAAAGCAGAAACGCACGATTGGCATCATCGCCGCATTTTGCCACTGCCTCAACAAGCCCTTTGCGCACAGCCGCGCGATTAGGATTGGCGACATCAGCACCTACGTAGCTTACCACTCCATCAAGAGCATATTCAACAAGATTGTTCTGCCCCTTGTCGGCCGGTACAAGCATTGATGCAAGCTGAAGCACTCCATCTGTACCGGTTCCGGCGAGTTCACCCATCAGGGTGTTATAATTATTCTGACGTGAAGCTGGAAGCTGAGCCAGAGCGTCGGCCACAATCGTGGAAACCACACGGTTGCGAGAATCCTGCGCTCCCATATTGAAGCCGGGAAGCATGAAAGCCGCAAGTAATGCCGATATAAATAGTTTTCTCATGATTACTTAGTCAATAACGTGATGATTGGAGATTTATGGATCAGATTCAGACTTTCCAGCCATCGCGGCAAGGCTGATCTATCAGGCGGTTGGCCTCATCATCATTGACAAATGTCATCGAGACGGGATCAAACTCAAGAGTGCGGTTGAGACGCAACGCACACACGCCCATATTCACTATCGTACTGCTCCGGAAACCATTGTCCTCGTTCAATGCAAACTTCTGACGGTCTTTCAGACATTTGATGAAATCGGTGTTCTGAGGCTCAGGATCCGGAAGTTCGGCAATCAGGTTCATTATATCAGGAGCCGGCTGACCGTTCAACTCAACCTCAAAACCCTGATAGACTTTACCATTTGGTCCTTCCATATAGGGCACCTTGCCCTTCGACTCGTAGCCTTCGCCTTCAAGAACGATCTGGCAACCATCATCGTAAGTGTAAATGATTTTCCGCCATGTCCCTACTGCGTCGGGATGCTGCTGGGGGGCATCAACCTCTACTTTCACAGGCGACGTATCGTCCTTTCCGAGCATATACTGCACAGGGTCGATGTAGTGCTGTCCCATGTCGGCAAGTCCGCCGCCGTCGTAATCCCAGTAACCACGGAATGTCTGGTGCGTACGGTGAACATTGTAAGGCTTATATGGAGCCGGACCAAGCCACATGTCATAGTCAAGCTCAGCTGGTACCCGTTCAGGAACAAGATTTTCCTTACCTACCCAAAAGAATTTCCAAGCAAAACCGTTGGCACCGGAAATTGTCACTTTGAGCGGCCATCCAAGCACACCACTGTCGACAAGTTTTTTCAGAGGTTCGACCGTTGTGCCGAGGCCATAGAAATTATCGGTAAAGCGGAACCATGTATTCAATCGAAAAATACGGTTATTGCGTTTTATGGCTTCACGCAGACGCTTTCCTTCGCCGATAGTGCGGGTCATGGGTTTCTCACACCACACATCCTTACCGGCATTAGCGGCATCTATAGCCATCTTTGCATGCCAGTGAGGAGGCGTGGCCACGTGCACCACGTCGACATCTGCATCAGCGATCAGATCGCGGTAATCATGATATGTCTTAGGAGTGACATTCAGTTTTGATTTCGCCTGATCAAATCCTTTCTGTAAATGATTCTTATCTACATCACAAATCGCCACAAGCCTATACAGGTCATTGTTGGTAAAGTGATAGGAACTGCGCCCGATACCACCCGTACCTATAATTCCCTTGCACAGCTGGTCACTCGGAGCGATGTTGTTCGGGCCTCCAAGCACTCTGCGGGGTACTATGGAAAACAGGGTGAGTAAACCCGCCGTTTTCAAAAACGTGCGGCGATCAGTTTTAATGTTTGCCATTGGTATATCGATTAGTTTATTTATATCTGTGACATGCATCAGCCCGTCATTCCCCAACAAGGAACCGGCCATATACAATTGTAGTCGAAAGCAATTCTGCTCCCGACTACAAATATACCAAATCGAAACTATTTTAAGCCTTAAAGTTTTGTTATTTTAAGATTTTTCCACAACACTTTTATGCCACCTCCGTCGTGAATCTGGAGAGCGATGCGCCCCTGTGCATCACCGATCTTCTCATCGGTCAGATCCACCATAGGCTCACCGTTGAGCCACGTCTGCACATGATCGCCTTCAACACGCAGACGCATTGTGTTCCATTCTCCTTCTTTAAGAATATTCTCTTTCTCGTCGGGAATCTGGGCAAGCCAGCCTCGACCGTAGGATTCATATATACCTCCGCTGTCATTGCCTTTGGGAGCGACCTCACACTGCCAGCCATGAACTTTTACCGGAGGTTCCACAAACGAACGGAAGAAAATGCCCGAATTGCCATTGGCAAGCTGCTTGAACTCCACCGTAAGATCAAAGTCATTGTAATACTCGCGGGTTGCCAGATAGCCATAGGCTTTGTCCGGACCACTCTCACACACCATGAGGCCATCCTCATTGACATACCACAACTCGGTTCCGTTGTTCTCCCAGCCGGTGAGATCCTTGCCATTGAAAAGGTCTTTAGGCTCGCCACTCACTTTTTTGGGAAGCTGCTTTATCTTGATATTGCGGAACGATGCCGGCGAACCATGGTCCTGCAGACAGATCACACCACGCTCGGCAAGGCCATATTCCGGAGCCATCTCCCATTTGCCGGCATTCTTACGCTCGAACCAGTCATCGGTCCACGCATCAAATTCGAGGATCTTATGACCGTTGAGATAATGCTCGACATGACCGTTGTCAAATACAATACGCGAGTTGTTCCACTCACCCTGCGGATTTACAAACATAGAGTCGGCATCAGGCAGATGCATAGCATAATCCACTCCAAGCTTCTGCCATTCCTCGAGTTTTGAAGGAGCGTTTACCTCTTCCCAGCCCTCATTGTCGATAAGCTGATACTCCGGGCCTGTCACATAAGGAACTTTGAAATAAGGGTCCTCCACCACATGGTAGATCATACCGGAGTTTCCGCCATAACCGAGTTTCCAATCCCAGTCAAGTATAAAATTGTCGAACTCACGATCGGTCACTATATATCCCGAAAGATCGGAACCGTCACCTGCAGCCTGAATACATCCGTCGACTACTGTCCAGGGCTGGGTCAGAGAGTCGCCATTGTAATCACGCCAGCCATCAAGGGTTTTACCATCAAAAAGCAATTCCCAACCATCGGCGATTTCGGCCTGTGACAAGGTATTGGGTTTCTGCTCCGAACAACCGGTCGCTGCAATAAGCGCCGACCCGCAGATTACTGCTGCTAATGTCTTCATGTAGATTTGTGATGAATAAAATGTAAATATTTTTCACAAATATAATTTTCCGACGTGTAATAAAAAAGAATCCGGGCAAAAATTACCCGGATTCTAATTCCATTCACTTTTCTACTGTAAGATCACACTGCTTACTTATAGGCATCAGGGGCCAACGGATGACCGAAATTGTCGATAAGATAAGTATTTGTAATGTCATTGTAGAACTGCGACGGGGTCGTGTAAGGATTGTTGTAGTTGAATACCGCGGGATTGGCATTAAGTTCCGCTTGGTTGAACGGAGGTGTCCATCCGGGATATACTCCGTCAACGTCCTGAGAGTAACTGTAAGCAGTGAGGTTCACACCAAGATAACGACGGTGCAGACCCAGGCCGAGACGTTTGGCGTCGAAGTAGTTGATGCCCTCTCCCCAGAACTCGATCTGCTTATGGAAGTTAAGCTCTTTCATGAAGTCCTCGGCCGATGCATTTGCAGTCCATCTGTACTGGCTATCGCGAGTCTGGATAAGCGGCTCTATGACTGCGGCTGCGGCACTTGCCCCCGATGTGTGGAGCGTAGCCTCTGATTTGATAAAGTACATCTCCTCCACGCGCATTATGGGATAATCGGTAGCGCCACCGGTGCGATAGATATTATACACTCCGTTGTGAGGACGGAACTTGATTGTGACGTAATTCCAAGGTGTACCGCTGAAACCCATTGCCGGATTGATCTGTCCACGTACAAATGAAGCAGACGAAGCAAATCTGTACTGCTCTTTATCAGGACCGAAGCCGTCGTAATCATTGCTATAAGAGCCATCCTCATTCTGCCACTTGTTGTTTATCAGCTGACCGTCGGCATCCTTTTCCACAAGGTAAGGCTCGCCATCGACCTGATTCTTTGATTTATAGAAGAATGTAGGATCGAGCCACGACAATTTGCGCCAGTCGGTATCAGGAAGTTTCTCATACATAGCACGATTGATCGAACGTCCCACACGCCAGCCATAAGCCGAGAAATTGGTCTCGTTACCCATGATCATGGCAAATACAAAAGAGCCGTCGGTGCTTGCGGTGGTATTGTCCTCGGAGATCGAAGTGGCCCACAGCCACGAGTTCTGTGAATTACGATCGTTGAAACCGGTGCTTGGATCGGTCCACTGCTCCTTGGTGAGAGGGGTACAGCCTGAGGTACTTATTGCCTGATCGGCATACTGAGCAGCCTTCTGCCAGTATGCGTTCTCATCCTTATACTTCACTGAAATATCTGTACGTGATGCCAGGCATGTGTAGACTCTTGCCAACGAGCCATAGACACAGGCCAGATTCGGCTCGATTTTATCAGTACGGTTAAAATCAGATAAAAGACTTTCCGCTTTGGCAAGATCGCCAAGAATCAGATCATAGACTTCATCAACAGTCGCACGCGGGTTATTTGCCGCCTGCTCGGCAGTGGTCTTTTCAGTAACAATAGGCACACCCAGATTATCAAGATTGTTTTCAGGCTTGACATAAGTGTAGCCGTCACCTGCGCGTCCGGGAGTCTTATATTCCATCACCTGCACAAGTTCATGGTAATAAAGGGCACGGAAAGCATAAGCGATTCCGAGATAATGACGACGGACCTCCTCGGTGGTATCGTCGGGGATCATTCCGATTATGTCATTGACAGTCTTGATCCAGCCATAGTAGACATAGGAAGGGTATATGCCTCGGTTGGAGCCGATGGAGCTCACAGCGCCATAAGCCCATGCAGCCATAGTATTGAAGCCGGTATATCCGGAGCACATCATCGGGGTTGTGGCATGCTCCATCATCACACGCATTCCTCCATAGGATATCGTCTCGATGCCGCCGTCGCTGTTGCTATATCCCACCATTGTGGTATATATGCCGTTTACCATTCCCTCGAGCGCCGACTCTGAAGCCTCGATCTGCGAATCGATGACATAGTCGGTAGGCAAAGTCTCCTGAATGCAGCTACCTGCGCCTAAAAGAAGGAGTCCGGCCGCTGCCGCCATATATATTTTGTTCATATATGAATTTGTATTTGATTTAGAAAGTTAACTGTACGCCGCCTGAAAGAGTGCGCGTCGGCGAATACATCTCCGGGTTAGTGATGCCGAAATTACTCTGACGCGGGTCGAGGCCTCGACGTGCCGAGAGATATGCCAGATTTTCTCCGGTGAAATATACGCGCATATTCTCGATACCCCATTTGGAAGTCATATCCTTCGGCAGAGTATAGCCGAAGTTTATGTTCTGCAGGTTGAGATATGACGCACTTGTAAGGAAGCGGTCGGTCATAGCGTTCTGGCTGTAGAGCTCGTTGGCACGCAGGCGCGGTATGTCGCTGTTTTTGTTCTCCGGAGTCCAGTGTTTCAGTATATCCTGATGCCAGTTCTGCGATGTGGCTATTCCTCCTGACCCCATAAGACCCTGATAAGTATAGTCATATACAAGACCTCCCAATTGGAAGTTCATGTTGACAGAGAAATCAAATCCACGATAATTGAGCGATGTTCCGAAACCGCCATTCCAGGGCGACATTGCATCGCCGCTCAGGTAGTAGTCGGCCTGAGTGCTGTTTTCAACTTTCTCGCGGCCTATGACATTGCCATTGGAATCCTTTGTATTCTTCCAGTAAAGTGCTGCTCCTGTCTCCGGATCCACACCGGCACTCTGCTTTGTGTACCAGCTGTAGAGAGGCAGCCCCTCAGCTACCGCAAAACGGTAAAGCGATACAAATGATCCGTCGAGATTCACATAACCGTCATGGCCGTCAAATGACTGAGTCTTCACGTTATCAGGCAATTTGAGCACTTTGTTCTTCACATAGCCGATATTGAAATTGGCGCTCCAACTGAAATTTTTAGTCTGCATGATCGTACCGTCGAGGGCGATCTCAAAACCGGCGTTACGCATGTCGCCTACATTGGCATAATAACTTGTGTAACCAGCTGAAGGAGGTGTAGTGATTGAGAACAGCATGTCGGACGTCTTGCGGTAGAAGTAGTCGAAACTACCTGACAGACGGTGGTTGAAAAGCTCGAACTCAACTCCGGCATTCCAGTTGGTATTGGTCTCCCATGTGATATTGTTGGTGCCCTTCTGCTTCCATTGGAAAGCCGGATTGTTATTATTATTCACAACATCATAGGTATCGGCATACAGATAGTTGCCGATATTATCGTTGCCTTGCGAACCTACGCTGACTTTCAGTTTCAGATTGTCAACTTTGTCGATATTGAAAAACTCTTCATTGCTGATCACCCACGCTGCACCGGCTGACCAGAAAGAACCCCAACGATGGCTTTTGGCAAAACGCGATGAGGCATCACGACGGAACGATGCATTGGCATAGTAACGGCGGTCATAGTTGTAAATGGCACGGATGAAATAGCCCTCGTTGTTGTATTTTGTAGAGTAAGAACTTACGAGATTACGGTTAAGCACAGTGCCGAACTCGGTTGATCCGTCGATACCGAAGTTGTTTCCCGAGCCGCTTATCCAGTTGTAGGTATAGTTATAATACTCATGTCCGAGAAGAGCCTCAAGACCATGCTGGCCAAATGTCTTGTTGTAGTTGAGGAGCTGCTGCAGGTTGTAGGTGCGGGTTGAATATTTGGTCAGCGACAAATATCCGTTGTCCGACGAACTTGTGTAGTAGTCCTGGAACGGCGAAGTGGCGTAGAAAGCCTTTCGGTCATAGAGATAGGTGCTACCATTTACTGTCAGGGTAAGTTCGGGCAGAATCTGGAACTCTGCATAACCGTTTGCCTGAAGAGAATTTCCATTGGATGTACTCTGACGGTATTTATTGCTGAAAATAGCATTTGTGGGATTGCTGCCGATAGCGCCACGATGAAGGCCGTATTTGTCACCGAAGTCAAATGTGTGCTGCCCCCACTTGTCGATCATGATGTTGCCATTTCCGTCGCGGAGATAAACCGGATAAATCGGCGCCCAGTTTTTGATCACCGACCAGATTGTGCCGATTCCGATTGTGCTTGTAGCGGCACCATTCGCGCTTGCCATGAGTCCTTCCGACACCTGCGAGTACTTGTAGTTGGTGTAATTGAAATTGGCACCGACGCGCATCCACGGTTTTACCTGATAATCGACTTTGAGTCGTGCCGACAGGCGTTTCTCCCATGCATTGGGTGTGATGCCATCCTGATCAAGATAGCCGAGCGATGAATAGAAATTGAATCCACCGACACCACCACTGATAGTAGCATTGTACTCCTGACGCAATCCGTGCTGCAAACCCATTTCCGACCAGTCATCAGGCTGAAGCCACAGTTCCTTTCCCTGATAAGTGTACTTGGTACCGAGCGTAGCGGCGGGATTCATCTTTCCACCCTGCATTATAAAGTCTTGCCCCTGAGGAACACTATATACCATATATCCAGCACCGACACCCGACTCTGCCGTATTCATAAAGGCCTTGTTGATATAAGCATGTGCATCGGCGGGAGTACGGGGATTTTCCTTAGTGGTCTCGTAGTTGTAGATAGTGGTGTAGAGAGTCTCATAGAACTGCTGTGCATTGAGGGTGCGGTAGTTCTGGAGAGCCGATGAATTCACGCCCCACTTGGCATTGAAAGTTACTTTTGCTTCTCCCTGTGCGCGTTTTGTAGTAATCATGACCACACCATTAGCGCCTCGGGCACCGTAAAGAGCATTTGACGAGGCGTCCTTAAGCACTGTGATCGACTCTATGTCAGTAGGGTTTATAAGGTTCAGGCTACCGTCGTAGGGCATACCGTCAACAACAATCAGCGGCTCTGTGTCAGATGATATAGACCCCACGCCACGAATCGTGATTGACGGAGATTCACCCATCTGTGAGCTGGCATTGTTGAGCTGAAGGCCAGCCACACGTCCGGCAAGTGCCTGAGCCGCGTTAGTAACCTGTGACTTTGCAAGATCATCACTTTTCATAACAGCAGCAGATCCTACAAATGCCTCTTTTTTCATTTTACCGAATGCCACAACCACAACCTCGTCAAGAGATGCAGTCTCTTCTTTAAGCGTCACGGTAATTGAAGAGCGTCCGTCGACAGCCACTTTTTCAGTAGTATATCCGATATAGGATACCTGCAAAGTAGCATTGGCTGGAACATTGATAGTGAAAGCACCGTCGATGTCTGTTGCCGTGCCATTGGACGGATTTCCCAATTCAATGACATTCGCTCCAATGATCGGTTCATTGGACTCGTCGACAACGAGACCTTTCACTGTAATCGCATGGCTGATCAGTACACAGCACATGCAAAGCAGTAAACTTGCCAGTTTTTGCATGATATAAATTTAATTTGTTTAAAAAGTGTGCGTTATATTATTTACGCATCCCAGTAATTGATTTCGGCGTAAAAGTAATTAACTTTTTGATACAAAAAAAAATATAAAAACATATTTTTAACAACATTTAACTACACAAATAACCGGGTACGCTTTTAAAGTGTACCCGGTTACTAATTCTGATGAGTTTTACGGCATGCCAAGGCACACCATCGTCATTATAATTATCGGTTTTCTATGCGCAGCTTCAGAGTTGCATACATTATTGCTGCAAGAGCGATAAACAAACCTATGCTGCCGGTGAGCAAGGCAAATGTCTCAAGACAAAGCAAAATGTAGATAAACACATAGATTATAAGCAATAATACACCTATCGCCAAGGCGACCTTGCCGGACCCCAGCACACCTTTCATATAAAGATATATCATGCCGATGGTCATCACTGAAGCGATAAGATAGCTAAGGCCGAATGAGATATGCTCAGCAAGCGACAGCAACAGAGAATAGAACAGGATAAGTGCCAGCCCCACCAACAGATACTGGAATATGTGAATAGGATGGTGCATCATTATCTCGGCAAAAAGCACTGCTATAAAAGTCAGCAGCACAACAATTATGGCATATTTTATCGCGCGGTCAGTCTTCTGATACCGGTCGACAGGCACAAGCATGTCGACCACTGCTGCCGACGCGGTGATCGACGAGGCCCGGTTGCCCACAAATGCCTGCGGATAATCACGGTTTATAGAATTGAGCGTCCAGGTAGCCTTAAAGTCTCCGTCGGCAACCTCACGGTCGCTTGGAAGAAACATACCCTTAAACGACGGCGATTTGCAGTCACCCGAAATCACGATGTCATTGTGACGGCCTATAGGCGTCACACCAAGCACGCGCGACCCACGCAACTTCATCGTCAGGCTGTAAGGATATTTCACACTGTCGTTTTTTATAACTCCGGTCTGAGCTTCCATGCAACCTGATCCCTGGCTGACAGCCGAATTATCAGTCACATACACATAATCGTCATTCCACTCCATCTCATCGATGTTGCTGAAACTATATACCTGCAGATTACGTCCGCCCTCCATTTCTATCTTGTGACCGGCAAGCTCAAGCGCAGAAATATCCTCTACACCTTTCAGATCTCCTATACCCACCGTCACAGTCGCGTCCTTGAACCTATAGGCCGACATAGGTATACCCAACGACTCGAGCGGCGACAGACTTATATCGCCCGAAAGCCGGATATCGGTATTATATACGACCGATTCATAAATACCTCGGTGAAGAGCCTGCGACTTCACATCGGCGTCGAAGTTCAGTGACTCCGGCAGAAGCCGCACCTTTCCACCCGTGTCGTCCGGTGATATACTGTCATAAGGGATAGTAATGATCGGCCCGGATATCAGCTGTTCTCCGCTCCATGACGACGATATCTCGGCAACAGTCGTATTCTGGGCATGTTCACGGTCGCTTATCAGCGACATCATGAAAAGATCAGGAATAAGAAGTCCAAGTGAAATAAGAGCTATAAACAGGATTTTCATTCCGAGAGGCTGATTGCGTTTTCCTTCATCAGACTTACGGTCGGATGCCATGAACGGGGGCTTCACTTCCGGAGGCACATTGACCGGCGGTGGCGGCAATTCCGGCAAAAAATCATGAACGGGAGTTTCATTATCAGTACTCATGACCTTAGGATTTAAATAAATGTGACAATAATTATGTCGGTAAATATAGCATCTGTCACTCTATCGACCAAATATTTACAATTTTATTTACAACATGCGCCACACACTGTTTCCATTTTTCAGGAAACCGATGTAACCTGTTTTTATGATACTGCGTCTAAAATAACGTAAACAAACGATAAAATAAAATGAGAGCAATCGCAACCATTATCCTTTCAACATCTATATGCATTCAGTCTTTCTCACAGGAATATCCCGACTCAGCCACTGTTGAGAGAACCCTTGATGAAATAACCGTGCAGGCCCCATCTGTAATACGCAAAACCGACCGTGATGTCTACGCTATCTCCGAAGAGGTAAAAAAAAGGTCCTCATCTCCGTTCAATCTACTCACCAACACCGGTATTCCATCGATTTCGGTAAATGATGTAATGCAAAAAATTACCGTCAACGGCAAAGATGCCGAAATCCGTATAAACGGTCGCAAAGCCGATATCAACCAGTTCAAGGCAATACCGGTCGACAATATCCGCCGCATCGAGTTTATCGACAATCCGGGACTGAAATACGACGGAGCAACAGCTGTAATCAACATCATCGTGGTCAATCCAGAACGTGGCGGATCTCTGTCGCTATCCGACATGCAGGCGTTAAATTATAAATGGAACAATGCCAGCACGTCTCTTACACTTGAACATGGAAAGCACCAGTTCAGCATAAACGGATCAGGATATTTCCGCAACGATTTGCCCTTGTTCAGAGATTACAACGACCGCTACCTAATGCCCGGAGGAAGCGTGGTAGAACGCACTGAGACGCCCGACGACGGTCACTTCACAAACGACGGCATATATCCGGGCATCAGCTACAATTACTACGTGCCCGACAAAACCAATCTATATGTGTCCGCCTGGTTTCCGGTAAATCTGCAGAATGAGTTATTATATTCAGGCAGCCTTTCAACAAAAGGGATCTCCGGAGCCACACGTCTGACCGACCTTCAGAGAGATCCGAACAATAATCAGCGACTCAGCGCCTATATCGAGCAGAAACTTCCACACGACCAGACAATAATGGCCAACATAGGATGGGGACGCGGCACCGGAACCAGCCGTCGCACCTATACAGAGGAACCGGACTCACGTGCAATCGGTGACGAAATACACATCGACAATCATATACGCAACCAAAACTCCTCGTGGTCAGCTGAAACGGACTATACAAAATCATGGAACAGAAACATATTCACTGCCGGATTGCGCTACTCCGGATCGACAAACAGAGCACGATATATATATGAGACCGATCCGACAGTAACCGTAAGACAGACAACCGACCGCATCTACTTTTTCGGCGAATACACAACACAAATCGAGAAATGGAATATCACAGCCGGGGCCGCAGGCACATGGCAGGATAACGCCACCGAAGGACATCATGTCTCCAATCTCCATTTCACGCCACGGTTGTCGGTCGCATGGCGTTACTGCGACGTATCGCGCTGGGCACTCACGGTCTCTTCCAACACGCTTTCGCCCACTGTGAGCGAAACCTCGCCCATAGTACAACAGATCGACGGATTCGTCATCCAGCAAGGAAATCCCGATCTGAAATCCTATGTATCGTATAAGGCCCAACTCCGTTACGGCTTCGCCCTTGGACAACGTTTTTCTGGCAGCGTCACGACTTCTTTCCAATACTCCCCCAATCCGGTTCAGGAATACTACACCTGGAGCGGCGACAAAATCATGCATACCTGGAACAACGAGGGCCATGCATCATATTTCGAGACCACTTTCTCTCCACGGTGGGAATACATCCCCGGATGGGCTACATTGAGCGGATCGCTAACTCTCAGCCGCTCATGGACCAAAGGACACAATTACCGGCATAATCTCACCAATTGGTCGGGTGTGGCCAACGCCTCATTCTATCACTGGGGATTTGACGTACTGTTACAATATGAACGCGGCATAGCATATCTGTTGGGAGAAAGAATCCAGCGAGGTGAAGCATACACTATGTTCCAGGCCGGATATAAATGGAAAGACTGGCACTTCGCATTCGGCCTTTTCAACCCATTCGGCCGTTACAGTCAGGAAATCTCCGTAATATCCGATCTTGTGAAACAACAGACCGTAACACGCACAACAGCATGTAACCGTATGCCATTTCTGCAGGTATCATATAATATATCATGGGGACGCAAACCACGACAGGCTTCACGAAAGCTCGAGAGCGACCTCTCCGGTTCAGGAGCTTCAGCCGCCGGCCGTTGATCTCAATATCCGCCATGCTCTGCCTGTAAATCACATACCCGAAACGGCAGAATGATATAACCGTATTATCGGGTATTAAAAAACAGGCTGTGTCCGCATTGGACACAGCCTGTTTTCTGTTCTTTCAGGAAAGCCTATCAGGGAAGCGAAATAGCACCGCTGGGGCAAACTTCTGCGCAAGAACCACACTCAATGCAAGTGTCAGGGTCGATGCTGTACTTGTCACCCTCAGAAATAGCTTCTACGGGGCAAACGGGCAGACATGTGCCGCAAGCCACGCAATTGTCATCGATAACGTATGCCATGATGTACTCAGTTTTAGGTATTTATAGAACGAATTAATTTCTTTTGACAGCCATTAAAGGCCATTAATGTTTTGCAAATTTACATTTTTCCCTGTTTCTGCAAAATCCCTCACCACACTTTTTTCAAAATTTCTGCATGTCGACAAGACGACGGTAATATCCGTTATGCCCCATGAGCTCTTCATGAGTGCCACGCTCGACTATGCGTCCTTCATGCAAAACACAGATCATATCGGCGTTGGCAATCGTGGACAGGCGGTGAGCTATTATTAATGTCGTGCGGTCTTTCATGAGCTTGTCAAGTGCCTCCTGTACAAGATGTTCACTCTCGCTGTCGAGTGCTGAGGTAGCCTCATCGAGAATAAGCACCGGCGGATTCTTGAGTATGGCACGCGCAATCGACACACGCTGCCGCTGGCCTCCCGACAACCGGCATCCTCGGTCGCCAACATTGGTCTGGTAACCATGCTCGGTGGCCATGATGAAATCATGAGCATTGGCAGTGCGGGCCGCAGCCTCTACCTGTTGTTGTGTGGCGTCGGGCAATCCGAAAGCTATATTGTTGAAAAATGAGTCGTTGAACAGGATCGCTTCCTGATTCACATTGCCCATGAGTCCGCGGAGATCATGCACAGCAAGATCCCTCACATCTTTTCCATCTACAGTGATGCTGCCCTTGTCAACATCGTAAAACCGCGGAAGCAGATCGGCAAGAGTAGATTTTCCAGACCCCGACTGCCCTACCAATGCGACTGTAGTTCCGGCTGGTATATCGAGATTTATTTCAGAAAGCACCTCATGCTCATCGTTGTATCCAAACGACACGTTGTCATACTTTATGTGTCCTTTCAACCCGTCGGCCGACAATGGACGATCCGGATCGGTAATAGGATTCTCAGCATTGAGAATACGGTCGACTCGCTCCATCGAAGCAAGTCCTTTCTGAATCGCATAAGCACCTTTGGCAAGATCTTTGGCCGGATTGATGATGCTGTAAAATATCACCATGTAATAGATGAACGAGGCTGCATTCATCGACGACGTGCCGCTCAATATCAATGTACCTCCAAACCACAGTACGACCGCTATAGCTGCCGTACCGAGAAACTCACTCATCGGATGAGCGAGCGACTGTCGACGCATTACCTTGTTGGATATATGGAAAAACTCGTTGTTTTCAGCGTGGAAGCGTCCTGAAACCATCTTCTCGGCATTAAAGGCTTTCACAACTCTCAGTCCGCCGAGCACCTCCTCGATCATTGACATTAGCACCCCCCACTGGGTCTGTCCGGCAAGAGATTTGCGCTTGAGCGACTTGCCAACCTTACCCATAATCAGCCCGACGACAGGAAGCAACAAGAGCACAAACACAGTAAGCTGCCAGCTGATCACAATCATCATAATCAGACACACGATAATCATCACAGGATTCTTGAACATCATGTCGAGCGATGACATAATCGAATTCTCAACCTCGGCTACATCACCGCTCATACGGGCCATCACGTCGCCCTTACGCTCAGCAGTGAAGAAACCTATCGGCAGCGACACGATCTTATCATAGACATAATTGCGTATGTCACGCACAATACCCGACCTTAGTGGAATAATGAAATAGGCACTCAAATACTGTACACCGGTCTTCAAGGCCGTCATAACCACCAGCAACGCCGCGAGCGCCGCAAGTGTCGCCGAAGTACCCCAGTCGGTTATCGCCTCCTGTGTGTAATAATAAAAATTATTGATTACCACTTCTTTTACCGATGCACTACCCGGAGCCATATAGACATAGACCGCTTCCTTCACCTTGAAAAGCATCTCAAGTATAGGAATTATGAGCGCAAAAGAAAAAAGTGTAAGCACCGCTGATAAAAGATTGAACAGCAGATTCAGTATAAGATATTTTTTATAGGGCGGCACAAATCTGCGCATCACCTGGAAAAACTCTTTCATATATAATAAGATTTTCCGGTACTCCGGTTAAACTATGTAATTTTGCTGCAAAAATACAGATTATAAAATAAAAATCATTACATTTGCCAAAGAGCGTCGTTCACGACATTCAAATATAATCACTTATTCAAACAACATAGAGGCATGTCTGCCAAACTATACCCGCTAAAATTCATACCTCAATTCAAGAGTGTAATATGGGGCGGAAACCGCCTTGCAACATTCAAAAACACAGAAGCTTTCACCGACGCTGTCGGTGAAAGCTGGGAACTTTCCGATGTCACCGGCCACGAGAGTATCGTAGCCGAAGGCGAATTGCAAGGATGCAGTCTACACGATCTCATCGCACAGTACGGCGAGAAACTCGTAGGCGAGACTCCCCTGCGCAGATTCGGCACAAAATTCCCGATCCTCATAAAACTCATCGATGCCAATGACGACCTGTCGGTGCAGGTGCATCCCGACGATGCTCTCGCCGCAAAACGTCACAACTGCATGGGTAAAACCGAAATGTGGTATGTGATCGACGTGCGCCCCGGTGCTAAGATATATGCCGGAATGGCTCGTGAAATTACTCCTGACCAGTATGTGAAAGACGTTGCCGACGGCACATTCACGCAGGACATCGCTTGTCATGAGTCGCATCCGGGTGATGTGTTCTTCATTCCCGCCGGACGTGTACACGCTATCGGTGCCGGAAACCTCATCGCCGAGATTCAGCAGACCAGCGATATAACCTACCGCATCTATGACTACAACCGTCGCGACGCTCAAGGAAACCAGCGACAACTTCACACAGAGGAAGCCCGCGAGGCTATCGACTATCGTGTGTCTGACAACTATGTGTCGTCCTACGACCACAATGCAGCCCACGCATCGCTTGTCGACTGCGACTTCTTCACTGTCAATCTCCTCAAACCCGACGGCAAACTTGATGTAGACATGCCTGCCGGATCATTCCTGTCACTCACGGTTGTGGGCGGAGCGGCAACACTCACTGCCGATGATGCCACCATCGACATACGCCAGGGAGAGACAATACTCGTGCCAGCAGAGACAAAACATGTAGCGCTCGATGGCAATGCTACAATCCTCACAGCTTCAATACCTTCTGAAAAATAACTTATAAACCAAAAATAATATCATTGAAATGAGTCCCAACACTACCACAACAGTGACAAAGCCCTACGTACTGGGTATTGATATAGGTGGAACAAACACCGTTTTCGGCATCGTTGACGCACGCGGCACAGTGATCGCTTCCAGCTCTATCAAGACCGGCAAACACGACAACTTCGAAGATTATATCAACGAACTTCATGAGAAAGCCTCCGCTCTCATCAAAGCTCACGACGCAGAAGGCAAAATCTATGGCATAGGCATCGGCGCTCCAAACGGCAACTATTATACCGGCCGCATCGAGACTCAGGTCAATCTTCCCTGGCCCTGCCCCATCGAACTCACAAAGATTGTAACCGAAAAGTTTGGTGTGCCTTCGGCTGTAACCAACGACGCAAACGCAGCAGCCATCGGTGAGATGACTTACGGTGTAGCGCGTGGCATGAAAGACTTTATCATGATCACTCTCGGCACAGGTGTAGGATCTGGCGTTGTAGTAAACGGCAGCATGGTATACGGAGCCGACGGCATGGCCGGAGAGCTCGGTCATGTGATCGTACGCCGCAACGGACGCCAGTGTGGATGCACACGCTGCGGATGCCTTGAAACATATTGCTCGGCAACCGGTGTCGCACGCACAGCACGTGAATTCCTGGAGGCACGCAAGGACGAGCCGTCACTGCTCCGCAACATGCCTATGGAGGATATCACATCCAAGGATGTATACGACGCAGCAATCGCCAACGACAAAATCGCAAAAGATGTGTTTGAATTCACCGGACGCATCCTCGGCGAAGCTCTTGCCGACTTTGCATCATTCACCTCTCCAGAAGCATTTGTGATCTTCGGCGGTCTTGCAAAAAGCGGCGAACTTATCATGCGTCCACTCCGTGATGCATTTGAGCGCAACAACATGCCCATGCACAAAGGCAAAATCAAGATCCTTCTCTCTGAACTCAAGGAAAGCGATGCAGCCGTACTCGGAGCATCGGCCCTCGGTTGGGAAGCCAAATAATACGACTCTGCACACGACAGATAAAAAGACCGATAGACAAGCCAATGCTTGCCTATCGGTTCTTTTTTTCATTATATTTATTAATTCTTCAGCAACAAAAAACGAGGAACCGCAATATACTACTCTTTTAGAATACACATTGACCTCTTTTGTCACCAACATATTATAGTGAATTTATAGTAGCATCCACAATATTAAATCGCACATTGTATTTACGCTTCACCTCCTCAACACTTTCCCGATGCGTCATACCCTCTTCTCCATTTCTAAAAGGGGCTTCAATATACCATAAATTAATTGGCCATATTTTCGAATTTATATCAGCGCTTTCCTCTATCTCCGAGAAACGGGTATCAATATAGTCAGGAATCGTCTGAAGTACTGATTTATGCTCGTTCCATCGACGCTTCACAAGATCTACAAAACTTTGATTTTTAAATAGCCCTCCATACCATACTGTATTTTTCAACGTCAGACCTCTCTCATAATATAAAGTCTGCAAACACATGTCAAAGTCCCAAGCAGGCCCCATATGCAGTTTTCCACTACGATCCTTATAGGCATAACAACTTTTAGGATTATATATTTCTCCGTTTTGTACAAGCTCATACAAAATCCAGTAATCGATAAAGGAATCATAATCTATAATATCCCCGATTTCATCAAAATCATAAACTGCCTCACCGTATAAAATTGATTCAATATTATTAAACAGATTTTTTACATACTCAAACTGCTGTGGTTGTAAGACTTTTTCGTCCGGTTCTTTAAAATTTACAGGCAGATTTCTTATGCTCGTTCTAAATTTATTGATTTCATCGAAATTAGTATCAAGCTCCAGAAGATATCCACCAGTAACAGCAGTACCACCAATATCTTCCGTAGTCATTTCAAAAACATTCACTCGATTTTCATCAATTTTTATCTGTTCACACAAATAATAGTTGCCTACAAAACTGCCATTAAAGACCACATCCACATATTCGCCATGAGGCGCCCAATCAAAACCAGACATTCTATGGGATATTTCATTAACCACATCATTACGAAGAATAGTTCTATCCTTATAGTTAGCAAGCAGACACCATCTTTTATGCTTGGGCATTCCTAAAACAGCCGCTTTTTTATCAAGTTTGATAGCATACGGCTTCTTAGGATACATCCATGTTGAATTTCCACGTCCCTTGATATTAACCTTTTCAAGAGCCATGTTATCCTCTCCCGCATTCCATATCTGCATCTTGCAGTCGGCTGTCCAGATTTCTTTTGATGTGATTGCCGAAGGTGTCGACATATATACCACTGGTAAATTTGAAAAATGAGCCACTACCGTATACTCCTGCTTAGTACCATCCGGTCCTGTGGCTATAAACGTGACCGGATTGGAAAAATCCACCTCATCATCCGATGAGTAAGCATCATCACTGCCTTTGATCTGAATTGATGTGCAACTGCTTGTAATGGTCGGTGTAAGCTTTTTTAGATTTGACGTTGCCGCCAATTTTACCATGAAAACATTACCTTCTTTTACTGCATCCACCTCTCCTATTCTCAAAGATGTAATCTCATTACCTTCACCGTTCTGCACACGGAATGGAAGTGATGATATATTAATTACTTCTCCTTTGGAGTTCCTGGTCCTGACAACAAGGCATACTCGTTCCGATGCATTTTCGCCATTGTTATTAGATACAATTGTAGCGACATACTGTCCACGCATATTCTTTCCATCAGGTGCCATGTACTTCTTTACTTCTGTAATTCTATAACCCGTTGCTCCGTTGACGTAACTTACATCATTAATATCACGTCCTGAGTAGGCAGAGACTACATCTATAAATATATTCGCATCTTCCTCCGAAGAATCGAAATTGATAAATGCATCGGAAGGATTGAGCCTGAATACAAGTTCACCGCTTTTATTCCAATTAATTATCAAAGATTCATTCAAAACGACAATTCCGGTCGGATATGCAACGTCAAGATTAAAATCAAACCTTGATCCATCGGCCATTGTCAACGTTATAACGCCACTATGTTCATTCTTTACTATTGAGCTAATCACACTCCCTTTGTTGGAACTATAAGGAGTTATAATTCTATCCAAAATTTTATCCGGAGCCGCAGGATTATATACTTCAAATACATAACACCCTTCATCTGAAACAACGACTCTTACACTCTGTCCATCTTGCCCGTCAGATCCCGGAGAACCTTCACCTTGTTCTCCTTTCTGCCCAAGTGCCGACACAGGTATTCCGTCGGATGTCTTGACCTTTTCAAATGTCAGCCCATCATCATAAGATACAATCCAGTATCCTTCTGTGTCTACCTTTATCAATGGCGTGACACCATTCAAGCCATCGGTATTCGTACCATCATTTCCATTAAGTCCGTCTTTACCATGATATAGTGAAAGATTTGTACCATCCGAGAAACTGATCAGATATCCCCTACGTTCAGTCGAAGTCTCATCTATGCTTTTTACATCCGAGATTATCTTCCCATTGTCATAGGCCATCTGAAGACGAGCAATCGAACTTTCAAGTGCATCTACCCTATTATTTACAGCATCAATCTCATCCTGATACGAGCAGGATACTAATGCGAATACCACCAATATGCATGCAACAATGCATCTGATTGATTTACATCGTATTAGACAAAATGGGGGGGGGTAATTTGATAATTCATAACATATTTGGTTTATAATTTTTAATATTGCAGAAAACTACAAAGTAGGTACAAAAAAAATTGATTGTCTCACGACAACCAACCTTTAATAACCTTAAAATCTAATACCATGAAAAACACAGTGCAAATGTACGCCTATTTTTTAAACTGGCAATAGTTTTTCTCTATTTTTTTCAAAAAAATTTGATTTTTTTCATCCGAAACGCACTACATTTCATTCATATACATATTTATTTTCATATATCAAGCAATCTGTTGTGTTTTGAAATCCCATCATAGACCTGCCTGCTTTTTAAGCTCTTTCGCAAGAGCTGCATATCCATTTTCATTGGGATGAAGCCCCTCAATAAACATATCCGGATTGATATTTCCGCTACCGTCATCCATAAGAAGTACACGATTCAGGCTGATAAGTTTTACATGGTCACCGACAGGCAGCCATTCGCGCACAAGGGCATTGGTTCTCTCCACCTTTGCTTCCAGGCCCTTTGCCGGATATATCTCAACCACATGCAGAACAGCTTGTGGCTGACGTGCATGTATCGCCGAAGCCAAGTCCACTATACCACGCGCCACATCCTCCTCCTTATCACCGTTATTAATATTATTGATTCCGATGAGCAGAAAAATATATTCCGGCGAACAGCCCTCCAATTCACCGTGATATATACGCCAGAAAACATTTTCAATTCTGTCCCATCCAAATCCCATGTTCACAACGCGCCGTTTACCCCATAGTTTATTCCATGTTCCACCTCCATTGTTGTGCGACAATGGCTCTCCTCCCCAGAAATGGGTTATGGAGTTGCCTATACACAACACTTCGGGATCAGTCGTGCGGTTAAGACCTATCACCTCGTTGTGACGCTCCATCCATACGTACAGCCCGTCACGATGCTGCCTGACGGGTGCATAGCGTCGATTGGGAGTGTCTTCAGCCAACATCTCACGCAATTTACGTTCCACAGCCTGAGCTTGCAGCCGGTTACCGATATCATTGGGATGTACTCCTTCTATATATGAATCCTCATCCATGCCGATCTCACCTTCCGACAGGTAATACAGATTATCGACTCCAAGCGAGACAAGTTCATTATAAGCCTTTAGGAGCCATACATTGCCGGAGTTATAGGCATCAGACGCATCGTATCGTAATATACTGTCGACACCTCCCGGTGATTCGACAAGCAAAATAGGTGCGTCATTTTTAGTGCGGAGATATTTAACTCCATCCACCATGCGTTTCTGTATGTCAGGACCGTCAAGATTATAACTATTTGGCATAGGATCGAGAATATAAGCCCGCGCAGAAATCTCACCCATCGCCTCAAAAAGCGATGGCTCCATGTATGCCGAACCAGAGAAACCAAGATTTACCACCGGATAATCAAGATCACGCTTTACCTGTGTCACCCACATAAGTCCAGGACGTGACGGAGAAGCGCCCTGCACAATCGAACTGCCATAAACCACTATCGGCCTCTCTGCCGATTCCGGCAGAAATTTGAAATCGCTTCCGTCGTCCACACCGACCTGCAACGACGTCACCGTACTGTAAGGAGGAAGGAACAACTCAAACTCAAGCCCCCGGGAAGCGAAATCACGAGTCCTGATATGCTTGTAACCGATCGTAATCGTATCACCGAAATTCCAACCCATGTGATTGCCTATCCAATGCTGCCGCCCATTGGCATCTCTGGCATAAAGATCGACACCGGCAAAATCAAGTTTTGACATGTTGACATAACCCGGCATTCTATCAAGAGTGTATTTCACAGTCACATTCCTGGTATTGGACTGGAATCTGACAGACAAGCCGGCCGCATTTTTAGACAACTCCCACACAGCCTGTGGAAGATTGGTCTGCATACGCTGTGGCATCCGGCCGAAAGAGCTGTTTCCGATTTCCGCGTTCCATGCTCTTCCGCTTATAAAAGGGATTTCCGGCTTCATAGGATCATACCACCGCATCTGCGCCGAAGCAGCGATTACTACAAATGCAGTGAGAACTACTGTCAAAGCTCTCCTATACAGGCATTTCATGTGATAATTAAATTTAGGTTATTGATCAAAAAACTTGAACGATACCAATGCTGTATTGTCAAGCCATATATTCGACAGCCGGTATTTCAAACCACGCTATCGGTTTCTTCAAGCAGACCAAGTACACGGACGAGCACCGGAGTAACACCGTCGTTTATTATTTCCCTCACATTTCGGTGCGGTTCAAAGCCGGAAATATTCTGCGAAACGATACGCCTCTCAACACTTGTCTGGTCGGCACCATCACGCGATATGACGCGCATTATCCTTACATCCATGGGTGCTGTCACCTCCCAGACACAATCGACCATCCTGTCAAGTCCGCTCTGATAGAGTATGGCAGTCTCAACGAAAAGCAGCTTTTCAAAGCATTCTCTCTCTCGTACCCAATTTGCCAGATCTGAACGCACTGCTCCATGAGTAATGGAATTAAGGATTCTGAGTTTCTCTCCGTCTGAAAACACTATTCCGGCAAGAGCACTGCGATCAAGCCTCCAGTCGTCACTGACAACCGAGGCTGAAATATTATCTGATATCTGGCGAAGTATATCACGGGAACTGTCAATTATCGACCGTGCCCGCTTATCGCAATCATATACACTATAGCCCATAGCCGCAAGTATACGGCTGACCACAGACTTCCCCGCTCCTATCCCTCCTGTAATCGCAATGAGCATCCTAAACTACAGACTTCCCCTTTTTACTTATGTTCAAGCAGATATTCAACACTGTCGGTAAGCAGGACTGCTCCAGTATAGTCATCGGGAACAGCCGACAAAGACAATGCCAGTTTATTGGCCGATTTGCGATAATCGGCATAAGCCTTCACCACATGATTATCGTTGTTGTAGACACTCATGGGCACAAGATAAGATATCTCCACTGTCGAAGGGAATGTGATGACCCTATGCCCCGCTGGCACCTTGCGCACTTCAATCGGAATCTCCCGCTTTTTGGCAATAAGAGCCTCCACAGGCACAGTCACTTTCACTGTAGGAGGTATGACGCGCATACCGTCGGGAGCCACCAGACGCACCTCCACTTCAGTCGTATCGGTAAGGGCGCTAAGCGTAACAGGCTCAGTCTCGATATGTGTGATGCTTCTCGGTATCGCACGCTGAGAATAAACTCTAACAGTATCGGTAGCCGGAACAAGCGGCCCGCTCACAATATACTGCGGAGCCGTTGTCACATCTGATACAACTTTTATGTGCTTCACCACTCCCTGGTGTTTGGTATAAGGAAGTGACAAGGAATCGGGTTTTACCCCGGAAACCGAAGCACCCTGACCAAAAAAGCTCCTTACGGCACCAACAAACTGCGTCTCCCCCATCGAAAGCTTACGCCCGTTGTTGACAAAGTCCTTATACTGTATTTTCAGTACCGGCAACTCGCCAAAAGAATATCGGAGAAGCGATGTTCCCTTGTCACGCACACTCACGCTCACCGTCGACGGCGGAAGCGAGATGAGCACAATGTCGGCCGGAACACCTACAAGCTCCAGCGGCACTTCAAATTCCTGCTGCATCTCGTCGTTGAGCGCAACCACATTCCAAAAAATCGCAGCAACGACAAGAAAAACCAGAAAGGTACAAACGTTGCGCCCCCGCGTTGAAGACGCGAGGACACGCAATCGCTGCCCTGTCTCACGCAATCGTTTTTTCATGCGGACTCAGAGCTTTAATTTATACAAATTATTACTTTTTTTCGGATGTCTGCTGAACTTCCTCCTGGCTTGTGCCGGCAGGATAAACAGAACCCTTGTCCACGCGGATCTCCACACCATCGGCGATCTTCACACGGAAATGATCATCCTTTATGCCTGAGATTTTTCCATGTATTCCTCCGGCAGTGACAACGCGGTCGCCTACAGTAAGGTTCTCACGGAATTTCTTTATTTCTTTCTGTCGCTTCTGCTGAGGACGCACCATCATGAAATAAAAAATAGCGAATATGGCTACGATCATTATGATACCCTGAAAACCTCCTCCCATAGGAGAGGCATCCTGAAGCAAGATTGTGTTGAGCATTGTATTGTATTTTACTTGTTATTATCTTGTTTAATTTTAATATGTAAACTCCACCGGGAGCCTACTTGTTTATCACACCCTCTGATTTTAGCTGCTGGGCTGCCGAATAAAGAAGTCCGTTGACAAACTGTCCGCTACGAGGCATAGAGTAGTCTGCTGCAATTTCAGTGTATTCGTTCATAGTCACCGGAAGCGGTATCTGCGGGAATCTGACGAGTTCGGCGATTGCCGTAAGCATCACCACGACATCCATAAACGCAATACGCTCGGGATCCCAGTCAGCCTTGACATATTTGTCGATAAGAGCTTTGTATTCCACACGATGATCAACTGCCGCAGCAAAAAGCTCCGGACCAAAACGACGGTCCTCGTCATCCTTGTACATAGGCAGCAACGTCACAATCCGGTTGCCTTTCTCATCGGTGCGGTCATCGCGTCCGGCCTGCTTGACAGTCTTGAGCACAAAAGTACCCATTACCTGCATATCATCGTTCCAATAGACACTTTTACCCTCAAGCATCTCGGCAAGCTCATCGCTCGGCAACACTATGTCCCTGAGCAGTCGACGCCATAGATCGCAGTCCTCCTCATAGGTCGACTCGCTCTCATTAGCCATATAATCAATATAGGCAGGAGAAGCCATAACCCTGTCAAGAAGATCCTTCATCCCATAGAACTCACTGCCCCACCCCACACCATTGTCACTGCAGAACTTCTCCAGTTCAGGTGTAGTCCTTAAAGCTGCGACAAATTTATTTTCAATAAAACGCGTATTGGGGTTAAGATCATCGTGCGACGGAAGGTATTTGTTTTTCGCGGCAAGAAGCTGCTCCTCGCGCAAACGGGTAAGCTCTACCGGCAGCATAAGCAATGCATGGTAAAGTTCAAATGACTTCATCAATGCGGATTCAAGCTGGTTTGTAGCATCAATAAGCATTGAACTTACCTGATTGAAATCTTCGAGCGTCTCACCAACCATAGCAAGCCCTTTCTCAAATCCGGCGAGAGTGTGCCGCTCGTCATTCCTGAACACATCCACCAATTCCGGCGAACGCGCAATCACGGTTGTAAGCAACACCTGCCACATCGTTGTCTCCTCTTTCAAGGAGGGCTTGCGCTTACGCGAAAAATCACAGAACACAGTCGAGTTGAGAATGCGTCTGTATACTGGAGCAAGCGCACCACGCAACCTGCCCATTCTAACGCCCTCACGGGCCAACAACTCACGCACCGCGCTATCCTCTGCCAATGCTTTAGGCACGCGCAATGAATACAGGTCATTGGAATCCTGCCGCGGAACCCCGGTCAATGCCACACGTCCGTCGACACTGCGTCCCGACAGCTCAATAATAAACATGAGCAGATCGGTATAGACAGCATAGCTCCATACTGCATCACGAGTGCGTCGTGCAGGCTCTGGCAACAACCGGAAATCTACTCTGGCAATGAGATAGCTGTAAAGTAGCTGAACGACCTTCAGCCTTATGAGTGTACGATTTATCATTTCTTTGCGTCGCTCAACGGGTCGAGGTGCGAACAGATTTCTCCAAACACCTCATCAATGCCGCCCATACCCTTAATACTGCGATAATGTCCGGTCTTGGTGTAATATTCCTTCAGAGGCTGTGTCGAAGAATGGTAAACATCAAGGCGTTTCTTAATTGTTTCAGGATTGTCATCGGAACGACCCGACATGGCACCACGCTTCACCAGACGGTCAGTCAGTTCTTCATCATCGACTTCGAGACCGACAACTGCATCAATGGCGGTTCCACGCTTTTCAAGAAGTTTTCCAAGAGCCTCAGCCTGTGGAATTGTACGTGGAAATCCATCGAAAATCACACCATTCTGCGACTCCGGATTAGCATCAAGATAAGCATCCAGAATATCAATCATCAGTTGATCGGGAATCAACTGACCCTTACTGATGTAACTGTCGGCTGTCTTGCCGAGTTCCGTGCCATCTTTTATGTGTTTGCGGAGCACGTCACCGGTCGAGATATGAAACAGACCGTAACGGTCAGTAATTTTTTCGCTCTGTGTACCCTTTCCACTTCCCGGAGGGCCAAATATTACGATGTTAAGCATACCGTGGTTATACTTTGATTATTTTCTTATCCTTTTCCTCTACTTCTCTACACCCGAGTCCTTAAGGATGTAGATGTCACGAAGATTGCGCGCAAGCCCGTCCAGGTCAAGACCATATCCGATGATAAATCTCTTCGGTATTTCAAAACCCACATAGTCAGGATTGACCGGCTTCTGCAGAGAATCCGGCTTAAAAAGCAACGTCGCCACTTTCACATCATCAGCACCTTTTTGCTTCAGATCGTCAAGAAGCTTATAGATTGTATTGCCGGTATCGACTATATCTTCAATCACAATTACTTTACGTCCGCGCAAATCTTCAGAAAGACCGATTATCTCCTTAACATTCCCACTGCTTTCCGTTCCCTCATAGCTTTTCAGACGTATGAACGAAATTTCCGCATCAATATTCACAGCCCTGAACAAGTCTGACGCGAATGGAAAGGCACCGTTCAGGACACACAAAAACAACGGAATAGAGCCGCAACAATCACGCTCTACCTCTCGCGCCAGTTCTCCGACGCGTTTCTCAATTTGCTCTTTTGTTATATACGGCTCAAACGTCAGGCCGTCATAAGACACTTCTCTCATTTACAAAAAACGATGATAGTTGCGCAAATTTAATAAAATTTTTCCGATCACCCCAATATCACAATCCAAATATGTCTTTTTCACTTTATACACAGGATAAATAAGAGAGGTCGAGCAGTTTTGCTCGACCTCTCTTAAAAATATAATAGTGAATTATCTTTATTTCACGATAGGCTCGGGCTCTACACCCCACTGCTGCTGCGAAAGGCGCAAGTAGTTGTTATAACGCCACTGTGCGTTGGCCTTAGCTGCGGCAAACAGTTCGGCAGCTTCATTGGGATACTGCTTCACAACCGACATGTAGCGCACCTCTCCCTTAAGGAAGTCCTCAAACTTATCCCAGTCGGGAGTCTTGCTATCGAGAGTGAACGGGTTTTTACCTTCCATCTCAAGAGCGGGGTTGTAACGCCACAGGTGCCAGTAGCCACACTCTACAGCCTTGGCCTCCTCCATTTGCGAGTGACCCATGCCGGAGCGGATACCGTGGTTGATACAAGGCGAGTAAGCTATGATAAGCGACGGACCGTCGTAAGCCTCAGCCTCACGGATAGCCTTGAGGGTCTGCGCATTGTCGGCACCCATTGCGATCTGAGCCACATAAACATAGCCATAGGTCGAAGCGATAAGGCCGAGATCCTTCTTGCGGATGCGCTTGCCCGATGCAGCGAATTTGGCGATAGCGCCGAGCGGAGTAGCCTTAGATGCCTGACCGCCAGTATTGGAGTAAACCTCGGTGTCGACAACAAGCACATTCACATTCTTGCCAGATGCGAGCACGTGATCGAGGCCACCGAAACCTATGTCGTAAGCGGCACCGTCACCGGCAATGATCCACTGGGAACGCTTGGTGATGTACTGCTTCATTGCCACGATACCCTTGCAGATGTCGCAGCCGCAAGCCTCGCAGAGAGGAACAATCTCCTCTGCCACACGGCGTGTCTCGGCAGCATCATTCTTGTTGTCAAGCCAAGCCTGTGCAAGAGTCTTGATCTCGTCCGAGCACTTGTCACACTCGGTCGCACTCTTCATCAGAGCCTCAACACGAGCCTTCATTTTCTCATCGGCAATACTCATGCCAAGACCAAACTCAGCGAAGTCCTCAAAGAGCGAGTTACCCCATGCTGGACCGTAACCCTTAGAGTTGACAGTATAGGGAGTCGAGGGAACAGAACCTGAATAAATCGACGAGCAACCGGTTGCATTTGCCACCATCTCATGGTCGCCGAAGAGCTGGGAAATGAGTTTCACATAAGGAGTCTCACCGCAGCCCGAACAAGCACCCGAGAATTCAAAGTAAGGCATAGCAAACTGGCTATTCTTCGGGTTAGCTTTCACATCAACGAGATTCTGCTTGGATTCGACATGTTTCACACAGTAATCCCATGCGGCCTGCTTCTCGAGCTGAGTCTCGATCGGCTCCATCTTAAGAGCCTTCACACCCTTCTTGCCGGGACATACGTCAACACAGTTGCCGCAGCCGAGACAGTCAAGCACATCGACAGTCTGCACGAAACGCATTCCGGCAAACGTCTTGCCAATGGCGGGGAGCGAAGTCTCCTCAGTGTAAGGCGAGTTCTTGAGCTCCTCGGCATCAAGGACGAACGGACGGATAGCAGCGTGAGGACAGACATATGCACACTTGTTACACTGTATGCAGTTCTCAAAGTTCCACTCTGGCACAAATGCAGCCACTCCGCGCTTTTCGTAGGCCGAAGTACCCTGGAGCCAGTAGCCGTCGCTCATTCCGGCAAACTGCTTAACTGTGAGCAGGTCTCCGTCCTGTGCGTTGATCGGACGTACAATCTCGTTGATGAATGCAGGATCGTCATTTGCCACGGGAGCCTCATCGGGAAGCTCAGCCCATGCCGGATCGACAGTGAGTTCCTTGTACTCGCCGCCACGATCGACAGCTGCATAGTTCTTGTCGACAACGTCCTGACCCTTCTTGCCGTAGCTCTTAACGATAAATTTCTTCATCTGCTCTACAGCGAGATCTACAGGAATAACCTCGGTAATACGGAAGAACGCGCTCTGCAGGATGGTGTTAGTGCGGTTGCCGAGACCGATCTCCTGAGCGATCTGGGTAGCGTTGATATAGTAGACTTTGATGTCGTTCTTGGCAAGATACTTCTTCACACGCACAGGCAGGTTCTTGGCAAGTTCCTCACCCTCCCAGATGGTATTGAGGAGGAATGTGCCGCCCTTGCGCAGACCGCGGGTCACATCATAGAGATGCAGATAAGCCTGCACGTGACATGCCACGAAGTTGGGAGTATTTACAAGATAGGTCGAACGGATAGGAGCGTCACCGAAACGCAGGTGCGAGCAAGTGAAGCCGCCCGACTTCTTCGAGTCGTAGGCGAAGTAAGCCTGACAGTATTTGTTGGTGTTCTCACCGATGATCTTCACCGAGTTCTTGTTGGCACCGACTGTACCGTCGGCACCCAGGCCGTAGAATTTAGCCTCATAGGTCGACTTGTCGCCGAGAGCCTTTTCAGGAAGAAGGGGAAGCGAGGTGAAATTGAGATCATCCACGATACCCACAGTGAAGTGATCCTTTGGCTGCGGGAGTGCGAGGTTGTCAAATACCGAGATGATCATGGTAGGAGTGGTATCCTTCGAGGCAAGACCGAAGCGGCCGCCCACGATCATGGGAGCGTCGGGATTGCCGTAGAAACACTCCTTCACATCAAGCAGCAGAGGCTCGCCGTTGGCGCCCGGCTCCTTGGTGCGGTCAAGCACGGCGATGCGCTTTGCGGTAGCAGGCACAGCAGCCATGAAATGCTTTACCGAGAACGGACGGAACAGGTGTACTGCCACGAGGCCTACCTTCTCGCCTTTCTCTACGAGATAGTCGATAGCCTCTTCGGCAGCCTGACATACCGAGCCCATGGCGATGATCACGCGATCGGCATCGGGAGCTCCGTAGTAATTGAACAGACCGTACTTGCGGCCGGTGATCTCCGAGATCTTGTTCATGTACTCCTCGACAACATCGGGCACTGAGGCATAAACAGGGTTGCAGGCCTCGCGGTGCTGGAAGAATACATCGCTGTTCTCGGCCAGGCCACGGGATATAGGAGCGTCGGGGGTCAGCGCACGCTTGCGGAAACGGGCGATAGCCTCATGATCCACGAGCGGAGCGAGCTGATCCTGCTCGATCATCTCAATCTTCTGGATCTCATGCGATGTGCGGAATCCGTCGAAGAAGTTGAGGAAAGGTATGCTTGACTTGATTGAAGCAAGGTGAGCCACAGCCGAAAGATCCATAACCTCCTGCACCGATCCCTCGGCAAGCATGGCGAAACCGGTCTGACGGCAGGCCATCACATCCTGATGGTCACCGAAGATACTCAAAGCGTGGCTGGCGATCGTGCGGGCCGATACGTGGAATACGCTCGGCAGCTGCTCGCCGGCGATCTTGTACATGTTGGGGATCATAAGCAGAAGACCCTGCGATGCCGTGTAGGTTGTCGTAAGCGCACCGGCCATCAGAGAGCCATGCACTGCGCCTGCAGCGCCTCCTTCACTCTGCATTTCCTGCACGAGAACTGTCTCGCCGAAAATGTTTTTCCTGCCGGCTGCCGCCCATTCGTCGACATATTCTGCCATAGTCGACGACGGGGTAATCGGGTAGATTGCCGCAACCTCCGAGAACATGTAGGAGATGTGAGCAGCTGCCTGATTGCCGTCGCAAGTCAGAAACTTCTTTTCTTTGCTCATAATTTAGGTTTAAGCTATTTGAGATTTTTCTTTTAACTCCCTGGGGTATTGATTGTGGTGAGACAACACAGCACATGTATGTCTGTAACTCACCCTATCATTTACGCAAAGATATGAAAAGTTTGCATCTGTCACCCCCTGTTCAATTATTTTTATCTTCTTTTTTATCTTTATATCATTACAACAGACAACCACACGCCGCGCGCCATCGTTTCAGAGCACAAAAAAGCCACCATAAAACATCAGCAAGCCCGCTATTCCGCCTGCTTTCGGTTGTTTCGATCGATCTGTTTTCTGCTGAAACCGCTCCACTGCCGCTTCCAGTTCCGCTCCGCTTTCTTTCGGCTTATCCCAGTAGCCATTTTAAGAAGCTGCAATGCACGCTCCCCGACACTGTTTTTCTGCCTGACCACATTTCGTCCGATCATCCTTTGGTCAGGGGCGATAGTAAGCCTGACGCCATCGCTGTCGACACTGTTCACACGATCGATCAGCAATTTGATAGCTGATTGAAGATCGGGTGCCTCATCCGGCTCGTATATAGCAAGATCATTCCAATCGGCCGCACTCCCACGCTCCCATTTCTTTGCCTCTTTTACAGTAATATATTCCTTGTCGACAACATACACTTCGGCATAGGTGCTTACAAAATACGGTTCATCAACACGGTTGAACATAAACATGCCGTGCCCCCTGCCCCTTGACTCTATTGTGAACGAATACCCCGTCACATCATCGGGTAAAACCGAGTCACCGGCAACATTATTGAAACCGAATCTGACATTGAAACGCTCGAAATCAATATCATTGCGAAAAAAGCCCGAGAGATTGGCAACCCACTTCCTCCTCGTCGTGTCGGCCAATACATCCACGTCAACTGTCACACGGCTACCGTTTCTGCTCCACACTTCCGTCGGAGTGTATCGCCCCATGACAGTGTCGCTGCCATTTTCAATACCGCACAGTTCCGGCGGAATTACGGTCTTCTGCACGACACCCACCCAGTCGGTCCAGGAAAAATGATAATTGCACCGGTCGCTCACACTGTCGAGCCCATGCGCATTAGAGTACCGGTAATACGACTTAGATTTCAGCACCCTCGGAGTATTCCACCCTATAAATCCCGATTTCTTGCCCTGCGGCATCATATAGTCAACCATCTTCTCGCGGAAAAGAAAGATCGTATCAGTGTAAGTCGTCAGAGTCGAATACTCTCTCACATAGGCCAGCATGTGAAGCACCTTGTGGTCGCGCGACTCCACCACCACTTCCGGCAGGTCCATCGCTATTTCCCGCATGAATATAGTGTCGGTGCCGATCGCTTTCACTACCGCCTCGCCATATCCCATATATCTGACCGTTATCGGATAATCTTTTTCCGGTATATACGGTATCCGCCCATCCGGCCTGCCTATGCCTGCAAACTTACCCTCCCTGTCGAAAACCGATGCGTTGGACAGCGGCATCCGCGTGACAGAATCCACCACAACCGCGTCGCGTACTTGCCCATTCACGACCGAGGCAACAAAAAACAGAAACAGGGCCACAAAGGCATAGCGGTACATAATGCGGAGATCAGAGATTGCGGCGGCATTGTGTCACACCGTCCCACATCCAAAAGTAATTCTTTTCCACCCTTCATGTACCAATTTAATACAACTTAACAATACCTGTCTCAGGCATAACCGTCAAGCAGTTTTTCAACGAGAAAGCGACAGATTGAACATAAGCCCATACGAAGTGCTGACGGTAGGATAGGCATAGGCCGTCACTATAGGCGTATTTACCTGATGATCCATATAAGCTCCAATCGTAAAACGCTTTGACAAAACATAATTTGCAGAAAAATTCAGCACCATTGTGCGCGTGCCTGATGTAGCCTGAGTATATCGACCCTCGATGCGCCTTATCAGCGCCTGGGTATTCTGTACCGAAAAGTCGGCATTAAGCGACAAATCATTGGAAATGCCAGTCTGCCGACCTTTTATTTTAAGAAATGTATTGAATCCTACTATTTTATAACCGGCACCAAGTGTCATGGCACGTGTAGTGGCCTCAACTACCTGAGCGGCAGATGTGTTGAGGGTGAGAGTACGCTGGTCTCGGTATTCCGCATTTACTGTAATATTATTTTTCAACGAGACCGACACTCCGATAAGCGGAGCAAAACGCTCGGAAATTGCGACTGAAGATATATTGAACCGTGACGACGGCACAGGACATCCGCTACGCTCCTGAAGCCGAAACCCAAGATCTCCGTCCGAGATTTCAACCCATCCGGGATAAGATGTGTAAGATCCGATAGTATAGGCACACTGATAAGCGTGACTGAGTACTATTGATTTAAAGTAATCCCGTAATCCGAAATAATTTACAAGACCGTCATAACTAATACGCCAGTTAGGAAGCATGGCTGCCAGCGAAGGAAAAGGACTGAGTGATATACGCTTCACATCTCGGCCTGTATAAGCCGACAGAAAAGCCGGAATAAGCACATCACCACTATTCTGCTGAACATCGCCATTGTTCACATTAAATGGACGACCGGCCAAAACAGAACCTTCAAGAAATCCTGCATCGGGATAATCCACCCCAATGTAACGGCCGCGCACTCGATCAGACACCTGTTCCACGTTGTCGATAAATGACTCAAAAGCCCTGCTTCTGTATCCGTTTTTTGCCGATGAGGTCTTCAATGCCGACGACAGCGCCCATGTCGTCATTATAAACGATCCGCCTTTTACCACCGGCATATCGTCAAACATAAACTGCACCTGACTTGTGCGGTTGTCAGTACGATTTGCCAACAGCAATATTTTCAGACCTTTGATCGGCTCAATCAATATCTCGGCATTGATTTCTGTACCTTGTGAATACAACGCGGGGCTTGTCTGACCATTATCGGTTATGAGCCATCCACGTTCTTTGGAACGGAAGATAAACTCTTCTCCTGCAAAACCGAATGCAAAATCAAGACCCGGTGACAAAGGTCCATATCTTCCGCTCTGACCAAAAAAATCACCTATTTCGTTATAGAACAAAGGCAACGACAATGTTTGATTTTTTTTGTAACGAACCGACATGCTGCGCAGACTCATCAAACCACGCACCGTGTAGTCGGCAACCGCACGCATAAATGACCGTTCGTCATTCATCACCTCTGTAACAGCAATCTTTATGATGCGCCCCACCGTATCTGACTGATTGATTCCCGGCATTGTAACAATCACGCTGTTCTGATCGCACTGCCCGACATTAAGCCTTAGTATCTTACCTTCTTCGTCAACAGCTGTCACCCTCACATGTCTGCTACGAAGTCCGTGTTTCAGAACTGTAGCTGAATCAGGAACAAGAGTGAGGCTACGTTCCATGCGCCTGGCCCGCCGACGTCCGACAGCCGCATTGCGTGATACACCCCAATATTTCTGATTAATACTGCGAAGATATCCGACTTTATTATACAACGTCTCAAGATTTATTCTTCCCTCTCCGGTCCATGTGCCACGGCTTGAAATCGAATGGCCCATAGACACGTCGCCTATCTGTGTGCCACGGTCCCATGTATAAGTTGAATTATAGCTTCCGGTAGCCGACATAAAATCAAGCGCCGGAATACGGGCAAAAGGAGCCGTATAACTCGCACTGAAATTCTGATTATACCCCCATGGAGTACCCAGCCTCAATATGGATGACCACACAGTGTCCTTCCACTCTTTATATCGGTCGGGAAACAATTTTTTGTTTACCGCACCTACCGTCTCCTCTATTCTCGCCGAAGTGTTGGATGAAAAATTAACTGAAAGATTCCGGGTAAGATTCCACGACAACATCAATTGTCTGTCCCAAAGAAAGTTTTTTGAGACCGAAACCGGAAGCTGAAACATGTCATCGGTCACCGAGCGCGTCTGCTGCTCAAAGTAGTACCGCGACATTACAGTCTGCAAAGTGATATTGGATGGCAAATAACTCAACTCCCAGTCACGCAAAAATTTCCAGCCGGCTCCCTGTCTCGATATATGTCCCAGCGGCCTGACACTGCGACGCACAGGTGTATAACTATACTGTATGGATCCCCGATAGTCATTTATGTTCTCATATTCTGTAGTCGGGTTTACAAGATACTGCTTGTTCATTGAGAAATCAAACGTGAAGTTTCCCGGATCCCATGGTTTCGGCGTTTCTGAAACGATATTCGATTTAAGACCTGAAATGCTGAAACTTGTCACCTTGCCATAATCGACAGCATAAGCTTTGATCGAATCACGCCCGGCCTGTGTGGATACATCGTCAAGAGCCTCACTAAGTTTCACATCCCGGTCAAGAGGATTATATTTGGGTATTACACGCTCATGCGACACAGAGTAGTAGATCGGAGCGTTTATTTTTGCCGAGGCCGGCAGGAAACGTCCTATGTCGGTCTGCAACATCAGACCATATTGAGTGTAATCGTCAATGCGCCGCTCATTCAGACTCTGATCGACATTACCGAATCCTGCAGACTCTTTATGTCCCGAAAAGTTAAGCGTAGCAAGATCCGACACCGCAAGATTGGCATTCAGCTTAGCCGCCCATCCACCGCTTTCATCAAAATCAGTTACTTTAAGCTCGTTGACCCAGACGGTCCCACTTTTAATCATGCCAGAGTTGTTTCTGACTCCTATAACCATGACCCTTACATCGCTGAGTGACGGATTTCCGCGCACACTAATTCTTCGACTCTCATCGTCAGGATCAGGTTTAGTGTAGACTGTGGTATACCCCACGTCGCTATCGCTACACTCCCGGTTACGCTGACGTTTCAGGTTCACAAAAGACCGCAGTTTCAAATCAAGATAATTGGAAAGGGGCCACACCTCCTGCCGGTCACCAGGCACATTGTTGTTATAACGTCCAGGACGAGTGAGCGACAACGGTATCTCGTATTCATAAAAATTGTCTTTCACGTCACTTCCAAGCCGCATAACCAATGCAAGATCACCGTTTGCAAGATTCGTCACGTCATCAATCAAGGCTTCGGCGTGAACCCACATCTGCAATTTATTATAGTTACGCAGATCAAGCTGAGTGCTTCGATAGACGGCACGAGTCTCACCGGCATCCAATCCGACCACTTTCAACGACATCGACTGCTCATTGAGCTGAGTTATCTGGGCCTGCCCCGGATCCACCACACGTGACACATCAGGTGGCAAGACATAACTGACCGGCTCACGTCCTGAATTTTCCTCTATATTCACGACCGACATATCCAGTTCTCCCTGAGGCGGCATTCCTCCTGTAGCTGCCAGACTGAAAGCATAGTCACGCCATTCACCTCTTACCAACTCAAGCGTTGCGAAACGCAGATGCACCGATTTTCGGAATCCGGTCATAAACATCCGCATGAACCTTATTGTGGTAAAATCCGATATACCTCCCACAATCTTCTCATAATCACCCAACGGTATCTTGAACTGATACCATACAGCCTCGGCCGTTGATCCGTCGCGGAGCAATACAAGAGAGGTCTGCCTGTCGGTTATATAATTCTTACCGACGACAAAATCCTCGGGACGTATCGAAATCTTGTACTGAAAATAACGTTCATACTCATTCAAAGTATTATCCTGATTGATATCCTCTACATCGGGGGTATTGCGTGCCGACTGATACATCGGTTCTACCGCCTGACGCGCGTCGAGTGAGTTACCCTCCACCCCATTATAACGTTTATATCGTTCCAGTATAGAAAGACGTCGCTCATCATAGTCCTTACCGAGAAAGAAATGATAGTTGTCGCCTGCCGGATCATTGAAAGGCGACGCCATATCAGCCTCAAGCCTTGCAACCGTCGCAGCAGGCAGTTTCTGTCGCAAATCGCCGATATAATCCGAATAAGTCGGAAATGTGAACTCATCATCGTTTTTAAGTCCGTCAAGCCCCACATCCTGCATGGCACGCGATGAAGAGGCATTGTCGAATGAATAGGTCTGCGACGGCTGAGTCGACACACGTCCCCATACGGTTTCAGCCAGATATAGATGAGTACCGTCCATAGGTATGCCGTTTTCATAGCTCTTCATTCCGTCCTTTAGGATATCCTCGCTGACCTCACCGAAATTTATGTAGAGATCCCCACCTTCGGAATTGGGATTCTCAGGATCAAGGAAAGGCGACATGATCCAAAACTGAAGATACCCGATATTGGCCTGCTCAAAATTGGTATTCTCCATCCTGCGCATTATGCCGCCCCAACGACGTTCAGGATACAGCAGATTGAAGTCAGAATCAATATCTGTGGCATCCACATTATAAGGACCTCGCTCCGAAGGATAGAATGAGAGATTGAATGTCTGTATAGTCGACGATTCACCATAATCCAATTCCCGTCCGGGAAAAATCTCACGTGAAGTGACCTCACGCACATAAGGATGGGACAGCTGCTCAAGGTCACTCTTTATGTAGGAGGGACAAAGTGTCGAATTACGCGAAGTGAACACCCTGTCGATATGATTCCAGCATATCAGAGCCCGGTTTTTGCCATAGGCTGTGTTGTTGCTCAGCGCGCCTTCTTTGAAAAGAGCATTACCCGACGGATCATAGGGTGTGGACGAAAGTGACCATGCATAGGGAGAGCGGAGATCTATGCCAGTTTGACTCTCTTCAAAATCATCTATATAAGAGCTGCCATGCGTCGATCCTGACTTTTGAGAATGTGGCAATAAACACGCGAACTCTGCATTTACGCTAAGCTTCGACGGCGCCGTGGCATTGACTGTCGGGATCTTGTTAAGCCAGTTTGTCAGCCACATGAACTGTGTTTTCCAATTAAGATTCAACCCGAGAATCGTGTTATTGACAATCTCATCGCCAATAGAAACTTTCTCGGTTATCGCTTTTTCAGAGAAATGGAGCAACGTACCTCCGAGAGTAAGGTTACGGTTGACCTCATATTGCATGTCGAGTCCCAAAAGAGTTTTTCTCTGTGTAGAGAACATGGCCTGATTTTCGAGAGATACGTCGATTTTCTGTCCGGAGTCAATTATACTCTGATTTGTAATCGTCACAACACCCATCATATAATCCACGGTATAGTCTGCATTCTCGGTCAGCACGGCCCCTCCGGCAGTAACCACAACAGAACCACGCGGCACATTCACAGCGTCAAGCCTTATCTGGGCGCCACTTGAGGCCTGATATTCTCCGACAAGATAAAACTTATTTTTTTCCGCGATCTGAGCAGCTACAACTTGTGTCGAATCATAAAGTTCCCGATATGTGTATCGAGCGGCGACCGCATCGTTTCCTATCGCATCGGCAAGATGATCTCCAAACGGCTCCACAACCGGAAAAATCACACGCCCTGTCGATGGCTGCACGGTATATCCTTCGATAAAATCAAACATTCCATCAGGGTTGCCAATTCCATTGTTGTCTATACGGTCGAGTCCCATAACCTGGAGGAGTGTCTTACCGGATATATCAGCTACCGGAAGATAATTTATAAGTATTCCCGTAGTATCACTAAGATATTTAACCTGGAGGCGGAAATTGCTGCGCTCCATCTGATAAGCGCCCAGAGAATACACATTTTTCATCATAAGACGCCACATAGGAAAATGCGTCGAAATAGTCGTAGCTCTCAACATTTTCACATAAACAGCCTGAGAGCTGTCGGTCACATCTCCTGAAAACTCACCCACCTGATACACCTGTCCCTGATAAATATACTCAAAAGCTACTCCGAGCACTTCATCACTTCTCAGCGCCGAGTTTAGTGAAATATAACCAAGTGTAGCATTAAGCGTATAATCAGATCCTTCAGTAAGAAGACGGGCACTCTCGACTTTTTCAAAATCACTCCCTCCTTCAATACCATAAGCAACCAAAGGAGCCAGCACCTGTGTGGTCTGACTTATATACCTTGCTCCCGCATACTCGTTCTGCATCACCGAGAGCAAATTGTTGGCACTGTTAGCCGGCACAGACGCATCTACTGAAGGAATCCAATAATCATTTGCCCTCACTTTGTTTTCTCCAAGGTCCTGAAAAGCGACAATATTACGCGACTGACCGTAACTACCGCTTTTGTTAGTCACCCACACTTCAATCCTCGATATCTGTATGCCACTGCCTACAACCGGCAGACTCGATGCAAACTTGTCGTAGTTCTCCAAAAAATACTGGGCCAGAAAGAAATGCCGGTTACGGTCATAATTGTCGGCATGTATCGAGAATTCAGTCGTCTGCGCCCCACGCTTCGACGAGACACTTTTTGTAGATGAATTCTGCTGCGAGACGAGTGCAGTGGCCGTCAGACGCCCGAACTGCAACCGACCCTTTACACCAAAAAGCGACGAACTGCCTCTTATAAGTGACGAACCTGTAGTCATTGACACATTTCCCGCCTCAATACTCTTTACAATATCATCCTCGTCGCCCTCGTAATCCAGTTTAAGATTTTTTGAATCAAAGTCAAATGTTGCGTTTGTATTGTAACTGAGATTAAACGACATCCTCTCGCCAAGCAAAGCCGTCACATCGGCCTGTATACGCTGGTCGAAGTCGAGATAGGTTTTTCGGCGCGACTGCAGCGAGAGAGACGGATTATCTGTTTTCGTGCTCCTTATACCGGTTTTTATATGCACCGCTCCCCTTGTTGTAAGGCGCAGACCTCCAGGACCGAATATACGATCGAGAGCACTTGTACGATATACAAATCCACCTGGGTTCAGCGGATCATCGACTCCCCTGCCATCGGCCAGCGCACGGTTGCGTGTGCGCCAATAGGCTTCCATTGTTTTTCTTGTCTGCCAACGCTCATATTCATCTTTGGACAATATCAAAGGCAAAGCAATATCCTTTCCGGCAAGACGTGTATATATAGTATAGACCTGGCGTATATTATCGTAATCTACAATACACTCTATATTTTCAGGCGTTCTCAGATCTATTGGCGGAGACTTACGCGTCAACTCCTCATAGCAAGAAGGCACAGTGTGCCTTACATCAGGCTCTTTAACAGATAACACACTATCTTTTATTTCAACAACATTCTGAGCCGAAACACACAACGGAAGCAAAGCCAGAATACCAACGAGCACTCCGGCCAACACACACTTCACCCGACTGTTGTATATATGTTGCAAGAAATCAGATTCGCATTGGTTCCCATGCTCCCTTATTAAAGGTAACGTCAACATGTATCGTTTTATTGTCAACATTACCGACACAATACCCAACAGATATTTATCATTTTACTGAAAACATACTTCCTTAAATAAGACTGTGTCAAAATTGATCTTGGATATATTTTGAAACCCTCCCATATTGCCAAGCCCGGCCTTTAGAGTGTAAGAACCTGATTTACAACCAGCAGTACTGTACGCATAATATATCGGACCGACAATCATCCTTTACGATGCAATTACGCCACAACCCTATTAAGTTTTTTTAAAATAAATATAATTAAACATCTGTCTGACAATGTTAATTTTGCGTTATAATATATAGTCAAACAATTACTGAATGTTTCCATGACAATCTTATTTGTCTAAAGACTACATTTACAACTTTTTAATGATATGACAAAAAAGTTACGCATTCGCGACCTCACTCTCCGCGACGGACAGCAATCATTGTTTGCGACCCGTCTTCCTCAAAAAGAAATCGATCGTCTTCTTCCTCTTTATCAGGATGCAGGATTCTACATCATGGAAGTATGGGGCGGAGCGGTTCCCGACTCTGTTATGCGATACCTCGACGAATCTCCATGGGACCGTCTGCGTATCTGCTCGAAATACATGAAAGGCAAGTCCCTTTTATCGGCTCTCTCAAGAGGACGCAACCTTTTTGGCTATGTGCCTTATCCCAACTCGGTACTCGAGGGATTCTACAAGGAGGCTATTGAAAATGGCCTTAACGTAATGCGTATCTTTGACGCACTCAACGATATTGACAACGTGAAAGAGTCAATACGCCTGATCAATGATCTCGGAGGTATTGCCGACGGTGCTGTCTGTTATACCGTAGATCCTAAAACCGAAACACCGGAATCAAAAGGATTCTTCGCAAAATTATTCGGAAAGAAGGAGAAGGAGCCTGAAAAGATCTTTACTGACGACTACTTTGTGTCAAAAGCCAAACAGATGGAGGCTCTCGGCGCGAAGATCATCACCCTCAAAGATATGGCCGGTCTTGTAAACCCGATCAAGGCAGCCTCTATAATCTCACGTCTCAAGCAGGAAGTAAAAGTTCCAATCGACTTCCACACTCACTGTACACCAGGCTACGGCCTCGCTTCGTCACTCATGGCTATCATGAACGGAGTAGATATCCTCGACACCAACATCTGGTGGTTTGGCGGAGGCTCGGCAGCACCAGCAATCGAACTCATATACATTTTCTGTAAGAAACTCGGTGTCGAGGTGGAGGCCAACATGGAGGTTGTAGGCAAAATACGCAAAGAACTTAAAGATGTACGTCGCAGTGTTGCCGCATTTGATCTACACAAAGACAATTTCCCCAAAGAATTCGATCCGCTAAATGACACGCTTCCCGCTCAAGTCGATGCCTTGTTTGATACAGCTATCGCCGCTGCACGCAATCTTGACGAAGAAGCTCTGCTTGAAGCGTGCCACGGCATAGAGGAATATTTCAACTTCCCCAAGCCCAATCTTCTTGTAAAAGATGCCGAAGTGCCTGGCGGCATGTACAGCAACATGGTCGCACAGCTTAAAAGTCTTGGCGCGGAAGATCTCCTTGACGATGCTATGAAGCTCATCCCCAAGGTGCGTCGTGACGCCGGCCTGGTGCCTCTTGTCACCCCCACAAGCCAGATCGTAGGAGCTCAGGCAGTGAGTCTTGCCATAGATCGCAAGAAAGGAAATCCTGACTATTCAAACCCGTCTACCCAATTTACTTCTCTTGTCAAGGGTGAATATGGCAAGACTCCTGTACCAGTCGACCCGGCTTTCCGCGAAATGATCACAGGCAGCGCAGAGGAAAAGCCATACGACGTTTCATCTTACAAGCAGCCATCCAACCCAACTCTTGATGACATGGGTGGAGTAAAACTCGCTTCCAACAAAGAAGAAGAGCTCCTTCTTGAGCTTCTGCCAACTGTAGCCAATGGTTTCCTCAAGCGCCGTCGCGCCGAAGAAAACGAAAAAGTCATGGCTGTCGCTGCAGCAAAAGCTGCCGAAGAGGCCGCAAAAACAGCCGCTACGCAGACTCCGTCAGAACCCGTGACAGGTCCTACGCTCACAGCTCCGATGGGCGGTACAGTTATCTCTGTAAACGTCAAACCAGGCCAACAAGTCAAGAAAGGCGATATTCTTCTTGTATATGAGGCAATGAAAATGGAGAATGATGTCGAGGCTGAGAAAGACTGCGTGGTAAAACGCATATTTGTCAATCCTGGAGATGTGATAGGCGTTGAAGCCCTGTTGATTGAATTCGAATAAACGAATTTTCAAAACTGTAGCTGACACACAACACTACAGTTTAGATTGATGATATAATAAAAGGGCGTGCAAAAGCACGCCCTTTTATTATATTCAAACCTCATTTTTTCATGAACATATAAAGCCCTCGGAGTGTTATACTCCAAGTATCTCCACCACCTTTAATCACCTTGAATGAAAACTAATATTTTCTATTTTCTGCTGTTCGTTCTCGCCATGACAATTATCGCAACAGCCGATCACCCGGATTCCGAAAATATTTCAGACAATGTAGCCCCCGTTACTATAACCCGCTATCATCCGGTCCCCAAACAAAAAACACCAAACGCTTTCCACCAGATAAAATACATCCCCGATACAACAACACTCCTTATACGCCAGTGAGATCTCTCATAACTCTATTTTACATGATGTACAAATAGTTGCCCTGGTTGCAAGTCAAGGCAGGTTATCAGTTTATACCTTGTTCACTGCCGTATGGCAGCACAATCTTTAACCGCAGACAATATACACGGCCTCCCCACGAAACAGTGAGGAGGCCGTCATAATATCAGCTTGGACAACTATGCTATTTTACGCCCAACGTGTATAAGCGAAGTCCATACGATGAGGCAGAAGCGAGCTCTTAGGATACAGGCGGAAACCATAACGGTAAACACCGGCATCATTCATAGGCACATTGAGGTGATAGGTTATGACATCGCCTTCAACCTTATCCACATCAAATTCAAAACGCTTTACAAAAGTCTCCTCGTTGCCATCAACTTTGTAGACAACCATCTCGACTCCAAGGTTCTGTCCTATGCCATTTGTATCGACAACTATTGTGGTATCACTATTGGTTCCCGCCATAGCATTACCATGATCAAGAGAAACCACATCAAGCACCTTGATACCATCCCATGCGGCTGCCACTTTCTCCTTCCATGCGACAATCTCGCGGCATACTTTATAATCATTGGCCTGAAGGCTTGCCGTACGCACTCCCTCTTTGTTATAGAAACGGTCAATGTAATCGTCAATCATGCGCTTCATTGTGAAATGCGGAGCGATGTGTCCGATCGAACGCTTGATATACTGGATCCATTCCGGCGAATAGCCCTTAGAGTTCTTGGCATAGTAGAGAGGTATGATCTCGTTTTCGAGCATCGAATAAATTGTAGCGGCGTCGAGCTTGTCCTGCTGAGCCTGCTGCTCGGGCGAGAACGTGCGCTTGTCGGTGAGAGCCCAACCAGCTTTCTCATCGAACTTATAGCCCTCATACCACCATCCGTCGAGCACCGAAAAGTTAAGCACACCGTTCATCTCGGCCTTTTCACCGGATGTGCCGGATGCTTCAAGCGGACGTGTCGGAGTATTGAGCCAGATATCCACACCGGTAACCAACCGCTTTGCCACGATCATGTTGTAATCCTCAAGGAAAATAATCTTTCCGAGGAACTGCGGCATACGCGAGATTTCCATAATGCGTTTGATAAGTCCCTGCCCGGCACCGTCGGCTGGATGAGCCTTACCAGAGAATATAAACTGAACAGGGAATTTGTCATTGTTGACAATCTTGTCGAGACGCTCCAGATCAGTGAAAAGCAGATGCGCACGCTTGTATGTGGCAAAACGACGGGCAAAACCAATTATGAGAGCATTGGGATTTATCTTGTCGACAATCTTCATAATTGCCGAAGGATCCCCCTGGTTGGCAAGCCATTTCTCTTTAAAATCGCGCTTCACAAAGTTGACGAACTTCTCTTTCATCAGGCGGCGCATCTCCCAGATATCCTCATCGGCAACATCGAAGATTCCTTTCCATGCTTCAGGATCGCTCTGGTGTTCAAACACCTGTTTGCCAAGTACCTTCGAATAAAAATCTTTCCACTCCGAAGCAGCCCATGTGGGCATGTGCACTCCATTAGTCACATAACCTACATGGCTCTCCTGCCATGAATAGCCTTTCCAGATTCCGGCAAACATCTTTTTTGAAACCTCACCATGCAGCCAGCTCACTCCATTGGCCTCCTGACATGTATTGAGCGCAAACACACTCATCGAGAAACGATCGTTTGTGTTGGGGTTCTCACGGCCCATATTCATAAGATCATCCCAGCTTATACCAAGTTTGGCAGGGTATTCTCCCATGTATTTGCCAAACAAGCCTTCATCGAAATAGTCATGGCCGGCAGGCACAGGTGTATGCACCGTGTAGAGACTTGACGCGCGCACCATCTCAAGAGCTTCGTTGAAACCAAGATGCTTCTCCTGCACATAATCGACCAGACGCTGGAGATTGAGCAGTGCGGCATGTCCTTCGTTACAGTGGTAAAGAGTAGCATTCACACCAAGTTTTTTGAGCATGAGCACACCTCCGATACCAAGGAGATACTCCTGCTTAATGCGGTTCTCCCAGTCGCCACCGTAAAGCTGATGAGTTATAGGACGATCGAATTCGGAGTTCATATCGAAGTCGGTGTCCATGAGATACAGCTTCATGCGGCCTACATTGACACGCCAGATATGGCTGTAGACAATTCGTCCGGGATATGGAACCTCGAGGATCATCGGATGACCGTTGGCATCCATCACCTGCTCGATAGGAAGCTGATTGAAGTTCTGAGCCTCATAGTTGGCGATCTGCTGTCCGTCGACCGAAAGGCTCTGTGTAAAGTATCCGTAGCGATAAAGGAAACCGACCGCAGTCATGTCAACGCAGCTGTCGGAAGCTTCCTTGATATAGTCACCTGCAAGTACACCCAAACCGCCCGAATAGATCTTCAGCGCGTTGCACAGGCCGTATTCCATCGAAAAATAGGCTATCGACGGCACGTCTTTGCGCATGGGCACCGACATGTACTTTCTGAAAGAGTCATAGACTTTCTCTATGCGCGACATAAGTCCCTTATCGGCAAGAATTTCCTGCTGACGGGCAAATGACAGCTGCTGGAGCAGCATTACCGGATTCTCGCCGGTCATACGCCACAGATCGTGATCTATGTCACGGAAAAGGCTTTTTCCTTCGCTGTTCCATACCCACCAGAGGTTCTTTGCAATTTCCTCAAGAGGCTTCAGTGGGGTCGGAAGCTCCGATTTCACCGTAATCTCCCGCCACGCAGGCGCATTGGTGTTGCTTACTTGAAGTTTCATAATATTATATTAATCTTACTTATTATTCAATTGTTTTTTATCCGATTTTCAGCAGCTTTCAGAGCTATTCCGTAGGCCTCGACATAGTATTCGATAAAATAGCTCCATGCGGCACAATCGGATGTGGCCATAGCAGCCGCAGCCACAGTCTCTTTTTCTTTCTTACTGAATGACGCTATCTTTCGCAGTGTAGATGCAATCTCACTCACAACATGGGAATAGTTGCCGTCGGTGCGGCCAACCACCTCGACACCCGTTGTCGTCAGACCTTCGCCGGGATGAGTAGAAGCTACCCACTGCCCGAAACCGGAAAGTGATGTTGTAACTGTAGGAACGCCAAACGCCACACTTTCAAGTGGAGTATATCCCCACGGCTCATAATAACTTGCAAACACTGTGGCATCAAGTCCGGGGAGCAAGTCATAGTATGGCATATCTACAATACCGTCTTTACCGTCAAGATAACACGGCACATACACAACATGCACTTTTGAGTCATTGATGCGCGACACTCCAAACGAGCGTATACGGTTGAGTATCGGGTCCTCACCGGGATTGTTAAGCTCATGAGTTATAACCGGAGCTGCAAGTCCATGACCTTTTTCACCGCTATCAAGAACCGACTTCAAATCTTCACGCGGCCCACGTGACCATGCAGGGACAAGTACATAAGCCAGCATACTGCGGTCATCGTCGGACATGCCGTAGCCCATCGTCGCAAGTGTATCGAGAAACAGATCAAGACCTTTGTTGCGGAACTCGCAACGACCTGATGTAGCAATAATCATCGTATTGTCGTCAAATCGCTTTCCGGTCAACACTTCGGCTATATCAATCAGACGCTTGCGTGACTTGCGTGCCAATGTCTTCATTTTGGACGGCGAAGGCACGAAATTCTTTTCAAATCCGTTTGGAGTCACTACATCAGGACGCTTTTCAAGAAGCTGCTCACACTCAATCGCAGTGACATCGCTCACAGTAGTAAAGCAGTCGGCATTATGTGCCGCCGCTTTTTCCAGTGAGTGTTTAGACTCCATGTTGAGTTCCCGGCTCATCTGATCTCCAAAATATCCGGGCATATAATCATAAAGCGGTTTCCCGTTTCCGCAGATACTGCGTCCGATACACGTCGCATGAGTGGTAAACAACGTGCCTACCTGAGGGAGACGACTCTTCACATAAAGCAATCCCATGCCTGTTGTCCACTCATTGAAATGAGCCAATACGTTTTTGCAAGATGCAGGCGCATCTCCAAGAATACTCTCGATCACAATGCCGGCCGCATGAGAAAACGCACAGGCTTCATCGTAATCGCCATAAGCGTGCAGACTATCTACGCCAAATTCATTCCACATTTTGCCATAGAATTCGTCTTTGACTCCATACATCGAAACGAAATCCACCAATACAGCAACCGGACGTCCCGGCACATCCCACCGACCGACTCTAACCTTAATCCCATAAGGCAACGCCTCACGTGATTTCCAAAATGCGAGTACTTTATCATCTTCTACAAAATCAGGAGAGTCGGCACCATTTGTCCATACATCCGGGCCAATAAACACCACCTTGTCATTGTACAAGCGCTGAAGTGTGTGAGCCCGTGTCGAAAGCACAGTATAAATGCCACCCACTTTGTTGCATACTTCCCAGCTTGTCTCAAACAAAATATCTATTTTTATCTTTGTTTCCAAACCTTGAAATATTCATGAAACATTTAAGACTATGAAGCGGTCAATGACCCGCTTCATCATTTTCAGACCGCAAAGATATATCTTTATTTTGTTTTCTCGCTCATAATCACAGTAAATTCGCCATTTCAACCATCTTTATCACCGCTTTTTTTGGAGAATACTATTTTTTATGTATATTTCGATTGCTTTATTTCGGATTTTTCGAACTCCGGAACCCTAACAAACTTTTGATTTTAAATCATCCGATGAATTACACTTTCCTCGCCGGTGCCGGCATTTTTTCCGCTATTTGCGCACTGCCTTTAAATGCCGGAGATATTAACACCGACATGCAATTTGACAAATATCCGGCCTATACAGCCGAAGACCTTGAGTTGGTAGTGAACCCCGACTCAACATTATTCACAATCTGGGCACCCTCGGCCCGACAAGCCCAGTTGCGCATTTATCCGTCGGGACGTAATTCAGAACCGGAACTCACTGTAGACATGACCCGTGCATCCAACGGTGCCTGGAAGGCATCCTTAGCAGGACAACTCTACGGCAAATTCTATACATTCCGCATCAACCATGACGGCAAATGGCTTGACGAGACACCAGGAATCTGGGCGAAGGCTGTAGGCATCAACGGAGACCGAGCCGCCATCATCGATTTCAGCAACACTAATCCCCAAGGATGGGACGATGACCGCCGTCCATCAACACCGTCCATTACCGATGCGGTCATATATGAAATGCACCACCGTGATTTTTCAGTAGATCCGACGTCGGGCATAGCAAACAAAGGCAAGTTTATCGCTCTCACTGAAACAGGCACACATAACTCATTTGGCGACGCCACCGGCATCGATCATCTGAAAGAACTCGGTGTGACCCATGTCCATATCCTTCCAAGCTATGATTTCAATTCGGTAGACGAAGCCAATCTTCCGGCCAACAACTACAACTGGGGCTACGACCCACTCAACTACAATACACCTGAAGGTTCTTACTCAACCAACCCGTCGGATCCCGCCACACGTATCAGAGAATTCAAACAAATGGTAAAATCTTTACACGACGCCGGCATAGGAGTGATCATGGATGTGGTTTACAACCACACAGCTCAGGGAAACGAATCGAATTTCTCGCGCCTCGTTCCGGGTTATTTTTACCGTCACCGTCAAGACGGCACTTATTCCAACGCTTCGGGCTGCGGCAACGAAACAGCCTCGGAGCGAAAGATGATGAGTGACTATATTGTCAATTCAGTAAAATACTGGGCTGACGAATACCACATAGACGGATTCCGTTTCGACCTGATGGGAATCCATGACACTGCGACAATGGATCGAGTAGCATCGGAACTGAAGAAAATACATCCCGATATATTCGTTTATGGAGAAGGATGGACCGCCGGCGACTCCCCTCTCGAACAAAATCATCGCGCACTTAAAGACAATGTAGGCAAAATGACTGGCATAGCCGTGTTTTCCGATGACATCCGCGACGCCATCAAAGGGCATTATTCAAAAGCTGGCGACCGTGGATTCGCCACCGGCAAACCGGGCAACGAGGAAACCGTAAAGATAGGTATTGCAGGAGCTACCGCCCATCCGCAGATAGACTATTCGAAGGGAAACAACTCAAAATCACCTTACGCCAAAGCACCGACGCAAGTCATCAACTATGTTTCGTGCCATGATGATCTCACTCTGACCGACAAACTCAACAAGTCGATGCCCGACGCCACAGCCGACGAACGCAAACGCGCCGCAAAACTTGCGCAGACAATAGAGTTCACTTCACAAGGCACTCCTTTCATGTTTGCCGGCGAGGAAGTTTTCCGCAATAAACAAGGTGTTCACAATTCATATAATTCTCCCGACTCAATCAATTCCATCAACTGGGATCTCAAACATGAGAACGCCGATCTGTTCAACTACTACAAGAACCTGATCGCACTGCGGCGCAGCCATCCGGCATTCCGCATGACTTCGGCGGAGGATGTCGCCCGTAATATTGTCTTTGACAACATTTCAGAGCCCAATCTCATATCCTACTCCATACGTAATAATGCCAATGGTGACGAGTGGGCTGAAATAAAAGTGATTTTCAACGGCGCCGATGATGACAAGGTTGTGAATGTCGCCAAACACGACTGGACAATTATCGCAGCCGACGCCCAGATAGATCCCGACGGCCTTGGCAAATCAAAGGGAGGAAAAATCACAGTCGCCCACCGCTCTGCGACTATTCTCGCACGCAAATAAATCGGCTGCGCCGGCGCGAACCGTGCTACGCACAACATTCGCTATTTTTTTCGTCGAATATAATTTTTGAGAACATTTGACTCTAAAAATCGGCTGCGCCGGCGCGAACCGTACTACGCACGACATTCGCTATTTTTTTCGTCGAATATAATTTTTGAGAACATTTGACTCTAAAAATCGGCTGCGCCGGCGCGAACCGTGCTACGCACGACATTCGCTATTTTTTTCGTCGAATATACTTCGTATATTTGTCGACTTAAAATCAATACAATTCCCTGATCAAAATGAAGACAAACTTAAGCTCACAGATCAAGATCGACACGGTCTCGCGGAGATATTACGAGGCTCAGTCGGACATCGACGTCGCAGCTCTGACACGCGACGAGAAGATCTACACGCGCATCTTTGAGACAGTCCCCGATGGCGCCGGATATCTCGCCCGTCATATTGTCAGAGTAATAAATAAAAACGTCGAAACCAAAGGACACTGCGCTATCGCATTCGGCGTAGGTGCAAACACCGCACCGGTCTACACCGAGCTTGTGCGTCTCTATGAAAAAGGAGAAGTCTCCTTTGAAAAAGTGACAGCATTCAATCTGGCCGAATTTTATCCTGTAAATCCCGACGGTCCGTCAACACTCGCACGCCTGCGCTCGATCATACTTGACAAGGTTAATATCCAGGAAGAGAACATACATTCTTTCCCGACAACAATGGCGCGAGAGGACATCTTCCATCTCTGCCGCGACTATGAACAGGAAATATTAGATTGCGGAGGTCTCGACCTCACGATATGTGAAGTCGGCCCGGCCGGAATCATAGGCTACAACGAACCCGGATCGCTTCCTTCGTCAAAATGCCGCCTTGTGCTTCTCAGCGGAGAAACCCGACAGACAATATCAACCAACTTCAACACCGACACTGTCCCGTCAACCGCTATCACCCTCGGCATCGGCAATATACTTTCTTCGACCAGAATCATGGCAATGGCCTGGGGAGAAAACCGCTCATCGGCTGTAAAAGAAACAATCGAGGGCACAATCACGTCAGATGTACCCGCCTCATTCCTGCAAACCCACAACCATGCGCGTATAGCCCTTGACCTCTCGGCTGCCGAAAAACTCACACGCATAGCTCATCCGTGGAAAGTGACAACATGCGAGTGGACTCCGAAACTGATACGTCGCGCCATCGTATGGCTGTGTGAGAAAACCGGCAAACCAATCCTGAAACTCACCGACAAGGATTACAATGACTGGGGACTTGGTGAACTGGTAGCCCTCTACGGTTCAGGCTACAACGTAAACATAAAGGTCTTCAACGAGCTACAGCACACAATCACAGGCTGGCCCGGCGGAAAGCCTAATGCCGATGATACCTACCGACCGGAACGTGCCACACCCTATCCCAAGCGTGTAATAGTCTTCAGCCCCCATCCCGACGATGACGTAATTTCCATGGGCGGAACATTGAAGCGTCTTGTCGATCAGGGCCATGATGTGCATGTCGCCTATGAGACTTCGGGCAACATCGCTGTCGGTGACGAGGATATGCTTCGTTATTTCCTTGTCATGGATAAGGTAGCTCCGATGTTTGGCTTCGATACTCCCGATTACCGCAAACTCAGTGACATTGTCAAGCATACCGCCGATCATAAGGCAGCCGGAGACATAGACCTTCAGGATATACGTGAGGTAAAGACAATGATCCGTCAGGCCGAGGCTTCGATAGCATGCCGCTATATCGGTGTCAAGCCCGACCACATCCATTTCCTTCGTCTCCCCTTCTATGAAACAGGAGCAATCAAGAAAGGAGACCTCACAATTGCCGACATTGAAATTGTGTGCAAACTCATCACCGATGTGAAGCCTCATCAGATCTTTGTAGCCGGAGACCTTGCCGATCCCCACGGCACTCACCGGGTATGCACCGATGCCGTGCTTGCCGCTGTCGATGAACTTAAAAACGAACCATGGATGTCCGATTGCCGAATATGGATGTATCGAGGCGCATGGGCTGAATGGGAAATCGACCACATTGAAATGGCCGTACCTATCAGTCCGGAGGAACTACGCTTCAAGCGTAATTCAATCCTCAAACATCAGTCTCAGATGGAAAACGCACCATTCCTTGGTGACGACGACCGTCTTTTCTGGCAGAGAGCCGAAGAGCGTAACCGCGCGACTGCAAAACTCTATCAGAACCTTGGTCTTGCATCCTATGAGGCAATGGAGGCATTTGTAAGCTACAAGCCGATCTGACAATCATTTCCGAGTCCAACTAAATGGCGGCTGTGTCGTAGTGTTCGACACAGCCGCCATCTTGTATTCCGAACAAACTGAAATGACGCTTTTAAAGTCGCGTCAGATAATTTCAGCTATGGCATCGGCAACAACGAATGTGCTGCCTCCTATGAATATAAAATCATCTGGACCGGCAGCATCCTTTGCAGCACTTATAGCAGAGACGACATCGGGAAACGCCCGTCCATCAAGACCATGACCACGTGCGGCAACAAGAAGCTGCTCCTGATCCAAAGCACGCGGCACTGATGCCCGGGTAAAGTAATAAACCGCATCGGCGGGCAAAAGCGACAGAATAGAGTTTATATCCTTATCATTGACGAAACCAAGTATGCAACGTACTTTTCCGGCCGACCAAGCCGACAGTGACCGTGCAAGATACTGCCAGCCTCCTATGTTATGTCCTGTATCTGCTACAATAAGCGGAGAATCGCCAAGTTTCATCCAGCGCCCTGCAAGTCCTGTGATGGCACAGACCCCTGCGAATCCTCTGGCAACATCTTCGTCGGTAAACACGAATCCGGTATCGCGAAGTTTAAGCAAGGCTGTGAATACCGTTGCTGCATTTCGTGTCTGGCAGTCACCCGACAACTCCGCTTCTATTCTTGAACCGAACGGAGTATCGAAATACACGATAGTGTCGGCAATACGTTCAAAACGGCTGAAAGGAATGTTATCGGAAGCAATATGAAGTTGTGCACCGGCTTCGGCCGCCTTAACAACAAAAACATCACGCACTTCACTAATATCACCCTCACCAAGCACAACAGGAACACCCGGTTTTATGATACCGGCCTTTTCCGACGCTATAGCTGAAAGTGTGTCGCCGAGCTGCGCCGTGTGATCAAAGGAAATATTGGTAATGACCGATAGAACCGGAGTGATAATGTTGGTAGAGTCAAGCCGGCCGCCGAGACCTACCTCGATAACCGCAACATCGACCTCTGACTTTGCAAACCAGTCAAATGCCATCACAGTAGTCAACTCAAAAAAGGATGGAGATAGATCCGGCGCAGACGCGATGTATTTCTCAAGCCACTCCACTACTTCAGCTTCCGGTATCTTCATGCCATTGACGCGTATGCGCTCCCGGAAATCAACAAGGTGGGGTGATGTAAAAAGCCCGACACGGTATCCGGCGGTCTGCAAGATGGCAGCAATAGTATGTGCCGTTGATCCCTTGCCGTTTGTGCCGGCGACATGTATGGAAGGAAATTTTTTATGTGAGTCTCCGTTGATATGAGACAACCTGCGCACAGTATCGAGACCGGGCTTATAGGCGGCAGCTCCGATCTGCTGGAACTGCGGAGTCGCGTCATATAGATATTCGACAGCTTGATTGTAAGTCATAGCACAAAATTAGGTCATAAAAACCAATAAAAAAACATAAAAGACTGTAACCAAACAACCGTTTCAACCGTCATATATAACGTAAGACGAACCTAAAAATTCACCAACCATAATTATATGAATAAATTTACAATTTTCGCAGCAGCCATCGCCCTCTTCTCATTCACCGGAACAAATGCAGCAGAAACCAGCGAACCAAAAGATTTCAACATAATAGGAAACGGCCGTGAAGTGAAATCGTCAGCCGAAAGATCGACACGGACTGTAAGTGTGAAAGAAAAATACAGTGCAATAAAAGTATCTCAAGGAATCACCGTGAACCTGACAAACGGAGAGGGCCCTCTTACCGCCAGCATAAGCGGACCGACAAATGTAGTGGACCTTACTGCAATTGAGGTTGACAATAATACGCTGATTGTGAAATTCAAGGAGAATATAAGCCTTAAAGGTGAAAACGTAATCGTAGACATAAAAGGAATGATACCCGACAGCTTTCATGGAAGTGCAGGCGGCATACTCAACGTAAATTCATCTGTAAAAAGCGATGGAGAAGTATCGGTAAATGTCAGTTCAGGAGCCACAGTGAATCTAAACAAAACCGTATCGGGTTCCGACATTGAAATCGCAGCATCATCGGGGGCATTCATCAATATGAACAATAAAGCGACAGCGGCAGAATGCACTGTCGACACCAGTACCGGTGCAGAAATAAAAATTGCAGAAATAACAACTGACTATATCAGACTAAAAGCCTCCACTGGCGGAACAGCCAAAATTTCGGGCAAAGCCAATGTAGCATCGGCAAAGGCGAGCTTAGGCGGAGAGATTGACTGCCGAAAACTTACTGTGAACAATTACAAAAGTGTCAAGACCTCACTTGGCGGAGAAATTTTACGACAAAAGGCCATTTAACACTTTTTACACATAAAATCATCAATATTTTTGTGTGACGATGTAACAAAACAGGGTATATCTGCGTCAAAAGAATAGAGCACAAAAAACTATCCATGCTATGAACAAAAAGAGCGTTTTAATACAGGCAATCACAAGTCCGATAACTGTCGTGTGCATCTGTCTTCTTGTGGCAGCCAACTGTTTTGCATTCAGCGACAACAGCATAGATGTATTCAACTTTAACAAAGAATATATCAAACCGTCGAAAGATCTTGTGACGCATGAGTTAGGCATCGTTGAAAAATACAACGAAATTGATGTGAACCGAGGTGTGAATGTAACATATCGCGTAACTGCCGGAACACCGACCGCCGAAGTTACGGCCCCCAAAAATCTTATCGACTACGTGAAAGTCTATGTTAAAAAAGGCACACTCAAGATTACAATCGACGATAATATACAGGTAAAGGGCAATTTAAACATCAACGTCATTGTATCAGGACCAGCAATCGGTGATTTTGAAGCAAGTTCAGGCGGACAGATCACGATCGAGTCACCACTGACCCTGACCAAATCACTTGATGCTGATGCAAGTTCGGCTGGATACATAATTTTCAAAGAAACAATAAACGCCGCCAAAGTATCATTTGATGCATCATCGGCTGCCAATATCACAGCAGCTAATGTGGAAAGCAAAATTGGCGAATTTGAGGTAAGTTCGGGCGCCGAAATCAAAGTCGACAAAATCATAAGCGACTATCTTGAACTTGACAGTTCATCAGCTGCCAAAATCACGATTAAAGACTGCGTTCTGAAAAATCTTGATGCCTCAGCATCGTCGGGAGGACGAATATCTATCGCCGGTGTGACCGATGCAGCCACCCTACGCGCATCATCAGGAGCGTCGGTCGGCAGTAATAACCTGACAGTAAAATCCTCGATAAGTAAAACTGCATCGTCGGGAGGACGAATATCTACAAAATAAAACAAACGATGAATATTGGATGAATTTAGTTATTGAATGATGGTCTTTTCCTTCGGAGGAATATACTCCGAAGGAAATTTCATATATAAAAGATATGGCCAACACCTTGCTTACTGTCATTATTCCGGTGCTGAACCGCAAAAATAAGCTTTGGAGAACTCTGATGTCCATATCTTCACAGGATCATATCGAACCCGGCCGCATCAGTCTCATTATAGTCGACAACGGTTCAACCGACGGCGCTATAGATATAACCGAGGCATGGATCAAAAAAGACGCTCCGCAATGGCTAGACGTGACAATGGTCAAAGAGAGCCGTCCAGGAACATGTGCGGCCCGAAACAGGGGACTCGCCGAGGCCCAAAGCGACTGGGTGATGTTTTTCGACAGCGACGACCTGATGAAACCCAATCATCTGCATAGCGTTATAGAAAGTATAGAAAATGCAAATGACGCAGATGTGATTTATTGGGATGTGGCCTATGAAACAGAGGACGGAAAATGCGGAGTCCACCGTAAAGCAGGCCGCAATATATGGTTCAATGCTGTTATGCGCGGTATTCTTTCAACCCAACGTTACTGTTGCCGACGCAAGACAATACAATGGGCCGGAGGATGGAATGAAGAACTATGGGGATGGAACGACTGGGAACTATCGCTGAGACTAATCGGATCAGGCGCAAGGCTTCAATACCATACAGGCAAACCTACAGTTACCGTAATGGTGCACCGGGAATCAATCACCGGTGAAAGCTTTACATCGGGGGCAGGTAAATGGGAAGCTTCGATGGCAATTGCAAGAGAATATGCCCAAAGGGCCGGACTTGACTATGTGGTTCAGCTGATAGACATGAAAGGCGCAGTACTTGCCGGAGACTATGCGCGTGAAGGGTCGACCGAATTGTCGCACCGTCTGTTGAATAAGCTATACTCGCATGGAGATGTATCGCGATGGCGATTGCGATTCATTGCCGGATGGCAGCGCATAGCCGGCCGTTGGAGCAGTGTGGCTTTGTGGCTCACCGGCGGTTGGAAACTTTAATGAGAAGCACCGGCGGGATCACCTCTGATCACCCGGTGCTGTTTAAATGCAGTTGTGTGTCTATAGCATTATTATTCCAGTGTCATGAGCCATGGAATATTACTAATGAACGAACATGCTTTCGGGAATGGTGGTATTGAAATCAATCGACTGTGTTTCCACAATTGTTATTTGCTTATCGGTTGGGCTTTCCGCTACAATTTTTGCACTCCTGAGCTTTTTGTCAGAACGTGAAAACTCTCCAATGAAAGTAATTGAGTTTTTACGATGTCGGACAGTAATGATATTACCATCTTCCGAAATCTCTTCATCAAGCACATTAAATGATCCAATCAATGATTCAAGACCAAACAGTTCTTTAAACTCAGGACCGGTATCATCAGAACACCTCTTAACCTGAATACCATTCCTCAAATGTATGTAATCTTTTCCATCAAAAATTACAGTATTCTTTTCGGCATCATGCCAATCGATGCGTGACATACTTCTTCCATCCTTATTCAGGAAATACAATGTAGCATTAACCATTGATGCCTCGGGGGCAGGATCATATATTGCCTTTGAATCGGTTTCTATGCCTCTGAGCACGAAATCAATCTTCCCGTTCTCGCTATTTTCAGCAGATTCAAGGGCTCCGAACACTATTTCAGACGCAGGTGCTATATTGGCAGATGCCGGCATTACCGATTTTACAGCAACAGTAATTACCAAAACAAACATTGCTGCAATACCTCCGATCGTCCATATTTTCGCCAACCGACGACGGCGCCTGCCGTATCCTTTTCTTGGGAAACGCGGTGTAAGCATTTCTATGACTTTATCATAGTCCTGATCATGATTTATTCTATCGTTCATATCTTTGATAATTATAATAATTTTTCTTTCTTCAGCCTGTCACGGATTTTCTCAATACCATAGCGAAAACGCGCCTTTGCCGTCGACAGACCGACGTCCATAATTTCAGCAATTTCCTGATATTGCAGTCCGCTATGCAATCTGAGACGTATGGTTTCCGACTGTTCTTCAGGCAGCAGATTCAGCAGCCTGTTGATAAGAGCAAACTCCTCTTCGAAATTATCCGGCTGCATAGACTCCGAATCCAATGTCTCAAAAGATTCAATATCCAACGCACACGTTTTTGATAAATTTCTGAGCATATCGCAACAATCGTTATGAAGTACCCGATAAATATAGGAACGTGCATCTGAGACGTTATCAAAGCGTTTTGGATCAGATAAAAATTTCACATACAGATTCTGAAGGATGTCCTCCACATCTTTTATGTCATGTAGCCGATAGCTCGCGTACTGAAAAAGCCTTGGCTTTTCAGTCTCAAGCATCTCGAAGATCAGTTGTGTTGATTTTGCCATATCCCGGAATTCATTTATACCTATTAAGACGGTGTAAATCCCCAAAAGATATATTTATCCGACATTATTTTTGACGGATTACAAAATAAATTCAAACAGTAATCCCGACAGACTCAGGGAATGCGAAGACGTGTGAAAGGAACATTGCCGGCCTGAGCCGCACGTAACGAAAAATTGCCACCATACATAGGACCGATCCGGAGCTGCCAGGCATGATATCCTTTTCCTATCAAAAGAAAATCCAGGAACGTCTTTGTATGATCGCTGCATACATCGGTGTCGACATGCGCTATAGTCCCCTCTGGACTGACCACATAGTCCAATTGCAGGGCACGTCCAAGAAATGTCACCGAATCGCTTGTGACAAGCACTTTAGTTCCGGGATTCTGACTATGAATGCTTTGCAACTGATCGATGCATCTTGTAATCAGTGACTCCCTCTCGTCATCATCAAGCTGTCGACCCGGTTTCGGTTCCCGAAAATCTCCCAGAAGATCAAGAAAGCGTGCGGAAACACTCACAAAACGTCTCTCTCCTCCAAGGCGCTCCAGTTCTTTTTCGACAAGCGCCTGCATGCGGTCAGAAGGCTTGAACAGCTCTCTGAAATCATCGGCAAAGCTGTCTTCACACCAATAAAACGAACTGTAGACATGATATTACCTATTCCGGTCTTGCAAAAATCCAGCGACTGTGGCTTTCTCAAATTCAATCTCGCGGGCGCCTGTATCACCGGTATTGTCCATATATACAGGTTCGGCCTGTAAACTATTATAAGTGAGATCTCCCTCCTTCAAACGCCAATCATATTCGGCCGGCACCAGATACTCGCCGAGCGGAAACGGCCACGTGAAATGAATGGCAAACCGGCGTCCATCCTCTTTACAAAAATGATAGAACGACGCAATACTGCGCAGACGATCGGCAAGTCCACCGTGAAGCAGACGTCCGTCGGACATAGCTACGACCATTGCCGGATCATCAAGACCCGACAATGGCCGACTTTCAGTGTAATATTTCAATAAGTGCCTCCGCACGACCCGACGATAACGATAGCGACGGAAAAAGAGAAAATTTACCTCTCTCTTAAGTGGTACAAGCCACGCGGGACACTTTGACATAACCGATACTTAAAGAGCAAGCAATTCCTCGATTTTGGCCTTAAGAACTTCCTTGGACTGGAGTCCGGCAAGACGGATATCGGTTTTCTTACCATCCTTGAAGAAGAGAAACGTCGGGATAGCCATAACACGATACTTCATGGCAAGGTCACTTTCCTCATCGATATTGTATTTGCCAATGACGACGCGCCCTTCATATTCCTCGGCCATAGCGTCGACAGCAGGAGCCATCGCCTTGCATGGACCGCACCATGTAGCCCAGAAATCAATCACGACAGGCTTGCCTGACTCAATAATCTCGCCGACGTTTGCGTCTGTAAATGTAAGTGCCATAATTTCAGTTTATTATTATTTAGTAGTATTTATTTCTTCATGATACTCTGTAATCGAGTTCCATTTCATCGAGTGTCTCAAGCACCTTGCGTGTCAACGGCATCTTGCGGCCGGCATCAAGGCGTATCACCCGGTTTGACTCAGCATCAAAAACCCTGAACGCCCAGTTGATCCTGCCTATCTCACTGTCGGACGCTCCTGTGTGCATACATTCCTTAAGTGTACCGAGAAAATCATTGTTGAGCATAGCCGGCACAACGTCGATAGTAAGCTGATGCAACAGGCGGCCTTGCATATCGCCAAGCCACTGCATATCGACAATTTTCATGCGCAGATCACCATTATAGCCTTTGTGCCATGCAAGTTTCGCATAAATCGCAGAACCGGGAGTGCCAAAACTCGAATACAGCTTAAAATCATCTCCGAAAAGACGAAGGTCATAGGTACCCATGAAATCTTCTATCTTCATTATACCGAAAAACGACCCTTTTTTTGTCAATCTCTTTTCAAAATCGACCACCATACCGCCAATGCATATTTCGGCACCTTCCGCAATATGATTTTCAAGTTCAGACAACGGAGTAAGCGCCTGGGTCAACTCCACATAGAACGGATCAAGAGGATTGGCCGACAGATACATCCCAACCAGTTCTTTTTCCTTCTCGAGTCTCACGGCAGGAATCCACTCTATGCCCGGTTTAACAGCCGGACGCCCCGATGTGTTAAGGCCCGGATCGGTCTCACCGAACAACGATGCCTCGGCACGCTGCGATGCCTGCTGAAATGCATATCCGTATCGCAAAAGATTTTCAGCAAAGGTCTCATCCTTACTGTTTTTTTCCAGATAGTCCTCGCGCTTGATCCCCTCAAAACAATCGAATGCACCGGCAAGCGCCAAAGCCTCAAAGACACGGCGGTTGAGGCCTCCCATAGGCACGCGCTCGACAAAATCATAGATTGACTCGAATACTCCTCCTCGCCTTCGCTCGTCGATAATACCCGCAACTACGTTTTCGCCGACACCCTTGATCGCCGACAATCCGAAACGGATCTCACCTTTGGAATTCACACCGAATTTACTGAAACTTTCATTGACGCTCGGCCCCTTTACAGGTATCTTCATAGCCTTGCACTCGTCCATGAAGCCGCGCAACTTCGTGATGTCGGCACTGTTGCGCGACAGCACAGCCGCCATATACTCCGGTGCGTAATTGGCTTTCAGCCATGCCGTCTGATAAGCTACCCAACTATAGCATGTGGCATGACTCTTATTGAACGCATATGAAGCAAATTTTTCCCAGTCAGCCCATATTTTTTCCAACACTTTAGGATCATGCCCGTTGGCCTGTCCCCCCTCAAGAAACTTACCTTTCAGATGATTCATCTTGTCGATAAGCTTTTTACCCATAGCCTTACGCAACGTATCACTCTCACCACGGGTAAAGTTGGCAAGCAACCTCGACAAAAGCATCACCTGCTCCTGATAGACGGTCACCCCATAGGTATCTCTCAAATAACGCTCCATTACAGGAATGTCATAGACAATCTCCTTGCGCCCATGCTTACGCGCGATGAACTCGGGGATATAATCCATAGGACCCGGACGGTAAAGAGCATTCATCGCTATAAGATCCTCGAACGTCGACGGCTGCAGTTCACGAAGATATTTCTGCATACCGGCCGACTCAAACTGGAATGTACCGAACGTGCGTCCCTGACAGTAAAGCTTGTAGGTCTTCGGATCATCGATAGGAATTGTGTCCATGTCAATGTCGATACCGCGCGTAAGTTTTACATTCTTTACGGCATCCTTGATGATCGAGAGTGTCTTTAGACCGAGGAAGTCCATTTTTATAAGACCTGTCTCTTCAATTACACGTCCCTCGTATTGCGTAACAAGAAGCTTACCTTCCTGTTTATCCGTAGCCGTAGAAACCGGAACCCAGTCGGTTATATCGTCGCGGCAGATTATAACACCGCAGGCATGAACACCTGTGTTTCTCACATTGCCCTCAAGCTGGCGCGCATACTGTAGTGTCTCTACTATGAGAGGATTGCTGCTTCGCAACTCATTCTGGAAATCGGGCAGATACTCATAGCAGTTCTTAAGGTTGATCTTGAGTTCCTTACCATTGACCTCTGGCATGTGGGCAGGCACAAGTTTCGCAATGCGATCGCTCTCGGCAAGCGGCAACTGCTCGACACGCGCCACATCCTTTAACGCAAGCTTTGTGGCCATTGTACCGTAAGTGATAATGTGCGCCACTTTCTCTTCCCCATATTTCTGAGTGACATAACGCAGCACATCGGCTCGGCCGTCATCATCGAAGTCAATATCAATATCAGGCAGGGAAATACGATCGGGATTCAGGAAGCGTTCGAAAAGAAGATCGTATTTTACGGGATCTATCTGAGTTATACCCAAACAATAAGCGACGCACGAACCTGCGGCCGATCCACGGCCCGGTCCCACGCTGACTCCAAGCTGATTCTTGGCCGCGTTGATAAAATCCTGCACAATCAGGAAGTAACCGGGAAAACCCATTGTCTTCATAATGTGCAGTTCGAAATTTATACGCTCGTCGATTTCATGCGGCAGCGGGTCGCCATAACGTTTTTTAGCACCGTCATAGGCAAGTTTGCGCAGATAGTCCGCCTCAAACTTAATTCTATATAATTTTTCATAACCGCCAAGGCTTTTCACTTTTTTCAAAGCGGCCTCCTCACTCATGACAATGTTACCATTTTCATCGCGAGTGAACTCATCGAACAGATCCTGCTCTGTGAGACGCTGACGGTACTCCTCTTCGGTTCCGAAATCAGCCGGAATCTCGAAAGTCGGCATAATGGGACCGTGGTCGATCGAATATACCTCGACCTTATCAAGAACTTCAAGCGTGTTGGAGAGAGTCTGGGGGAGATCTCCGAAAAGGCGGTTCATCTCCTCGGTGGTCTTCATCCACTCCTGCTTTGAATAGAACATGCGATTGGTATCGGCCACATATTTGTTGGTCGATACGCATATCAACCGGTCATGTGCCTCGGCATCTTCCTCATTTACGAAATGAACGTCGTTGCTCGCGATAAGCTTTATACCAAGTCGGGCGCTCAGCTCCACAAGCTTTTCATTGACTCTTTCCTGAAGAGGATATGTGTCGTGATTGGCATTCTGAACCGTCGCCTTGTGGCGCTGCATCTCAAGATAATAGTCGTCGCCAAATGTGTCTTTGTACCACTTGAGCGATTTCTCGACTTTCTCCATGTCACCGGCAAGAATCAACTTCGGAATCTCGCCACCAAGACATGCGGAACACACTATAAGACCCTCACGATAAATCTCAAGCTCACGCTTGTCAGTCCGCGGGTGGTAATAGAAGCCCTTAGTCCAGGCCTTGCTCACCAGCTTACAGAGATTCTTGTAGCCTTGTTTGTTTTTTGCCAGCACGATAAGGTGATTACCCTTATCGCCCGATAGCCGCGTCTCAAGCCCATTTTCGGTCACATACATCTCGCAACCGAAAATGGGTTTGAATTCCGGCAGCCCCTGCTCGCGCAACTTTCCGTTTTTCTTGTTCACATAATTGAACATCTCCTTCACACCATACATCACACCATGGTCTGTCAGAGCAATTCCCGGCATTCCGTCGGCTATCGCTTTATCTACCAGCGCGTCTATCGAAGCCTGGCCATCGAGTATGGAATACTGTGAGTGGACGTGAAGATGTACAAAAGGTTCCAAGGCAAGGGAATTTATGAGAGAGATTAATTATTTGCAATTATTACCAGATCACTACTCGGTCTTCGGGAGCGCGGTAAAGTTTGTCGCCCTCCTTTATGCCGAACGCCTCAAAGAAAGGCTCGATGTTGCGGAGTGTTACATTCACACGGTTTTCAGCCAGCGAGTGCGGGTCTGACGAGGTGAGGTTGAGCTTTTCCTCATCACGGGCGTTGTTAGCCCAGATATAGGCATAATTCATGTAGAACAACTGTTCGGGAGTCATGCCGGCAACCTTTGCCTCTTCTGATTTCGGATCGATCCCCTGCTTTGCAAGAGCGTTAAGCAATGCTGTGCGCGATACACGCAGGCCACCCTGGTCAGCGATGTTCTCGCCAAGCGTGTACTGGCCGTTGGCATGCACGCCAGGAGCAATCTCAACCGAATCAAACTGTGCTACAAGCTGCTTTGCAAGAGCATTGAACGCTTCGGCATCCTCAGCTGTCCACCACTCTTTCAGATTTCCTTCAGCATCGAAAATACGGCCCTGATCGTCGAACCCATGTGTCATCTCATGACCGATGACAACTCCGATTCCACCGTAATTCTCGGCATCGGTAGCTTCCGGATCAAAGAACGGTGCCTGCAGAATCGCAGCCGGAAAAACTATCTCGTTGGCCATGGGATTGTAGTAGGCGTTGACCGTCTGCGGTGTCATGCCCCACTCGGTCTTGTCGACCGGTTTTCCCCATTTTGAGAGTATGTCGTCTTTATTCCACTTCTGCACCTGCTTGAAGTTATCATAAAGGCTCTTGCTTTCATCAATCTCAAGCGTGCTGTAATCTTTCCACTTGTCGGGATAACCGATTTTTACTGTAAAAGCGGCAAGTTTCCTACGTGCATTTGCTTTGGTTGAATCACTCATCCATGTGAGATTATCGATGTGTGTGCCAAGGGACCCGCGCAGATTCTCAACAAGGTCAAGCATTTTCTGCTTGGACGACTCTGGGAAATACTTTGCCACATACAACTCGCCTATAGCTTCACCCATTGCAGACTCTGTCATCGACAACGCACGCTTCCACAACGGACGCTGCTCCTCGACACCGCTCATCACTTTGCTGAACTCAAAAGAAGTATCAGTGAAATCGGTACTGAGATAAGGAGCCGCCTGTGCCACATATTTCCAAAGATAATAATCTTTCTTCTCGCGTGGCGAAAGCGAAGCAAGAAGATCATTGGCACGCTTCACCGTGTTGATCTCAGTCACAATTACCTTGTCGAGCGAATCGATGCCCATCGTCTCGACAAAGAAGCGATCCCAGTCGATTACCGGATACATCTTTTTAAGCTCTGTGAACGAACGCGGATTTTTCATCGCGGCAATATTACGGCTTTCCTCAAGACTCCATGTTTCTTCGGCAAGCGATGTCTCGATTTTCATCACATTTTCCATAATGCGTTCCGCATCCCCGGCACTATAGCCAGCATTGATCATCTGCTGACGGATCAGGGTGCGGTAGGCGTTGCGTATCGCCGTATTGCGCTCGTCGTCGAGCAGATAATAATCGCGGTTGCCAAGACCGATACCACCGCCACTCACATACATGGCATAGGCATTGCTGTCGTCGAAATCCTCCATTGGACCTGCATTGAAAAACGGACTGCCATGTTCAGAATGCATCCACATGAAAAGATCAGTCATAGCATTATCATCCTCGGCACTTTCCTCAATCTTACGCAGATCGGCAAGTATCGGTGACGCACCTTCATTGTTGCGGCGCACAGTGTCCATTGCCTGATTGTAGATTGTGGATACTTTGAATGCCACACTGCCGGCTTGGGGATTAGTTTCGGCAAGAGTCGTCACGATCTCTTTCACCCGCTCCTGGTTCTGCTCGTCAAGCACATTGAACTGTCCGTAGCGTGCGTGTTCGGCTGTAAGCGGATGTGCCTGCTGCCATCCCTTGTTTACGTGACCGTAGAAATCCTCACCAACTGCGATAGTCTCATCTATCGAGGTGGTATCGAGGCTTTTGAGGGCAGAGCCTTTGGGAGTACATCCTCCAGCCACAGCCCCTGCTGCTGCAATTGTCATACAGTAAGCAACGTATGAAATCTTCATTTTACCTTATTTTTATTTTACACACGGCACTCTCCTGCCGTCATGTCATGATCACATGATGCCGCGCTCACGCAGTTTCTGCTGCCAAGCCCATGCCGAACGCATAGTGTCGGCAAGCGGGGTCGCGGCTTTCCAACCAAGCACTTCATTGGCGTGTTTGGGATTAGCCCATACCTTTTCAATGTCGCCTGCACGACGGGCTACAATCTTTTTAGGCACAGTCACTCCCGTAGCCTTCTCAAATGTATCGATCAATTCCAACACCGACACACCGTTTCCGGTGCCGAGATTGAAAATCTCCACTTTGTCATCGGATTTGTCCTCCAGCATCCGCTCCACTGCTATAACATGGGCTTTTGCAAGGTCAACCACATTGATGTAGTCACGTATGCAAGAGCCGTCGGGGGTAGGATAGTCGTCACCAAACACGCTGAGTTCCTTTCTTATGCCCATAGCCGCCTGAGTGACATAGGGAAGAAGATTCTGAGGCACGCCGTTGGGAAGCTCGCCGATCTCAGCCGACGGATGCGCTCCTACCGGATTGAAATATCGCAGAATGACACTCTTGAAAGGGGCTCCGGCTGAAATAACCTCTGTAATGATCTCCTCGGAAATCTGCTTTGTATTACCATAGGGAGAAGTTGCTTTCTTGATAGGCGCAGCCTCTGTGACAGGATTTTCGTCGGGCTCACCATAGACCGTGCATGACGAACTGAACACTATGCCTTTTGTGCCATGCTTTGCCATCTGCTCAAGCAGATTCATGAGCGTATTGAGGTTGTTGCGGTAATAGAGTATCGGCTTTTCCATAGACTCGCCAACCGCTTTGCTTGCAGCAAAGTTGATCACACCTCTGATGTCAGGATAACTGTCAAATAGTTTCTCCATCGCCGGCATGTCGGTGCAATCGGCCTGCACAAAATCAGGACGCACACCTGTGATTTTTTCAATACCGTCGATCACTTCCATGTTGCTGTTGGACAAGTTGTCGACAATCACAACATTATAACCTGCCTCCTGGAGTTCAACCACAGTGTGGCTACCTATGTATCCGGTGCCGCCGGCCACCAAAATTCGCTGGTTTTTCATCTTTCTATGATATTTATATAGACTAATCTATTGCAAGTATAAGACCCTTGAGATATTCACCTTCGGGATGATAGATCGATACCGGATGATCAGCAGGCTGAGTCATCTGATGCAGTATTCTAACTTTACGTCCGGTCGATGCAGCCGCAGAAAACACTGCAAGCCTCAGATCACGTGCCGAAATCGCCTGAGAACAACTGAATGTGAACAGAACACCTCCCGGAGCAATCTTGCGCATGGCTACCGCATTGAGCTTCTGATAACCGCGCAGTGCGTTGGGTATGGCAGAGCGGTGTTTAGCAAATGCCGGCGGATCAAGCACTATCAGATCAAACTCCCCGTCACGCATAGTATCGAGATAACGGAAGGCATCTTCTGCCACAGCCTCATGACGCGGATCACGTGGAAAATTAAGTTCCATATTGTTATCGGTCAAAGCTATCGCTTTTGCAGAACTGTCGACCGATACCACTCGCTTCGCACCACCGCGCATCGCATAGACCGAAAAACCTCCGGTATAACAGAACATGTTGAGAACCGAACGTCCACGACTGTATTTCTCAAGCAGCGACCGGTTATCACGCTGATCAAGGAAAAAACCTGTCTTCTGTCCTTTAAGCCAGTCGACATGAAACCTCAGACCGTTTTCAAGTGCCACATCTCCGGTCATGGCACCTTTAAGATAGTCATTCTGAGGATCAAGACGAGCCTTGAACGGCAACGTTGTTTCCGACTTATAGTAAACGTTCTTCACTCCGAGTCCGGTAATCTGCGTCAGAAGGTCGGCAAGCATCTCCCTGCGGTAATGCATCGCAACGCTATGTGCCTGCATCACCGCCGTCTCGCCATATATATCTATCACAAGTCCAGGCAGGAAATCTCCCTCGCCATGAACCAGACGATAAGAATCGTTGTCGTCGCGGAGAAGCCCGAGTGACTGCCGCAAATTATATGCATCCTCGAGACGGTGCCTGAAAAATTCTTCGTTGATTTCAGTATCCGGCGAAGCAAAACGCAACATCCTCACGGCAATGCTACCGATCTGCCAGTCACCGGCCCCCAGCTCGCGTCCGTCATGACCAACGACTTTTACTACTTCTCCTTCTTCGATACCTTCGGACGGCACTGTGGCAATCGCTCCCGAAAAAACCCAGGGATGAAAACGTCCGAGCGATTCCTCTTTCCCCTTTTTCAGCTTTATTTCCTTCATCCCGATCTACTTTATGAAGAAACGATACAGATCATTGCCATTGGCATACAGCAACAGCGCAAACAGCAAAAACATGCCGGCCATCTGCGCATACTCCAAAAATTTCTCTGACGGCTTTCGGCGTGTCACCATCTCCCATATAAGGAACATCACATGCCCGCCATCAAGTGCCGGAATGGGTATCACGTTCATGAACGCGAGTATGATCGACAGAAACGCTACCGTTTCCCAAAACGACAGCCAGTTCCATGCCGACGGAAACATCGACCCGATAGCGCCGAACCCGCCTATGCTCTCGGCTCCGCGTTTAGTGAAAATATATTTCAACGATCCGACGTAGTTGCCCATTGTGGATACTCCGTTGGATATGCCTTTGGGGATTGATGCAAAAAGCCCGTATCGCACATACTGCACCGGATAGATCTCGGCAGGAAACATAAGCCCTATTCCAAGTTTACCGTCAGATGTAGGTGTGGCTTCAAGCGTCACAATCCCGCCATCGCGTTCAACCGTGAATTCGGTCGGTTTACCTGCATTAGACAATAGCTCGGCGCTGAATTCCGTATAGGACGGAGTAGGGACCGCACCTACCGAAGTGAAACGGTCTCCCTCCATTACTCCGGCTTTCACGGCCGGATCTCCGGCAGCAAGGCTCTTGACAATAACCGGTACACGCATCGCCATAAAACCTCCTTCGTCGTTCACACTGAATATAAAATCATCGGGCAGAGCGATAGTGACAGTGTCACTGCCGTTGCGCAACACCTTTACTTCTTTTGCCTCTACAATATCAATCAATGAAGCAGACTCTCCAAGTTCCTTTCCGTCGGCCATGAGCGGAATATCACCATTGCGAAATCCCACCGCCTGAGCAGCCGGTACAAAATCAAATCCGGCACTCACATCACGCATGTTGATATGCGATTCACCCCAATGGAAAGCAATGCCGGCATAAATAACTACCGCAAGCACAAAATTCATAATAACGCCTCCAAGCATCACGAGCAGCCGCTGATAAGCAGGCTTCGACCGAAATTCCCAAGGCTCGGCCACTTCCGAAAGCGATTTCTGATCCTGTGTTTCGTCGATCATTCCGGCAATCTGGCAATATCCCCCAAGCGGAATCCAACCGATACCATACACCGTGTCCCGCCATGATGCCTTTTCCGCATCCTTCGCACCGGCAGGATGCGCCTTACCGACTTTCAGGGTCACAACAGCCTTGTCGTCGGCCGATGAGAGCAAAAGCAGCTTACCTTCACGAGGGATATACTTCAACAGTGAGAACTTGTAATTGAAAAAAAGATAGAAGCGGCTCACACGCATTCCGAAAATTCGGGCAAACATATAATGGCCAAACTCATGCACAATCACAAGCAGGCTCAATGCCACTATGAGCTGTAAAGCTTTTATAAGTGTCGTTTCCACGTAATACAGTTTTGATTTCTATATCAACCCGGCTGCTATGCGTCGGGCCTGAGTGTTAGACTCAACATAATCGTCGAGTGTCGGTGCCGGCACATAATCGGCCCGCTCCAATGTTTTTTCTATAATTCTTACAATATCTGTAAATCCAATCCGGTCATGCAGGAAAGCATCAACAGCAATCTCATTAGCTGCATTTATCACACATGCAGTATTTCCTCCATGCTGCAAAGCATAGTGTCCGAGGGCAATCCCGGGGAATTTCTCTACATCGGGCTCCTCAAATGTGAGATGACTCATATCAGCCACTGTAAGCCGGCGTTCGACCGAAGGCAATTCAAGTCTGCGGCTTCCGGCAAGGGCATATCTGATCGGGAGATGCATGTCGGGGACACCCAACTGCGCTTTTAGGGCACCGTCGCGATATTCGACCATAGAGTGCACAATCGACTGCGGATGCACGACAGCTGAAATACGCTCCCCCGGAATTCCGAAAAGCCAGCGCGCCTCGATAATTTCAAACGACTTGTTGACCATCGTAGCGGAGTCAACAGTGATTTTGGCACCCATACTCCAGTTGGGATGTCGCAGAGCGTCGGATGCTTTCATTCCTGCCAGTCTGGAAGGCTCAACGCACCTGAACGGCCCTCCCGATGCTGTGATCCACAATCGTTCCACAGTATTGCGGTCCTCGCCATGCAGACACTGGTATATGGCGGAATGCTCTGAATCGACCGGAATGATATCCACGCCGAAGATTTCTTTCTCTCGTGTGACAATATCTCCTGCGACAACCAGAGTCTCCTTGTTTGCCAGCGCGATAGTCTTACCGGCTCTTATGGCGCGAATGGTAGGTATCAGACCGCTATAACCCACCGTAGCAGTGACGACGACATCAGTATCATCATCGGCCATGGCGTCGGCTATAGCCTCATCCCCACAACTGGCTTTTATGCCCATTGACGCCATCTCGGCTCTGAACACCTCGAACGCGTCGCGAGACTGTGGATTTGCGACCACAACTCTTGAGGGACGGAACTTTGCCGCCTGCTCCGACAGCATATCCATGTTGCTTCCAGCTGTCAACACACTCACCACAAACAGTTCAGGATACGATGCGACAGTATCCAGTGTCTGACGTCCGATCGACCCTGTAGATCCCAGCACGGCGACTCTGCGCTGCGTGCCGTCCATATCTTTTCTTTCCTGACACATTTGCGCCAAAGATACGAATTTTTTACCAAATATATTGCGCAACAGGACACAACAAACGATTGTGTATTTGTGTCCATATCTCTACTTTTGCACGGCATAAAGATATGTATTTTTCATTACCACATACTGCAACAAACCATAACGCCGTTTTGAAAGAGCCAGCATATACCCGGTCCTGCCTGCGCTGCATTTTGCGCACATTCCTGACAACGCTAATATTATGCAATCTGACTATTACCAGCTCCCATGCACAGATAATAGTAAAAAACAACAATGACAAGATAATTGCCGACAGCATCCGCAGGGCATTTGACGACGAGCCATATTTCGGACTATACAAAGACAACTATTTTATTTTCGGAACATCGATCGGCCCGAAACCCACAAAGCAGAACTCAAACGTAAAGTTCCAGATATCCATCGCACAGAAGCTAACAAAGTCGACACTTCCGTTCGGCACCTATCTATACCTGTTTTATACCCAAAAGGCATTCTGGAACGTTCTTGAGAATTCGATGCCTTTTCACGACCTGAACTTCAATCTAGGCGTGGGCCTGGCCAAACCCCTTTTCGCAGATGGCGCATATATCGGAAAGGCTATTTTTCAGATCGAGCACGAGAGCAACGGCCGTGACTCAATCCAATCAAGATCATGGAACAGGATCTCATTCGGAGCAAACATCATCATCGACAGAAACATGATGGTCCATGGCAAATACTGGATACCGATTGTCGACGGCGAAAACAACCGTGACATAACAAAATATGTCGGGATATGCCAGGCCGGAGTAAACTACATAAGCGACAACCGGCGTTTTATGGGCTCACTCACATTTGTGAAAAGGGCCAAATGGAGCCCAAGTTTCAACACGATATTCGAACTGGGATACAAAATATCCAAAAACGACAATCAATATCTTTTCCTTCAATATTATAACGGTTATGGCGAAGGATTGCTCGATTATAAGACCTATCGGTCGGAGCTACGCATCGGCATGGTCATACGCCCAAAATACTTCAGCGATTTCTAATCAGAAATTGATTTAAAACCCCACTCCGAGCGGATTTACAAACTTTTTTTGTGAATTTAATATGTCGTTTGCAAAAAAATTGCCATATTTGCACCCACCAAACTGCGGATGATGCTGTTAGTTGGTAAAAATCATATTCTGAAAGTTAATCTTATTCATATTTTAAACAAACATGACAAAAGCAGAAATCGTCAGCGAAATCTCCAAAACAACCGGAGTTGACAAAGCAAGTGTCCTCGCTACCGTCGAGAAGTTCATGGAAATTGTGAAGGACAGCCTCGTTAACGGCGAACATGTTTACCTTCGCGGATTCGGTAGCTTCATCGTCAAGACTCGTTCCGAGAAGACAGCCCGCAACATCTCCAAGAACACCACAATCATCATCCCAGAGCACAAAATTCCGGCATTCAAGCCCGCCAAAGTGTTCATGAACAACGTTAAGGGTGAATAATCGCTCCAACGGTTTCAATAAATAGACTCAAGACATCAAGTCTCTCCATAATATTCATAATCTCAACAACCTTCCAAAATGCCAAGCGGAAAGAAAAGAAAAGGCCACAAGATGGCCACGCATAAGCGCAAAAAGCGTCTGAGAAAGAACCGCCACAAGAAGAAGTAAGATCCGATCTTGGCGGCGGCCGACCGCTCCGGTAGCGTCAATGCTTCCGGACGCGGACAGGCCACGTTAACCGCCGATCATCACTTCATCAACACTTTAGGCTGGCCCTGTCTCTAACCAGATAGCGGCCTTTGCCTTTGCCAATGTTTTGTAATGAAAAGTGAACTTATCGTAGACGTTCAGTCCAACGAAATCTCAGTAGCGCTTCTCGAGGATTCACGCCTTGTATCGCTACAAAAAGAGTCTCGCGGGATTGCCTATGCCGTCGGCGACATTTATCTGGCCAAAGTTAAAAAACTCATGCCAGGCCTCAATGCCGCTTTCGTCAATGTCGGCTATGAGAAAGACGCATTCCTTCATTATCTGGACCTTGGCCCCAGGTTCTCATCCTACTCCCAATATGTCGGCGAACTTCTCGCCAACAAAAAGCACATACCGCAGCTTCAGAAAAAAAACCTCCTTCCCGAAATTGACAAACATGGCGCAATAGCCGATGTACTTTCGCCGGGACAGGAGCTGCTTGTGCAGATCGTCAAAGAGCCCATATCGTCAAAGGGTCCGCGACTTACCACCGAGATTTCCCTCACCGGCCGATATCTTGTCCTGATGCCTTTCTGTGACAAGATTTCTGTTTCCCAGAAAATAAAATCCGGCGAGGAACGCACTCGCCTCCGGCAACTTCTTGGCAGTATAAAGCCAAAAAATTTCGGCATAATAGTCAGAACTTCCGCCGAAGGTAAAAAAGTCGCCGAACTCAACACCGAACTCAAAGCACTCATGAAGTGCTGGGAAGACGCTCTTGCCAAAGCACAGAAAGTAAGTGCTCCCGCCCTCGTTTTTGAAGAAGAGAGTCGCATCGTCACCGCACTGCGCGACATTTTCTCTACCTCTTTTCAGGACATATACGTCAACGACTCAGAAATTACGCAGCAGATACGCAACTACGTATCTATAATCGCACCGGAGAGCCGTGACATTGTTAAGGAATACACTGCCCCAGAACCAATATTCGACAAATTTGGCATAACACGCCAGATCAAGTCGTCGTTTGGAAAAACGGTATCATTCCGCAGCGGAGCCTACATCATCATCGAGTCAACGGAAGCATTGCACGTAATTGATGTCAATTCCGGAAACCGATCAAAAGCTTCAAGCGATCAAGAATCAAACGCACTTGAGGTAAACCTCAGAGCTGCCGACGAAATCGCCCGTCAGCTTCGGTTGCGCGACATGGGAGGGATCATCGTGATCGACTTCATCGACATGGCAAAGCAGGAGCACCGCCAGGCGCTCTTCGACCACATGAAAGAAGTCATGGCCAATGACAGAGCAAGACACAACATCTTGCCTCTGAGTAAATTCGGGCTTATGCAGATTACACGCCAGCGTGTGCGTCCGGCCCTTGACATTGTCACCACCGAAAGCTGTCCATCATGCTTCGGCAAAGGTGAGATACAGCCTTCGCTGCTATTCACCGACACGCTCAAGGAAAAGCTCGATTATCTGATAAACGATCTGCATCAACGCAACTTCATCATGTATGTGCATCCGTTTGTCGACGCATACATCAAAAAAGGACTTCTGACGTCGCTTTACCGCAAGTGGCGCACTGAACTCGGCAGAAACTTCAAGATCATGCCCGACCAGTCGCTTGCTTATCTGCAGTATCGTGTCATCGACAGCCAGAAAAATGAAATTGACCTCAAAGAGGAAAAGGACATGGCATCGGCTGCGACAAAAACAAAAAACAAAGCCAAGAACCGGGGTACCAACCCAAATGACGAATGACCCCATGACCACCTGATCAGTGGTCACCACGTCTACCAAATGGCCGAAAAAAAAGATTCCTATATGCGCAAGCCCGACTGGCTTCGCATCAAGCTTCCCGACGCGGTCAAGTCGGGCAAAATCCGGCAAATGCTTGCCGAGAGAAACATAAACACTATCTGCTCAAGCGGAATGTGTCCGAATCGTGGCGAGTGCTGGTGTGCCGGCACCGCCACTTTTATGATCGGGGGAGACACATGCACCCGGGCATGCCGTTTCTGTGCGGTGAAAACAGGTCGACCAGGCACACCTCCCGACCCGGTTGAAATCGACAATATAGTACGTTCTATCAAAGAACTTGGGCTGCGCCATGCAGTAGTCACCTCAGTAGACCGTGACGATATTCCTGACGGAGGCGCCACCCACTGGGCCGCTCTCATACGTGCCATACGCCGAAACTGCCCCGGCGTAACTCTTGAAACTCTTATTCCCGACTTCCAGGGCAAGACCGAACTTATAGATATCGTAATTGCCGAAAAGCCGGATGTAATATCACACAATCTCGAAACGGTGCGGCGTATTACTCCCGACGTGCGTTGCTCGGCCACCTACGACCGCTCGCTTATGGTGCTGAACCATATCGCCAAAAATGGTATACGCACAAAATCAGGCATCATGCTCGGATTGGGTGAAACTCCGGAAGAGATCATTGAAACAATGGACGACCTGATTGAAGCAGGCTGCGAAGTCATGACAATAGGTCAATATCTGCAACCATCAAGAAAGCATTATCCAGTAAAATCCTATATAACGCCGGAAACTTTCGAACAATACCGTCTTATAGGCATAGATAAAGGATTTCGCCATATCGAGAGCTCACCGTTTGTACGCAGCAGTTATCACGCCGAACGACATGTCCATTGATATCAGAATCGTTCCCGGACTGCTCCCCTACCGTGAAGGATGGGATATGCAGCACCTGCTACTTGAACAGGTAGAGCGAGGCGATGCGCCCGAGACTATACTAATTGTCGAGCATATGCCGGTGTTTACCCTTGGATTTCATGGAAATGCCGCAAACATGCTCGCTGACGAAAAGGCACTCAAACAACGTGGAGCCGAAATACTGCGCGTAGAGCGAGGAGGCGACATTACATTCCATGGTCCGGGACAAATAGTGGCATACCCAATCATAAGACTGCGCGACCGGCATTTCGGAGTAAAGTCATACGTCGACCGACTTGAACAATCGGTCATCGACACATGCCGCACCTTCGGCGTCAATTCAGAACGAATAGAGAACGCCACCGGTGTGTGGTGCGGCACAGGCACAGCATCCGAACGAAAAATATGCGCTATCGGTGTCAAGGTTAGCCACGGCATCACCATGCATGGTCTTGCACTCAACGTCACAACCGATCTTGACTGGTTCAAACTGATAAATCCCTGCGGTTTTACCTCGAAAGGCGTAACGTCTATCGCCATGGAAACCGGGATCACTCCTGATTTCACACAAGTAACAAATATTCTATCGGAAAACCTGCTTGCAAATCTCACGGAATAACCACTCTGAACATTGGATGAGGTCCTCTGCTTACAAGTCCCAGAGTAGCTCCGCCATTGCGTCGCAGCAATTGTCGTGACAGCGACAGTCCAATACCACTGCCACCCGGTTTGGTGGTGAAAAACGGAATAAAAATTTTATCGGCAATTTCGTCAGGTATTCCAGGTCCGCTGTCGGATATTTCTATTGTAACCGACTCGTCTGGTAAAATACATCCTGTTATCCTCACATAACCTGTATCGTCTCCGAGACGTGCGTTTTCCACACCGTTTTTCAACAGATTCACCATGGCCTGGCTTAACATACCCTCATCGCTATAGACCATCACGTCTTCAGAACCCGACATGTCTATACGGAAATCCGGCACCTCGCATCCATCGGAATCAAACATGCATCTGACATGATTCACACAACGTTCAAGAAAATCATAAAGGAGAAAAGCTTTTGGTGCAGGATCAGGCAAGCGAGAGAGGCTATTATAGGATCTTACAAAATTCCTCATATAACCAGAAGCACCCGCTATTGTTTTTAACTGTTGCTTCACATCAACCGACAAAACATCACTTTCAGGTGAATCAAGCACATTTTTCGCAAGTGACACTATAGGAGTCAGCGCATTATTGATTTCATGTGCCAAGACCTGTAAATATCGCATCCATGAATCCATATCGCGATCGATAACGGCAGAGGTCACATCATCGAGCGTCAGCATCACAAACACATTCCCTCCAGTCTCAATCCTGACAATACCGACGGCAACCACATTCTCTTCTATCCTCATCACCTCGGCGCCTGTAATGCCCACACCCGTTTCAAGCAATGTGCCAAGCTTTGTTCCTGCAAACTGCCTGGCAGACGTCACAACATTGCGTCCAAGCATCCTCAATGCCGCATGATTGCTAAGCACAGCACGTCCATCACTGTCTCGAAACACAACAATGCCAGTCGAAGACCGCTCTACAACGGCATTGAGAAAACTGTCGCGCATCATATTCCTGTCCCTTAGGTCGCCAAGCACTTTTCTTATCGCATCAAGATTGCACATGACTTTTTTATCGAAAACCTTAGGCAAAAAAGCTGTATCTCCATTTGAGAGTGCCTCGATAAGGATATCGGTCGAACGACGCATATGACGGGTCACTATAATCATACGGCAACCAATCACTACAAGACAAGAAATAACAATACCAACCGCCCACAAAAAAGCCGCACTCATAAGCCGTATCGTTTTATCTTGTTGTAGAGTGTCTGACGGGATATGCCCAAACTCTTTGCCACAAGAGTCATGTTGCCGCCATGCTCCTCAATGCGGCCGGCTATCATATCCCGCTCCATATCCGCCATTGTAGTACCTACATTTTCTGTATTTATCGGTATTTGCCTCAATCCGAGCACTTCGGAGGAAACGACATCTCCATCAGTCATTATAACAGCCTTTTCCATCACATGCTCAAGCTCTCTTACATTTCCGGGCCAAGCGTAACCAAGTATCTCGCTCCTCGCAGAGTCTGACAGGACAAGTCTTTTGCCATCACAATAAATCCGGCTGTATTTGTTTAGAAATTTTCCGGCTAACTGAAGTATATCACTCCCGCGACGGCATAGCGGCGGTACGTCTATATGGATTGTGTTTATGCGATAAAGCAGATCCCTTCTGAAAAGCCCTTCCATCACCAAACGTTCAGGATCGGCCGACGTCGCCGACACAAGTCTTATGTCTACCTTACGAGGTTTTGTTTCTCCGAGCCGTGTTAGACAGCGCTCCTGCAACACACACAGCAATTTCGATTGCAGACGTGGAGTTAGATTGGCTATTTCGTCAAGAAAAAGCGTACCTCCGTCGGCCTCTTCAATAAGTCCGGCCTTTCCGGTCACAGCTCCGGTAAATGCGCCTTTGGCATATCCAAAAAGCTCACTCTCAAAAAGAGTATCGGCAATTGCCCCCATATCCACATGCACAAGACGTCCGGCCTTTCGCTTTGACAACTCATGTATCTGCCTGACAAGAGCCGATTTGCCAGTACCATTATCGCCTGTGACGAGAATAGAGGCCATGGTAGGCGCTACACGCTCCACCATTTCACGCACAAGATTCATACCAGGGCTGTTTCCATAGAAATACCCTCCATCCGACTTATCATCACGACTGATATTACGCCTGCTCCATTTAGGAAGCCCATCGATGACAGCCATCAGACGCCCGCGTTCAATAGGCTTAACCATAAAATCAGTAGCACCTTCCTTTATCCCTCTTACTGCAAGATCTATGTCTCCGTAAGCAGTCATCAGAACTACAGGTACCTCTGCATAGTTTCCACGCAGCCATTTCAACCAATAAAATCCCTCGTTACCCGATACCATGCCTCTACGGAAATTCATGTCCAAAAACACACAAGCAGGTTTCGACTCCCCCATCATCTCAGGCAACCTTTCGGGCGTGGAAATCCATATCGGCTCAACCGACATCTGACCGAGCATCAGACTCAACGCCTGTCCGCCCACCTCGTTGTCATCTACGACAAGTATCCGTCTGCTCTCTTTACTCATGTCCTTATCTTCTTATTTCAGATTCTCAGGATTCACACGATATCTCTGAGCCGGATGTGTAGCGGCATCAGGGTATTCCCTTATAAGTATTCCAAGTCTCATCATTTCAGATATTATAACTCTCGATAGATACCGGGGAGTTTTTCCGACATGACGAGCCATCTCCGCACTTTTGCGACAAATAGTACAATACAGCTTAATTTCCTCTCATCAGAGATCAAAGATTTTCCCAGACGATAGTGTGTACCTCGACCGATCTCCTGCTTGGAGAGTATGTCATATAGATATTCTTTCAGGTTCCTGTTATCCGTCATTATGATGTCGCTTTATCACAAAGATAATCATTGTATTTACCCCTGAAAAAATCTCATGAAACTTCTTACCCGGGACGGTTGTCAAAAATCTTTACACAATTTGTAAAGTTATTTGACAGCACAGCACTCACATCAACCAATACAACATTGGTAATCTGCATATTAGATTATTTGGCACGATATTTGTGACAATTTAAAGTAAAAACATAATTTTAACATCATGTTCAACAATTTACTTTACACCTGGCGAAGTATCGTATCTATGCCACGACAAAGCATCCTGAAGACGGTGTCTTTAGCATTCGGTATAGGCATTTCAATACTTCTGCTGGCGAAATTCGCTTATCTCAAAAGCTACGACACATCCTACAAGGATCATCAGAATTTGTACCAGGTATGGATCACATGGCACATGAAAGACCGCGACATACCGCCAACCACAATAATTCCTGGAAAAATACCGTCGTCTATCGCTGAAGAGCTGTCAGAAATATTCAGCAGCGGAACCGCGACAAGCCGCAACGGAATTACCACATACGTAGAAACCTCCGATACTAAAATCGGCGATGACGTGACTAACATTTTGGGCGATACCCTGTTCTTCGAGACACTCGGTATCGAATTACTGAGCGGCAATCCACAGGATCTCGCCAACACATCGTCGATATTCATATCTGATCGCCTGGCAAAAAAACTTTTCGGCAACGAAAAGGATGTTGCCGGCAACGCAGTGTATCTCAACAAGAATTACGACGAGAGTCTCTCAATCGCCGGAGTATTCAAAGCGCTGCCTGAGAATTCAACCGTAAGTACGGATATGGTAACGTCCATAGCGCCATACGCCGAATATTTCCGTTGGATAGGTGGAGACTCATGGTGGGGATTCCTACGCAAAAGACCAGACTGTAATCTGAGCCTCGACGAGATAAACGCACGTATCGCGAAGATTGTCGAGAAAAATGCTCCGGCAAGAGATGATCTATCAATCGAAATAAATATCAAACCTGTATCAGAATCACTCTCAAGCGATTCAAGCATAAAGTCAATGATGTACATTCTGGTTTCACTGGCTGTAACGATACTTGTAATAACGATATTCAACTATGTGCTCATAGCCATCGCATCACTTTCCAGGCGTGCCAAAGCTGTAGGTGTGCACAAATGTTGTGGCGCCGGCACGGGCTCCATACTGTCAATGTTTGTGCTCGAAACATCATTTATACTGCTTGCAGCACTCGCGCTTGCCACTTTGTTTATATTCACATTCCGTGGATTTATCGAATCTACTCTCCAGGTTTCGGTATATGAACTTTTCAATCCATCACGGCTTTGGGTGACAGGTTCAGTTATAGTCATCGCAATAATTATAGGCGGATTCATTCCCGGAATCATGCTCTCCCGCATCGAGGTATCGACAATATTCAGGAGCTTCACTGAAAACCGCCGCAATTGGAAGCGCGTACTGCTGTTCGCCCAAATTACCGGCGCGACAATTATTCTCACCATGTCGTCGGTGGTGCTCTCTCAACTCAATTTCGCACTGAACCTCGATCCGGGCTACCGCATGAAAGGACTTGTTATTGTGCATTATGACTACAATGCCAAAGATGCCATAGTATCAGACGTCTCCTCGCTACCCTACGTAACAGATTACGGTTTTTCGGGAAGCAATCCTATATGGGGATACAGTGGCGAAATAATACCAGATGACAACGGTACGTCATTATTCTCGACCAACATAGATTATGCGACATCCGACTATGTAAATTTCATGGGATTCAAACTCCTTTCAGGGCGACTTCACCGCGATGTCGGCGAAGCAATAATCAACCGGTCATACTGTACCGAAAGCGGTTGGACACCTGAGAATGCGATAGGACGCGTAATAGGTCACCCCGGAAGAAAGATGACAATTATTGGTGTTATAGAAGATTTCAGCATACGCACACTCACATATGACAAAAATCCATTCATATTGATAAAACCTCAAAACGATGACGAAATGTCGACATTGCAGGTGCACGTGGCAGAACCTTATGTTGAAAACACTCGGAAACTTGCCGAACATATCGCTGAGAATTATCCGCAGATAAATCGTGTTCCGACACTTGTCACCGAAGAGCTACGCGAAATGTACAGCGACGTAACACGCTTCCGCAACCTCACTTTCATTGCAGCCATATCCATTTTCTTCATAACCATGATGGGACTTGTGGGCTACCTCGCCGACGAGATACAGCGCCGCCGACGTGAGATAGCCATACGCAAAGCCAATGGAGCCGGAATCTACGACATCGTCACCATGCTCGCACGCGACATCGTCATCTACGCGTTGCCCGGTGTCATAGTGGGCGGGATAATTGCCAATCGACTCGCCGAAATATGGCTCGAACAATTTACCCGAACAAGCACTTTACTGCCAGTCATATACATCCTTATACCGACTGCAGTGTTTATCGTGACTGTAATTTCCATCACAGCAATTTCATGGTCTACGGCATCATCAGATCCAGCCAATGCACTCAAATCAGAATAAAAAATCCCAATTATGATACATCTTCAGAACATCTGCAAGGAATTCTCAACCGAAACAGTACGCACCCTTGCTCTTCAGAATATCGACCTCTCCATATCACGCGGTGAATTCCTTGCCATAATGGGTCCTTCGGGCTGCGGAAAATCCACATTGCTCAACATAGTCGGGACATTAGACCGTCCTACTTCCGGCTCATATCTTCTCAACGGAAAAGAGATCGCCGGACTGTCAACAGCAGAACTTACAAAAATAAGGAAAGGAAAAATCGGATTTATTTTTCAGTCGTTCAACCTCATCGACGAGCTCACTGTGCGACAGAACGTCGAGTTGCCTCTGACCTATCTCAACATCTCGGCCTCTGAGCGCCGCAGCCGCGTGGGCGAGCTGCTCGAACGCATGAACATGTCGCACCGCGTCAACCACTATCCCCGTCAGCTGTCGGGCGGACAGCAGCAGCGTGTGGCGATAGCACGCGCCCTCGTCACCAACCCCGACATCATACTCGCCGACGAGCCAACCGGTAATCTCGACTCCAAAAACGGCATCGAAGTGATGGAGCTTCTCACCGATCTCAATGCTGCAGGTACAACCGTGATGATGGTGACACACTCCGATCGCGATGCAGCCTACGCTCACCGAACGATCACCCTGTTTGACGGGCACATCACTTCTTCAATAAAACGTTAGGATCTCTTATATAGCCAATACCCACCGGGACGGCGCTGATACCGATCTATATAACAACCAAGAGCCGGTCTCGCATAGGTGAGACCGGCTCTTGTCATGTGTCAACGGTGTTCACACTTTATATTTATACTCAATTCCGGCAAGATCGGCATTGGCTTTCACAATCTTCTTTGACAGTCCTTCGCTCCAGGCGCTCAGACGTGATGAAATACCATCATCGGTCAACGACAGAATGCGTGCTGCAAGCACAGCGGCATTCATAGCTCCATTTATACCGACAGTAGCCACAGGAATGCCCGGAGGCATCTGCGCAATCGAAAGAAGGGCATCCACGCCACCAAGCGATGAATCAATAGGCACACCTATCACAGGAAGCGGAGTGATAGCAGCTATCACTCCCGGTAATGCAGCCGACATTCCGGCTGCGGCAATCACTACTTTAAGTCCACGGTCTTTGGCTTCACGGGCAAAGGTCTCTACCTCGGCGGGAGTGCGGTGAGCCGACAAAGCAAGAAGTTCAAACGGTATCTCGAGATCATTGAGAAAATCCGCAGCCTTCTTCATTACGGGCATATCGGAAGTGCTGCCCATGATGATACTTACAAGAGGTGTCATTTTTATATCTGATAAAATTGGTTTATATTCCGCTATTAAAACAGCTTTCACGCAGCAAACATCAGTGCAAGCCACACGCACACGACACCATTGGCTGTGCCGGCAGCTACCTGCAAAAGGGTATGACGCTCAAGTATCAGACGTGATGTGCCGGTAATACCTGTAGCGAGTATCGCTCCGAAAATCCAACCGTCCATAGGCCATGCATTAAGTCCGTTATAGGCCAAAAACACCAGAAACGCGAGCATTCCACCTATAGCGGCTCCATGTCCGCTTATTTTCCACTTGAAATTCACAACCATATTCACTATACCTGCGACTGCCCCTCCGACGAGAAACATATACAGCCATGCCGGTGCATGTAGATGGCGCAAAAACAATCCACACCCCACATAGCACAAAGCGGCAAGAATATAAGGCCACATACGCTCTCTCTGCCTGTTGAGTCCCGAGTCGGTAACTATACCAAGCTTCATCATAAGGAAAATACCTAAAACAGGCACAATAGCGGTAAACAGAAAAGTCCACCCTATCACCGTCCACACCGTAGCAGAGGGAAGCGTATAAAGGTATGTGAGCTTTATCCCGAGAGCTACCGTATAAACCGGAATAAGCATCGGACTGAAAATTGCAGAAATGATGCGGGCTATATGTTGTAACGTGTTCATAACTGTCTTCTCATTTTAGCACCTGGAATTCCAAGGCGCTCTCTATATTTGGCAACTGTACGTCGGGCCGCCTCAACACCTCTCTCACGCAGAAGCGCAGTCAGCTTCTCATCGGACAGCGGATGCTGTTTGTCTTCTCCGGCTATAAGTTCCTTCAATATAGAAACGAATTTGTGGGCCGATGTGTTGTCACCTGTACCGGCTGCTTCGTTGAAAAGTGACTTCAGGGAGTAAACACCTCCTGCAGTCATAACATATTTTCCAGAAGTCGCCCTCGAAATCACCGACAGGTCATCGCCTGTAACCGATGCCACATCCCTTAGCACCATAGGAGTAAGCCGGCTTTTGTCATCGGTCAGGAAAAACTCACGCTGTAGCTCTACTATCGCGCTCATCACCCGCCACAAGGTTTCCTGCCTTATCTTCATCAGGCCGATAAAAGCGCGTGCCTCATCGCGCTTGCGACGTAAAAACAGCACCGCATCACGCCGTGCTCTCCGCACCGACACCGACTCTTCTGTTACTGAATCATGCTTTAATTCGGCACCTTCCTCAAAAGTTTTCTCAATCTCAAGTTCAGGTACAGTCGACAACAATGTAAGTCTGAGAGTTCCGGAACCAATCACTTCGACCATGAAATCGGGTACTATAGCCGAAGCAGCATCCTCGGTAATCAACTGGTTGTATTGCAACCCAGGTTTAGGATTCAGCCGTGTTATCATCTCCATTGCACGGCCAAGAGTGTCTTCATCAACTCCGAGAGCGCTACGCAGCTGGTCGAAATTTCTACCGCTGAACAAGTCGAAATACTGGCTGATCACATTTCTGGCAAGCTTGTATTCATCACTCTCCGACGGATTACGGTCAAGCTGCAAAAGCAGACAATCACGCAAATCAACAGCACACACTCCGGCAGGATCAAGTGATCTGACGGCATTCCAGGCATTCTGTACCTCTGCCTTTGATGGCTGAGCCCCGGTAGCAAGCAACATGTCTTCGGCGACTTCAACAGGCAAACGCGTAGCATAGCCGCTGTCATCGAGGTTTCCTGCTATATAAAGCGCTATTTTATTCTCGTCGTCACTCAATCCGACAAAGGCCAATTGCGAGGACAAAAAATCATAGAGCGACAATGCAGTGTCGCTATGAGTTGATTCCCATAACATGGATGCCCCACGCGCTCTGTTTTCCGTCGCTGAAAACGGCATATCTTCGGCGGAACCGTAATCAGCACGCTGCAAATCTTCAGAACTCTCGTCAAAAGAATCCTGCGCATCGCTTACATCTCCATCGTCAGCATGTTCGGCCGGCTTGATTTCCAAAGCAGGATTCTCGTCGACAGTACGTCGTATTTCTTCCTCAAGCTCACGACCAGTCAGTTCAAGCATACGCCCGAACTGCACCTGCATCGGATTGAGTTTCAACTGCTGTTTCTGGCTTGCTGTAAGGCGTAGCGAGTTCTTATTCATAGACTACCTTTTGTCGACGGCAGACTGAAGTTGAAAGGGTCACGTCGCACAGCCATCTTTACAGACCGTGCAAAAGCTTTAAAAATCCCCTCTATACGATGATGTTCATTTTCCCCATGAGCCTCGACATAAATATTGCATGCGGCTTTGTCGGAAAAACTTTTAAAAAAGTGGCGGAACATTTCAGTAGGCACATCGCCGATCTTCTCACGACGAAAACCATCAACCTCCCACACAAGACACGGACGTCCGCCAAAATCAATCGCCACCGTAGCGATGCACTCATCCATCGGCAAACAAAAACCGTAACGTTCAAGGCCTAATTTATCACTTAGAGATTTGGCAAATGCCTCACCGAGAGCAAGTGCCGTATCTTCTATCGTATGATGCTCATCAACATGAAGGTCACCGCTTACTTTCACAGTCAAGTCTATGCCACCATGCCTGCCTATCTGATCAAGCATGTGATCAAAAAAGCCAAGTCCTGTGGAAATATCGGTTTTTCCCGATCCGTCAAGATCAACCGCCACGCGCACGTCGGTTTCACCAGTCACACGATGCACAGCCGCCATACGACCGGCAACGACAGTATCGCCATAGCTATAATTGCAGCCCAGCTCTTCTCCGGCAAGCGCAGCCACAAGCATATCGTTTTCAGCAGCAGTCCCCACCGTGAGACGCAGACAACCACCGCACAGATGCACCTTAGAGCGGTTTCGCACAACCACACCCTGCTCAAGCAACCTCCTGTAGACCTCATCGGCATTTTTTACTTTAGCAAGAACGAAATTGGCATCCGAAGGGTATACTTTCTCGACAATATCTATTTCACACAGACGTCCGGCAAGATCATTCCTCAGCATGACCAGCTCCCGCGCAGTGCGGGCTATGCGTGCTTCGTCTCTCAGCACAGCCAATGCCTGACGCTGAGTAAGAATATTTATATTGTAGGGGTATTTTACCTTGTTGAAAACATCTATGATATCGCGACATGCATATCCTATGCCAAGTCTTATCGAGGCTGACGCCCAAGCTTTGGAGAATGTCTGCATCACCACAAGCCGCGGATAGCGGTCAAGAAGCTCTATGGCCGATCCCTTGTCGGAAAAATCCACATAAGCCTCATCAACAGCCAGAATTCCGTCAAACTCTCTGGCGAGCTTCTCTATTTCATCAAGCGCAAACGCATTGCCGGTAGGATTGTTTGGCGAACAGATCCACATCACCTTTGTATTTCCATCGCAAGCATCAAGCAAAGCACCGGTATCAAGCGAGAAATCATCACGCAGGCTCACACGGCGATATTCCACGTCATTGATAGCCGCACATACAGAATACATGCCATAGGAGGGATCTATCGCCACCACATTGTCGATACCCGGACGACAGAATGTACGATAAAGCACATCGATACACTCGTCACTGCCGACACCGAGAAAAATATTCTCCGGCTCAACGCCGCGCAGTTCCCCAATCTTCTGCTTCACCTTCCGCTGCAAAGGATCGGGATAACGGTTCAACCCGCCAAGTATAGAGTTCTCATTGGCATCAAGCCACGCTTTAGCCTCTCCGCTATACTCGTCGCGTGCACATGTATATGGCTCAAGGTCCCTTATATTTGGACGCAATAGTGATTCTATTTCCTTCAGCATGATTTTTGAAGAGCCTCCTGCCTGATTTCCATTGCCCTGCTGTGAGCCTCAAGCCCTTCAGCCTTAGCCATGGTCATCACCGTTTTGGCAAGTGTCCTCACTCCCTCAGGAGTAAGGCGCTGATATGTAATTTTCTTGCAGAAACTGTCGAGATTCACACCACTGTAGGCCACAGCATAACCTGATGTGGGCAATGTGTGATTTGTGCCTGATGCATAATCGCCCGCACTTTCACTCGACCACGGGCCAAGGAAAACCGAGCCAGCCGACTTAACACCGGCTGCTATCGAGTCAGCATCCACAGTGTTTATTATAAGATGCTCCGGAGCATAGGCATTAGCGAAGTCCAATATTTCACTCATCGAAGATAATTGAATCAGACGACTGTGTTCAAGCGACTTACCCATCATATCACCTCGCGGGAGCACAGCAAGTTGTCTTTCTATTTCTTTTACAGTAGCCTCAAGCACTTCGGCACTGTCGGTGAGCAATATAGACTGGCTGTCGGGGCCATGCTCGGCCTGTGACAGAAAATCCGACGCGATAAATGCAGGATCGGCATCTCTGTCGGCAATCACCATAACTTCCGACGGACCGGCCGGCATGTCGAGAGCCGTGCCACGACGATAACATGCAAGCTGTTTGGCTTCCATCACAAAGCGGTTGCCGGGACCGAATATCTTGTGAACACGCGGAACACTCTCCGTGCCGATAGCCATAGCCGCCACTGCCTGTGCGCCGCCCATGGCATATATGTCAGTGACACCGGCCACACGTGCAGCATAGAGTATCGCAGGATTCACCTTTCCGTCAGGTCCGGCCGGAGTTGCCATGATCACCCTACGGCAACCGGCTATGCGGGCCGGCACGCCCAGCATCAATATGGTCGAGAACAAAGGGGAATTTCCTCCCGGTACATAAAGTCCGACAGTGTCGATAGGCAACTGACGCTGCATACACATGACACCAGGTGCCGTCTCAACCTCTACAGGCTGCATGACCTGTGCACTATGAAATGATGCTATATTTGCCGCAGCGCCGGCTATGGCTTCACGCAACTGAACCTCTACAAGAGACTCCGCTTCATCAATCTCGGCCTCCGACACTTTAAGCGAGGTGCGGATCGCTCCGGTAAATTTCCGCTCATATTCTCGGACTGCAGCATCTCCATTTTGAGCGACTGTGTCAAATACCTCTGACACAATCCTTGCCGTCTCATCATGTACCGATGCCACAGCGTCGCGACTAAGCAGCTTGCTCCATTGTTCGCGTCCGGGCAATAAGTGAATCTCCATCAGAGTATCATTTTCTCTATGTCAAGTGCCAGAATACCCTCAGCACCAGCCGCACGCAAACGACCTATAATCTCCCAAAAACGCTTTTCCTCAATCACAGTGTGCACCGAACGCCATTCAGGATCAGCAAGATGAAGCACTGTAGGGCTCTTGATCCCAGGCAACACCGCCAGAACGTCACCCACCTTATCGGCAGGAACGTTCATCAGCACATATTTTTTCCCATCGGCAGCTTTAACCGCATCTATTCTGAAAAGCAATTCTTTGAGAATATTCTTCTTTTCCGGCGACAGATCTTCACTTCCACTGCCTATGAGTACAGCCTGCGACTGCATCACAGTATAGACCTCCTCAAGATTGTTGCTCACAAGAGTGGAGCCTGACGATACTATATCAAATATGGCGTCAGCCAAGCCTATTCCCGGTGCTATCTCCACCGAACCCATAATAACATGGATCTGCGCATTGATTCTCTCCTGCTCCAGAAAACGGCGAAGTATACCTGGATAAGATGTAGCGATCTTCTTTCCCTCAAGCCAGTCAAGGCCTGAAAATCCAGCGTACTGAGGCACGGCAAGCGACAGACGGCACTTACTGAAACCAAGTTCACTCAAAACCCTGACATCAGCATCTTTCTCCTCCACTTCATTGAGACCGACAATGCCTATGTCGGCCGTGCCAAGCGCCACTGCCTCAGGAATGTCATCATCGCGAAGAAACAAAAACTCAACAGGGAAATTACGGGCCGGTACCAAAAGAGTACGCTTTGCCACATTCTGCTTTATACCGGCTTCTTTCAGAAGCTCCATAGTGTCGTCATACAGTCGGCCTTTTGACTGCACGGCAATTCGCAACAGATTGTCCATCTATCTTTATTATTGTCCGTTAAATCTGCAATCCATTATTTCATCATCTCAAACCCTGCATCGCATAGTCACGGCTATAACGGAGATTCTGATCTATATAATTCTCAGTATAATCAACCTTTATGTCAACCACATTTCCCTTGTCGTCAAGCACCTGAGTGTAGACCGGATTGACAAACCCACGATATGGAGCAATATCCAGATTGCCATATCGCTCAAGCACTTCAGCATGAAGCGCAGGATCGACTTTCACACCATAGTTCTCGACCAACTTTGCACCGGCGGCATAATCGCCCTCACTCTTAATACGCTGAACCTCTCCAAGCAGTGATCCAAACAACTGGCGCAATGCCTCATAATCATTAACCTGAAGGTAAGTTTTTCCGTCCTTACGCACAAGAGCGAGCACATTATGCGGAGCTCCATGCTCAAGCACCCATTTAGAAATAATCTGGCGGTTGCGCATGTGAGCCTCCTCTACATCCTTACCCGGCTCTATTCTCACAAGCTGAGTCATGAGACCGTTAAGCAGATACTTATAGTATTCAGCCTTATACGCCTCAGGATCATCAAGCAATCCAAGCTCAACAAGGTGAGGATCGGCAAGATAATAGAGTGCAAAGAGGTCGGCACGTGTCTCCTCAAGTGTCGACGCATGAGCCTTGAGCGCGTCAGCTTCAACACCAGGAAGAAGCTGTCCCGAGCCATGTCCCAGACACTCATGCAAGTCGGTATGAAGGTTATCGGTGACAAACAGATATTTTTCCATCAACTCCCGTGTCGGTTCATCGATCACAAACTCATCATTGAATCCGTTGCCCTGTGAAGCAGCATCGTAGGCTGCAGTGATATTCTCAATGGTCACCGACTTAGAGCCATGTGCAGCTCTTATCCAGTCAGCGTTAGGCAGATTGATGCCTATAGGAGTGGCAGGATATGCATCACCCGACAGAATCGCAGCAGTAATCACTTTCGCAGATACTCCCTTGACCTCCGCCTTGCGGAAACGCGGATCTACCGGCGAGCGATCCTCAAACCACTGGGCATCGGCGCTCAATACTTCGGTACGGTGTGATGCCTCATTGTTCTTGAAATTTACAATAGATTCATAAGCGCCTGTGAGTCCAAGCGGATCACCATAGCTCTCAATAAATCCATTGATAAAATCCACCCGGCTGTCAGTATCACCCAACCACAAGATAGAATATTCATCCCAGTCACGCAGGTCACCTGTATTGAAATATCTGATAAGTTTAGCTATGACCGCTTTCTGGCTGTCATTCTCGGCAAACGCCAACGCTTTTTCAAGATTCCCAACCACACGCTTTATTGCCGGACCATAAAGCCCGTCAGCACGATACACATCCTCTGTTACTTTCCCATCGGCACCACGCACTTTACGGGAATTAAGACCATAGGATACCGGCATCGTATCACCAGTAACCTTTATGCTGTTGTAATATTCCTCCACTTCTTTCTGTGAGAGTCCGGGAGCATAGATATTGGTAGCGGAAGTCTGCACAAGATCGGCGCCATCTGCCTGATTGACCCGCTTTGCTTCCACCGCCGGATTAAAGATAACCTCTATCAATTCATCTACATTATCCGGCTTTTTATCAGCAGGTAGAGACGAAACCTGCTTCTCAAAAAACTCTCGGCTGAACCCTGGAGTGAACTTGTCCATAGAATAATGGTGATGAATGCCGTTTCCCATCCAAAGCTGTTTCAGATAAACCTCAAGAGCCTGATACTGAGGATCATCTTTCTTTCCATCCCATCCGGTATACACAGCCTCCACAAGATTTCTAACAGGAAGGTTATGGCGGCAGTTCTGATCCCACATCATGTCACGTCCTGCAAGAGCGGCTTCTGTCAGCCAATAAACCAGTTGCTTCTGGTCAAGCGACAGATCCTCGAATCCCGGCACACGATAACGCAGGATTTCCACATCGGCAAAACGGTCCACTACATATTCAAACTCCTCAGAGTTTGCTTCACCGGATTCAACACATGAGCTCATCACTGAATTCATCAAGATCGCCGCACCGGCAAGTGCGGGCACAATTTTTTTATTCATAGGAGGAAACCATATATGCGACAAGCCTTTGCGACCTGCCAAGACAAAGATACTACAAATTCACAATATTATCGGAGCAGACGTTCCACAATTTCAGAGGCACTGATACTCTTCATGCATGCCAGAGAACCAAGTCGACACTCCTTTGATCCTGCAATTGTACATGGCTGACACTCAAGCCCCGAACAAATCGCATCATCCTCGCTCTGCCCCCATCCCATAAAACCACAGGCTGGAGTTGTAGAACCCCACACCGACACAACCCGAGTGCCGACCAGCGATGCAAGATGCATATTGGCAGAATCCATGGTCAGCATCACATCAAGACCCGCCATGACAGCCAACTCCTCACGCAATCCAATTTTCCCGGAAACATATTCAACCATTTCCGGATATTCCTGACGCCATTTCTCAAGCTGAGCAAGTTCTTTCTCTCCGCCTCCAAACAGCGAAACTTTCACTTTTTCATCACTATTGGACAGATGCTCAAGAACATCGCCGACGGTTGCCGTCGGAAGCATTTTGGTAGCATAACGCGCAAACGGAGCAATGCCTATTCTCCGTACCCCACTCCCCCTTTCAACTCCCTCAAATGCAAATCCTTTGAACACTGCAGTATCGGAAGGATAGCCCAATGATTTGAATACATCGAAATAACGGTCAACAAACGCCCGCTTTGTACCAGATCCCCCACGTTTTATTTTACGACGTTCACGGCGCATTTTGTCGACCATAACCACGCGTTTGCCTATAAATCTGAGATAAGCGTCGGCAGTCCATGTTCTGAGCACATTGTGCAGATCGGCGACAGCATCGGCTTTCACCTTGCGCAGTTTATGCAAAAACCTTATCGAGCCGCCAGTTTTTCTCATAGCCTTACGATCGACACCAATCACTTTAAGATTGGCCGGAGCATCCACTATAAGATCAAGAAACCGATTCTCGGTCACAAAAACCACAGTCAGTTTCGGATATGTACGGGCCAGCGAATACACAGCCGGAAGTGTCATTGCCACATCTCCGAGCGCCGACAAGCGCAAAACAAGCATTCTTTCCGTCATCCTCTACGTTATTTTCTGGACTCTAAATAATACCACATCACATAGATGTCATTCATTGATTTACAAAAATAACCTAATTAGTCCAAAAGATTACATATTTGTACAAAAAATACACCCTATTAAACCAAAGTATCTGAAAAGCACAATATCCAATAAAAAATCCGACCGATTAAAGGACTTATAAACAAGACTTCGCAAAAAATATCACCTATGGATAAAATCTTTTTGATTTCCACAAAAATATTGCACAATAAAAAACAATTGCATACCTTTGCAGCGCAAAAATGTGGACAGCCACATTGCCACAAAGTCTAAAAAACAATAAATCACGACATAAGCAAAATGAAACGTACATTTCAGCCCTCCAACCGCAAGCGCGTGAACAAGCACGGGTTCCGCCAGAGAATGTCAACCCCCGACGGCCGCAAGGTTCTCGCCCGTCGTCGCGCAAAGGGTCGTCTCCGCCTGACTGTTTCGTCGGAAATCGCAAGCAAGTAATCAGATATTTCGGCGGGGTTAAACCTGTCGTGAGTCAAAAGATCCATGCGGTCGCCCTGTCAAGTGGCGGCCGTTGCATTTTATAACAACATCACTCCTACCAAGTTGCTAAACTGCACGCCCATTGCCCGAAAGATACTGATTCCAAGAGCCGAGCGCATGAAGCGCTGGCAGGGAAAAACCGAGCAGATACAGACCCGCGTACTAAAACGGCTGTTGCACTCTGCCAAAAGGACTTTCTTCGGTATCACCTACGGTTTCAGCGACATAGAGACTTATTCCGACTTTGCCGCAAAAGTTCCTATATCACATTACGAACAGATACGTCCGTTAGTAATGAGAATGATAGCAGGAGAGCGTGATATACTTTGGCCCGGCAGAGTAACAAACTTCGCACAGTCATCGGGCACATCAGACGGCAGGAGCAAATTCATACCAATCACATCAGAAGGCCTTTCAACAAACCATATCGCCGGAGCAAGTTACGCAGCAGCGGCCTATCTTGCATCCAATCCCAAAAGCCGCATGTTTTCAGGACGCGCTTTCATACTTGGTGGCAGCTTCTCTCCTAACAACATCGATTCAACTGTCGCACCCGGAGTGCGCATCGGCGACCTATCGGCAACACTTATATCAAGCGTGCCACGTATAGTCAACGATTTCTATCGTGTGCCGTCGCGAGAAATCGCCCTTATGGCCGACTGGGAACAAAAACTGCCTTCCCTGATCAAAGCCTCCGCGACACAGAACATCACAAATATCTCAGGAGTGCCGTCATGGTTTCTCGCCGTGCTGAAAGGAATACTTGACTACACAGGTAAAAATTCCATAAAAGAAGTATGGCCTAACCTCGAAGTTTTCTTTCACGGAGGAATCTGCTTTGATCCTTACCGCGATCTTTACCGCAAAGTGACAGGAGACAACAATATGCACTATGTGGAGACCTACAACGCTTCCGAAGGATTTTTCGCCATACAGGACGATCCGGCTCTGCGCCATATGCTGCTTTTGCTTGACGCAGGTGTATTCTATGAATTTATCGAACAAGGAACTGACGAGCCAATTCCTGCCTGGGAGGTGAAAGAGGGCAAAATCTATGAAATGCTCATCAGCTCATGCAACGGCCTGTGGCGTTATTCACCCGGCGACACGGTGCACATAGAAAGCACCCAACCTCTCCGCATTACCATCGCCGGACGCACTAAGCATTTCATCAACGCTTTCGGTGAGGAAGTCATGGTGTATAACGCCGATGCCGCTATCACAGCTGCCTGCCGCAAGACAGGAGTAAATGTAACAAACTACACAGCGGCGCCGGTCTACACAAGCGACCAATCGCGTGGACGCCACCAATGGCTAATCGAATTTGACCGTCAACCTGAATCGATAGATGCGTTCGCCGACGAACTCGACAACACACTCCGAACCGTAAACAGCGACTATGACGCCAAGCGCACACATTCGCTGTTTCTCGACCGCGCAGAAGTGATTGCCGCACCAAAAGGGCTGTTTGACCGCTGGCTCGCCACGACAGGACGGCTCGGAGGGCAGCGAAAAGTGCCGCGCCTCTCCAATGACCGCAAGATCATCGATGCGCTTCTATCCATGAAATAGTATCAAATTCGGCATTAACAGAATGACAAAGGCCACTGTGGAGAATCACAGCGGCCTTTGTCGTCTTCACAGCAAATACTTTTATCCGCAGCGTGAGGAGCCACAGGAAGTACATATCAAACAACCCTCCTGATAGACGAGTGTCTCATGCCCGCAATTAGGACACTTCTGCCCGTTGGCTTTCATGCCATTAGGAACATATTTTTTCAATGCACGTTCCACGCCCGTTTTCCAACTGTTGATAGACTGGCTATCCAATTCGAGTCCACGCACAAGCTTTATCACCTGATCTATCGGCATACCATAGCGCAGGACACCTGATATCAGTTTAGCATAATTCCAATATTCAGGATTGAACTTTTCCGAAAGCCCCTCGATAGTAGTCTTATAGCCCCGCTTGTTGACAAACTGAAAATCATATCGTTTCGTACCATTCTCATCCATTGCCTTGATGATCTTTCCATGAGACACCGACTTAGGACAGAAAATACCGTCCTCGTCGTCAGTAAGACCTGTGAATATCTCATATGGACGGCCATTCAGCAAGCCTACAAATGCAATCCACTTTTCGCGATTGTTCTGGAAACGCACTACATCAGCCTCCAGCTCCATCGGGCGTTTCATCTGGTGCGACTCGTCTATATCAGGCATCTGCGACCCTTTGTTTTTACTCTTGTTCTCAAGCGATATAAGCACTCCTGAACGAGATCCGTCGCGATACACCGTACACCCCTTGCACCCCGAGCGCCACGCCTCGACATACAACTGCCCGACAAGCTCCTCCGACACATCGGCCGGCAAATTTATCGTCACCGAAATAGAATGGTCGACCCATCGCTGTATGCGTCCCTGCATTCTCACTTTCTCCAGCCAGTCGACATCATTTGCCGTAGCACCTGCATAAGGCGATTTCGCCACTATACTATCAAGTTCCTCGCGGGTATAGGTCTGTAGAGGCGCAATGCCCACAGCATTCATCCAATCAATAAATTTTGGATGATATACAGTATATTCCTCGAAAGCATCACCACTCTCATCAACAAAATCAACCCTGACATCCTCATCGCTGGGATTGATTTTGCGACGACGTTTGTAAACCGGCATAAACACCGGCTCAATACCTGAGGTCGTGCGAGTCATAAGCGAAGTTGTACCCGTCGGGGCAATTGTAAGACATGCTATATTACGACGCCCTACACGCTTCATCTTCTCATACATCTGTGGATCCTCTGCCGCTATACGGAGAATAAACGGATTATTCTTTTCCCTCTCCGTATCGAAAATCTCAAATGCGCCGCGCTGCTCTGCAAGCTCCACCGACGATTCATAAGCCGCCAAAGCAAGACGACGATGCACATCCTCAGAGAAATCAGTCGCCTCCTTAGATCCATATTGCAGTCCAAGAGCCGCAAGCATGTCACCTTCGGCCGTTATTCCTACACCCGTGCGACGTCCCTGAAGAGTCTTGTCACGTATTTTCTCCCAAAGATGACGCTCGACACTCTTCACCTCATCGGTTTCCGGGTCCTCGTCGATCTTGGCAATAATTTTCTCGATCTTCTCCATTTCAAGATCGATAATATCGTCCATTATGCGCTGTGCCTTACCTACGTGCTTTCTAAAAAGCTCATAGTCAAACTCGGCATCGGGCTTAAACGGATTTACCACATAGGAATACAGATTTATAGCCAAAAGACGGCAACTGTCATAGGGACAAAGAGGAATTTCACCACAAGGATTGGTTGAAATGGTGCGGAATCCAAGATCGGCATAACAGTCAGGAACCGACTCCCTCAGAATGGTATCCCAGAAAAGCACACCCGGCTCAGCCGACTTCCATGCATTATGTATAATCTTTTGCCAAAGTATTTTAGCATCAACATTTTTCTCCACCAACGCATCGCCGGCAGCCGCATCAACTGGATATCGTTGCATATATCCATTATCCGCCTCATCTGTGGCGGCACGCATAAAGTCATCATCGATTCTCACCGACACATTGGCACCAGTCACCTTTCCCTCTGTCATTTTTGCATCGATAAACGACTCACTGTCGGGATGCTTTATCGAAACAGACAACATAAGAGCTCCACGTCGGCCATCCTGCGCGACTTCACGCGTAGAATTACTATAACGCTCCATAAATGGCACAAGTCCGGTCGAAGTAAGGGCCGAATTCTTAACCGGTGTTCCCTTCGGCCGTATGTGTGACAGATCATGCCCGACACCTCCACGCCGCTTCATCAGCTGCACCTGCTCCTCATCAATACGCATGATACCTCCATAGGAATCAGGACAACCGTCGAGGCCGATCACAAAGCAATTGCTCAGTGATCCAACCTGAAAATTATTTCCGATACCCGACATAGGACTTCCCTGCGGGACTATATAACGGAAATCCCTGAGATATCCGAAAATCTCATCCTGCGACATTCCGTCGGGATACTTAGCCTCAATACGAGCCAGCTCACCTGCTATACGGCGATGCATGTCATCGGGGGTCAGCTCATAGAAATTGCCGAACGAATCCTTCAGAGCATACTTGCTTGCCCATACTTTAGCAGCAAGCTCATCACCTCCAAAATAATTCTTTGCCGCCTCAAAGACTTGTGTGTGATTATAAATCCCGTCACCTGTCTTTGTGACATTTTCGTGGTATTCCATTTTTGAAGTGTTTTTTTATAGCGCGAATGTCGGCAAAAGTCAGACCATATCCAAAAATACTTTTTTACATTTTCATACATATTGTTGAAAAAAAGCATACGAAAATATTGCCAGTTTTCATTACAATAATTAGCTTTGCAGCCGTGGAAACCATCGCGACCCACTATAACAGCGCAAAAGGTCCACTTTCAGGATTGTCTTATGGTGTAATGGTAGCACTGCAGTTTTTGGTTCTGCCTGTCTTGGTTCGAATCCAGGTAAGACAACACAAATAAAATCTCCGGGCATTAATTAGTCCGGAGATTTTTATTTAATTACGGTATATATTATTCAAAAGAATATCCGGATGAAACGAATGGAGTAGCCGACGCACGGTATTGTGGTTTGCGGTCACCTGAGAAGGTTATGCGTTATGCTCATGTACACGATGCCAAGGCGTGCCCACTGCTTTGTCGGCCGCCGCCTATACGGCCATTAACACCTGTTTCAGTCAAAAGATTTGCGTCGCCGCCAACCCCGGTCGCTACACCCGGATAAGCTCTTTTATTCTTGCACCAGCTCTGTCGTCCATCCCAGGCCCTGAATTCTAAGATCCAGTTCTCGCAAGCGTGCCGCACTTCTGTCATAAATACGACGGAATTCATTTACATCAACCATCCGAACATATTTTATCTCGTTACGGTTGTAGCGGTCTTCTCTTTCCGTTATATAACTAAGTCCGTCGTTAAGGGTGCGCACTCTCATAGCAAGAGTATCACGTTCGGCAAGAAGCGAGGTAATGCTCCGACCATCAATCTTGGTAACTGTGTTTGTTATATTTATGAGATAAATCAATCTTTGCAACTCTATAAGCGTCTTATCGAGCTCGTCAATCACGTCCTGCGGTGTCTCGGCAGGTTCGTCACCCTCCTGCACCTTGATGCAGTCTTTAAGACGCACCTTAAGCTGCTGTATCTTCTCCATCAGTGCGGAGCGACGGCTCAATGCCTCTGCAAGTTTCATATCTATTTGATTTTGTTGTTCGACCTTTGATGGCTGCTCCGTGAAAACATGATCGATCCCGAAGAGCCAAGCCTCTTTTCGATGAACAACACAGTTCTCTCCAAAATGGTTTTCACACGCGTCACAGTAATGCGGCAGTATTAATCATCGGATGATTCTTCCAACTGACGCACCAGAAGACTGTTTAGTTCCGTCTGATCCACCTCCCCAAACCAACGGGCAAGCTGCCTACGGGCTTTGGCACGGATCTCAGGCGTAATATTGTTCCATACCGTCTTAAGCACCCACACAACAGCCGCCATATCATCGGTCCAGCCGATGACCGGCAAAGCATCGGGAATAAGATCCACAGGGAGAATAAAGTACCCTATCACGCCATATATCCGGAATTTATCAGCTTTAGGTGTATTCGGATCAATCGCGACATAGTAAAGCAACAGAACAGCATAAATCAACTCCATGCCGGCCTTTCTTGCCACAGCCGAGATTTTATTCCACATTGCTTCGGGTGAAAAGTATTTATGATATACTGAATAATCAAAGAGTTTCTTACCGATCATAGATACAGGTTCTGTAAAATAGCATTATGATGCAAATAAAGCATTTTCACATAATAACCCGAATTAAATCTTCTTAATAATCCGAAAACAAAAAATCACATCACAATGGCCAATTAAGACGGTCAATCTGCCGAAAGGAGATTTATTTTGCAGGGTCTGACAAAAAATTTAAATTTGTAGCAATAAGAACAGAGAACCTTTTGCAGGCTCACAAAACCAAAGATTACAAACGTTCATTCTTCATAACTGACATGGCCACAAAACCGTTTCACTACCAGGAGATGTTTCCTCTGGGTCCCGACAAAACCGAATACTATCTTCTCACTCCCGATTATGTTTCGGTAGAGAAGTGCGGCGACCGCGAAATACTCAATATCGCACCCGAGGCACTGACAGTGCTTGCCAAACAGGCGACCCACGACAATGCATTCATGCTCCGTCGCGAGCATAATGAAATGGTCGCCAAGATCCTCCACGATCCAGAGGCAAGCAACAACGACCGCTACGTAGCACTCACAATGCTGCGTAATGCCGAAATTTCAGCAAAAGGCGAGCTTCCGTTCTGCCAGGATACCGGCACAGCCATCTGCATCGGTAAAAAAGGGCAGAACGTCTATACCGGTGGACACGATGAAGAATACATCTCGGCCGGTGTCTACCAGACCTACACCGAGTGCAACCTGCGCTACTCGCAGAACGCACCTCTCAACATGTATGACGAGGTTAACACCGGATGCAACCTGCCTGCACAGATCGACCTATATGCCACTGACGGCGACGAATACAAATTTGTGTTTGTAGCAAAAGGAGGCGGCTCGGCCAACAAAACATATCTCTATCAGGAAACAAAGGCTATAATCAACCCCAAGACTCTCGTTCCTTTCCTTGTGGAAAAGATGAAGTCGCTCGGCACCGCCGCATGTCCACCCTACCATATAGCATTTGTAATCGGCGGCACCTCTGCCGAGGTAAACCTCGCGACCGTAAAGAAGGCTTCGATCAAATACTACGACGAACTTCCCACCAAGGGCAACGAATACGGCCACGCATTCCGCGATATCGAGCTTGAGAAAGAGCTTCTTGAAGCAGCCCACAATATAGGTCTGGGCGCACAGTTCGGCGGCAAATACTTCGCTCACGACATAAGAGTGATCCGCCTTCCGCGCCACGGCGCTTCATGCCCCATCGGCATGGGCGTGAGCTGCTCGGCCGACCGTAATGTGAAAGCCAAAATCAACCGTCACGGTCTCTGGATAGAAAAACTTGACAGCAATCCCGGTGAACTGATACCTGAGGATATGCGCAACCAAGGCGAAGGGGATGTAGTGAGAATCGACCTTGACCGCCCGATGGACGAGATACTGAAGACTCTCAGCCAGTATCCAGTGGCAACCCGCCTGTCGCTCAACGGCACCATAATCGTCGGTCGCGACATAGCCCACGCCAAAATCAAAGAGCGCCTCGACAATGGCGAACCTATGCCCCAGTATCTTAAAGACCACCCCATATACTATGCCGGCCCAGCCAAAACACCGGCAGGCATGGCATCAGGATCTTTCGGCCCGACAACGGCAGGACGCATGGACCCCTATGTGGATCTATTCCAGGATCATGGCGGCTCTATGATCATGATCGCCAAAGGCAACCGCAGCCAGCAAGTCACCGACGCATGCAAAAAACACGGAGGTTTCTATCTTGGCTCAATAGGCGGTCCGGCGGCAATCCTGGCCCATGACTCTATCAAAAGCGTAGAACTGCTTGAATACCCAGAACTGGGCATGGAGGCTATCTGGAAAATCAAAGTTGAAAACTTCCCGGCATTCATCCTTGTTGATGATAAAGGAAATGACTTTTTCAAGGAAATCTCCGCTAAATGCGCAGCTTGTCCGATAGCAACGAAATAATGCCCGAACACCCTGAAAAAATGATAGACCGCACGTCGGCCACGCTGCCTGAAAAAGGCAGTGTGGCCGACAGTGTCGTTATCATCCCCACCTACAACGAGCGCGAAAACATCGCAGCAATCATCGATGCCGTACAGGCACTACCCGTTCCCTTTGACATAATCATTGTCGACGACGCAAGCCCCGACGGCACAGCTGCAATTGTACGCGAGAAACAAGCTCAATATCCCGACCGCATATATCTCCATGAACGCAGCGGGAAACTCGGCCTCGGTACCGCCTACATAGAGGGATTCCGCATAGCGCTCAAAAATCCATCCCACAAATACATTTTTGAGATGGACGCGGATTTTTCGCACAATCCTTCCGATCTGACCAGACTGCGTGAAGTGTGTGCCGACGGCGATGCCGACATGGCGGTAGGTTCACGTTATGTCTCCGGAGTCAATGTTGTGAACTGGCCTATGGGACGAGTGCTCATGTCATATTTTGCATCAAAATACGTGCGGGCGATCACAGGGCTGAAAATTCACGACACCACTGCCGGATTTGTGTGCTACCGGCGCGAAGTGCTTGAGACTATACCTCTCGATTCAATACGCTTCAAGGGATATGCCTTCCAGATAGAAATGAAGCTCACAGCCAAAAACTGCGGCTTCAAGATTCAGGAAGTTCCGATAATCTTCGTCAACCGCATACTCGGTACAAGCAAAATGAGCAGCAGTATTTTCGGCGAAGCCATGCTTGGAGTCATAAGGCTGCGGCTCGACTCGCTATTCCGCAAATTCCCACAGAAAAAACAATCATAGTGGACAGGCAACACACACTTTTCACAGGATGCCGCATCGTTGATGCCGATATCGACATAGCCCGCGGATGGATTCTCGTAACAAACGGCCTGATAACCGGTTTCGGCTACGGCGATCCCAACAGCGACATTGTTACCCTTGCCGATACCGTGACTGATGCCACCGGTCTGATCGCAATGCCCGGAGTCATCGACACTCATGTGCATTTCCGCGAACCGGGGCTTACAAAAAAAGCCACAATCGCATCGGAGAGCCGTGCGGCGGCAGCCGGAGGTGTCACCACTTTCTTTGACATGCCAAACACCATCCCGCCAACGACCACCACCGAGGCCTGGGAGGACAAAATGAAGCGTGCAAAAGAAACATCGCTTGTAAATTATGCTTTTTTTGTTGCAGCGACACCAGGCAACATCGACTGGCTCGCCTCAACAGACTTCACCGACCGTCCAGGCGTGAAACTGTTTATGGGTTCCACTACCGGAGCCTCGGCAGCTACCACAGGCCAATGGCTTGACGACCTCTTCAGCAGAGTCAAGGCCTTAATAGCTGTACATGCCGAAGATGACAGCATCATAGCCTACAAACAACAGGAGGCAATAGAAAAATATGGTTCTGCCGACAACGTGCCTGTAGATGCGCATCCTGCGATACGCAGCCGTCAGGCCTGCGTAGAGTCGACCAAACTCATAATCTCGACCGCTCTGAGGCACAACCACCGTCTTCACGTCTGCCACATCTCCACTGCCGACGAACTGAAGTTCTTTTCATCAGGCACCGACGTATCGCAGAAAACCATCACAGCAGAGACATGCCCGCAATACGTCACTTTCGACTCCCGTGACTACAGCAGCCGTGGAACACGTGTCAAATGCAATCCTTCGATAAAAGACACTACCGACCGCGAAGCTCTTGAAACAGCCCTCGCAACAGGAAAAATCGACACTATAGCCACAGACCACGCTCCCCACCTCCTCTCTGACAAAACAGGAGGAGCGCTCAAAGCCGCATCAGGTATGCCAGGAGTCCAGTTTGCGCTTCCGATAATGCTTGAAAAAACTCTTAGCGCCAAACTCACACTTCAGAGTGTGTCAAGACTAATGTCGGGCAATCCTGCAAAAATATTCGGAATCGACCGCCGAGGTTTCATCAGAAACGGCTATCATGCCGACATTGTGTTTGTAAAAGCACTCGACCGCCCTCACACAATAACAGACTCCGATGTGAAGAGCTCCTGCGGATGGACTCCATACTCAGGAATAGAGCTCAGCTACGCTGTCGCGTCAACATGGGTCAACGGCGTGTGTGTATATGCAGAAAACACATTCCAGGAATTAAAAACCAGGGCTGCAATGCCAGTAAAATTCAAAGGGGTCTAATATCACATGAAAGAAAAATACGCCATCACCATAGGCCGACAGTTTGGCAGCGGCGGACGCGAATTTGGACGTACCCTCGCCAATGAACTCGGCATTGCCTATTATGACAAAGAGCTGTTGACCCAGGCTGCAAAAAACGCAGGTATGAGTCAGGAGTTTTTTGAGAAAAACGACGAGCGTTCGCCTTCGTTTCTCAGTGGACTGTTCTGCTTCAATATGGGAGGCTTTCCCACATTCAATTACCCTACTTCCAACTCTATAAGCGACGACACACTCTACCGCTCACAAAGCGATATCATCCGCGACCTCTATGACCGCGGCCCATGTGTCATAGTAGGGCGCACAGCCGACTATGTGCTACGCGACCGCGAAAATGTATTCAATATTTTCGTCCACGCCCCCGAGGATGAATGCGTGAAACGCATCCTCGCCCGCGGCGAGATCACCGACCCTTCGAAGGCACGCGACAAAGCTCGCCGCACCAACCGTCTCCGCTCTTCCTACTACAACTTCTATACCGACAAGGAATGGGGCGACGCGGCATCATATCATATCACAATCGATTCATCACTTCTTCCGATATCACGTGCGGCAAAAATCATCGCCGACGTCATACGTGAAAAATTTGCCAACTGATGGAAACATCCCAGATAGTGGCTCTCTGTCTTGCAGCCATAGCTCTCGGAATATCAGCATTTGTGTCCGGTAGCGAAATCGCATTTTTCTCTATCACCCCCGACCGTCTTGAAAGCGACGAAATCGACGATCTTCCTGTCGCCGACAGTGTAAGACATCTACTCGGACGCCCGGAGAAACTTCTCGCCACAATTCTTATCGCCAACAATCTTGTGAATGTGAGCATCGTCGTGCTCACAACATTCGCACTAACCCCATTGCTTGCCGACATACCGTCATGGCAAAGCTTCCTGTTTCAATCAGTAATACTTACATTTGTCCTGCTTTTATTCGGAGAAATCGTCCCCAAACTGTGCGCCGACACTAACCCGGTAAAGTGGGTAAGCTGGGCGACTCCACCGATCTCGGCCATAGTGAACATCCTATCGCCAGTGTCGTCACTGCTTGTGCGTGGATCCGGCCTTGTGGGCCGTGTAGTGACCAAACAGACCCAGAATATCTCAACCGACGATCTGAGTCACGCACTTGAACTTACCGATGTAAAAACACCCGATGACAAGGAGATGCTTGAGGGCATTCTGCGTTTCGGCGACACAACCGCCTCTGAGATCATGACACCACGTGTCGACATCACCGACATAGATATTTCAGAAGACTTCACAACAGTGCTTGCTACAGTCATTGACAAGGGTTATGCCCGACTTCCTGTCGTGGGCGACAGCCGCGACGACATACGTGGCATACTCTACAGCCGTGATCTGATCCCCTACCGCGACAAGGGCGATGACTTCGACTGGCGACAGTTGATACGCAAACCCTATTTCGTGCCGGAATCACGCATGATCGATGATCTGATGGAAGATTTCCGAAAACTTAAAATACACATGGCGATCGTCGTAGACGAATTCGGCGGAACACAGGGACTGGTTACACTTGAAGACGTGCTTGAAGAAATCGTAGGTGACATCAATGATGAGTATGATGAGGAGGAAGTCACTTACAAACGGCTTCCCGACGATACCTACGTTTTTGAAGGAAAAACCGTTCTCACCGATTTCTTCCGTATTACCGGAGTCGACGAAGAAGAGTTTAAAGAGATTACCGACGATTGCGAGACACTTGCCGGACTATTGCTCACCATAAAAGGAGATTTTGTAAAAGAGAAAGAGCCTGTTGCCTATGGACGTTGCCGATTTCTTGTACTTGACGTCACAGGCCATCGCATCACATCGGTCCGCGTGAAAGTGCTTCCTGTCACCCAATAAGAAATCCACACATATTTTTCATGTAAAGTTTTTGCGAAAAACATTTGCAAAAACAGAAAAACATTCTTACCTTTGCGCCGTCTGAAACCCGATAAAGATCGGGAATCAAACATAAATATGGTGAAATTAGCTCAGTTGGTTAGAGCGTCGGATTGTGGTTCCGAAGGTCGTGGGTTCGACCCCCACACTTCACCCTGAAAAAAGCGGAAGATATCTTCCGCTTTTTTCATATATACCTGATTAAACAGATAATCCTAAATGCATTTCTGAAAATCAGTCGGCATTATTATGGATTGTCAATATTGGAATCATGTTAAACAAGCTTCCAATGCTTGCCTCTGAAGATAAAAAACACCAGACTATTTAGACAAATGCCAAACAGCCGGGTGTAAAACCTTTATAAAACCACACCTATAATCGCACTTACAGCAGAACAGATAAGCAATCACATAATCGGTCAGTGGTCCGACATGATCTTAAGAACCATCAGGTCTGTCTCGTTCATTGCCTCACGCCCTATTGCTGTCAGGTTGCGCACCGTCACATCGACGTCATCGTCAACAATACCTTCGGCCGACGATACACATTCATCGTTCATCGCCATAAGAGCCGACACAAGCGCGGTATTTACACCGGACATAATTTTCAGGGCACATGCAGGCTTCGCACCGTCGCATATCATACCCGTGAGCGTAGCTACCATATTTTTCACCGCATAGGTGCCGTGAGTGAAATCACCGCCCATAAGATAGGTAAGCGCAATCGAAGCTCCTGTAGCCGCCACAACGCAACCACACAACGCCGACAATCTACCAAGCGACTGCTTGATATAGATGCTTGTGAGATGGGCAAGCACGAGCGCTCTCACGGTCTGTTCCTCCGATGCATTGATTTCCTCCGCATAAGTCACTACTGGAAGCGTTATAGTGATGCCCTGGTTGCCACTGCCCGAATTAGACATAACGGCAACCGGTTCGCCTGCCATGCGTGCGTCACAGGCGCCGGCTGTCATGGCCAGCATGTGTCGGGCCGGAGTATCACCATACATGCTCTTTCCGGCTGTCGCTATGATTCGTCCCACCTTATGGCCGAATCCCTGCCCCTTGAGCGCACGTTCGGCCGCCGCACGATTAAGGCGCTCAGCCTCTCTGATAAATATAAGCTCATCGAGCGGTGACTCCACGGCATATCTCCACACAGTATGGAGAGTAAGAGATATCTCCTCATCAGCGCCATCGCATTCTCCGGCAAAATCCTCATGGAAAAGCACCTCGCTATCTTTTTCGATGTGAACAAAGCGTGTATGTCCCCCACAAATGACTGCTTTACCAAAATGACCGCCTGACTCGTCACGGGCAATAGCTGAAATATACAACTTGTCGGGAGCTTCCGGATAATGGCTGATCTCCACACGCTCTTCACTGATCATTTTTTTACCCAGATCCACAGCGTTGTCATCAACATCCCGAAGGACCTCGAGTCCATATTCCGACTTACCGGTTATAGCTCCAAGAGCAATCGCTATAGGCAGACCTATCATACCCGTGCCCGGAATGCCTACCCCCATAGCATTTTTAAGAATATTGCCGCTCAGAGCCACCTCAATCCGAGCCGGAGCCGTGCCCAGCGTTTCCGAAGCCTTTGCCACGGCCAACGCCACCGCTACCGGTTCGGTACATCCGATAGCCGGAACGACCTCCCGCATAATCAACGATTTTATTTCCCGTCTTGTATTTTCGTCGAGCATAGATTCAAAAGTTTTCTTTGCCACAAATATACATAGAATGAAGTGATTTAAGCTTACGACAATTTAATATTCGAGCCCGGCTTGATATTTACCATAATGCCGTCACCTATCACTCCGGCATACGACTGAAATAACGCATATCATGTTCTCCTGTCGGATGCAGAATTTCAGCAATATCCCCAAGCAGATATTCGGGATGAAAAGGACTCTCCTCAAAATAGTGTCCATCTCCCGTATCGGCAACATAGACATCTCCATGCCTGAAAGCCTTGAATTGTGAAGCCATCGGATTATCGCGCAACATAGACGAACGCGTCATATCACCTGAATTATTACATCTTACGAGCCATACATCGGCGTCGCCAGCTTCCATCAAAACCTTTTCCGGCGCCATGGCCACAGTCTTCCCATCAAGTGCCGAAAACGGATTCCGCCCTCCGGCAAGGCTTATATACATATTGTTGACCGAAGAGCCGGCACACACATACCATACGCCCTGATAAGGCAGGTCCAGCAATACGGACGGTTTCTGGTCATCTTTGTCAAACGATTGCGATATGCGCTCCTTCACTGCCAGAAATTCAGAAGACACTACCGAGAAAAGACTGTCGGCGGCATCCTCTTTTCCGAACAACAATCCATAATACTTCATCCACTCGGCACGTCCAAGCGGATCAGGCTCCATGTAGTCGGCCGTGTATATGATCGGTGTGGACAGCATGACAAGCTTACCATAATCGCCACCACTCTCAAATGGCGAAATCAGAATTCCGTCAGACGACAGCGAGATAACACACTCGATTGTAGGTGTCGCAGTTATACCGCAATCTACTATACTGCCATTTTTTATACCCTCGCGCACATAGTCGAGATAGATATACTCTGCATCTGTGACTCCGGCCACCGACTTTTCGGCTCCCAGTTCGGAAAGCAGATTAAGATGCATCGACGTTGTGACAAGACTTCGGCCGAGAGGAGTCCTGACTATGGTCGATCCTTCGGGTACCGACAACGGAATCACATCGAGACTGTCAGGCACCATTGCAACTCTCTGGAGCAATTTCGTGGTGTCCCACGGATTGACGATCTCCGCTTCTGTCCATCCGTCGGGATGACTGTACAGGCGAAGGTTTCTTGAATATTCGAGAGGGAGCAGCAATGCCGCTCCCTCCCGCTTCTCCCGAGGTTGCCGGCCGGCACAACTCCCCAAAAGGAGGACCGACATACAAGCAACCACAGTCAACAGATAATACCTAATACCTGATTTCATTATTCGTAACTAAAAAATACTCTGGTCGGACAAACTCCCACATCATATTTTCCAACATATCCGCCCTCTGCATCATAACGGACCATATATCCCGGAGACGTGTAATCGGCAAATCCGCCTTCTCCCATGTTATTGCTTAGGATATAAGCATCACCGGTAACCCGATCGACACCAAATCCGGCCGGGAATTTCACTTCAGCACCTGAGATCCAGGATGATACAGCGCCTGACCGTATGTCATATCTGCCATAGCTTACAGCATCAGCCAGATAACCGTTGTCAATGTAATAGAGTGTGCCTGCGTTCAAAGCCATTGATGTCGCAGCGAAAAGAATATCAGAGACCTTGTCACCTTTAATTTCCCTTACGCCATAGTTTATCTGTTTCCAGGTCGTAAGCTCATACTCGCCCGACGACAATACAAAAAGTTTTTCGCCGTCGGTCGCAAGATCTGTGAGGTTCTTACCGGCTGAAATCTTTTTGGTCACAGTCATTTTTACAGGATCAACCACTGCCACACACGCATCGGCAAAATCATTAGCCGAATTAATACCGTCGGAAACCGCAACATAGAGCTGCTTGTTGTAGACAACTACGGCTTCAGGGTTAGGACCGACCTCGATCGTCTCTGTCACATTGAGTGTCTTGGTATCTATTTTGGCAAGATAGCCGCTGAAAAGTGTCACATACACATAATTGTCCAATCCGGCAAGACGACGAGGACCCGACTTCTCATTGTCGAGAGTAATGGTCTTTTTCAGTTTCAAAGTGTTGCGGTCGAGTACCTGAATTACATTAGAGCCATTCACAGCAAGGTAGATATTATCTCCAAAAACTATGCCATCATTGAACGTGTCGCCTATATACTGGCCATTGACCTCAAAAAAAGCATTATTGAGGATAACGTTATCTTCAAGATTGAGGTAGCTGAGAGTTCCGGAACTTGTACCCATCACTCCGGCATTGACAACAAACACGCCCTTGGTTGAATCAACCGGGTCAATCACAGGATCCGGATCATCGTTGTCGGAACAGCCGGAGAAACAAAACATGGCAGCAACCGCCATAAAAAGATACTTCTTCATTTTATTCTAATCTGGTTTTAAAGTATATATTTCAATGTGAGCATCCATGAACGCCCCGGCATGGGATAACGGGCTATCACGGCATATTGTTTGTCAAACACGTTGATAAGGTCTCCTCTCACCTCGATCATATTTCCGTTGCGAAGCGCAAACCGACGCCATAAAGTCGCTCCCGCCTCAAAATAACCGGGCATGCGTGTCATGGGGCTATTGGAATTAGACATGTAGCGCGCACTTGTGCCGCGTCCATGCACAACCACATTAACCCATGGATTTTCATAACCTACCGAACCTGATCCGGAATTAAGCGGTATATAAGCGACCTGACAACCATGTACAGGATCACTCTCATCAACATCGATTTCAGCACGCTGATAACTCCATGTGCCGCTCACTACTATATCATGACGCCGCGCAACGTTCAGTGTACTGTTCAATGTCACATCGGCACCGGTGACATGCACGCTGCTTAGGTTGGTAACACTCCATATAAACATGTTCTGCGGTATCGCCACAATGCGGTCATGAACGATATTGCGATAAACATCGGCAGTGATCACAAGCTGTGGCAACCAGTATGCGGCAGGTGCCTGATAAGTCAGGCCAAAATTGAACTGGTCGGTACTCTCCGGTCTCAGATAAGGATTGCCGAAACGGTTGTAGAACGCCTCATTGAATGTCGGCATCCTGAATATATTTTTATAGCTAAGACGCCCGTAAAGATATCCGCTCCTCAAAAGACGCCCGCTCACACTCACCGAAGGCGACAGCCGGTTGTGATTTACCAGAGGCTTGAATCCGTCACGACAACTGTTGAAATAATTGGACTGCACAAGACGTCCAAGGATCACAATGCGCCCGTAACGCCATTTGGCCGTGAGTGACTGAAGAAACGTATTACGACGAGGATGCGCGTCGGTCTTGTCATCATTGCTGTTCAATGAGTTGAACGAGTAGTCGGCAGAATAATCAAAACTCCATGCACGAGTCGCTTCATAAAGCAGTTGAGTGCCAGCATAGGCCTCACGCTGCCAATAGAACTGCTCGAGCCTTCCGCCCGGATATTTCTTATCTATTTCAGTATATAACGATCCACTCCAATTGAATTTTCCTGATACTCTCAGTCTCCACTTTTCTCCGAGCCGACTGGTAAAAACAGCCTGTCCGAAACTGTTGCGGTCATGTAGACGTCCGGTCGAGGCATCTACATTGTAAAGCAACACGGGCCCCGGAAGCTGGCGGTTGTTGTCATAATAATAGACTTTGGCCGACAACTCACCATCGCCACGGGTTTTCCAAAGTAGATTAAACTCTCCATGCCCCGAATTCATGAGGTTGTGAGAACGCTTCTCCCGAGTTACAATATTACCGTTTTCAAGATCAAAAGGATAGTCGTTCTTAGCATGGGTGTATTCACCTGTAAACCCCAAGGCTATCCGCTCTCCTACTCTTACAGTACCCCGAATGAAGGGACTCACGTAACCGAACGAGCCAACTTTTATCTGTGAAGTCATCTGCAACTTCTCGCCATTGAGATTCATGCCTGGAGTCGCAAGCGACAATGTCGCCGGAGAAGCCGCGGCCTTTGCCGAAATGAAAATATCATCATTGTCGCCTATCACAAGCGACAGCTCTTCGAGATTGTCGGTTGAGTACCGCGAAAGATCTATGGATCCACTCTGAGCGTCGGAAAGCAGCATACCATCATACACCACTGCCGTGTGAGCGCTTCCCAATCCTCTCACCGACACCGTTTTCATGCCTCCAGCACCTCCATAATCACGAAGGGTCACGCCAGGCAGACGGTGAACAGCATCTGAGATATCGGTCACGCCATTGCGCAGCATCTTTTCTTTATCGATACTGAACGCCGGTGTCGCCGACCGTAATGTCTTTCTATCGAACCGAGCCGTCACCACCGTCTCACCAAGAGCCTTTGCCCCGGCCTCTGTCGTGTCGACACGTACTTGTGCAGTCACTCCCAGACACAACGCAAGCATCACTGTAATAAACAGTGATCTCACAAAACTACATGTGACCACAGCCTGCATTCTCATCCTCGAAAGAATTTTCAGGTAAAACAATTCCATGGAAATGTTAAAAACCCATGGATATAATCCACAACGGCAGGTCTTCGGACTCTTCCCGATCCTTCCGGCGCCTTCCCGGATATATGCCGATATATCCAGTGGCTCTCTTGGCACTATATTTTCATAGTGTCGCGGCCGGGGATCTTTTCTTCAGTGGGAAATACCGCAGCGGGACTGTCGGGGATTCTCACCCCGTTCCCTTTTAAGGACTGCGCCCGATGTATCCGGGCAGCTTATCCACCGTTGTTATGCCGACAAAATTATACTACTGAAACGTTAATGCCCTACTTGCAACTGTTAAATTTGCTTAACGTAAAAATTGAGGCGCACGGAAAAACAATCCGAATGACAGACCTACGCTCCATTTGTCACCCGGGCTGTCTATGTAATTGACATATCCTGCCAAAGATGCCTTGAATGGAAAGTTGTACACTACTGAAAAGTCACCTATCCAATGCGGGTCGTGAAACCACTTGCCATACTTCGCACTACCGTCGGCCGCAGGCATAATAGACCTGAAAGGCATAAACATGTGTGCCTCGCCTCTGATCTGCAGATTATCCGAGAGTTTCACAACAGGAATGACACCCACCGTCGCATAGCTCATGGCATGTAGCGACGAATGAAACGAATTATAGCTCGATGCCGTGGGATTGAATCCGGGAGAAGTCACAATAGTAGCATTATAGCTGTCGAGAAGCTTTCTTGTAGATGCAAGCACGTTACTCTCTATACCCAATGAAAAATGCCGCCCCATGCTGAAGTATTTTTCAATATTCATCTCTGCCTGAACCCATTGACAGGACCGTCCATCAACATTTCCTGACGCATTCACATCAGAACGTACAGAGTAGTCGCCAAGCAGCCCCATGCCCACAAAATTATACCGATGACCGCTGGTGGGATTCACCTCATTGTCAAGGGTATTGAACACTGCCCTTACCGAAGCCTGTCCGAGACTGAAGCTTATCACATCCTTACTTTCGTCTACGATAAGAGACTCGCCCGTTGTAGCATGCTTATCGCGCAAGTAGCCATAACCGGCATTCACGCTCATTTCTCCCGTGCGTCCGAGAGCCCATGAATAGCCTGCTCTGCCATATGTCTCGAAATGCCGCATGAACACCGGATTGTTGCGCTCATAAAACATTTTATCACTCTGGTGTTCACTGTTATGTGACACAACCGCACTCATTGTAATCGCCGAAGGAACTGCCGTCGGCATAAACATTTTACCATTTACGGCAGCGGCAAGATAACTCTGACCAAGCCATCCGTTGAAATCGACATCAAGGCTTCTAAGTGCCAACGAACTGTAGCCTGCCGAAAGAACAACCATACTGTTGACCGACGATGCCAGATAAGTACCGACACCGACACTCATACTATTCTTCACCGTTGCCTTCATGTCGAGGGTGAAATTTCCAGTCTTTTCGTTATAGACGGCATGAGGCACAAGGTTACGCAGTTTTCCGGAAGTCACCGCCCGATAATATGCCTCTTTTGCATGTTTCAGACCAAATGTATCGGCACGGTTGCCCGTAAACAGATATCTGATATATTCGTTCTGCTTTGGAGTGCCGCCTTCGACATGAACCGAGTCGAATCTCACATAAGGTGTCTTAGACCTGAACACCCGTCGTTTCAGATCTCTCGACTTCGCCGGAATGCGCGATATGACACGTCCTTTTATGGAATCCATCATCTCCATCGCCTTGTCATATCCTCGCTTACAGATAATCTTTGCTTTCGGAAAATCGAGCAATGCAGTCCCGTCAGCCGGAATTTTTATCCTGATCCCCTCGGCCGGTGGCACCTCATAGTCGCTATCCTGCATGATAAGATCCTCAAGCTGCTGCATTATATCATACTGTGGTGTCCGGCCATTAGGCCCCGACACATCCACGCCGATCATTATACCGGGAGCAAAATCCCTACGCATCACATCTACAGGAAAATTATCATATATACCGCCGTCAAACGCAAGAAATCCATCGATCTCTATCGGCTGAAATACCGTAGGAAAACTCATCGAAGCTCTTATGGCATCTCCCAGATCCCCCTTTGACAAAACCACCTTGTGCTTGGCGTATACATCCGATGTCACGCACCTGAACGGCACCATGAGCTTGTTGAAGTCTGCTCCGGACTGCGCTGTATAGGCTGCAAACAGTTCCATAAACGCAAAATTCATCGGAAGCGGAGAAATCAGGCTCGAAGGCAGCACCGATGAAGCGGTGTCGGATCTCATTTTAAGGTTAATACTAACAATCTCCGGCCGCATAACCGTACTTCCGAAATAATACCGCAAGGCAGGGTCAATCTGGCCTGTCGACCAGTAGGAAAATCCGGGCGACAGTATCAGTTCTATCATCTCGTCGGGTGTGTAGCCCGACGCATACAGACCGCCTACAATAGCGCCCATCGATGTTCCTGCAATATAATCGATAGGTATATTATTCTCTTCAAGAGCCTGTATGACACCGATCTCGGCAATACCTTTGGCTCCGCCTCCACTCAGCACAAGCCCCACTGACACCGGAGCTATGTCACTTTCCACCCGGCAACTGTCATTATCCTGAGCCGCCACATACAGCACCGGAAACAGTGACACAATTACTGTCAGCACCCGTTCTATCCCCCGCGATATCATATTTCTATTCATTCTATTTTCCAGTCATTGCATTTGCAACGGCAATATTAACTATAATTAAGAAACGACCACACACTTCTCTCAGTTCATTTTGAAAAAAATTCTTACTTTTACTTAATAATTGGTATTTTTCGGGTTCATCAACGTTATTCCATATAGCAGTTACTATTTTTAAGTTATATCACCATGCCATCGTCAAACTTTATAGACTACGTAAAGATATTGTGCCGCTCAGGTAAAGGCGGTGCCGGTTCGCGTCATTTCTATCGCGCGAAGTACATCCCCAAAGGTGGACCCGATGGCGGAGACGGCGGCCGAGGCGGACACGTGATACTCCGCGGCAACAAAAACATGTGGACGCTTCTTCCACTCAAGTACCGACGTCATGTTTTTGCAGGAAACGGCGAAGCCGGTACCGGAGGCCGAAGCTTCGGCAAGGATGGAGAAGACGCTATAATCGAAGTGCCCTGCGGCACCGTTGTGTTTGATGCCGAAACAGGCGAATATCTAACCGAAGTAACCGACGACAGACAGGAAATAAAACTCCTGAAAGGTGGCCGAGGCGGTCTTGGAAACTGGCATTTCAAATCAGCCACAAACCGTACGCCACGATATGCCCAGCCCGGAGAACCGGCAATTGAGAAAAGCGTAGTGCTTGAACTGAAACTATTGGCAGACGTCGGCCTGGTAGGTTTTCCAAATGCCGGAAAATCGACCCTGCTGTCGGCCATATCGGCGGCACGGCCTAAAATCGCCGACTACCCTTTCACTACGATGGAGCCACAGCTCGGCATTGTTTCATATCGTGACAACAGGTCATTTGTCATGGCCGATATTCCAGGAATAATTGAGGGTGCAAGCGAGGGCAAGGGTCTCGGTCTGCGCTTTTTGCGTCACATTGAACGCAACGCGGTACTTCTGTTTCTCGTGCCGGCCGATGCGACCGACATTGAACAGGAGTACAGGATTCTGCTCCGTGAGCTTGAGAAATTCAATCCTCAACTCATGAAAAAACAGCGTGTGCTTGCAATCTCAAAAAGCGATATGCTTGATGACGAGCTGATCGCCGAAATCGCAAACACTCTTCCCGACGACGTGCCACATGTGTTTATTTCCTCTGTAAGCGGACAAGGACTCACTTCTCTCAAAGATATACTTTGGAGAGCCATCAACGACGACCGTAACCGTATAATCGACGGAGAGCAGCCTATCACCCACCGCCCGCTCGATGCACGTCACCGCGTTGTGGAGGAGGATGAGTTCATTTTTGAAAACCCCGAGCCTGAGCCAATTGACGAAGAGGAAGAGATGCCGCTTGACGATGACTACATCTGGGATGAAGATATAGAACCTGAAGACTACGAGTAAGCCATAAAGTGCCTGTCATAATCAACCAAGAGCTACCGGCTATAGCAGCCCTACGCAAAGAGAACATCAACCTGCTGCCCTGTGACGGATACGCCACAGGGCGTATTCTGCGCATAGGCATCCTCAACCTCATGCCTCTAAAGGAGATGACGGAGATCGATCTGTTGCGACTCATCTCGGCCTCACCTTGCGGCATCGAAGTCGAACTGATCGAAACATCTACCTATCGCGGACGCAACACTCCTGCCGAACATCTCGACAAATATTACAAAAAATGGGATGAGGTCACCGAAAGTCACTACGACGGATTCATAATCACCGGTGCCCCGGTTGAAAAAAAGGATTTCGAGGATGTATTCTATTGGCCGGAACTGCAAAAGATAATGGACTGGACCCGCACACATGCCACATCAACACTCTATATCTGCTGGGCGGCTCTTGCAGGGCTATATCATCATTATGGCATAGCGAAGCGAATGCTTCCGAGAAAAATATCGGGAGTTTTCACCCACCGTAAACTCACACAGGAGAATCCGCTTCTGAGAGGTTTCGATGATGAGTTTCTTGTGCCCCACAGCCGCTACAGCGAACCTGACCGGTGTGCAGTGGAAAATCATCCCGAACTGACAATACTCACCGACAGTCCGGATGCCGGAATCCATATCGTGACAGCACATAACGGAAGCGAAATATATGTCACCGGACATTCCGAATATTCACCACTCACACTCGACTATGAATATCGGCGCGACTGCTCGGTGGGGATACATCCCGACATTCCCGCCAACTACTACCGCAATGACGATCCTGAAAACGGAGAAGTTGTGGTAAGATGGAGAGCACATGCCTCAATGCTGTTTTCCAACTGGATAAACTACTTTGTATCACCCGATACCCCTTATCGGCCCATACCACGGCAATGACAAAGCTACCACGTAAGCTGCAACTTCTCGCACCGGCCAAAAACGCCACCATTGCCATACAGGCAATACTTCATGGCGCCGATGCCGTCTACATGGGCGCCTCAAGCCATGGCGCCCGTGTCGCTGCCGCAAACTCTATCGACGACATAAAGCATGTGGCCGATTTCGCACACCTGTTCGGAGCAAAGCTATATGTAACCGTCAATACTATCGTCTACGACAATGAGTTGCGCAACGTGGAAAAACTTATCAAAGGTCTGTATCACGCCGGCACCGACGCTCTCATAGTGCAGGACATGGCACTGCTACAGCTCGATCTGCCTCCGATTGCGCTACATGCCAGTACACAGTGCGACACACGCACTCCGGCTCAAGCACGGTTTCTTCAGGATGCAGGTTTCAGCCAGATAGTGCTTCCGCGCGAACTTTCTCCTGACGAAATAAAAGAATTCAGCCGCGAAGTCGAAGTGCCGCTCGAGGCATTCTGCCACGGAGCACTGTGTGTATGTTACAGCGGCGACTGCCGCGCAGGATTCATGGCTACAGGACGGAGCGCCAACCGGGGCGAGTGTCCGCAGATGTGCCGGCTACCCTACGACCTTATAGACGGTACCGGACGAAAAATAATAAAAAACAAGCATCTTCTCTCTCTACTTGATCTAAACCGCATATCCCTGTTGAGCGAAATGGCAGATGCCGGTGTCTCATCATTTAAAATAGAAGGCCGGCTCAAGGATGAAACCTACGTTAAAAACACCGTAGCCGCCTACAGCAAGGCTCTCGACTCCATAATCGCCGCTTCAGACGGCCGATACTCAAGAAGCAGCTACGGACGTGCGGACATAACATTTACACCAGACCTCAACCGTGGATTCAACAGAGGATTCACGACCTACATTTTTCCTCCGGACAAGGCGGTAAAAATGGCAGGGCTCGACACACCAAAAATGGTGGGAATACGCATAGGCACTGTTTCTAAAATCAGCAAAGGATATATCGATCTGTCGCTCGAACGTGGAGTAAAACTTGCCAACGGTGACGGCCTCGGCTATTTCCGAACTGACGGGTCATACGACGGATTCCGCATCAACCGCGCAGAGGGAACACGCATCATTCCAGCCTCAATGCCAGACGGACTTCGCGTATCTTCCACAATATACCGAAACAGTGACAAAATCTGGAACGATGCCATGTCACGTGAAACAGCCCGACGCACAATTCCGCTGTCAATGACACTAAGAGCGGTCTCATCAAGAGTAATAGCCCTTGATCTGAAAGACCTGCGCGGATGCGCAGCAACTTCGTCGGTCGTAACAGACCAGCCGCTACAGCAGGCACATACCCCTCAAGGACAACAACGACAAAGAGTACTTGAGAAACTTGGTGACACTCATTTTCACCTCGACACACTTGACGACAGAGTCGACTCCTCGTTATTCATACCTGCCTCTATACTCGCCTCGCTGCGGAGAAACGCAATAACTGCACTCGAGACATCGTGGCACGCAAAACGACCGACAGAGAAACGACGGCCGCATAAAAACATCATACCCCTTCCTGAAGGTACTGAAATCACATACCGCCACAATGTGGCCAACCGGCTCGCCGAGGACTTTTACCGCTCGCACGGCGCGACATCAATTCAAAAAGCTGTAGAAGTGTCACGTCCCGACACAGAAATACAGGTTATGGAGTGCCGCTACTGCATTCGCCGTGAACTCGGATACTGCCTGCGAACACCAAAAGGTAAAGACCTAACACCGCCGCTCACACTCGACACCGGACGCGGCACACGCTATGCCGTCGATTTCGACTGCTCACGCTGTATCATGTCGCTTCACCAAACACGCTGAATGGATATACGCAAAGACACCGGACTCTGGCTCCCAACCTCTGTCAAAGAAATGAAAGCAAGAGGGTGGGACGCTGTTGATGTAGTTTTATTTTCAGGCGACGCATATGTAGATCATCCGTCATTCGGAGCCGCTGTTATCGGACGCACGCTTGAATCCGCCGGCTATCGTGTAGCTATTGTACCGCAACCTAATTGGCGTGACGATCTGCGGGATTTCCGCAAATTCGGCACACCGAGACTTTTCTTCGGTGTCAGTGCCGGAGCGATGGACTCGATGGTAAACCATTACACTGCCGCCCGTCGACGCAGATCAGACGATGCCTACACTCCCGGCGGACGCCACGGCATGCGTCCCGACTACCCTACTGTAGTCTACACCAAAATTCTACGCGAGCTCTTTCCCGACACGCCCATAATCACCGGCGGCATAGAGCCCTCGTTGCGCCGGCTCTCACACTACGACTACTGGCAGGACAGACTGCGGCCTTCGATACTGCTTGACGCCCCGGCCGACATACTTATTTACGGCATGGGAGAGAAACCTGTCGTAGAGATCGCCCGGCGTATTTCGGCGGGTGAAAAAGTATCCGAAATAACCGACGTGCCCCAGACCGCTCTGCTTCGCACGCTCGACAAAATGCCTGAAAATCCTGATCCGGCAAAAGATATAATACTAAATTCATGGGAGGACGCACTACGCGACCCCGGACTGCAGTCTGCCAATTTCAAGCACATAGAGCAACAGAGCAACCGCCTGAACCCTGACACACGTTTATGGCAAGCCTACCGAAAAGATGGTGTTGCCGTCCAGATAAACCCGATGCTTCCGGCAATGACACGCGGTGAAATAGATGCCTCATTCGATCTGCCATATACACGACTGCCACACCCTCGCTACAACGGCAAAACCATACCTGCCTACGAAATGATACGTCACTCCGTCAATCTCCACCGGGGCTGTTTCGGAGGATGCGCGTTCTGTACCATCTCGGCACATCAGGGCAAATTCATAGCATCGCGAAGCAAGGAATCTATACTGCGTGAAGCCAAAGCCGTAACACGTATGCCCGACTTCAAGGGATATATATCGGATCTCGGCGGCCCTTCGGCCAATATGTATGCAATGGGCGGACGCGACCGCTCGATATGCAGTCGTTGCCTTAAACCGTCGTGCCTGCATCCGGCACCATGCCCAAATCTTAACAACGACCACCGTCCCCTTCTTGAAATATATCATGCTGTCGACGCACTGCCCGGTATAAAGAAATCATTTATCGGTTCCGGTGTACGCTATGACCTTTCCATGCACCGCACCGGCAACCGTGACATTGACAACGCCAACCGCCGCTACAACAGCGAACTGATAGAACACCATGTGTCGGGACGCCTTAAAGTCGCCCCCGAACATACCGAGGATTACGTACTTGACATCATGCGCAAACCTCCGTTCAAGCTATTTCATCAGTTCCGTGATATATTTGACGATGTGAACCGCAGATGCGGATTGCGGCAGCAGATAATCCCATATTTCATATCAAGTCATCCGGGATGCACCGAAATCGACATGGCCCAACTTGCCATAAAAACAAAACAGCTTGATTTCCATCTTGAGCAAGTGCAGGATTTCACCCCGACACCAATGACCCTCGCTACCGAAATATACTACTCCGGTATACATCCCTACACTGGCGAACGCATATTCACAGCGCGCTCGTCTGAAGAAAAACTTGCCCAAAGACGCTACTTCTTCTGGTATGACCGCACATACCGGACCGATATAGAACGTGCGCTCAGACGTTTGCACCGTCAGGATCTCATCGCGTCACTTTTTGCACGTACCGTGACTCCAAAGCGCCCGAATACCAAGAAATAATTAATCCACAAGATTTACCTGATTGAAAAATCACTATTTTTCGGTATTGCAAACACCCGGCATCGGAAATAACTTTGCAACATGAACGAATGAACCACACATCGTGAGGGCACGACTTCCCTCACCTGTAAAGGTCTGAATTTAGGTTTTAGGTTATTTTAGATAGTCTCTGTGACAGAGACTATCTTTTTTTCTTATCAAAAATATTGCTACTTTTGCATTGCAGGATCTTATGGATTTTACCGAAAGATCCCCGGACACGATACTTCATCCAATCAATTCACTGACTATGACCACTCCGCAGATTGTCAGACTTTGCTTTATCGCGGCTCTATGGATCGCGATATGCACCCTTCTGATCATATCGGCGCAGCGCATCACCCTTTATACTATTTTTATAATCGTCGCTTCCGGCATTGTCGTGTTTGTACCCCTATACAAGAAATACCGCCGTGATGGATCAGCAGATAAAAAATAAAAACACATATCCACTTCTATCGACCATAGATTCGCCGGCTGACCTGAGAAAGCTTCCGCAGAACAGGCTTAAAGATCTGTGCGAGGAAATCAGAAGATTTCTCATCGAGACTCTTGCTGAAAATCCGGGTCACTTTGCATCAAGCATGGGTGCTGTCGAATTCACGGTAGCCTTACACTATGTTTTCGACACTCCCTATGACCGAATTGTATGGGATGTCGGGCATCAGGCCTACGGACACAAACTCATAACCGGACGCCGCGACCGCTTCCACACCAACCGCAAACTGGGAGGCCTGAGCGGATTCCCGTCGCCAACCGAAAGTCCATACGACACATTTGTCGCTGGCCATGCGTCGAATTCAATCTCGGCAGCACTTGGCATGGCTGTGGCCACCCAGCTCAATGACGACATCCCCCGACGTAAAGTGATCGCCGTAATCGGCGACGCATCCATCTCGGGAGGCCTTGCCTTCGAGGGACTCAACAACGCGGCCAATACACCCAACGACCTTATAATTGTCCTTAACGACAACAACATGTCGATCGACACAAATGTCGGTTCACTACATCGTTATCTGGGTAAGATACACACCTCAAAACTCTACAACGCAGTTCGCTACAGAACTTTCGGCTGGCTGAAAAAAATCGGTCTGCTCAACGACCGCCGTAAAGATTTCATACTACGTTTCAACAATAGCCTGAAATCGCTTATCGGCAAGAGGCAGAATATGTTTGAAGGGCTAAACGTAAGATATTTCGGACCAATAGACGGCCATGACATAGACATGCTTGTTGATGCTTTCCGGGACATACGCGATCTGCGTGGGCCACGCATCATACATCTTCGCACCATCAAGGGCAAAGGAATGCCGGCTGCAGAAAAAGACCCGTCGTCGTGGCATGCACCAGGTAAATTCGATCCGGTCTCCGGAGTGCGCCTGTCATCACATAAAACCGAAGACACTCCGAAATTTCAAGACGTTTTCGGCGAGACACTGCTTGAACTGGCAAGAACTAACGACAAGATCACCGGAATAACCGCCGCCATGTCGTCAGGTACTTCGATCTCTATAATGCAGAAAGAAATGCCCGACAGAGTTTTCGATGTGGGTATTTCGGAAGGACATGCGGTGACATTTGCCGCCGGGCTCGCCAAAGAAGGCCAGCTCCCTTATGTAGCGATATATTCGTCGTTTCTTCAGCGAGCCTACGACCATATAATCCACGACGTGGCCATACTACAGCTAAAGGTTGTATTCTGCATCGACCGTGCCGGCATTGTCGGTGAAGACGGCGTGACACATCACGGTGCATTTGATCTTGCCTACATGCGCTCAGTACCAGGCATGACTATCGCCGCACCGCGCGACGAACGTGCGCTGCGCAACATAATGTATACCGTGCAGCTCCCGGATGCAATCGACGGACCGATAGCTATAAGATATCCCCGCGGCAACGGATCAATGACCGACTGGCACACCGCTATGCACAAAGTGGAGATAGGACGTGGAGAAAAACTGCGTGACGGAAAACATGTAACTGTAATTACTCTTGGCACAATCGCATCACAGGCATCGCAGGCTATCGGAATCGCCGATAAAGAAGCCGGAGTAAACGCGGCCCATTATGATGCAGCGTTTCTGAAACCACTCGACCAGAATATGATGCATGAAATCGCCGCTGCCAATCTCCCGATCGTGACTGTCGAAGATGCATCGGTAAACGGCGGACTCGGATCGGCTGTCGCCGAATGGCTCGCCGACAACAACATATCACTACCTGTAACCCGGCTCGGACTGCCCTCAGAGGAGTTTGTGCAACACGGCACTGTACCGCAACTTCAGGAAATATGCGGAATTGATCCGAAATCAATTGCCGAAGCTATTATCAAAGCTGCAAAAGCATGAGAATTGTCATCGCCGGAGCCGGAGATGTAGGCACTCATCTCGCCAAGCTCCTATCTCTGGAAAACCAGGAGATAATTCTGGTAGATGCAAACCGGGAGAAACTCGGAGTGCTCGATGCCAATTACAACCTCATGACTCTTGCCGGCGGACCGACTTCAATAAAAACCCTTCAGGCCGCAGAGACAGGCAAAGCCGATCTTTTCATTGCCGTCACACCTTTTGAGTCGACCAACATCACGGCCTGCGCGATGGCAAACTGGCTTGGAGCAAAATCCACAGTCGCCCGTATCGACAACTATGAGTTCATGACCGAAAAACCTGCCGAGTTTTTCAAGACCATAGGAGTAGACCATACGATATATCCGGAATTTCTCGCCGCCGAAGAGATACTGACCGCATTGCGTCACTCTTGGGCAAGGCATTGGTTTGAACTGCATGGCGGAGAGATAATCCTCGCCGGTGTCAAAGTGCACAGCGGAGCAAGAATAATAGGTCAGGAACTGCGTAACCTCACACGTGACAACCATAACTTCCACGTCTCGGCAATACGCCGGCGCCATGAATCGATCATACCGCGCGGAGACGACATAATACTCGAGAACGACATCGTATACTTCACATCCACAAGGCAACATATCGACGACATAAGAGATCTATGCGGTAAAGTACAGTATAAGGTGCGTCGTGTCACTATCATGGGTGGATCACGAATAGCAATAAGACTTATCGCTCTTGCCGGAAACGAGTATAAATTCAAAATCATAGAAAACGACCAGGCCCGCTGCCGTCACCTTGCCGAGACTTTGCCTGACGATGTAGAGATAATATACGGCGACGCCCGCGACAATGACGTGCTCACCGATGCCGACACCGTGCACTCCGACGCATTCATAGCCCTCAGCGACAGTTCCGAGGCAAACATACTCGCCTGTCTCACAGCCAAGGAATTCGGTGTAAACAAATCGGTAGCCGAAGTGGAAAACCTGCAATTTGTAGGTGAGGCCGAAGCTCTTAACATCGGTACTGTAATCAACAAGAAACTTCTTGCCTCGGCAAAGATATTCCAGCTTCTGCTCGACACCGACGGCTCGACAAGCCGCTGCCTGGCACTGACAGATGCCGAAGTCGCACAGATAGAAGCGCGTCCGGGATCAAAAATAACATCCGCTCCGATCAGAAATCTGAGACTCAGCCGTGAAATGACTATAGCCGGCATAATCCGCGATGGAAAAGGGATGCTTGTGAGCGGCAACACGACAGTACGTGCCGGAGACCAGGCTGTAGTTTTCTGTCTCGGAGGATATCTCCACGAAATAGAGCGTTTTTTCTCGTGAAGCACTCACATTTTCATAAAACCGGGCTTATAAACTTTCCCGTGCTTCTCAAAGTCGTGGGATGGCTGCTCATAATCGAGTCGGCATTTCTCCTTGTTCCGTTTGCCACCTCATGCATTTACGGAGAAAAAGACTCTATGATATTTCTGATTTCGGCTGTTACCACAGCTGTTACCGGAATCCTGCTGAACCACTGCATACATCCGCGCACCAAAACCCTGCGCAAACGCGAAAGCATACTGCTTACTTCGCTAACCTGGATTGTATTTTCAATATTCGGCATGATTCCGTTCATATTCGGATCCACCCACATGTCGGTCAGCGACGCCTTTTTTGAGGCGATGTCTGGCTTTACCACAACCGGAGTCTCTATCATTGCCGATCCGGCATCACTATCCCATGGCCAACTCATCTGGCGAAGCCTCATGCAATGGATCGGAGGTCTCGGCATCATTCTGTTCACCCTTGCCGTAATACCTATGCTAAACTCCTCGGGAGGAGTCCACCTCTACAATTCCGAAGTAACCGGCATAACCCACGACAAACTTACACCACGCATCAGTTCGACAGCCAAAATGCTGTGGGGAATATACTTTATACTTACCATTGTGCTTACACTGCTTCTGTGGATCGGCCCGATGGACCTGTTCGAAAGTATCTGTCATGCACTTTCAACTGTCTCTACCGGAGGTTTCTCCACTCAAGCCGACAGCATAGGCGCATGGAACTCGACCTACATCACAGTTGTCATAACAATCTTCATGTTTGTGGGCGGCATAAACTTCATCCTTATGATCAAAGCTTTGTCAGGGTCATTAAAAACAGTGACAAACAATGAAGTTTTCAGGGTCTACTGCAAGGTCATAGCAGTGACATCGGTTATATTCGCCATCCTTATCGCTCTCAACACTTCATCGATACCTGCCGGGCACATCATAGTCAACGCCTTGTTTCAGGTTGTTTCTACAATTACATCCACAGGTTATTCCGTAAGTGACTACACATTGTGGGGACCAGGATGTATGGTCATGATCACGGTACTCATGTTTGTAGGCGGGTGTGCAGGGTCTACCTCAGGAGGCGCCAAACTCGACCGGATGCTCACTGTGTACCGGTTTATGCGCAACGAAGTCTACCGCGTCATACACCCCAATGTCATAAAAGGTGTTTCAATCTCAGGCAACGTACTTTCCGCAGAAATCATCAATAAAACCGTAGCTTTCATTCTCATCTATATCGGTCTGATCGCCGGCGGCGCATTTGTGCTTTCATCTATCGGACTCCCGTACATCGATTCATTTTATTCGGCTATATCATGCACCGGAAACACCGGGCTTGGCGGCGACTACGTGCCGGTACCCGAAGCCGGAAAATGGATACTGTCATTTCTAATGCTCACAGGCCGCCTGGAAATATACTCTGTAATAATATTGTTTTCCAAATCATTCTGGAAAAAATAATCAGATATTGAAACTTTTTTCAGTAGTTTTGCATCTAACTCTCCGATACAAAACTTCAGTCGGGTTCTAATTCATCGACAAATATTCAATACGCATGAATATACTTGAGATCAGCAACGTTTCAAAAAGTTATAACGGCCACAAAGCTCTTTCCGACATATCGCTGAACATACCGAAAGGAAGCGTCTACGGATTGCTCGGCCCCAATGGTGCGGGAAAAACGACACTTCTGCGCATCATAAACCACATCACGGCTCCCGACTCCGGCACTGTAACATTCAATGGCCACACGCTCAATGCCGACGATGTCAACGATATAGGATATCTGCCTGAAGAACGCGGATTATACAAAAAAATGAAAGTAGGCGAACAGGCTCTCTTCTTCGCCCGTCTGAAAGGCCTGAGCAAGGCCGAGGCTACACGCCGCCTTCAGGAGTGGTTCTCAAGATTCGGCATAACCGACTGGTGGGGGAAAAAGGTAGAAGAACTGTCGAAAGGCATGGCACAGAAGGTACAGTTTATAGTCACTGTGCTTCATCAGCCCCGCCTGCTTATCTTTGACGAGCCTTTTTCTGGCTTCGACCCGATAAACGCCAATCTGCTCAAAGAGGAGATACTTAGATTGCGTGATGCCGGATCAACCGTAATCTTCTCCACTCACAATATGGAAAGCGTCGAGAAAGTATGTGACCACATCACTCTCATCAACCGCTCCCACAACATACTCACCGGAAGCGTGGCTGACATCAGAAACGAAGCAGGCAAGGGGTGTCTTTCGATCTCTTTCCGCGGCCCCGACAACGGACTTATACAAGCCCTTACACCACTTGCGGAGCAAGATTCCATGCACCGCTTCGAGACATCATGTCCCGACGTGACACGCCTCCGTCTCAAAATGCAGCCAGGAATCAAAATCTCACAGATTATCGACACAGCCAACCGTCTTGTCGAAATCGAATCTTTCAACCGTGATCTCCCGTCGATGGATGAGATATTTATCGATGCAGTAAACCGCAACAACCTCCCGGAAATACCCTCCTTAGAGATGCAATCCACCCGTTCAACCTCAATCTGATCCTCAATACTGTAGCCATGCACAGATTTTTAATTGTCGTCCAGCGCGAATATATGCAGAGGGTATCGAAAAAATCTTTTATTTTCTCCACCCTCATCATGCCGATTCTAATGGTTGTGCTGATGTGCGCGCCGATTCTTATTCAGCAAGCCACATCTCCCGAGACCATCACAATAGGAGTAGCCGATACATCGGGCAAGATATTCCCCCGTCTTAACTCCGGCGAAAGCGTGCGTTTCGTGCAGCTCAACGGGACCCCTTCGGCCGACTCCCCGATTGACAACGACAGCATCGACGGATACCTTGTGATAACCTCCGACATCATCACAAAAGAATCAGCCGAACGCGTCGACCTCATCCTCAACGCTACAAGCAACATACAGTTTGAAAAAGAACTGGCTGAACAGATAAATGACGCTATAGAGACAGAACGTCTGCTTGAATACAATATAAACGATCTGTCGGCAATTCTCGACAACGTGAAGAGCGATGTCTCTGTCAACATAATGCGCTTCGACCGCGACGACCATGGTTCGATGCCTACCGAAATCAGTGCCGTCATCGGCATAGTGATGAGCATGTTGCTCTACTTTTTCCTTCTTCTCTACGGCATTCAGGTTATGCAGAGCATAGTCGAGGAGAAGTCGAGCCGGGTGCTTGAAATAATTGTATCATCCGTAAAGCCAACACAGCTTCTTACCGGAAAGATTATAGGCATCGGTCTTGTAGCCGTAACACAGATACTGATATGGGCAGTATGTCTTCTGATCCTGTCAATGGTTGTTATGCCTGCGATACTTCCGGCCGACATGATGACCGATGTCCATGCCATGCAGACCGGAGCGCAGCTTGCCGATACGGCCGATATCGAGCTTGTAACCGCTATTGCCACGATCACGAAACCGGCCTTTATAATGCAGATGTTCTTCTGGCTGATAATATTCCTTATCGGCGGCTTCCTGCTCTACTCCTCGCTATTTGCCGCCGTAGGCTCTGCCGTCGACAACATTCAGGATGCCTCACAGCTTCAGACTATCATTATAGTTCCGATCATCATCGCCATGTTTGCGTCCATGTCGGTTGCAAACGCTCCGAACTCGACTCTGGTCTCATGGATGTCGATGATACCGTTTACCTCTCCGATGGTTATGATGGCCCGGCTGCCGTTTGGCATTCCTGTATGGCAGACCGCACTATCCGCCGTAATACTCTATGCCTCCATATCGGGAGCTATATGGTGTGCCGCCAAGATTTACCGTGTCGGCATCTTCATGTATGGCAAAAAGCCTGACATACGCGAAATCATACGCTGGATATCATATAAATGAAAACCTTAGAAACACCTGCCCCATGAAATTCATAACAACCATCCTGACAACCGTCGTCACAGCCATCTTCTCTTCCAACATATCAGCATCAGAACCTATAGCATCCCACGTCATTCTCATAGGTCTCGACGGATGGGGGTCCTACAGCTTCGACCAGGCCGACATGCCCTATGTAAAAAATCTCATGAAAGAGGGTTCCTACACGCTTGGCAAACGCTCCGTACTTCCATCGTCAAGTGCCGTCAACTGGGCCTCGATGTACATGGGAGCAGGACCTGAACTCCACGGTTATACCGAATGGGGATCGCGCGTGCCTGACCTCCCATCGCGCGTAGTAGACGAAGACGGTATTTTCCCTACCGTTTTCGGACTTCTGCACCGCGCAAAGCCTGACGCTGTCATAGGCAACATAGCCGAGTGGGACGGCATACGCTACGTGTGCGACACACTTGCCCTCAGTTATGACTACGTAGTTACCCAAAAACCGCTCAATCAATCGACAACCGCCGCTGCGGTCGAATATATCAAATCGGCCAGGCCCACGCTTCTCAACATCGTATACGATGAGCCCGATCATGTAGGGCACGTCACAGGCCATGACACACCGCAGTATTACCGAAAGCTCCACGAGCTTGACTCCTGTGTGGCAGAGATAGTTCAGGCAACAAAAGATGCAGGAATATACGACAACACAATTTTCATTGTCACCGCCGACCATGGCGGTATCGGTAAAAATCACGGCGGCAAAACAATGCAGGAGATGGAGACACCTTTCATCATCTTCGGCAAAAGCATACGCAAAGGCCATGAGATCACCGAGAGCATGATGCAGTTTGACATCGCTCCGACGATCGCCCACATCTTCGGTCTCGACACACCTCAGGTGTGGATAGGCCGTCCCGTGCTTTCACCCTTTCTATGAACAATAAAATCTGAACGGCAGTCACTTGGCAAAGTTTAACAAAAATAGTCGGCTTTTTATACCGCATTTTTGTTAGAAAATTAGTAATTTTGCGCGTTTAATATTCGCGAAAAGAAAGAGAAGAACCATGAGACAGCTCAAGATAACACGTTCAATCACCAATCGCGAGAGCGCGTCTCTCGACAAGTATCTTCAGGAAATAGGCCGCGAGGACCTTATTACCGTTGAAGAGGAAGTCGAGCTCGCTCAGCGCATTAAACAGGGCGACGAAAGAGCCCTCGACAAACTTACCCGTGCCAATCTGCGTTTCGTGGTCTCAGTGGCCAAGCAGTATCAGAATCAGGGTCTGAGCCTCCCCGACCTCATCAACGAGGGCAACATGGGCCTCATAAAAGCGGCTCAGAAGTTCGACGAAACCCGAGGATTCAAATTCATATCCTATGCAGTGTGGTGGATACGCCAGTCCATCCTGCAGGCTCTTGCCGAACAGTCGAGAATAGTGCGCCTTCCGCTAAATCAGGTAGGCACACTCAACAAGATAAGCAAGGCTCTTTCTAAATTCGAACAGGAAAACGAGCGCCGCCCGTCACCAGAGGAACTTGCGGCTTCTCTTGATGTGCCGGTCGACAAAATCGCCGACACACTCAAAGTTTCAGGCCGATCGATATCGGTAGACGCTCCTTTTGTAGAAGGCGAAGACAACAGCCTTCTCGATGTCCTCTCAAACGACGACTCCCCATCGGCCGACGCATCACTCAACCAGGAGTCTCTTTCACGCGAGGTAGAGCGTGCGCTCCGCCAGCTCCATGAGCGCGAACGTGAAATACTCAAGATGTTCTTCGGAATAGGCTGTCAGGAAATGACACTTGAAGAGATCGGAGCGAAATTCGACCTCACCCGCGAGCGTGTGCGACAGATCAAAGAGAAAGCCATACGCCGGCTCAAGGGACCACGCAGCAAACATCTAAAAGCCTATCTTGGCCAATAATCGACCGTCGGCCCCTTCCAAGCCGACAGTGATTTAATAATTTTTTCATAAAACCCGCCCCATTAACGGCGGGTTTTGTTATATTTGCTTCTCAGAACACTTCTTGTAACAGACCGTAATATTAAACCTTCTCAATTAAAGAAACAAAATATCAATATCATGGATAGCAAAATCAGAACTGAATTCAAAAACCGCTTCGGCGCCGACGGCATCCGCTATGCATCATCAGGACGCATCAACCTTATCGGCGAGCACACCGACTACAACGGTGGATTTGTATTTCCCGGAGCCATTGACAAATATATCGAGGCAGAAATAAAACCAAACGGACTCGGCGTAGTGCGTGTCTATTCGGTAGATATTGACGAATATGTCGAATTTGGCCTCAAGGAAGAGGACGCACCCTCACAACAGTGGGTCCGCTACATCTTCGGCGTATGCCGCGAAATCCAGAAACGCGGCGGCAAGGTCGAAGGATTCGACGCCGTATTTGCCGGCAATGTGCCACTCGGCGCAGGGCTGTCATCATCGGCAGCACTTGAAAGCTGCTTTGCATTTGCCCTCAATGATCTTTTCAACGACAACAAGATCGAAAAATTCGAGCTTGCACGCATCGGACAAAGCACTGAGCACAACTACTGTGGCGTCAACTGCGGCATCATGGACCAGTTTGCTTCGATCTTCGGCAAGAAAGGCCACCTCATGCGCCTCGACTGCCGCTCCAGCGAATTCGAGTACTTCCCCTTTGATCCTGTAGGCTACAAACTTGTGCTTATCGACTCGGTTGTAAAGCATGAGCTCGTCGATTCTCCCTACAACAAACGTCGCGAGTCATGTGAACGCGTAGCCGCCAAACTTGGAATCGAGACTCTCCGTGACGCGTCTATGGAGATGCTTGAGTCAATAAAAGATCAGATCAGCGCAGAAGACTACAACCGCGCTAAATTTGTAATCGGTGAGAAACAGCGTGTGCTTGATGTGTGCGACGCTCTCAACAGCGGCGACTATGAGACCGTAGGCAAACGCATGTATGAGACACATCACGGTCTTTCTGCCGACTATGAAGTATCCTGCGAAGAACTCGACTTCCTCAACGACATCGCCAAAGAGTGCGGAGTGACCGGCTCGCGCATCATGGGAGGCGGCTTCGGCGGATGCACCATCAATCTTGTCAAGGATGAGCTCTATGACGGATTTATCGCTACCGCACGCGAAAAATTCGCAGCCAGATATGGTCACGAACCTCGCGTCTACGACGTAGTGATCAGCGACGGCGCACACCGAATCGGTTAAAAAACCATCTCCTCTCTAACACAAAATGTCATGGCAGTAAAAATAGAAAAATTTGCCTCGGAACACGGGGAAATAACACTTGCCACAATCACAAACTCCAAGGGCGCGAGCGTAGTGCTCAGCTCCCTTGGTGCCGGGGTGACAGCAATAAATGTGCCCGACTCGGCCGGCAATATCGTCAACGTTGTCACCACTTATGCTGATCCTGCCGACTTTATGTCCGACGGTCCTTGCGCAGGAAAGACCCCCGGACGTTATGCCAACCGCATCGCCAACGCTACTTTCCAGATCGACGGAAAAGAATACAGGCTTAAAGCCACAAACGGCCCGCACCATCTGCATGGAGGACCTACAGGTTTCCAGAACCGTATATGGGACGTATGCGTCGAAGATGACGAAACGGTCGCATTCTCCCGCATAAGCCCCGACGGAGAGGAAGGCTATCCAGGCACACTCGACACACGCGTCGCCTATACATGGAACGACGACAACGCTCTTACCATCCATTACACAGGCGTGACCGACGCTCCTACGATCCTTAACCTCACCAACCACACCTACTTCAATCTGGCCGGTGAGAACAGCGGCGACATACTCGACCATGAGCTCCGTCTCGCTTGTTCGCGCTGGTTGCCCACCGATGCCGGGCAAATACCCACCGGCGAGATAGCGTCGGTAGAAGGAACCCCGATGGATTTCACTGCCGCAAAAGCAATAGGCCGCGACATTAACGACGACTTCGAGGCGCTGCATATCGGAAAAGGCTACGACCATTGTTTTGTGACTGACAACTGGGTGCCGGGACGTCTCGCTCCTATCGCATGGCTCCGTGACCCGAAAACCGGACGCGAACTTACAATCTCCACCACACAGCCTGCCGTACAGCTCTACACGGCCAACTGGTTCGGAGGAGAGACTCCACTCAATCCAGAGGGACGTCCTTATCAGGATCGCGAGGGTGTAGCACTTGAGTGCCAGCATTTCCCCGACAGCCCAAATCATCAGAACTTCCCTTTGACAGTACTGCGTGAAGGCGAAGTATTCGACGAAACAATCGTCTTCAGTTTCAAAGCCTGAAGATTTACAATAAGTATCGCAATCAACCAACGATGAAACCTACACTCTTTGTGCTGGCAGCCGGAATGGGCAGCCGCTACGGAGGTCTTAAGCAGCTCGACGCGCTCGGCCCTTCCGGTGAGACTATCATGGACTATTCGATCTACGACGCTATCAAAGCCGGATTCGGCAAGATTGTGTTTGTGATCCGCAAAGACTTCGAACAGGACTTCCGTGAGAAAGTTCTCGGAAAATATGAAGGTCATATCCCTGTAGAGGTTGTATTTCAGGCCACAACCGACCTTCCTGAAGGTTACACATGTCCGGCCGACCGCACCAAGCCATGGGGCACCAACCATGCTGTACTAATGGGCAAAAGCGTTATCAAGGAACCTTTCGCTGTAATCAACGCCGATGACTTCTACGGCCGGAACGCATTTGAGGTTATCGCCAAAGAGCTCTCACGCGAACACACAGCCCCCGGCGACTACTGCATGGTAGGATTCAGGGTAGGCAACACAATGACCGAGAACGGCTCTGTGGCACGAGGTGTCTGCTCAACTAAAGACGGTCTGCTCACATCGGTCGTGGAACGCACAGCCATATCCTACAACCCCGATCACGAGATTGTCTTCACCGACGAGAACGGCGAGGAGCAGAAACTCGATCCCATGACTCCGGTTTCTATGAACCTCTGGGGATTTACACCCGAATACTTTGAATACTCAGAAAACGAGTTCAAGAAATTTCTGGATGCCAACCTCGACAAACCCAAAGCCGAATTCTTCATACCGCTTGTAATCGACACTCTCATCAACAGCGGAAAGGCCACGGTAAAAGTCCTCGACACCGACAGCAAATGGTTTGGTGTGACCTATGCCGCTGACCGCCCCGCAGTCGTTGAAAAATTTGCCGAACTGACAGAACAGGGCGTCTATCCGTCGCCTCTATTCGCATAACAAGCCTACAAAAACATTCAGAGCAATGACCAACGAAGAAATGCAGCGGATCAAAAACGCTACCGACGGACTTCCTGCCTATGAGTACATCGCAAACAACATTGATACAATCGATACTGATACTCTCGGCGTGGTCACCGATCTGCTAATGCAGACCGACCTGAACGGACAGTTTTGCGTAAGCGCGGCACGCTACCTCAGCACAATCGACGCATCACGTTTCGCCGATACGATCGACAAACTCGTAAAAGGCGCGATCGACCGGGACAAAGAGCGCCGCTACATCGGCGACCTGCTCGAAAGTCTGTGGGGTAAAGACTATGCAGAACGCGCACAGAGCCTGATAAGCTCCGATGACAACTTCCGCCGCATCTACAAACGCGTCTTTCCCGACCGCCTCTGAATACCATCCACTGCCAAGAAATGAATATCCTCAAGCGATTCGGATTTCTATGCCTCACTGTCACCGCCCTGTCGGCCTGCACGGGAGGCTCATCAGAAAAATCCGATAACGCCGAAACAACCGACATGACTACTCCACAGTCCAATTCTACTGCATCAGACGGCAAAGACATACTTGTCGACATCAAAACTACACTCGGCGACATCCAGGTGCGTCTCTTCGGCGACACACCGGGACATCGCGACAACTTCGCCAAACTTGCCGGAGAGGGTTACTACAACGGCACCCTGTTTCATCGCGTGATAAACGACTTCATGGTACAGGCCGGCGACCCCGACAGCCGCAACGCCCCTAAAGGCAAAATGCTCGGCGAGGGAGATCCAGGCTACACTCTGGAGGCAGAGATTGATTATCCGAAACACTATCACAAGCGCGGCGCTCTTGCCGCAGCACGCACCGGCGACAATATCAATCCCGAGCGTCGTTCATCGGGCTCGCAATTCTACATTGTCACCGGAAAAGTGTTCAACGACTCAACTCTCAGCCAACTGGAGCGCAACATGCAGATGCAGCAGATAAACACAATCTTCCAGCAGCTTGCACAGCAGCAAAACGAGAAGATCAAGGATTTGCGGCGTAACCGCGACCAGGCCGGACTGCAGAAACTTCAGGAAGAGCTCATAGCCAAGGCCGAGAAACAGGCCGCTGAAAATCCCGCCACACTGTCGGCCGATGCCCGCAAGGACTACACCACTGTCGGAGGAACCCCGCATCTCGACGGAGCCTACACAGTGTTCGGAGAAGTCACCAAAGGCATGGACGTTGTCGACAAAATACAGAAAGTCCAGACTGACGGAAACGACCGTCCTACCGATGACGTGCGTATCATCTCAATGAGTGTTGTGAAATAACCGGTCATGCAAAAAATCAACCGCGCGACTCTCTCAAACGGGTTACGCGTCATACATTCCTACGACAGTGCCACCACAATGGTGGCACTGTCCGTCATCTACGATGTAGGTTCGGCCGACGAGCAACCGGAGCTCACGGGAATAGCCCACCTGATGGAGCACCTTATGTTCGGAGGCTCTGTCAACATCCCGTCGTTTGACCGTGAAATCGAGCGCGCAGGAGGCACCGACAACGCCTGGACATCGCCCGACCTCACATGCTACTACGATCTCCTGCCGGCCCATAATGCAGAAACGGCATTCTGGCTCGAAAGCGACCGCATGATCTCGCCTGCATTCTCTCAAAAATCACTTGAAGTGCAGAAAGGCGTAGTAATCGAGGAATTCAAGCAACAATGTCTCAACCGGCCCTACGGCACACTCAGCCATCTTATACGATCGACTGCTTTCAGAAATCATCCCTACCGCTGGCCGGTTATAGGCCTGACTCCCGACCATGTGGCAGCTGCCACACTCGATGATGTACGCGCTTTCTATTTCAGCCACTACGCGCCATCACGTGCCGTGTTGTCGGTTTGCGGCAATATTTCCTGGGACGAAACAATACGCCTTTCTGAAAAATGGTTCGACCCGATACCCGATCGAACGACCATCCGACGCATACTTCCCGCCGAACCATTGCCTTGCTCACCACGCCATGCCGAAACATCCGGCAACGTACCCTCGACTCTTGTAGCAATCAACTACCCCATGCCTGGACAGGACTCCGCACTCTATATTCCGGCCGACATACTTTCCGACGTTCTCGGCACAGGCACCTCATCACTGCTCTACGACCGCCTTGTGCGGGCGACCGATATGTTCCACAACATAGATGCGTCAATCGACGGCAGCCGAGATCCAGGTCTGTTTCACATCAACGCCAAGCTGCGCGATAATGTCGACCCTACCGAAGCATACAACGCCATCAACCGCGAAATCGCCTCGGTCGTAGCTGCCGGCATAGATGACACCACACTGCAACGTGCCCTCAATCTGTTTGAAAGCGCACGCACACTCGACAACCTCGGATGCCTGCCACGCTGCCTTGACATGGCACAAAACGAGATATATGGCCGCGACGCGGCTACAGTCATGAAACAATATCTCGATCTCACACCGGCCGACATACATAATGCCGCCAGACTCATACTCGACCCGACACAGGTGACTACCGTTACATTCTCGCCAACACATCTGCCTTGAAACAGTCAATATGAACAATTTTTATTGAAAAAAGTTGCGAAAGTGTTGGTTATACTGAAAAAAAGTGGTTACTTTGCACCCTGATTAATGCGGAGCGTGCCGCGGAAAGCTCCCGGGAAGTGATGCGCCCGGAGCGATATGAGACCGGAACTCGCTTGCAGTGAAAGAATAAGAAATTAAAACTGAAATATTTTTAAACCAGCCATGTCAAAGATTTGTCAGATTACAGGCAAGAAAGCGATGACCGGCAACAACGTATCGCACTCGAAGCGTCGCACTAAGCGCCGTTTCCACGTGAATATCTTTACCAAAAAATTCTATTGGGTAGAGCAAGACGCGTGGATCCTCCTTACTCTCACCGCCGCAGGCCTGCGCACCATCAACAAACTCGGTCTCGACGCAGCTATACGTCAGGCTGCCGAGAAGGGATATCTCACTGAAATCAAATATCTCGAATACTGATTAAGTCATGGCAAAGAAAGCTAAAGGCAATCGCGTTCAGGTTATTCTTGAATGCACCGAACATAAAGCCAGCGGTATGCCCGGAACATCCCGCTACATCACAACAAAGAACCGCAAGAACACTACCGAGCGTCTGGAGTTGAAGAAATACAACCCCATCCTCAAGAAGGTCACTGTTCACAAGGAAATTAAATAATCTGTTAACACCCTTTATTTCTTAAGATATGGCAAAGAAAACCGTTGCCTCGCTCCAAAAGGGTGAAGGCCGCACCTATAGCAAGGTGATCCGCATGATCAAGTCACCCAAGACCGGTGCTTACACTTTCAAGGAAGACATGGTGCCCAACGAGGCAGTAAAAGACCTCCTCGCGAAGTAACAAACCGCATCTTCTGTCAACAGATAACATTATATCTTTCGACATATACGCGCGATACCGCGATTGAACGATGTTCAGTCGCGGTATCGTTTTTTTTAATATCACAAACAGCAGAAGAGAATAAATCTATCAACACATGAAACAGTGAATAGGGCTACACTATATCGAAATATTCCTTATAACGGTCATATAGATGACCGGCCTGTAGGTAGGCCGACTGTGGACTCATAAAGTGAGAAAACTCAAATGTGATAGCTTTATCATAGCCCGCACGCTTTGCAGCCTCAAGTTTCATGCGTAGCTTGTCAAATTTTATAGGCAGAAACTTTATAGGCATATCCCTGTCAAAGGACTCTGCATTGGTCCAGCACTGCATGCCATATTTGTCGGCAAGACGCTTGTTCACCTCAAAGAAAGCATCAAGCTCATCATAATCGATATGGCCGTCCTGAAAAGCGCATGCATCCACCACATCATGGATTCCGGCAAATATCTCATCCCATTCACGCTCATGCTCTGCAACCGACACAGCCTGCTCTTTGGTAAGGTCTCCGGAACCGGCCCAAACAGCCTTTTTTCCATCGATCCAGGGAGAAATAAATGTAGGAAGGCCTCCCGAAACGTCCTTGCACTGCTTGCCCATGTCGTGAAAAGCTCCGATCACCCCCTTGGTACTGCGGCTTATCTCGCCGCTGATATACCAGCCCCCGAAGCTGTCTTTATACCTTTCTCCATACATCTCCCATACCTCGTCGATCACATGCCGGTTACTCTCGACCTCCACACTCATGTCACCGCTATCCCAGTATTTGCCTGAGTCATAAAGCCCGAAATAAAACTTCATGCCATACTTCCGCGCCAGACGCAGATACAGGTCGACCAGATCTACCGAAGGCATATAACAGCCTTGCTTCAAAAGATAAGGCGAAGGATAGGTAATAAACTTGCGGTAGCCTGAACGTATCATTATCACCGTATCGATGCCGATTGCCTTCATATTGCGGAAATCAGCGTCCCACTCCTTCTCGCCCCAGTTCTGATGCGGTATATCATGGGAAATCTCATCAATAAATGTTCCAGTTATAGGCAGACCGTTGTTTTTCGGCACAATCAGATTTTCATCTCCCGTTTTCGCCTCAGCCCGTGCGCACGAAGCGACAACACCCGGCACTGCCACCGTAGAGGCGACAACAGCAGCCGCCTTTTTCATAAATCCTCGTCTATCCATTGCATTCTATGTTTATCATGGCCCCTCTGTCGAGATAATAAACCGAAAGATAGCTAAAAACTTCAGATTACCGTAACTGTCTCTACAAAATTCAGCACTCACTACCGAGTATCCCGATTCAGTAAAAGGCAACAAAAAACAACCTCGATACCGCATTAAAAAAATACAATACCGAGGTTATGATTCAATATTTCCTGTCACTTATTCATGCACGAAATCAATGCGCCACGCCAGTCATCGTCTATCACAATGCTTTTCATTGTCTCTTTACAAAACGTAGCCATCACCGTCTGCGCCACGCAGTTGACAACTCCGGTATCAAGATTGACAACACGCTGCTCCAGAACAAAACTCTTTTCCGAAACCGAAACAACCCCTGTCAGCACGCCAAGGCGTTCTCCCATAAAGGCTTGTGCGTAAAACGATATGTTTATATTCACAATCACTACCCCGGGATTGCTCCACTGGATCTTGTCACCTCTCAAATCATTGAAGAAACGCGTCTTGGCAAGATCCAGCAACTGGAGATAAGCATTATTGTTCACATGACCGAGCATGTCTATATCACTGAACCGCAACTGCACATCGGTCAGATGCGACATAGGGGCCAACGGTGCAGGCACCTTGGGATTAGGGCATGACGGGATCCGTCCTATGACATCGGTATAATTTTTCATTTTTTCTATTACAATCTTTTTTCAATGGATGACGACATCACTAATAACAGTCTTTCCCGCCCCCCTGTTCAATGCTTCAGTAAGCCTTTCACGATGAAAAGTCAATTCATTTTTCAAAGCCGCCGACGAAATCACCACATGCAGTTTCTCACCGTCGACCCATCGTCGCGTCGTGTATCGGTTTATACCCTGTCCGACAATCTCGGGCCATAAAGAACAGATAAGCTGACGATCGGCAAGGCCGTCGAGGTCATTCTCCCGCAACAGACGCTTCACAAGGTCTCCCACCTGCTCTGGATCAGTTCTCTTCATTGCACTGCATCAAACGGAGTGAACACACCTTTCTCAACATGCCACATAGCACGGTCTCCACCGCTTTCACGCAGGATATTGTCGAGATGATCTCGGTTGGTATCGGTTATAAATATCTGGCCGAACTTATCGCTTTTTACAATCTCCACGATCCGTTGCACACGTGTAGAATCCAGTTTGTCAAAAATATCGTCAAGTAGAAACAGCGGCCTGAGACCGGTCGACTCACGGAGGAAATCATATTGCGCGAGCCTCATGCCGAGAGTCACACTTTTACACTGTCCCTGAGAAGCCGACCGACGGGCATCGAGCCCATCTACCGTTATTATAAGATCATCCCTGTGAGGACCGACCGAAGTATAGCCCACAGCCTCATCATGACGTCGCGCTCCATCAAGAAGCTTCATCAGATCCGGCTCTTCGTTCTGGTGCGAACGCAGATTCACAGCCGCACGCTCTCCATTGCCGGAAATAGCATCATAATAGTTGGACATCAGCTCGGAATATTCAGGAAGCCACTCACGCCGTTTTTCGTGAATACGCTGTGCGGCCATTACAAGCGACATCTCTATAGCCTCATAGAGATGGTGGTCCACCACATGGGCACGAAGAAGCTTGTTGCGCTGCTCAAGCGAACGACCGTAGCGTATCAGTGCGTCGAGATAAGTAGCATCGCTCTGCGAAATCACCATGTCCATAAGCCGGCGGCGCTCCTCGCCCGGTCCGGTTATAAGCTCAATATCACGTGGCGCCACCAACACCGCCGGAAAAACACCTATATGCTGCGAAAGACGGTCATACTCTTTACCCTTGCGCTTCACAACCTTGCGCTTGCCACGATTCATGCCTGCGCTCACATCCTCCTCCACTCCATGACGTTCATATTGCCCGTGAAGAGAGAAAAAATCAGAATCACGGCACATAACACCCTGGTCGGTAAGCCCGGTGAAACTCTTGCAGAAACTTAGGAAATATATCGCGTCAAGCAGGTTGCTCTTGCCCATACCGTTGTTGCCGAGCAAACCATTGACACCGCGGCTGAATTCGAGCCTGGCATCCGATATATTTTTAAAATTAGTGATCGATAGCGACTTCAGATACATCTTTATTCAAGTCATTATTTGCCACATTCCTCAAGATATGTCTCACAAGCGAGCACAAGCTCTTCATACCATTCACGACCGAAACGACGGGTCAGAGGTCCCTCAAGAAATTTATAGAGCCTCATTCCTGTTTTCCTGCCATATTCCTCGGCAGAACGGCATATACTCCAACGATGATAATTCACTGCCGTGAATGTGGGATACTCCGTAAGCCGGACCGGATATAGAGCACAAGAGATCGGCTTCTCTACACAGGTTTCGCCAAGACGCCGTGCTTTCTCTATAGCACACAGGCACACACCGCCTTCACCTCGACAAGTAAACGCACAGTCACGTCCATCGACAATTGTTGTTACCAGATCTCCCTCACTGTCGATGTAGCTGCACCCCCTCTTTTCAACCTCTCTGATACCGTCGGCAAGCATGTGTCGGCTCACAACCTCGAGCGCTCCCTCTATCTCTTTCACCTCTGCCTCTGTCACAGGAGCACCCGCATCTCCGTCGATACAGCACTGGCCTTTACATGTATCGAGATCACAACAGAAAAAACGCTCTGCAAGATCGAGCGAAACGAGAGTATCTCCTATTTGCATCATGACTTCTTCCTCCATTATATTCTTGTTCACTTCTATCAAACTATAGATTGGCCTCCGCCCTGATAACAGCCACCCCCGCAAGCCGGTCGGTGCGTTCTCCGGGCAGACGGTAATAGACCCGGACAACGTAGACATTCTGTGTCTGGTGGTGATCCCCCTCTATTTGACTTCCACTGACATCAGTCTCTGACTTACCGACAGCATAACGGTAATCATAGGCGCCCTGTTTCAGCAACAATGCTTTCCGCCATGTGCCGGTTTCCGGTTCATAAGACATAGCCGATCCTGAGTCGATACGGCGACCGGTAAGAGCGCCTTCTATATGCACAATATCCGGAGGCATGATTCCCGATCCTTCAAGAGCGAAATGTACCACTGTGTAATCGGCATCAAGATCCGATGGCACTTTTTCACTTTCATCAGCCTCCCTCACCGTAAACTCACCCCCTTGTGTCTGGTCATAAACATATTCCGCAGTAATTCTCGGAAAGTCGGTCTGTAGGATCTCATGATACAGATTATCATTCCACAAAATCTCGGCGACGTGCATTCCACATCTCTTCCGGCTTACCGTCTCCATTCTCCGATACTCATTGCCAGCCTTGAACATCAGCTCAGGCATGTGGGCGTAGACGGCCTTGTTTCCCTCTACATGCGACGGATGGTGTAATAACCGGCATGAATTTTTCATACCGTTCTGTTCTATATAGAGTCTTAAATTCTGCATTCCGACGCGATGATCAAGTTTCAGCCCGGTCACCTCAAGTTCAAGCTGCTGCATGCTTCCGTTCCACTCAGTGTCAGTGCGCCCTGTAACCGAGCCGGCAATTTCAACGCTTCCTTCCTCAATCGCAAAAGGAGCCGATATCAGCACATTTTCAGGCTTTCCATCCTCAAAAATCTCAATAACGTAATTTCCCGACAGTCGTACCCGCATCTCAGCGGGAGGCACCTCAACACTGTAATGCCTGTAGAGAACTGTTGTCAGCCCTGGCGTAGACTCCTCTCCATAGCCGATATCGGCTATATTGAAGCCATCAAGAAACTCGCTTTCAACCAAACCGTCATCAACACCGGCGGCATCAGTGTGACGCAGACGACATCTCAGATAAGGCATCCATGACTCATCGCCTCCTTCCGGCGCAAGCAAGTCAAACACAAGAGTAATCCTCTCATTCTCTCCGGCTTCTACTACCGCCGAGTGCGTCGCAAATTCACCCTTACGCCACTGCATACTCCCGACCCTGCAATTATCGTCTATTGTGGATGACCGAAACACCGCACCGGCCTTTACGGTCGGCACAATGGTCATAATCGCTAAAAAACACAATACACGGAATAGCATCTCACAAATTTAGCAATTTCATTTATTGCCATCCTGCTAAATTGGCCATAAAGTATTAATTTTATCGCATCAATAATTCAACTCATATTCACGATGAAACTTTTTGATGTATATCCTCTGTTCAACATAGAGATAACACGCGGACTCGGATGTCGCGTATGGGATGCTGAAGGCACTCCCTACCTCGATCTCTATGGCGGACACGCCGTCATATCAGTTGGTCACAGCCACCCCCGCTACCTTAAGGCAATGAACGAACAAGCCTCAAAGCTGCTGTTCTACTCCAACTCTGTCGTCAATTCACTACAGCAGAAGCTTGCCGACAGACTTGGCAAAGCAAGCGGCTACGATGACTACTCGCTGTTTCTTGTCAACTCAGGTGCCGAAGCCAATGAAAATGCGATAAAACTCGCATCATTCCACACCGGACGCAGCCGAATCATTGCTTTCGACAAGGCCTTCCATGGCCGTACTTCGGCCGCAGTCGAGGCTACAGACAACCCAAAGATCCAGGCACCAGTCAACCAGAACGGCCACGTCACATTCCTGCCTCTCAACGACATTGAAGCCGTACGAGGCGAAATTGCAAAGGGCGATGTAGCGGCGGTGATTGTCGAGCCGATACAAGGGGTCGGAGGCATACGCATGGCAACCGACGATTTCATGCACCAGCTACGCGAAATTACCGAGCAGACCGGCACTGTACTCATCTGTGACGAGATCCAGTGCGGTTACGGACGTTCCGGCAAATTCTTCGCTCACCAATGGTCAGGCATACGCCCCGACATTATCACCATGGCAAAAGGCATAGCCAACGGCTATCCCTTCTCAGGAGTACTCATCTCTCCGAAATTTCAGCCGGTCTACGGTATGCTCGGCACCACATTCGGCGGAAACCACCTCGGCTGCGCCGCTGCATGCGCCGTACTCGACATCATTACCGACGAGAACCTTGTCGACAATGCCCGCGAGATCGGCGAATATCTCATCAGACGCCTGAACGAAATTCCGGGAATAAAGGAGGTACGCGGTCGCGGACTCATGATAGGCATCGAGTTTGACAAATCCGCCAAAGAGCTTCGCCAACGTCTTATCTTCGACGAACACATATTCACCGGAGCTGCCGGAACAAACATCATTCGCCTGCTTCCTCCATTATGTCTGTCACGCGCAGAAGCCGACGAATTCCTTGATAAATTCACCCGTCAGCTCGAAAAAGGACTATAAGTGTCAGTCAACAAAGTCATCCTTGTAGGCAACGTCGGGCGAAAACCCGAAATACGCTATGTAGGCCAGCGGCCTGTCGCCACATTCTCTCTCGCCACAACCGAGCGCGGACAAAAAACAGCCGACGGCACTGAGATGCCGGAACGCACCGAATGGCACAACCTCGTCATGTGGGATCGGGCAGCCGAAATTGCCGAACGTTACATCGACAAAGGCACAAAACTATTTGTCGAAGGGAAACTCCGCACACGCGTATGGCAGGATGCCAATGCTATCAAACACAACATCACAGAGATAATTGTCGACAACTTCGACATTCTATCCCGTAAATCTTAGGCGACAGCTCAAGGCTTAAAACCCACAGAGGGCATACGAAAAACGTATGCCCTCTGATTTATTCTATCCCCCTTATTATTAAAATTTGCCCCTGAATGCATAATATCTTCAGGGGCAATAAATCCATCGTGACCGTTTTATTCACGCCAGTTCCATACCTCGACGTATAGCGGCCTCATTGTCAGGAAGAAGATGATGGTGCCGCTCCGGTAAAGTCTTTTTCAACCCCATCATCACATCTTCCACGCTCACACATCCGCGCACCTTTATCAGTGCGCCGAGAAGAAGCATGTTATAAGTCTTAGGATTACCAAGCTCAAAAGTTGCCTCCATGGCATCGACCGGCACCACTGTCACATCAGTGCGGCTTGGTCGATGATGTATGCCATACGGGTCATAGATAATAGTTCCGCCAGGTTTCACTGACTTCTCAAACTTATCGAGACTCTGCTGGTTGAGTATCACGGCTGTGTCATATTCATCGAGAATAGGGGAACTGATCTCCTTATCCGACAGAATCACTGTCACATTGGCAGTGCCTCCCCGCTGTTCGGGACCATAGGAAGGCATCCATGTCACTTCCTTACCGTCGAGAAGAGCGGCATAGGCAAGAATCTTGCCCATAGAAAGCACACCCTGACCGCCAAAACCGGCTATGATTATCTCCTCCTTCATTTCTTAGGCGTATTATTTTTAAGATCTCCAAGCGGATATTTGGCCTCCATATTTTCAACAAGCCATTCATTGGACTTGACCGGTGACATCTTCCATCCTGAATTACATTGACTCACGACTTCGACGACAGAAGTCCCCAGACCATCCATCGAATTCTGAAACGCCTTCTTTATCGCTGCTTTGGTTTTCCTTACCGACGCGGCATCGTTGACAGCCTGACGGGTCACATAGCATGTACCGTCAAGACGGGCAAACAAGTCACTGATCACAAGAGGATGACCGTTTAGGTCGACACGACGTCCATAGGGTGTGGTCGAAGTCTTCATTCCTTCAAGTGTGGTAGGCGACATCTGGCCACCGGTCATTCCGTATATTCCGTTGTTGATGAATATTATCGCTATATTCTCGCCTCGGTTGGCTGCATGGATGGCCTCTCCGGTACCGATCGCCGACAGGTCTCCGTCACCCTGATAGGTAAACACAAGCTTCTTAGGCCAAAGACGCTTCACTGCGGTTGCCACAGCGGGAGCACGGCCATGAGCAGCCTCGATCCAGTCCACATCTATATAGTTGTAGGCAAACACCGCACAACCTACCGGCGCTATGGCTATCGCACCGGTTTTGTCAAGTCCCATTTCATCTATGACCTCGGCCACAAGCTTATGCACTACTCCGTGACTGCATCCGGGACAATAATGCATCACATTGTCGTTGAGCAGACGCGGACGCGACACAACCTTGTTGCCAGGTTTGAGTATATCTTCGCGATTCATCACTTTTTCTCTTCAATTAAAGTGTTAAGAGCCGAAAGCACTTCCGACGGGCTCGGTATGATACCTCCCATGCGGCCGCAGTGCTTCACAGGCACACGCCCTTCAACGGCAAGCCTGACATCCTCGATCATCTGGCCGGCATTCATCTCTGGCACGAGGATTCCCTTTATGTTAGAAGAAATCTCTCTGATCCTGTCATAAGGGAAAGGCCACAACGTGATCGGGCGGATAAGTCCCACCTTCACACCGGCCTCACGGGCCGAATTAAGTGCCGCCTGAGATATACGGGCCATTGATCCGAATGCCACGACAAGCCATTCGGCATCCTCAGTCATATATTCCTCAAACCTCACCTCATTTTCTTCTATTCTGCGGTAAGTCTGCTGGAAACGCTCATTATTTTTCTCCATCACATGAGAGTCGAGCTCAAGTGTCGTGATGATGTTGTTGCGGCCTCGCTTCGACGCATCGCCGGTAGCCGCCCATGGGCATTGCTCAAACACTTCCTCATCGGTACGGCGGGGACGCTGTGGCGGCAAAACGACTTTTTCCATCATCTGACCCACCATGCCGTCTACAAGTATCATGGCCGGTGTGCGGTACTTGAAGGCAAGATCAAAGCCCAATCCGACAAAATCAGCCATTTCCTGCACTGATTTCGGTGCAAGCACTATCATATGATAGTCTCCATGGCCTCCGCCCTTAGTTGCCTGGAAATAGTCGCTCTGTGACGGATGGATCGTACCGAGGCCAGGACCTCCGCGCATCACATTCACGATAAGCGCAGGCAGCTCTCCTGCCGCTATATATGATATACCTTCCTGCATCAGAGAGATTCCTGGACTGCTCGACGATGTGAGCACAGCCTTGCCGGTCGATGCCCCCGCATAAACCATATTGATCGACGCAAGCTCGCTTTCTGCCTGTAGGACAACCATGCCGGTAGTTTCCCAGGGCATCATCGCCTCAAGTGTCTCAAGCACCTCGCTCTGAGGAGTGATAGGATATCCGAAATATCCGTCGCATCCGTAGCGCACTGCGGCATGAGCAATAGCCTCATTGCCTTTCATCAGCACTACATCTCCTTTTACTTCTGTATTACTCATGCACGTGCTGTATTTTAGTTTAATGGCACTTCACCCCTGTCCACAACCCTATAGACCTCTATGCAAGCGTCCGGACATACTGCCGAACAAGCCGCACAGCCGATACATACCGACTGATTTCTGGCATAGGCATAAAGATACCCCCGGTCATTTACCTCCCGAGTCTGGAGAGACAATACATCACACGGACATGCTGCCACACACAGGCCGCATCCCTTGCAACGCTCGCGGTCTATGTCGACCGCCCCATATACTTTTGCCATAATTTTATTTTCTGCTTGTAACCGGCGCTGCAATATTTTTTGGTCAGCGTCCATTGCTCTAATGCAAAACTAAGGATTTATTTTTTGATAAACACACGATTTAACATTTTCTTAACCTATTGCACACTCACAACAAAAATGAGCAAAACATATATAATCAACGTTTTAAATTATTGGCTCCTACTATTGGCCCATGCACACGCTCGTGTTAACAACTATTAACGACGCCTAAGGGTTCTGTTTTTTAAGTTGGGCTAAATTTGTAATGAATTATGAGTCTTTCTCCAGCAACTGTATTTTCAAACTATTTTTCATTATGTCGGACTCATCATCTGTAAAAAAACAGATATTGGCGATTACAGGCTTCAACAAGCTTAATCCAATGCAAATCAAAATGTCGGAGACCGATGACCGGCAAATAATACTTCTCGCACCTACTGGTTCGGGAAAAACAATTGCATTTACAATCAGGCTTCTGAGGTTTATGCGCCGACCTGGATCTGGTGTTCAGGCTGTCATACTCGCACCTTCGCGTGAATTAGCGTTACAAATTGCAGGAGTGTTGAAAAAAGTTGCTCCCTCATATCGTGTCACACCTCTTTTCGGCGGTCACTCATTCCGTGACGAAGCCAACTCTCTTGCTGCAAACACACCTGATATCATCGTTGCGACTCCTGGTCGCCTGCTCGACCACATCGGCCGACGCAACATCGACCTTACGACGATTTCATCGCTTGTCATCGACGAATATGACAAATGTCTGGAACTTGGATTCATGGACGAGATGAAACGTATTCTTCACAAGCTCAAAAACACAAGACTAACCATACTCACTTCGGCAACAGCGATCGACTGTCTGCCAGAAAGCATGTCGCTTGACAAAGCAGTGACCTTCGATTTTAGAGAAGACACATCTGGCAGCGCCTCTGCCACACCGGATATCGAAATCATAGAAGTGCCGTCGCCACTGCCCGACAAAATCGGAACCCTTATAGATCTGCTGCGGGCCATGCCGGCCGACACCCGCTCGATTGTTTTCACAAATCACCGCGAAAGCGCCGAGAGAATCCATCAAGAGCTACGCAAAGCCGGGCTTCCTGCCGGAATATACCACGGAGGCATGGAGCAACAGGACCGACAGCTGGCAGTCACACTTCTTCGCAACGGTACGACACCGATCCTATCTGCTACAGACCTCGCCGCACGCGGGCTCGACATACCCCAGATCGAGGCAGTGATCCACTATCATGTTCCCACATCACCTGAAGCCTGGACACATCGCAACGGGCGCACAGCCCGAGCCGGGGCATCAGGCAAGATATATACCATTCTCTCCGATAAAGACGATCGTCCGGAGTTCATGGACGCTGACCGTATCTTGTCTCCACCCCATTCCGGTTCAAGCACCGGTTCATCTCAGCTGCCTGTAACCCTTTTGATAAACCTTGGCAAACGCGATAAAATCTCCCGTGGAGACATTCTCGGATTTCTAACGAAACAAGCCGGACTCAACGGAGCCGATGTAGGGCGTATAGACGTCGAGGACCGATTCTCTACAGTTGTCCTCACACCCGAATCAGCCGAGCTACTTTTAAAATCGACACAACCTCAGAAAATCAAAGGCCATAGATTCCGTCCTGAATTTCTATCCTGAACAACGACCTGTCACTGACTCTTTCCATATTAATCTCAACAATCGGCACCGACGGCATAGTGCGTGTCAGCGAAATGCTACTCCCTCAGTTAGATGGAGTGAGCTACCTTATAGTCTGGCAGATGCCTGGCATGACACGCATTGCCCAAATACCGCAATCTCTCGACCGCGACGACATTTTTGTCATTATTTCCGACACCAGCGGACTCAGTATCAGCCGCAACATAGCCATTGCCGCGGCCTCTGCCGACATTTGTATGATTGCCGATGACGATACTGTTCTGCTTCCCGATGCATTTAAAGATATAAAAAAAACTTTTGCCTCCGACAAGACTCTCGATATAGCACTGTTCCGTATCATGGGAAAAAGAAAAACGTATCCATCCGGGCACACAAGATTGCACCGGAAGATGCCACGCGGATACTGGGTCACTTCTTCCGAAATCACATTCCGGACATCAAGTATAAAAAGGCAAATACAGTTCAGAGAGAAATTCGGACTCGGCTCTCCCCGTTTCACCGCTGCAGAAGAGGCTTTTTTTATTTCTGATGCATTGCGCCGAGGGCTGTCAGTCGCCATTGTTCCGATTGAAATATGCACTCAGCCACAATTATCGTCAGGAGAACGCCCATTCACCAGCGACGGCGGCTTTCCTGCATCACAAGGAGCCTACATACGCCATATACATGGCATAATATACGGAATTCCACACATTTTCATGTTGGCATTAAGAGCTCGGCGCACACACAAAGCACCCTTTTTATTTACTCTGAAACACGCTTTTCAAGGTTTCACTTGCAAAACTACTGAAATGTTGTAATTTTGCATATTCATAGTTTTCAAGGCGTAAACAGCAATACTTAGATGATTGGCAACGACATAGACAAAAAATCTATAAAAGCACTGGCACAACTTATAGAGCAGTGCAACAATGTAGTCATAACATGTCATGTCAAACCTGACGGAGATGCGGTCGGTTCAACACTTGCCCTGTTTCACATACTTTCGACTCTTGGTAAAGCTGCCCATATCATTACTCCCGATTCCCCTCCGCGCTCACTAAGGTTCCTGCCCGGATGCAAAGATATAATTGCCCTTTCGGCGCAGGAAGACTTCTGCAAATCGCTCATCGATAAAGCCGAACTGATTTTCTGTCTTGATTTCAACGCTATAAATCGCCTTGACAAAGCCGCATCGGTTATTTCCGGAGCAAAAGCCCGCAAAGTACTTATCGACCACCACCTCTATCCGGAACCATTTGCCGATATCACGATATCACGACCTACAGAGTCATCTACATGCGCACTTCTTTTCAAAGTAATATGTGCGCTTGGCCTCAGACCGCTTATCGACAAAAAAACGGCCAAATGTCTCATGGCCGGTATAATGACTGATACAGGCAACCTTTCCTATAACGCCAACGATCCTGATCTGTACACAATCACAGGTGATCTTCTTCGTCTCGGAGTCGACAAAGTGAATCTTTGGGAACGTCTCAACACCAAATCATTGAGTCAGCTGAAACTAAATGCATTTGCCATTGACAACCGAATGGAAATGCTACTTAACGGAAGAGCCGCGCTAATCACACTGACAGCTGAAGAACTTGAAAACTATAACTATGTCAAAGGCGATACCGAGGGTCTGGTGAACATTCCTCTCAGCATTAACGGTGTGGCGGTGTCAGTTTTCATGCATGAGGAACCGGGATTCATCAAAGTTTCCATGAGGTCAAAAGGAGAATTTCCGGTAAACCGACTATGCTCAGAGCATTTCGGCGGAGGCGGACACCTCAATGCCGCAGGCGGAGAATTTAAAGGCAGTCTGTCAGAAGCCGTCGACACTCTTCACAGAGTCTTACCTGAATACTCAGGTTTTTTACCACATATTGACTAAAATCCGTCATAATTAATTTCAACGACAATTCCACTCTTTCATATACCCATGATAAAAATAAAATCACCGATACTGCCACTGATCGCACTGCTCATTCCTATGATCGCTGTTGTTTTTTCATCATGTGGCGGTCGCAAAAGCTACGCTCAGTTACTTAATGAAGAAGATCATGCAGTAAACGCATTTCTTGCCAACCACAGAGTAATAAATTCGATTCCCTCCGATACAATTTTTGAGACCGGCGAGAATGCCCCCTATTATCGTCTGAACAAAGAAGGCACACTCTATATGCAGGTGCTCGACCCGGGTAACCGTAAAGACAAAGCCGTTTATGACGATCTCATTTATTTCCGATTTATGCGCACCAACCTCAACACCCTATGGAAAACCGGTGAGGCTGTTGCCGACGGAAACGATGAAGACATGACAATTTTACCGACCAGTTTCAGATTCCAGAACTTCACACTTGCAACCTACTCTTACTATGGAACAGGTATTCAGGAGCCGCTCAAGCTGCTTGGTGTCGACTGTCGTGTAAATCTGGTTGTAAAATCACAGGCTGGTATCTCCGATGAGATCTCTGCCGTGATACCGTTTCTTTACAATATCCGCTACTTCCGTGCTCAAACCTGACGGCACCCCCACGCTTCATTCATCTCAGAAACCCCAAAAACACCTGTCAAAATGTCTCTCATAAAATCCATTTCCGGTATTCGCGGAACGATAGGCGGAAAAACCGGTGAAGGACTCTCTCCGGTCGATATCGTTAAATTTACTGCTGCCTATGCAGCTTTTATCGACAAAACGGCACCAGCCGACAAAGCACGCCGCATTGTGGTCGGACGTGATGCCCGGCTTTCCGGCCCCATAGTCTCACAGCTTGTTACATCCACACTTGCATCAATGGGGTTTGAAGTCATTAACATCGGACTTGCCACAACACCGACTACCGAGATAGCTGTTACTGGCGAAAACGCATGTGGAGGCATCATAATCACTGCATCTCACAATCCGTCACAATGGAATGCACTCAAGCTTCTTGATGCAAACGGTGAGTTTCTCAACGACGCACAGGGAAAAGAAGTACTCCGCATAGCGGCAGACGATGATTTCGAGTTTGCAACTATTGACAAGATCGGATCGATACAATACAATGACACCTGGCTCAGACGCCATATTGACGCAGTGCTTGCTCTACCTCTTGTTGATCGCGAAGCTATAGCTTCCGCCAACTTCCGGGTCGCAGTGGATGCTGTAAACTCTGTAGGCGGTCTTGCGATACCAGCACTTCTGCGCGCACTCGGTGTCAAAGATATCATAGAACTCAATTGTGAGCCCAACGGACGTTTCGCACACACACCAGAACCTATACCCGAAAACCTGACACAGATCTCCGAGATGATGCGCTCCGGAATCGCCGATGTCGGTTTCGTCGTGGATCCCGATGTAGACCGCCTCGCAATCGTGATGGAAAACGGCGAAATGTTTGTCGAAGAGTACACACTGGTCGCAATAGCCGACTATGTACTTCGCCATACACCAGGTCCTACAGTGAGCAACCTAAGCTCATCACGCGCCCTACGCGACGTCACCGATGCCCTCGGCTGCACCTACACCGCGGCTGCAGTAGGCGAGGTAAACGTTGTCACTGAAATGCGACGTACAGGAGCAGTCATAGGAGGTGAAGGCAACGGAGGTGTAATCTATCCGGCCATCCATGCAGGCCGCGACGCTCTTGTAGGTGTAGCTCTCTTCCTGTCGCACCTCGCCCATGAGAAGGTTTCGGTAAGCGAACTTAAAAAACGCTATCCGGCCTATGCTATCGCAAAAAACAAAGTGCAGCTGACTCCAGGTATTGATGTAGATGCAATTCTCGAAGCAATCAAGAAAAAATATTCCAACGATAAAATCACTGATATCGACGGTGTAAAAATCGACTTCCCCGACTCGTGGGTACATCTGCGTAAATCCAATACAGAGCCTATCATACGCATCTATTCAGAGGCACATTCAATGAGTGAGGCGCAGAAACTTGCCGATGACATAATTTCCCTTGTCAACGAAATAACTAAAAAATGACCGACATCCGGGACGAACTATTCTATCAAGCCCTTGACCTGCTCAAGGGCTTGATTGCAATTCCACGCAAGAGCCGTGAAGAGAACAAAGCGGCAGATCTTTTCGAATGCTTTATGCGCGCCCAGTGTGGTGATAAAGCAGAAGTCACCCGACATGGCAACAACCTGCTCGTAATTCCTGCAGATCATCAGCAAAACCAAGACCGCCCGACGCTATTGCTCAACAGTCACATCGACACAGTAAAGCCGTCTTCGGGATGGACTCTCGACCCATTCACACCATATTTTGACGAAAGCACAAACCGTCTTTATGGCATCGGCAGCAATGATGCCGGGGCCTCGCTCGTATCACTTGCAGCAACTTTTCTTCACTTCATTCATACCGGCTCAAAACCTTCATACCGGCTCATATTTCTTGCCTCATGCGAGGAAGAGGTGAGCGGATGCGGCGGCATGGAGATGATGGTGCCGTTGATGCCACACATCGATAAGGCTATTGTAGGAGAACCGACGGGAATGCGGCCGGCAATCGCTGAAAAAGGGCTCATGGTGCTCGACTGCGAGGTTCATGGGGTATCAGGCCATGCAGCACGCAACGAGGGTATAAATGCAATCTATAAAGCCCTTCCTGCAATATCAGCGATGAGATCACTCCGGTTTCCTAATGTATCGGAAATGCTCGGACCTGTAAAAATATCAATAACACAGATAGAAGCAGGTACACAACATAACGTAGTTCCCGACCTGTGCAAGTTTGTTGCTGACATACGCACCACCGATGCCTATTCCAATATCGAGACATTGGACCTCATAAAAACCGCATTGCCCGACGTAGACATTAAAGCCCGGTCTACGCGTCTCAATCCTTCATCGATTTCTTCTGCCGATCCATTGGTATCACGATTCGCCATGCTCGGCCTTGAACCATTTGGCTCTCCTACATTATCCGACCAGGCTCTTATGCCCTGGCCATCATTAAAGGCGGGGCCTGGGGACTCCGCACGCTCACATTCGTCCGATGAGTATATCTGCCTTGAAGAAATCAGGGAGGCGATTGAAACCTACATCACAATTCTACAATAAAATACAGTAAATGAAAAAGATCATCACCATACTCTCATTAATAGCTGCAATCATGCTGACTCCTCTATCGGCATCGGCACAGTCAGCCTCCGACATTCTCTCGAAACTTGGCCTCGGAACCGTGGCAAATAATATACTGGGATCAGGCAAAGTCACAATTGCCGACATTGAAGGAAATTGGGATTACGTAGAACCGGCCGTAGAATTCAAGAGCGACAATCTGCTCAAAAAAGCGGGAGGATCAGTCGCTTCAACCACTGTTGTCAACAAACTTCGCCCATACTACAAAACCATCGGCATCGACAAAATGACTCTGGCGGTCGACTCTGCCGGAAACTTCAAGATGACAGTAAAAAAGATCCCCTTGTCAGGAGAAATCACAACCGGGTCATCCGACAAGGAATTTATATTCAATTTTAAAGCAATGGGGAAAATCAGTACCGGTAAACTGAATGCCTATATATCTAAAACTGCTACAGGCCAAATAAAAATCACGTTCGATATTTCCCGTCTGATAGATCTTGTTGAGACAATCGCATCAGTTACAGGCAATTCGTCGGCCAAATCCATTTCTTCACTGCTGACTTCCTACGATGGACTCACCGCCGGATTCGTACTCAAAAAAAATTAGAAAATATTTGCATGGTATTTTACAAGATTATATTTTTGCCTCGGTAACATAGAAAACAAAATAAACATGTCGACCTGCTTTAACCAGAAATTTTATTGGTGGCATCGGAAGGATCCCTTTCGATGGCGTTGACGTGCATATTTTTACGCGCATTTAAGCAATATATTTCAGCAATACAAGATCAACCATCGATGGATCCAGGCTAAAAACCGGTCATCGATGGTTTTCTTTTTATATACCTGCACATGTACAATAAAAAAACTATTCTCCCTGTAAACGAAAAGGGATTCTATGGAAATTTTGGCGGAGCATATATTCCCGAAATACTCTACAATAATGTCAAAAATCTTGAGATTGCCTTTGCCGAGGCCCTGGACGATCCGTCATTCACAAGAAAAATGGACACTCTGCTTGCCGACTACGTAGGCAGACCGTCACCTCTATATAAATCAGAGTATTTATCAAGACATTATGGTGCCAACATATATCTGAAACGCGAGGATCTTAATCACACCGGAGCACATAAAATCAACAATGCGATAGGCTCCGCCCTATTGGCGCAGCGCATGGGTAAGACGAGGCTCATCGCCGAAACCGGAGCAGGACAACATGGTGTGGCGACTGCAACTGTAGCAGCATTACTCGGAATGCCTTGCATCGTGTATATGGGAGCTACCGACGTCGACAGACAGCAGCCAAATGTGCAACGCATGCGTATGCTCGGTGCTGAGGTCCATCCTATATACTCTGGCAACAAAACCCTTAAAGATGCGACAAACGAGGCCATACGCGACTGGTGTTGCAACCCCACCGATACTTTCTACGTCATTGGCAGCACCGTCGGACCTCACCCCTATCCTGAGATCGTAGCCTACTTCCAGTCGGTAATAAGTCGTGAAATCAAATCACAGTTATTAAAAAAAGAAGGACGCGAAAACCCTGACTATGTCATAGCCTGCATAGGAGGCGGAAGTAATGCCGCAGGAGCATTCTACCACTTCATAAACGACCAGAATGTACAACTTGTAGCAGTCGAGGCTGCCGGTCTCGGCATCGACACCGACCAGACAGCCGCATCAATACTCACCGGCACTCCCGGCATTCTGCATGGATCACGCACGATGCTCATACAGACCGACGACGGACAGATAATCGAACCCTATTCGATATCTGCCGGACTCGACTATCCCGGAGTCGGACCACTACACGCTTATATGGCGCATACAGGCCGCTCTAAAGTTATTGCCGCAACCGATAGCGAAGCTCTTGCGGCAGCCAATCTACTTACACGTCACGAAGGAATAATACCGGCGCTCGAGTCTGCTCATGCATTGGCAGCACTTGATAAAATCAAGTTCGACAAAAATGATATTGTCGTTGTAAACCTCTCGGGACGCGGCGATAAGGACCTTGCTACATACATAAAATATCTGTAGATATGAAAACAATTACGACCCTTCTTCCCGCCGATCTCGAAACCCCGGTAGGCATCTACCTGAAGATCCGCGATATATATCCACAGTCGGCACTGCTTGAAAGCTCCGACTATCACACCACCCACAATTCGGTATCGATAATAGGCATTGATCCAATCGCCCACTACATGGTGCTTGACGAAGAGATCGAACAAACCTGGCCGGACGGACACACTACACACACAAAAGCAACCCCCGACTTGATTATAAGTTCGCTGCGCGACTACGTGGCCGGATTCAGCGAACTTGCTGTCGAGGGTCTCGCTAACGGCCTTCTCGGATACACTGCCTACGATGCCATGCGTTATTTCGAGCCTACTCTGACAGTATGTCATCCGGCACCTGAATTTTCCCATATTCCCGATATTCTCTATATCTTATATCGTTTTATCATACAGGTCAACCACTTCCGCAACGAAATGACCATCATAGAGAATATACCCGACGGAGAGAAGCCAGAAACAAAACGGCTCATAAGCATACTGAAAAACAACAATATGCCGCTCTACGGCTTTTACCCGGACAGCGAGGTCACCTCGACACTTACCGACAATAGCTTCATGGAGATCGTCGAGAAATGCGTGGCACACTGCAAACGCGGCGACATCTTTCAGATCGTGCCGTCACGGCGTTTCTCACAAAGCTTCAAAGGCGATGATTTCAATGTCTATCGCGCGTTGCGCTCAATCAACCCGTCGCCATATCTGTTTTACTTCGACTTCTCTTCATTCCGTGTGTTCGGCTCATCACCCGAAACACACCTCAGAATCAAGAACGGCAAAGCCTATATCGATCCTATCGCCGGTACATTCCGCCGCACAGGTGACGACACGCGCGACCGCGAGCTTGCCGAGGCACTGCTACATGACGATAAAGAGAACGCCGAGCACATTATGCTTGTCGACCTCGCACGCAACGATCTGAGCCGCTCAGGTGGAAGCATCAGCATAGAATTCATGCGCCAGATACAATTCTACTCCCACGTAATACACATGGTATCACGTGTGAGAGCCGATCTTCCCGACAACACCGACATATTCGCGTTGTTTGCATCGGCATTTCCGGCAGGCACGCTCAGTGGAGCGCCAAAAGTGAGAGCAATGCAGATAATCGACCGGCTCGAACCACACTCTCGCAAGATCTATGGAGGCTGCATAGGATATCTCGGATTTGACGGTTCTATCAATCAGGCGATCACTATACGCACATTCCTAAGCACCGGTCTCAGGCTATACTCACAGGCCGGAGCCGGCATCGTGGCCCACTCGTCACCGGCTGCAGAACTACAAGAGACCAACAATAAACTCGATGCACTACGCAGTGCCGTGCAGATGGCAACCCGTTTCAACCCATGACCCCGACCAACATGAAAACACTCGTTTTTGACAACTACGATTCTTTCACCTACAACATAGTACACGCTCTGCGCCAGCTCGGGACCAACCCTGACGTGCGACGCAACAATATGATCACACTCGATGAGATCGGATCATACGATAAAATCATAATATCCCCCGGACCAGGCATACCCGAAGAAGCCGGATTACTCATGCCAATGCTTGAACGGTATGCAGATAAAAAGACGATACTTGGCATATGCCTCGGTCATCAGGCAATCGGACAGTACTTCGGAGCGTGTCTGCATAATCTGTCTGATGTACACCACGGCATCGCCACACCTGCAATCATAACCAACCGCAATGACTATATATTCGACGGGCTTCCCGACGAAATTGAAGTCGGCCGGTATCACTCCTGGGTTGTCGACCGTGACGGATTTCCGTCTGACTGTCTTGAAATAACTGCCGTTGATGCCTCCGGCATGATCATGGCCATGCGCCACAAGTGGCTCGACATACATGGTGTACAGTTCCACCCCGAGAGCGTACTCACCCCAATGGGAATAAAAATCATCGAAAACTGGATCAGACACTGATCATATTATGAAAGACCTTCTCTACCACATGTTTGAGCACGGTAATCTATCCCGTGCCGAAGCCCGCGACGTTATGCACAACATTGCCGATGGCCGCTACAACGATTGCCAACTGGCAGCCTTCATGACTGTTTTTCTCATGCGCAGCATCACTACCGACGAACTCACCGGATTCCGCGACGCGATTCTCGACAGACGACATCCCGTTGATTTGGACAATGTCGAAGCCATCGATATAGTCGGCACCGGCGGCGACGGCAAAAACACATTCAACATATCCACAGCCTCCTGCTTTGTCGTGGCAGGGGCAGGCCGCAAAGTCGTGAAACACGGCAATTATGGGGCAAGTTCTGTCTCCGGCGCATCCAACGTGCTCGAGTATCATGGAGTGAAATTTACCTCCGACACCGACAAACTGGCACGCTCACTCGACAAGAGCGGTGTATGCTATCTCCACGCTCCTTTTTTCAGCCCCGCACTGAAGAGCGTCGCCACTGCGAGAAAATCGCTTGCCGTGCGCACATTCTTCAACATGCTCGGTCCATTGGTCAATCCCGTGCAACCAAGGCATCAGCTTCTTGGCGTCTATAGCCTTAAACTTATGCGTCTCTACAGCTATATAGCCCAGAACGAGGGTATCGCATGCACCGTCGTCCACTCACTCGACGGATATGACGAGATTTCGCTCACAGCGCCGTTCAAGATCTCCGGATCTGCCGGAGAGCGCATATATACTCCTGATGACCTTGGTTGGAATACCGCGACCCAGAATGAACTCCGGGGTGGCGAGACAATCGCCGACGCAGCCGCAATTTTCGACTCCGTGCTCGACGGCAAAGCTACACAGGCTCAAGAAAATTGCGTGATCGCCAACAGCGCATTCTCACTTATCACACTCGATCCTAAACTCTCGATCGAAGAAGCAAGCGACATTGCCTGCGAGTCAATACATTCAGGAGCAGCACGCAAAGTATTCAACAAATTCTGCGAAATCAACCGATGAACGACATTCTAAGTAAAATGGCCCGGAACAGGCGCAACGAGGTCATGGCTCTGTATCCCAATGATACTGTCTTGCAAAAAATGATTGCCGACTGTAATCAATTGCCTCCGACATTCTCTATGTCATCAAGTCTTCGCAATACTCCCGGAGGCATAATAGCGGAGTTCAAGCGCAGATCTCCATCAAAGGGTGATATATTTCCTATGGCTGATGCGGCCGAAGTAATACCCGCATACGTGAACAATGGAGCAGCAGGCTGTTCGGTGCTCACCGATACCCGCTTTTTCGGCGGCTCGACTGTCGATTTGGCAATAGCACGCAAGCTATCGAACAATGTACCGCTTCTACGCAAGGATTTCATTGTCACACCGGCACAAATCTATGAGGCACGTCTGTTGGGCGCGAGCGCGATCCTGCTCATCGCGGCAATACTCACAAGCGAAGAAATAACCCGATACAATAGTCTCGCGCACTCTCTCGGCATGGAGACTCTTGTAGAGATACACGATTTCATCGAGCTTGACAAGATCACGTTTACACCCGACATGCTTGGAGTCAACAACCGCGATCTGTTTTCATTCCATACCGACATAACCCATTCGCTCGATCTTGCCTCACGGCTTCCGTCCGGAATTCTCCTCGTAGCAGAAAGTGGTATCAAGACGCCCGACGATATGCTACGTCTACGCGATGCCGGATTCACAGGATTCCTTATCGGTGAAGCCTTTATGTCTACATACGATCCTGGTGCGACTCTAAAAAAATTCATACATGAAACAATCTGAATACACATCCGCGCCACGTCATGCCGACATGATGATAAAAATATGCGGAATGCGTGATCCTGACAACATAAACAGAGTATCATGCCTTACGCCTATGCTCATGGGGTTTATCTTTTATCAGCCCTCGCCACGCAATGCCTTAGGTCTTGATCCGTTGGTCATAAAAAGTCTTCCTCCCTATGTGAGACCTGTCGGTGTATTTGTCAACGCCACAACAATGGAAATCATAGACACAACAACGCGCTACGGCATCAATGTTGTGCAGCTTCACGGCGAGGAATCGCCGGAATTCTGTCGCGATCTGCGCCATAAGGGACTTGTTGTAATCAAAGCGATCAAGATACCCGTCGGAGCCGACCAGTCTTTTCTTACGCTTCATGAGCCATACCGCGGCAACGTGGAGATGTTGCTTTTCGACAATTCGGGTAACGCTCCTGGCGGCAACGGACATAAATTCGATTGGTCGATACTCGACAGCTATACTCTCGGCATTCCATACATGCTCAGCGGGGGCATAGGCTCTGACGACATAGAGACCATCAGGAAAGCAATGCGGCCCGGACTTGCCGGCATCGATCTCAACAGCCGCTTTGAAGTTTCTCCGGGCAACAAAGATGTGACAAAAATTTCCAACTTTATTCTACAACTACGCAAACTCAACGAATATGAACCGATTGACCGACCTTTTTGGGAAAAAGCATAAAGACATATTATCAGTTTTCTTCACTGCCGGATATCCCCAAGCAGATAGCACTGTTCCTGTCATCGAAGCTCTTGCCGCCCGTGGCGTCGACATGGTAGAGATCGGCATACCATTCTCCGACCCAATGGCCGACGGCCCTGTCATTCAGGCCAGCAACACACGCGCACTTTCCAATGGCATGACTCTTCACATTCTTCTAAACCAGATTAAAACAGCCCGTGAAAAAGTCAGCGACATGCCGTTTATACTCATGGGATATCTAAATCCGATAATGCACTACGGTATCGATACATTCTTTCAGGATGCCAACAACTCCGGTGTCGACGGCCTGATAATACCCGATCTCCCATTCGACGATTATCTTACCGATTTCAAACAACTGAGTGTAAAATATGACATACCTGTGATAATGCTTATAACCCCGGAGACCTCACCCGAGAGGATACGCCTGATTGACGAGCACTGCGACGGTTTCATATATATGGTCTCGGCAGCTTCTACCACCGGAACCCGCGAAATATACGACGAAAGTCAACTTGACTATTTCTGCCGTATAAGCAACATGAACCTGCGGCATAACCGCCTCATCGGATTCGGCATATCGAATTCCATCACATTTGATCAGGCACAGAAACACGCCTCTGGCGCAATAATAGGCTCCCAATTTATCAGATGTCTTGACGAAGCCGAAGGCAATCCAACAAAAGCTGTCGACTTGCTGCTCTCGTCAATCGGGAAATAGATGCGCTACATTCGACGTGAAAATATCCAGGACAGGACTCCGCAGCCAAGCATTATGAATGCAGAGGTCTGCGACATGTCTCCGATTCCAGCAAGCGGAGACACGAGTCCTCCTGCTATAAAACCCGATGCCCCGACTATTGCCGATGACGCACCGATAGCCTTACGCCCGGCATTCATTGCAAGTGTGGTGACCGACGGAAATATAAAGCCGCATCCTGTGATCGCAATCCATGTACACACCTCATAAAGCCAGAAAATCTCCGCAAAAAGAGCATTCAGAACAAGACCAGCCGATGCCACAGTAAGCATAACGGCACCGGTCAATGTAGCAGATTCAAGTGTCGGAAGTTTCAGAGCCGCAATGCTGCCTATCATCGTACCAAGTGCATTCACACCAAAAATTACAGCAAATGCAATTTCACTGAACCCATATTTTTCCTGAACAATAAATGATGCCGACGAAATATAGCCGAACAAAAATGCCATTGCCAAAGCATACAGCAGGATATAACGGATGAAAAATCTGTTGCGCAACATTATGCCAAACTGCCCGAACAGACTCTTACAACTTCCCTTAAAACGATTTTCAAAAGACAGGGATTCTTTGAAGAACAATGTCATGACCAACAATACACCTCCTATTGAGAGCAGAGTCCAGAACACACCCTGCCAACCGTAGCATTCCGATACAACTCCGCCGATTACAGGTGCTGTCACAGGAGCGACTCCATTAATCGCACCGATCAGGGTCATTGTCTTGGCCAGGTCACGCCCCGTATAGCAATCAGTCGCGACTGATCTCGACAGCACAATGCACCCAGCGCCTCCGATACCCTGAAAAAAACGCAAAATATTGAACGTCTCAATTGTGTCACAGAATATAGCAGCAATTGTCGACAATGAAAACAACACAATTGATGCTGCCATAACCGGACGACGCCCATAGCGGTCACTCACTGGGCCGAAAAACACCTGCCCGAGCGCAAGACCAAGCAAAGCTGTCGAGATTCCACTTTGAACAGCCGATGCCGATGCCCTGAAGATCTCCGACATGGCAGGAAGCGACGGCAGATACATGTCGGTTATAAATGGGCCAAAAGCCGACATAAGACCCAAAAACAATATCAGGAAAGCAAAATAAGATACACTATATTCCTTTTTCATATCGTCTCCACTTCGCATTTCAAACACATTCTTCCTGCAAATAAGCATATAAAAAAGGCACACCACTTAAAAGGGAGTGCCATATCTTAGAGGTTCCTAGCAGATTCGAACTGCTGTAAACGGTTTTGCAGACCGGCGCCTAACCACTCGGCCAAGGAACCATACAATTTAACTACGAGCCTTGCGTCTGTTCCCGTAATTGCCCTGCAAAGGTAAAATCTTTATTCTATATTCCCAAAACTTTTTCTAAAAATGTTTTTATTTTTGCATAATATTTCTGAATCATTCATCTTTAATCAAATGAACAAAATCTACTCAGCCATCGCTGCAACATCCCTGATGGCTCTTGCCGCCTGCAACTCAGCCGACAAGCAACAAAACATCACTCTCTCGGGTCTCGATCCTGAAAAATTTGTAACCGATGTCAACGGCAAAAAAACCGGTCTCTACACTCTGACAAATGAAAACGGCATGGAAGCCTGCATTACAAACTACGGCGGACGTATCGTTTCCATCATGGTACCGGACAACAAAGGCAATATGACCGACGTAGTCCTCGGTTTCGACAGCATATCAGACTACCTTCCCGAAAACAACAAAACAGACTTCGGTGCTGCAATAGGCCGCTATGCCAACCGCATCAACCAAGGAAAAATTGTCATTGAAGGAGACACAATCCAACTTCCACAGAACAACTACGGACACTGCCTTCACGGCGGTCCCGACGGCTGGCAATACAGCATATATGACGTAGTAGAGGCAACCGACAATACCCTCAAACTCGCCATGACTTCTCCCGACGGAGACTCCAACTTCCCCGGAAACATCAACGTGGTTCTCACCTATACACTGACACCCGACAATGCGCTCGACATAAAGTATGAAGCTACCTCCGACGCTACCTCGGTGATCAACATGACCAACCACTCATATTTCAACCTCAACGGTAACCCCAACGAGGAAATCACCAACAACACCCTCACTCTCGCAGCCGCCAACTTCACTCCGGTCGACTCGACATTCATGACAACCGGTGAGATACTTCCGGTCGCAGGCACCCCCATGGATTTCACAGCCGGTCGCGTCGTTGGCGACGACATCGACAACTTCGACTTCGAACAGATCAAGAACGGCCTTGGCTACGACCACAACTGGGTGCTTGACAACCCCGGCAACGACAAGATTCCGGCAGCAACACTCTACTCACCCACAACAGGAATCGTACTTGAGGTGCTCACCGATGAGCCCGGAATTCAGGTATACACCGGCAACTTCCTTGACTCGACAGTCACAGGTAAAAAGGGAATCGTCTACAATCCCCGTAACGCAATCTGCCTTGAGACACAAAAATTCCCCGACACCCCCAACAAACCCCAGTGGCCCTCTGCCTCCATCTCTCCCGAAAAGCCTTATTCAAGCCACACGGTATTTAGCTTTTCAACAAAATAATAGAAATAACAATCTATTAGATACATCACTATCTCATGAGATCCGCCAAAAAAAAATGGCGGATCTCATTTTTATTTTGTCTTCACAATACAATTACATTATCTTTACAACTCATTCAATCATCAACAAATTGACATGAGCCGATTCTCTCGATACAAAGCACTTAACAATATCTTTTTACTGCTTCTTATTCTGTTTTTGCTACCTGTGCATCTTATGGCCGCAAATGGCAAAGACAGCACTGTGAACAATGACTCCACTGAGCTTAAACCACTGTTGGTAGTAATAAACAGCTATAATGAAACAAAGCCGTGGGTAGTCGATATTGAGCCTATCATAAAGGCAGCAAGTCATCACAAAGTCAAAGTCAACCTTGAGCATCTTGAGAATACACGTGTACGCAACGATTCTCTGTACAATATCATTGTAAATACCATCTTCCAAAAGTACAGTGAAGCGAAACCCGATTATGTCGTCATAATCGGAGGCCTTGCCATTACAATGGTCGAGCGCATACGACAGGAATGGGGAAAAGATATTCCTATGGTATATGTCGGTATAACCGACCGTGTGGGCCGACGAAGCGACTACTACACCGACATCAAAAATTTTGTGGACTTTTCCACCTGGCAACCTGTAGACTCTGTTTTCAAGGACCTAAACCTGCTTTTTGTATCGCAGCCATATTTTCCGCAAAAAACAATTGACCTAATGGTCAAGTCAATGCCTAATATGAAAAAGATCATATTCTTAGGCGATGAAAAATGGGCCAACCGATATGTTGACCAACAGATAAAGACCTACTTGAAAGATAGATATCCCTCTCTGAAATATGAGTGGAAATTATGTACAAGCGATCAGAATCTGGAGATAAATCAGTTTATATCACAAAATCAAGAATCCACAGGACTTCTTCTGAGCACATGGAGCTACGAACGGCATGGTGTACTTGGTTTTCCTGTACTTGTCACTCAAGACTATACGACAATAGCGACCGCTCCGAATCCTGTTTTCACCTTGTCGCCAATGTACCTTCAGGTCGGAGCTGTAGGCGGACATTTCTATGACGAGGATATATTCAGCCAGAACGTACGCAGCGCGATAGACCACATGCTTAGCGGCGACCGCCTTGACTCAATACCGAATATCAAAGTAGAGAAAGGCATCGACATAATCAACTACGACCGCTACATCGAGACAAATCACGCATTCGGGGAAATTCCTGACGGTGTAAAAATCATAAACGAACCTCCTTCGTTGTGGGACCGCTATCAATGGATAATCATAATTGTATCATTCATAATGTTCTCATCTCTTGTGATAATGCATATTATTACAAAAGACCAGCGCATGAAAGCCAATTTTTTCAAACAACTCGACAGCATTGTGCAAGGAATGCCTGTAGCTTTTCTGACAATCGATCTGAAACTTGATGAAAACAACAATATAGAATCATTTAAATTCGGCCAGACCAACCAGCGCTACCGAGATATACTGCGCGAAAACAACATGCACACAAGAGAAGGCGAACATTACCTTTCAATACACAAACAGCTGACTCAAAAAGTACAGGAGGCCATGACCAATAAAGACGGTCACCCTGTAAATTATACCATTTATTTTCCTGCATCAGGGAAAACCTATGAATGGCTGTTCATGCGTGATCCCGGTCTTGAAAAGTGCTACGTATATGCCGTTGATATCAGCGAACTGGCAGATTCAAAGCGAAATCTCGCACTGACAAAAGGACAGCTCGAAATCGCATTGTTGTCGGCCCGTCTCATACCATGGACATGGGACATCACCAATAAGCTCATTTCATTTGACCGTATACGCACAAATGACAAATCAAGTTCCGTGAATGATGCAACAATATCGCGTCGGGGACATATAGACAACAAGCGTCTTGTAAAACTTATACATCCTGAAGACCGCATCAAGCTGGCAAATGCATTCAACGAACTCGCCTGTGGCAAAAAGAACCGATGGGTAGGTTTCGTCCGAATTGCCGATAACACCTCAGAATCACCCGAATGTTATCACAATGCCAAAATCACAGCCCTTACCTCAGAAACCGACGAACAAGGTAAGGCTGTTGCAATCACAGGCTCAATCTTGATTGAAAATGATACTGATCAGATCCAGGACAGAAAGCCAACAGTTGATTTACCGGACGAGAGGCAATCCAGTTCAGAATCATCTTCCAACAAAAACATTCTGATCATTGAACCCTACGACAGCAACTATATACTTTATAACGCCGTTCTATCAAATAATTATAATATTCATCGATCCCGAAACATCGACGAGACAAACGACATAATTTCATCGGTTACTCCAGGTCTTGTGATAATCAACATCGATGCAGATGAATCCGATGTGATCAACATCGAACAGACCGTACAGAGCATTGATCCGGATATACCGATTGTAGCAATAGCCTCTCAGGCCACGACGCTTCGTGCATTCAAAGACATCATAAAGAAAAGATTTGTCTCAAGACTTACTCTTCCGATCATTCCTCGCAATCTTATTCACGAGATTTCACGGTTCATATAATATTACTCCAAGTCATATTTTTTCAGAAGAATACTGAAATCCCGACTTTTGACACAAGCGTTTATCCAACTGTTAAGAGAGTCGAGAAGCAGAGTGTCCTCTTTGTGAGTCGTCCAACATTTCAACTGTGAAAACGATAGATCAACCGATGTGTCGAGTTGCGGATAATCAGCTGCCATGCGCCGGGCGACAAATTGACCGGAAGCTGCTCTTGGAATTTCACCGATAGCCACAGCCATAAGTAATTGCTCTTCCGTGTAGCTGTCACTCTCATAAACACAGATCGTGTCACCTATTTCACTGGCAAGCGTGTGCAAGCGTGCCACTACAGGTGTTCCAACTGCAGCCCAGACTTCTTTTCCTCCAAGTTCCTGCTGCGATTTGACAGGCACTCCCCCTAATGAATCAGCCAACTGCACAAGTACCTGCCGATCCCGATAGACAGGTACCGTAAATCCATACTTCTGCCGCAGCGAAGCGGTCACAGGCATATCCGAGATAACAAGATCATACCTTCGGCTATTGAGTCTGGCAAGAGCTTCAGGAAGCGAACTAAATGCATTTATCTTTACCGGAATACCGTTGTCTCGGGCAATTTTCATAAGAATGTCATAACCAAAACCGCCAATTGTATCGGATGCGGTCGACAATGTCATGGGCGAAAGCTCGACCGCCACATTCAATGTGTCGCCTCCGGCTCTTTCATCTGATATATGCGAGACAGGAACACTGCATTGTCTGACAAGAAAAACTACGATCGTCAAAACCACCACTGACAAACCTGCACGCAGCAATAAAATCTGCCTGGCTCTAATTTTATCAATAAGATCCATCAGTTTCGGAATTCAATTGACAAGCCGAGCTGGAAACGGCGTGGATTAAGCGGATAATGTGGAAGCGAAAAATAATCCGGCTTACCAAACAGCCCCTGATTGACATGCGACATCATAACATAGAACCGTGTGCGTCCTAACTTCATGTTGATATAAGCATTCATAAATGGGAAGCCACCGCACTCTACCTCATCCTGTGTATAAAAAGTCATTGTCGCCGGTTGATATCCGTATGCCTTGTATTTCGTGTAAAAATCACAGTCTACTCCAAACTGCACATCAAGTACCCGTGCTATTTTAAACAGTATATACAAATTGGAATTTACAGCAAGCGATGGCAACGGAAGCACTGTTGAATTTGAGCTTTTCTGCCACACCACCCTATTGTTCCAATGCAAAGCCCTATAAACAAAATCCTGTCGCAACTGCATAGTCATTACCTGAATATTGCCTCCATGCTGCTCCGGCATACACGATCTATTGAAAAACACATAATTCTGCATATTTTCAACATCTGCAGAAATATATGTGCGGGTGCGTGGCAGTGAAACCTCTCCACCTACTTTCACCCGCCTCGTCTTTCCGAAATCATTTTCCCATATAAAATGATTTGAAATATAATTCTCGGCAAAATAAGACGGAGCCGCATTGACAAACCCGCCTCTGACATTGACATCCAGAGAATCACGTCCAAGAGGAATACGTGTGTCGATATGACCATCAAGATACACATCACCGGCTGTGCGGCCTGAAATGCCAAGCTCTCCGGTCGCCCCATAACGTAATATAGCCCCATTCTGCTTGGAAATCTGAGCACCGACAGTCAACCGTCCGTCTTTTTTCTTACCGACAGGAACCGGACCGTCATATTCAGTCAGCATCCCGCGATCTTCAAGAAACAAAGCCGTGTCGGTTGTCTGTTTATAGGATCGAAGATCAAATCTCGCATAAGCCGAAATGCCGAACTTGGCATATTTGTTGAATCCCTCAAGAAGAGACAACCCGACAGTGTTGCTCAACGATGAATAGGTGGTAAAATCCTCAGTTCCTGCATAATTAAGATATGTATTTTCCCAGAATGTATGATCTTCCTCACTGTTTGGATTACGGAACCGATGCTTGCCTTCTTTCCAGTTGAATGTATATACTATCGCTGTTACCGGCACAAATTCCAACCGCTCTACTGAATCTTCCTCTGTTGTTATATCCCGCCAGAATCCAAGCTTATATCGGCCATTCACATATATATCAGTGCCTTTGTTTCTATTTGAGGCCATGTTGAGATTTGTGGGAATATTCTTTGGATCTACACGGGATGTTCCTCCCTGTATCTCTGCCGGATCTGTAATATACAAATCATCTGTAATGCCCCCGTTTTCCTGATTCAGAAGATTATAATGATAGTGGTAAGCCTGAATATCAAAACGGTCTCCGATATATGAAGTAGAGAAACCCCATGTAAAACACTTTGCAGCCTGATTATCATAACTGCCTTTTGAATACAGATAGTCAGTCATCGCGCCTATCTGCAACCGTTTATTTACATTTCCTGAAAATATGGCATTTAGACGGTCTTGCGAGTTATATCGTCCGCCTCCGAAATTATAGCTCAAGAACGTCAACGGTATACGTGAATTATAATAGCGGATTTTAGATTGCGACGGCAGCCATGCCTGCAATGCATCAGTAAAGAAAAAATCCGTCATTGCCCGTCGGTCAGCAAAGATCATATTCATACCTGGACCACCGAGATTTCCGGTCGTCGCATAAGCCGGACTCACCGCCGAAGGAACCGACTGCATCGAGTAATTTATATAATTAGTATCGACAACTGCCAGTTCTCTCAACCCCATTGGCCCGTCAAGTTTCCACGAATAGACTTTAGGCTCGACTTCATTGACCTTGGCCTGTGTTGTCGTTTCCGACGAACGTGACGACGTCCTTTCTGATTTAGACTGTGCCTGCGCCACTATTGTAAATGACAACAGCAAAACAACAACCGATATGTATTTATATATAGGCTTCAACGTCCTTTATCTATGTAATATTCAACAAGAATTACCATGTCCTTCCCCTAATCGTGCAAATTTACACAAAAAAATCATATCATGCATTTTTCCTTATCAAGGTTGTCATATTTGCATTTATTACTATTTTTGCTTATTCATTTCAAGTTTATAAATATGCCGTTGATTATTCCTGCAAAATATAAGTTAAAACTTCTGCCTGAAACTACCGAAGTAGCGATCAAGAGTATAAAAGACGAGTTTCAGAAACTTCTTGGTGAAGCACTGAATCTCCGGCGCGTCACCGCCCCTCTTTTCGTATTGTCAGGTACAGGACTTAACGATGATCTAAACGGAGTAGAGCCACCGGTAGGTTTTGATATCACCGCCATGGAGGGACGTCACGCCGAAGTCGTACACTCGCTTGCAAAATGGAAACGCACAAAACTTGGAGCCTATGACATCGCCCCCGGGTTCGGCATATACACTGATATGAATGCAATACGCACCACTGAGGAGCTTGACAATCTGCACTCGTTATATGTTGATCAATGGGACTGGGAAAAAACGATCAATCAGGAAGACCGCAATCTTGATTATCTTAAAGACACCGTAAAGAAAATATATCAGGCAGTGAGAGCATGTGAAAAAATGGTATTCCGGCAATTTCCGCATATCACCCCGACTCTTCCTGAAGAAATCACATTTATCCACTCAGAAGATCTTGAACAAGAATATCCCGAACTAACGGCAAAGGAGCGTGAGACCAAAGCTACGGAAAAATACGGTGCGATATTTATAATCGGCATAGGCGCGCCACTCGCATCCGGTGAACCCCACGATGGCCGTGCCCCCGACTATGACGACTGGATAACTCCTACAGGAGATGGGCATTGCGGACTCAATGGCGATATTCTATTATGGAACAAAGTACTTGGAATCCCATTTGAACTATCATCAATGGGAATACGCGTAAGTCCCGACTCTCTTGCCCGCCAACTTGAAGCAAGAGGTTGTCAGGAACGATCTAAATTCAGCTTCCACAAATCATTACTTGCAGGAGAATTACCCGATTCTATCGGCGGTGGAATCGGACAAAGCCGCCTTTGCATGTTCTTGCTCCAGAAAGCTCATATCGGAGAAGTACAGGCTTCGATCTGGCCTGAACAGCAAATCGAGGCCTGCGAGAAAGCCGGAATATATCTGCTATAGTGTTTCAGGTCATCACACCTGTATAAGGTCACGCATCACAGCATCGGAACGTAGCCATAAACGCTCCGGTATTACCACTCGGCCATCATCGGTCTCTACAAGAGTACCTGCAAGAAGATGGCGCTCAACGACATTAAGAAGCGCCAGTGTCGCATCCGGCGGAATACTGAAACCTTCTGAGGTCCTAAGCGATGTTATTATAGTATCATTAAGTCTGTCGACAGCCGACTCTTTCTCTACCTGAAGCGGCAGTTTGCCCTGAGACAAATCCCTGATATATGTCGAAACGGATGGCGGGTTACTTGTCCTGTCCACTCCATCGAAACTGTGAGCCGAGCAACCGAGTCCAAGATACGGAGTGCCATCCCAATAAGAGGAATTATGCTTAGCCCTGTATCCAGGCAAAGCAAAATTGGAAACCTCATAATGTTGGTAACCCGCCATACCGGCTTCGCGGCATAAAATCCCATACATCGCTTCTGCCGTTTCCTCGGATACCTCTTCTGTCTTTCCAGCTATCATGCGAGCATACAAACGAGTGCCCGGTTCATAAGACAGCAAATATGCAGAAAAGTGAGGAGGACGATATTCAAGCATCCGCTTTACAGTCTGTTCCCACATTTCCACTGTCTGTCCGGGCAGACCGTAAATAAGATCAATGCTGAAATTCAAGCCGGACATACAAAGTGTTTCAATCGCCTTCATGGCCCTGCCTGGCTGAAAATCACGCCCGACAGCACCAAGAAGAGCTGGTATGAATGACTGGACACCCATACTGACCCGATTTATACCGGCTGATACAACTTCTGAAATCCAGTCAGAATCAACCTGCTCGGGATTAGCCTCAATAGTGTATTCACCGCCAGGCTCAATACGTGCGATGCCTATTACCTGTCTTAACAAATCAAGAGGCAAAACCGACGGAGTCCCACCTCCTATATAACCGGTGTTCCACTCAGGTTCCCTTCCATCTTCGCTCCATGGCTCACTCCCGAATCTGAGATCCTTCTCACGCATAAGCGCTCTGATATAGGCCTCTGCCTCCATACTGCCGTAGGGCTTGGAATAAAAATCACAATACCAGCATTTCGACCGGCAGAAAGGAATATGTATGTAAAGCCCTTTACGCATATTCAATCACCCACGGTTACATATTTCGCGAAAATTGCAATACCTGCAATTACGATCACTCTCAGGCTGTTCAAAAGGTACTGTATTGTCAAATAACCTGGATATTTTTTCTGACATCAATGTCATAAATTCGTCGTTTATATCTCTGTAATCAGTCAATATAGGCAGACTGCGCGACATTTTTCCTGTAGCCGGATCAACAGATGCCGGCCCTACTTTTATCTCTTCAATACTCCCGCTGTTGACTATATCACGCAGATTATATATAAACGGCTGGATACGGCCTATGTTTCCAGTCAGTTCACTGTAAGAATTACAATATAGCATCAACTGTGTTATGCCGTGAGGAGGTACATTATCTCCTGATAAGCCATAGTCAACCAAATGTCCGACAGTCGATGCCCTGAGTTCCTCGCGTCCCGTCTTGTAATCCACAAGTCTTAGATAAGGTTCCGACTGCTGCGTGTCTCTCACCAAATCGATCCGGTCAATAATATGCCTGAAATTAATCCTCAAATCCGAAGTAAGAGATAATGACAGCCTGTCGTCACTCTCTCCATGCATGTATATAACTTCATATTTATCTTTCAGCCACTCCGCTTCAGCCTCAAGAACTCTAATGACACTTTTCTTTATCAAAGCGGCAAACATAGTAGACTCTCCATCGAGCGGTGTGTCAAGCTCATCGGATACGGATGCGATTTCCGCCCCCTTACGTGAATGATATATATGATTTATTGATCTTATAATATACCTGTCGACCAACGGGTCCCGCATCAATGACAAAAGAAGCTGAGACGTAAGCAACGCACCTCCGTCAGCGCGATTCTGCTTCCTGGCCTGATGATTATACAGACACTCAAAAGTCTCATGTACTATCTTGCCATATATACTGTCATCGATATAACTCTTTACCTCATCGGGCATCTGGAATCCGGCGACGTATTCAAGATAGAACTTAAGCTCACAGTCAAGAAGTTGCCTTATGGCACTTGCCGAAAAATAACGCCGACAGTCTACCGGAGCATCAGGAAGAAAATCAGCCAACCGGGTCATGGCAATATCGCTTTTTTCAATCCTGATATCATTATGGGGAAACACATCGACATGATAATTCTTTACTACCGATGTCAGACCTTCGGGATGATAGGCATATACAAGCTGATATAGATAACGCGACATCTCCCCAGACGTCATGCCTTCGGTATTGGCATTGTAAACAAGCCACACTTCTTCAGCACGTGCAATCATGCGGTAAAACGAGTAGGAAATCTCTGCTTCCTTGCGCTCGGCTGTTGGCAATCCGTAAGCACGCCGAAGTGTATGCGGAATAAACGTAGGTGACTGTGACCGTTTTGGGAAAACTCTCTCATTCATTGATACAGCCACTATACGCTCGAAATCGAGAGTGCGAGTCTCATCAATGCCAAGCACCTGAATACCTCGAAGCGGAGCTCCGTTAAAGCTCACTTTACGGCCATACATAATTCTGGCGATTGCCCTCATTGCCGACGTGCCGCCATAATTCACATTGTGTCCAAGAACATGCAAAATGTTCTGTTGAAGTATATCAAGTTCATCAAGGTATCCACGCAAAAAACTACGATCAAGCAACCACAGATCCAACGCCACTTCATCTGATTCCTCGCCTTCAGGCAATTCCGACGTAGTGCATACCGGTTCAGGAAACAAATCCAGAATGCAATTAACAGCCTCTCTGATACATTGAAAAGCTGCCTCTCCCGATTCTATACCTTTCAATCCTATAAACAAAGGCGCAAGCCTTCCTCCCGCCTGCTGCAACCCGACAGCCGGAATATTAAAAAGCCGCAACCGCTCGATATGTTTTGCCAGCTCACGGCACTCTTCGGGAGCGAGCCGCAAAAACAATGGATGAGAAAGAAGTTTATTGACATCATCTCTGAAAAATGTCGTAGTGTCCTCCTCTTTGATGTAGCGAGCCCTGGCATGCATCAGTGATAATGTCTCCACAACCGAAGCTACCGGCGACAACCGCAACGGATAACCCATAGTGATATTGACATCCACTCCGTCTCTCAGATTCAAAGAATGCAACAACGGGACACACAATGCTTCATCGGCAAGCACAACAGCTGTTGATGATGCCTCATGCGGTTTAATGTCCAATGACGCCAAAACCGACGAAGCCTCTTTTACCTGTCCTATTTCCGACGGAACCCCTATGATACTTATACGGGGAGTATGCTCCGGTACATCCAAGTCAAAAGGAGAAGGGTACTTTTCACTAAGACTCTCCACCTCTTTCGCTGCACCGTTTTCCTTCAGGCCAAAATAAGAAATCCCTGTATCCCAAAAGAAATCAGCGACACCACGGCGATAAAGAACATCCATAACAGTAAGTTCCGCCTTTGAAAGAGTATTGAATCCGGCAAAAACATAATTAATATCAGGCCCGGTAAAAAGTATTTCCTGATCTTTTTCGGCAACAAGTTTTTCAGCGACATTCCTCAATGCCATGCCTCGGTAATGCAGTCCCATTTCCGACAGGCGTTTCCTGAAATCCTTATAAAGACTGCCAAGTATCTGCCATATCTTGAAAAAAGAGCGTGAGGCTGTATGTTTCCGGCCATCATCACTTTCCAGAAGCTCATAGTCGATCCATAAACGTGAATCGTCGGTCTCGTCAGGTATAAGATGTTCAAAGCCGGTAGTATCCCAAAATTGTTTTACCAACTCCCATTTCTCTGAATCAAGCGGATTTGTCTCTATGGATTTCAGATCCCGGAGGTTACGCAACACATCCGAGGCATCCGCCATTTCCAAATCGATCTCATTAAAATCATTGAGAATCACATCTCCCCAAAACATAAATGCCGACAGATCCATGACTGCCTCATCAGGAACACCAACATCAGAGGCTACCGAAAGATATGACGCATACAGCGCAATCAGAAGTTCGGAACGCTCTCCTGTGACGCTGTCGCACCAGCGCTCTACAAGATCATCAAAAGTTACAGTCTCCGGAGAAAGAAACGGCACATTGAAGTCCCTCAGGCGAGTACCTTTGGCCTCACGAAGATATTTCTGAAAAAACAACGAGCTACGGCGGTTAGGGAACACAAAAATGTGTCTTTCAAGACCATCGGGATTCTCATTGTCGTATGCTATAGCAATCTGTTTCAGAAACGGATCGGTGCGGTTCTCCATGACACAGGCTTATTGCTTTATAAGAAGTACGATCTTTACGGCAAGGTCAAAAAATACAATCCGTGCCGCCGAATTGGCAGCTATATCATTTGCCGCGCGGTCCATCTCACCGGTAAGCTGAATCACATTGGCAGGTGTTATAAATCTTGAAAAATTGCGGCTGAACGCAGCCTCATCGACTGTCATATAATTTATTGACGGATTTCCAAAATTGGCAATAAAGTTCTCTCTAAGCATACGGCTGCAATAAGCGAGGAACCCAATCTGTGCTTCTCGTCCTATGCCATGCATATCCACTGCCCACTTCCTGAGTGCGGCGATATCCTTACGGTAAGCCATACGCATAAGTTCAATGAAACGCTGCAGATTGACACTGCCGTCAACTCCGGTAAGTTTACGTGCCAGATTTATGTTTCCTTCCGCCACATGCGCGACAGCCATCGCATCAGTCTGCGACATCTCAGGACGCATAGTCCGCAACACCTCTGCGGTATCTGAATCAGAAAGACGCTTCACCTCCACACGCTGCAGCCGTGAATAAATAGTGGGCAGAATATCCTTAGGACTGTTACTCACCATGATGATGCGGGTATCGGAAAACGGCTCTTCAACCAGTTTCAGCAACTTGTTGGCCGATGAATCATTGAGGCGCTCCGGTAGCCAGACGATAGCGATCTTATAGTGTGACGCACGTGCAGTAAACGACAATGCCCTGCGCAAGGCATCGGCCTCACCCTTGTATATCACAGGCTGCCCATTGATGTTTCCAAGTTTAGAAAGCCATATTTCCATGTCGGCATAAGGACTTTGGTCAAGGAATTCTCTCCACTCCTCGATCCAGTCCTCACTTTCAGTATCATCGGTCTTTTTGTTTCCGCACTTCAACATCGGGAAACTGAAATGCAAGTCGACATGACTGTGATGGCTGTGCTGAATACAAGACGCACACACGCCACAACAATCACCTCCGGGGCTACGGTTCTCACAATGGATATACTGCACCAGAGCCCGTGCCATCATCAATTTTCCAGTTCCTTCGGGACCTTCGATTACTATGGCATGTGGCAAACGGTCTTCATCCACCATACGACGCAAACGTCCTATAGCTTCGAAGTTGCCTTTTATATCTGCGAATTTCATGGTGTGACGGTTTACTAAACAATATCAAAAGACCATCTTAACGACCTTTTCGACACTTCTGACAGCGTTATGGCTATAAAAATGAATTGATTTCGCGCCATTAGCAATAAGATCACGCGCCTGTGTCGCACACCACTCCACTCCTACTTCCTTAGCCTCCTTGTCATCTCGGCATTTCATCAGCTCGCCGGCCACTTCCTGTGGCAGATCGACCTTGAACACCCGAGGCAAAAGCGTAAGTTGCCGCAAACTCACTATGGGTTTGAGCGCCGGAATTATCGGCACATCAATCCCGGCATTACGGCATTTGTCAACAAAATCATAGTAATGTCGGTTATCGAAAAACATCTGCGTGACTATATAACCGGCTCCGGCATCCACCTTTGCCTTGAGCATCGCAATGTCCATAGCTGAGTTCGGCGACTCTTCGTGCTTCTCGGGATACCCGGCCACTCCGTAGCTGAACCGCACGCCAGTGCAAATATCCATTTTCGCGCCATCAAGAAGGTAGCCGTCGTTAAACTGGTTTACCTGTCCCTGCAGATCAGACGCATGGGCATGGCCACCTTCCGTGGATTGGAATACAGGCTCATGTTTTGCCTTGTCGCCACGAAGCAGCAGGAGATTATTTATTCCTAAAAAATTAAGATCAATAAGCGCATATTCCGTTTCAGCTTTTGTGTATCCGCTACAGATAATGTGAGGAACCGCCGGTATCTTGAACCTGTTTTGAAGAGCTGCCGCCACAGCTACCGTGCCTGGACGCGAACGCTCCGTCACTTTCTGGTACAGACCGTCGGCCATAGACTTATACACAATCTCACTTCTATGGGTTGTGACATTGATATATAGAGGATCATATAGCATAAGACGCTCCACATTCTCAAAAAGTCCATCTATGCCACGTCCCCTTAGCGGCGGCAACACCTCAAAAGAAAATCCGGGTCCGTTATGTTTATCGATTATTGAAGTAAGAGTGTCCATAACGATGTTGTTTATTATCTACAAATTTAATTATCAAGTCAGATATTGGCAATGAATATCACAAGTATCATCACAGGCGATACATAGCGTAACAGAAAAACAATAACCGGAGTCAGTGAAGAAAGCAGCGTGCGTGGATGAGTAAGTTCACGACGCAATATGGTCCTGTCGAGTATCCAACCGGCAAATATCGAAATCAGCATACCTCCAAGCGGCAGCAAAACATTGGAAGAAGTATAATCAAAGAAACCAAACACGTTAAAATCTCCAACAAGCGGCAGTTTAAGCCCCGCCCAATAGCTGAACGATAATGCGCACGCCACACCGCACACCATCGCAACCGCAATCACCAGCACACATGCTTTACTCCGGCTCATCCCACGCTCCTGCGTGAGCCATGCAATGCCTATCTCACTCATAGATATTGTAGAAGTGAGCGATGCAAGAAAAAGCATAAGAAAAAACAACGGAGCCCAAAACCAACCACCGCTCAACTGAGAGAAAATAGCCGGCAGCACCTCAAAAACGAGCGTAGGACCTTCCTGAGGGGAAAACCCATAAGTAAATACAACAGGGAATATCAGAATTCCTGCCATAAGCGCAGTCATTACGTCAAGTCCGACTGTGACTGTCGCGCTCCGCACCAGAGGCGTCTTATCCGGAAAATAAGATGCATAAGTGAGCATACATCCCAACCCGAGAGAAAGAGAAAAGAAAGCCTGTCCCATAGCCCCGATCACTACCGCAGGGGTAATCAGGGAGAAATCAGGTTTGAACAGAAATTTTAAACCCTCAGCGGCTCCAGGCATCATAAGCGAATTTATACAAAACACAATCAAAAGCACCATGAGTGCAGGAGTAAGCACATTGGAAGCCTTTTCAACTCCTTTCTGAACTCCGCGCACTATAACACAATAGTTTATCAGAAGAAAAACAACTGTCCATACAATCGGGCGCATCCCCTCTGTGAAATCGCCGAACATGGTGTGAAATTCGTCGGTCGAGCGTCCTGCAATATCTCCTTTCAGCGATGCGATAAAATATTCGAGTGTCCATCCGGCAATTACCGAATAGAAACTTAATATCATCACTCCGGATGTAACACCTATAATTCCCACGATCCTCCAAAACGGCTGATGAGGTTTAAGCATCCGGAAGCACCCGAGCACATTGCTGTGGGTGGATCGTCCAATGGCAAATTCAGCACAAAGGACAGGCACTCCAAGTATGAGAATAAAGAATATGTAAATAATCAGAAATGCTCCTCCGCCATGCACTCCGGCCTCATAAGGAAAACGCCATATATTGCCAAGTCCGACAGTCGAGCCGACAGTCGCAGCTATCACACCGAGACGAGTAGCAAACAGTTGCTGCTTTGATTTATTTGACATTTCGTACGAATCGTAATTGAATTTCAGTTATGAATTTGGTATATCAGTGCGGTCTGTTTCATGATAAAGCGGACTATCGTTAAGATCCGGGACTGCAATTTTCTTCTTTTTCTGTCTCCGGCTATTCTTTCCCACTGACGATAATGTATCCGCTACTATCGGTTCCGGTTCAATCACACCGATCTGAACAGGCACACACTCCGCCTGCCCCCTCTCGTAATAAACGGCTACAACCGAAGCTACTCCGGCAAGAGTGATCAACGCAGCAAAAACCAACACAGCACTTATCTGGCGACGTGTCATCTATGCGAATATAAGCGGAGAAATCAGAATAATAAATATCAGAACAGGCGCTACCCAGCGGATAATAAACAATACCGGTTTCAAAAACCATGATCTGATAGCTCCGCCATTTGTAATCTGCTTTTCCATGAACCCTTTAGGGGCAAACCATCCGAGATATACGCATGTCATCATTGCCACTACAGGCAGAAGGATATTAGTTGCAAAAAAATCGAAGAAATCAAATATTGTTTTGCCGAAAATTCTCACATTATCCAATGATCCAAGCGACAACGAGCAAAGAGTACTGAACAGGAAAAGAGGCATCAACACTGCAAGACAAGCCGTGATACGACGCATATTTAGCCTGTCCTGAAAAAACGCTATAGTCACTTCCGCAATTGAGATCGTAGATGTAAGCGCGGCAACAAGCAGTAGCATGAAAAACAAGGATGACCAGAGCTGTGTCAAGGGCATGTGTGCAAAAACCTCAGGCAATGTGACAAACACAAGTGTTGTCCCTTGCACAGCCTCACCCTGCAACCCGAATGACATTACGGCCGGAAAAATAATAATTCCCATCATAACAGCTACAAGAAGATCAAGCACCGATACCGTGACCGCAGTGCGTGTAAGTTTTGTCTCTTTAGGAAAATATGAGGAATAAGTAATGAGGATGCCCATGCCAAGACTAAGTGAGAAAAACGCCTGTCCAAGTGCATCAATTATCACTTTTGCCGTGAGCTTTGAAAAGTCGGGCTGAAAGAAATAAGCCAATCCCGCTCCAGCCTCAGGAAGTGACAGAGCGACAATACAGAATAAGACCAGGATTATGAACAACAACGGCATAAGCACGTTGGAAATACGTTCAATGCCTTTCTGCACTCCCGCCATGAGCACAAGCAAGTTCACCCCTATCATGACATAGGTGTTGATAAGCGGATCCCAGTCATTGCGTATATACTGCTGCATCCTGTCAGCAAACTGCACCTTATAGTCGGCAAGCGACTCCAATGCTTCTCCAGTGCCCGGATTGTAAAGATTTCCTGTAACCGACTGCCACAGATATTCAAAAGTCCATCCGGCAACCACCATATAGAAGCAAAGCACCATATAGGATGCCACAATGGCAATCATGCCTCCTATCCACCACTTTCTGCCCGGTGAAAGATTTTTGAAAACTCCCACCGCATCGCTTTTTCCTCCTCTGCCAAGTGCAAATTCCGACACCATGACAGGGATTCCAAGCAAAAATACACATGCGATATAGACAATCAGGAATGCCGCCCCGCCGCCATTTGCAACTTCACCAGGAAACCGCCATATATTACCAAGGCCGACCGCCGATCCGACAGTCGCAGCGACCAAACCGATCTTTGAACTAAATTTAACCTTATTTGCACCCATATATCCCGCAAAAGTAACATTTTTCAATCATACAGGGATATTTATTTTCAAATTTTGAATTTTACGATTCATTATCACTATAATATAGACCGGAAGTTACAGAAAAGTGACGCCTGTAGCATCATCGGAATCCGATAAAAGAAAACTGTTATTTACATTAAATACAAATAAGTCTGATGTAAAATTTCGAAGTGTTCCTCACACTATAGTTTGGAACGATAGGCGTTCCACGGAAAAACTGCTGTTAATAAATTTTGTTAATCTGTGCAAACACAATCCAGGATATATCACTCATTTTAAGCCTATTAGATTAATTGTTGATAACTTTTATGTGCCTACGAATGCAAATCACTGTGTTTCAATATCCAAAATTCATCTTCGGAAACACAAACAAAAAAAGAGTTTTTTTTCAAAAAAAATTGACCGAATTTTGTTAACGTAATAAGTAGGATAATGCTACGGAACAATATTTCGATTGTTCACCGACGACACCTTTTTAATTCCCCCAAAGATAATGACATCTACGGAACTTGCAGCCAAATGGGAAGAATGCATGGCAATCTTCCGCGACAATATACCCCAGCCTCAGATCGACGGCTGGTTCAAACCCATCACTCCCCTGTCGTTTGACGGCAGGCGGCTTGACCTGCACGTTCCGTCTCCTTATATCTATGAGCATCTTGAAACCCACTTCATACATATAATGAAGCCGGTGATCAGACGCATTTTGGGAAACAATGTAGAGCTTTTCTATAATTTCAATGTCATCGGGGGTGAAAAACAGTCGGAAGTAAAAGTCAAAACCGACAACGCATCTCCAGCAGCAAGACCCGTCAACACCTCCACTGCCGTAAGCCCGCTTGATTTCGCACCGAAATCCTCCGATCTGCCCGACATAGATTCTCAGCTCAATCCACGCTATACGTTTGACAACTACTGCGGCAGCGCATGTAACAATCTTGCACGATCAATAGGTGAGGCTATCGCCAACGACCCGACATGCAAAACATTCAACCCTCTTTTTATCCATGGCCCTTCTGGTGTAGGCAAAACCCACCTGATGCATGCCACCGGTCTGGGAGTGAAAGAGCACACCCCATCTGCAAGAGTACTATATGTCACAGCCCGACTTTTCGAGAGCCAGTACACTGTGGCAACACGTAACGGCAAACACAACGAATTCATACAATTCTATCAGAGTATCGACTGCCTCATAATAGATGACATTCAGGATCTCATGGGGAAGGAGAAAACCCAAAACGCTTTCTTCCACATATTCAACCACCTGCATCTTAACCACAAGCAGATCATACTCTCCAGTGACTGCGCCCCCTCCGAAATGCACGGCCTCCCCGACCGACTGCTCACCCGTTTCAAATGGGGAATGACTGTCGAACTTGAGCGCCCCGATCTTGAGCTGCGTATGCAAGTGCTTAAATTACGCTCCGACCAGGAAGGCATAAGCCTACCGACCGACGTAATGGAGTTTATCGCACAAAACGTTACCGGGTCAGTACGCGAGATCGAAGGTATAATGGTATCAATCATGGCTCATGCTACATTCCTGAACCAGAATATTTCTATAAATCTGGTACAGAACATCATCAACCATGTGCCTGCATCGGCCAAACGCCAGATCAACTTCGAGATAATCACACAGAATGTGAGCGGATACTATAAGATCGATCCGGAACTTCTCTACACCAAAACCCGCAAAAGGGAAGTTTCGGACGCGCGCCAAATGGTGATGTATCTTGCCAAAAAACATATCAACCTGCCTTTCACGACAATAGGCGCACGCCTGTCGCGCACCCATGCCACTGTGCTTCATGGCTGCAAGTCAATAGAGGAGCGTCTGACATTTGAGAAACAGCTTCAGGATGATCTTGTCGCAATAGAGCAGACTTTTGTCTGAATCTCAAAAAACATCGTATACAACAATTAAAACAGATTATATATCCGTATAAGTCTTTGTTAATTTTTCAGAAATTCGTTATATTTGGCACATTATTGCAAATCTACTGCTTAACACAGTTTGTTTCAGTAGAAAGCAAATTAATTAAAATATAACTGAAAAATGAACGTAGAAAGCATCGGCACATGGGCCGGATTGGTGTGGAGCGCACTTAGTGAAGCTGACGTCCTCGGCACCAAACAGCTCAAGAAAATCACGAAGCTCAAAGACAAAGAAGTTTTTGCAGCTATCGGATGGTTGGCTCGTGAAAATAAAATCACACTTCAGCCAAACGAAGCCGACGAGAAAGAAATCCTCGTCGCACTCGTGCCAGAACATTGACAAAGCCGAAAGGGAAGCTTCCTTTCGGTCTCACTTAACCTGACTTTTCCTCTCCGGCTTGACAGTGTCGACGGTATTCCGCCTGTGCTAATGCTTCTCGGAGGGGTTTTATTTTGACAACCAAGAAACTAATAAATTATTGTCAGGTTTTACAGTGCAATAAATTCTGTCATACGACATGACAGAACTGACATGTGCAAATATGTTGGCACGCTTTGTGCTTAGAAATAGTGCGAGCAGCGTTGCAAGCCAAATTCTGACAAAAGTGCTTTGCAACCGCTTCAAACAGAAATAATCAATTAACAACCAAGATAACAGCAAAATATCATGAAGGTTAATCCACTTTCCGATCGTGTGCTCATCAAGCCTACCCCTGCCGAGGAAGTAACTGTTTCCGGCATCATCATTCCCGACGCAGCGAAGGAAAAGCCTCTCAAAGGAACTGTCGTGGCAGTAGGCCAGGGAACAAAGGACGAGGCTATGGTAGTGAAAGAGAATGACACAGTTCTCTACGGCAAGTATGCCGGCACTGAGATCAAGATTGACGGCGATATGCTTCTGATCATGCGTCAGAGCGATATCCTTGCTATCATCGAGGAATAAAACAAACCCAACTCAAAAGAAAAGCAATCATGGCAAGAGAAATAAAATTTGATATCAAAGCTCGCGAAGAGCTCAAAAAAGGCGTTGACGCACTCGCCGACGCAGTGAAAGTCACACTTGGTCCGAAAGGCCGCAACGTAATTATCGACAAGAAGTTCGGCGCACCCCACATCACCAAGGACGGCGTTACTGTAGCCCGTGAAATCGAGCTCGAGGATCCGTTCCAGAACATGGGCGCCCAACTCGTTAAGGAAGTTGCATCAAAGACCGGTGACGACGCAGGCGACGGCACGACAACCGCTACCGTTCTCGCACAAGCCATCATCACCGTAGGCCTGAAGAACGTTGCCGCCGGTGCCAATCCAATGGACATCAAGCGTGGCATCGACAAGGCTGTGGCAGTCGTAGTGAAAGGCATACATGCCCAGAGCCAGGAAGTAGGCGATGATCTTAAAAAGATCGAAGATGTAGCCCGCATCTCGGCCAATAACGACGAAGCTATCGGACGTCTGATCGCCGAAGCCATGGAAAAAGTGAAGAAAGAGGGTGTAATCACCGTTGACGAAGCAAAAGGCACCGAGACATACGTAGACGTTGTCGAGGGTATGCAGTTTGACCGCGGTTATATCTCTCCATATTTCGTGACCGATACCGAGAAGATGGAGTGTGTTATGGAGAGCCCTTATGTGCTCATCTATGACCGCAAGATCTCCAACCTCAAAGACCTTCTTCCCATTCTGGAGCAGATCGCTCAGAGCGGACGTCCTCTGCTCATTGTAGCCGACGATGTCGATCAGGAAGCACTCGCTACTCTGGTAGTAAACCGTCTGCGCGGCTCTCTGAAAATCTGCGCAGTGAAAGCCCCCGGCTTCGGCGACCGCCGCAAAGCCATGCTTGAGGATATCGCAGTTCTCACCGGCGGCACAGTTGTATCGGAAGAGAAGGGCATGAGCCTCGAGACTTCAGGCATTGACGTTCTTGGCCGCGCCGAGAAAATCACAGTCAACAAAGACAACACCACCATCGTCAACGGCGCCGGCGACAAAGACGCTATCGCAGCACGCATAGGCCAGCTGAAGATCCAGATGGAAAACACTGTGAGCGATTACGAGAAAGAGAAATATCAGGAGCGTCTCGCCAAGCTTGCAGGCGGTGTAGCCGTGCTCCACATCGGTGCACCCAGCGAGGTCGAGATGAAGGAGAAAAAAGACCGCGTAGATGACGCACTGAGCGCAACCCGCGCTGCTATCGCCGAGGGTATCGTGCCTGGTGGCGGCGTAGCTTACATCCGCTGCGTGGCTGATCTTGAGGATCTCAAGGGCGAGACCGAAGATGAAACAACCGGTATTCATATCGTGAAGCGCGCGATCGAGGAGCCCCTCCGCCAGATTGTAGCCAATGCAGGTCTTGAAGGTGCAGTGATCATCCAGAAGATCAAAGAAGGCAACGGTGACTATGGTTACAACGCCCGCACAGGCAACTACGAGAATCTTCTCGCCGCAGGTGTGATCGACCCGGCCAAGGTGACTCGCGTGGCTCTTGAAAACGCTGCTTCGATTGCCGGCATGTTCCTCACCACCGAATGTGTGATCGCCGACAAAAAGGAAGATAAGCCTATTCCCCCGATGCCCGGCGGTGGCATGGGCGGCATGGGCGGCGGCATGGGAATGTAATCCTGACGCCAACCCGATAGAAAAAGCGGAGAAGATAAAATCTTCTCCGCTTTTTCTATATTTCTTTGCTTTAATGTAGCATAACCTATTATACGAACAAAGGCGAGCTTAAAGCTCGCCTTTGTTATTCAACTCTCTAATTTAATGCATTCACTGATTTCCAGACTCCTCAAATGCTTTCTGAGCAGCAACAAGCTTTGCCTGCGAGTCGGCATCTTTCTGCCAATGGAAAGGAACGAAATCACTCTTAGGATTCACCCATGAAGGCTTACGGAAATGAAGGATTATAAAGGGAAGGATCACAAACAGAGCCACACCACCAAACAACACCGCATACCATACAGCGGGAGATCCCATAGGAATCTGGTCAGGAGGAATAAAGCTAAGCACAAATGCCAACAGGGATCCCAGAAAACCTACACCACCCACCAGCCACATAAGCCAGTTTCCACGACGGCCGATGCGGAATGGGCGCTTGGCATCCTTCATGTTGTAACGCAAATAGATCGCAGCCGCAAACATCAACAAATAGGCAATCAGATACAACAATACCGTAAGCTGTGAAAGTATCTGATAGAAACTCTCAACCGAAGGCATAACCACAAACAGCATAGCAAGCAGAGTCACGGCCCCACCCTGAACAAAGAGAATATTTTTCTGAACACCCGATTTGTTTGTCTTCTGGAAAAATGGAGGCAAATATCCGGCCTGCCCGACCGCAAACACGCCTTTTGACGGACCGGCAACCCAAGTAAGAACTCCGGCAAGCACACCAAACGCAAGAGCTATAGCTATAACGGGGGTAAACCACTCCATGTGGAAATCCCTGAAATAATTGTCGAAGCCCACAAGCAGACTTTGCACCAGGTTTATGTCCTTAGCCGGAATAATAACACCAAGCGCATAGGTACCAAGCACAAATATCAGAACCGTAGCAATAGCTCCGCCAAACACTGCTTTGGGATAATCCACTGTCGGATTTCTCATTTCACGCACATGTATACCCGACATCTCCATGCCTGCGTAGAAAAGGAATATCGACGCGGCAAGAACCACATTGTCAAAATTGGAGAAATCGGGGATGAAATCACTATGAAAATCCATCTGCGGCGTACCTCCCGAAACAAGATATATCACACCGCACACCACAAGAAGACCTGCCGGAATAATAGTACCGACGATGCCCCCTATCTTCGAGATCCTTCCTACCCAGCCAAGCCCCTTCATCGATATAAGGGTAGCAAGCCAATATATGCCAAGCACCACTACTATTGTATAAATCTTATTGGATGCCAAATGAGAATCCGCCACATGGTCCATGCCTATGAACGCAAGCGATACAGCTCCGAATGTAAGCACTGTGGGAAACCATATAGTACTTTCAACCCACTGAAGCCATATCCCCAGGAACCCGGCTTTACGGCCGAACGCCTCTCCTATCCACCGGAACATGCCCCCCTGCTGGTAAGGAAACATTGCCGCCAGTTCAGCAGCGACAAGCGATACAGGAATCAGAAATACCAATGCCGCAAACAGATAGTAGAACGCGGAGCTCATTCCATACTCGGCTTCAGCCGGCAAACCACGCAGCGAAACAACCGCCACGATGTTCATTATCATAAGGGTGAATACACCGAGCTTTGCCGCCGACTTCACTGCCGCCGCTTTCGACGAACCACCTCCGACACCTGATGTTGGTTTTGTTGCCATATTCGATTCTGTTTAAATTATTTCTGTATAGTCACACGATTTCCGTCCATCACCCCGAGTCCAAGCGACTGCATGAATGTCTTTACGGCTGCCTGCGCTTTCACCGAATTGCCGGCAACGTCAAGTGGCGGTGCAAACGCCGCAATACCAAGCACACCCGGCAAAACGCCCAACACACCTCCTCCGACTCCGCTCTTTGCCGGTATGCCAGAAGTATATAGCCAGTCACCTGAAGACTGATAGAACCCGACTGTAGCTATAAGAGTCGTTATCTTTGGCGCTATTTCCGCATCAAAAACCCGATCGGAAGTCAACGGACTTACCCCACCGTTGGCGATTGTTGCCGCCATTACAGCAAGCTGATCAGTTGTTATTCCCAAAGAACACTGACGAGTATACAGATCCAGACTCATTTCCACATCATCATAAATGCGGCCATAGTCTTTCAGCAGCCATGCAATAGCACGATTATTGAAATTAGTAGCGCTCTCACTCTTATAAAGCTCGTCTATAAGCTGCGGTTCAGACCCGCACAGAGCAGTTATATTGTCGGTTATAGCTTTCCACTTAGCTTCGGAATCACCTTTTGGCCCGATCATCGAACATGCCGAAATTGCCCCTGCATTGACAAGAGGAGTAGACGGATGGTCGTTTTCAAGCAATATCGCAATAATCGAATTGAACGGAAGCCCTGTCGCATCCGCTCCTATTTTCTCAAGCACTCCCTCAGGACCATGCTGGATCATTGCGAGTATCGCAGTAGGCACTTTAGAGACCGACTCTATGCCAAACTTATAGGATGTGTCGCCGATACTTATCGACGTACCGTCGGTAAGCATCACACTCAAACCAAACAATCCGGAGTCAATATCAGCCAGGTAGGGAATGTAATCGGCATTGGCACCTCCGGTAAGATTTTTGGCGGCATCATAGGCATCCTGGGCAGCTTTCCTTATCTGCGCCTCACTTATTGTCTTATCCATATCATCAGTACTAAAAACAAACCGGCCGGCCACGCAGTCATGCTGCCAAAGCCGACCGGTCATTATCATCAATAAACCTTATAATAACCTACTTACCGGTATGATTAAACGTTTTTACCGCCAGCGGCACATTCTTTTCCATGGCAATACGCGATGGTGTAGGATATTCAAGAGCGTTCAACTCTGTGATAGCGAAGCGTATGTCATTAAGAAGCTGGTCGGCCATATCCCGACTGAATCCCTGCTTGCAAAGCACTCGCATCACAACAATGTTCTGAATATCGGCCGGCAGTGTATATGCCGGAACCATCCACCCCTTCTGAGCGAGCTTGTCCTGAAGATCGAAAAGTGTCCATTTAGCCGATTTCTGGAAATCGGGTTTCATCAGCCATGTGAATATAGGATTAGGCACTTCCTGAGAATACGGCTGGAATTCAGCCATAGCGCCCACCTGTTGGTGAAGGTACTTTGCAATCGAGAGTGAGTTATACTGGATATTCTTATACCCCTCGAAACCGAGACGGATAAACTGATAATACTGACCGAGAATCTGAGCTGCCGGACGGGAGAAATTAAGACCCACCTGTGCGATTTCGGCTCCGAGATAATTAACACTGAACGACATCACATCGGGAAGATATTTCTTGTCTTTCCAGACAACCCATCCCAGACCCGGATATACAAGACCGAACTTATGTCCCGAGGTGCTGATTGAGAGTACCCATTTAAGCCGGAAATCCCATTTGCGGTCAGGATCAAGGAAAGGCAAAATGAAACCTCCGCTGGCTGCATCGACATGGATGGGTATGTCATATCCGGTCCGGGCATTGAATTCATCCAATGCCTTGTCAAGAGCCTCCACATCATCGTTAAGTCCTGTCCAGGTCACACCTTCTATAGGGACCACGCATATAGTGTTTTCATCACACATTTTAAGCGCTTCAGCCGGATCAAGAGTCGTTTTTTCAAGAGTGAGAGGCACTGTTCGCATCTCTATCTGCCAGAGTTGTGCAAATTTCTCCCAAACCACCTGATAACCTGTAGATATCACGAAGTTCGGCTTATCGAAAGGCTTGCCTGCTTTCTGTCGCCTTTCGCGCCATCTTATCCATGCCGCAATTCCACCAAGCATACATGCTTCGGAGGAGCCTATGGCAAGAGCACCTGTTTTCCATGTATTTGTTTCAGGTGTATTCCAAAGATTAGCAATAATGTTGATACATTTGCCATTCATAACTGCGATACGCGGATATTCCGTCTCATCAATATAATTGATGTTGATAGCCTCATTCATCAGTTTTGTGGCATACTCATCCATATAGGTCGTCACAAACGTAGCAAGATTGAGACGTGGCTGAGTCTGTGCAAATGTTTCATCTTTTACCATCTGATAGGCAATCTGAGGTGTTGTAGGCCCATCGGGGATCTTGTCGACCGGAGCCGGCTGCAACATGGCGTCGGAACCGAAAACATCGGTCTTGGCATCACCATATCGGTAATTTTTGTCAATCATAGTATTAAATTTAAGTTATTTATGGCCGGAGCACCATGCCGGTAGCAGCGCCTCTAATTAATAGTATAACATACCTATCAATGAATTGTTCTTAATCAAAACCGATAGACTATAAATAAAATAAAGGCGTATACCGATAATCGGTATACGCCTTAAAGGTCTTATGCAACCTATTGATTCAGTTGCTGCTTAGTTCTTCTTACGGTTGCCGTAGCGGCTCATGAACTTGTCTACGCGACCAGCGGTGTCAACAAGCTTCTGCTTGCCTGTGAAGAATGGATGCGACGAGCTGGTGATTTCAAGTTTTACCAGAGGATAAGTCACACCGTCAACTTCGATTGTCTCACGTGTAGCTACAGTGCTACGTGTGATGAAGATCTCTTCGTTGGACATGTCCTTGAACACCACTTCGCGATAGGAGGAGGGATGGATGTCTTTTTTCATCGTTATATCGTCTTGATTATTTCCTTGCAGTTGAGTTTTACACCCGCTGGTAAGGCGGTTTTGTAGTAATGGCCTGCAAATTTACACATTTTATTTTGCATCCAAGCCCTTTTTCCTGTGTTTTTTCAAGTTTTTTTCAGGAATACGGCAGACAGGGCTCTTGCGGCCAACGGTTGATAACATCGACAACCTCAGCATAATGAGGTTCTTCAGTTATATTCCTTACCAGATCGCTATAAATCACCTTACCGTTACCGTCAATCACAACAACGGCGCGTGCAAGCAATCCGGCAAGTGGTCCATCGACAATCTGCACGCCATAATTTTTCACAAACTCAGGCGAACGGAAAGCTGATGCAGGCGTAACCCTTTCAAGTCCTTCCGCCACACAAAACCGGCCTGCCGCAAAAGGCAGATCCATTGACACACAAAGGACCTCAGTATTTTCAAGTTTAGACATTTCCTGATTGAAACGACGCACACTTGCTGCACAAACCGGAGTATCGAGACTGGGGAATATATTAAGCACCACACGTTTACCTATATAATCCGCATTTTTAACCTCCTTGAGATCCGGAGTCACAAGCTTGAAATCAGGAGCATTCTGTCCAACAGCAGGCAGACTGCCATAGGTGTGGCACTCATGTTCTTTAAAATAGATAGTTTCCATAGTAAGTTTTTAATTAGAGAAGAATATCATGACTACCCGCATCATTTATCGTGCGAGAGCCACTTTCTTTATAACGTCGGATTCAAGATTCTTGTTGTAGCCCACCACTACATCGACAACCCGGCCGGTCTGACCGGCAATAACGATTGAAGGTGTTTCTGTCACACCAAACTCACGAATAACGTTACGGCCTCCATAGAGCAGCGTCTCCCCCTGTTGCACTCCGCCGGGAATGGCATCAACCACGTCATCGGGACGCGAAGACATAAAAACCCAGACAATGTCGCTCGTAAACGGCAAAGATGCAACAGCATTTCTGACAGCCTTTGCCGCATCGGGTGTTGTAGAGACATTCTCGTCGACGAAAGCTATCACAGTAGGCACCGCGAATTTTTCTCCGCGCGGATGCGTGTAGCGTGATCCGGAAGCCGACTGCAAGGCAATCTCAGGCACAGGCTGGCCGGGAAGGCTCGTGAGGCGGTAATTTTTCTCGCGGAAACGGGTAAATACATCAGGATAAATCTCCATAACCTCATCCTCAGTTACAGGCACATCTCGAGAAACTACATCTCCTCCGGGCACTGAATAACGTACAGTAACGGTCTGCTCGCTAATAGTTCCGGGGCTCATCTCCCTCACTATCCTGCGCGGAACCATTGTCTCCGTATCAAAAACATAAGTCAACTCTCCGACAATCTCACCATTTATCTCCTGGTCGGCTCTAAGAACCGATGCCGGAAGCCCATCGACACTTACATTCTCATTCCATGTGACAGTATAAGTGGAGTCGGAAATTATACGCTCGATCTCGTCGGCAAGGAAGTACGGAAGCACATCCATGAACTGTGTGCTGCGCTGCACTCCTCCGTCGGCCGAAAGAAACGGATCGGGATTATCGTCGAAATGGTATTCACGCAGACGCGAGTCACGGAAACGATACAGGTGTCCAGCGAAATAAGAAGAGAATCCTTTGGAGACTGTACCTTCGGGTGAGGGAAGAGTCCACTCCACCAAATAGTCGACAGGCAACAGAGTATCCGACCCGGCGGCGCGGCTCAGAGCCACTATACCGTAGTCAATCTGGTCTCGGTCATCAGCCGCCATGGGCAATGTCACTTCAACAGCCGCCAGCACTTTGCAGTCGGCCATATTTCTGAGACGCGCCGGAATGTCCTGCGGCACAACAGCTACCGCCGCCACCGCAAACAGCACAAAGAGCGCTATCCATAACAGTGCGACCACAATTCCCAGGCCGATCATGCGCCTGATACGGCACTTCTCTTCTGTCTTACAATTACGCGAATACATAAAATCCCTATCATGTGATGAACAAACACGAGAGACTTTCCTCAAGAAAATCTCTCGTTAATAAAACATCCGATGGGATAAATAAGTTCAACGGCGACGAATCCTTATGGCATGAGACTGGGTTATGACAACATCAACACCTACATCATGGGGCTCGACCTCTATACCTTCCTCGATAAGCTGAAAGTCATAACCTACACCTATTTTCACCGCCTTGGCAGTGGCAAGCAGCCGGTCATAATATCCTTTGCCCCGCCCTACCCGGTTACCGCAACGGTCAAACCCTACGGCCGGGACCACAATAAGTTCGATCTGAGATATATCGCATGTCTCATCGCCTTGAGGCTCTTCGATGTGAAAGGCGCCAAGCGCAAGACGGGTGCGGTCGTATGGCAAAATTTCGAGATCCAGACCATTGACACGGGGCAAGAAAAAGCGCTTGCGTGTGTGCCACCGATCTATGAATTCGAGTGTTGACAGCTCATCGGGCAATGAGTGATAAAGCAAAATATTGTCAGCCACCAGAAATGCGGCAGTACGCTCAAGACGGCGAAACACGTCATTGGCAGCATCACTTCGCTCTTTTGCAGTCAGCAGACTTTTCTGAGCCTTGACCCTGCGTCGTATCTCTTCTTTTTTCATTATCCAAATCAATTTTTCGGCACAAGAGAGTCGGCTTCGCCACTAAGGATGCTCTCAAGCGCACGGTTCACAGTGGAGTCCAGACGATTGATCACCTCATAGCTTGCCGAAAGCCCGAGTATATCCCGGGCAATCATAGCCTTTAATTGATTAACAATAAGATCACGCGAAATGTTGATATAATACCACCGCGGAGCTATACCATTTTGAGCCGCATAGTTCACAAACTGGCGCAATAGCATATCATCGGAAGGGAGCAGCGTCTCGAATTCTTTGAGATCCGATGCCACCGAAAGACGGTCGCGGTTTGTGTCGACATAATCAAACGAGAATTTATGCATCAGAGCCGAATTTATCACATTCAGATAGTAACCTGTGATTTTAGCAGTATCAGACGGCACAAAAATATCAGGCATAATGCCTCCGCCTCCATAAACAACACGTCCGTGCATGGTACGGTATACTTCAGTAGTGTCCTGCCTTATAGAATCGGCGCTGAATGCCTCGCCGTGATTGAACCGGTCAACAAGATCGTTACGGTATCTGGCCTGATTCGAGTAATCTTTCTGAATACAGCGTCCCGACGGTGTGTAATAACGCCCGATTGTCATCTGCAAGGCACTGCTGTCAGGGAGCTGAGCCTGACGCTGAATGAGTCCTTTTCCGAATGAACGTCGGCCAATGATGAGTCCGCGGTCATTGTCCTGTATAGCTCCGGCAAATACTTCTGATGAACTGGCGGAGTATTCGTCGAGCAGTACAACTATACCTGCATTGTGAAACGATCCTGTGTTGTCGCTCATGAAGATGCGATCGTCCTTACCGTCACGTGTGCGGGTAAAGACTATCGGCGAACCTGCAGGAAGAAACTCGTTGGCCATGAACACGGCTATTTCCATATAACCGCCAAGATTTCCACGCAAATCAATGACATAGGATTCGGCTCCCTCAGCCATGAGATCGCTCAATGCATTGAGAAATTCATCGTAGGTCGTGCGACTGAACTGATTAACGCGTATATAACCGACACTATCGCTCAGCATATAGGAAGCATCGATGGAATTGAGAGGGACTTCACCTCGCTCAAGATCAAACTCAAGCACACGCGATGCCGAAGAACGCCTTATGCCAAGAGTGACATGAGATCCTTTCTCGCCCTTGATCATCGAACTTACTTTCTCGGCCGAAAGTCCCTGTCCGGAGACAGGCATCTCGTTTACAGTAACTATGCGGTCTCCTGCCTGAAGCCCAGCCTTCTGTGCCGGTCCTCCGCCAACCACCTCGATGACCTTGGCGGAATCATTACTCATTGTAAAAGTAACCCCGACACCGCTTAGAGTTCCTTCAAGATTTTCATTGAACTGGGCAAGGTCACAGGCCGGTATATAAGCCGAATGAGGATCAAGTCCTTCCATAAGCTCCGGCAAGACCGACTCAAGCAAAGAATCTATATCGACTACATCGACATATTCGTTTTTGACCATTGAGAGAATGGTCGCAAGTTTTCTTTCAGTCTTCGACTCTCCGGCATTGCTATGTATCAGATGCCCCAGCAATATGCCCGCTACAAGCGTGACGGCTATAATAAAAGGCACCCATATCCGGATTTCGGAGATCTTCTTATCCATAGATCCTAAAAAACTTATTGATCTCAGTCTGTTTCACTTTCAAGCCTATCGATATGCACCACCTCAACACCGGCGCGGCGCAGCAGTCCAAGCCCGTCGGAGAGACGGTACTCCTCATTATAGACCACTCTGGTTATCCCTGACTGAATTATGAGTTTAGAGCACTCGAGACAAGGCGAAGCCGTGACATAGAGTGTCGCCCCGCAACTGGAATTATTACTGCGCGCTACTTTTGTGATCGCATTGGCCTCGGCGTGAAGCACACAAGGTTTTGTAGCACCGGTCTCATCCTCGCATACATTTTCAAAACCGGCCGGTGTGCCGTTGAATCCATCGGATATAATCATGCCGTCCTTCACCAATATAGCTCCTACCTTGCGACGTTGACAATAGGAGTTTTCAGCCCAGATGCGCGACATGCGCAGGTAACGGCGGTCAAGTGCGAGTTGCTTCTCCATTGAATCAGCTGATGTTGTGTAATTTCACAACAAATATACAACAACTTTCCATAAGGATGTATCGGATTTTACGGAAATGCGATTGTCACCGATGCAGATTTCATCTGTGCCGACGGTATAGGAGGCAAGAGTTTTGCCACTGTTACACGGCAACTCTCCACTTCGGCATGACGATCCACAATGGAACGCACTATACGCCATGCGACATGCTCGATAAGAAGCGACGGCACAGCCATCTCCTGTCTCACCTCTTCAACAAGATCCGCATAATTGACAGTTGCCGACAGTCGATCGTTTTCGATCTGCTCCTCACAAAGGTCGGCAATCACCGATACAGTGACCTCAAAGTCATTGCCGACAACACGTTCCTGTGGCAGAACCCCATGGCGCGCAAAAACTTTCAGACGGTCTATTTTTATTTCTGCCTTCATCGTGTCTGCTTTAATTTGCAACAAAGTTAAGAGTTTCTTGAATTTTTGGATTACTTTTGTTTTTATATTAGTCGTATATCTATGTCAAGACAAAAATGTCCATGACCTATAAGAAAATGAATCCAACCTCTCTACGCCGCTTTCTACGGTTCATACTGCTTGTGACAATTTTATCCGCTGCAGCTCCACATATTGACGCCGACAATGTGAAAGATCTTCCTGTCAAAGAGATCAATGGCCGTCAATATTACTATTACCAGGTCAAGCCGAAAGATACATTCTTCTCGCTAACCCGTTCTCTGGGTGTATCGCGCAGCGATATCGAGAAGTACAACCCAGCGACAGTCGACGGTCTGAAAGCCTATTCGACGCTCTACTTTCCGGTAGAAACTTTCTCGGATGACGATGAATACACAGATGATACTGAAAATCAGGAAACCGCACCTGTGTCCCCAACTTCTAAAGCCGATGTAAACACTCAGCCGGTATCTCCCGCTCTCTCTACCAACGGCCGTCTATATAAGATCCAGAAGGGGCAATCGCTCTATGGTATCGCATATGCCAACAACATAAGCGTTGATGAACTGCTTGCGGCAAATCCCGGCATAAACCCCAAAGCCTACAAAGCAGGAACGGTCATAGTGATACCCAACTCAGAGGATGAAGATGTGGAAATCGAAATCACTTCCGGTGTAAACAACGAAAATGAAGATGACGACTTTTCCACGGAAGAGTGCGATGACAGCCAAAATGAGTCTGACGTACAAATGGACGGCATCGATTTCGGAACCGAAGACGAGGATATACCTGCCGACACGTTACGTATCGCTGTAATGCTGCCGCTTGAGATCGAAAAATCGGAGCCTTCCCGTGCCGGACGCCTATATACTGAATTTTACCGTGGTCTGCTGCTTGGCGCCGACAATCTGAGCCGCTCGGGCCAATCGGTCGAGATAACGCTATACGACACTTCCGACTCGACAATGTTTGCAGAAACGCTGTCACAACGTCAGGAAATGGAGAAATTCAATCTATTCATCGGCCCGGAAACATCCAACGGCATAGCAAATGTCGTACAGAAAGCACGCAATGACAGCGCATGGATCATAAACCCGTTTGCAGTAAAAGACAGCCAGCAGGAAACAGCGCCACGCCTACTGCAAGCCAACATTCCCCACAACGAAATGTATGCCGGCGCCATCGATCGCTTCATCAAACAGTTTGAAGGATACATTCCTGTTTTTATCGGACGTGTCGACGGAGCAGCCGACAAAGCACCGTTTACCGAACAGCTTAAGGCAGCTCTCGATAAAAACAAGATTTCCTACAAGGTAATAGCATTTCACAGTGTGCTCACCTCAGAAGAGTTGCAGGAACTTCGCAACGACACCTCCACGGTATTCATACCTATGACTTCGTCACGCACTGAATTTGCCAAGTTCTCACCGGCGCTGCGCGATTTCCGCAACCACTCACTCTCGCAAGGTGGGCAGGTAGCAATGTTCGGATATCCTGAATGGATAGCATTCAGAGGAGAGTATATAGACCAGCTCGGCGAACTCAACGCAACGATATACTCACGGTTCTACAGCCCTACAGGTGACTATCTGGCGCGCCACGTCGCTACCGACTATGCGCGTTGGTTCGGAGAAGACATGACTGATGCCATACCCAATCAGGCTCTCCTGGGCTTTGATGTCGCCATGTACTCCATAAACTCTCTGCGCGAGAACGGCGGCTCGCTCATAGTGCCTGATCCCGACGGTGAGGAAATTGTCTATGACGGTCTACAAAGTTCTTTCAGGCCGATGCTCGAACCCAGTGACAAAGGCTGGACCAATCACGCGCTCTACTTCATCAATTTCACGACTGACGGCACTACCAGACACGAGATCATCACCGTACCCGATAAAACCAGCAGCAATCCAAAGTGAAACTTCGCCTTATAACTCTGATAATCACAGCCGCTGCCATATGGACTCCGTCGATGGCCGAGCACTATAAGCCACATATTTCAGTAGGAGGCCATGCAGGCGCGACCATGTCCATGATGGCGTTCACACCATCGATAAAACAGTCATTCAACCAGGGCATAACCATGGGTGCATCATTCACTTATGCCGAAGAACGCCATGTGGGACTACGCGCCGAGCTGAATCTGGTACAACGCGGATGGAAGGAAAACTACGAGGAACTGCCATTTGAGTATTCCCGTAAACTCACCTACATAACCATGCCGGTGATGACCCATATTTTTTTCGGAGGACGCAAGATGAAATGTGTTTTCAATCTCGGGCCGGAAGTCTCCTACATGATAGGTGAAAGCATCTCGTCGAACTTCGACTACACCAATCCGTCGGCTGTGGATGGGTTCCCGTCGTCGCGACGCACTGAGCAACTTGCAATGGAGGTGAAAAACAAATTCGACTACGGCATCACGGCCGGAGTGGGCGGAGAATACATAATGAACCGAAAACACAGCATCCAGCTTGAAGTGCGATATTATTTCGGTATCGGCAATGTATTTCCTTCAAAACGCACCGATACATTTCACGGCTCACGATGCATGAATCTGTCGATGACACTTGGCTACAAATTCCGTCTCAAATAAATTCAACAATAGAATAAACCGGTAAAAAAGTGGGGCATACGGTCAGTATGCCCCACTTTTCATACTTCAAGAGAGTCAACATTCTGTAAACATCTCCGGCTATTTCCTACCGAAATTGTTGTAATCAACAGCTTTGCGCCCTTTGCGTGTACCCATTGAAGGGAACCATATATCATCGGGAGTAAGACCACATTCTTCTATAGCCTGTATAGCATACTCGCACCGTCCAAAATCAGCATCTACGTTATTAGTGCCGAACGTGAATTTTATACCACGGTCCTTTGCTTTGCGTATCACGTCGAAACTCGGTATCCTGTAGCGCGGCGAAATCTCAAGCGCTATGCCATATTCCTGCAACACATCAAGCACGCGGTCGACACGCCCGTCGGTCCAATAAAGAGCATAATCGTCGTTCATGGAGTCCTCCGGAATATATGTCGCATTTGCATATATGTCGGCCGGTTCATTAGTAAGAATCTTGACTGTCTGATCGACAATCATATCCATATACTGCTGCTTTGAACGTCCATCCCAATAGACTTCCTCAGGACGATATATGCGTGATATGCGGCCTCGGTCGACGACAGTCATCGCATCGGTGAAAAAGTAGTCGAATCTGTCAAGCACTTCCGGTGAGAACTGCACTATCCATCGGCGGCCCTCGCCCTGTGCGCCCATAAGAAACGGATGTGCCGACACTTCATTGAAATAATCAATAGCCTCGGCATCGTCGGCAAGCATACGCCCGACTCCACCTTCACCGACATTTGGAGCTACACCATAATTTATACCGTAGTTCATGGACTTGGCATGAGCCATCTCCTTTGTGAGACCACCCTTGAGATGCACATGATAGTCTATTACCGGGAAATTACGCTGCTGGAGGCGTATTATCTGATCAACAGTCTCGTCGACCGGAGGCATGGTATCACAAGGATTAACGGTGCCAGGTGCAAGCGGGGTCACCTCAAGTCCGCGGAATTTCACAGTGCCTTTGTCACCACGGATAACAATACGGCCTGACGACAGACGACGGCCAGCATTCTCCTCTGTACGGAAAATCTGCCCGGGCTCAGTATAACAGACTACGTCAACGCCGTTGACTGCGATAGTGATATTGCGTGACCGCACGGATATACTGAAGTCAAACCATGTAGTGTCGGCAGCCATCGACTTATAAAGATTCCGGACTGTAGCGAGTGATCCGGTCATGCGCTGTCCATCCATGGGCCCATTATGAAACAACACCTCGTAGCCGGAATTGTTGCCGACATGAAACCAGATCGACGCGCTTGCGTCAGGCTCTGTAAAAGCCTGGCCGGTAAGAATAAAATCCGTGTAACTGTGTTCCGATACAAGCTCGCCACCGTCACTCACCGTGACAAGATCACCGACAACCGATGCGTCGTTCATCTCATGCCATTTCAAAGGATGAGTGACCCCGTACCGCACACCGCATGCGGCCATGCCAAGAACAGCGACAGCACACAACATGCGCAAAATTGTTTTCATTATCATGTTTCAGATGTTTTTATTGATTTTCACAAAAATAACAAAACGGTCATAACCTTTATGTCACAAGTGTCATTTAACACATTTTTTTAATCCGTTTCTTTATTATCTTTGCTGAAAATACCTAAAACCAATCAACCATAAAAACATGACCAAAATTACATTCAAGCTCTTTTTAGGCTTTATCATGCTCTGCTTCGGTGTAAAGACGTCGGAGGCTGCCAAATCCCTGCATGAACTACAACAGGATTTTGTGGACCTGAAATTCGGCCTTTTCATACACTTCGGCATGGGTACATATCTCGACAATGACTGGGCTGACCCTGACGCACCCCTGTCGTTGTTCAATCCGGTGAAACTCGACTGCAACCAGTGGGTCGAGGGAGCCAAAAGCGCCAACATGAGCTTTGTGTGCATGTCGGTGAAACACCACAACGGATTCTGCCTCTGGGACACTGAAACCACCGACTACAATTCGATGAACAGCGGCATCAGCCGTGATGTGGTCAAAGAGCTCACCGACGCGCTTGCAAAAAACGACATGAAGGTGATGTTTCACTTCTCGATACTTGATCTACATGAGAAAATCCTCCCTAACAAAATCGAACCTTATCATGTCGATATCATAAAAAACCAGCTTCGTGAACTCCTTACCGCCTACGGGCCTGTCACAGCCCTTATGATCGACGGATGGGACGCCCCATGGTCACGCATCTCCTATGATGATATTCCTTTTGACGAAATCTACGATTTCTGCAAATCGATACAGCCCGACTGCCTTGTGATGGATCTGAATGGAGCCAAATACCCTGCCGAGGGTCTTTTCTACTCCGATATAAAGACATACGAGCAAGGAGCCGGCCAGAAAATCAAGAAAGAAACAAGTTTTCTTCCGTCAATGGCCTGCTACCAGCTTCAGGACACATGGTTCTGGAAATCATATTTCCCTAACAAGGACACTAAAAGTCCGGCCGCCATGGTCAACGACAATCTTATCCCCATGAACAAAGTGGGATGTACTTTCATACTCAACGCTGCGCCCAACCGCGACGGACTTATCGACGACAATGCGCTTGCCGCTCTGAAACAGATAGGCAAGATATGGAAGAACGACGGACAACAAGTGAAAATCGCACGAACCGGCGCTCCGATCACAGCATCAAACATCGCCAAAGGATGCCATGCGACAGGATCATGGAGCGACGACATGAACATCCATGATCTTGTAACCGATGACAATTTCAGAACCGCATGGTACAGCAATCCGTCGGTAAAAAAACCTCGCAATCGAGCTTGGCGAATCCCAAGAACTCAACGCAGTTGTGATAACCGAAGTTAAGGATGGACAACTCCGCAGGTACAACATTGAATGCCGCATCAACGGCAAGTGGCATAAGGTATTTGATGGCACTGCTCCTACCAACCGCCGGGTAAAGCTCCACCGCTTCGACCGCCAATATGCCGACGCCGTGCGCATCAACGTCGATGAAGCCGATGCCGACCTCGCTATCGCACAGATCGGTATCTACAACGAATTCTGAAATTCTTACAACCATCTTTGGCAACAGGACTTCACGTCTTTCACGCAGGTATCTCCATATTATGAGATACCTGCTGTTTTTTATATCCCCCAATCATTCATAATGTTTGCTTAATCAGCTTATGAATTTTATTTTTACCGGTGAAATAGCAACACATTTGCGTGAAAAGCAAATCAGACACATCCTTACAATTGATTGATGCTGTCGGATATTCTTCCTTATACTCTGTAATTGTTTTTCGTCGGATTTTATTAAATTTGCACATCTCAAGCCATCAGGCCTGAGACAGACATATATAGGAAGGTTTTTTAGCTTCCTCTGACATTGACAAATCACCACCTTGTTCAATTAGAAGTTCAGAGACGCTCGAAAACGCTTCTCACGTGCCTGCATATCCATAACACGATATACAGCCCACGGTGAGTTGCTATTTCGTGTTATCTACTTCTAAGCCTTGTGGTGAGGCTGTCAATGAAGATGACGTTGAAAGTGGCTCACCTTTTTTATATGCCTGTTTAAAACTCAATTATCACCAATCAGCTTGCATCCAAGAGCCTGAGATGCAATTATGAATTTATGTCATCGAAATGCTTTCCCAAACATAATTGCAAAGCAAACTGCCATAAAGTCTTTTTTGCCGGCAAAACTTTCTTTCAATTCATTAAAAACAATGTTATAATCTGCATTTACATAGGAGTGATAATAATATTCTCTATCGCGATTTTCATTGTACTGTCCAAAGTCAACAAAAATAAAGACAATGAACACAGACCGCAATATGACTATTCTGCAGTGACCCATATAAAACAAAGACCAACTTTCTTAAACCCACATCTGTAACGATCAGACCGAACCCTGTGTAAAAACACACACTTCCGAAAGGTCGCCGGACACAGGAGGAATAAATGCCGGCGACCTTTCTTTCCTGAAATTTCATTAAACCGACTAAAAACAAAGACGTCGCTCCCCTGGCCAGGGGAACGACGCTTTTACCATATAGTAATATGACCGCAGTTTATGCGTTCTTTACTTTATCGACGATAGCTTTGAAAGCTGCGGGATTGTTGACAGCAAGATCGGCGAGAACCTTACGGTTGATCTCGATACCAGCCTTGTGTATGAGCCCCATGAGGCGTGAGTAGGAGAGGTCCTCGAGACGGGCGGCAGCATTGATACGCTGTATCCAGAGAGCGCGGAAATTACGCTTTTTGTTCTTGCGGTCGCGATAAGCATAGGTAAGACCTTTTTCCCAAGTGTTCTTGGCAACGGTCCATACGTTTTTGCGGGCGCCAAAGTAGCCGCGTGTGAGTTTAAGAATCTTCTTGCGACGCTCACGTGAGGCCACATGATTGACTGATCTTGGCATTTTCTTTCAGTTTTGTGCTTGCCAGCGTCTCTTTTATATAGTGAAGAGTACTTGGAGGCTGGCTTGCGGTTTAGAAAATTATAGAAATGAGGAGTTTTGAGCGAGTCTGCGGCAATGCCATGACACGCATAAATCAGCCCGGGACTTCAGCCCCGAAGCGGAAAGCCTTAGCGGAGACCGAGGAGCGACTTAACGTTGTTTGAATCAACAGCTGCAATAAGACCCGAGTGGGTAAGATTGCGCTTCTGCTTTTTGGTCTTCTTGGTCAAGATGTGGCTCTTGAAAGCATGCTTTCTCTTGATCTTTCCTGATCCGGTAAGGGCGAACCTCTTTTTGGCACCGGAGTTAGTCTTAATCTTAGGCATTTCTTTTGTTTATAAAACGATATTTAAATGTGGCTTTCCGGAAAACCTCGACGGCAACCGGGAGAGCCGTTTTCTTCTTTATTTCTTCTTGGGGCTCAACATGATAATCATGCGCTTACCCTCGAGTACTGGCATCTGCTCGACTTTGCCATACTCCTCCAGATCATTTGCAAAACGGAGAAGCAGAACCTCTCCCTGCTCCTTGAAAAGAATCGATCGGCCTTTAAAGAACACATAGGCCTTGACCTTTGAGCCTTCCTGAAGGAATCCCTGGGCGTGCTTTAGCTTGAAGTTGTAATCGTGATCGTCGGTCTGAGGGCCGAATCGGATCTCCTTCACCACGACTTTGGCAGCTTTGGCTTTCTGCTCTTTCTGTCGTTTTTTCTGCTGATAGAGGAATTTCTGATAATCTATGATTCTGCATACAGGAGGCTGGGCGGCTGCCGAAATCTCCACGAGGTCAAGCTCAAGCTCATCGGCTATGCGGCGAGCTTCCTGAATCGAAAAGATGCCGTTTTCAACATTGTCGCCGACAAGACGCACTTCCCGCGCATGAATGCGCTCATTGATAGCGTGAAGCTCCTGTTTTTCCTGCCTTGGAACCGGGCGGGCTCCCATAGGACGTGACCCGAAACCGGGGCGCTGACCTCCACCTTGATAAGGTGGACGCGATCCGCCTTGAGGCGCAGGACGCTGCCCGGCTGCCTGCGGAGCACTTGCTCCTGCGGGCCTCGGCCTACCCTGATAGGGAGGACGTGGTGACTGGGATTGACCAGTGTTGTTGTAGGGGCGCTGGCCTCCACCCTGCTGCTGACGGTTGAAACCGCCTTGCGAGGGGGACGTTGACTGCCGGTCGCCCGAAGAGTAACTTCCACCGGGACGTCCGCTCTGGCTATTGCCGGGAGTGGAGCCTTTGGAGGAGTTGTTGTTGTGGTTATGGTCCATTAAGGATCGTCGGGAGTTTTTATTTATTGAATTGTTTTATTAACCTCTTCGGTCAAATGCGCTGCAAAGGTAGCAATTTTCATTGTACCTTTATCACCTTCACCCTGTTTTCTTACAGAAACTTCGTCGTTTTCTGCTTCTTTCTCGCCTACGACGAGCATGTAGGGTATGCGCTTGAGCTCATTGTCGCGTATCTTGCGGCCGATTTTCTCGTTACGGTCATCAACTATGACACGAAGATCCATTTCCTCAAGTGTAGCGGCTACCTTGCGAGCATAATCGTTGAACTTCTCACTGATAGGAAGCACGACAGCCTGCTCTGGAGCAAGCCAGAGAGGGAAACGTCCGGCAGTGTGCTCAAGCAGCACAGCCACAAAACGCTCCATCGAGCCGAAAGGCGCCCGATGAATCATGACAGGACGGTGCTTGGCGTTATCGGATCCGGTATATTCGAGCTGGAAGCGCTCCGGAAGGTTATAGTCGACCTGAATAGTACCGAGCTGCCAGCGACGTCCGATAGCGTCCTTGACCATGAAATCGAGCTTAGGCCCATAGAAAGCAGCCTCACCAAGCTCCGTGCGGGCATTAAGTCCTTTTTCGGCACAAGCCTCGATAATAGCCTGCTCGGCAAGATGCCAGTTTTCGTCGGAACCTATGTACTTGTCTTTATTATCAGGATCGCGCAGAGATATCTGTGCCTCGTAATTTTCAAACTTCAAGGCCTTGAAAATGTAAAGGATTATATCCATCACTTTCAAGAACTCATCCTTGATCTGATCGGGCGCACAGAAGATGTGGGCGTCGTCCTGCGTGAAGCCACGCACTCGGGTCAGTCCATGAAGCTCACCACTCTGCTCGTAACGGTAGACCGTACCAAACTCGGCGAGACGGAGCGGCAGATCACGATAGGAACGCGGCAAAGCGCGGAATATCTCACAGTGGTGCGGACAGTTCATCGGCTTGAGCAGATACTCCTCGCCCTCTTCGGGAGTATGAATCGGCTGGAACGAATCCTTGCCATACTTCGCATAGTGACCTGAGGTGACATAAAGCATCTTGTTGCCTATGTGGGGTGTGATCACCTGCTGATAGCCATAGCGACGCTGGATCTTACGCAGGAACTGCTCGAGACGGTCGCGCAGAGCGGCACCCTTAGGCAACCATAAAGGCAGACCGGCACCTACGTTGGATGAGAACGCAAAAAGTTCCATTTCCTTGCCGAGCTTGCGGTGGTCACGCTTCTTGGCCTCCTCAAGCATCGCAAGATACTCGTCGAGCATCTTCTTTTTGGGGAATGTGATGCCATAGACTCTCACAAGCTGATTGCGTTTCTCGTCGCCACGCCAATAGGCACCTGCAAGCGAAGTGATCTTGACAGCTTTTATAGGAGATGTATCAGGGATGTGCGGTCCACGGCACAGATCGGTGAAAGCGCCCTGTGTATAGGTAGTAATCGTGCCGTCGGCAAGCTCCGATATCAGCTCGCACTTATATGTTTCTCCACGGTCACCGAACATGGTGAGAGCGTCGGTCTTGGAAATGTCGGCGCGCACAATGCTCTCGGCCTTGCGTGCGAGCTCGATCATTTTCTCCTCAATTTTTGGAAAATCGGCCGATGTGATCACATGTCCGGCAGGATCAATGTCGTAGTAGAAGCCATTTTCCACAGCCGGACCGATACCGAATTTCACTCCGGGATACAATTCCTGGAGAGCTTCGGCGAGCAAATGCGCCGAGCTATGCCAGAAAGCGTGCTTGCCTTCGGCATCCTCCCACTTGAAAAGCCGGAGTGACGCATCGGCATTGATCGGACGGGTAAGATCCCATTCCTTGTCGTCGACAGAAGCTGCAAGCACATCCTTTGCAAGACGCGGACTTATCGACTCGGCAATCTGCAACGGAGTGACTCCCTGCTCAAAGGATTTTATGCTCCCGTCGGGAAATGTAATATTAATCATTTGGCAATTAATGCTATACAATGCAAAGACTCGCAACATACAAATGTCGCGCGTCATAAAACAATTGCAAATATACTTATTTTTACTAAAATTCAGCATATTGCAGCATTTTTTCTACTATTAAACCGCTTTACGTCCGATATATTGCAACAAAAAAACCGTTCATAGGCCTTGGCTTATGAACGGGTTTTCGCTTTATGCAGACTACCGGAAGAAAACGGTGTCGTGCACTTTTGATTTTACTGCCACTCAGGAAGCTGCTTGAGCTGTCCGTTGGACTTTACCACCTCCTGCGAAGGATAAGGGAAGGTCATCATATAATCCTGATAAGGAGCCTTATCCTGATAATCATTGTAGTAATCAACAGTATAGGACGAAGCAGGATCATTACGGTCGACATAGTACCTTACAGTCGGACGTGAATTGAGTTCGGTAGCAGCAAGAGCCTTTATGTCGGAATTGGAAGAACGATGCCAACGCTTCAGGTCAAACAGATGATTGCTGTACTCAAACGCAAGCTCACAGCGGCGCTCGTGATATAGATCGGCCATCGTGGCTGCTCCCTGAATGGGATCGAGATGCGAACGCACACGTATACTGTTGATATCTACAGCCGCCTGTGCTCCGTTGTTCTGCATAAGGTAGGCCTCCGCACGGAACAGTATCAGCTCGGCCATGCGCAGCAACGGGAAGTTGATACGCACCGTAGGCCAGTTGCCGTTGGCGTTGACATAACCGTTGCCAATCGGATCGTCAGTCATGCCGAATGATTCATGATACTTATATACCTGGAATCCGGAATCAAGATCGGATGCCGAGAAGAATGTGCGCTCAGAGCCCAGGAACATGAATTTCTGTCCATAGGTCAACATCGAACGTACAATGCGGTCATTGCCTTCGCCATCTTTGAGCATCTCCTCATATATGTCGTTTGAAGGCTTGATCTGTCCCCATCCGTTGTAGACACCCCATCCTTTATTCTCAAGCATGACACCGGGAAGTTCAAGACCGCCGCCGGTAGTGCCGCCGTCCGAAGGAATCGACCAAAGATACTCGCGATTCCAGAACTTAGTCTTGTCGGATGTGAACACCTCATCGAAAGTATCGGCAAGCCCCCTGCCATATTCACTCTCAAGACTGTTGACACAGGTGATCACGTCATTCCACTTGCTTTCATCCCATGTAGCCCAGTATGCATAAGTCTTGGCCTTGTATCCGAGAGCCGCAGCCTGATGGGCACGTCCCTGATCATCGGCGCCATACTCCTCGAATGTTGGAAGATATCTCATCGCCATGTCAAGATCCTCTATGATCAAGCGGTAGTTCTCCATCACTGTCTCGCGCTGCGGAGGTATGGAATTGTCATATTCACCGGCAAAATCCTCCCAACGCACGAAAGGCACACCGAGCTTATCAGTGCCGTAACGATGGGCGACCCAGAAATGACTGAAAGCACGCATGAAATACGACTCCCCGAGAGACCGTGTCTCGATCTCAGTCAGCTGATTCTTGGCGAGAAGCGATTTGATAATGTAGTTCGCTCTTGCCATAATCATGTAGAAATAGCTGTAAGAATCACGTATAGGACTCTCGTCACCGGTATACTTCATGGTAGCCAGCGTCGGATAGCTGCGGGTTCTTCCCCACACGATATCGTTTGCAGCACCTTGCTCCCAGAAGAGTTCACGACCGAACATCTGTTCGATATGAGTACGCTCATACAGGCCGTTCACCGCATCGATCGACTGCTGGTCGTTGGTGAAATATGTCGTGGTAGTGGTATTGCCCTCTGGCTGAACATCGAGGAAATCGTCGCATGAGCTAAGGCACAAAGCCATCAGGGCAGTTCCAAAAATATATTTGTTCATTTCTGTTTCCTTGATTAGTAAGTTAGGTTGATACCGAAAGAGAATGTGCGTGCCACAGGATACTTCAGCGCATCCCATCCACCGCACTCAGGATCCATGCCCGAATACTTGGTTATCGTGAAGAGATTTTCTGCCGAGAAATATACACTGAGCATACTCCGGCGGCTCTTAAGATAGTTGCTCTTCTGAACCAGACGCGAAAGATCGTAGCTTAGGGTCACGTTTTTCAGTCGCAGATAGTCGGCATCTTCAAGATACCAGTCGGACGGAGTCGAGAAGTTTCCGTTGTTGTCGGTCTTGGACAATCTCGGGATATTGCTGCCGCGGTTGGTATCGCTCCATGCATTAAGGATCTCATTTGAGCGGTTGAAGCTACCATCAACATCACTGAGGATAAGCGACTTGCCCACATAAAGAGCCTGTGCGCCGCCTACCCCCTGGAACATGGTGCTGAAAGTGAGTTCTTTCCATGTGAAGCCCAGATTAAAGGCATACGTCAGATCAGGAGTTGCATTTCCCATATACTGACGGTCGTTGTCGTCGATACGGCCGTCGCCATTGTGATCGACAAACTTGAGGTCACCAGCCTTGGCATTGGGCTGAATGCGGTTACCGTCTTTGTCGACATAAGCAGCCGCCTCTTCATCGCTCTGGAAGATTCCCGCAGTCTTGATAAGGTAATAGGAACCCAACGGCTGTCCTTCAGCGGTCTGATACATATAGGGCAGAACCGAGCGGAAACCGCCGCCACCTGTCCATACGCCAGGAGTACCGTCCTGATTCTTGACACCTATGTCAGTGACTTTGTTGGTAAGAGTAGCCAGGTTGCCTGAAATGAAATATGACCAGTCCTTGTTGACACGGTGATTCCAGTTGGCCGACAACTCGAAACCACGGTTCGACACCTCGCCGAGGTTGACAAGCATAGCGTCGAGACCGATCGAACCGGGCCAGTTCATAGTCTGATACTGAATCAGATTATATGTACGTTTGTCAAAGTAGTCAAGCGACAGGCTGAGACGCTCATTGAACATATCCACGTCAAGTCCGAGGTCCCACTGTTCAGAAGTTTCCCATGTGAGCTTCGGATTTACCGACTTATGGTTGTATATGACCGAGCCAAAAGGCTTCTGATTGCCGGCCTGGCCGTAGTCGGCCTTATAGAACGATCCGAGCAATGCTGCTTTGTAGCCCATGCCAATCGAACCGAGGTTGCCTACACGACCCCATGAACCACGTATCTTCAGGAGCTGCACAAGGTCATTTTTGGGGAAGAACGATTCGCTCGAGATTTTCCATGCACCTGTTACAGCCGGGAAATCACCATAATTATTGTCTTTGGGAAGACGTCCGGCATAGTCACGACGCCACGAGGCTGTCACGAAATAGCGGTCGTCATATACATATCCGAGACGTGCGACAAGAGCGATGTTTGCATCGGGACCGGTCAGCCAGTCGGAAGCGCTTTCGATGTTGCCGGCCTTTTCCAGATACTGGAGATACTTGCTCTCATCAGAAAAATTCTGACCTATCGCCTGAAGGCCTCGCGACTCCCAATGATCGGCCGTGAAAGAGAAAAGACCGCTGACACGGTTTTTGCCGAATTCATTGTCATAGGAAAGTGTCGACTCCGATTTCCACTGGTCGGTGCGGTAGTTGGAGACAGTAAGCCTGTTGTTGGCATTGGGCTTGCCCGGCTCGTCGACGATCGGATTGAAATTCTTATAGTTATTCTGATATATATTATAGGTAAAGCGGCTTACCAGACGCAGGCCAGGCACGATATTGCCGATCTGCAGCGTAGTGGTGGTCCAAAGATCGGTGCTGCGGTTGTAGCGGTTTTCTGCATCCAAGAGACGCACGGGGTTTACCACGTCGCCATGAGCCGAAGCAAGACCTTCGCCATATTGCGCGATGTAAGCAGGATCTTCATTGGCCGTTCCGCCATAAGTTCCGTCAATAGGATTGTAGACAGATGCACATGCAGGCATCCAGATCGCCGACAGGATAGGACCGGTATAACCGTCGTCAGTACCCTTTGAACGTGACTCCAAGTTCTTCCAGGTCAGGTCTTCGCTCACAGTAACCCACTTGTTTAGATTAAACTTGCCCTGATAGCGAATACCGAGATTTTTGCTGTAAGTGCTCCGGAGAGTGCCTTCGTCGTTGTTGTAAGAGAACGAAAGACGGTTGTTGAAGTTTTCAGTACCGGCATTGAGAGCCACATTGTGACGCTGATAAAAACCGGTCTGGAAAATCTCGTCCATCCAGTCGGTGCGGGTAGTACCTATCCAAGGATTGTTGGCAGTGTTCCATGCATAAGGCAGATCCAGTCCGGCGTTTGCATAGGATATCTGTCGCATTCTGATTTCTTCCTCGGCGTTCAAGGGGGTAATAGTCTTGGCCGCATTACGGACACCGAACTGCCCTTCATAGGAAATAGAAGCGTCTCCGGCCTTGGCCTGCTTGGTTGTAACGAGGATCACACCTCCGGCTCCCGACTGAGCGCCATAGATAGCAGCCGACGCCGCATCCTTGAGCACTACTATCGACTCGATGTCGCTCAAAGAGTTGATCGGCGCGCCTGGGACTCCGTCGACTACCCAGAGCACATTATCACCGTTCTGCGATCCCTGACCGCGTATGACGATCGAAGGTGTCGATGTAGGGTCACCGCCTGCCGATGATACTGTCACGCCCGGAAGCGCACCCTGAAGCATTGCCTCGGTAGACGTCACAGGACGTTTTTCAAGCTCTGCGGTATTGGTTACCACACCCACTGCGGCAGAAAGGTCCTGTTTGCGCTGCTCAGCACCATAACCGAGCACAACGACTTCATCGAGAAGCTCCGACGACTCGTCCATCACAATCACCATAGGCGACTCGCTTACAAACATCTCTACCGGATTGAAACCGATATATGTCACGATAATCGCACCGCTCTTTGGAGCCTTAACGGTAAATTCTCCGTTAAAATTGGTTGCGACGACAGTCTGGGTTCCCTTTACTGCGACCGTAGCGCCAATCAGCGGGTCACCGTTTGAGTCCTGGACAACACCCTTCACTGAAATGTCTTGCGCATAAGCGCTTACGGAGAGCAATAACCCCATTATCAGGAGTATTACTGTCTGTCCATAAGATCTTTTCATTTGTTACTTTTTTGTGTTGATTTTTAGTCTGTTGGTTTATTATATGAATTCAATCTCCGTATACTAAGGAGATTGAACTTATTTAAACATTAATTGTCAAGCATATTTAAACTGTGGAATATTTAGCTGCCTATATCAGGTGGTCAGCAACAGTTCCTGTCACACTCAAAAGCACTGTCGACTTTAATAGGCGAAACATTTATTTGCAAAATTATATACTTTTTCATCATTACGCCTTTTCACAATATTAATTTATACTAAAATATGTTTCCAATGTACAACACAACATGTTTAAATCTCTTTCATTCCGACTATTCAATGTTATATACACGCCTATCTAACAGACTAATAACACAACCTTTAAATCTTCCAGCCAAGGCTATATTTTTAAGAATCCGTAACTATATAAAAAAGTTCCCGGCCATAACGACCGGGAACCACCGATTAGGATAGAGAGAGGAGAATGAGTATGTACTTTATTCGCCGTCGACAAGATCAACTGCGTAGTACATCTTTTTGCCAGTTGGATAAAGTCCGGTGATAAACATCACTTTGTCATAGCCGTCGGCACTCTTCATGATAGCGTCGTAGATCTTCTCCACGTCGTCGGCCGAAGCCACACGGCTATTGTTGATGTCGGTAATGATAAAGCCTTCCTTTATGCCGGCGCGTCTGAAACGGCCGTCCTGTAACCCGCTGACCTGAACACCCGATGAGATGCCGAGTTGTCTGCGGGTCTCTGGCGAGATAGCCTTAAAGGCGCATCCGAGATCGGTGACAGTTCCTGCCTTGGTAACGTTGGTTGTACCCTGATTGTTGCGCAATGTCACAGTGACGGTTTCCTTCTTGTTGTCGCGGTAGAATGTGACTTTAGCCTTGTCACCGGGGCGAAGTTTTGCCATGGCCTCCTGCAGCTGCCCGGTAGAAGTGGTCGTATTGCCGTTTATGGCAACTATAACGTCACCTTCTTTCAGACCGGCTTCCATAGCCGCGCTGCGCTCCTGCACTTCACCGACATAAAGGCCGCTCGTAGTGGCCGTAATGTTTTTCTCTTTGGCAATCTGCGGGGTCAGCTCGGAGAATAGCACGCCGAGGAATGCACGCTGCACGGCACCATACTGCTTGATATCGGTCACCACCTTCTTCACAATAGAGGTAGGCACGGCAAACGAGTAGCCGGCAAAGTTGCCTGTCTGCGAATAAATGGCAGTGTTTATACCCACCAGTTCTCCGGCAAGATTAACAAGCGCACCACCGGAGTTACCGGGATTGACAGCCGCATCGGTCTGGATATAGGATTCGATACCAGTGTTGCCGCTGCGTGTGATCGATGAGATGTTGCGTCCCTTGGCACTGACAATGCCCGTAGTCACCGTCGAGGTGAAACCAAACGGATTGCCGACGGCAAGAACCCACTCACCCACTTTAAGGCCCTCAGAGTCACCGATAGGAATCACATGAAGGCTATCGGCCTCGATCTTGACAAGAGCAAGATCGGTCGATGGATCAGTACCGATCACAGTGGCATTGAACGAACGGTTGTCATTGAGAGTAACCTCGAGCATCTCGGCGCCCTCTACCACATGGTTGTTGGTGACGATATAACCGTCTTCGCTGAGAATTACACCTGATCCGAGTCCGAGCTGCTGCGGCTGTTGCTGCTGGCGACGCGGCTGCTGCCTTGGACTCGGCGTACCGAAAAAGAATTCATAAAAAGGATCGTATCCTCCGCCACCCTGTCCCATCTGTGAGCGAGGTGTAGCATAACTCTTTATCGAGACAACACCGTTGACAGTGCTTTCGGCCGCCGAAGTGAAATCAGTAGCCGGAGTAGTGACACTGCCTACCGTATAGAAATTTCCCCCGTCACGAGGTTCTGATTGAGCAGAATAAAAATTGTCTTCGTCGTGAGAACCACCGGCCGCACGCATGACAAAAGCTGTCGTGAGAGAACTTGCCACTGCGACAGCGCAACTGGCAAGGAGTATCATTCCGGTTTTCTTCATAAATTTCTGGAACGTTTTTTTAATGTGTGATTGAAATTCAAGATTGGTCGATGTGATGTTTGCACTATCACAAAGTTACAATAAGTAGACCTCGAAAACTACTAAAAGTCAAGCGCATTAAATTAATTTAATTAAAGACGGAGGGTATAAAGATATTTTTAATGTTGGCTATAACGACCCTCAGAAAACTAAAGATATTTTATACTTTTGCATTATAGTTGTTAACCGACAGAATCTCTCATCTCCCACCAACGTCAACAATGACCAAAATCAGAAGCAAATATCTATCGATCTTATTAATATCTTTTTCTCTGATTATCGGATCCGCCATGACCTCATGCGGTCCGGGGCGTCACACCGTGTCCCGGGCAAAATATGATTCCGACGATATCTACTATGCCGGAACATCAGAAAATACCAAAAAGAAGCCCGGAAAAAAGGAGAAAAACAATCCCAAAAACCAGCACGAAGCCGATCTGTCGCCCGTAGTGGCGGAGGCATTCTCGTGGCTCGGTACAAAATACCGCTACGGAGGACATTCGAAATCCGGAACCGACTGCTCGGGACTGGTATGGGAAATCTATCGTGACGTGATGTCGGTAAGTCTTCCACGCACTGCCTGGGAACAGCAGAAGTACTGTAACTCGATTAACCGATCGGCACTCGCGCCCGGTGATCTGGTATTCTTTTCAAACAAGAAAAACGGCCGTGTGACACATGTGGGCATCTACATAGGGTCAGGCGAGATGATACATGCCTCAACAAGCCAAGGTGTCATAAGAAGTGATCTCGACGAGACCTATTACAAGAAACGCTATCACTCGTCGGGCAGGGTGTTTGCTTCGGTCAAGAACATATCTCCGGCCGAAAACCCACGGCAGACGCTACAGAAAAACGAAGTCAGCCTGGAGGACCTTGACAACGCTATCACCGAAATGACTGACTCTATATTGTCGTCATATATGGATTGAAAATGATCAGCAAAGGTTTATTGCCTATATTATTTTCTATTCTGACAATCCTGCTCGCCGGATGCCGAAGCCTTGACACCTCTACTGCCGATGCCCAGCTCGACCGGGGGGAATATTACGACGCACAGCGCAATTACCGCAAGGTCTACAACAGGCTGACCAAACGCAACCAGCGGGCCCGACGAGGCGAAATAGCCCGCAAGCTCGCCATTTGCCACACCAGACTCAATCAGCCGGCTCGTGCTTCGCTCATGCTGCGCAATGCCATACGCTACGGACAGGATGACCCTCAGATCACACTCATGCTCGGACAATCGCTGCAACGTGAAGGGAAATATGCCGAGGCAATGAAAATTTACGAGGAATATACTGCCTGCCATGGGCTCGATGCAGAAGCCACAACCGGTATCGAAGGCTGCAAGCTGGCGCTCGGCAAAAAGAACGGCACACGATATCGTGTGAAGCGTGCAAAAACGATCAATATGCATCGCAGCGACTATTCTCCGGCCTTTGCAGGATCGGATTTCGACCGCATATATTTCACATCGACCAACAACCACTCGTCAGGAAGGGAACACAGCGGAATTACCGGAATGAAAAACGGCGATATATGGATGTCGGCCCGCAACGAGCGGGGCGAGTGGATACGCCCCGAACCTGCAGAAGGAAATATAAACAGCGAACATGACGAAGGCGCGGCAGCATTTTCTCCCGACGGCCGGACGATGTATTTCACACGCTCCCGACAAGAACACGACCGCACCACCGGTTTGGAGATCTGGATGTCGCAACGTCGCGACGCACAGTGGGACGAACCTGTGCCGTTTGAATTTGAAACTTGCGACACCATATGCAGTTATGCGCACCCGTCGGTGTCGCCCGACGGCCGATGGCTATACTTCGCAAGTGATATTCCGGGCGGACAAGGGGGCTATGACTTATGGCGCGTCAGTCTCGACAGAGGCGGTACCCCCGTCAATCTCGGCAGCAGCATCAACACGCCTGGCAACGAGATGTTTCCATCAGTGCGCGACAATGACACTTTCTATTTCTCCTCGGACGGACATCCCGGCTTGGGCGGTCTTGACATTTTCAAGGCTACGGGAAACGGAACCGACTGGAAGGTAATAAACATGCTTTCTCCCATAAATTCCGAAGCCGATGACTTTGGCATAGTGTTCGGCAAAGGCGAAAGCGGCTTTTTCAGCTCCAACCGCAACGATGCACGCGGTTACGATCATATATATGAATTTGAACTCCCCGATCTAAGCATCGACATAACAGGATACGTTCGCGACACAGAGGAATATGCGGTTCCTGGAGCAATGATCAGAATAGTAGGTGATGACGGCTCCAACCGCCGCACACACGCTCGCGACGACGGCTCTTTCAGCTTCACCCTAAATCCTGGCGTGAGATATGCCATGCTTGCATCAGCCGAAGGTTACATGAACGCACGCCAGGAGTTCACCTCTGACAACGTCGAGGAGGACGCACTCTATGAGGTGATATTCACCCTCGCACCTGTAAACCGCCCCATAGTCATCGAAAACATTTTCTACGATTACAACAAAGCTTCTTTGCGGCCCGAATCACGTGAAGCCCTCGACAGCCTTGCAAATGTTATGAAGGAGAATCCGACTATCACTATCAGGCTAAGTTCACACACCGACCGTATCGGCAGCAACCACTATAACCTCAGGCTCTCGGAACTACGAGCGGAATCGGTCGTCGACTATCTTATAAATAAGGCTGGAATCGACCCGCGACGTCTTTCTACAAAAGGCTACGGAAAATCACAGCCCAAGACGGTAACACCACGACTCTTCCGGCAGTTCCCGCAATTTCAGGAAGGGACGTCACTCACGGCCGACTATATCGACAGTCTTGAAAACGAGCAGGACCGTATTATAGCCGACCAGATCAACCGCCGCACAGAGTTTGAAATAACTTCAGTGGATTTTTATTAGAGCACGACATGGAATTCATAACACGCGTAGAAATCGGGAAAGCATCCTGGAAACTCAGTCACGACAGATCTGTCGTGACCTTAGGTTCATGTTTTGCCAATGAAATTGGCCGCAGGCTACGCGACAGGCTGTTTGATATAGATATAAATCCCGCCGGCACTCTTTTTAATCCTTCGAGCGTAGCCTCGACACTCACACGGACGCTCGACAGTCGCGAATACAGTCACAAAGAGCTTGTATGTACACCCGACGGGATGTGGCACCTTATGAGCCACCACTCTGAATTTTCATCACCGGACCCGCTTAAAGTAGTTTCCCGTGCAAATTCACGTATGCAGCATGCAGCCGCAATGCTAAGAGAAAAGGATACTGTGCTCATGATCACGTTAGGATCGTCAAGGGCATTCCGATATCTCGCCACAGGTGAGATCGCCGGGAACTGCCACAAATTGCCCGGACGCGAATTTGAACTTGTAGATCTCAGCCTTGAAAGCATCATAGAAGAATGGGATATACTTATCCAGAAACTGCTTCATGAGAACCCGACTATAAGAATCATACTCACTGTCAGTCCTGTCCGACATAAATCATACGGTCTTGTAGCCGACCGACTGTCAAAATCAATCCTGCTGCTGGCTTGTCACAAAATCAAAGAAAAATATAGCGTAAACGTCGACTATTTTCCGGCTTACGAGATATTTACCGACGAACTCCGCGACTACAGGTTCTATGCTTCCGACATGGTTCACCCCTCGGAGGTGGGTGCCGATTATGTGTTTGAACGTTTTACGTCAGCCTACCTTGATGAGAACGAGAAAGACCTCACAAAACAATGTCTGGCACTCACACGCCGTCTAAGCCACCGGCAACTCGGCGAACTTAACGGATCCACAATCCTGTTTGAGAAAGAAACCGATCGTCTGACCTCTTCGCTGAGCGAACTTTCGCCCCGCATCGCAAATGCTATAGAAAGAATAAAAAAAGAGAAGTAATGAATAATCTGCCTGTCACACCATATATTCTCACCGACAGCCGCTCGCTCACCGAGCCGGCCAAAACGATGTTTGTAGCGCTTGTCACTCCCTCTGGCGACGGTCACGACTATGTGAACGAGCTTTTTGACAAAGGAGTCAGACACTTTGTTGTGAGCCGAGACATTGTAAATGAAAAAGCGATGACTGATGCCGGTGCCGAATTCATACACACACCCGACACAATGGAACTCCTGCAAAGGCTCGCCGCCGATGCACGCGACAGTTTCAGCGGACAAGTGGTAGCCATAACCGGATCACGTGGAAAAACAATTGTTAAAGAATGGCTCGGCGAGATACTCGGCGACGAGGCTGCAAGAAGTCCGAGAAGCTTCAACTCACAGGTCGGCGTACCACTTTCGCTTATAGCCGCACAACGCGAAAAATCGTTCGGATTCTTTGAAGCCGGAGTGTCAGAACCGGGAGAAATGCAACGCCTCGAAAACATGCTGAGGCCTCATATCGCAGTAGTGACCAACATTACCTCGGAACACGACAGCGGATTTACTACCCATAAAGAGAAAATAGACGAAAAACTGAGAATCGCCCGACAGGCTGAATTTATAGTTTACTGCGCCGACGACAAAGATATCGCGGCAGGTGTCATGGATCTGAGAAATAGAGAAAACTCTTCTCTTAAGGAAATCACATGGTCGACAAAAAACATTCCCGCCGATGTAAAGCTGAATTCAATTGACCGGAACGGCAGATCCACCCTGCTCGACATAACCGTAGGCAGTGACGACAGGCGGCGCGTCGAAACAACACTTTCATCGGAGGCCGACATAAATAATCTTATAACTGTTATTGCCACGCTCTATGCACTCCAAGGCAAAAAAATGCATAGCCATGCATGGGAAAAGCTTGCAGAAACGCCTGAGCATATCGATACACGACTCACTGTGCTCGAAGGTGTGAACAACTGCAAAGTAATAGCTGACAGATTCACCCGCGACGCGCTGTCGCTTCGCCCTGCGCTCGACTTTGTGCGTCGTACGGCCCGACCCGGCCAGCCTCTTACCGCCATACTTCCGTGTGATCCCCTTCCCGACGGCCGATCAGGTTACATAAATACCGATGAAATAATGCATCTGCTGAACGAATACGGAGTCAGACGTTTGATTGTAACCGGCCTTGGCGAAAAAAGGATTTCCGATACCGAAAATATGAGAGTCGAGCAATTTGATTCTTTTGCTTCTCTCATGTCAGCTGTCGGCGACATGGTGTTCTCCGACGAAACAATCTACATCAACTCTGCCAGACCAGCTTCACAATCCATAGCGATGCTGCTCGGAAAACTCGAAGCACGCCAGCATGAAACAGTGCTTGAAGTAAATCTCGACGCAATTGTCAGAAACTACAATTATTTCCGTTCGCATCTAAGCCCGTCGACAGGTCTCATATGTATGCTCAAAGCCGACGGTTATGGCGCAGGAGCCACCGAACTCGCTCACACTCTCGAGCTTCAGGGAGTCGAGGCTGTTGCCGTGGCTGTAGCCGACGAAGGACAACACCTGCGCGAGCATGGCGTGAAATGTCGCGTGATAGTGCTCAACCCGCGCAGCCATGACCTTGAGGGAATAATCAGGATGAACCTTGAGCCAACGGTCTACGACCTTAATTTTCTTGACGAGATCGCAGCCGCAGCGGTTGCGGCACGACGCAAGGCTTCGATACATATAAAACTGGAAACCGGAATGCGACGGCTGGGATTTGTAGAATCCGATCTGGAAACTCTCGCAGAAAAACTACGGAGCATCCCGTCAGGCAACGTTGAAGTGAAATCTGTATTCTCGCATCTTGCCACTGCCGACTGTATCGGCATGGAAGACTACAGTGATCAGCAGATTGAACTTTTCACTCGCATGTGTGACCGACTGGCCGCAAGTCTGCCCGACCGTCCTTTCAAACGTCACATACTGAACACCGCCGGCATATTGCGTTTTCCGGAAAAACAGATGGACTGCGTGCGTCTCGGCATCGGGCTCTACGGCATACCCACACTTCCACGCGAAATAGAAGATGGGCTGACTCCTGTCTCGGCGCTATATACGACAGTCATATCAGTTAAAAGATGGCCTGCCGGAGCAACCGTAGGCTACGGCCGACGTGGTGTGCTCTCCCGCGACTCGGTAATAGCTACGCTGCCTATAGGCTATGCCGACGGCATAGACCGCCATTTCGGCAACGGTGCGGCCGGCATGATGGTGCGCGGAGTGCTATGCCCGACAGTAGGCAACATCTGTATGGATATCTGTATGATCGATGTGACCGACTGTCCGGGATGCGCAAGCGGCGACCGTGTGGAAATATTCGGGCCCAATGTGCCGGTAGAAAAACTATCCGACACACTGGGCACCATACCTTATGAGATACTCACATCTGTCTCGCAGCGCGTGAAGCGTGTTTATTTCCGCGAATAACCTATTTCTTATACTGCATCTGCGAAGCGATCTCCTTTGCCGGCCCCTCGCCGAGAGTTGCAGCAACTATCGCAAGCGAGAATGAAAGAGCGGCGGCAGGGCCGTTGCCTGTAACCACATTCCGGGCAGAAACCACAGGCACAGGCACGTGGAAGCATTTTTCTCCCAACATGCCTTCAAAACCGGGATAACAGGTAGCCTCCTTGCCGTCAAGCAGCCCAAGCTGCCCCAGCACTACTCCGGGGGCGGCGCAAATCGCGGCAACGTTTCCGTCGGCAGCTACATGTTTTCTCAACATGTCGCACAGCCGGCGGCATTTATAGAGATTTTCAGCTCCAGGCATACCTCCCGGAAGAATAAGCCATTGGATATCCTCAGACGTAACCTCCTCCATAAGCATATCGGCAGTATATTTCACTCCATGGGCGCCAGTCACAACATGAGAGTCACTTATCGACACAGTCTTAACATCGAGGCCCGCACGACGCAGAACATCTACCGGTGTCACGGCTTCTATTTCTTCAAAACCATCGGCAAGGAATACATAAGAGTGCTTCATGATCATATTTTATTTTTAAGATGAATACTTGGTTGTTTCCGATATATAAACACCGGCTCAACGGAAAATTGATCTAAAAATAACAAAAAGCATCTTAAAACCCGCACCAAATCTGCTTTTTTCAATGCTGTCAATCACTCCACTCCTATATTTATTATCCCTGATCGCCTGACTATAAACCTGAACATACAAAATTTTCAATTCCCCTGTTCTTTTTTGACAAAAGTCTTATAATACAACCAAACGTTTACGTAAAATACAACAGTATGTAATCTCAGATATACACCCGCAAATTTTAACATATTTTTACCCCCCCCCTAAAAATTACGCATTTTCACAATACATTACATTATATTTGCATCATATAATATAAGAATCATTTACAATTTAAAATATAACCAATAGGAATGTCACGTTTCAACACACGCAGTATCATTCTGTTTATACTGCTTTTCATAGCGACTGCGGCAAATGCCCGAAGCTTTGCTGTAAAAGGTATTGCCATTGACAGCGATGGAGAACCTGAGATATACGCTACCGTCAGGATATTTCAGCAGAACGATTCTGTAAAACCGGTGAGCATGGGTGTGACTGGAAATGACGGAGCATTCAGCTGCACCCTTAAAAATGCGGGAGCATATCGTCTTATACTCGTTTCTGTTGGTAAATCTCCGTCAGTAAGAGACTTTGAAGTGACTGCCGCAAATCCGGTAGCCACTCTCGACACCATCGTCACCCACATAGACGATAATATGCTCGGCGAAGTCGTGGTCGAGGCCGCCAGACCGCTTGTGTCAGTAGAGATTGACCGTATCAGCTACGACGTTACAAGCGACACCGAGTCCAAGACTTCAATGCTCGACGAGACACTTAACAAGGTGCCACTGGTAAGCGTCGACCCCGATGGCACAATCAAAGTCAACGGCTCAACCAGCTTCAAGATCTACAAGAACGGACGCCCAAACAACTCTTACAGTAACAACGCCAAAGAGATATTCAAGGCACTTCCGGCATCCATGATACAGAAAATAGAGGTTATAACCGACCCCGGAGCACGTGAGGACGCAGAAGGCACGACCGCCATTCTAAACATCATCACTGTCAAAAACGTGATAACCAAAGGTGCGATGGGAAATGTGGGACTCGGCTACAACTCACGCACCGACGCGCCTATGCCCAGCCTATGGATGTCGGCGCAATACGACAAGCTCTCTCTCTCGATTTATGGCGGCGGCTCCATCACCACCCGTGGCACAAGCTCAAAAAGCAGGTCGGAATCCGAAACCAAATATCTGCAGACAGGCAACAGCCTGCTGTCGGAAAGCGAGTCGGACAGAAAAAGTGTCATGGGTTACTGGGGACTTGAGAGCAGTCTTGACCTTGACAAGTACAACCTGTTCACATTTGAGTTCGGAGGCTTCCTCTCTTCCGGCAACAGCATTTCCAACTCGTCGACAACAATGCTCGACGCCGAAGGAAACAAACTTTACAGCTACAGGACCATCGGCAAGACACATCCGCAACGGTGGACCGACCTCAACGGCAGCTTCAACTATCAGCGCTCTACCGACCGTGAGGGCGAGGCGATCATCCTCTCATACCGAATATCGGGTACGCTGAACAAATCCATATCGGAAACAGACTACACCGACACCGAAAATGTACCGATGCAATACACTGGCATTCACGCCGACAACCGCGAAGATGGCCTCGAACACACCGTACAACTCGACTGGACGCGTCCGATCAACAAGGCAAACTCTTTTGATATCGGAGGCAAGTTCATCTATCGCGACAACCACAGCAACACCACGCGCGAATATGTCGGCCTAAACACCGATTATTCCGACTTCAAGCACATCACGCAGATCGGCGCTCTGTTCGCCGACTACCGCCTTAACCTCGGCAAATTCGGAGCACGTGCCGGAGTACGCTACGAGTATTCGCATCTTTCGGCAAAATTTCTCGACGGGTCGGCTGATCCGTTCTCCGCCAATCTCAACGACTGGGTGCCCAACGCATCGGTGATGTATAATATCAACAAGCGCAATTCGCTGAAACTGTCCTTCGGCTCACGCATACAGCGTCCGGGTATCTACTACCTGAATCCGGCGGTCAACACTTCACCTAACGAAACTTCAGAGGGCAACCCCGACCTCTCCAGCGTGCGGCAGAACTCGCTTGGACTCAACTACAACCTTATGGGAGCGAAAGTATCGGTAAGTTTAAACTCCGACTTCAATTTCGCCGACAACGAGATCATCAGTGTCGCTCATGCCGTTGGCGATCACACCTACTCGGGATATGCCAACGCAGGCCGTCGACGCAGCGTCAGCATCGGCGGTTACATCAGCTGGCGTCCTACAGCCAAGACATCACTGATGATCAACGCCAGAGCCAATTACACCTATGTCAAGAACCCGTACAGCGGCGAGAAAAGTTCCGGCTGGGGACAGATGATTTTCGGCAATTTATCACAGCGTCTGCCATGGAAAATGCACATCTCGGTATTCGGCAGTTATTGGGTTTCAGCACCGAGCCTCTACTCACGCATGGATGCCTACGGACTCTCTAATATCAACTGGGGGCTGAATCTGCGCCGCTCATTCCTCAAAGAGGATCGTCTGAGCGTAGGCATGAGCATCTCCAATCCCATACGCACACACAATCCGGGTTACATAAGCAAGTCATGGAACAATGGCATGACTTCACGCTCGCGAAGCTACCAGTACCGCATGACTACATTTGGGATCTCTGTAAGCTACCGGTTTGGCAGCCTGAACACGTCTGTCAAGAAAGTTAAGAAAAGCATCTCCAACGACGACGTTGTAGGCGGTTCTTCTGCAGGAGGCAACTCCAGTTCTGAAAGTGAATCGGGAGCCGGAGGCACCAACTGAGCTTTTCGTCGAGCTTTCACACAGAAAACCGCAGCTTTCGCGGCACAATTTCATTCCGCTTGTTTTGTTTAACAACTTAATGGATTAAATTTGCGGAATGAAAGGTGTGTTGAAGTTGATTATGACGATATGTGTCGTTGCCATGGCCGCGGGTTGCGGAAGCAGACAATGGCGCAGCTATCGTGGACTCACTTGTGGAACAGCGTGCAACATATCCTATCGTTCCGGCACCGACCTGAACGACTCGATCACCTCACTGCTCGTCTTGATCGAACGTGAGATATCGGTTTTCGACACTCTCAGCCCTGTCACGGCTCTCAACCGTGGCGAGAGCGTAATAGCATCCGACATACTGCGCCGCGCATTTGAAGCCTCAAAAGATATTGCAGCTATGAGTGGCGGAGCCTGTGACCCTACGGTAGGCCCTCTTGTCGAACTTTGGGGATTCGGCCGTTCAAAAGAAAGAAACATACCCTCCGATAACGAGATCGAAGCCGCATTGGCCACTGTAGGCATCGCCGGCTGCAGCATAACATCCGATGGTGTCATCACTAAGAAATCGCAACTCACCCAATTTAATTTCGGAGCCATAGGAAAAGGACTTGCTGCCCGTGAAATCGCCCAGATGTTACATCGCAACGGCGTCACCGACTGTATGGTCGAAATCGGAGGCGATGTATCTCTTCTTGGCCGCAACCCACGTGGCACCGAATGGCTGCTTCAGATAGATGCACCTGTCGAAAATGATTCTATTCCATCACACATGGAACTGCTCAGGATTGCAGTCACCGACTGTGGCATAGCCACATCCGGCAACTACCGTAATTACCGTGACTATAGTCAGGACCAAAGATACGGACACACAATAAATCCGGCGACAGGACGCCCCGTGAAAACCGACGTACTAAGCGCTACCGTTATCGCTCCCGACGCAGCAATAGCCGACGGACTGGCCACAGCATGCATGGTAATGGGCAGCGGCGAGGCCCTCGCAATGGCCGACAGACTCGAGGGAGTAGAAATAATGCTTGTGACTGCGACCGACAGCTTGATGACCGGATCGCCCTGGCATATTGCAACATCTCCCGGATTTCCGATACCACGCTGAATAATCGAAATTTCAACTAATAAAACCTAAGTCATGAAAATTGCAGCATTCCTCACAGCAGCCCTGATCGGACTGAGTGCAGTAGCACAGCCAAAAATCGTGGCGCACCGCGGGCATTGGCGCACCGCCGGATCGGCGCAGAACTCTATCGCATCTTGGCATAAAGCCGACTCTGTAGGCGTATATGGCGCGGAAATGGACGTGTGGATGAATGCCGACGGAGGTCTTGTCGTAAACCACGACCAGACATTCAAGGGTGTAAACATGGTAAATGCGAAGTTTGCAGAGTCAACAGCAGTGATTCTCGACAATGGCGAAAATCTGCCTTCCCTCGACAAGTATCTCGCCACAGTAGCAGCGACTCCAGGCAATACACGTCTGGTGCTTGAGATGAAATCGCTTCCGACTCTGGAACGCGAGGATATCGCAGTTGCCAAAATCGTCGATGCACTCAAATATTACCGTCTGCTCGACCGCACCGACATCATTGCTTTCTCAATCAATGCATGTCTGGAATTTAAGAAGCAGTTGCCTCCCTATGTTCCTGTATACTATCTTGATGGAGATCTTGCTCCTAAAAAGCTAAAGGCACTCGGTCTTGCCGGCGCCGACTATCACTACAATGTCATCTACAAAAATCCCGAATGGGTCAAACAGGCCCACGACCTCGGACTAAAAGTCAACGTGTGGACCGTAGACAAGATCGAGGACATGAAAAAGCTGATCGACATGGGAGTCGATTTCATCACAACAAACGAGCCTGAATTACTTAAAGACGTGCTCGCCGGTAAAAAATAAATCATACCGATATGTAACATTAATGGCCGACCCTATACGAGGTCGGCCATTAATGTTATATACGTATAAGGAGATCTCAGTGGTCAAGCACCTCCTGGCGCAACCACTGGGCAAGTTCCTCTTTCCATTGACGTTTATATGGAAAATGATCATAATAGCCCCAACCATGCTCACCGATCGGATAGACATGTAGCGACGATAACACTCCGTTGCGCGTCAGAGCCTCGAAATAACGCAGGCTGTTGGCAACCGGCACAGCACTGTCATTGGCCGAAACTGCAATAAATGCCTTAGGTGTATCGCCATTCACATGAAGCTCATTGCTGAAACGATGCATCTGTTCGGCTGTAGGAGCGGTACCGCATAGATTGTCGACTGAACCTTGATGTGTGACACCTCTCTCGGTTGTGATAACCGGATAGAACAAGACCTGAAAATCAGGTTTTGTCTCTGCCGATGAGTAGTGGGTGGCAAGTGTGGCAGCAAGATGTCCGCCGGCCGAAGCACCGGCTATACCTATCGAATTAGTGTCTACTCCCCATTCCGACCCACGAAGACGCATGATACGCATCGCCTGTTCGGCATCTGACAGAGGCACATCGTCATGTCCGTTAGGCATACGGTATTTCAGCACAGCATAAGTTATACCCATAGAATTGAACCACTCTGCCATATCCGTACCCTCGTGATTGAACGCCAGTTTCGCATAAGCCCCACCCGGGCACATAATTATAGCGGTGCCGTTGGGCTCTGCCGCAGGATACACATAAAGTACCGGACGTGTCACCGAGGAAATGATATTGCCTTCCTGAATCTCAGGCGATGTTATCCCGCTGCTGTTGGGAGCGCCGTCGGGCCACAGCTCTATTTCTACGACTTTCGACTGAGCCACCATGTTCATCAATACAAGTAATGACATCACACAAAATATTTTTTTCATGACATAAGACATATTAGGTATTATTGATTATCACTGTTGTCACAAAGAAGAGAATAACTCTTCATGAACCGATCGGCATAAAATTCTTCTCCTTCTTCAGCCGCGAGCCTGGCAATAAACGGCAGACCGTCGGCAAACATTCTGAGCGAAGCATAATCACTGCACAACGCCTCCGCCATATATTCTGCCGCAACAGCCTCCTGTCCGTCCTCATGTGCCAGAAGAGCGGCCTCATAGCTCAAAAGCCCCAGCCATATATCACCGGAACGCAGTTCGGCTATACGAGCTTCCAGCTCATTACGAAGTTCACGGCGCCCGACAGCATCAAGCGTGCCGAAACACCGTGACCAAAGCGCCATGTCATTTTCACTGCCCGCAAGCATAGTCCGCATCAACTCCGCACAACGCGCCACACCATCAATCTTCCTCATTCCGGCACGGTCCGAAATATAGATATACAGAAAATCATGCCGCAGACGCAGATCATCAAAAAGCATGAATTCACCGGCACGATTCAATTCTCTCAATCCTTCATCATGACAGCCCCATACACTCAGAATAAACGCACGCCTGAGCATACATTCACCTATATGGTCCGGACGGCTCATGCGACGCGCCAGTACGATATTTCGCACCATATAACTCAAAGCTGAATCTCGGTCGACAAATGTATAAGCCTCCGCAATACTTTGCTGAGCCGCGTATAGCTCGTCCTCATCCCGCAGAAACTTTGCTTCACCGCACATCCAGTCGATCCTCGACAATGATATTTCCCGTTCCTCCTCCATTCTTCCAAGCACAGAGTCGAGCCGCGCATACAACGCTCCATGATGCCCGTTCCCTGTCCTATCGCCTCTTTTGCATGAAGGCATAGATGCCAAAATGGCACAAAGAAAAAACACAGTTATCGAAATGGATCTAATCATAAATTCAAACATGTATGCTACTAAATTAGTACATCACCGACAAATTCACGCATATTTTCATCCATAAAAAGGAAAACAGCCTTCACACAGCTTCCACTACAGCCAGGCTCCGCTATTGGCAATTGCCCCGATTCACAATTCAAGATGCAATATCGGGTACGACTTACCTTCTCCATCTACATCATCACGCCCGGATATAGAAAAACCACGGTTACAATAAAATTTCAATGCCCGTAGATTCTGCTCGTTGACATCGACTCTTCGGATGCCTTTTTCCTTGATTGCAAAATCAAGCAGAGCCGATCCATAACCGTTGCCCATCGCGCCGGGATGCACAAAAAGCATCTCCACCATCTCTGCGCTCAGCCCAATAAAAGCACACCATTCACCATCGTCATTCCTGATAGCATACAACTCTACCTCTGGCATATAATCACATGGCACTCTCCTATGGTAAAACTCAATATCCTCGACTGATAAAAAATCGTGAGTTGACTTTACCGATTCATACCACACCATTGCCAGTCCGTCGTAATCACAGGTTTTCTCAATACGTCCGATCATAATGCCATTTCATCAAAAACCGATTTCAATTTATTAAATTCAATCGCAGCTACCCATTCCTTACAGTTAGCTGACCATAAAATACACCGTATCAATCATACTTATCAGCAACCCTGATATTTCATCATTCATCCCAGCAACCACAACACTTTTACCTATACCGCACATCCCCGTTCTATGACATTCTCCATAATCCGACCTTATATAAGACCAATATGCCAAACACAAAAAAGAATGAGTATAGCAACTGCACAAGGCTGTATGCTTTACTCATTCTCCTCTCTCTCCTGCGGTGCGGACGGGACTCGAACCCGCGACCCCCGGCGTGACAGGCCGATATTCTAACCAACTGAACTACCGCACCATTGAGATTGTTTCGAAAGATCTTCCCTTTCGTGACGTTCATGCTCCCATGCCCGTCGTTTGTGAGCACAAAGATATAGCACTTTTTTATTCCCACCAAATATTTCAGCAACTTTTTTCAAAAAAATGCATTTTTTATTTTTTCAGCATTTAATTTGGATTTTACAGACTCCATCACTATCTTTGCGACATTAAAACAGTCACGGGGTATTAGCTCATCTGGCTAGAGCGCGACACTGGCAGTGTCGAGGTGAGCGGTTCGAGTCCGCTATACTCCACAAAGACATAAGCGACTTCTGAAATAACTCGGAAGTCGCTTTTTTTCAGATATATAATAAAACCATACAAATGCCGCAAGAACAGGTAATATTAATGGAATATGTGTTCTCCGACTAAGAATATTTTAAAATAGTTAGCATTTATTACAACAACACTATTGTCATTCAGCGTGTTATAATTCCGTCTAACCCACGGAGCCGTAAACAGGCGCTCCGATAAAATCTATAATATATGAAAAAGACAATACTAATTGTGGCGGCAGCCATCATGGCAACAGGCTACATGACATCCTTTGCCAGATCAAATGACGATCCTGACAAAAAAACAAAAGTCGAACAAACCTGCAAGGATACCCGCAAGGAAGTAAAGAAAAACACCGAAGAGGCAAAAAAGGATGCCAAGAAGACCTGCAAAAACGCAAAAGAAAACACTGAGCAGGCCTACGAAAAGGCAAAGGACAATGCCAAGAAGACCTACGACAAAGCAAAGGACGGCACTCAGCAAGTCTATGATAAAACTAAAGAAGGTACAAAAGACACCTTCGAAAAAGTTAAAGATGGCACCAAAAAAACTTATGACAAGGTCAAAGACGGAGCCAAAGATACTTACAACAAGACCGTCGATAAACTGAAAAGTAAATAATGACCAAACAGCGGCAACACCGCTTTAAAAACTGAGTAAAATCGACAACCTCACATCAGGTGAGAAAATACCGCGATAAGCGGCCATAATCCCGCATCCAGGCAAACCCCGGTGCGGGATTTTGTTTTATAACAACATCCAATTAACCGACATTTCTTTTAAATCACTATTATTTCCATGCTTTTTTTAATTAATGTTGGCTGTTCTAATTGTTTTAAATTATATTTGCATCTGCCGACCGCAATGCAGAGGCCCGGTTTTGGGCTATGCGGGAGGGTCGGCGAATTAAATAAAAGCGTTTACTCGACGCTCTTTCTTGACGGTTAGAAATCTGGCAGTTTCAAATCTCAGTCTGGAATAGAGCAAACAGTAGATGCCTGTGTGGATATGTATAACATCAGCCATGCATCGTCTCACCATTGTGACGATATATGGTTCATATTGCATATTCTGCGTGAGGCTTCTGCAAGTTTGCTCGTTCGACTGAGATGGGCACATGCCAGAGCCTCTAACCGTAGAACGAGCAACAAGTATGGCTCTCACGCTTTTTTTTTATAATCCAGTCAACGTCCGGGAGAAGAGCCACGGCAAGTTGTCTATTATGAAAATTTTTCAGAAACATTTTTACAGCTCGATACACAATCGCATTCATAAACATTCAGGATCAAGAAAAATCATTTTAATATCGCTCCTTATCGCGCCATCGGTAAGCTCTCAAAACGTCGATTTTTCAGTAGTATCCGTTCCGGAAGAAAGCGGCATAGAATTAGTTAAAGTCACTAAAGAAAGCGACTATGTGTGTCTGCCTCCTGTAAAACGGAATTCAAAGGGCATTTCATGGCTTACCAACAGGATTATTGCAGTTTCTCCCGACGGGAAAGATATTGCCTATATTTCTCTACGCGAAAACCTCACCAATATTTTTATAAAAGACACTGAAAAACAGGGACCATCACGTCAACGCACAAACCGCACATCTATAGTTGATGTCACTTACTCCCCCGACGGTATACAGATATGCTTTACCGAAGCAAATAACCATTCGAACCAAATGTTTATAACTGACTCACATAAAGGATATGTGTGCAGACAGATAACAACCGAATATCAGGATTACTCTCCGATCTACAGTCCCGACATGAAAAATATTTTTTTCACACGTCTGGAAAATAACAATGCATCAATATGGTCATTCAATATCGAAGATAAATTTCTACAGAGCTATACAGTTGGTATGAACCCATATCCGGCTAAAAACGAGAATTCCATATACATTGCCCGCACAGGAGCCAATGGCAAAGGCGAAATATGGAAAGTCGACTTAGAGCTTGGAGAAGAAGAGTGTATTCTATCTGATCCCGACCGCTCATTCTATTCACCGATGTTATCGCCGACAGGTGACGTACTGTTATTGGTAGGCTCATCCAGGATATCCAATGACAAATTCACCTATTGGAATACCGACATATATACTTGTAGCATTGACGGAACCAATCTGTCTCAGCTCACCAGTCATGCAGCTGATGATCTCAGCCCGATATGGAGTGCCGACGGCAACTACATCTACTTTATATCACAACGAGGCAATCCCCAAGGAACAGCCAATATATGGAGAATGAAATATTCCAGATAACCCCAAAACATATTCACTAATTAATTATTCACATCATGAAAGTTTTGAAAACTCTCGTCGTCATCATCATGATGACAGTTGCGATGCCAGTCTTCGCACAGTTTACAACCGGAGGCAAATCCAACGGAATATCCTCATCCGAAAACTACCTCCACACAGGCTACAAAGGTATGGTTGATGCCGGATATGGAATCGGCGTCGGCGACTTCGGCGTAGATCGGATAATCGTCACCACCTCCCACGGCTATCAGTTCTGTCCATATTTCTTCGCAGGTGTCGGTACCGGCATAAACTACTATCACGATTCCGACGCATGGGGAGTACCTATTTTTGCAAATCTGCGCGGTTCCCTTCCCATTTCAAATACCAAATTCGCACCGTTTCTTGACATGAAGATCGGTTACTCAGTTGCCGATGCTGAAGGATTCTTCTTCTCCCCAAGTATAGGCACTCGCATAGCTACCTCCAATAGATGCGGACTGAATATAGGCCTTGGCTATGAAATGCAGAAACTCGACGCATATATCACAAAAATAACATGTGGCGCATTTGCCATCAAGATAGGTCTCGACTTCTGATTCTGATAAACAAAACACACAACAAGAGCCGTCGTGAAATAGACGGCTCTTTATTTATATTACAATATTTAGTAAAATAGCATCAAATACTCCATGCATAATAGAGAGAAACACCGACATGCTACTAAAGAGCATCCCCAACAGGTCCATCACCTGAAAAACGGAAATACTGTAAACGAGTTGTACCACCTATGTGAGGACTTAATGTTATTACACTTTATATGCCGGGGCGGCGCGTATGGCTCATGTATTGGGCCCTACGCTCCTATGCCGGGGCCTTGAGAGCTGCGGCTTTTACAAAGATGCGGAAGGAGAATACACACGAATACAGGCCGCACACAGAGACATCTTGTCTGATCCGTCTCTCTCGCCTACGCTCCATTTTTACACTTCTTTCCCCAATCCATTATTTTCAGCGGTGGTGTGGACAGAGCATCTATGAGAGTGGCTTCTTCTGTCTCACTCCTCATTCTCACTCCATTTCAAGCCTATTCCTCCGATGCGGGGTGCTACATACAAAAGGGCACGATGAGGTGCGGATTATCGCATGGACAACAAAAATGAGTGACTGGACAATATTAAAGAGGTATCTAACTGCGTGGCATGGTGAAGTGCAGAAATTACCACGGGTTACACTTGTAACAGATCCTGCCTATGCCTCAGACAATCCGCTGGCCTGCCTACTCCCCCATCAGCTTTAAACCGTCCCCCGGATTGGCTTGGATTGGCTTGGCCTGACCTGACTTTATAAAACAAGAATCCCCCCGGAGGATCATGAGATCTTC